>Ga0316604_10000007_pt1 | contig 473113 bp, 456 predicted proteins | sample OWC_soil_day20_C_FD_207650 | JGI IMG/M metagenome (GOLD analysis project Ga0316604, IMG submission 207650) | Wetland soil microbial communities from Old Woman Creek delta, Ohio, United States - OWC_soil_day20_CT | ecosystem: Environmental > Terrestrial > Soil > Wetlands | place: USA: Ohio... | reverse complement strand
ACCCGCACATCTGGCTTTTATTTACCTACATTGTTTAGTTTTCAAAGAACACTTTTTCGTTCGCGCCCCGTTTGAGGCGACTTGTATATGTTAACATAACCTTGCGGTGTTGTCAACATCTTTTTTTCGTTTCTGTCTTGCGTTTGCCGCCCGTTTGAGGCAGCTCATTTATATTAACACAACCATTTTGTTGTGTCAATATATTTTTAAGGTTACTAAAAACGTTCACACGCCTACCAAAAAGCCTTTTGCATAATCCGCTCAAGCGGACGAACCGGATGCCCCATACAGTCCACCGGACCAATCTCTTGCGCAATTTCTTTTATTGCCGCAGAGGCAACTACCGGCAATTGCAATATCCGGGCAGCCTCTGCAATTTCTCTTGCACCGTTTTGCACAACTTCAGGCGTCGTTTCCTCAGCCAAGTGAGTATTATTAAGCAACGCATCGACACGCCCTAATTCAGCAACATATTCCACAATTCGTTCCACAGTTGCTGTAAAAGGTCGAGACATATTTATAACAGCTATAATCTTCAGATATGGATTCTCGTACGCCCCTTCGATAAGATTAAAAATCAGGGCACCATGAACGCCATACCCAACATCCATAATGATATTCCCAGGGCGTCTTAAAACCCAGCGCATTGATCCCTTTATAACACTTCCTGCTTCACCAAGGCCTACCGTATCTCGTGTTTCCCAGGCAACAACCTCAATGCCTAACGCCTCTAGTTCTCTTTTTACCGGACGAATCGTATAGCAAGGTTCGACAGTATCGAGATCAACCAATGTCACAGTTAATCCGCTCTGCGCTAATTCTACCGCTCGATTAATTGCATTCTCGCTTTTACCGCTAGCATACTCACCGACATAAGCTTCAATAATTGGCTCCACATTCATCACCTTGTTTGTCCCACTTAACGTCATGCTTATTAAGCGGCAAGCAAAATACCCGCCGTATTCTACAAGAACCTACCCAAATCAGGCAATAAAAACTTTGAATAAAATTAGCAGCAGCACTCCTGGTATGCCGAGAATCCCGGCAACTAACGCGGTAATAGGATTAATCGCGATAGTAAAATCAAAATGCACGCCAATAAAATTAACAACCCAAAGCATTATCCCCCCGATAATTGCATTATATACTAGGCGAAAAATAAATTTAAGCGGCATTAAAAATATTCTACCCACCAAGTATATCAAAACAATACCAAAAAGATATGCAAGTATAACATTCAAATCCCAGCTTAATCCCGGCAAGTTCGGCATATCTATTCTCTCCTCCAATTATCCTTATATTTAAATCTATTTTAATCTATATAATATCTAAAAACCATTTACATCCGGAATTATTTTCCCCCTTAATAATAGTTTTTTTAAAAGAAATACTTAATAATCACTCTAAAGTATGCGTAGCACGTCCCATATATGACAAAAACCAGGGTATCCACCCTGATTTTTTTTTACTATTCAAACGGTGAATTGGTCACCCCTTGACTACGCGCTTTCTTCATTAAATATATATATTTTTTCTCTGCTGCCTGAAGCAAATAAACAGCATGATCCACCAAATCAACATCAGAAACAGAATTATAATAATTCTGCGCATAAAGCCACTCTTGTCTAGCCTGTTCCACAGCTTCCTGCAATGGCACTATTTTTTGGGGCGAACATACCTCATCGTCCATTAAGCCAGCCAATATTTTTTTAGGCCATAAAACTTTCATGGTTATCCCCTCCTGCTCAATAGTATTCCCGTCAGCAAGAGGAAATAACCATAATTTACATTTCGCGGCGATTTTCAAGAGCTTTGGACAACGTCACCTCATCAGCATATTCAAGGTCACCGCCTACCGGCAACCCATGCCCAATCCTAGTTACCTTAATACCAAGCGGCTTCAAAAGGCGTGCGACATACATCGCAGTCGCCTCTCCCTCCACATCAGGATTAGTTGCCATAATCACTTCGACAACCTTTCCATCTCGCATACGTTCAAGCAGCTCTTTCAGTCTAAGATCATCAGGCCCAACTCCATCCAGCGGCGACAGCGAACCATGCAACACATGATAAAAGCCCCTATATTCTCTAGTACGTTCCATTGCCGCAATATCTCTAGGCTCTTCTACCACACAAATCAGACTGCCATCGCGCTCCTCACTCCTGCAAATCCGGCAAGGATCACAATCAGTAAGATTAAAACATACCGAGCAATAACCGATTTTGTCTTTTGCTTCTATAATCGCCTCCGCAAAGGCCTTGGCTTGATCTTTTTCCATAGCCAGCACATGATATGCTAACCTCACAGCCGTCTTGGGCCCTATTCCAGGAAGACGTCTAAACTGTTCAATCAGCTTGGCCAACGGTGCTATATATTGCATATCTTTTAAAACAAACCAGGTAGCTTCAGACCGCCGGTCAGTTTCCCCATCTCCTGAGCCATCATGTCATCAACCTTTTTAACAGCCTCATTTACCGCCGCCAAAATCAAATCTTCCAGCATTTCAATATCTTCGGTGTCTACTGCTGACGGATCAATTTTAACTGATAATAACTGTTTTTCCCCGTTAATTACTACCTTTACCACTCCACCGCCTGCTGTTGCCTCAAGCGTCTTAGCCTTCAATTCTTCCTGTAGTTTGGCCATATCCTCCTGTAATTTTTGTACCTTTTTCATCATGCCACCCATGTTTCCCATATTGCCAAACATCATCTATTCCTCCTCGTTTTTCTCTTCTTTTATTGCACGGCCGCCAAAAATTTTAATCGCCGCATCCAGGGCCGGGTGAACTCCGCCTTCTTTCGGATCAGCCTTGGCGGGCGCCGACTTCTCGACCATGCCTGACGAAGCCGCCGCCAATATACAATTCAGTTTAACCTGCTGGCCTAATATCCGGGCAAGTATTTTTTCAATGATATTTCTGTAATCCTCTTTCTCACTTCGTTCCTTCGCAAACACCGAAGTAAACTGCACAGTTACCTGACTATCATTCAGCGCAGCAATATGCCCCTGAGCCAAACACGCATGAACCGAACGCTTACCGCTTGCAACCAAATCTTTTAGAACCGCATCCCAAACTTCTTCCGAAGTACCAGAATTCAATGGTGCAGAAACCTTGGGTTTATCAAACTCGGGTTCGGGTGTATGAACTTTCGGTTGTGGGGTTTCCGCCTCACTTCGGGCAACTCTGACCATGTTTACTGGCGGCATCGCCTTGGCAGCCTCTTCTAATGCCTTAATGCGTTTAAGAAGCCCCGCAATACTTTCTGTCCCCTCGCGGCGACATATATCCAAAAGTGCTATTTCCAAAGTAATGCGCGGCTCAGCCGCCCACTTAACTTCATTTGCCGCAGCCTGAAACGTCTGAATCAAACCGATAATTTCGTCATATGTAAACTTAGCGCTCTGCGATGCCAAGACGTCCTGATCTTCACTATACGCCACCCCATCAAAATCCGGAACGGCTTTATACAGCATCAGACTACGCCCGTGCAACGCAAGCTCTAAGAGTATTTGCCGAACGTCCTTTCCCAAAGCGATAAGTTCATCCAACAAAAGCATTACTGACGCAGCATCTTTGTCTGCTGCAGCATCCATCAGCTTCCAAACCCATTCGTGCCCTACAAGACCAAGCAAACTGCGAACCGAGTCAGCAGCAATCATGCCCTCATTCATAGCAGTACACTGATCTAATATACTAAGCGCATCCCGCAATCCGCCATCGGCATGGACAGCTATCATATGAAGTGCCTCAGACTCAACCGTAAGACCGCTTTTCTCCGCCACATCAGTTAGCCGCCGTTCAATTTCAGCGACAGCAATCCTTCTGAAATCGTAGCGCTGACAACGCGAATGGATAGTTGCCGGAATTTTGTGTGGTTCAGTAGTAGCCAACACAAACACAACATGTGCCGGCGGCTCCTCCAGCGTTTTTAAAAGTGCATTAAACGCTTCAGTTGTTAACATATGTACTTCATCGATTATATATACTTTATACCGGGCGTCCACAGGCGCAAACCGTACCGCTTCCCGGAGGTCACGAATCTCATCAATCCCCCGGTTGGACGCTGCATCTATTTCGAACACATCCATTGATGTTCCTGCGTTAATTCGTTCGCAGTTTACACATCGGTTACACGGTTTATCGGTTGGGCCATCGGCGCAATTCAGGGCCTTAGCCAGTATCTTGGCTGTACTGGTTTTGCCTGTACCTCTTGGACCAGCAAACAAATAAGCGTGACCAATCTTTCCAGTAACAATAGCATTCTTAAGGGTTGTGCTGATAGGCTCCTGCCCAATAAGATTGTCGAAGTCCTGTGGCCGCCACTGGCGGTACAGTGCCACATAAGCCATAATCAGCGTCTCCTTTGCCTGTGCTTAAACTTCTGACACTTCAAATTATTCAACACCAGCTTCATTAATCCCTTTTGGGACGCAATACCAATAAACAAAAGCAGCCCATTTCGGCTGCTAATAATGCTTTTAACGTCGGGCCACGGTAGCCTTGTCAGGCTGCCTTGCGGCACATAGGAATTGTCACTTACCGTTGCTTCCTTCCGGACCTGGCGGGGTTCATGAGTTCCCATTGCGCAAGACCCAACCGCTACCGTGGCCCGACCTTAAAAGCACCAAATTTTTATGGCGGAGAGAGAGGGATTCGAACCCTCGGTACAGTTTCCCGTACACACGCTTTCCAGGCGTGCTCCTTCAACCGCTCGGACATCTCTCCGTGGTTTACTTATAAGTGACCAAATCGCTATAAATTATGGCGGAGAGGGTGGGATTCGAACCCACGAGGCCTTTCACAGCCTACTCGATTTCGAGTCGAGCTCCTTCGACCAACTCAGACACCTCTCCGTTATGTCATATCGCCAACAAGCTGTATATGCATCAATACTACCTGCGTCGTTCACGAAAAAACTCCCGCATTATTGCAGCACATTCTTCCGCTCTCACACCAGCAGTTACTTCCAATCGATGGTTAAGTGCAACATTTTGTACTACATTAAAAATCGATTCAACTGCCCCAGCCTTATAATCAGGACTTCCGTATACCAGACGATCTATTCTGCCTGCAACCAAAGCCCCGGCACACATTGGACATGGCTCTATAGTAACATAAAGTACTGCTCCGGTCAAACGCCAGCGGCCAAGCTTCTGGCAAGCTTCTCGGATGGCAATGATCTCTGCATGAGCTGTCGCATCCTTCCAGGTTTCGCGCCTATTATATGCCAACGAAATCACTTCGCCGCCTATTACCAAGACTGCTCCAATAGGGACTTCTCCTATTTGATAAGCCTTGCGCGCCTCCCCCAGAGCTAAACCCATATAATAATCATCCATATATGGTCACCCCGTACAACCCTCCGGAACACCAAGCAAAAGCCACTCAAGTGAAATACTTCTATCACCATATTAGCTCTTTTAATGTGCAACCATTATTCAATCGCAAAGGTCACTATAACAGTATAGCGCATACCATTACGTAATGCAACTATGTTTTTATTATTATTTTCTTCCATTTTATACACCAGCCAAATGATCAAAAATAACCATATATAACGGAATCATTATCATCGCAAGTATTGTCGTAACCGTTGTCATAATCGCAGCATATCGATAGTCCGAATTATAAGCTTTAGCTATAACAGCGGCCTGAGTTACCACCGGCATCGCAGATTGTATAATGAAAACTTTCTTCATTAACACCGGAATGGGAAGTAAAGCTGCTATCAAAAAAACAATAAGTGGCGAAATAACAAATCGCCCCAGTATAACACCGACCATGTCGCTACTTATTTTTATATCTTCCAGGCCTACTCCATACATAGATATTCCGATGAATAGCATTGATAACGGTGTTGTGAGGTTACCAAGATATTTACATGTATCCATAATAAAAAAAGGAAGCTTCATTTCCAACAAAACAAGCAGCACACCTATAAAAAAACCGATAAGCGGCGGCGGAAGGAAATTTCGTATCGCTTGGAAACTCAGCACCTTTGGTCTCTCACCATCGTCATCACCACTAACTGCATATACTCCCAAAGTCCAAAAAAGACTAGTATTAGCCATATAGTACAAAAGCACATATGGCACACTTGGCTCGCCAAATAAAGCTAAATTAACAGGCAAGCCAATAAAAATTGTATTTGAAACAAAAAACATACACCTAAAAATACCCTGTCGGCTTGGCGTTATATTAATAACTTTGGAAATTATGTAGCCGAGCAAGTAACATGCTGTCATCGACACAAACGGAATAATCAACCCCGATTTCATACTAAGGAGTTTTTCTTTATCAAAGGTACTTGTCAAATTCCAGATCATATATGCCGGGAGAGCAATTTTGGTAACTACAAAAGTAAAATTTTTTGCTGTGTTCTCATTAAACCAGCCTTTCCAAGTAAGAGTATACCCTAGTGCAATCATCAAGATAATGCTAATAATGCTCTCTACTGAATTGATAAACGTCAATTTATAGTCTCCTTTTTTGAATTAGCCGTTCCAGTCAGGAAAAGCAACAAAGGGAGCTCGCCGCACATGCGTTGAGCCACCCTTTACCATTCCAATAACTATTGTCTTCCTTCCGCTTCAACAGGCCGTACATATAGACCGCCAAACGCGCGTTATATTGCACTTGTTTGCGTCATTGCACACTTAATTACTATGCTTTAGAATCCCTCAGCCCATTATTCGAGCCTTCAGATCTAGAAAGTAAACTTAGCTGTTTAATAGCTTCTTTACATGATGCAAAATTACCTTCCACGCCAAGGAGACTTCTAATAAAAGACTTAAACGGTTGCGAAACCGGAATTTGGGCTTCCCATTTTAAGGACTGGTTGACAACCACCGAATTCGAAAATAAATCAACCGCCACAACACCAGCTCCAAACAAATCGCTTTTTAGCGATAAATCTTGGCGCATTTTTTCATAAGACGGCGAAATACCCCTACTAGCTTTCATAGAACGCCACTTTGTTAGTAACGCAGCGTCAGTATTGTTCTTCATACGATACGCCAACCCAAAGTCGATTAACAATAAACCGCCTTCTGCCAACATTAAATTCGAAAGTCGCAGATCGCGGTGAATGATGGCTTGTCTCTTATCGTTAGCTGTATGGAGGAAATCGATAATTCCCAGCAAATCCGCTAAAAGAACTTTCACAAGGTTCTCGTCAAAACGATAGCCTTGCTCAATAAGCGCCGTAAGGGTATTACCTTGCACATATTCTTGCACCAGGTAATACCTATTGCCATCACAAAACGAATCGACGTACCCGGGAACTTGCGGATGCTGGATAGAGTTTAAGATCTCTCTTTCGCGGCTATAAATATCGGCGGCCGAGCACTCAAGATGCCCTTTCTGCTCTAGATAATAATCGGAATATACTTTTATAGCATAATAACGCCCGCTTTTGCTCGCCCTTACAACCACTCCGTAACTCCCGCCACCCAATAAAGCATCAACATGATAGCCCCAGATTGGCGAAAGTGATTTTATGAGGAAAAAAAATTTCCCAGCAAACCTTTCTTTCGTTTACGATGATGACCCGACGAGCTGGAATGATATGTATGATGATGATGCGGCGATTGGGGATATGGCGGTGTATATGGTGGATTATTAGGTGGATTATTAGGCGGATAAGGTCCATTCGGAGCTTTTGCCGAAAAACCACAATATGGACAAGCTACCCAATCTGGCATTGTAGTTTTCCCACAATTAGGACAAGCAATATTAGTTTTATTTCCACAATGCGGACAAAACTTAAACTCTTCTTGAAGCAGCTTATTACAAGTTGGACACTTCATATCGAATCCTCCTTAAAATTTGTAAAGTACTACGGCGGCTTACTTTAGCTTGGTTGTTATTTCTCAATATTTTGTGTACCAAGAAGCATAAACGGTTCTTCATGAATTAATACATCACAAGGCGAAAACAAAGATTTAAGCTGGGTTTCTATTTCACTGCATACAGCATGTGCTTGATCCAAATGCAAGTCCGGCTCTAATATAATATGTACATCTATTAGCCGTTTACTACCAGATCGGCGTGTACGAAGACGGTGATAACCTTTAATTATTGGGTGGTTTTCGAGTATTTTTTCAATCATGGCTATCTCTTCATCAGGAAGAGCAATATCAGTAAGTTCACGGATGCTTTTCTTTGTCATACCATACCCGGCTTTGAAAATTATCAATGCTACCGCTATGGCTATTACCGGATCAAGCCAGTATATTCCGGTTACTTTGATGGCAACCAGGCCTGCCAGCACACCAAAACTCGTCCAAATATCTGCTTGCAGGTGCAATGCATCAGCTTCAAGCGCATGAGACTGAGTAGCTTTAGCCACTTTAAACAGTCGTCTGGATACATAATAATTTACTACGATTGATATGGCCATGATCGCTATACCAAATTCCAAGTCCTTCGCCAACTCATGTGCCGATAACTTTTGGCTTGCTTCAAATACTATCCATAACGCAGCTACAATAATAAGCACCGCTTCAACAGCACCCGATATATTTTCTATTTTACCATGTCCATAGGCATGACTACGATCCGGGCTTTTATCAGAGGTAGACACAGCATAATAGGCAATCAGCGCTGCCAACAAGTCAACTGCCGAATGAGCCGCCTCGGCTACGACACTGACCGACCCGGTAAAAACTCCTACAACCAATTTTGTCAGCACAAGAACCGTATTTGAAAAAACCGAAACCTTAGCTGCCCCAACCTTTCCATTGGATGGTAAATCTGTTTTGATTTCCATGTTATCCACCTTTCAATTCAATATAAAATAAACCTGTGGAACCAAAGTTGGTCCCACAGGTTTAACCCTGCTGCATAAAAGCCCAGCAATACCGAAAGCATCGGTTGCCTGATCCTACAGAATATTTTGTTACGTGTTTTTAAGTATACCACATTAATTGCTAGCTACACAATAGGCGCTTTATTCTTTTATCAGTTATCCACAACTTTATCTCATTAACAGCCTGCAAGGCTCACTTATAACATGAACTGCTGCTACCGGCAGTCTTATTTTGTATTATATCATCGTAATCTCTAACCAAACCCCTGCATATCCTTATAAAAACATGAATCGAGGGATTCTATGGAAAAAGCGGATTTTTTACAATTGTGCCGGAATTACGCTACATCCGCAAACTATGAACTATCAGCTAAAGTTTTGCCTGTCGCCCGCGAATACCTAATGCAGCACAATCAAACCAAACTTCCGGTAATATGGTTGGAAACAAGCGACAGCGGCGACAACAACATCGCTTTTATGAATACTACCTATCCCTACTTAAACCAAGTCCTTACCGATATGATCGATCTACTGTACAGCAATACCTTTATGGCTGCCCAAGGAAGCGATGCACTTCGCCTCCTCGCAAACGCGGTCACAACTTACGACAACAGATTTACTCTCATTGTCGAAGGCGCTGTCCCAACAAAAGATGCCGGAATATACAACGTCATTGCGCGGACAAAGCATAGATCTATAACTGCGTTAGATGCAGTATCCGGGTTAGGTAAAGCTGCCCAGTATGTCGTTGCTGTTGGAACTTGCGCAAGTTTTGGCGGAGCCTCCTCCGCCGCTCCCAACCTATCCGGTTCAGTTGCGGTCAATCAAGTTCTAAAGCGCGAAGTAATTAACGTAAGCGGCTGCCCCGTAAACCCAGATTGGCTTGTTGGCACACTGGCTCATCTATTAATGTACGGAAAACCGGACCTTGATGAACTTAACAGGCCAAAACTATTCTACAACTTTACCGTTCATCGCCACTGCCAGCGCCGCTCATATTTTGATAAAAAAGAATTTGCCAAACATTTAGGTGATATCGAATGCATGTTTTCTCAAGGCTGTTCCGGCCCCCGTACTGCATCCGACTGCCCATATCGCCAATGGACCAACCATGTAAGTTGGCCAGTTAAAGTTAATACCCCTTGTATCGGCTGCACTAACCGTGATTTTCCGGATGGCTCAACACCATTTTTCTCACCATTGCCGGAAAAACTTAAAGGCAAAAAAACTAATCTTAACCAGCCTAAAATTGAGAAAGGAGCTCCTAATGAGCCCGCAAAAAATCCTCTTTAGTCCAGTTACCAGGTTAAGCGGCCTACTTTCTGTCGAGCTAACAGTTGATGCTGGAATAGTTATCGACGCCGAGGTCTCTAGCACTATGTTCCGTGGCTTTGAATATATCATGCGTAATCGCCATGTCACAGACGCAGTATATATGACCCAACGTATTTGCGGTATTTGCTCAACAGCCCACGGTGCTGTTGCCAGCTATCTCCTTGATACATTATACGACAATGACATCGACGAAAACGCCCAATATCTACGCAATATTATGTTCGCGGCCGATTTCCTCCAAAACCACATCCGCCACTTTTACTTTTTCGGTCTTCCCGACTTTGTCATCATGCCCAATAAGCCACCCTTTCTAAACCAAAACTGCTTTGACTGCCGCCTCAACACTGAAGATAACCAGCGCTTGGCAAGTCATTATGCCGAAGCCATCAAAGCAGCAGAAAAAAGCCATCAAATTCTTACTCTTTTCGGCGGAAAAGCCCCCCACCAGCATAGCTTTATCCATGGCGGAGCCGCAGTTGCTCCAACAGCGGATAAAGTAAATCAAGCCCTGGCACTTATTCGCGACATCCATGCTTTTGTTCAACGTTATATGCTTCCGGACACTGAACTGATCTCCCAGTGCTACCAAGACTACTACCATATTGGCGAAACACCAGGTTGCTTTCTATCATTTGGCTTATTCAGATTCGGGCCTAAAAATGACCAACTTCTTTGGAAAGATGGCGTTCTTAACGCTAACCAATTAACTAAACCAAACCTAGACTTAATACAAGAAGACATCGCTAAGGCCTGGTATGAACGAGCTAAATGGATGGAACAAAATGACGTACTTCCAGCCCCACATAAAGCCGGCGCTTATACCTGGACTAAAGCAGTGCTTTATAATGGGCAACACTTCGAAGGCGGCCCCTTAGCTAGAATGAAAATTAACGGTTTTTATAATGGCGGTACATCGACCATGGATCGAATCACAGCCCGCACTCTTGAAACCTTACTTATAACCGAACTCCTAGAAGAATGGCTACATGCTTTAGAACCGGGCCTGCCACCGATCCAGCAAAAAAGAGAGCTTGCCCAAAACCAAGCCATCGCCACCACCGACGCCATGCGCGGGCCATTACTCCACTACGCCCATGTCGAAAATGAGCAGGTAGAAAAGTACGACATTATTACTCCCACCGCTTGGAATTTTTCCCCAAAAGATGCCAACGGTAATCACGGACCAGCGGAAACCGCTCTCATCAGCACAGAAATTCCGTCTCCTGATCTCAAATATATTATCCCTGGCCGCATTATACGCTCCTTCGATCCCTGTGTATCATGTGCAACTCATTTAATAGATTACAGTAAAAAAAATACAGTCAACATAATAACTACATAAAGCTCACGCTTTAGCTTTATACCTCGTATAATATACTAACTCAAACATTTAAGGGAGGAAATATTATGCCTAAACCCGACTATTATCCTCAAAAGCAAAATTACGATTGCCAACCTTCATGTACTCCTGACATTGACGAATGCCCAAATCATCCTGACTTATATTTACTCAGAGATGCCGCCGCAGACGAGCGCGGAGCAATCGCTGACTATTTTGCCTGTGCACTCGATACTTGTTTAGATGAACTCTTTTTAGATGTAGCTGAGGATGAAATGCAGCATTATATAGAAACCATGCAACTAATATCTCTATTCGATCCAGTACAAGACAAACTTCTTGAAGAAGAAAAACTCGGTTTTCTGGTAATGAAAAGACCGGTTACCAAACCTAAATGGGCACCGCCAAAAAGCTCCCAAGAAGAACAAGACGTCAAAGTACCTCCCCCACATAAAAAAGACCTACCGTCAATCCGCTGCCTTACTAAAGCCATCCAAGATGAACTCCATGCAATAAATAAGTATCAACACTATATGAATCAAGCCAAAGATCAACGCGTCAAGGAGCTTTTTTGCGAACTCATGAACGATGAAAAAGAACATGTGGCAGAATTCACCGCAGCCTTGTTCAAAATTACGCATGAACCGCTGCCAGAAGAAGCTGATTAACTTTAATCAGCCATATCTAAAGCATAATCTTGCAGTATTCGAACAATAATAAGCACAAGGAGGGATATCATGGCGCTAATAAGCAATCCATTTATCGCAAACATAAATAAGCAGTTGTCTCCTGATGAACTTATCCAGGCCCTTCGTGCCGACATCGTTGGTGAATACGAAGCAGTCATTGGTTACGAGGCTCATGCCATGGCTACCCAAGATCAACGTGTAAAACAAGCCCTTTTTAAAATCGCCGACGATGAGCGCAAACATGTCGGCCAATTAGAAGAACTGCTTACATTGCTTAACCCGAAAGAAGGGCAACTAATTGAACAGGGAAAACAAGTTATTAAACAACAACAAAATCAACCTTTTCAAACTGGCAATACCGCTAACCAATTTTCTCAATAAGATTGCCTTACCCTGATGTTTATATCACAAAGTCGTCATATCAATTAATTCACCCGAAAAGTAACTAGCACATAAAAAATGCCCGGAAGAATAAAAATTTCTTTCCGGGCATTTTGCTATATATCTACCAAATCCAACTAGCAACTTATTCATAGGTTACATCCAATGATTTTAAATTCGTAGGTTTGTCCGTTTTTGTCTGTTGCAGTAACCTGGGTAACCTTTCCGAATTTCATCGGCGCTTCGACGCATACGTATGCGCCTTCCGGCCCCATTTTACACTTCGTATCAACATTAAATCTGCCGTTATCGGTCACAAAATTCATCTTTTTCAGTTCCATATGCTGCTGGCTAGCTATAGCAAACCATATCTTCCATGGACGAGCAACCTCTTGATCTACGCATTTTGCAAGCGCAATCGGCAAAATAACGTTGCAGGGATTTTGGGCATCTTGAGTTAACATGGCCAATATATCTTTGTTTGAATTAAATTTATAGAAAACTTCTTCAAATATATATTTTTCCATTCCGTAATCTAGCAAGAACTTACCGTTTTTATTAACAATCGCAAAACCGACACCAAAGCCCTTTCCTTTATCATTAGTAAAATTATATAAATAGTGTGCAGACATTCCGTCTCTAGCCTTCCATGCCTGCACCAATTTAGGATCACAATAAACCAGTTTTCCACCACCATCGCCGAAGCTTGATTTAAGCTTTTGTATAAAATATGCGTTGAAATCCGTTACACCATCGTAAAGCAAAGCGCCTTCAATCATACTCTCAGCAGTTGAATGATCTACCATCGCCTTATAATCTTTCTTTACATACATTTCGATAGCAGCCTTTTCTGCTTCGTCCAGAGTAGCAAAGCCTTCTTCTTTAAAATTTGCAAAAACCGTTTGCGAAATATCCGCTTTCGAAATATTGGCTGTATCCGAACTAAAACCAGCTCTTATAATCTGACTAACCCCACGGCACCCAGAAAATAACATTGCTATCAATATAATCAGTAATAATATCACTACTAATAGTGGCTTTTTCAGTATTATCATCTACCCTATAATATATTCTTCAGTATATTTATCCAACCTATACATCTACCAAAAACAAGTTATACTTCTCCTTAAAATTCAGTAAATCTAAGGCTAATATGTTAGCAAATGTAACCTTCCACTTTCCAGACCTTGTTGCAAGTCCTCAGCTTTTATTAACGCTCTTAAGCAATAATACCTTAACAGCTCACCCTTATTCTTCAGATTTTCCCTACCGCTTTTCTCAAACTCCATAGCATTACTTCTAAGATTATTGCTATATACTTCAACTATAGGACTATAAACATTATAGCAAGCTACTACTATCTTATATACGTCTTTCGCTTTGGCATAATCATAATCTAAATAAGCATTTAGCACATAATACAAACGCGTCTCTTTGAACGAATTTATCCACTCAGTCATTTTGGAATAAAATCCTGGCAGACGCCCATCTACAGCTTCCAAATTCATTTTTTTGTAAGCTGCCGAAAATTCCTTTTCAAAATATGGGTGCTCATACTTAGAAACAGAGTTCAAAGTAAAGTCAAACCATTTCTTGAATCTTGGGTCCTGACCTGCACCAAATTTTTCGAAATATTTATCCACATCTTCTGGGAATTCATTTAGTATATAATTATGTATCTTACTGTATGTAGTGTCCTTATATTTTACACTTTCCTCCACTGAAACATCAGCTTGGTTTTTTACTTCATAAGCATAGGCTTTATCAAAATAACACACCATAATCGTTAAGCATACAATTAACCCCACCACTAATAAACCTGCTTTTCTCATCACTTTTCCTCCCTAATGTTAGCAAAAGTACTCTTTTTATCCTCAAAATTTCTTAGCAAGTCCTCAGCTTTTATCAACGCTCTTAAACAATAATACCTTATTAACAGCTCACCCTTATTACTTTGCCTCAAGTGGCTTTTCTCTCGTTCTATTGCAACATCTCTAAGACTACTACTATATTTTTCAGCCAAAGGACTATATACATAGTAACAAGCTACTATTTTTTCATGTAATTCTTTTGCTTTAGCATCATTTTCATCATCATCTACATAATTTCTCATCAAATAATACGACCGCATTTCTTCAAGCAAACTCATCAATTCAGTCATTTGTGGATATAACTCTTGTAATGAGGCATCGACCGACTTAAAATTGGGGTCCTGAGAAGATACCACAAATGCCTTTTCTAGGTTTTTTCGGTCACATTTAGAAATAGACCGCAATATAAAACTAAAACATTTTTCAAATCTGAGTTCTTGTCCATTGCCGAAATTTTCAAAATAGTCGTTTAAAACTTCAGCGTAATCTTTTACTATATAGTTATTGAGCTCATTATAAGTATTGTACTTAATATCTACATCTTCTTCTGTTGGAACATCACCCTGATTATTTTGATAAAGCATAGACGCTTTATCAAAATAATACGCCATCATTGATATACATACAATTAATCCTAGTGCTAATAAACCTGCTTTTCTCACCAATTATCCTCCCCGATTGCCGCCAAGCCACTTCCTGTGCACAATTTCCAGCGTTATCCATAATCAAATAGTCCGCCTTTATTGTTTCCATTTATACAAAACACAATGCCCCCAAAACTCCCAAGCAAGCATTTTTAAACTAACGTCTATCTAAATCACTATAAAACCAATTAAAAATATATTAATATTTCTATAATATAAAAAATTTCTTTTTTTTTCTTTAGTTTCAGCATTATTGATAAATATAATAGTAAAGGACTCCGCCATATCTTAATCAGCAGAGTCCTCTACTATTATATTTGCCCTCTGAGCGGGTAACCCATTCAATTACGCAAAATCATATTACTTTGCTTTTACTGACCAAGGGCCCCGATTGGTAGTAACTACTTTTAAATCGTGAATAAACGCTTCCAGCGGAGTTAAGTTATTAGTTCCTGTTGAAAATGCTGCGGTATCAACAATAGCACCTGTAGTTACATCATATACAGTCTGGTTTAATGTAATATGATACGTGCTCTCTTCTTGCTTTATATGTATGGAACTTATTTCAGGTACAATAACCCAGCGGCATCCAGAAATAGCAGCTTTCTCCCGCCAGTTATCAACCATAGCCTCAGTTTCTATAACACATCCAGGAAATCTCTTCCGGTATTCGTCCCACAAAACTTCGCGCATATACCAAAATTCTTTTGATAAAGCACTAGAAAGCTTATTTGCAACTGGAACAATATAGACACGTTCCGAATTTATCATTCTTTTAGCAGCCGGTTTTGGTAGTTCTATTCTTGCATTAGCGGCCAGCTGACGTTTGTCATAATAATTTTTTATCGCCTTGTCTACGTAACCTATCATTTTATGCGGATCATCCACAGCATCAGCCCTATTCCATTTTATTTCCCGGCCAAACTGCTTATAGCCGCCTAAGGGTTGCAGGACACGGGTCACGGGATCGCCCGAAATCGTCACCCGTGTCAAATGAAGCTTTTGTCCAAATTGAGCAGCAAAGGCAGCGTTACCAACAGCTGGAGCACCAAACGTAATCACTTCGATTTGCCCCGGATTTACTCCCATACTAATAAGCCTTGCCGCAACTAAAGTTGCGGCCGCACCGCCTAAACTATGACCAGTAATATACAACTTGCAATCCCTATTGCCTTTAAGCAATTCCGGAAGAAAGCTGGAATAGTGACTGGCATCACGAGCTTTTGCCGCCAATCCGGCCTGTGTAAATTCATTAAAACCGCGATGTACCTTAGGCTCCTTACCTGATACATTCTTTTTGGCGGCATTAGCTGCACACTCTTCAATGCTACTGCCGGCAAAATATATTTTATCAACCTTTAAGTCCATTTTTATATCCCCGATTGACTCAGTGCCGACTATCGCCAAAACATACGCATTCTTTCTAAGCCCCAAATCCATTTTAGCCAATAAAAATCGTGCGCCAGTATGCCCAGGAAGTTGGACATAATGATCAATTGTCCAACCACTCTGCTCTAGGTAAAGATTTGCCAACTCACCAACTCTACCATTATATGCAGCAATGCTGGCTCCAGCCGCAATATACAGATTATACGCTTCCTCATATTCCTCTTTCGGCCCGGCATTTGCACTCCCAATCGGCCAAAAACATACCACACTTAAAAATATTACCAATACACGTTTCATAGCTAATTCCACCTAAATTATTATTATCCTACCTTCAATACTTTAAGCAAAGAAGCAAAGCCTTGAACTTCTTAGTTTCGCTTTCCGAAATAAGTTCAAGACTCTACTTTTTATTTCTCCAATATGAAAAAATACCCTTTTTTGTATTTTATTTGATTATGCTGCCGCTAAATTATTTATTCAGCCGCCAAAAACAATAGTTTAACACCCAAGCAAAAGAAACCCACACTAAATAGGGAGTTAAAATCCAGGCTGCAACGCGCGAAATCTTGCTAAACTGCTGTATCGTCCCAGATATAGCTAGCCACAGACCACTAATAACAACCAGTCCTCCTATTACAGAACGAAACCCGAAAAAAATTGCCGACCACCCGATATTTAATACTAGTTGTGTGCCAAACAGCAAACAAGCTAAATTATCCTTTCCTGTCTGACAACGTTTATTCCAAACAACATACATAGCCACACCCATCATAATATATAACACTGTCCAAACTGGCCCAAAAACCCAGCTTGGCGGCGTAAAGAAAGGCTTTTCTAACATCGGATACCAACTGCCAACTGACCTCGCCATAAAAACTGCCCCAACTCCTCCGGCACCAAGACATGTCACTAAACTTATTAGCAACTTTCTTGCATCCAATCCAAATTCCCCCTTCTCAAGCAATAAGCAAACTATATTCGTATTAGTATTGCCAACCAATCATCCAAAATTCGGTTTGAGAAGTAGATACACTGACCCTAGGCATATCCTATTAAAAGTATGCGCAAACTGATATAATAACGAATAGCTTATTAAATTGAAAGAAGAGGTTCCCATATATGACAACAGATTTTATAACACTAGGTATTAGGTCAAAACTAATCGAAACTTTGAAAAACATCAGAATCATCGTGCCTACTCCTATACAAACAGAAGCTATTCCTATTTTAATGTCCGGCAAGGACTTGATCGCGCAGTCTCAAACAGGCACAGGCAAGACACTAGCTTTTTTGTTGCCGATTATTGAACAACTAAAAGCTCAAGAACCGTATGCGCAGGCTCTGATCATTACCCCTACTCGGGAATTAGCGTTACAAATCACTGCCGTTGCAGAGCAGTTAGCCGACAATATTGGACTCAATGTTTTATCAATTTACGGCGGTCAAGCTGTTGATCGCCAAATTAGAAAACTAAAAGGAAACCCCCATATCATAATCGGTACTCCAGGTCGCCTGCTGGATCATCTGCGACGCAAAACAATTAATCTGGCAAGAGTATCTAAACTAGTCCTCGATGAAGCCGACCAGATGTTACATATTGGGTTTCTGCCTGATGTCGAAGCACTCATTAAAAGCACCGCCCCCAAACGCCAAATCATGCTATTTTCGGCGACAATGCCGCCGCTCATTCGATCCCTTGCAGCCCAATATATGACTACCCCAGCTAATATTAATGTCCGAAACCAAAATGTCACTCTTGATGAAATCACGCAAGTTGTGGTAGAACTTAACAAACAAGATAAACTAGATAAGCTTTGCAGCCTGCTTGATAACTACCAACCATATTTAGCCATTGTCTTTTGCCATACCAAAGAACAGGCCAGTGCTGTTAATCTAGCCCTTAACCACCGCGGTTACAATGCCGATGAACTGCATGGAGACTTGTCGCCAGCCCAACGCAAACAGGTAATGCGTCAATTCAGCGATGCCAAGCTGCAAATATTAGTAGCAACCGATATTGCTGCCCGCGGACTCGATATTGAAGGTATAACCCATATCTTCAACTATGACATTCCCCATGATGTCGAGAGTTATATCCACCGCATCGGACGAACCGGACGAGCAGGAAAAAAAGGACTAGCAGTTACCTTTGTTGTACCTGGCGAAGAAAAATATATGCTGCTTATTCAGCAAGGCATTCGTGCATCGCTCAAAAAACAGCAAGCCAGCGGACAAGAGCTTTATCATATCCCTAATAAAACAGACTCCACCAGAAAGCAGCCCCTTAGACAAACTCAGGCAAAGGTTTCCGCAAATACGGCCATAGATGGCAGAACATCAACAAAGAAGACCTCAAATCACAAAGGAATAAATCAGCGTAGCCGCCGCAATAAGAAAAGTACTGAAACCTCCCCCGTTAAAGGAAAGCCCAGCGCTAAACGCTAAAGTCGCCGCCCCCAACAATGATAGAAAACGCAAACTTGCACAACATTTAAGTGCATTAGTTTGCGTTTTTTATCATCTAAATCCATTTTACACAACTCCTGCTATCACTAGCCGGAACAAATCTGCTACTATTTTTTAACTGATCGTTTAGACAGTTTCATATGCGACGCACTGTCCATAATTTTTCCCCGCGCCAAAAACTTTGCCTCAATGCTTATCTTGAGTTCTTTTTCAAATCTGTTAATCAACTCAGATTCTTTTCTTGTTACTATTGATATCGCGCTGCCGCTTTTACCGGCTCGCCCCGTCCGGCCTGCACGATGTAGGTATACCTGTGCTTCCTCAGGCATTTCCAAATTAAATACAAATTCTACATCTGGTATATCCAGCCCCCTGGCCGCCAAATCTGAGGCAACCAGTAACTTAACCTTGCCACTGCGAAAATCATCCATCGCCTTTTTGCGGTCTGCCTGCGCCGAACTGCCATGAATACCAGCCGCATTTAAACCATGATAATTTAGTTTAGCAACCGTTATTTCCACAGCCTCACTTTTGTTAATAAAAACCAACCCCCGGGAAACCTTTAGATTCACAATTAGCTTTCGCAGCACTTCAATTTTATCACGCTGCTCAGCCAAAATGTACAAGTGCGAAATATCTGCTGGCACCTCAGCCTGCCCCTCAACTATTACAACCTCTGGTGCCGCAGTCAATTGTTTCACCCTATCCAGCGTAGCCGTTGTTATCGTCGCCGAAAACGACATAAGCTGTCTGTCTTTCATAGTCGCTTTAACAACCGCCTTTACGGTATCCCAATTTTTATCGTCCACTAGCCGGTCTACCTCATCAAGGATAATCGTCTTAATCGTTTGTGCATTAATTTTCCTTTTTTGGAGTAATTCCAGAATCCGTCCACTTGAGCCGACTATAATATGCGGTCTTTCTTTTAGACTATCTATCTGCCGTGTTATATTCACTGCCCCAATGATCGGTGCTGCAGTTACCAAAATACTGGCATTCTTTGCCAACATTTCGACCTGGCGATATATTTGTATTGCCAGTTCATGGGTAGGCGCTAAAACAAGCGCCTGAACTTCCCGTTTAGTAGTATCAATCTTTGTAAGCAGCGGCAATAAATACGCCAGCGTTTTTCCTGTTCCTGTAGCAGATTGTCCAATAACATCCTTGCCATTTAAAACTAAAGGAATTATCCTTGACTGTATCTCCGTCGGAATCGTAATTCCAACTTTACGCAACCCCGAAATAAGCGGCTCGGATATCCCCATTTCAGCAAACAATTCGCTCATTATGTCACTCCTGTCTTTGTATCGTGCTACCAAACTCTCGCTTATCCTACTCAAAATAAAGCACACTCAAAATTCTCTTAAATATATAAATATAAAAGGCATCATTTCTCATTATACCCTATTTTTCTATTATATAGCGAACCATCCCCTACTTCCAAAGCACTACTTTCTGGCATACAAGAACAATCAGCAGCTAAAGTTAGTCACGCCCCGAATAGCAAGTAAAGCTTTGTTTCCAAAACTGCTATCAAAAAGCCGCCGGCAGAAAACTGCCGACGATTTTCATTATTGTCGTAAAATTGTTGTTAAAATGGACAACGGCTGTAAGTTAAAAAACCTACAGCCGTCGTTTTTACTGGTGGAGACGAGGGGGATCGAACCCCTGACCTCTTGAATGCGAGCCAAGCGCTCTCCCATCTGAGCTACGCCCCCATATAAAAAGCCAACATAAACTATGTTGTAGAAAAGCTGGTTTGTGGAACCAAACACTATCACTAAAATTTATTATAGTTAACAAAACATATTAATGCAAGGGTATAAATACTTTTTTGTATAAATACCTTGGGCAGATTACCAAAATGATCCAGGCAAATTTATACTGATCACAACGTAATATACAACATACTTTGTGAAAGAGGGAATGGAAAAATGAAAAAACTTTTGGTTACTTTGTCATGCTTACTGCTCTTTAGCAGTGTAGCCTTTGCCTCACCCCAAATGGATTTTTCCGCAGGATCAGGATCCATTGATCTTATCGGAAGAAATACCGAAAATACAATTACTGTTGACGGTGAATATAATTTTGATAAAAAATTCAACTTCGACGGGACAGTTACGGCAGGGCTAGGCAATGATTTCGCATTGCAGTATCGGAACTTTGTCCCTAAATCTAAAAACACCTCTATTGATGGAATCACTTACACCTCAAAAATAAGAACTAATGAATATAATCTGTTATATAAACTAGATACCAACGTCGCCGCACTAGCTGGGCTAGTTAATACTAAAGGTTATTTAAATGCAAACGGTTTAGGCTCCAGTGAAACCAACAGTAAAAACTATTGGCAAGTCGGAATTGTCGCCAGTACAGTAGTAGCCCCTAATACCACGCTTTGGGGTAGTGCTGCCGCCGGAAAAAATCTGACTAACTACGAAGTTGGCGCAGCCTATGAATTTAGCCCTGGTTGGGAATTTGACGTCAATTACCGTAATATTAAACTAAAAGACTTCGATGTTGAAAACGCTAATCCTGATTTCGCTGCCTCTGGCTTCGGCTTGGGCGTTACCTATAAATTTTAATATGAAGTCTTTGCGGCCGGCCTGACTCAATCAGGCCGGTTTTCATATGCTTCTTCATTCCGCTTCTTCCGCAACTACACTAATTATTACCAACAATACAGTTTCTGCTCAGCATCAATGTCCGTTCACCTATTCTTCAAGCAGAACTACTGCTTCAGCGCTTGGAAGCTCTTCAACCGTTCGCAACTTCCGTTCAATAGTCCGCGACTTTCGAGCAGCCGTATCAATCGAATTACTGGCTTCCTGCAGTTTCTTCTGCGTTTTCTCAAGCATTTCTCCGAAACGGCCAAATTCTGTCTTCACCGCGCCCAAAAGCGCCCACACCTCACTTGACCTTTTCTCCACCGCTAATGACCTAAACCCCATTTGCAAGCTGTTTAAGAGCGCCGCCAGCGTTGTCGGTCCTGTAAGCACTACCCGATAATCCCGCATAAGAGTATCACATAACCCCGGTCGTCGCAGCACCTCGGCAAAAAGCCCCTCAACCGGCAAAAACATAATCGCGAAATCAGTGGTATGTGGAGGATCAATGTACTTAGCTCTAATATCCTTGGCCTCACTTTTCACTCTAGCTTCCAAACACTTCGCAGCTTCCTCCGCCAGAACCTGGTTAGCCTGATCCTGAGCGTCCAAAAGCCGCTGATAATCCTCCTGCGGAAATTTAGCATCAATCGGCAACCAGAGTACCTCTACATCATTGTCCCGCCCCGGCAACTTGACAGCAAATTCCACTCGATCATTACTGCCCTTTTTGGTCGCCACATTTTGCGCGTATTGCTCAACAGTCAAAATCTGTTCCAATAGACTGGCCAAATGAATTTCTCCCCAGATTCCCCTGGTTTTAACATTGGTCAACACCCTTTTTAGATCACCCACCCCCGAGGCCAGCGTTTGCATTTCCCCCAGCCCCTTGTGCACAAGCTCCAGTCGCTCACTTACCAACTGGAAAGATTCCCCTAGACGTTTCTCTAACGTTGCATGCAGCTTCTCATCTACCGTCCGGCGCATCTCCTCCAGCTGCTGGTTATTATCAGCCTGCAACAATTTAAGCCGTTCTTCCACCGTTTGGCGCATCTTCTCCAATTTCAACTCATTAGACTGGGTTATCGCAAAAAACTGGTGCGAAAAAGAATCCGCTTGTTTAGCCTGAAGGCCGGCAATATCGGTCATTCTCGCCAGTACCGAATCGTTGTATTCCCGAAGCAAACTCGAATACTCTCGGCGGTTCTCGGCAATCTCATTCTTAACCGACCGTTCCAGCCTTTCTTGCCCCTTTTCCCATGCAGCCTGGAAATCGCTTTTACCTCGACCATGTAACAAAAAAGCGACTAATAGTATAACTGATAAAATATTTAAAAGTACTGACACCAACAAGAGCATCTCCAGCATAGCTTTGCCCCCACAATCAAATTCTTGTACTAAAATTCCACAATAACCATCAATTTCCTTTGATAAACTGACTATTCTCTGTGGATAATTGTCAAATTATTGTTCAAACTAAGTTAGAGCTTTGGAAATCAAAAGCTGGAAACCTGTAAAAGGAGGTGATAATATGGACAAAAGCAGTCGCGATGACTACACCGACAAAAAAAACAAGTCTAGTGCCGCAAGCGCTAGCCAACAAAAAGATGCTAACAAGAATGCCAAATCTAAGTAACCAAGACAATAGCATTAGATGCTTGCGCCACAAGTATTAACAACAAGGAGGGAAAAATAATTAACAAAAAAAAACCTGTTCAATCCGGCTACGGACCCAATAATCCCGAACCGATAGAATTCAAAGAATCAGCCGCTAATTATGAAGAAAATGCCGCGCTTGACGCGGCAGAAGAGTACATCAACGGCAACCCTTCGTCAGATAAAGACAATCCCCATATACCTTGCAAGAATTCCATCCCTACCTGAGGGCGGCTTCAGCCGTCCTCAGGCTTTTTTCTGATCTTCCAATCGCCTATATTAACATCATCATTATATACCATTTGCCTACAATCGTAAAAAAAAGACCCGCATCGCTGCGAGTTGAAAAACCTTACTTGCTATAGCGGCGAGCACCTATATAGTGCTCAACATAATAGGCTTCCGACAAATTGGATACCGTTACTTTCGCAGCTACTGAACTTGCGTGAATAAAGTTTCCATCCCCCATGTAAAACCCGACATGAGAAGCACCAGGTTTATATGTGGTAAAGAACACCAAATCACCAGCTTTTAAATCAGTTTTCTGTACTGGACTGCCAATAGCAAATTGATCTGCTGCAGTACGAGGCAAGGTAACTCCGTTCGATTTCATAACATACTGCGTAAACCCAGAACAGTCAAACCCACTGGTTGTTTCCCCGCCCCAAACATAGGGAACACCCATATATTTCTGGGCAGTGGTGATAATCGCCGCACCACTAGCCTCGCTTCCTATACTCGTACTTGCCCCCAATACTTTATTAGGGTTAACAGAACCAGCATCAGTCACATTGCCAAACAGTTTACCCAAAAGCAGCCCAAGCAAAATGTTTACCAGTCCGCTGCCAGAAGAACCGCCGCCAGCACCTGTCTTAGCCAAGAGATCAGACAATGCCGGAGCCGCTGCTACTGGAGCCGTCGCCATAAAAGTAAAGGTCAACAAAAGAATAAATATAACAGGTAACTTATAGCGTTGCAATAATTCCACCCCCATTACACCAAATTAAGACCAGCAATTCGCCAGCCCAGCAACTATAATACCATAAGTAAAGTTATTATGTAAAGTATATGGACAAAAAAAAAGCAACCCCTTACTATCATAGTTGCATTCCTTTACCAATAAATAATGAATACACCTCATCACTAATTCTGGATAACCATATTCCCTCGCTTATATTTTCTTGCCAGAGCCAAAATATCTGCAGCCAAAGAACTGGTTAGCACCCCAGACTTTAAGCGCCAATCCCAATTTCCTTCAGGTGTTCCCGGCAAATTCATCCTCGCCGAAGCGTCCAGGCCTAAAAAATCCTGTATCGGAATAATCGCAATGTCTGACCGGCAGCGATAAGCCAGTTCCACCAAACGCCAAGCGATATTCCTTGTATCATGCTCTCCCAAATACTTGTCAACGCAATCTGCTCCGCCATCCTTAATAAGTTTCTCATACCAGCCCACTGTAGTGTTATTATCGTGGGTTCCGGTATACACTACCGTATCAGGCTCACACCACAACGGCCTTGGCTCACCATTATGATCACATTCAAATAAAAAATGCAGTACTTTCATCCCCGGAAAAGCAAACTTCTTTCTTATTGCCGTAACCTCAGATGTTATTATCCCGAGATCCTCGGCAATAATCGGCAGTTTACCTAGGTACTTTTCAAGAACAGCAAAAATCAACTCCTCCGGCCCTTTTACCCATTCCCCGGTTTCAGCCGTCTTCTCACCTTCCGGTACTTCCCATGCAGCCTCAAACCCCCGGAAATGGTCTAGTCGCACCACATCAACCAATCTTAAAATAGTACTAAACCTTTCTCGCCACCATCGAAAGTCGTCATCAGCCATTCTCGCCCAATTGTAGAGTGGATTGCCCCACAGTTGTCCCGTCTTACTGAAGTAGTCAGGCGGCACGCCAGCAACAACAGTCGGCGTTCCTGTTTCATCCAATTTAAATAACGACCGATGCGCCCATACATCGGCACTTGAATAGGCCACAAAAATCGGTAAATCTCCAATAATCTTGATACCTTTACTATTAGTATAACTTTTCAGCTTCCCCCATTGCCGGGAAAAAATATACTGGGTAAAAATATGATAATCGACTTCCTCCGCCAATAGCTCACGATAACTTTCAAGCGCTGCTTCCTCACGGTTGGCCACCTTCTCAGGCCAGTTACACCATTCAATTGTGGAGAAATGCTTGCCAAGCGCCATAAATAATGCATAGTCATTCAGCCAATAACTGTTATTGCTTAGAAAAGTGTCAAAGTGTTCGTCCCGCTTCCCCGCGTCAAAGTTCTTGAACGCGGTTCTCATCACCCTTTCCTTATAGGTTTTGGCAACTGCAAAATTCGTTTTATCTCCCACTGTTTCTAGACAATACTCAGCTTTTGCACTAGCTACGTCTTTCAAATCAGCTAGACCGTCCGTCACTAAAAAATCAACGTCAATCAGCGCTGGTTCACAAGCAAAAGCAGATACGCTTTGATACGGAGAATTCCCTGCCCCAATTGGATTAGTCGGTAAAATTTGCCAGTAATTCTGCCCAGCTTCAGCCAAAAAATCAGCAAATCGGTAAGCCTCATCTCCCAAGCCGCCGATCCCATTTTCTGATGGCAATGAAGTAACATGCAGCAAAGCACCACATTTCTTGGGCGGCCCATTAAGTTTCGCCAAAAGCAACTTACCTTCCAGCGGCCTAAGGACAAAGGTTGGCTGTCCATCCCCTACTGCAACTTCCGCCTCATAATTAAGAACATCAAACAGCATCCCCCGACACCATGGTCTAAGGTCAATTCGTACCTGTGTTGCCGCCAAACTTCGATTAAGGAGTATCACTGCTACGTTTTCTTCCTGCGCATTGCCGAAAGCATCTATTCCCTGTTCAAAGGTGCGAACATAACCGTAAACATCAGGATGGGGTGCCAACGGATGCCACTGTCCGGTACGTAAAACGGCATAACTGTTACGTAGCGCAATTATTTTTTTATACCAATCAATAAGCTCCTTCTCTTCCCGCCCCCAAGGATATGGCCGCCGGTTAAGCGGATCTGTATACCCCTCCAGTCCGGCCTCATCGCCGTAATAAACACACGGTACTCCCGGAAAAGTCATCTGCCACAGCGAAGCCGCCTTGAGCCGGTTAATGGCCAATATCCGTTCCTCCGAATCCAGCTGCCGTTTCATCTCCTGACCATACAGACCATCCGGGCGCGGCTCATGACCGCCAAGTAGCGTTAGTATTCTCGGCACATCATGACTGCCAAGCACATTTAAATTAGAATAGAAATTCTCCTTCGGATAGTTCTCACACATACTTAACTGAGCTGCCTTAACTGCAATTGAATCACGATATCCCAGAAAAAAATCCAATACAACACGACGAAACGGATAGTTCGTCACAGAATCAAGTTCGTCCCCATGAAAATAACCACGCGTTTCACCATAGCTTACTTTCCGTGACGCATCTTCCCATACTTCGCCAATAATTACTGCATCTTCGTCAGTTTCCTTTACTATCTGTCTGAGTTCACGCAGGAACTGATCCGGCAGTTCGTCCGCCACATCCAACCGCCATCCCTTAGCACCAAGTCTCTGCCAATGCTTTATGACACTATTTTTAGAATGTAGTATGAAATCACGATAAGATAAATTCATCTCATCTACATTCGGCAATGTACCGATACCCCACCAGGATTCGTACTCATCAGGATAATGCGAAAAACGATACCAAGAGTAGTAAGGAGAATCTGGCGATTGATACGCGCCCTGTTCAGCATAATGACCTTCTCTATTAAAATAAACACTGTCACTGCCAGTATGGCTGAATACCCCATCTAAAAAGAAGGAAATACCCATTTCCTTTCCCTTGGCACACAACTCACGGAAAATATCATTTGTCCCGAACATTGGATCAATATTCTTATAATCGGCTGTGTCGTATTTATGGTTGCTAGGAGACTCAAAAACTGGGTTCATATATATAACACCAATCCCCAGTTCTTTCAAATATGGCAGTTTAGCGCTTACCCCAGCTAGATTTCCGCCAAAAAAGTCATAAGCCAGTATCCCGCCTGTTGACCGTTCTCTGATATATATCGGATCATTTTCCCAACAACTGTGGATTAAACTTCCTGGTTTAAGATTAAAAATTTTTCCCTCATCATTACCATTGTAAAAGCGATCAACAAACAGCTGGTATACCACAGTATTTTTAAACCAATCAGGAGTTTTACTTCCTGATTGATGCACAGTTAACTGATACGAAGGCGGGGGTACTCGGAGAATCTCGCCAACCCCCCCGCACTCTTGCCAGTTGTTTCCGTAATAGTAGACAGCACTGCCGCTTTTAACAATAAAATAATACCATACCAAGCCAGCCTGCTCCGGAGCCACAAAGATAGTATGGTATACTTTCTTACCATCTAACGGTTCATCAAATGACATTTTGATAATCCGTTCACCGCTGCCTTCACGCCAAACTCTCAGTAGCACTTCGTCCACTGTACGGCTTGCGTCAACTGCCAGCCTTATTTCAACCTCGGTACGGCAGGCTACAGCTCCAAAAGGATTGCGATAAAAAAGCTGATGTGAGTCGTGAAAAAGCCAGTCAGTAAGCAACATTGCCACCATCCTTCAATGCTCCCCGGCTACTAACGTGCTGGTAGCGGCCGGATATGCCAGATATCAAATGCGTACTCTGTTACAGTGTGATCACTAGAAAAGATCCCAGAACGAGCGATATTATGGCCAACCATTTTCCACCAAACCTCATCGTCCCGGAACAAACTATCAATTTTAGCTTGAGCGTCTAAGTATGACACAAAGTCAGCTAGCTCAAAGAATTCACCGCCGCCCTGAACAAGATGCTCATAAAGTAGTCGGAACTCACCCTGAGGAAACGGTAAAGTACCGTCTACCAACTGATCCACAATCTTTCGAATCCTTAAATTGTTATTATAATATGCCCGCGAATCATACTTTCCATCATTACTAATTTTAATTACCTCACCTGCGCTTAACCCAAAAGTTACAATATTGTTCTCAGTAACCGCTTCCCGAATCTCTATATTAGCACCATCTAGCGTACCAATAGTCACCGCGCCATTCATCATAAACTTCATATTGCCAGTACCTGAAGCCTCTTTGCTGGCAGTAGAAATCTGTTCACTTACATCAGCTGCTGGAATAATCAACTCCGCCAACGATACGCCATAGTTTTCAATAAATACTACCTTCAACTTATTATTAATTGAAGAATCATTATTAATGACTGTTGCCAACATACTGATAAGTTTTACCACCTGCTTTGCTAAAACATACCCTGGAGCCGCTTTGCCGGCAAAAATAAAAGTGCGCGGCACTATATTAAGGTCAGGATTTTCTTTTAACCTGTCATATAAATCCATAATGCCTAAAACATTTAATAGCTGCCGTTTATAAGCATGAATACGTTTCACCTGAATATCAAAAATTGACTTAGTATCGACTTTAATTGCATATTTTTCCTCAATAAATTTAGCCAGTGTCAGCTTTTTTTCCAACTTTACAGCTGCTAGCCTGCACCGAAACTCGGCGTCTTCAATATAAAATAGCAGGCGATTCAAATCAGTGGGATAATGTATCCAACTCGGACCGATTGTTTGGGTTATAAGAGCCGCCAACTCAGGATTGGCCTTCAAAAGCCAGCGGCGATGAGTTATACCGTTAGTCTTATTATTGAACTTGCTTGGCGCAAGTTGGTAAAAAAGCCGCAGAACATCCTTTTTCAGTATTTCAGTATGCAGCCTAGCCACACCATTGACACTGTGGCTGCCTACCACCGCCAAATGCGCCATCATCACATACCCGTCGGCGATAATAGCCATCGCTGCGATACGTTCCCATTCACCCGGAACATGCTGCCACAACTGCTGGCAAAAGCGCTCGTTAATTTCCTGAATAATGCCAAACACCCGTGGTAAAAGCGCCCCAACAATGTCAACAGGCCATTTTTCAAGCGCCTCCGGCATTATAGTGTGATTGGTATACGATATCGTGCTCACCGTTATTTCCCAGGCCTCTTCCCATTTTAGGCCTTCATCATCTAAAAGAATGCGCATTAATTCCGGGATAGCCAAAGCTGGATGAGTATCATTAATATGAATAGCCACCTTTTTAGGTAACTCACGAACACTTCCATGCTTCTTTTTGACATAGCGAACAATACTCTGGATACCTGCAGAAACCAAAAAATACTGTTGTTTAAGCCGAAGCAGCCGCCCCTCATAACAAGAATCGTCAGGATACAAAATCTCAGAAATAGCCTCTACCGAATACTTATACTCCCCTACTTTTGAATACTTTCCCTGGCTAAAAGTACTATAATCTAACTCACTTACCAGAGCTTCCGCACTCCAAAGCCGTAAAGTATTAACCATCCCATTACAAAACCCGATTATTGGAATATCATAAGGAACAGCTAACACTGTTCCCAGCGAGTCGCCAAAATGCACTTTAACAGCCTTGTCGGCTTTGCGAAACTCCCATATATTCCCGTTAATCAGCCAATTATCTGGTTGTTCAACCTGACTGCTATCAATAATCTTCTGCTCGAACAAACCATACTTATATCGTATGCCGCACCCATGACCAGCCATTCTAAGTGCTGCCAGCGAATCCAAAAAGCAGGCCGCCAGACGCCCGAGTCCTCCATTTCCAAGCCCAGCGTCATGCTCCTCACCTATTAACTCGCCATAATCCACTCCGAGTTCCTTCAATCCCTCTATCCATGTATCCTTGAAACCAATATTCTGCAAATTTGCATCTAACAATCGCCCTAAAAGAAACTCGATTGAAAAATAGTATACCTGCTTTTCTTTTTGCCGATCATACTGCTGGTTAGTTTCAGCCCACATCCGGCCAATATCATCCCTTAGCAAACTTCCCACGGCAGTATACTTTTCCTGAACTGAAGCCTCCTCAAGATTTTTACCATGAAGAGTCTTCAGCCGCTCTATAAACGCCTGTTTGAAATCCTCCTTCTCCATTAACATATCCAACCCCCGCTAATAATAAACGGTCGTAAACACTAGAATATTCGGCTGCTGAGCGACGCCAGCTGTTATCGGCTTGCATGGCCGTCATGACCAGTTTTCTCCATGCATTACTATCCGAACGCAAAGCCAGCGCACGGTTAACAGCCTTTACCATAGCTTCCTTTGTATACTCGGTAAAACTAAAACCATTCCCTTCTCCAGTATATTCACCATAGGGCATAATAGTATCCGCCAAACCACCAGTTGCTCGCACAACAGGTACACAGCCGTACCTTAGAGCAATCATCTGGCTAAGTCCACACGGTTCGCTTAATGACGGCATCAGGTAAAGGTCGGCTCCGGCATAAATCCGGTGAGCTAAAACATTGTCAAAAAAAATATTAACCGAAAGCTTACCCTCGTATTGCTTAGCAGCCCCCAGCAAGAAATCTTCATATCGTTTTTCGCCGGTGCCAAGAATAACTACCGCTACTCCCAGACCTATGAGCTCGTCCAGCCCTTCAATTATCAAGTCCATCCCTTTGTCAGCAACCAGCCGGGAAACAACCCCCACGAGTGGAATGTCAGGGTCAACCGTCATCCCAAGATACTGCTGCAACTCCATTTTATTGGACATCTTACGTTCTATGGAATTCTGGCTATACTCTACATATATTGCTTTATCTGCGGAAGGGTTGTACACCTCGTAATCAATTCCGTTCAAGATACTATAGGTATTCCCCCGTCTTAAGTTCAAAGCGCCGTCCAAACGACAGCCGCCCTCTGGCGTAACAATCTCCGCCAAATAAGTAGGACTGACTGTTGTCAGTACATCAGCAAAAGCCAGCCCTGCCTGTAAATAATTCACCGCTCCATAAAATCCAAGTTTATCACTCGAAAAATATTCAGTCTCATCCAATTCCAAAATATCGCTAAGCACTGCTTTAGGGAAAATTCCCTGATAGCAAATATTATGTATTGTCAACACCGTCCTAAGGCGTTCATACCCTGCCTTATGCCGATAATGCGCCGCTAGAAGCACTGGCAATACTCCAGTATGCCAATCATGACAATGAATAATATCAGGGAAAAACTCTAAGTACTCAAATGCCTCAAGTACCGCCCGGCAAAAAAACGCAAACCGCTCATCGTCATCACTGAACCCGTATATTCCCTGACGTTTAAAGTAATACTCGTTGTCAATAAAGTAGTACTTTTGTCCATCCATTTCCAGCATAAACAGCCCTGCGTACTGCTCACGCCAGCCTAACTTCACCATATTCTGACCTAAAAATCGCATTTGCCGCCGCCACTCCTCGGCTATATCACTATACAACGGCAAAATCGTCCGTACTTCCATACCCTGCTTATTTAACTCTTTTGGTAACGACCCAACCACGTCCCCCAATCCGCCGGTTTTGATAAATGGTGCAGCTTCAGCTGCCGCGAATAAGACAGCCGTCAACTAAACCACCATCCCTTTTTCAATCACCATCACATAGTTAGGGTCGCCAACCAAGCGTTTCCCATCAGTTATTTTGACATCTTTATCACAGATGATATTTTCCAGCATAGCACCAGACCCAACTTCGCTTTTTTGCATAATAATACTGTTTTTTATGTAGGCTCCTTTTTGAACCTTAACACCTCTGAATAATATGCTATTTTCCACTGTACCATCAATAATACAACCATTTGCAATCATAGAATTCTGTACTCTAGCATATTCCCGATAATTAGCTGGCGGAGTATCCTTGACCTTAGTATAAATTGGCCCTAATTTGCTAAATAACTCAGTCCAGACCTCAGGCAATAATAAACTCATATTAGCTTGATAATAGGCTTGAATTGAATTGATCTTAGCCATATAACCGTCATAGCGATAGCCATATATCTTATACCGGTGCAAATTCTTAATGATGCCTTCTTTAATAAAGTCAAATTCCCCTCGAGCAACACAGTCTTCAATTATCTGCAACAACAACTCCTTAGCAATAACGAAGGTTTCCATACAAATATTACCGCCCGCGGCCTTATCCGACTTCACTTCCATATCCGTTACTCTGTTCTCCCCATCAACCTTTAAAACCGTCGCCATCGCGAAATATTTTTCCGGACAAGACTCTTCCTGTTTATAGACAATAGTTATATCAGCCTGATTATCTACATGAAATTTGAAAACATCACTATAATTAAGATTGCAAATTGTATGGCTACCTGCAATCAAAACATAGTGCTGCTGACTCTTTTTAATTGAATCCAAATGGTTATGAAAATGCTCCAGATCGCCTTTATAAATACTATTAGAATAATGAATATGGTCAGGAGGAGGCATCATAAACAGTCCATTGCGCTTACGGGCCAAATCCCACTCTTTCCCTGATCTCAGATGATCCATCAGCGCCCGATACTTACTTTTTGCCACGATACCAACATGATGAATCCCCGAATTAACCATATTCGACAATACGAAATCAATCAACCGAAACCTTCCGCCAAACGGAACGGCAGCAAGAGGTCGATGACGAGTAATCTCTTTAAGCAACTTTTCATCTTCGTGGAGGTTAATAATTCCCAAAACGTTGTTCATTGTATGCCCTCCTTGTATATTCCTAAGGAAAGTAGCCACTCATTCAACTACCGTCCCACCAGGAATAACCGAATTTTCAGGAACAGTAATCCTCTCAGCTACAACAGTAATCTCCCGTTTATTACCGTCACCAATCCGAGAGCCGGCCTCAATAACCGCCTGCTGTCCCACAACAGCCCGTTCAACATGCGCCCCTGCACAAATCTTGGCCCCAGGCAAAATAACTGAATCCTTGATAAAAGCCCCTTCGCCAACATATATTCCTGAAAACAGCACCGAATTTTCTACCTCGCCCAAAACAAAACAGCCCAGACTGACCATCGAACGACTAAGCTTGGCAGTAGGCGATATAAGCTGGGGTGCCGCTTGAAGATTTACTGAATAGATCGGCCAGTCTGGAGTATATAGATCCAGCTTAGGTTTATCACTTAAAAGATCCATATTGGCCTCCCAAAGACTCTCAAGCGTCCCGACATCCTTCCAGTAACCGTCAAAAGCGTACGCCATCATTTTCCTACCACTCTGGAGCATTAACGGAATTACATTCTTTCCAAAATCGTGAGCCGAAGCCTTGTTTCGTTCGTCCTCAGCCAAATACCAGCGCAATACTTCCCAGTTAAAAACATATACTCCCATAGACGCCAAATTATTCTTGGGTTGACTAGGTTTTTCTTCGAACTCAACAATACGGTTGTCCTTATCAGTATTCATAATCCCAAAACGGCTAGCCTCCGGCCAGGCTACCTCAAGTACTGCAATAGTCGCATCAGCCTCAGTCTGTTTATGGAAATCCACCATATAAGAATAATCCATCTTATAAATATGATCACCTGACAAAACTAAGAGATACGTAGGGCGAAATTGGTCAATAAAACCTGCATTCTGCCAAATAGCATTAGCAGTTCCCTTATACCACTCCCCACCATTCTGTTGAACAAATGGTGGCAGTATATACACACCACCATCATTGCGATCCAAATCCCATGAACTTCCAATTCCTATGTAACTGTGTAATTCAAGCGGCTGATACTGTGTCAAAACTCCCACCGTGTCAAACCCAGAATTATAGCAATTACTCAAAGTAAAATCAATCAACCGATACTTTCCGCCAAAAGGAACTGCTGGTTTTGCCAGACTCTTCGTCAGCACCCCCAACCTACTGCCTTGCCCTCCTGCCAGAATCATCGCCAGGCATTCTTTGCGGCGCACATAATTCACCTACCTCAGCGAAATCTTGTTCATACTTTAAATAAATAGTTGCCAACGGCGGCACTGTAAGCACAAGCGAACAAGGCTGGCTATGCCAGGCTATCTTTTCAGCCATTAAAATAGGGTTTTCCACCCCCGACCCGCCGTACTCAGATAAATCGCTGTTAAACACCTCACAATATTGTCCGGCCACTGGTACGCCAAGACGATAGTTATGGCGTACCACCGGGGTGAAATTTGAGATTACTACCGTCAACTCACCGTCCGGAGTCTTGCGTATAAAAGAAACAATACTCTGTTCATAATCATGACAATCAATCCATTCGAACCCCTGCCAATTATTGTCCGCAAACCACAACGCGATATCGCTGCGATACTGCTTATTAAGCGCTTTTACATAATAATGGAGTTTATTGTGCATCTCATACTCTAAAAGGTGCCAATCCAAGCTATCAGCCTCATTCCACTCTATAAACTGTCCGAATTCTCCTCCCATAAACAGCAGTTTCTTGCCTGGATGAGCCATAAAATATCCATAAAAGGCCCGCAAATTAGCAAACTTTTGCCAATAGTCTCCAGGCATTTTATCAAGCAGCGACCGTTTACCATGGACCACTTCATCATGCGAAAGCGGCAAAAGGAAGTTCTCAGAAAAAGCATATAAAAGCGAAAACGTTAATAGATGATGCTCCCATTTACGGTGAATAGGCTCAAGCGACATATACCTCAGGGTATCATTCATCCACCCCATATTCCACTTATAGTCAAAACCAAGCCCGCCAAGATATACCGGCATAGTTAAAAGCGGCCAGGTAGTCGACTCCTCAGCAAAGACTAAGGCCAAAGGATAATACTGATGCACTACCTCATTGAGTTTCTTGACAAACTCTACCGCTTCCAAGTCTTCCTTTCCCCCATACTTGTTGGCCATCCACTGCCCTGGTTCTTTGCCGTAATCCCGGTACAACATGTTCGCCACCGCGTCCACCCTTATTGCATCAATATGAAAAATATCCATCCAGTACAACGCATTACTAATGAGAAAACTCCACACCTCAGAACGACAAAAATCGAAATTCAGTGTTCCCCAACCATAATTCTCCGCCAACTCCGGGAAACCGCTCTCATACAGCGGGCCGCCATCGAACCAGCTTAAACCATGATCATCCTTGCAAAAATGTCCTGGTACCCAATCAAGAATCACTCCAATTCCTCGTTCATGGCATTTATCCACAAAATATTTAAAATCATCGGGATTGCCATACCTGCTAGTAGGCGCATAAAAGCCAATAGCCTGATATCCCCACGACCCATCGAACGGGTGTTCAGCTACCGGCATAAGCTCGACATGGGTATAATTCATATCCGCTAAATAATCAACCAACTCTTCCGCAAGTTCCCGATAACTTAGAGACTTGCCATCTTTAAACCGCCATGATCCTAAATGGACTTCATAAATAAGCATTGGCTGATCTAGCTTACCGCTGCCTCGCCCCCCTTGTTGCCAGAGATCATCCTGCCACTCGTAGCCATAAAGTTCGAAAACCCTTGAAGCCGACCCCGGCCTCACTTCCGCCCAAAATGCGTAAGGATCGGCCTTAAGCTTTCGCGCCCCATTAGACGCCACAACCTCATACTTATACATTTCTCCTTGACCGATGTCAGGTACAAACAACTCCCAAAGCCCCGAGTCATTTACCTTGACCATACCATGGTCATCACCTTGCCAATTATTGAACTCGCCAACAACTCTAACTTCTTGTGCTTTAGGAGCCCAAACGGAAAATCGTACCCCTTTCACTCCCTCGCTTATTCCCGGATGAGCCCCTAAAATCTGATAGCTTCTAAAATGCCGCCCCTCATGAAACAAATGTTGATCATAGCCGCTAATGGCAGGTAACTCTTTCATCACCAAAGTAACGCCTCCGCTGTTATAAAATACCCGCAAATACTATTATCTTTTATCATCAAAACATACTCCCTAGTAAATCTATTCCGGCTTTGCTGCCACCATAACAACAACTCAAAGAATATTTTGTGGCAAAAAAACCAAGCCTCTATCATTCTCAGACTTTTATCCCTAATATCAGTATTAACCGTTCCTGCGTAATTTCAAACATTACATACCAAAACGACACAATATTGCATCTGTCATCCTTTTGCCATTCAACCATCCCTCCGCGCCTTCTGCTACGCTAACTCAGTTTAACTAGTTTAATATTTTATAAGTATGCCGCTCTCGGATACTGAATATAGAATAGGGGGTGGTAAGAGGCAGATGAAAATTGTCAAAAAAAAAACAATCGTAAGTGTCCTATCCATTGCCAAAGCTTACTGGTGGTCAAAAGACAAATGGTTGGCTTGGTGTCTTTTAATCGGAGTAATCAGCTTAAATTTAGGCATTGTATATATATTAGTTCAGATAAATATTTGGCAAAGCACCTTCTATCAAGTTATCCAGAACTATGATCAAACGGGATTCGCAAATGCAATACGCGAATTTTTTATGTTAATTCTCTATCTTATTGTAATGCGCGGCTACCAAATATATCTCCGAATGCTACTACATATCCGTTGGCGTAGCTGGATAACTGAACATTACCTTAACAATTGGCTGCACACCAAAACCTATTATCGCCTCCAACTAATCTCCGGGGAAGTAACTGACAACCCTGACCAGCGCGTAAGTGAAGATATTGAATTATTTGTCGCCCTATCGCTAAAACTGTCCTTGGATTTGGTGCAAGACGCTGTCACAATTCTATCCTTTATCTTTATATTATGGAAACTATCTGGAGTATACTTTATAACCATTTGGAACTATCAAATTCCAATATACGGCTCCTTAGTTTGGGCAGCTATTTTGTACGCAGCAATCGGTACCTTTTGCACACTAAAACTAGGCCGCCCACTAATCACTCTCGATTTTGACCAACAACGTTACGAAGCCGATTTTCGATTTAGCCTAATGCGCCTGCGCGAAAACGCCGAGAGTATTGCACTATACTCAGGAGAAAACCGCGAAAAACTAAACTTCCAGCAAAGATTTGATCGAATTCGGAATAATTATCTTTTGATAGCAGCAATGCGCAAAAAACTGACGTGGTTAACAACTGGCTATGTGCATATTGCGCTTATTCTCGCAATTATTGTAGCATCGCCCCAATACTTCAGCGGTCAAATCCATTTAGGTCAAATGTTTCAAATAACCGACGCCTACAGGCGCGTTCAAAAGGGGTTCTCCTTCGTAGTTGACAGCTTCACGCGAATCGCCGAGTGGCAGGCAGTAGTATGTCGACTCAACAATTTTCTTCTCAGCATGGACTTAGTACGTGTTGATTTTCCTAAGAACTATTGCTTAAATATTTCTTACCCTCCTCAAGCAATGCTCACAGCAAACCGTTTAAATATTTACCTGCCAAATGGTCGCCCGCTAATTAAAGATTTCAGTCTTTGCTTAAAACCTGCCGAAAAAATTATTATCGTTGGACCTTCCGGGTGCGGGAAAAGCACCCTTTTACGAGCTCTTGCCGGCATTTGGCCTTTCGTCAGCGGTGAACTCGCCCTGCCTAAAGGACACAAAATAATGTTCGTTCCACAAAAAACCTACCTTCCGCTAAATACCTTGCACGAAGTGCTATTATATCCAAATTCACTGCGAAATATTAAAGATTCTACCCTTGAAGCCATGCTAATCACCTGCAAACTTCCTTATTTAGTTAAAAAGCTGCACACCTGGAACAACTGGAGCCAAACCCTTTCCCTCGGCGAGCAGCAAAGAATAGCTTTTGCCCAAGTATTATTACAGCAGCCGGATTGGCTGTTTCTAGATGAATCAACCTCGGCGTTAGACGAGAAAACCGAGAAAGAGCTATACTCTACATTAATCACCAAATTATCCAAGGCTTCGCTCGTCAGCATTGGACACCGCCATACACTAATACAATATCACACAACAAAACTTGAACTCGATACTTGCGGCAGCTGGAGATTAACGTCAACATAATTAAACAACCTTTACGGTGTCTCCCGCCGCACCTTATAGCGCCAAGAAGTACCTGGCACTGCATCTATAATCCGCTGATATTCTTCTAAACAAGTAGCTTTATTCCTTACAATCCACCCCAGCGAATCAATTAAATCATCTATCTCCTGAAAACTATTGTATAACCCCAGACTAACCCGGATCAAACCAGGCAATGGTACGCCAGGATTCTCCTTATAAAACTCAAGTTCTTCATCAGTTATCCCCATAAGCCTCTCAACATAAGGGTGAGCGCAAAACAGACCACTTCTGACAGCAATTCCAGCTTCACCAGCAAGTGCCTTAGCCAACAGCCGATGGTAAACCCCCTCAATAGAAAAAGATACAATGCCTATTCGCTCATCACTTTCAGCACCATATAGCCTCATACCAGGAATACTAGCCAAACCTTCGGCAGCATATTCTATTAATTCTTTCTCACAGTTATAAACCGACTCCATGCCAATAGCCGTTAACGCCCGTATCGCCGCAACCAACGCCACAACTCCAATAACATTCGGTGTTCCGGTCTCATACTTATATGGAGCACTATCCCACTTGATAAATCTTTGTGACACCAGCTTAACAGCTCCACCGCCCCGATAAACCGGCTGATATCTTTCAAAAATCTCCTTAGGACCAATAAGAACACCTAAACCAAACGGAGCATACATCTTATGCGCGGAAAATACAAGGTAATCGATATGCTCCGGAGAATCATACCCCTTCATATCAATAGGACAGTGAGGCACAAGTTGCGCCCCATCGACCAAAAGTTTTGCCCCATACTTATGCGTCAAACCAGCAATTTTATCTATTGGATTCTTGTATCCGGTTACATTTGAAGCTCCTGTAACAGTTACCAATTTTACTCTCCCGCGATATTTTCTCAACTTCATCTCTAGATCTTCTAACAATAATCCCCCGCAAGAATCAATCCCAATATAATCGACCTGAAACTTATCCCGCCATGGCAAATCATTTGCTAAATGTTCCATTAATGTCGTCAAAACAACTTCATTACCATCATTATCCTGAGCCAGCATATATGCCAACAAATTAATCGACTCAGTAGCGTTCTTTGTATAAATTACAGTGTCGCCTGTTTTATCAGCATTGACAAACTCCTTTATAACTGTGCGTCCCTCTTCATATAAATCAGATGACAAAATAGATTTATAGCCTGTGCCTCGATGAACTGAGGAATACCAGGGAATAAAATTTACCACCTCCTCTAGTACTGATTTAAGCGGCGGAGTGGTCGCCGCATTATCAAAATTTATCGCTGTAACATATTCACCATTTATAAGCGGCACCTTTTCCTTTAGTCCAACAACCAGACTTCGCAGATACGAATTTAAGTCGTCCACCTTCACGGCTCCTCCAATCGCTCACACGCTAAGATTTACATAACATCACATTGTAGTATATTCATTATCAGAATATAGCGTTACCAAACTTTACTTTTGCAGACAAAAAAACTTGGCAGACTTTTAAAAGTCTGCCAAGTTTTTTGTTCATTTCCTTACGCTAAAAACCGCAAAGAACCTATCCCAAGTTTGCAATCTGAATTCGAACAGCGCGCCGCATAGCGGCACTTAATACTTTGTAGCTTTTTCGTATCAGGATTACCAGCTTCTTGGGCATAATGCTTTTCAAGCGTTACATGTCGATTGCTTCTCGTACATAAATCCACTACCAAATCCATTGTGTGAAATATTACCACAATCAAATACCACCCCTCTATCAGCTTCACCAACCGTTGCCAAGACTAGCCAAAATCTGCTGCAACCTGTTTCAGACGCTCACGGATTGCAATATCATAAGGGCACCGTTCTTCGCACAGGCCGCAATCAATACAATCTGTAGCCTTCGCCTTCATAGCCCGATAACGCGCTAAACCGGCCTTTTTCATATTATAACGCATAAACTGCAGGTGACAAATAAACATAGTCGGAATATCTATACCAGCCGTACAGGGCATACAGTAACCACATCGCCTGCAAAACCGAGTACCAATATCGGCAGCTTCCTGTTCAAGCTCCAACCGCTCTGCAGCAGTAAGCACCCGGAAATTATTAAGCGCCGCCAGATTTTCCTCCACATGCCGCACTTCATCCATACCCGGAATAGTAGTCGAAATATCATGCTCCAAAATAAACCGCAAAGCCAAATCTGGGCTTTTAAACTGTCCTCCGCCTAACGGCTTCATAACAATAGTCCCAATATTCATCTTCTTCGCTATAGGAAAAAGCTCTTCTAATGCCTTAGTTTCAACAAAATTAAACGGTACCTGAACAGTACTGAATAAATCAGTTTTTATAGCCTCCACCAGTATTTCAATACTATGACCGGTAACGCCGATATGACCTATTTTACCAGCCTTCACAGCGTCCTTTAGCGCTTCAATCGCGCCCCCGGGAGCTAGAACCTGCTCATAGTCTTGACGACTTTTAAGATTGTGAATTTGATACAAATCAATATAGTCTGTCCGCATAGTAGCCAGACTAAGCTCGATATCTTTAGCCATCCCCGCCTTGTCACGGGCCATGCTTTTAGTTGCCAAATAATATTCGCTCCGCCGCGCTCCTATATGGCGACCAATTTTCTCCTCACTATCAGTATAGGCCCGGGCGGTATCAATAAAATTTATTCCGGCATCAAGTGCATAAGAAAGAACGGGAGCAGCTTCGTCAATTGTGCAGCGCTGCATCGGCAGACCACCAAAGCTAATCGCCGTAATATTAAGCCCTGTACGGCCTAAAATACGCTTTTCCATAGCACCCCTCCTCTTTCTATTATTAATTCTCGCTTCAAAAGCCTATTTCCTTTTATTTTTCTTTGAACAGCATGCAGAATAAACATATTATTTCATTATTGATAGATAATTAATTTCATATAACAATTCTATTCACAAAGTGCTAAAATAGAGATATAAGTGAGTCTTGCGTTCGGAGATTATTGCTCCCACCGAACGCTTAGAACGAACTTAGTTCGAGTGTTATAGCCTGTTATTCCGCCCGAAGAGGACGGAGCCTTACAGGCTGTTAACGAGATAAAAGGATGTGAACCTATGGAAACCGTATTAAATAAAAAAATCATGTTATTATTAATTGATGAAATAAGCCAATCAGCTTCGCATTCACGCACAAGTTTACAGAAAATCATCAACACACTAGTGAACTCTCACCCTGAACTCTTGTTCAGCATCGAAGAATGGGATCAGCTTGCCCAAGAAACCAAAGACAATATAATTAGCCGAATAAAAAGAACCTTAGTGGCTTTATCTGTAGCATAAGCTGTAGGCAGACCCCATAGCAGCTTATGCCTGTTTAATCAGTTCCAATTATTTCCAGAAGCATTATTCTTATTAACTTTCGCTTCGCTTGAGATTATTGAAATAGACTTCGTATTTGGGGACTTTGTTCCTGTTTTACTTTGTCCATTACTATGGGCGTTTTCAGCCTTACTATCACTAGCTGTCGCTGTGTTTTTAGTTGCCGATTTATCATCTTCTTTTGGCTTTGTCTCTGCCGAGCGCTTATCTTCCGTGGGGGTATCTGCTACTTTAGCTTCACTTGGCACCGAATTTCTATACTCAGCCACCAATCGCTCCGTCTCTTGATTGTATTTATAGTCAATTTTAAAGCCCTGCATTTGGGCAACTTTAGCCCTAACATCCTTGATATCAGGCACCCAATAACTAACTCCTTTTATATAGACAGGCGTCCCGTTCAGCATTTCAGTATTCAATCCAGCGCTCGCCGCTTCCTTAACAATTGGAATTAGTTTCACCATTTCTCTGGTTGGCATATCTGTTTTTACCATTTCCGCAAAAACCCTAACCAACTCTGGTAGTTTCGTAAGAATTTTCGGTTTTGTAAACTCCTGTGTCAACGCTTTCAGAAATTTTTGTTGTCGGGCAACACGACCAATATCACCTTCTTCATCACGATAACGAACATATTCTACAGCCGTTTTACCATCCATTCTTTGCACGCCTGGTTTTAGATCAATGTGCAATCCCCCGTTATCGTCATAAGGATCAACATAACGCATTCGTTTCTCCACATCAATTGTCACACCGCCAATAGCATCAACCAGCCGCACGAATCCGTTTAAATTAATTGATACAGTATAATCAATAGGTATACCCAAAAGATTTTCCAGCGTAGATTTAGATAACTTTGTCCCGCCGAAGGCGTATGCATGATTGAATTTATCCCAGCCATGACCAGCAATCTTAAGCCGCGAATCACGGGGTATCGAAAGCATCGTAACCTTTTTACTAGCTGTATCAATTGTTACAAGAAATGTTGTATCTGAGCGACCAGCATCGTCCTTGCGCTCGTCAACACCAAGCACTAAAATATTAATTCTATCTTTCGTCGAATTGGTAAATATGCCTGCTAATTTGCTTGAAGAGTCCTCCCCGAATAAGCCATAGGCAATTCCCGTAATAAAAACAATAACCGCCAGCCAAAAAAATACCCTACCTTTTTTCACACGGCGACCTGGCTTTTTATCAAAATACTCATCCTCAGTATAATAGTCCATCATAAACCTCGTCTCTCATAATAGAAATCAGATCACCTTATTAAAATTGCAAGCTACATATAGCAATAATCATTAGTATCGCTATTCTAGCATATAACGCACTTTTTCTTATGTCAATATACTTTCCACTATAATCCAGAGTAAATCAAAGTAAAATCTTACCTAATAAATGGAACATTTTCTAATCAAAAAATCACCACAACTATTTAATAGCGTATTCCATATTGACAAAGAATGTTAAATCTGAAACAGACTGTATACAAAAGGCACTTTACGTTTTGCATAAAGTGCCTTTTGTATACAGTCTGTTCTCTTTAAACTTAATACCTTAATTTAAACATTCAAGGCGTGAGGCTTCATCATAAGCATCTCGCACAGCATCCTGAATCTTTCGCGGCTGCTGAGCGTCACCAATAACTGCGATTTTATCAATTTTCCCCTTTAATTTACTATACAATTCATCATTTGAACGAGATCCTAATGCCACCACAATCGTATCCGCCGGAATAAAAACTTGCCCCTCAGGCCTATTAGCAACTACTCCATCCTTCTTAACCCGGGCCACTTTTGCTTGATCAAAAGTATTCACCTTGAACTGCTTTAGCTTGGCCAGCATTGACCATCGCGTACTCGGCCCCATATCTCTGCCAAAACCTTTGTCCATTTCCAGAAGCGTAACCTCTTTGCTGCCTTGGGTCAGTAACCGATATAACTCCTCAGGCTTCTCAGCTTGACTCAGTACAAGAAACTTAAGTGTTTCAGCATCAATAGTTCCTATTTTAGCAAGCGCTAAAGCAGTTTCAACACCGACTGCCCCGCCCCCAATAACCACAACCCTGTCACCCACTGATAGATTGCCCTTTAGTACTTCCCACGCCGGCACAACCTTAGCGCTATCCTCCACCTCAAAAGGCGGCGCAAGCGCTATCGCCCCGGTAGCAATAATAAGACGGTCAAACTTACCATTTTCCATTGCCGTTAAAACATTATCCTTGGTTGCCTGTTTGCCATAATTAATCTCAACCTTTAAATCATGACAAGTCTGCAAAAGATAATCGACGAACTTCATAAATTCCTGTCGTCCCGGCGGCACCGCAGCAATCCGCACCTGGCCGCCAGGCTCTGAGCTTGCTTCCCAAATCGTTACCCTATGTCCACGACCGGCGGCCACTCTTGCATACTCCATTCCAGCTACACCAGCCCCGATTACTAATATCCTTTCCGGGCCTGAAAGTTCATTTATCTCCGGCGCTACCGCATCATTAAAAAGCTCCGCTTCCCGCCCAGCCTCACGATTTACTAAACAATTAAGCTTCTTGCCAAAAAATATATTGTCCATACAGCCCTGATTACACGCAACACAGGGACGAATAGTGCCATACGCCCCACACTCGGCTTTCTTTGCCAAATCAGGGTCAGCAACAAACCCCCTGGCGATACCAACAAAATCAGCATTGCCCTCGTCCACAATTTGCTCAGCTAATTGAGCATTCATTCGGTTGCAAACCACCACCGGTATGGCTACACTTTCCTTGATAGCTCTGCCTAAATAACTAAATGCCCCGGCTGGTACTTCCATCGTCAATTGCGGCACATGCGTCTCATGCCAGCCACCGGTGACATTTATGGCGTCAACCCCTGCCGACTCCAGAGCGACGGCGAATTGTTTGGCCTCACAATTGGTATTTCCGCCACTCATAAAATCGTGTCCAGCCACCCGCACCATTATAGGAAAATCCGGCCCTACAGCCTGTCGTACAGCAGCCACAACTTCCAAAGCAAAAGTCATCCGGCCAGCCAAGTCTCCACCATAGCGGTCTTGACGCTTATTAGTTAACGCCGACAAAAATTGGGCAATCAAATACCCTGCACTGCCGACAATTTCAACACCATCAAATCCAGCCCTTTTGGCCCTATCAGCCGCCGCCGCAAAAAAAGCAACAATCTCGGCAATTTCGGCAGTATTCATCTCACGCGGTGTCTCACCAGTAAACCGCGACGGTACTGCTGAAGGTGCTATCGCCTCTAATCCTCCATACTCCTTAGTCCGCGCATAACGTCCAGGATGAAATAACTGAGGAAATATTTTAGCCCCTTCAGCATGCACCGCTTCAGTCAAGCGGCAAAGACCTGGAATGAAAACATCGTCATAGATCTGAAGCATTTCATGTTGGTTAACCCGCACAGGATCAATCCCTACAGCTCCGGTAACAATTAGCCCGACGCCCCCGCGAGCCCTTAGTCGGTAAAACTCGATTATTCTATCACTCACTCTTCCTTCCTGGCAATATGCTAAATGCATCGGCGTCATAACCAAACGATTTCTAATCTCAAGCTTTCCAATTTTCCCAGGCAAATATAACTTCGACATCTTTGCTACTCCTCCAGGTTAAATCATCAACTAACTTCAGCTAGAACCCTAAGCAATCCAAAACGTTGCTCGACTCCCGGCTTTACCAGCCTCTATTTCCAATCTGGCATCTACACTATCCTTCAATTCCGGCACATGCGATATTATGCCAACCAGCCTGCCGGAATGCTGCAACTCAACCAAACAGGCAATAGCACTATCCAGAGACTCCGGATCAAGTGTGCCAAACCCCTCATCCACAAACATTGTTTCAAGACTAATCCCTCCGGCATAAGCTTGCACAACATCGGCTAGCCCTAAAGCCAGTGCAAGCGACGCTTTAAAGCTTTCTCCACCAGACAGAGTTTTAACATGCCGCGCCCGACCAGTATAGTAATCGAACACCTCTAGCTCCAATCCGCTCTGCGCCGTCCCCTTGCCTTTCTCAGTCATCCGTCTCATCTGGTAACGACCGGCAGACATCTTGCTTAAACGCAAATTTGCAGCCTCAATAATGTCATTGAAAAAAGCGGCTAAAACATACCTTTCAAAGCTGACTTTTTGGTTATTATTTCCTTTAGCCACATTTGCCAACTCGCCCAGCACTAAATATTGCGCTTCTGCCTGATCCAACTTAACCCCAAGCTCGCAAATACCATCCAGCATCGTCTTATTATGCTTTTGCCGCGCAATAATCTCAGAACATTGCTGAATGAATTTATTCTTGCCCTCCTGAATACTGCCTAATTCGAGTTCCAACGGTTCAAGTTTGACTAACGATAAGCCTGTTACTTCCCGTTCTAGCTTTATATAGTTATCACGGGCTGAGCGAAGTATTTCAAGATAATCACTTATCTCCTTCTCCAAAGCCACCATTGCCGCCTCGGCCAGCTTGGCCTTAACATAGTCCGCTTCACCTGAAAAGCCAGCGTCCGCTATTGCTTGACTGAATTTTGCGTTTATCCCGGTCAATTCTTGTTTAGCTTCATTCAATACCTTTATCGCACTTTCTTTCTCTGCCATAATCTTTGCCTGATTAACCTGACTGCTGCGATAATAGGCTTCAGCTTGTTCCAATGCTTTTTTCATTTGCTGATATTCAATTTTAATCTTATCTATTGCCGATTCCAGCACCTGCTGTGAGCGAATTTCAGCAGGCAATTCAGCCTCCAAGCCCTTTAGTAGTCCCCTGTCACTTTCCACCTTGGCATAAAGGGCCATATGCTCATTCTGCAAGCCTTCAATTGTTTTTTCCAGCCCCTCTGCTAATTGCTGTTTACTCTCCAGCGAACTCACCAATATTGACTCCTGACTTTTTTGCTTTGCCAGCCCCTCTAACACACAATTTAAACCCTTAATTTGCTGCCGTACTTCCTCCATTTTGTCAGCAATATATTTAGTAAGTTTTTCTTTCTCGAGCGCCGCCAAATCGTCCTTTACTAGTTCAGCTAGCTCCGCCTGAAGCCTACCGACAATCTGCTTCTCTGCGTATCCTCCAGCCTTAACTTCATCATATTTGCTTTTACAAGTTTCATATTTATCCTTAGCCGCGGTCAATTGCTCACCCAGTGTCTTCAATTCAGCATCTGACAAGACTCCATGAATTTTTCCGGCAGGTTTGGGATGATCACACCCTCCGCATACCGGACAAGGCTCGCCAACCCGTAACTTCTCTGCCAACACACTGGCCTGCCCCTGATAAAACAACGTCTGAGCTTGGTCATACTCTAGCTGCCTTGCTTCCCAAGCTCCCTTGCGCTCTTCCACTTCGCGATGAAATCGCGCAAAGCTTTGCCGAAAACTTTCCAATCTATTATTGGCTTCTTTTAGCTTTTCCAGCTTATCATAAACAGCATTGACTTTCTCCATTTGAGCTGTTTGCCGCACATATTCAGTCGCAGCAAACTTTGCCTGGTCTAACGCTTGTTGCTTATTCTTGATATCGCCTTTGGTTTGCTCAAGTTCGCCTTTAGCCTTAGTCAGTTTTTCTCTTACATCATCCAATTTTTTCTCTGCCACTATCACCTCCGCCGCTTTTGTTTCAAAATCAGTTATCTTGTCTTTAAATCCCTGCAACCTAGCCTGCTCGGTCAGCAAAGCATTTCGCTCCACTTCTTTCGCAGCTTCCTGATTATATTTTTGCGCCGCCGTCTCCATAACTTTACTGGCTTCGGCCTCTCTATTTATCACAATTGATAAAAATTCCGTTTTCTTTTCAACCTGGGCGCTCCAATTATGGCAATTATCCTCAATCCCTTTTATCCCCACAGCCTGTCGCGCCTCACGCAGCCTTACCTTTTTCCCTTCTATCTCAGCTGCTTGACCTTCCAGTTTATTCTTAGTTAACTCAGCATCATCGCGAGCCGCAATTTTTCGATTAGTTTCCTTTGCCTGAAAAATCTCCTGTTGCTTACTAACAGCTAAAAGTTCGCTCTTATCTATTGCCTCCTGCAGAGCTTCTGTTTCCTTCCCATCCACAACCAGCGACTTTTCTAATTCCTCCGCTACAATCCGAATATCTGAAGTCTTAGTTATAACTTCGGCCAACTCCAGATGTCTTGTACTGTCAATGCTATGAATAATCTGCTCCTGCTGGATCTTCAAAGTTCTTACTTCTTGCTCCAACATTTTTGCCTTTTCCCCAAGTTTATCCTGAATCAACCGGAAACCTTCAGTACCGAAAATCTTCTGCAGAATACCCTCACGTTCCTTACTCTCAGTTGTAAGCAGTTCGCGGAATTCTCCCTGCGGCACCATTATAATCTGTCGAAACTGTTCATAGTTCATACCGAGGATTTCTATAACCTTTTCATCCACGTCCCGCACACCGCTTAAAGAAACGGCAGCTTCATCATCAAGCACCTTAAACTCAGCCTCAGGACCATAATCTGTATATCCTTCGCCCCTACTCTTCTTCTTTAATTGCTTAGGCTCCCGGCGCACCCGATAGCGCTTACCACGCAGTTCGAACTCCAGCTCTACGGCTGTAATAAGACCATCATCAGCAAAATGGCTACGCATACTCTGACTGTCACGATCCTGCCCGCTAGCCTTGCCATAAATGGCAAAACAAATGCCATCGAAAATAGTTGTCTTTCCAGCCCCGGTAGGGCCGGTAATCAAAAAAAGATTTCGTCCGCCCAGCTCGGTAAAATCGATTAATTGCTCTTTGGCATAAGGGCCAAATGCCGTCATTATCAGCTTTAATGGCCGCATTATTACAGCCCCCTTTCCTCAGCTTCCACTGTCCCAATGACTTTAGCTAATATAGCTGCTTTTTCGCTATTAAACTCCTTGCCGGTAATATCACAATAAAAATCACGAAATAATTCCAGCTTTGATTTGCTCTTGTAACCAGTACCAGCGGCAGTCTTAGCCTCGCCTGCAATCCGCTCTTTAATTTCAAAATCCAGCGCCAACACATTAGGATAAACAGTTCGCAGCCTGCTCATCGGCTCAATAAGCCCGCCCTCATCGCTTAATGTAACATGGAGATAATCCTCGACATTCGATTCCTTATATACTGACGGATTTAAGAGTTCCTTTAGGGTTCCTTTAATCCGGCGCATATCCCGCCGCGGCGATATTTCCTTCAAATCAAGGTTAACCGTACCATCTGCCTCAAGAGTAACCACAGTAAACGATTTTTTCTGGGTTACCTCAGAAAACGAATACTTTAACAGCGACCCGGCATACCGCACCCGAGAACTGCCCACCTTTTGCGGTCCATGTAAATGCCCTAACGCAGTATAAGAAAACTCAGCAAATAAATTTACATCCACATTATCCACGCCGCCAATTGACGCCGTAAATGACAGCGGCTTTTCCGACTCACTTAATTCTAGCGCTTCGCTTCCAGTAACAAAGCCATGCGTAACTAAAACATTTCTTTCATCGCTGTCCCAGATCTCATATATGGCCTCAATAATTGCCTGCATTGCGCTATTGTGATCATGAATATCATCCCGTCCAAAAACATCGCGCACCACCGCTGGCGTCGAATAAGGAACAAGGAAAAAATTCACCGGTCCATGTTCATCCTTGAGCGTTATTTTTCGTATATCTTTACGAAGCCGACCTTCAATATACAGTCCTTTAGCTTCCAGAATGCCACTGCCAAAACCCAACCTGTCTGGACTATCATGATTTCCGGCTATTACCAGGACCGGCACCTTTAAATCCAACACTACTTGGCTAAAGAACCTGTCCAATAGTTCCACAGCCTCAACCGGCGGCACAGCTCGATCATACACATCCCCGGCAATTACCAAAACATCCGGCCTCTCGTCTTTGATAAACTCAACTAACCAATTAAGAATATACTCCTGATCCAGCGTCATATACACCTGGTTTACAATCTTTCCAATGTGCCAATCACCAGTATGAATAATTTTCACCGCTCTTCACCCCCATTCAATTTATGACTGCTCGAATTAACTCCTTATAATATTCCTGCCAAGTTATTTATTATTAAGCCAGATATTTATATTTCTGCAATTATCGTACTATATGGAATTTGCTCTGTCAAAATAGCATTCCTCTTACATAAAAAAACATAGGTCACACAAAAGCTCATTTAGCTTCGTACGACCTATATTTTTAAGTGATGGAGCATATTTTTTTCGAGCCTGCAGTTTCCTGAATAATAAGACATTCCCATTATCCAAAAAGCAATCTATTACCTTCTAATCTCCCCCTAACTTGACAGAAATTATAGCTTTCTATCTAAAACGCAGTTACTAATGCAACAGCGTTTCGCCCTAATTCACAAGTATTGTCTATATAACTTTTATTTCTAGGTAAATTATAACAAATTTTCAAACGATAATTTCTAAATAATCTTTAAACTTTTCAGCTATGACAACAGCCCGTCAATGCTTTCTTTAATTTCCAATCCAGCGTTAACAACATAACCAACAATTACTGCAACATACTTGAAAAACCCTAATCAAATACTATAATTATAATTGGCTAACCGCTTCCAAGTCTTTGGTTCTGCAAAAACAGGAGGAAATATGATAAAACAACATCCTGACTTCGAAACAGAAAAAGTCCATCTAGAAAATACAACTACAGAAATGAAACAAATTATCAGCGAACTTCACTCCGACATTGATGATCGGCTCCACCGTGTACAAAAATCACTATCAACGAAAGATCAAATCAGCGCCTATGTCCATACAATATTACGCAGCGATAATGCCAAAAAAATTGATGACATCGATAGCGCGATTTCAAATCCATACTTTGGCAGAGTTGATTTTCGTGAGGATGGAACCGAAGAATTTGATAGTTTCTACATCGGACGCTGTAAGGTCGCCAGACTTCAAATCCATGATACCAAAGATATTTTAATATTTGACTGGCGTGATCCAGTTTCAACTATTTTTTATGAATGTTATGCCGGACGAGCTAGCTATGAAGTACTGGGTCGTTACCATTATCAAGGTGATGTAAAACTTAAACGTCAATACAAAATTGAAAACAGCATCCTTAAAACAATTGTTGACAACTATATTATGGATCAAATCTTAGCTCGTCAGCAAGAAGCTTTACTTGCTGATCCACTGCTTGTAGACCGATTGCGCCAAGGTGCGACTGATAAGCTTAAAGATATTGTAACCTCCATCCAATCAGAACAAAATAAGATCATCCGTGAACCGCTAAATCAAGTAACAGTCATTCAGGGAGTAGCCGGGTCCGGCAAAACCACTATCGGGCTCCATCGCCTCTCTTATCTCTTATATAATGAAAAGCTCAATCCTAAAAAACTTATTGTCATTGCTCCCAATCGTATCTTTCTTGATTATGTCTCTGAGCTTTTACCTGAAATAGACGCCGCCGATGTCCGCCAAATGGTTTGGGATGACTTAGTTTCCACAATCACTCGTACTGAGCATAAAATTGCCGCAAATAAGTTACTTGACCTTATCCTGTCAAGCGGTGACAAGGAACAAATTCGTCTTTTAGAAGATACGGCACAACTAAAAGGATCGTTCTCTTTCACCCAAGTACTTGACACCTATATCGAGCAAAAAATGCAAAAATTTTGTCTCAAATTAGAAGCCATCAGTTTATTTGATAACCAGTTACAAATTAGCACTACAGAACAGCTTAATAAACTAATGGAAGATATAAAAGCGCCATATAATGAACGAATACGCCTTCTGACCCGCTACATTACCTTCCGCGTAAATAACTTTTGTGAAATTCTTGAAGCCCGCCAAGCCAAAGGTGGCTCTGAGGAACAAGTAAAACTCCGCCGCGCGGAAGCAGATAAATTTCTTAGCAAACATTTTAAGCGATGGAGCCCGCTTAACTTACTGGACGCCTATCGCGAAGTCTTTTCTAATAAGGCTTATTTCAAACCTGTCAAAGATAGAAAGTATGACTTTGATGCTATCAGAACCCACTCACTCAGCATTTTAAACACTAACCAAGTTGAGCGGGAAGATCTTGCTCCATTAGCCTATCTTACCTACCTAATTGATGGCTGGATACATGTTGCTAAATTCGATCATATCGTAGTTGATGAAGCTCAGGATTTAAACCCCTTCGAATTTGCTATCTTAAAACAACTATCTACCAATGGCTCGTTTACCATTATGGGCGACCTATCTCAAGGCATTCACTCCTATCGAAGCATCAGCAATTGGAATGTACTTTTAAAAGAAATCTTTGCCGATTCCCATACTGCTTATCGTGAAATTACCTACAGTTATCGTTCTGCCAAAGAAATCATTGATGTTTCCAATCGCGTCATGCCCCAAGGGCATACCCGTGCTATCCCTGTATACGAAATCGGCCGTAAGCCGACAGCAGAAAAAATCCTGTCCCTAGAATATGGCGTAACTCGCATTATTGAAAGACTAAAAACTTTCTTAGAACAAGGTGCAAAATCAATTGGCATAATTACCAAACAGGAAAAAGACGCTTTTAAATTACACGCCCACCTTCAACAAACAGCAAAAACAGAAGGTATCGTCCAACCCATCCATCTTGTGACCGACCAACTAGCGTCTTATCAGGGAGGTATTTCTATACTTCCCATATTATTAGCAAAAGGCTTAGAGTTTGACGCTGTAATCATCTGGAACGCCTCTGAAAAGGAATTTACCCCCGATCCATTTAATGCCCGCCTTTTATATGTAGCCTTATCCCGGGCAATGCATAGCCTTCATATAATGTATCAAGGTAATTTAACCCCACTATTAAGAAAAAAGCCTTGATCAACCTTAAGCGGTAACATCAAGACCCTTCCCACTATATATATGCTTATCTTTACTTTCCAACCTACGCTATATCAATCATAGGCAAATGCCATATATCCCTGGCCGCGATAAGCTCTTTCAACCTGCATCAACGATCTATACCACTTTATCATGCCATAATGCCTTACCTTGCCGCCTAAATTTTCACCCGCAAATGCAGGAGTACGAACATTATAATAATCGACAGGCAGAATATCAGAAATTAGTGCCAGCCCAGCCTGTAAATACTCATCAGGCAGAAGAAGCTCTTTTACAAACACAGCACCATCTTCGTTAATTTCCAGTGTTGCACAACCTGTAACACCGTTAACATTAATGATATAGATGTCTGCGCCCGCTTCAACCGAAAGCTTCTTCTGATATTCCATTGCCTCATCGTCGTATTGTACATGCAGTGTACCCGCCAAACAGCCATTGCGTACTACATTATAGTCTACAGGCAAAGCCTTAGTTATCTCACCACCAAATGCATTCGGTCGTATTTCCTTGCGCCAAATCCTTGCTTCGCGCATAAAGAAGCTTTCAGTATATCCCTCGCGGCCGAAGTATTCAAACATTCCATCGTCTGCCGGAACAGTAATTGCAGTATCCAGACCCTGTAGGCTTAGGTGCCTATCGGCAAAACTTATTATCTGTGTTCCAAACCCTCTACCTCTAAACTTTGGGTCTGTCCCAAATGCATACAGATACATCGTCGAAAAACTGCGTCCATCTGGTCCCATTATGCGCATAGGAAATGTTACAAGCATAGTGGCTATTTCGCCGTCATCAAGCAGGATTATTGTCTCCTCAGGCTTATAACGGTTATTGTAAAAGAAATCTATATACCGGTCACTATCGCCGAAGCAACGCTTCCATATCTGCTTTAGTCGCGCTATTTCGTCAGAGCTGGAAAATCTCACCTCAATCATTTCCCTACTCCTTTGCACTTCAAAATCTTACAGGCTGTTAACAAGATAAATTACACTATGTTTTTTTATCATCAAATCCGGATAGTATGACTGCTTTGCTTTTCTGAGACCCTCTAACCCCAAATCATCCTCTCGATTAATATAAATCACTTCAGGATACTTCTCCCTGACATATCGTGCAAACTCCCTGTTTATCATCGCATAAGAGCCATTTATATCTTTAAAAGCCTCTTCAAAATGCACATCATAGGTATCTTCATTGATCTTCCCCCCCAACGCGAAGGCAATCACCCGTCCGTTTGAACGCAGCATACCGCCTTCCAGCTTGAGGCCGGCATAATTGTCAAGCGCACTTTTTATTGCCCCGCCTTCATCAAGCGGGTTTCTGTATTGATTCTCTTGATTTAACTTGTACCATTCCTGATCCATTGTGTAACACTCATGAATATTATCCTGCGTTATCGGCTCAAAACTCCAAGAATGATTATTCTCAATAAACCGATTTATATGATTGCGTTTTGCATGCAGCTTTTTTCCAGGCAGATCGGCCAATTTGTCGATATAATAGAGGTAATCAAAACTGAACTGCTCCTCTGAATACTCAAAACTGTTTGGAAAAAGGCTCTCCAACTCGCCAACACTTTCCTGGTCGACACCGATCAGCAAAAAATCATGCTTATTTTCTTCCGCATCCTTCTTCATTTCGAGAAGTACTGGCTTGCTCTCGCCATTACCTGCAGGATACATATAACTTATGCCGGCTGCGCTGTTCAGCTTTACTACAAGATAATCGTTAACTTTCGCAACCCTTACGTTGCATTTATTACTCCAAACAAACATGTTTGTGAAAGTATATTCGCAACCTCTTTTGTTCGCCTTAACAAGAAGTTTATCTATCCATTCTTTATCCGATAACTTGATCGTTTTAAAATCAATCATTTTACATTAATCCCTCGTATATCCATTATAATAGACACCAGTCTCTTGACTCTTTCTCCTTCTGCTGGTGATCAAAACGAAAAAGAGCGATCTGAATAGAAGCCCCATCTTCTTCGTAAAATCCATGGGCAACTTCCATTTAGTGCTCTTCATTCTAAAGGCTAAATAACCCCAAAGAATTTGCTGACCTATCATCTTTATTTTACCAAAAACCATTCCATTAGAAAAGCAAATATCAATAAAAAGAAACTTCTTGCCATTAGCATAGTATATATAAATCGACGTGGCATAAAATAAAATTATTACTATTAGGCCAACATAAAGTCGCCTCATCCGGCTTTATGTTGGCCTAATAGTAATATCCATACTACACTTTTAGTTCTTATAGAATAAGTTGGCACGCCACTGGCGTGCCAACTTACTATACCATCAAATCACTATCTTCTGGAAAAAATTTTGGGAGGATTCTGTCCCAGAGCAAATATACAGCCGATAATCGAAATAACAACTACAATATAAAGTGATGCGTAATAAAAACCTGTCGAATGAAGAGCATACGCCCCGGCAAAAACACCAGCTGTTCCGCCAAAAATTCCGATACCCTGCGCCATACCACCAAGTTTACCGGTAATATGTTCCGGATAATTCCGGGCAATAAACGCAATCGACGGCGGGGTTAACAGTGCCGAGAACAAGCCAGCTAATATTAGACATCCAATCAAAGCGGTATCACTGGAAGTTACAACCGGGAACTTCAGTCCTATACTAAACACTGCCGTACCGGCAAAGCCGAGAAACACCACCGGTCTGCTCCGTCCGCCAAATACTTTTTCCACTAAGAAGCCGCTTAACACTGCGCCAACCATAAAGGCCACCGAAAAGATCGTCATATACTGTCCGGCTACCATCGGTCCCTTGCCAAGACCTATTGGTGCATCAATTGCTATATACGCAGGAACAAGGTCATTAATACCCTGGAATATCCAGCCTGCCCAAGTAACACACGCGATTGCCGCCCAGGTCGCCGGCAATTTCAATGCCTGCATAAAGTCATTGGCGCTACTAGCCGAAGCTCCACCAACTACAACTTCACTATTAGGCGCCTTCGGACCAAAAGCAATTATAAGGGCCATCACCAAAGCTATTATCGGCATAATGCTCAGCCAAGCCAAAGTTTCTGCCCAATCACCGGTTGCTCCAAAAACAGCTGGGGCAAGCATAAAGCCAATAGCAATTCCTAACCCCATAGCCATTCCCTGGATACCGGTTACAATTCCGCGTTCCTGAACCGGAAACCATTGAGCCGCAACCCTAGCGGTCGACGCCATTATCGGGCCAGTACCAATACCTTGGATAATCCGCAAAGCGTTTAGCCCACCAAAGCTAGTGCCAAACGACGGCATCGCTACTTCACCAACAATTATCAGAATCAAGCTCGCAATCCACACCCGAACTGCACCAAACTTATCAAGAAACCAACCGCCAAGAAGTGCTGAAATACCAACAAATAAGTTAAAAGAACCCATCGTAGCGCCAGTGGCTTCCCCTAAACTGATGCCTAAAGTCTTAGCAATCGGCCCCATTAAAGGTGCCGGGGCAATTAAAGCCACCGCAGTCGATGCTGTAACAATACAAATCGCAATAAAAACAAACCACCGAAAAGCAGGATATACATTCTGTGTGCTCATATCGTTTCTCCTTTTACCGTGTAATATAGATAAGGCCTAACAGATATATTATTGCGGTAAGGTTACTAAACTTTTTTAGATATTCGGTTATTAAAATATTATTGCCACTACTCAGGCAAAAAATTTTGAGATGATGCGGGCTGCTGTAACAGCCCGCATCACTTCATTTAGCTAGAACAGATACCATACTTGAGCAGAAATTAATTTTTTATCGGTATTGCCATCAAAAGATTTTAGCGGATTATAGGTTGTAGTAAGGATCAACCGCTGAGCCAGGGTTCTTTCAACCCCAAAGCAGACGCCTTTTACATCATTAGCATAACCGCCGCCTGAAGGTGCGCTCCAGTTGTAAGGAGTAGCCCAGGCACCAGGCGAAGCATCGCCCATCAGGTCAAAACCGTTAACAGCTTTTTCGTATTGTACCCATACGCCGGTTGAGCCTGGTGCAAACGGGTTAGCGCCTTTATACTTTGCTCTGATATAATATGCGTAAGGATTGCTTAAACCAGAAGCAGCTTTAGCCAAAGTACTGCGGTTAGCAGCATATTCACCAGTCAGGGTAATTCCCGCCGGAGCTTTATATTCGAAACCAACAGCGGCATCATTATAATAATTTTTTTGTTTATCCGCCATGTAGGACATTGTTACATTTAAGTTGTTGCTGAAATTGTATTGTAAATCTGCGATTCTATAGTTGAGCTTCTGACCAGCCATATAAACTGCATACGCACTGGCACTAATGGTTGGATTACTATAACTTATACGAGTACCGTCAAATAACGGCGCTGATAACAGCGTGCCTTTACCAATGTTAGGGAAAAACCGTCCAGCCGCTATTTCAACTTGTCCTGCCTGATAGGCCATAAAAGCTTTTTTCAGGTGCATTGTGCCGGTTGCATCATCAGACGCGGTCTCGGTTTGAATACTGCCTTCAAAACGAGTAGTACCATCAAATTTGTTAGCAATATTCAACCAAATTTCATCGCGGTTTCTAACCTTGTCGGAACTCAGACTGTTATTAGTAAAATAAGTTGCAGCAGACGTACTCACTGCGGCATTTTCATACGCGTACCTAAACCAGCCGTCAATTTTCAGAGGTCCTTGATTTCCCTGATTTTTCTCCAGCTCGGCTACCCGTACCCCAAGAGTATTAAGCTCACTGGCAAATTCTTTTGCTAGTTTTTCAATCAGCGCCCTATTCTCAGCATCAGCCTTTTCCTCTTTAGCGATAGCCTTAGCCACCATTTGAGCTACTTCATATCTGGTAAGAGTTTGTTCGCCTTTAAAGGCACCGCCGTTGCCGTCAATAATACCGGCCTTAACCAGCTTGTTTACCGCTCCGTAAGCCCAATGATTGGCCGGAACATCACTAAATGGATTAGCAGCCGACACCACACTGGCAAAACAAAATATACTTAAAATAATTAGGGCAATTATACTTTTTTTCACAAATCATCCCGCCTTTTCCCTTTTTTTCTGGCAAAAGAACATTCTTTTAGATAATCTAAGCAACTATCAAATACTTCTACAAATGATCGATACTCATCGCAAAGAAACCAGGAGAATAAGGATAAGGATTAGTTAAATGTACTTTTTCGTTTCTCTAATGCTAAGGCAGATAATCAACGCCAGTGAACTGTATCCATGTTTCCATTCATTTAACGCTGCGCCGTCGTATTAGAGTTAAATCTCACCCCCTATTTAATTAATAGTAATTCCGCCTCCATTCGACATTTTTCTATCCTAGTGCTATAATAATATAGCATTGGACTCTATGCATATATGTTTAGTTATGTCTTTTAATTACCCATTATTATATATTTAGCCCAGTATTGGGAATTAATTCTTTACGCTGCACTTTACTTCTTTTTCACATGACCCAAGTATGTTTATTCTTTCATCCAATACAATTATTTAACAATTCAAAATTTACTATGTTCACTATTAGTATAGTAAATTCAAACACTTCTGAGAAATTGATTGTAAACATAACCATGATAGAAATTTTATATCTTAGAACCGGCTTACTAATAATTCGGAGGTGCTAATATGGATATCAGACTACTGCGATACTTTATTTCCGTAGCCGAACATAAAAATTTTACCGCCGCAGCAAAAGACTTACACATTACCCAACCCACACTTAGTCACCAGATTGCCGAATTAGAGCGACAAATAGGTGTTAAACTCCTGCTAAGAGATCGACACTCTGTCCAGCTAACTGCTGCCGGAACCGCAATGTTAAAAGAAGCCAAAAGCATTATCACCAAAACTCACGATGCAATTAAAATTGCCCGTCTTGCTGAAGCCGGAACCCTGGGCAGCGTACAAATAGGCTTTCTAGGAGCATCGGAGCGACGTTTTTTACCTCAGCTAATTGCTAAATTTCGCAATAAATACCCTCAAATTGAGTTTCCTCTGAATTATTTCACCTCTTTTATCGATTTAGATAAATCGCTTCTCCAAGGTAATATCGATATCGCAATTACCTTAAAAAGCAAAGAAGAAGTACTCCCTGAAATTAATTGGAAAGTTCTCTATACTGCCCCGCTTGCTGTATTATTGTCAAACACTCACCCCCTTGCTGCCCAAGCCGCAAACGACCTTTCAGTATTAGATGGTATGACTTTTTTTTATGTCGAACGCGATCGAGGCCTAGACCACACCTTACAAGTTTGTTCCCGGCATGGCATTAAGCCTGAAGTTCGCCTGATTCCTCATATACAAACACTCTTAATGTCAGTTGAAGCTGGAGAAGGTTTTACCATCCTTCCTCGCCCCATACCTGACACATATGCTAGTAGTCATTTACTCCAATGCATCGACCTCAGTGACGATGATTCAGTTGTTGAAGTAATAGCTGCGTGGAAAAACGATAACCGAAATCCATCAATCCCTTTGTTTATTGATGACCTACCCACGAACATTTCTATTTAAAATAGCATTTCTGCCGCCGATTTGAAATACACGCCATCTCCTGCCCAAAAGTTGTCAAACCTTCGATTTATCATATTTAAGCCTAACAGGCATATCACGCCCCCATCTTTCCCCACCAAAAAAGCCCTGAACTCTTTGCCGCTAATATCCGGCATAAGTTCAAGGCTTTTATTATTATAATCCTATAGTATTTCGTTTGAAGTAATCTGAACTGAAAAATCACCTTTGCTGGTCCGCTTTATGACGCCTTTTTTACCGGCTCCATCATCAACGGTAATCGCTTGCAAGTTATGAGCCATCATAAAGTTAAGCACATCCTGCTTAACAAAAGCCTCCCAGCTTGTTTTCTTGCTATTTACGTCTTCTTTACCTATTACATCTTCTGACATTTAATATTTTCCCCCTTGTTTTATGTCTAATAACAAAGAACACCATAAATACATTTATCTCAAGACATACTGGGCCAAAACACTCTGCAGTTGATAGATATTCAGACTTTTATTAAACTTTTTTTCAATAACCTCCTGCGAACCTGAAACCCATATTTTTAGTTCAGCATCCAAATCAAAACTTCCTGCTGTCTCAATAGAAAAATGGGTTATACTTTTATATGGAATAGAATGATATTCGGTTTTGCTTCCTGTAATTCCTTGCTTATCAACCAAAATCAGCCGTTTATCTGTAAATATAAACATGTCCCGGATTAATCGATACGCTTTTTCTATGGTTTCATTAGCAGCCAAAATCTGAGCATAATCATCTTGAATTTTAGTGATATTTACCTCAGATGCATTGCCTAACAAACCATCCAGCAATCCCATGGCATAACCCCCAACACAATAATTACTTTGAGAAGTTTAGATAGCTAAATTCATCATCTAAACCCAAAACTCCTGCCCAATTTTCATTATTAACCTAAAGCAAAGATAAAAGTTCGCAAAAAAATAGCCACCATAATTGGCGGCTATCAATGAAAACTACTTACGTCCAATTCAAAAATAAGCCCTCTTCCTCTAATGGTTCTTATCACTGTATCGAACGGTTCTATCCTCTTTCTCAATCTATATACTAATACGTCAATTTCCTCAAGACCAACATAATGATTAGTAAACCCATTTACGCCCCGGTCCGGCCAAACTGTGTTACAGACCTCATCATAGCTTATCAGCTTTTTAGGCCGGGAGAAAAGCAGCACCATTAACTGGCATTGCTTAGTTGTCAACGGAATATTATCACCATTTATTATTACTTGCCTTCTATCTTGGTCGATTTCAATTTGAGGCTCCAGTGTTTTTTCCTTTTCACCATGGCAACATTCTATAGCATGCTCACCATCATCTTGTCGATAGAACTTAAACAAGACTATACCTGAAGCTAAGCTTACTTTATCTCCATCAATAAGCTCCTGCGAAAAGTGCGGTTTTAGTTGGGTATTAGTATTTAAGACGGTACCATGTTTACTTGAAAGATCAATAATACTCCAAGCATCTTGGTCATAGGATATACAACAATGGTTACGCGAAATTAGAATGTTATCAAACGCAATATGTGGAGAACTGTTTTTTGTACTTCGACCAATAATCGTCTTATCTCCAGCTAGCACAATTTTGTCTCCTGCCTCAAATGGACTACCCTTTTCAATAACTAAATATGCTGGCACCCTCCATGTAACCTCCTAGACTTGTCCTGCTACTTATATACTCACGATACTATCGAGTATACTGCAAGTTATAAACTTAATTGTAACATAAAAATCATTTTTTGTTTCCTCTTTAATACTAATTTTTTCCCCAAAATTATGTTGGCAGTTTAACTCCTGACATAAATTTTTACCGTTACCAATAAACATTTATCAGCAAGCAATTCTATCGGCCCTTCTACAATTACTTCGCTTATTATTTTCATTATAAGTGATAAAATCTTTTCCATTATTATTACCTTTACCAAGGCTTTTCCAAATATGCCTTCCCTTTCTAAAATATTTCGCAGCAGGAACCAACAACGATTATCTAGAAAGATAGATTAGTAATATCAAAATTGAATACATATAGTTTGAAAGAAGGCTGGATATGAAAATAATCTCCTGGAATGTAAACGGACTTAGAGCCTGTCTCACCAAAGGCTTCGCAGATTTCTTCACAAGCATGGACGCCGATATTTTCTGCATCCAGGAAACCAAAATGCAACAAGGACAAGCTAATCTGGATTTCCCAGGCTATGAAGAATACTGGAACAGTGCGGTTAAAAAGGGGTACTCCGGCACTGCTGTCTTTACTCGTATCATACCATTGTCAGTTACCTATGGTTTAAATTTAGCTGAACATGACCTGGAAGGCCGAATGATAACTTTAGAATTCGAACGATTTTTCCTTGTAAATGTCTACACGCCAAACTCACAACGTGGTCTGCTACGTCTAGATTATCGAATGAAGTGGGAACATGTTGTTAAATCCTACCTGCAAGAACTGGATAAACTTAAACCAATAATTGTATGTGGCGATCTAAATGTTGCCCATCAGGATATCGATATTAAACACCCTCAAGCTAACCGCCGAAATGCTGGCTTTACCGACGAAGAACGCAACCAATTCACAACACTATTACAAGCAGGCTTCACCGATACTTTTCGCTATCTATATCCCGCTAAAGCTGACGCTTATACCTGGTGGTCATACATGATGAATGCCAGAGCCCGTAATGTCGGCTGGCGTATTGATTATTTTTTAGCTTCTAATCGTCTACAAAAAACAGTTAAAGATTCCCTCATTTATTCCGATATTTTGGGCAGCGACCATTGCCCGATTGGCCTGGAACTATTATAGCAGAAGACTTCCGCCCAATTAATATAAAACTTGACAGAAGTCTTCTGCTATTACCAACAGTACACGATTTTATCATTAGCTCAATTCCTGTTATTCTCTTATATATATAATAAAGTCTTCATCTTCCAAGCAACCAGTTTTCCAATATAAATTTCCGTTAAATCTCTGAATAGCTTTGTAGCCATCCAAAGTCAAGCTCCCATCACTATACATAGCAGGTATACTTTCAATAATGACATCTGGATTATTGAATAACACCGGTCGATTATAGTTATTTACAGACCAAACCCAGTACGACTTTTTACTGTCAATATTTATATTCGTATAGATGTTCTCCGTAAAATATGGCTGAATTGCAGTGCATTTAAAGCCAAAAGCTGCAATTTTCAAATTTGTAAGGTTATTAGACTGTAAAAATAGTGCAGTTTGACGACTACCTGAATAACTAGTATTGAAATCAAAAAGAAATGTATTAACCGACCAATATATTTGAATAATACTAATTATAGCTATAGAAATATTTATGATTTTTCTCCACCATCGTTCCTTATGCTCTGCAATGTTATTAACATTTGAAGTTTCATCTTGCCGAAACCTCGATTTTTTTATAAAGCTAATCCACAAAACAAATATGAGATATATAAAAAGTATCCCTTGGTGCCACACATTGTAATACTTTACATGAAATAGAACTAATATACTCACAATAGGCAGTAAATATAACACCAATACGCCTTTCCGTAAAAGCCAGAGCAATATAAAATAGAAAAACAGAGCAAAACTCAGTCCATAGCCTAAGCTCCAATTATGTTCAAGCGTATAATTAGAAAATAAAGAATCTGACATTCTGTAAACACTTTCCACCAAAAATAAGGGAATATTAAATCGAGTACCTGGTGCAAACGAAACATCAGCAGGAGGATATACCTGTATTAGGATCAAACATAAAATAAAAATATAAATAATTGCCCCTAATATGTATGATCGCTTATGCGTCTCACTTAGCAACACCCATTTTCTCACAATATCCGTATAACAGTACAAAAAAATAAAAATCGACAAAAGAGTTGCATGGATGCTTACATTGGCCAAAAGGCTGGTTAATGTCACAAATATAAATATTTTCTCCTGCCACCGTTCATAGAAAGAAGCTAATATAAATAGCAAAAGAGGGAGTAACACATAACTACGAGCCACAACGGAATACTGAAAAAATATAAAATAAGTAAATGGCAATAATACTTTCAGTATTGGATTAAATGGTGAAAATCTCAGAAAAAAATATATACTTATAATAGAAATCGATGCCGAAAACAGACTGATATATTTATAGGGCAATCCAAGTTTTGCTGGAACCATTAAAATCAGGTGCCATAAAGCCGGTGTCCCTTCATATCGTATTACATGTAACAATAGGTCTGGAACAGTACACTCTTTAGCAATCAGCCAAGCTTGCGCTTCATCTGCCCAAGATTCGTGACGCAAGGCTAACATAACAACCAAAATAGTATATACGCCAAGTGTAATATAGAGATAAGGTTTTATCTTGAAAAAGTTTTTAAATTCTCTAGGCCAAATACTACGCAACATCCCAGCAAAATTTAAGATAACCATTTCAAAACCCGTATTATACCCATTTTCGCCGATTGTTTATGCGCTGAAACCCCTTTCCTGTTCTCAATTTCAGATTTGTTCTCTTTATAATATTCATATGCTTTATATAACATTTCTTCATTAGTAAAAGTAGGCTGCCAATTTAGTGCCGCCTTTATTTTTGTCGTGTCAAAAATAAAACTTCCTGCAATCATATTATATTGGTATGGCCCCAACGGCGATAGTTTAAGCATATATGCCAATTTCATTCCCCATAGAGTTATTCGCTTGGGCAAAAAGGCAACTCTAGCACCAGTATTCGATTTCTCAATTACATAGTTATAAACGTCCTTAAAAGATTTTACATTATCGGAGCCTATGTTAAATATGTCGGTTGAATTATACTCCAATGCAGCGATACATGCATGTACAAGGTCCTCGGCATAAATAAACTGATAAAAATTATTACCGTCACCAACTACCCAGACCTTACGTCCTTCATTTATAAACTGAAAAAGTATCGATAATAGTCCTAGTCTTCCGCTATCCATAATTGTTGGACATCGAAAAATAATGACATTCATGTACTCCTTATACTGTAATAGTATCTTCTCTGCTTCCCATTTTGATTTTCCGTAAATTTCAATGGGGCAAGGAGCCTCATCCTCTAAAACCATTCTTTTCATGTCTCTTCCCCACAAACAATTTGAAGAAGTAAAAATAATCCTCTGAACATTATATTTTTTAGCAAACTCCGCGATGTTTCTTGTTCCATCTACATTCGAGGTCCATAAAAAGCGCTTGTCCTTTATTGCATGAGCAAGAATTGCCGCACAATGAAAGATTGCGTCAAACTTATACTTAGAAAACAAAGTTTCCAATAAAACTAAATCCCTTATGTCACCACGAAAACTTACTAAATTCGGATGAATATCCGTATCCTCTTCCAGATCAATACTAATACAATTGTATCCCAAATCAAGCAATCGCCTCTTTAATATCGAACCGAAAAATCCCGCTCCTCCAGTTATCAATATATTTGCCATATGTAACAGCACCTTCCTAAGATAATTTAAACTATTTCATGAAAATAATTTTAAAGCAAACTGTGTTGTTCGTCTATTTTTTACAAAATGCAACATAATATGACTCAAATAAATTATATGTCATGTATATGTATAAAACAACTATCCTCCGCCAAACTTAAGACGCTTATCATTACTTTACTTCCCTCAAAATAAAACCTCCTGTCAAAGTTCATGTAGAACTTGACAGGAGGTTTTCCCCTAACCAACTGCTTTTATATCCGTGTTCGCACTCAGCACATCTATTCTTTTGTTGCAGCGGCTTCCTTAACACCGGCTCCATAATAATCCGCCAAACGTTTATAATTCTCCAGTCGCTCTGTTGCATCTTCCTCTGTTTTTACAAACAGAGCTTCTGCTTTATCCGGGAATTGTTTCTGCAATGCCGAGTAGCGCACTTCACCCATCAGGAACTCTCTTAAAGCCATTATCGGCTCTTTTGAATCCAATATAAACGCATTCTTGTCAGTATTCCTGAGTGCTGGATTATAGCGGTACATAGCCCAATAACCACTGTCCACAGCCCTTTTCGCTTCCAGTTGACTGCAGCCCATGCCAGTTTTTATGCCATGATTGATGCAAGGTGCGTAAGCAATAATCAAAGATGGACCGGGATAAGACTCCGCCTCAGCAATCGCTTTCAGAGTCTGATTTTTATCAGCACCCATAGCAACCTGCGCCACATATACATACCCATAGCTCATCGCAATCATACCCAGATCTTTTTTCTTGGTCTTTTTTCCACTAGCCGCAAATTTGGCAATCGCCGCAGCCGGTGTAGCCTTAGATGATTGACCGCCGGTATTGGAATATACCTCGGTATCAAATACCAGAACATTAACATCTTCGCCGGAAGCCAGAACATGATCCAAGCCACCGAATCCAATGTCATAAGCCCACCCATCACCACCAAAAAGCCATTGCGATCGTTTCACCAAAAAGTCTTGCTTATTATATATAGCCTTTAACAGCACATCCTTATCTTGGACCTGTTCTAATACCGCAATAAACTTATCTGCTCTGGCCCGCGTTCCTTCACCATTGTCTTTATTCGCTAGCCACTCCTCACAGGCCAAATTGAATTCTTCACTTACGTTCAGTTTAATGGCTTTTTCAATATCCATAGCCAATTGCTTTCTGATCTGTTTCACACCCATAAGCATTCCCAGACCAAATTCAGCATTATCCTCAAACAGCGAATTTCCCCAAGCCGGCCCATGCCCGCGATAGTTTGTAGTATAAGGCGCGGCAGGTGGACTTCCTGTCCAAACCGAAGAACATCCGGTAGCATTTGCCACCATCATCCGGTCACCAAATAATTGAGTTACCAGTTTTGCATAAGGAGTTTCTCCGCAACCGGCGCATGCACCTGAGAATTCAAGAAGCGGCTGCTCAAATTGGCTTCCTTTTACCGTAAAGGCACTAAGTGGATTGGCTTTTGGCGAAACCTTAACCGCATAATCCCATAAATCAGCCTTCTCCACCTGAGTAGCTAGCGGTTTCATTTCCAAAGCCTTTTCTTTCGCAGGACAAACCTGAGCGCAATTACCACATCCAGTGCAATCATATGGGGAAATTGCCATCGTAAAATGAAGTTCTTTATGTCCAACACAAGGTTTTGCCTCAAAACCGTAGGGAGCCTTGGCCACCTCCTCTTGGTTCAGCAATGCAGGCCTAATGGCAGCATGCGGACAAATATAAGAACACTGATTACATTGAATACACTTTTCAGCCAGCCATTGTGGGACATGAATGGCAATACCCCGTTTTTCATACGCCGAAGTTCCTAGAGGATAAGCTCCATCTTCCAAGCCAACAAAGGCGCTTACTGGCAACTTATCACCCTCCAAGCGGTTCATCGGCACCAAAATATTTTTAACATACGCTGGCCCTTCAACCACAGCACTCACCTGATCCTGGGCCTCTTTCCAAACTGCAGGCACATTAACCTTAACGATTGAAGTAATTCCTTGGTCAATGGCAGCATTGTTCATGGCTACCACCTTATCGCCTTTATTCCCGTAGGATTTTTTGACCGCAGCCTTGAGATAGGTTACCGCCTCTTCTACCGGAATGATAGCAGCAATTTTAAAGAAAGCCGCCTGCATAACCATATTAATTCTGCCGCCCAACCCTATCTCCTGAGCAATCTTCACTGCGTCAATGGTATAGAAATTAATCTCGTTCTCAGCAAGATAACGTTTCATTGCCGCCGGAAGATTATTCTCGATTTCAGCTTCATTCCAGGTACAGTTTAAGAGAAAGCTGCTGCCGCGCTTAAGCCCCTCTAAAACATTATATTTATGTACATACGACTGGTTATGGCAAGCAATAAAATCCGCCTTATTGATCAGGTATGGTGACTTAATTGGTGCATTACCGAACCGCAAATGTGAAACAGTTACACCACCCGACTTTTTCGAGTCATACGCAAAATAGGCCTGTGCATACATATCGGTATAATCGCCGATAATTTTAATCGCGCTCTTGTTGGCACCTACAGTACCGTCTGAGCCTAACCCCCAAAACTTACAGGCTTTAGTTCCGGCTGGCGTAGTATCAATGTCTTGTCCGAATGCCAGCGACGTATGCGTCACATCGTCAATAATACCAACCGTAAAGTTATCCATAGGACTAGCGGCTTTGAGATTTTCAAAAACGCCATGAATATGGCTAGGAACAATATCCTTTCCGCCAACTCCTGCACGACCACCGACAATCATTGGTTGATGTTCTTTGCCATAAAATGCAGTTTTAACATCAAGATAAAGAGGCTCGGCAATCGCTCCCATCTCTTTCGTCCTATCCAAAACCGCAATCCTCTTAACAGTCTTTGGAATATATTTCAGGAAATGTTCAACAGAGAAAGGGCGATATAAATGAACCGTTAAAAGCCCTACCTTCTCCCCGTTAGCATTAAGATAATCCACCACTTCTTCAATCGCTTCACACATCGATCCCATCGCGATAATCATTCGATCCGCGTCCGCTGCCCCATGATAATTGAAAAGATGATAGTCTCGGCCTGTAAGCTTATTTATCTCCGCCATATAGCCCTCAACAATGTTAGGCAGGGCTTGATAATAACTGTTAGCCACCTCGCGTTGCTGGAAATGAATATCGGAATTCTGAACCGTCCCCTTCAGAAGTGGATGATCCGGATTAAGCGCCCTTTTTCTAAATGCATCAACCGCCTCCCAATCCAATAATTCAGCTAATTCTTCATAATCAAGTACTTCAATCTTCTGCACTTCATGCGAAGTACGGAACCCATCGAAAAAGTTCAAAAAAGGTACCTTGCCTTTGATTGCCGATAAATGAGCCACTGCCGCCAGATCCATTACTTGCTGCACACTACTTTCCGCCAGCAAAGCAAACCCGGTTTGCCTTGTAGCCATAACATCGGAATGATCTCCGAAAATACTAATAGCGTTAGCGCCAACCACCCGGGCACTTACATGAAATACGCCAGGCAATAACTCACCGGCAATTTTATACATATTCGGAATCATTAAAAGAAGCCCTTGTGAAGCTGTATAAGTAGTAGTGAGCGCCCCCGCCTGCAAAGAGCCATGAACAGCTCCGGCAGCTCCGCCTTCCGACTGCATTTCCACAATCTCAACCGTCTGACCAAATATATTCTTTTTACCTTGAGCTGCCCACTCATCAGCATTTTCCGCCATATTGGACGAAGGAGTAATTGGATAGATCGCCGCTACATCAGTAAATGCATAAGACACATACGCTGCCGCTGTATTTCCATCCATAGTCTTCATAGTTCTCTTTATCTCGCTCATAAAGTCCTCCCTTAATTCAATAATCTTCTAAACGCCAGCCTTTTCGCTTGCGTCTTTCATTTTCCTTAATGCAAAATGGGCTGTAATACGACCTTCAGCCAAAATTATATCCAAGGCAGTTAAAATACAGATTAAAAAGTCACTCCGTCAAACCAATGCATTTTCCGCCATATTCACCTATTATCGTAAAACTATCAAAATATTTATGTTAAACCAGAAGCAGCATATTTCAACTCAAGCGCCCTAATAGTAATAAAGTTTTCTTACGATAACTTTTTTTTATTATTAGGAAATAAAAAAATAATCGTTTTTTTATTTTGCCTTATAAAATCACGCTACTTTGCAGAAAGGTATCTATAAATAGTACTCTCCGAAGTTTGCAACGAACCAGCTACCTTCGTTATGGCTCCTTTTATCTTAAAGATCCCTTTGGTGTTTAACCTTCTCACGATGGATATTTTTTCATCAATAGTCATTCTTTCAACCGGTACGTCATATTCATCAATTACTTTTTCTATCGCCGAAACTACAACATTCTCAATAGAAGTATTTAAAGATTCCGCTATTTTTTCCTCTTCATTTGCAACAGGGTTTAATGGCAAATTTTCAGTAAACAAAGCGCTGATAACTCTATCCGTTACCCCTTTTACAATGTGGTTATCAGCTGTAATAAGTATATTAACACACAGCATCCCAATTAATGTGTTATTTTCATCTTTAATAAAATAGGTAGATGATTTTAATTTTTCACCACTTTCGGTACGACTTAAATAATTAACAACAGCGTTCTGTTTCAAATAAACCTTATTTCCCAATATTTCAAGACCCAAGTCAGTTAAAGGACACCCTATCTGTCGACCGCTTATATAGCCATTTCGAATTGCTATTACAGAGTTTTGTATATCTACGATATCATGCAAAAGCACCTCACAATGAGGACCAATAATATCTGCAATAAAGTCAACTAATGGAATATATGCTTCAAGTTTTTTTTTGTAGCTCATGCATATCCTCCTGCGGCTATTCCCATAATTGGTTTATGTTCCCTGTTATTCTGTAGATGATAAAATTTTCCTTCTTATTGTAAAAAAAAAGTTGATATGCTCCTCTTTAGATAAAACAGCGAACACTAACGACTGTTTATCCAAAAGAGGAGCATATCATATATTACGCAGCACAGGAACGCATTGATCTACTAACTACAAAATTTATTTACTTTCTTTTCGACGGCAGTTTTACAGTCGCCCCACCAGACAACCAAATATCTCCTTCAATTGTTTCAATCCACCATGCAAGTTCTACAAGATACTCGCCGTCACGGTTATACTTATCATAAACGTAAGATTTTACAATAGCCAGATCTTGCGTCAAACCGTGAGCAGTCTGGGTCTTACCTTTCATGTCCGGGACATTTTTTAAGAAGTACTCACAGTCAGTATTAAGAGGCATTTTCTTGCCATAATCAGCCATTACTTCCACAGGCATAAGGCCCCAGCGAATATTATAAATCCAGCCATGATCGCCCATCCAATTGAAAATATGACGTTCAGCAAACTCGCGTCCTAAGAAATTAAGCAGTGGTCCTCTGCTATCAGTTGTTTTATGAATATCGGCTGTATCAATGTCCGCACTGTTATCGGTTTTATGTATATCTGCGGTATCAATATCGTTCGTATCCTCTGCCATATCTGTCGTTTCTAAGAATCCAGCAGCGCCATCAGGAACAGGCGGAATGTAATCTGCTTCATTTTGCATCCGGTAAACTCCGTCTTTTTCCCCCCGAATCATGGTCTTGAAAATCTCTGGATCTAAAATTTCCCTTTTTAATGTACGGCTTCCACCAGTAGCCAATCCATAGGGAGCAGTAGGAATAAGCGGACTAATAATCGGACCATCTACAGTCCAGGTAGGCCTATCGCCAATTTGCACATCCTCCCAATAAAGCGGCTGCGCGCCTTGCCGTTTTTCTTTTGACCATAAGTCCTTAATATACTTCCAATCCTCATCTGTATAATAATGGGCCGGACGGCTCGCCCAAGTGGCGGACTCCCAAAATTCCGCAAAGCCCATTACGGCTGGTCGTTTTCCCTCTTTATATATTTTAAGGCTCTCCATTACGCGGAAAACAACATCGTTTACCTTTTCTCCGCGTTGATTGTATACACTGCCTGTGCTTTTTATAATAACGTGTCGATAAATAGAGCCTTCTGTAGGAGTCAAATCCGTAAGAGTCCTTGAATTAAACACCATATACAGAGTATCACCAGGATAAACAGGCTTATAAACATTTACACTATGATTCAACTGAGAAACAAGCAGCGTATCTCTGGCATCCGGAGGATATGGTACCATAAATGAATCATCATGAGCACCATAGCAAGGAAAAGCAAGTATATCCTTATACCCTAACTTTTTGGCATACTCGGCATCATTTAAAACCGGATTTTCCGGGTCATACTTTTCATTGTTATAACGCACCATAGCTTCAGTTACAACCAACGCCGGACCAATCCCTGGGGTATCCTTCGGTAATGTCCCGTTAATAAGAGCCTGTACGTCAATTTCGCCACGCTCTGCTATCGCCTTATTATCAGCCAAATACTTTTCAACAATCGCCTTTTCCTGTTCGGTATAAATACCTGGATATAATACAACGAAATCATCAGGATTGATATTTGCCATTACTCCCACTCCTTATAACAAAATTAATATGATTTGGGCTCGTTGTCCCGGTTTATAGACTATAGTATTTAGCAACTACTATCATTATCTAAATAAAACCAGGAACACTTTTATTTAATTTTCCTTATATATATAATAATCTGTAAATTAAATAAAGTAAATATTAATTTACTTTTTTTTTAGAAATAATACTGAAATATTGGGAGAATTTTGTACCAATTGATTAAATACCGCACTACTGCTTTCACCGCCACATCAAAATCAATAATGTAGCAAAACTAAGAAATGCACTCTATAGCGATAGAACTGTGTTTTTATAGGAGCTATAAAAAGTAAATCTTACAAAACCAACAGCCGCGACCCTTGTATAATTACGGGTTGCGGCTGTTTATATCCATCAGTAGAACGGTTCTTCGTATCAGATCAAGCAGTGCAAAATTTGAATGCTTAGTTATTCACATAATCGCTGTGCAAAAGGAAATAATATGAATCAAAAGCAAAATATGGGAGAAAATTTTAGTGAGTAACAGACAACTAGCATTTATCCTCTTTGGTATTATGTTTGGCTACGGCTCTATCGGACTACCCAAAGCGCTTGCTGAAAATGCTGCTACCGGTGGTTGGGTTAGTATTCTGATCGCCACCTTATTAGCACTTATATCTACAACTATCCTTGTTTACTTGGGAATGACGCACCAAAATAAAACATTTTATGATTACAGCAAAGAGCTTAGCGAAAAATATACAGCCACTATACTCACATTACTATATATAGTATTTATGTTTATTATGTTTACACTGATCAACAAACTATCTTCCGATGTATTTAAGCAAACTATATTAAGAAATACACCTAATTGGGCTTTAATTACTGTATTCCTGATTACAGCGTACTATGCCGTAATAAAAGGCATCGATACAATAGCCAGACTTTGTGAAGTATACGGCCTGATAATAATACTGTTTGGAGTTGTAATACACTTTATCGCCTTTACACAAGGAGACCTAATTCGTATGCAGCCCTTTTTCGTAGCAGAAGACTTGGCCAATTACTTCGATGGTGCTATAAAAGCAAAATTAGCCTTTTCAGGCATGGCTATCTTTAGCGCCATACCCTTTATAAAAAAACAAAACCATACAATATATATTTATTCAGCTATGATGCTCTTACTAATCGCAATGCTATACATTATACAATTCGAGTCATCGATAGCTGTCATGGGCATTGATTCCATTGTTTTTTATCGGGATGCCCTGTTTACTGCAATAAGAAGGGTAGACGTACCCTCCCTTCAGTTTTTGAGAAGGCTTGATGCTATTTTTATTATCTCATTTATAATATCAATATTTTTAAACATTACACTATTCGTTTACGGAACGGTTTTTCATCTAAGTAAATTACTACCAAAGGTATCCTTTAGACTTCTTGCATTTGCCGTACTATCTTTGTCCTTCTTGGTATGCCAGTTGCCAATGAGTTTTGATGAAGGGGCAAATCTTCTGGAAACTGCTAGCCTTGCCGGAGGTCTAATCCTTAACCCAGTAAATCTCATTCTTTTATTGCTTTCAAAGGTGAAAAAAAGTGACAAAAAAGTATGTTAGTCTGCTTTTGGTTATAATGCTGCCGACCTTATTGCTGACCGGCTGCTGGGATTACCATGATATTAACATGACCAATATATCCATTTCCACAGGAGTAGATATTGTTAACGGTCAGATTGAATATACAGGAGAAGTAGCAAAGATTGCCCCCGCACAGGCAAAAGGAAATGAAAACGGGGGCGGTGGTATTGGTGTCTATAACTTTTATGCCTATGGTAAGGATCTCGAACAAGCTAGAGCAGCTTTTGATGCTGGCGTACCATATCCTCATTTTCTTGGAGCCGCAAGAGCAGTCATTTTCAGTACTAGCTATGCAAAACAAAGTATCGCCCCTTACTTACACCGAATTGCTCAAATAAACGATTACAGAAAGACCATACTGCCTGTAATCAGCCGGGATCATCCCGCCGAATTATTCAAACTCAAAGTGGAAAGTGATATCTCTGTGGCATTCTTGATCGAAGATATGATGAGTTCCTTAACAAAGCAGGGAAAAGCTATTTATCCCACAGTCGGTCACCTACTTTCAGATGACGACATAAAGACCATCGGAGAGCTTATTCCATATGTAGGCATTGAGGAAGGAAGCATAAAATACCTGGGGCTAGCCGTTTTAAAAAATCTAAAGATGGTTGGCACAATTAATCTGAAGGATACCAGTGGTGTAGTGTATTTGCTGGCCAAAAAGCCATCAATTACAGAAAACTTACCGGGAATCGAAAACAAAAATAATACTTTTAGCCTTTTGACATCATTAAAAAAAAGAACCTTTAACACAGATTATGTTGATGGAAAATTAATAATAAATATCGATATGAATTTTGACGCAACATTAAACTACCAGTATTATACTGAATCGACGGATGAAAAAAAATTAAAGGTACTAGAAGATCTGGTGGCCCAATCAATACAAGGGAAAATAATCAAGATAATTGCTATGTCACAAAAAGAGTTTGATTGTGATTTTATTGGCTTTGCCAAATACTTTAGAGCACAACATCCTTTAATATACAGAAAAATCAACTGGGAAGAAAGTTATAGAAACGCTGACTTCTTCGTAAATATTCAAGTAAATATTCATAATTTGAATTTGGCCGATCCTAATGCAAGAACATTGTACTTCAAATAAACCTAACAAAGTCATTATCATCTACATGATAGACTAAATTAGACAAATTTAAATCAATGATTATCGAGGAAACGCGTGTGAATAACGATAAAAAGAAAAGCAAATCTGATTTATGTTCACCTTCTGAAAATATTGAAGAAAAACTACGTGATCTAAGATCGATGCTTACTCACGCACGAGAAATTGAAAAAAGTACCCAAACGTTGGTGCATTCACTGCAAGAGCGCTCCATCAATTATGGTTCCTATCTACAGCAAATAAAAACCGAAAATAAGTTCATCAAAAATATTCAACAATTAGAAAATCCTAATATGGGTATATCGGTAAAAAGAATGTCTGTAGCAAGAAAACAGCTATTTGTACTATATATCCAAGAGCTTACCAATAGGGAAATGCTTTCCCAATTCTTAATCGGACCTATTTTAAAGTATGATCAGGCCGCTCCTTTAGATATTGATATTTTACACAATTCAATTATCAATTTGGATGATGTTACAGTTGACTCTGCTAAAGAAAAAACTTTGGATTATATATTAAAAGGTTATTCAGTTATTATTGTAGATGATAATGAAGAAGAATACTTAGTTGCAAACACAATAAAAATCGAAAAAAGAACTACACAATCGCCCGAAATTGAGCAAACGCTTTGGGGATCTAGGGATGCCTTTACAGAAAACATAAATTCGAACTTATCTTTAATCCGCTATAGAATTAAAGATCCTTCACTGATAATATACAAGTGCCTTATCGGCGAGAGAACAAAAACAAATGTTGCAGTTGTCTATATAGATGATATAGCAAACCAAGAGTATGTAAATAAAGTCATCAAAAAAATTAATAGTATAAACACAGATGGAATTCTTGAAACAGGAATGGTTCAAAAGTTTCTACTAAACAATACGTTTGACTTGTTTCCCCAAACTGGATTGATTGAAAAGTCCGCTACTGCTTGTCAGTGTATCTTAGAAGGTAAAATTTGCATTTTGGTAGAAGGCAGTAATTTATCACTTATTGCTCCCAAAACCTTCTTCGAATTTTTTGTATCAAGTGATGATAATTATGGTTACATGTATTTGGGTATTCTGGCGAAGCTATTACGATTTATCAGTGCCTTTTGCTACCTTAGCCTATCATCATTGTATATTGCTATAGTTGCTTTCCATTTTGATATTCTACCGCCACAATACGCTTTAGCTATGGCAGTATCCAGAGCAACGGTTCCCTTTAACGCATTTACCGAAGTGTTAATAATGGAAATCGCTACAGAAATACTTCGCGAATCCAGTATAAGAATTCCGAAAAACATTGGTCCTACTATTGGGATTGTAGGTGCTATTGTTATTGGCCAGGCAGCAGTATCAGCTGGTTTAATTAGCCCGCTGGTAATCATAATCACTTCATTATCGACGATGTGTTCATTTGTAATTCCCGATAATTTAGTTATTAATCCGTTTCGAATAATGAAGTTTATGCTCCTTGTTTTTACTGGCATATTGGGACTATTTGGATTTACCATGGGGCTTAATATCATCTTTATTAATCTTGTTTCGCAATCAAGTTTTGGAATTCCCTACTTTTCGCCCCTTGCACCCTTTAACTTCAGCGATTTGAAAAACTTTATACTAGGTGATCTAACCTTAGCTAAAAAGCGGCCAGGTTTTTTAAAAACACCTGATAATACTAGGCTGTAAGGCTCACTTTTCGTCGTTACCTAATATGGTTCTCCGTATCAGATAACGACGAAATTCATTTTCAGAACAATTACTGGCAGTAATACAGCAGATTGTCCCCGTGTCTTATATATCCATATCAAATTAGATCAGATTCTACGTTGAAGCATCGACATTTATTCCTTGAAAATATACAGGAAGGATTTGGGATCGCGTTCGCGAAATAGTAGGCAATCCAAGTGAACTTGCAATACTATCAAACTCAGTATTAACAGTCATATTCGATTTGGAGGCTAAAATAGTGTATCATCAATTAAAAACCTTTATTGAAGTCGCCGAATCTACAAGTTTTTCGGAAGCGGCGTCAAGATTAAACATTTCACAAAGCGCGGTTAGTCAGACAATCCTGGAGCTTGAAAAACAAGCAAACACAACTCTGATTATTCGCAACAAGCGCCCCCTCAAGTTGACGCTAGCGGGGGAAATTTTCCTACAAGGTGCTTATGACATCATCCGAAAATCAGAAGAAATTATGTCTAAGATCGAGCTAGCAGACAAAGGTTATACCGGGACACTTAGACTCGGATTTTTGGCAGAAGGTAAACAAGATTTTTTGCCACAAGGGATTAAAGAATTTTGCGAATTTTATCCTAAAATTAATTTAAGTTTACAGCACTATAATTGGACTGGAGTTAATCGGGCTCTTGAGCTTGAACAAATTGATGTCGGGGTTTCTTTTTCCCATAAACTTGATCAATTTCCTGATTTAGAAGGAAAACCCCTCTGCCCAGACAAACTTGTTTTAGCCATACATAGAAACCATCATTTGGCTTCCTACAATTCGGTTAGTATATCTGCGTTAAAAAGCGAACGTTTTGTTACATTTCACCAACAAACGGATTACTTGCTGTATGATTTGATTAACCAGGTATGCGCGGCACAGGGATTTATGCCCAACATAGTCAGCAATGTATTTGATATGGATGCGATCTTATTTATTGTAAAAACTGGTCAAGCAATCTCTCTAGTTCCAGGCTCTGTCCGCCAACATGATAAGGATATTCGTTTTCTTGAAATAAGCGAGGGGAACAAATACTTTGATTTAATGCTTGTTTGGAAAAAGGGTAATAATAATCCTACTATTCCACTATTTATTGATAAAATCTCTTCTAACAGCGCCCTTAAAAAAGCTTGTTCCGAGAATTTAACCAGCTCGCCTGAGATAAAAAGTCAGCACCACTAATCTAACAGTTGGCTTCCGCAAGTCCTGGAAGGGCATCTTGTCGGCGCCTTAAGGTGCCGGCATTTCACTTCACAGCTCATCCAGCCAAGTCACCTTCGTCCCTAGACCTCTACGGTTCGTTTATTGATCGTAGTTGAGATATATTCTAAACTTAAGCCTGGAGGTGATATCCATGAATTGCAATGACATCGGCAAATTAATCTGTCAGCTGCGAAAAGAAAAGGATATGACTCAAAAGCAAATAGCCGACTTAATGAACATTAGTGACAAAACCGTAAGCAAATGGGAACGTGGTCTCGGCTGTCCAGATGTCTCATTACTCCCTGAACTGTCTCAAATACTTGGAGTTAATATTGAAGAAATTCTATCAGGCAAACTAGCGATAAACGAAACCGTTGGAGGAAATATGAAAAAGCTTAACCTTTTTGTCTGTCCCCAATGCAATAATCTTATAACAACAACAGGAGATGCCAATATTTCATGTTGCGGAAAGAGATTAGAGGCGTTAGCTGCAGCAAAAGCAAACGAAAACCATTTACTAAATATAGAGCCTGTAGAAGATGAACTCTACGTTTCATCTTCCCATGAAATGAAAAAGGAGCATTATATATCTTTTGTTGCTTATGTCACAGGAGATAAAGTTTTTATTGTAAAGCAATATCCTGAATGGAATATGCAATTTCGCTTTTATAAAGTAGGTCATGGCAAACTATATTTTCATTGTTCAAATCACGGGTTATTTTATCAATTGATTTAGTTTATATAAGTAGGGCACCGATAAAGTGTCATAATCTCATCAGTTTCCCAATTAGGAAATAAGGATAATGGAACTCTAGGGGCGAGTTTCCCAAAGACTACAAAACTCCTGCCAAATCACGCAAAAATTTGGCAGGAGTTTTTTCGTTATTACCAATATGACACACCATTCTACAAAGCTATAATTTCCGGTTTATAGTCGTCAGGCAATTCTTCTTCATTTAAAAATTTGAAATTATCATCATTAAGTATTGGTATAAATATTTCGTATGGAATCATAGAAAACTCACAAGCATAATTACTGGCTCCGAACCACATACCCTCTTTGCTGCTCAAATTCAAACCTCTTGCAAACTTTGTGTAGTTTGAGCAATCATGAACTGCTAAATCCCAGTTTTCCTCATCAGCTATTTTCATGAATTTCAAGGTTAACTCCCTACTCCAAATTGGAGATATATAGCCATGTCGAGAAATGTACATATTTTCTCCATAATAATTGTTTATGTTATTCTCATTTAAATGTAATTCCGCACAATTAATAAAATCGAGTTTTGTTCCGAAGATTGCTTGCTTTTTCTTAAAAAACACTTCGAAAAACTCTGGAGTCATTGGAGTTTCGATACCTACACTTTTAATATATTTTTTGGCTAAGCCAATATTTTCAATTACTTTGTCCGAGCAATTTGAAGCACCTAGGTTGAAACGTATCTCATTAAGACCGCTTTCACCTAATGCTTTTAATGTCTGTTCTGTAGCTAAAGTGCCATTTGTATATAAATGTTGATGAACTTGAGCATCACTAAACTTCTTTATAACCGAATAGTATTTTTCTATTTCCATGAATGGCTCTAAATAAACGTAGGAAATGCCAGTGGGTTTTTGGTAAATGGAAAGAAGCAAATCAATATCCTTCTCGTAAAATTTCGTGCCTCCAATTTCCCACATACCTTCTCCGACTGGATGAATATCTTCTAGTTGGCCATAATTATAACAGAACTTACACTCTAAATTACATTTGCTCGTTTTCCTAATTGCACTCAAACCAGTACCTAACAGACAAGAACGGCATCCTTGGGGAAATTTGCTTTCATTTCCCACAAAAAAAGTTCTATTTTCTACGGTTTTCAAATCGCTAATTTCCGACATCAACATATCATTTTTATGATCAATTGCTGCCTCAATTTGCGCAAAAGTAGAGTAAATGATTTCTTCATGTTTTACACTAATTTCCTCTTCCTCAGGCAATTGTGAAAAAAAATCAAACCATATCAACGCATCTTTCTTGGAAATTTTCATAACGTATCCGCCTATCTACTTAATCTAATACTTCACATTATTCGCCAAGTGTGAATACCATATAAAAATCGGTAGTTGAGCTTAATTACTTATTCTTATAATGAGTAATCAAGCCATAATATTTAAATTATACTGGGTTACGCATCAGTTTTCAACAATGTCGCCGGAATGTTAATAGGGACGGGAAAGTCGGCAGTGTTGAAATGATGCCACGAACTCCGTCCCCGAAGATGCATTAACAAAAAAGCGCCACTACGCTGTAAAACTATACGGTTCACCGCATCTGGTATAACAGCCGAACAAGGTAAAGAGTCGTCCACTTTGCCCCGCAAAAAAATCCAACATGATTTTTCATACGCACGAATGCAAAAAACGCACTACCCTAGCATTGCTCCTTGACATCGAAGCAGCCTTATATTGGCCAAGAATAACACCAAGCCCGCGATACACATGTTGGTCTCATTAGCTTGAGTAGCGGAACAATATCATATTTAAGTAGCGGAACAATATCATATTTAAATAGAGAGGTGATCATATTGAGTGCTCTAGATACTTGGAACCAAAGATCTTCCGGTACATCGAGTTCACTTCGCGGAATAGCCTATAATAACGGAGTTTTTGTAACTGTTGGACTATCAAGCACTGTAAGTATATCGGTTAATGAGGGGTTAACCTGGAATTCAGTTATTTTAGGGATATCGCAAAACCTCTTTGGCGTATCTTTCATAAATGGATTGTTTATTGCAATAGGTAATAACGGGACAGTAATAACCTCGTCATATGGCTCAAATTGGACTAGCGTGACGCCTTCTCCTACACTTAACAGGCTTAATGCTTTAACTTATGGTGCTGGTAAATCTATCTTTGTTGGAGACTCTGGTACTATACTAACTACAACAGATCTTATTACATGGAACACAATAACCCCGCTGACAACCAATAATCTGCGAGATATTGAATTTGGTAATGGAATTCTTGTGGCAACAGGAACGTCTGGGACTATTCTGACCTCGCCGGACGGAACGACATGGAACACCCAATCATCAGGAACCACTCAAAATCTTAATGGAATAACCTATGATAATGGAGTATTTGTAGCTGTGGGAGGAAATGGAACGATTTTAACATCAACAGACGGGGCAACTTGGAATAACTATTCTTTTGGTACAACGAATATACTCCGTGCAGCAGCAGATGGCAGAGGCTCCTTTGTTGCAGTCGGTCAGACCGGAACAATCCTTACATCTTCTGATGGAGTAAACTGGATTATGAGAACCTCCGGAGTATCAGTTGAATTATATGGTATTACCTTTGGGAGAGATACCTTCGTTACTGTTGGGGATAACGGAACTATCCTTCAATCGGATCCCTTAACTATGCCTACAAGAGGAATACCTTTTGGTTTCTAAGCCTTTGATGAGTCAAGCGACGGTTCTTCGGCTCATCACATTTATTAACCTAAAATAGATTGCTACTATATTTATTCTTAACAAACCGGAAACTCCTGCCAAACAATAAAAATTTGGCAGGAGTTATGCTTTTCATCGCCACTACCAGTGATACGGTTCGCCGCGACTAATTTTAAACGCCCGGTAAACCTGTTCTACCAATAATAACCTTATCATTTGGTGGGTAAAAGTTAGTTTTGAAAATGACAACCGCTCGTTAGCAGCAGCTCGTACATCCGGCGAAAGACCAAAAGCACCGCCAATGATAAATGTTATATCGCTCTTACCATCTACTGCAAGTTTATCAAGTTTAGCTGCCAGCCCCTCGGAAGCAAGCTGGCAGCCATCAACATCGAGAACGAACCGGTAACTATCAGGACGGACAGCTTTTAAAATCCGTTCACCCTCGCGTACAAGTGTTTTTGCTTTTTCCGCTGCTGATGGGTTTTCCGGCATTCTTTCTTCTGCTACTTCGCTAATTTCCAGACGGCAAAATGGTGCTAGACGTTTAGTAAATTCATTAATACCTTCCGTCAAATATCGTTCTTTTATTTTACCTACCGCAACGATACTAATCCTCATCGTTATTCACTCGGCATTTCTTCCAGCACAACATTTACAGTTATGGTATTTCCGGCCCGTTCAAGCACCACTTCGACGTGATCGCCAATCGCCTGGGCGTCAATCGCTGTCCGTACATCTGCAAGACTATTAGCATCCTTCCCTGCAACCTTAAGAATCACGTCACCTGGGCGAATATTAGCCTTGGCCGCCGGACCATTAGCAGCGGTCGCAGCAACATATACGCCTTTATCAATATTAAGTACATAGCCGTAGCGCGGAGCCGTGTTTTGGTCAATAATGCTAACCCCTAAGTAGGGCCTGACGACCTTGCCCTTATCAATAATCGACTGAATAATTGGCCGTGCAGTATTGGTCGGGATTGCAAACCCAATTCCTTCGACACCCTCCACTGCAATTTTGGCACTATTAATACCGACTACCACCCCGTCGGCGTTGACCAAAGCTCCGCCGGAATTACCAGGGTTAATAGCCGCATCAGTTTGAATAAGCTTAAACCGACGTTCACCAATGTCGATAGATCGATTTAGAGCGCTAATAACGCCAACAGTCACACTACCCCGAAACTCGAGTCCTAGCGGATTGCCAATGGCTATTGCAGGCTCTCCCACCAAAAGCGCGTCAGAATCTCCCAAAACAGCCACTGGCAGGCCCTCAGCATCAATTTTAACCACAGCCAGATCTGTAGGCTGATCAACGCCGACTACCTTTCCAGTAAAGGTACGACCATCTGCCAGTGAAACAGACAGTTCTTGGGCATTCGCCACTACATGGTAATTCGTCGCAATATAACCACTACTATTAACAATAACCCCAGAACCACTACCTTGTTCGGTTAGTACTTTACGATTATATAAATCTCTGGCATATGCTTTGTTTACAATTCCAACCACTGCTGGCCCAACCGTCTGAGCTGCCCTTACTGTCGCTGTATTGCGGGCATCAGACATTTGAAGCTGAGCTGGCGGAGGGAGTACTGCTGAAGGCGGAACTGCCTGATTCTTTTGCAAAGGATTGGCAAGAAAATGCCCACCGGTGCCTAGAACAATTCCGCCGCCAATTACCGCGCCGATTACCGCAACAATAATATAAGGCATCCAATATTTTAAAGTTTGCTTCATATCAGAATCCTCCTTGTCTACTTTAACCCGGTCGCACGGTCGGGGTATGTAATGTGTAACGTCACATCAGAGCCGACCTTACACCCCGCTCCAGTTAAAATATCGGCAACCGTTTTTTCAGCAACTTCTGGCCGATTGTTTTCCTGACTAAGGTGCGCTAAAAATGTATGACACTGATTTTTACGCGCCAGCCGCGCCAGCGTCCAGCCGGTATCGGTATTTGCCAAGTGACCGCGATTACTTAGGATGCGGTTTTTAAGATACCATGGATAAGAGCCTTGCTTCAACATATCCACATCATGATTGGCTTCAAGAACTACTACATCAGCAAAAGCCAATGCCTTTTTTACTTTCTCAGTAACAAACCCAAGGTCAGTAGCAACAGCACACTTTGTCTGGCGATGATACAAACTAAAGCCTACCGGATCGGCAGCATCATGAGAAATACTAAACGGCTCTACCTTAACATCGCCAATATCCAGGCTGTCCGCCATATTAACGCGACAATTAATTGGCACATCTTTCGCAACAGCTTGGTCAAGAATAGCCTTCCACGTGTCCGGACGGGCATAAACAGGTACGCCATATTTTCGAGTAAGCGTCGAAAGCCCATTAATATGGTCACGGTGTTCATGGGTAATAAGTACTGCGTCCAAGTCCTCGACATTAACGTCTATTTCATCCAGTTCCTTTTTAATACGCCTGGCACTAATCCCCGCGTCAACCAAAATGTTGGTATCACCCAGGTTGAGAAATGTTGCATTTCCAGTGCTGCCACTGGCTAATACATTAACTTGCATTATAACTCCTTGTCCTGCCTTTTATTGATATTAAAGTTCGAGTTTGCCCTGCTAAATCCTCTTAGCACTGTAGTCCAATCCTTCATTACTACAAAGAAGGCATTTTCTCCAATACAGCCTGCCGTAAAGACGCTGGCAACGCGTCAAGCATAACTCGACTGATTTCCCGGATCCGCTCTGCTGTCATGGCCTCAAATCGCAGCGTAAAGAGCGGCTCAGTAACCGACGAACGAATCATTGCCCAGCCATCATCAAACTCAATACGCACCCCATCAATTAGGTTAAGCTTATACTCAGCTAGATTAGCAGCTACCACTTTCAGGATAGCCTCTTTATCCTGACCATGATAAGAAACCCTGATATCGGGCGTCAATATATAGTTTGGCACCGAGTCTACCATTGCCGCCAATGATCCATGCCTGGTAACAAACTCACAAATCTTTAGTGCAGCAAACATGCCATCATCATAACCCAATTCCTTAAAAAAGAAGTGTCCGCTTATTTCTCCAGCAAAAAGAGCTTTTTCAGTTAAAAATGCAGCTTTACTGAAAGTATGTCCGGCTCTGGCCATGACCGCCCGACCACCCGCCTTGACAATTTCCTCTGGTGCCACCATTGAACACTTGGCGTCATAAATAATGGTTCCTGGACCTTGTTCTAGATAGTAGCGAGCCAGAAGAACAATAATATCATCGTTATCAACCGGGCGACCATTTTCATCCACAAAACCAACCCGATCGCCATCACCGTCGAAAGCAACCCCCAGCGCAGCCCCAACTTGTCGTACCGTTTCTCCCAGCTGAGCAAGATTTTCTGCTAGCGCCGGATTAGGCGGCCGATGCGGAAAACTACCATCAGGAGTACAGTATAATTCTATCACATCATATCCCAAGTGCCGAAATAGTTCAGGCGCTATTCGTGCCGTCGCGCCGTTCCCGGCGTCAACTACTACTTTTAGTGACCCGCGTTTTCCCTTTGCTGTAGTAAAAGCAAGGTACTGCTCAACCACGGCCATTCGTTCCACCGATCCTTTTACATATCCTCTAGCACCGGCTTTCACCAATTCGCCAATTTCATAAACATCAGCTTCTGTAACCGGCATTGGCCCCAGTACCAGCTTAAACCCGTTGTAAGCAGCCGGATTATGAGAAGCAGTCACCATCACGCCTCCGGTAGCGCTGGTATTACTAATCGCATAATAAAACATTGGCGTTGCCACTGTTCCAATATCAATTACCTGACAACCAGAATCCACCAAGCCATCAATAACTATCTTCTGCAGCCGCGGCGTAGAAAGACGAATGTCACCGCCTACAACAACCTTCTCACCCTTTAATTTAAAGCCAACCGCTAAAGCAATCTGACGAGCAGCCACATCCGATAAGTCCTGGCCGGCTATTCCCCGTATATCACACGCATGAAAAATGCTCATTACCGTCTCCTTTCGCCTTTTTAGACGCCATCATTATTGTAGCATGTCCAAGCTTCCTTATTCAACTTTACAACAGCGCAAGATCACTAGAAAACAGCATTAATAAAACAAGCTGTCGCCCCCAAATTTCGGCAACAGCTTCTAACTCATTTTTCATGTTCCACGTTGATCTTAGCCCAATTTTGCCACGAAGTCTCAAAATCAGCATAATCCATGTTCAAGGCCTCCCTAATTGCGCTCGACAAGCTCTGGCCCTTTCGCAAATTATTAATCACCTCACCAAGCTTAGCCTCACCATATACTTCTCCAATATAACGGATAGCCATCAGGGACTCACGGTAAGCCAGAGCTTGATTGCTAAGTTTGTCAAAATTTTTGTCCAGTTCCTCCATAGTGTACAAGTCTCTATTCAGTGAATTACTATCTGTCTTCCACTCATAGCCGTTGACTTTATATTCAACATACTGCGCCAGCCCCTCAGTGAACCACCGCGAGTAATTGCCGCTGGTCATATAGTCAAACACCAAGTGAGTAAACTCGTGAACCATCGGCCCTGAGCGGATAAATTCCTCAGCGTTAACCTCAGACAACCATGCCTTAGGTGACAGTATTTGTATAGCCCCACCCCAATAAACCCCCATCGCACTTTGGTCCCCAGACCACCCAAAGGCTTGGTTTAGTTGCTGTTTATCCGGATAAATAAAAATCATTGTTTTACCGTGCGGAGTGTAGCCCAGCTCTCTAACAACCGGCTGATAGGCCTTTTCTGCCGCTTGCGCCACCAGCAGGATAACATCGGCGTCTTGTTTTTCGTACTTAATAATAAAATGCTCAGTTTCGTATACCGCCATGGATCGAGCTACAAAGTTCATCTTTACCTGAGCAACATAACGTACTAAAGGATATATCCAGGTTTGCGACCTGATAGGAAATTGAAGCATTAATAGAACAGTCATCGCAAATACCGCTGTTAATACACTTTCGTGGACAATTATTTTTCGCATGGACTTTCCCCTTTCCCCAAACCTTCTCCGGCTGTTCATTATACCATTACGGTCCGTCCATGCCCACAGGGAATATATTGTAGCAACCAAAAGAAATAAACCCGGCCTTGCCGGGTTTATAACCTAACCTATAATTTTACCTTCCACTCTGGTCCTTTGCAACACCACACGCACTGCATTTCCAGTCACCAATTAGTGCACCTAAAATACAACATGTCTAATTTGCAGATCGTTTCTGACAATCTGGACAAATGCCATAAAAATAAAATTGCTGTCCAGTCAGGCGATACGAAGTCCTTTTTGCCACACCATCAACGAAATCCGAAAAATCAATATCATGAAGATCGTCAACTCGCCCGCATTCCATACATCTTACATGCGGATGATCACTAGTATCAGCATCATACCGGAAGCTGTCTTCGCCAGCATTGAGCACCTGGATCATTCCTATTTCTCTCAGAATATCTACAGTTTTGTAAACCGTTGCCAAACTCATTGTCGGGTACGATGGCTGCAACTGACTGAAAATCATTTCAGCACTAGGATGAGTCTTAGTCATTGTCAATATTTTATAAATAGCCAGCCGCTGAGGCGTCACCTTGAAGCCTTTCTCCCGCAAAAGGTCGGTAACATTCTTTTCCACCTATAAAGCACCTACTTCCAAAGCAGTAATACTACTATAATAGTATTTGTTTTACAATAATACAAGAGTAAATTTCTATTTTGATAATCATTATCTAATTATATTTAATATTTTTTGCAACAATGACGCCCCCTCTTCCAATATTTACAAAAAGGGAACTGACCTAAATTATTTTTAGATCAGTTCCCTTTTACTACATACTTTGTGTCTGACTGCTGAATTTACTTTTTGCTTGCTCTATATCCTGCGGAGTCGCATTCTTAATCGCATAGTACCCCTTCTGCTGCATATAATCAAACAATTGTTTCTGTTGACTATACAGGTCACCAAGGATGGTCATATAATCCCGTCTAAGTTGCTCATTAGAAGCTTCCAAAATGTAAGTGTTTATTGACGAAGAAAAGTGTTTAGATTCATTCAAGCATACCTGCAAAATATCGCGATCGGCATACTGCATCCCCTGCCCATTTGGCTGGCTTTGGTTCTGATTCGACATTTGCACCATCTTTTTTACTCCTTACTGTAAATTTTGCCCTGCATTCAAATGCTTACTGATAGTCTGAAAGTTCTGCTGGCTTTTTTGAGCCATTTGTTGCAGCATTTGCTTTCCCTGACTATCATTGAGTTCGTTGGCAAAATGGTTAAGCGTTTTAGCACAAGTCTGCTCCATGGTCAAGAAATCCTCCAACTGCAACAATTCTTTAGCTGTTAACATTGTCGTCCCCCCTTTCCATCAAATAGCATGTGCCACCAGTTACGCTAATATGCGCTAATCTTTTTCCCCAAGCCTTTACAACAGGGTATTAAGCCAGGATATTAAAACAAGTACTTGCCTAAAACAAGTACTTGCTACCTAAAATTTATAGACTAAAGTCCTAATAAACCAGGACCAATGTCCAATTTTGTAAAAAAAGTCAAATTATATAATAGACATACATAGAAAAAGGAGGCAGGAAGACAATTATTACGCCCATTCTCAGAATCAATTTGGCGAAATGCTTCACTAAGTTGTTTCGAACGAAAACGTCTGGTAGCTTAAACTATTGTACGCCATTTGCTAATATTCATAAATTGAATTTTGTTATCGATCAAGTAATTGCCGAAACGACTATAAAATTGGATCAAGGTGCCAGCATAGCAGTATATCAGCCTAGTAAAGATGAAACTCAACATGCAATTAACGTTTGTTTGCTTTCTGTTACAACTGGTTTATACCTAAAATTCGAACCAGCTACCCTCCGCCACTTGGCGCTCGGAGCATTATTTCATGACCTCGGCAAATCAATATTGCCGCCTAACGATAATGATAAAGCCTATTTACATACCATTTATGGTCGCGAGCTGGTTTCGAGAAACAATCTCAGCCCTGTCGCCTCGCGAATCGTTGCTGAACACCACGAATTCTTTAACGGTTCAGGCTACCCTAAAGGCCTTTCCAGAAGAAACATCCACCCTTTATCTCGCTTAGTATGCATCACAGATTATTTTGATAATGCTTTATACGAATGTTCACACACAAAAAAACAACAAGATGTCATAACAGAAATGATTGATGATGAAAGTAACAAATTTGACCTTAATCTCTTAAGGGCCTTTTTAGGAAGCGTCCGCCCCACCGAACTAATCGCCGAATATTGTCCGCAGCTATGATCCTTCCGGTATGCCAGTTTTAATTGCTTGCAGCATAATTAGGCCTAATTTGTTATAATCGTAATATAACTCTGCTATAATAATCTAAAAAGTATCAAAGAAGTTGGTGAGTCTGTGCTTTTAACCGAAATACCATTAATTATTGCTCGTGAGCTTGGAGTAAAACCGGCTCAAGTATCAGCTACTACTACCTTGTTGGACGATGGCAACACAGTTCCATTTATTTCCCGTTACCGCAAAGAGGCAACCGGCGAACTCAACGAAGAGCAAATCCGTACCATTGAAGAAAGATGTACCTATCTTCGCAATTTAGTAAAGCGGCAAGAAGAAATAATATCCATTATCAGCGAACAGGGCAAGCTGACACCCGAACTGGAGGCTTCCATCAATGCAGCTGTCAAATTACAGGAATTGGAGGACTTGTATCTTCCTTTCCGGCCTAAAAAGCGAACTCGTGCCCAAATCGCCCGCGAAAAAGGTTTAGAACCATTAGCCGAAATAATGCTGGCTCAAACAATGTTAACTGGAGATGCTGCTCAAGTTGCCGCCGAATATATAAATCCGGAAAAAGAAGTCCAATCCGCCGATATCGCTCTGGCCGGAGCAATGGATATAATCGCTGAAACTATCAGTGAGCGAGCAGACATTCGGGTGCTCCTGCGTAAAGAGCTTTGGCTCAGTGGTGAAATCGCAACTGAGCTGGCCGTATCCGAAACAGAAGGTCAAGCCTTTTTAAATTACCGTGAATATCGCGAACCAATTAAACGCATGCCATCACATCGGATTTTAGCTGTCAATCGGGGCGAACGCAAAAACATTCTCAAAGTTTCTTTATTATCCCCTCACGAAAACAATATTGCCCTTGTCACTCGTCAAATTATACAAAATACGTCTATTTTCGAAACTCTCCTCCATCAGGCTATCGCCGATTCCTATAAACGCCTAATATTTCCTGCACTAGAAAGGGAAATCCGCAATCAGCTAACCGAGAATGCCGAGAAACAAGCAATTCGTGTATTCGGCCTTAACTTACGCCAATTGCTCCTACAACCACCGCTAGCCGGTCACACCGTAATGGGCCTCGATCCCGGTTATCGGACTGGCTGTAAAGTAGCCATAATTGGGCCTACAGGCCTTGTGCTTGAAACAGACACAATATATATAACCGCAAGCGCAAACCAACGTCAGACAGCAGCAAGCAGAACTCTGTCCGCAATAGAAAAATACGGCGTAACGCTTATATCTATTGGTAATGGTACTGCATCATACGAAACTGAGGAATTTATTGCTGAATTAATAGCCACGCATAATCTTTCAGTTCGTTATCTTATTGTTAACGAAGCTGGTGCATCAGTTTATTCCGCTTCCAAACTTGCCAAACAAGAACTACCTGACCTTGATGTAACACTTCGCGGTGCAGTTTCAATTGCCCGTCGAGCCGAAGATCCGTTGGCTGAGTTAGTTAAAATTGATCCCAAATCCATCGGAGTTGGCCAATATCAGCATGATGTAGACCAAAAAGAATTATCCCGGACACTAGCTAATATAGTAGAATCATGCGTCAACCATGTTGGCGTTGAACTCAACACCGCTTCGGCTGAACTACTTACTTATGTGGCCGGCATCAACAGTACAATCTCTAAAAATATTGTCAACTATCGCAATACATCTGGTCCGTTCACCACTCGTCAACAGCTCTTAGAAGTTCCTCGTCTGGGAAAAGCAACTTTCACCCAATGTGCTGGATTCCTCCGGCTGCAAAACGGCGGTAGTCCCCTTGACAACACTCCGGTTCATCCTGAATCCTATAAACTTTCAGAATCACTCCTAACCAAATTAGATTTTACCCTTAATGACTTAAAAGATAAAGAAAAAACGCACCTCTTACATAGTCGAATTCAATCCGTTGATCCACAAACTCTCGCAAACGATCTAAATGCTGGCGAACCTACAGTTCGTGATATCTTAGCTGCACTCTCCAAGCCTGGCCGCGATCCTCGTGAAGATTTACCTCAACCATTGACCCGCAAAAACATCGTTAAATTATCCGATATTGTCCCCGGGACAATAGTTAAAGGCACAGTTCATAATGTCATTGACTTTGGCGTCTTTGTTGATATCGGTATTAAAATCAACGGTTTAATTCACCGTTCAGAGTTAAGCGATAAATACTTCCGCCACCCACTGGACGTAGTTTCTGTTGGCGACATCATAGACTGTCTTGTACTTAGCGTCGATGAAACTCGTGGTCGGATCGCCCTCAGTCTTAAAAAGGTAAAACAAGCCCAATAAAAGTTTCTTTATCCTTTCTTATAAGAAAACCCGCCTAAAACTTATCGTTTTAAGCGGGTTCTTATATTATTCTTTCATGACAGCAAGATCTGACACAGCAACACCCTGCTCCCGAATACTGGCAATCATGTTGTCCGCTTCATTTCTCAGCAAAATCAACTGACCCTTCAAGGCACTTACCAACTGTGCATCTCCCAAAAGCGGCAAATTGGCGGCAGTATTAAGCAAAGCACCTATCGCACCAGCATGACTGGCCAAAGCGCCAACCAAAAGATCACTTATAGCATGCTTAGGGGCAATACCAAGCTTAATTATTTCCTCAATAATCTCCATTACTTCGAGGCAAACCCGCGCCGTCCAAAGAGGCACTTCCGCTGCCTCCTTCCCAGCATCCTGAATGGCATCCCTGCGAACCTGGCGATTAGCTTCCGAACTATCAGACATAGAGTTAGCGGTCACTAATTTTAAAAAAGCAGTGGCATCTCGGTCAACCAAAAGTTGTAGTTCAATATGCAACCGGCTTAGTTCATTCTTCTTTTCGGACAATAACTCGCTTTCCTGGCCCCCATCACCTCCGATAGTAAGATTAATAATCATCTCTGCAAGGCTCGCACCGGTCAGCCCCATCAAAGCTGCTGCACTCCCGCCTCCTGGCCCCGGTTCATTTGAAGCAATTTTTGTTGCAAATTCGCTAATACTAAGCGCAGTAAGCATTAAAGTTCCTCCCTAATACAAACAGCTAAAGTTGGTCTTAAATATATTGCCTTTTTCTTGCGAAATATTTACCATATTCATCCTAGCATTTTTCGTCATTAATTTGCATTTTACCAGAAATTCTAACAAAAGTATACTTTATTGGATACTAAATCCGAACTATAATATTGTTACTTTATAACACTTACCAGCGGGGCAAAAATCAACCGACTTTAATATTCAGTATATTCCTTAATATGCTACGGCTGGCTGTTCTATCGCAGCTAAAGCATCATCCGCAATTTCTGTATCAGCTCCATGCATTCCGCACTCCGGGCACATCCAAGTTTGAACCCGTAGAATAACCACCCGGTCTTCAAACTGATATTTCAAAATTGAATACTTAGAGACTTTAGACAAATGTTCGCACCAGCCCTGATTTTTCAATCCACAAACCCCCTCTAATGGAATATTACAATGATTTATCACTCAATTATATTATCTGTTGATATACCACATTCGTATTTATTAGTTTGATTTCCTATTGACCATATCGGTGTATCCTCATCAACGTCAAGTATAGTTTCAAACTTACTTCTGGTGAAAAAGGAAATAGCCGAACTTGAGCGAAAAATATATGTATTATATTGTCGAGGGAGTTTTCAATGGAAAGAAACCTTCTATTTGCATTGGACATAGGAACTCGCAGCGTCGTAGGACTAGTAGGCGAAAAAACCTCCAATACCATTAAAGTACTGGCCATGGAGCGCCAGGAACATCATACTCGGGCTATGTTGGACGGACAAATTCATGACGTGCCTGAAGTTGCCCAGGTTTTGGGGAACGTAACTTCACGCCTGAGTTCTGCCCTAGGCCCATTAAAAAAGGTATCTGTGGCTGCTGCAGGCAGAGCACTATGCACCCTTAAAGCTGAGGCCGAAATTGACACCAATAATAACGGGATTTTGTCAATTGAAGATGAACGTGCTTTAGAACTTGCTGCCATCCAAGCCGCACAGCACCAGTTGGCCACAGGGAAACAAGTTGCCGATCCCACAAGTTATTACTGCGTCGGTCACAGCATTATCCGTTTCACCTTAGACGGCAACCAAATTAAAAGCCTTGTAGGACAACGAGGCAAAAGCGCCTCTATTGAAGTCATTGCCACTTTTCTGCCCCATCAAGTTATTGATTCTCTACAATCAGCAATTTCTGAAGTCGGCCTGGAAATGGCCACCTTAACTCTTGAACCAATCGCCGCAATTAACGTTCTTATTCCGCCTACTATGCGCCACCTCAATCTTGCCCTGGTAGATGTTGGAGCCGGCACCTCCGATGTTGCTATTACCAAAGATGGATCAGTCATCGGCTACGGAATGGTCCCCTGCGCTGGAGATGAAATTACTGAAGCCCTTTCCCAGGCATATCTACTTGACTTTAAGATTGCCGAGATGCTAAAGCGACAGCTTGGCAGCAAACAGAGAAAAATTTCAGTTTGCAACATATTAGGACAAACACAGAAAATTCCCACCGTCGAAATGATTGCCAGCATTACATCATCGGTAAGCGACCTGGCAACAGCCATTGCTACCCAAATCATAGCCCTAAATGCCTCACCGCCGCAAGCCGTCTTGCTAGTCGGCGGCGGCTCACTTACTCCCGGACTGCCAGAAGCTATAGCGAATGCCCTTGGGATAGCTGTGTCACGGGTTGCTATAAGACGCCCTGATACAGTTGACGGACTCGAAGATATACCACCTGAGCTATGTGCACCGGACGGAGTTACGCCGCTTGGTATATTAAAACTATCTGATAGCCTAACCCTTAACTTTATCAATGTTACAGTAAACAATCAGAAACTTCGCCTCTTTAATCTTGGCAAATTATCTGTCGCTGATGCACTCTTGGCTGCAGGAATCGATATCCGCACCCTCCATGGTCGACCTGGCCTAGGAATCACCGCCACTGTCAACGGCCAAAAGAAATTTGTCCCCGGAACCCTTGGTAAAGCTGGTCATATTTTAATCAACAAAATGAACGCCAGTTTACACGATTTACTTGCCGAGGGCGATGAAATAACTGTTCAGAAGGGTATCGACGGAACTTCTCCCTCCTGCGTCTTAAAGGATATCGTCGCCATCCCCTCCGTGTTATCCGTTACAATTAATGGAAAACGCCACAATGTAAATCCAATTATCGAAGTAAATAACAAGCCGGCATCAGCAGATACACCTTTGACCGACCGGACTAATGCACTATGCCGCTCAGCGTCAACTCTCAGTGAAGTGTTGAATGCGCTCAACATATCTACCGAGCCGATAGAGCACTATTATACTGTAAACGGCATGGAGCAGACTTATCGCAAATATCCCGATTTTAAAGTTAACGGCAAAGAAGCTGCATTATCGACTCCCATAAAAGAAAATGACGTTATCAGCTTCAACGTTGTACCGCCACCTACTTTAGCTGAAATTTTAGGCCTAAGTAAAGAAATTATCGCTACTTATACCGTAGTCTTCAATGGCACTCAGTGCCTCTTGCCGCTTCACCGCCATAGTATTACCGTCAACGGAAAACAGGCCTCACTATCTGATTCTGTCGCCCCTGGCAGCACCATCGAATACTCCTCCTATGAGATCAAACCAATGGTCAGCGACGTTCTTCTTGCCGCAAACTTCGACCCTCGCAGCTTACCATCCACAGCCAAATTCAATCTTCTCGTTAACGGACAACCGGCTGAATACATTACACCGATAAAAAATGGTGATAACATTGAAATATTAACAAAAGACCAGTAGCATCAAGCCACCGGTCTTTCTCTTTTACACCCTAATTTAATAACCTTACACTCCGCACTTAGCTGCAACTCCTCCAGCTAATTCAACAATTGATTTGACATTATTCCGTCCAGATTGCTTAGCTGAATACAAAGCAGAGTCAGCTTGTTCGAAGACACCTTGGCTGCTCATTGCCGATCTCTTCATCGCAATTCCAATGCTTACGGTAATTGGCGTTGATCCTGCCCCGCCCTGATCAAGAGACCATTCTTCAACCTTCTGTCTAAGCCGTTCGGCAATCTTATAACCAACTTGCAATGTAGCCCCCGGCAAAACAACAACAAATTCTTCGCCACCATAACGAAACGCCATATCGCCGCTACGAATGCCACACTTAATAATATTGCTAATTGTCACCAGCACCTTATCACCAACAAGATGGCCATATGTATCATTCAGTTTCTTAAAGTGGTCAATATCGATAATAAGCAAAACATATTGACCCACGCTCTCGATCTTTTCCTTATAAGCCCGATGATTATAAAGTCCGGTCAAACTATCAGTTAAAGCCATCCGATAATTATGCGCATTCTGTTCTATTAACGCTAACACCTGACGATCATCTTGGGATCGTTTGGCAAACAACACATTGACTGAAATAACAGCATAAGTCATTACCGCCATAACTACCAAATTAAATAGCATCTGCATAGTCATAACATTAGTTACCGCACCCGAAACTATCACATTACTAATTAAAAATGCCAAACCTATAAAAATTGCGACCCTGCTAGCCCGTTTGCCACCAGCCCGCAAAGTCATGCGCAAAAGTAGCAAATGGTACAAACAAGCACTATATTCAACCCGTAGATAACCAAGCACCGCAAGAATCCCTAAATTAGTGACAAGTTCATCCGCACTAGGTATAGCCCCTCGTCGTAACAGCACAAAATTATAAATACTATATAAAGCCAGTAGCGCAACTATCCATTGCCAATGCACCACACCCATTGTACAGGCATTAAATCCAATAAAGATCGCAAATATAACACTCGCCTTACTGGCCAGCCTCTGGATATATTGGCTCACGCCGGCACTATAACCAGTATTTCTACCTGTTGCCATACTTGCTGCCACCATCCCGCCCTAAATAATCTCCATGATATTGTTAAAAAATGAAAGAATCAAGTTATTTTTTATTATCATATTAGACACTTTTTTTTAAATACCTGTTTTTATACTGCAAAAAGTCCGAGACCATCGTCCCGGACTTTTTATATTAACCTTTCAATTTATGTAACCCTCGATTTTTATACTTGGTGTGAAGTAAATGATGCGAAAGCTCCCCAAGCGGCTTCCCTAAGAAATCATCATATAGTTCAGCCACCGCTGGATTCTTATGCGACTTTCGTAATGGGAGGTTAGCATCTACTTTATATATCGAAGCAATCCGCTCTTGCCGCACAGAATTAGTCGTGCCATAAGGCTGCCCACCGCCACCGATACAGCCGCCAGGGCAGCACATTACTTCTACAAAAGCATAATTAGCTTTGCCTTCTTTAATAAGGTCCATAATTTCCCGAGCGTTGTTAAGCCCATGTGCTACCGCTACCTTTACTTTACTTCCAGCTAAATCAACCTCGGCCTCCTTGATACCTTCCATTCCTCGCACTGCTGAGAATTCTACATTCACAAGTTCTTGCCCGGTAACCACTTCGTATACAGTGCGTAGCGCCGCCTCCATGACCCCACCTGTCGCTCCGAAGATTGCTGCCGCGCCAGTAGAAATACCCATCGGATTATCAAAACTTGCCTCTTCCAGAACAGAGAAATCAACCCCCGCCTGTTTGAGAATACGCCCTAATTCCCTGGTTGTTAGCACCGCATCAACATCCTGAAACCCGCTATCCGACATCTCCGGCCGCTGACTCTCAAACTTCTTGGCAGTACAAGGCATTATTGAAACAACATAAATATCCGCAGGATTAATCCCCGCCTTTTTTGCATAATAAGTTTTCGCTAACGCGCCAAACATCTGCTGTGGTGACTTTGCACTTGATAAATGTGCCAATTGCTCCGGATAGTTATGTTCAATATATTTTACCCATCCCGGACTACAGGAAGTAATCATCGGCAATACCCCACCGGTTTGAAGACGTTGCAGAAGCTCATGCCCCTCTTCCATAATTGTAACGTCAGCACTAAAATCAGTGTCAAAAACGCGGTCAAACCCCAGTTTTCGAAGCGCAGCAACCAATTTACCTGTTGCAATAGTTCCTGGTGGAAACCCAAACTCCTCAGCAATCGAAACCCTTACCGAAGGTGCTACCTGAACAACGACGTGTTTTTCTGGATCATCCAGTGCCTTCCATACTTTAGAGATATCATCCCGTTCATGAATTGCGCCCACCGGACAAACACTCGCGCACTGACCGCACAGTACACAGGCTACCTCAGCCAATGACTTTCCGTACTCCGGCTCCACCATTACGTCAACACTACGATAATTGCTGTACAATATCCCGGTACCTTGCACGTGGTGGCATACCTCGGCACATCGTCCGCATTTAATACATTTGTTAGGATTACGAACCAATGATGGTGTAGAAGTATCCAGCGGTAAATTCAAACAAGATGATTCACCCTTTACCTCCCGAATACCATAGTCAGCTGCAAGCCGGCGCAATTCGCAGTTGCCGTTGCGAACACACGTCAGGCACTCTTGGGGATGATTCGCAAAAATAAGTTCCAGTATAGTCTGAACCGTCTCTCTTATTCTTGACGAATTAGTCCTGATCTTCATACCCTCAGAAACCGTGGTTGCACACGAGGCCACTAAATTACGCTGTCCCTCCACCTCTACCACGCACACCCGGCAGTTTGCCTTAACCCGCTGATCAGGATGATGACACAGCGTAGGGATTTTAACACCATGTTGACGCGCGGCTTCAAGAATTGAAAGCCCTCCCTGGACTTCCACCTGTTGGCCGTTTAATTCAAACCGCACTACATTCATTACGCTGTTATCCCCTCTCTTTGATATTGATTACCATAATCAAAGCAAGCAGCCTCATACTCAGATCGGAAATAACGCAGTGACGAGATCAAACTATTTCCGGCGGCCTGACCTAGCCCACAGAAAGCAGCATTTTGCATCGCGCGAGTATACCTTTCCAAATTATCTACATCTGCCATCACCGCTTTTCCTGACAGAAGGTTGTGAATTATACGTCCCGCTTGCCTGAGACCTTCCCTACACGGAGTGCATTTACCACAGCTTTCATGCAAAAAGAACTCCACACGATTATGGACATTAGCAAGTATTGACCTACTTTCATCCATAACAAAAACCGCACCTGATCCAATGGTAATATCCCGTTCACCACAGGAATGGTATTCCAATGCACAGTCCAGTTCCCATGGCGGTACCACCACGCCTGATGCCCCGCCAATATTTACAGCCTTAACCCTGCGCCCGTTTTTCATTCCGCCGCCGTATTCCTCAATAATCTGGTTAAACGTCGTTCCAAACGGCACCTCATACAAACCTCGCTGCTCTACATCACCGGAAAGCGAAATCAACTTTGTTCCAGGGCTATCTAAAGTACCCAAAGTTCGATACCATTCAGCTCCTCGACCAATAATCATCGGAATATTAGCCAGAGTCTCAACATTATTAATAAGTGTCGGCTTACCCCACAAGCCATTTTGTGTAGGATAAGGCGGCTTTAAACGTGGTCGCCCCTTCTTTCCTTCCATCGAAGAAAGAAGCGCAGTCTCTTCGCCACAGAGATAGCTGCCAGCGCCGGAAAAAATCTCAACATCAAAGGAGAATCCCTGTCCAAGAATATTATCCCCTAATAATCCGGCAGCCTTCGCAGCGGCAATACTGCGATGCATCGTCTGCTGGGCCTCTGGATACTCGTGCCGAATATAAATGTATCCCTTAGCTGCACCCACCGCATAAGCTGCCAATGTCATTCCTTCCAGCAATTGAAACGGAATATGGGTCATAATAAACCTGTCTTTGAAGGTACCTGGTTCCCCTTCATCAGCGTTGCAGATTATATAGCGTTCCCGCTCAGCATTATTACGAACCATCTGCATCTTTAGCCCAGTGGGAAAAGCAGCGCCGCCACGTCCGCGCAGTCCAGCAGCAGCAAGCGTTTCAATTATGCTTGTCGGATTACTCTCAACAGCCTTAGCAAGAGCTTCATATCCGCCGAAGCCCCGATAATGCATCAATGTAGGAAACTCTTGAAACAAACTTAAGCGAAAAACAGCATCATTCTTATGAAGCATTGCAGTCAAGTGCTGTCGCCTCCTCCTGGTACTCTCTTAATATAGACACCACTAATTCCGGAGTTAAATCTCCGTACAATCTATCATCGATTTTGATTGCCGGAGACACATAGCAAGCTCCAAGACAGCTAACTCCCTCTAAAGTAAACTGCCTATCGGCGGTAGTTTCTCCAAGTTTAACTCCTAACTGATCCTCAAGTACAGCTAATATCTCCTGTTTACCTGCGTTTTCACACGGAGCATTGATACATACCTGAACAATATGCCTTCCACGAGGTTTCAAAGATATTACGCTATAAAAGGAAGCCGTTGAATAAACTCGACTACGAGAAACATTTAGCATATATGCTATATCATTCACAGCATCTTCGCTTACATAATTTTCAGGACTGGCATCCTGAACGGCCAAGAGAATTTGCAGTAAAGCCTGCTTACCTTCCATGCCATTAATAATTTCTCTAACAGATATCTGCATATTCACCAACCTCCCAATTCTTTCTAAGCCCGATTTTAATTTAATTAACACCAAAAGTCAATTTAGTTATTTATATAACGTGAATACTTTCACTAACTATTTTAACTTTGTTATTTTTGTAACTTGTTTAACACACTTTTAAATGAACAACCATAATTATCGCAAAACTCTTGAATTTATTGGCTTCAAGGCCCATCCATCCAGCGAAATAGGATGCATAGCCTAAGGCCATTGCAATAAGAAAAGTGCCGGTACTATCCACCGGCACTTCTCATATACTTTTTTCGGATTATATTATGCATAAATTCGTATAATTCAAATAGCTACTTGTAATATTCTTTCACTTTTCTTAAGGCAACAGCACTGGCAGCGATCGTTGCTTTTATGTCTTCCTCAGTATGAGCGGCTGACATAAAAGCAGCTTCAAACTGAGAAGGCGCCGAATATATTCCCTGCTCCAGCATGGCGTGAAAGTAAATATTAAACGCACTTACATCCGATTTCTTAGCACTGTCGTAATCATAGACTAGCTTATCAGAAAAAAACAGACTAAACATTGATCCAAGCCTGTGCAGCTGCAACTTAACCCCTAATTTGTCGGCCTCTTGTCTAATGCCATCACACAGGTTTGCAGTCTTTTCATTAATGATTTTATAAAATTCCGTTGTCTCTGCCAATAATTTTAAAGTTGCTATCCCTGCAGTCATTGCCAACGGATTACCGCTAAGTGTCCCGGCCTGATAAACAGGACCGGCAGGAGCAATCCATTCCATAATATCCCGCCGTCCGCCGTACGCGCCAACCGGCAAGCCACCACCAATCACCTTGCCCAAGCATGTCAGATCCGGCACTATTTCAAAAACCTCCTGCGCACCGCCGTGGGCGACACGAAACCCTGACATAACTTCGTCAAAGATGAGTAGCGCCCCATACTCAGCCGTCAATTTTCGCACGCTAGCCAAGTAATTCTCCCGTGGCAGAACCATTCCCATATTACCTGGCACCGGTTCAATAATTACTGCCGCTATATCCTCACCATGCTGCCGAAATATTTCTGTCAAGCCAGGAACATCATTATATGCTACTGTTATAGTTATAGCGGCAATGCTCTCCGGTACCCCGGGACTGTCAGGAATCCCAAGTGTCGTCGCTCCCGACCCAGCCTTTGCCAGTAGGCCGTCATTATGGCCATGATAGCAGCCAGCAAACTTAACTATTTTTTTGCGATTAGTAAACGCTCGTGCCAGACGCATAACACTCATTGTTGCCTCTGTACCTGAGTTAACCATCCGTACCAGTTCCATAGAAGGAAAAACGGCTTTTATTCTTTGCGCCAGTTCGGTTTCTAAAAGCGTCGGCGCACCATAGCTAGTTCCGCGACTAAGCGCATTCTTTAACGCCTCTGTAACTATTGGATGAGCATGACCCAAAATCATTGGCCCCCATGAACCAACATAATCGATATAGGTATTGCCGTCAATATCGAATAATCGGCTACCCGAAGCACTGTCAATAAACGGAGGTGTCCCGCCAACACTGCGAAATGATCGCACCGGACTATTTACCCCACCGGGGATATGCTGTTTTGCTTCAATAAAAGCTTGCCTTGATTTTTCTGTTGTATAAGCCATTAAGTTTTCCTCCTTAGCTTACAGCCACCGCACAGCATCCATTGCATGATAAGTAATAATAATGTCCGCACCAGCCCGTTTAATACCAGTCAGTGTCTCAAGCACAATTCGCTGTTCATTAATCCAACCCTTGCCCGCAGCAGCTTTAACCATGGCGTATTCACCGCTTACATTGTACGCTGCAACCGGTAAATCAAAAGTGTCTTTGACCTGCCTGATGATATCCATATAGGCCATGGCTGGCTTTACCATGACAATATCGGCCCCTTCTTCAATATCAAGAGCTACTTCACGCAGCGCCTCCCTGGAATTAGCCGGGTCCATCTGATAACTGCTGCGATCACCAAACTGCGGTGTAGAATCGGCTGCCTCCCGAAACGGGCCATAATAAGCCGACGCATACTTCGCTGCATATGACATAATGCCAATCCGACTATAACCTTCGCCATCCAGCACCTGCCTGATGACTTTAACCCGCCCATCCATCATATCGGACGGAGCTACCATGTCCGCCCCGGCCTTGGCATGACTGAGCGCTACTTTAGCCAAAAGCGAAAGCGAGGCATCATTATCCAGTCTATTGTCCTTAAAAACACCGCAATGCCCGTGTTCTGTATACTGACAAAGACATACATCGCTGATAACCACCATTTCAGGCAGTTCAGTCTTAATCCGACTAATCGCCAGTTGCACCGGACTAGCAGCATCCCAAGCACTGGAACCACACTCATCCTTATATTCAGGCAACCCAAATACCATTACCGCTGGAATGCCAAGCTCAGACACCTCACGGGCTGTAGCTGCCGCCATATCACAAGACACATGATATTGACCTGGAAGTGAGGCAATTTCTTCCTTAACCCCTTTTCCAGGCACTACAAACAACGGATAAACAAAATCAGCCGGGTGAAGCCTGGTTTCCCTTACCATCGCCCGTACCCCAGCCGATACTCTAAGTCGCTGTGGACGAATATATGGACCCATCATGTCAACCCCTCCCTGGTATATAAAAATCGCCGATTGCCTTAACCAAACCGGCAATAGTAAATTCTTCAGCAATAATATTCGGATGTATACCATTATTCAGGCAGGTTTCAGCTGTAATCGGACCGATGGCCGCCACCATCGCCTTTGATAAAAATTTTACTGCATCGTGACCCAAGAGCGTAAGCATATTAGTTACAGTAGACGAACTAGTAAAAGTAACAAGATCAATTTTTCCAGCTGCCAGTTGTTCACCTATTACCTGGCCATCAGCCTCACCAACGGCAGTACGATAAGCTTCGACAACCTCTACCACAGCCCCCAATTCAGCCAACTTTTCAGGCAACACATCCCTGGCGACCCCAGCCCGGGGAATAAGCACCCGCATACCTGGCCTAATCTTATCTTCCAGCGCTCTGATAATTCCCTCAGCCCTAAATTCCGCTGGCACAACGTCTGCAATTACGCCAAACTCCCGCAGTTTAGCTGCTGTCTGGATGCCAATAGCAGCGACTTTTACTCCGGCTAAGGCTCGTGAGTCTCCACCTACCACATGAAGCCTGGCAAAAAAATACTCCACACCATTTACACTAGTAAAAATCAGCCAATCATACAACGAAAGGTTAGTAACGGCCTCATCCAGGCATATATAGCTATCCGGCGGAACGATTCTGATCGCCGGCGCTTCAATACACCTTGCCCCCATTGCTTCTAGCGCAGCCGTAAGCAAACTAGCCTGCTGCCTAGCCCTGGTAACCAGTACCGTTTTTCCTGACAGCAGTTTATTATCAAACCAGGCCAACTTGTCACGCAGCGTTACCACTTCACCAACAATAAAAATTGCTGGCGGCTTCACACTTTGACGAGCGGCATCCTCTGCCGCCTGCCCCAAAGTAGTAACAAGCACCTCCTGCTCCGGCTTTGTGCCCCAGCTAATAATTCCAGCTGGAGTATCGGATGATCGTCCATTAGTAATAAGCTTAGCGGTTATTTTCGGCAAGTTTTCCACACCCATAAGAAACACTAGCGTATCAGCGCCCAACGCCAGCTTATCCCAACAGATGCTTGATTTGCTCTTATCATGATCCTCATGACCAGTAACTACCGTAAATGAGGCAGCAATGCCCCGATGTGTCACCGGAATTCCAGCATAAGCTGGAACCGCAACCGCTGAAGTAATTCCCGGCACTACTTCAAAAGGCACCCCGGCAGTAAATAACTCCAGTGCCTCTTCTCCACCACGGCCGAAAACAAAAGGATCTCCGCCCTTAAGCCTCACCACAGTCTTGCCTTGTTGGCCTTTAGTCACCAGCAGACGGTTGATTTCTTCCTGGCACATAGTATGGTCACTGGCTGCCTTACCGACATATATCAACTCAACATCAGCTTTAGCATAGGCAAGCAAACGCTCATCAGCCAAACGATCATAAACAATCACATCCGCTTTTTCAATACATTCCAGCCCTTTAACAGTAATTAGCTTATAATCACCAGGACCTGCCCCCACCAAATATACGATTCCTTTACTCATGCCAGCCCTCCTCACCGCAGCGAAGTTCCTCCAGTATTTCACGCCCACCAGTAACATACATTCGACGCGCTAGATTGCTTCCCAAATTCGCTGCAGCATTCGGATGCCCCGCGGCGCTATCAAGCAATCTCCTACGACCATCAGCAGACAAAATAGCGGCTATAAGCCGCAGCACGCCTCCATCTAACCACCCATGCACCCCGATAGGAACTTGACAGCCGCCCTCCAGTTCGCGCAAAAATGCTCGCTCAGCTGTTACCGCATACGCGGTCTCAGGATGATGAAGAAATTCCAACACCGAATCAAGAGCTGTATCGCCAACCCGGGTTTCTATTGCCAGTGCTCCCTGCCCTACCGCAGGCAAGCAAATATCCATGGGTATAAATTGAGTAATCTGTTCACCCCAATTCAGACGTTGCAGTCCAGCAACCGCCAACACAATTGCATCAAGCTCCTGATTACCCAACTTAGCCAGCCTTGTATCAATATTTCCCCTTAAATCAGTAATAACTAAATCCGGCCGGAAAAAAAGAAGTTGAGCCTTTCGGCGCAAACTTGACGTTCCTACCCTGGCACCGAACGGGAGATTGTCCAGTGTCCTGTACTTTGGGCTTATTAGCGCATCACTGGCATCCGCTCGTTCAGTAACCGCTCCCAGCGTTAGCCCGGTCGGCAATTCGGTCGGCATATCCTTTAGACTATGAACCGCCAAATCGATTTCACCAGCCAATAGCGCTCTCTCCAGCTCCTTGGTAAACACCCCTTTACCACCGATTCTAGCTAGCGGTACATCCAAAACCTTATCCCCAGTGGTAACAATATTCTTAAGCATTACTTCTACAGTTGGGTAACGCTCTTTAATCAAAAAGGCCACATGATTAGCCTGCCATAAAGCAAGCTTACTGCCGCGCGTACCGATGACAAGTCTTTTTATCACGCTTATCTACCTCTCCTATTTCGTCAAGTTTAAACAGCGTGCGGACAGCATCGAGATAATATTCCTCTTTTTCGGTACCTGCCGCCTCATTAATATTAACAATCGGATCACGTAAGAGCTTGTTCACTAACAGTTTGCTCATATTATCCATTACTCGCCGTTCTTCGTCGCTTATGTCTGGCAATTTATTGAATGCTAGCTTGAGCGCCCGCAAACGAATGCGTTCAGCCTTCGCTGTTAGCCTGGAAAGCATTGGACGATACGCCAGATAGCGGAATTTTACCAGTAAATCGACCAGTTCATCCTCAATAATAGCTTCCGCGGCCTTAGCTTCCTGGACCCGCCCCCGGACATTCGAATTTACAACAGCTTCCAGCGAATCAATATTAAATAGCTGCACACCGGCAATCGCCTGCACTTCTGGCTCAACATCACGAGGAACAGCAATATCAATAAAAATAATTGACCGGCCATTACGCTTAGTCATCAGATGGGCCACATCCAAAGTTCTTATGATATAATGCGGCGCACCAGTGGAAGTAATAACAATATCGGCCTCTACCGCACACATTAAAAAATCCTCAAACGGAATCGCTATTCCATGAAACTGTGTAGCCAGCTTAGTTGCCCGGTTGTGATTACGATTAGACACAAAGACAGTCTGCACTCCATTTCCTACTAAATGGCGCGCAGTAAGTTCGCTCATTTCCCCGGCTCCGAGAATAAGCACATTAGACTTTGACAAGTCGCCCAAAATCTGTTTTGCCAGCTCTACAGCCGCATAGCTGACCGACACTGCGTTATAGGCTATTTTTGTTTTTGTGCGGACCCTTTTCCCCACAGCGATTGCCCTGTTGAACAACGTGTTTAGTATTGTTCCTGTTGTACCGACATCGCGGGCCACAGAATAAGCCTTTTTCACCTGACTAAGTATCTGCCCCTCACCCACAACAAGTGAATCGAGACTAGATGCCACCCGGAACAAATGCCTGATACAGGCTTCCTCCACATAATAAAATAAATACTCATCCACTTTATAGGCTGCATCACTTAGCCGCGCTAGAAACTGCTCCAATGTCGTTAGCGCGTCAGCAGCCTCATCCACAACTGCGTAAATTTCAGTTCGGTTACAGGTTGATAAAATAACACATTCCAGAATATCATCATAGTTATTTAAGTGCCGTAATCCATGTTTAACCTGATCTTCCGAGAAAGAATAGCATTCACGCACTTTTACTGGTGCAGTCTTATGATTGAATCCCAGTACAACCAAATGCATTCCTTATCTTCTCCTCCGCCTCATCAAGCCTGCCTGCTGCGAGCAAAGCGAATATTTCTTCATTCAGACTTTCCCTCCAGAATGACTGACGTTCGCCAGATGTTCTCAGTCGGGCTTTCACTTCTCGCCTTAGACGTGAAATAAGTTCCAGGTACAGCTCGTATTCCGTCCCATATCGTTTTTCCAGATCCCTTTTAACCCAAGCGGCAAGAGCCGGACTTTTGCCGCCAGTAGACACGGTTAACACTAAATCACCGCGCACAACCTGTGCCGGAACGCTAAAGTCTCCAAACTCTGGTGAATCAACCACATTAACAAGCGCCCCCTCAGCGCTGGCTTCCTTCGCCGCCCGAAGATTAACTTCTTGATCATCAGTAGCACATATGACAATAAAACAGTCATGCGCAAGTCCTGGACGATACTCTGAATTTATGTATGATACACGATTACTTGCCGCCATTTCCAAAAGTAATGGTGTCATAGTCGGGCTGCACACAGTTACAATCGCGCCTGCAGCTAAAAGTGCCGATACCTTTCGCTCAGCCACGGTGCCACCGCCAAATACCAGACACCTCCGCCCGACAGCGTGCAAGTTTACCGGATAATAGGCCATTAACCTTCATCTCCCATTGTTGTAAACAATTCGCTTTCAGTTGGCATTATCCTTTTACCTTTCTGGCAATATCAATCGCTTTTAGCCGGTGGCGGCATTGGTGATGATGATGGCAATGCGAAATATGCCTCTAGTACCTTTCTCCCCACCGGCACTGCTGCCATTGCTCCTTCCCCGGCATCTTCCACAAGCACCGCCATTGCTATTTGAGGATTGTCGGCCGGAGCATAGCATGCAAACCAAGAATGAACCGTACCACGTCCAGTTTCAGCAGACCCAGTCTTACCTGCCACCGGTTTATTAAAGCCGTTAAAAGAGCTGGCCGCCGTTCCCCTGATGATAACCGCCTCCATCCCTCGGCGAACAGCATCCCACACAGTTGGACGCAAATATATTGTTCTAATTATCTCAGGCTTTATCTGATTTACCGTAAGCCCGGCTGGATTAAGCACTTTATCCACAAGCATTGGGCGATAAATAGTTCCTCCGTTAGCCACCGCCATCATCAACAGTGCCTGCTGTAATGGTGTCGCCAGATAATACCCTTGCCCAATAGCAGCAATAATTGTTTCCCCTGGATACCAAGGCTCACCATAAGTTTTTGTTTTCCATTCCTCGGTTGGCACAAATCCGCTTTCCTCTCCCAACAGCCCAATTCCGCTGGACTTGCCGTACCCAAAGGTCAGCGCATACGCAGCCAGATTATCAGTCCCCAACCGTCGGCCAAGCTCATAAAATACCGGATCACTAGACATTGCCAGAGCATCCACTATATTCAGCCGGCCCAATCCCTTAGGTTCCCAGCCATAAAAAGTCCAGCCCTGCAGTACATAAAAACCGACATCGTTAAATATCTCTTCCGCTGTGGTATGTCCCGTTTCCAACGCCGCCGCTGCGGTAATAACTTTAAAAACCGACGCTGGCGGATAGGTGCTTTGAATAGCACGGTTACCAAGCGGTTTATCGGGATTATTCAGCAAAGCATTCCATTCACGGCTGGTAATTCCGGCAGCAAAAACGTTGGGATTAAAAGCCGGACTGCTGACCATAGCCCTCACACCACCAGTATGTACATCAACAACAACAACCGCTCCCCCCTTGGCCGGCATTCCACCTAAACGGCTTGCACTAATTTGCGCCTTTAAAGCATCTTCCGCCGCCTTCTGTAAATTAGCATCAAGTGCAAGAACTAGACTATTTCCTGGAACTGCAGTTTTCTCCCCTGCCACGCGTACTTCCTCGCCTAAAGCATTAACCTCAACCTCCCGGCCCCCGTCCACGCCTCGCAAAGACTCCTCCCATACCTTTTCCAGACCGTCTTTACCGATAAGATCGCTCATGCCATATCCAGCAGTTTTTCGCTCCTCATATTCCTTATCACTGATTCGGCCAATATAGCCAAAAACCTGAGCTGCCATTTCGCCGTACACATAGTGCCGTACCGGAATTGCCTCAATAATCACTCCCGGCAATACAGACTTTTTTTCCTCAATTTTAATCATGGTATCTTGACCAACGTCCCGTTTAAGGCGCACCGGAGTAAATAAAAACTGCTGTCCTTGCTGCAGTAAGCCTGTAATCTCCTCTTCAGTCATCCCAGTCACTTCAGCCAAAAACGGCGTAGCCGTCTCCGGCTTCGAATACTCCGCTGGAATAACCGAAATAGCAAAACTAGGCCTGTTCCCGACCACAACAGCACCATTCTTATCATACATCGTCCCTCTTGGCGCTTGCTGATAAATTTTGCGGATTCGATTTGACTCCGCGATCTTTTTATACTGTGGTCCCTCCAAGAGCTGAACCCATACCAGCCTGGCAACTAAGACTGCCATCACGGCACATACAACTACCGATAAAATAGATATACGCCATGACTTTTCCAACTCCCACACTTTTTATCGCTCCCTTCAGCACCGTTTGTTACCGTTATTATGGCATTGAAGAGCAAAAAAAATAGCCCCTCACGGCGAGGGGCAAAAACACAGCTATTCATAATCGAGACCAATCACAACAGAAGCCTTTACAGCTCTGGTATCATCCGGTTTCACCTGCAAAACATAATCAAAAGGCAACCCTGTCAGTTTGCTGCAAACGGCACTATCTTTCGAATAAGAAATAACACTGCTGTTGTCAGCCAACTGCGGAGCATTGCCTACCCCGACAACCTCAAAGCCACGCGACTTTAATAATGCAGCCATCTTCGCTCCAGCATTCGTTTTACCACTAGCATTAACAACAACAACAGTAAGTTTATCAGAACCTGGTGGAAGCGGCGCTTTTGCAGTCTCTGGCTTAACCCCCTTTTGCTCTTCCGGTTTAAGCGTCGGTTTGACTTTATCAGGCGACGGCGTTGTATCATGGATTACCATTTCCTTCGGAATGGACTGCTGATACTCATCAGCTAATTCCCTGGCTCTCTTTAGAGCCTTTTCATCAAGCGGAAATTCCAGTACTTGGGCAATATAACTTCTCAACGCAACAATATCTGGTAACCAATATTTTACATTATCAAGAGTAGCTGGAGTTCCGGGGACCATTTCAACCACAAGCCCGTCAGCCTTACTAGCATTTAATATTTTGGCGAACTGAAGCATTTTTCGAGTAGATATATCACTTTTTATTGCCGAAGCAACCTCCTGAATAATAGCAGGGATCTTGACAATTATATCCGGACTAGTCACTTGTTTTAGCACCGCTTTAATAAGCTTCTGCTGACGATCAATACGGCCGATATCATCTTCACCATCACGATAGCGAGCATATTGTAATGCCGTCTTACCATCCATATGTTGCATACCAGGCTGTATATCAATATACAAATTATCAGCAGGATCCTGATAAACCATCCGTTTCTCTACCTCTACATCAATCCCTCCGATCGCATCAATAACTTTACAAAAACCATCAAAATTAATCACAACATAGTAATCAAACGGTATGCCCATCAATTCCTCGGCGCTTTTCATAGCAAGTTTGTACTTACCTTCAGCGTAGGCATGATTCATTTTATCCCATTCATGACCAGGTATTTTCACCCGAGTGTCTTTAGGTACAGACATCAAACTAAATTGTCCGGTATTTGTATCAATAAAAAAAGCTAACATCGTATCTGAGCGGCCAGCATCATTAGCACGTTCGTCAACACCCAGAACAAGAATATTCACTTTATTTGACATTGCATCCAATCCAATCGCGCGTCTGACCTTGTTTACACTGCCATCGAAGTAAAGAAAGAAAACAGCAATGACCAGCAAAACAAGCACAATTCCAGTAACAATAAAGAAGGTACGCCTTTTTTCGCCTGATATGCGCGCTCCCATTCTATTGCGATGGTCGTTAAGGCGTCTATTTAGTTCAGTTGTCACTAACGGCTTCCTCCAAGCATTCGATTTATTTTCAAATAAAATGGCTTCAACCAAATATGCAAGCACTTAGGTGAAAACCTTAATTGTTATTTCACTAAAAGTTATACTAGAATTTTTAGACAATCATCAATTATTCGATCTTTTATCCCGGCTTATAGCCGGCATCGTTTACCGCTTGTATAATATCATCTAGCGTCGATTTACTGACACTATAATCCACCGTTAAGTTGTTGGCCTTCAGGTCAACTTCAGCCGCCATTACCCCCGGTAAGGCGCGAACAGCTCTCTCCACCGCGCTTTTACAATGTCCGCAGGTCATTCCTTCAATACTAATTACTTTGTGTTCGACCTTGCCACCATGGCAACCACATTCCTTACACATTACAAAGCCTCCTTTTATTATTGTCTTTATTGTTAATATTCTAAGCCCAAACAGAAAAACCTGCCGCTTAAACCACGGCAGGCAAAACTATTACTGTTGTTTGGGAAATTTTTTATCGATAATTGGCCATATTTCAGGTTGCTCCTGGCCAAGCCGCCATATCGCAATACCCGCCGGATCGTACTTGGCCACAATATCTAGCTTCGCAGCTGTACTTTTGTCATTTTCAAACCATACTTCATGACCATCATATTTAAAGTAAGGGGCCTGCGCCGTTTCATCATACATAATCTTAGCCCCCTTCTTCTCGGCAAGCACCACGGCTTCGGCATACCTTATTGTTTCGCCTTGACCATTAGTAGGCCAATTATAACCATACGCGCTGACTCCGGCAATTACCTTTTGCGGCCCCCCAGCCTTATCTATGGCATATTTGAGGTTCTTCTCATACCAGTCTAACGCCGCAATCGGACCGGGCTTTGAGGTTGCCCAATGATTATCATACAGCATTATCTGTAAAAAGTCGGCGTTTTGGGCCAGCGCCGGATAATCATAGGCGCCAGAAACATCTTCCCCCACATCCACTTGCGGAAATACCGATATAATTACTGTCTTATTAATTGCCTTCATCTTGGGATACAATTCAGCCATAAAGGCAGTCAAATTTTCCCGTTGCTTAGGAGGTAAAAGCTCAAAATCGATATTTACGCCATCAAACCCCTTCTCTTTGATGACTTTAACAATATTATCAATTGTCTTGGAACGAATACCTGGATCGCCAAGCACCGCATCAGTTGATCCTGTCTTATTTGTAACCAACGGATACATCTTTAACCCCAGACCTTTGGCTGTATCATAAACCAACTGGCTATCCTTTGATTCTAGCGACCCATCTTGAGTTGCTTTATACCAGAAAGGCCCAACAGCCGACATACTCTTGGCGAACGTTTTCATGCTGGGAAAAGACCCTGTTTGATCTGGAGTTCCCGGCCATGGATTCTCATAATAGCCAACCACCATTCGCGGGGGTTTTACGACAGCACCTGGAGTATCAGGAAGAAGCTTAGGAGCTGGACTCTTTCCACAGCCACCAATTAAGGCCAGAACCGAAAATGCAAAAATGACAAGAACAAGCATTGTGATTATCTTCCATTTACGCAATATTGTCACTCCTCTATTTCAGTGTTAGCGATAGTATTGGCAACTGACTATTTCTTATACCTCTTAAATATCCTTTAACCAATTCACGCCGTACAAAAAACCATCATATGCTCGCTGTCAAAACCACCCTCTAATGTCCAAATTTACTTGGTCTTTTTTTACTTGAAGTGTTATAATATTGTTAATAAAATTTAATATAGCATAATAAAGGGAGTGTGTTATTTTATGCAGGAAAACCGACCAAGCTCCTTACCGCCATTAGATGGATTGGCGGTTAAAAAGTTGGAAGACGCACTGAGTAATTCTCCCACAAAAGCCATTCTCCTTGAAATCAATGATGCCCATTACCAGTTGTCACGCGAAGGACGCTGGTTCAAATTCTCGCTACTTACAAAAAAGCGCGCTCCAAAACGCAGTACTCTTTTCGCCACCATTACTGAAGTTTATAATCAAACTATTCATGGCAACTGCTGGCGAATTGCCAGCTGCCCAATTTAAAACTAAAACCAAAGCCCTCCAAATGGAGGGCTTTAAATTTTTTTCAGTTGCTTTATCACTATAAAAAATATTTTTCCGCTTATTGCATTATCGGTGCAATATAGGGAATTGTTTTCGCCAGTAGCCACAGCATGATCAGTACAATAGGTGCATGAAAAATTAACTGAAGAATAGAATATCCGGCAAGATCTCTGGCCTTAACCCCAGTAAGCCCCAATAATGGCAGCATCCAAAAGGGATTAATAAAATTCGGCAATGCTTCAGCAGCATTATACACCTGTACCATCCACCCAAGATTAACATGGAGTTGATTTGCAGCCTCCAGCATATAAGGCGCCTCAACTATCCATTTACCGCCACCGGAGGGAAGAAACAATCCTAAAATAGCTGAATAGATCCCAACAACCACAGGCAGTGTTTCTTGATTAGAAATTGATACGAAAAATCTTGCCAGCACCTCGGTAAGCCCAGATCCCATCAAAACACCGAAAATTCCTGCATACAGTGGAAACTGCAAAAGAACACCGCCAGTCATTGGCACCGACTTAGCTGCAGCTTTGAGGAAAGATTTTGGTGTCCAGTGCAGCAACATACCGGCTATCAGGAACATAAAATTATAGATATTCAAATCCATAGCCGCCAGGCCGCCTTGAGTAGAAAATACATTATAAAGATAAAAAATTCCTAGTATTACAATTACAATGGTAAGAATTGGGCTATATTCGAGATACTCCCCCGGAGTTTCAGCCTTACCTACCGGCTCTTCCTTCTCATCCTGATATCTGATGCCAACCATTTCTGCTGTCTTTGCCTTATCAGGGCTTGGACAAGACACATAACAAATCCAAATCGATAAAACTTCCAGCACAATAATCATTACAAGGTTTTGCCACGTAAGTAATGTTTCACTAAGCGGCACCGTACCACTGATCTTGTACAAGGCAGGTGGAATAGAAGCTTTTGTTGCCATAAGCAGTGCAGCTGAAGACGATAAACCCAATGCCCAAATACTGCCCAACCCCAGATAGGCAGCAGCGCCCATGGCGCGATAGTCCACTCCCTCGACGCGTTTAGAAATTTCGCGGGTTAAGATCCCGCCAAAAATCAGGCTAAAGCCCCAGCTTAATAACGAAGCAGTCATAACCATAAAAGCAACATAAGCTACCGCAAATTTTGGTGTTTTGGGCACAGCAGCTAATGCTATAACCAACCTTTTTACTGGCGGTGACACCGCCACTATGTACCCAGCAATAACAACAAAAGCCATCTGCATAGTAAACGGTATCAACGTCCAGAATGACTTGCCAAAGTCAACACCGACCTGCACCGGAGTTCGTCCCATCGCTAAGGCGGCGATGGCGACAATAACCACAGCGATAGCAGCAAATACATAAGCGTCAGGAAACCACCTTTCGCTCCAGTCAGCTAGTGTTGCCCCAAGCCTGGCCAACCCGCCCATCGCCTCCTTACTTTGGGAATTAACTTGTTGTTCTTGCAAAATAACACCTCTCCTTTCGTCTGAAACTGAATTATTGCCAACTCAGCTAAATATCCGCGCCTCCTTTATCTCTTTTCTAATTTTGTTCTGCCATGCATTAACAGTACCGCTCGGTAGTAAGTGCTTTTGCTGCAACTATTTGATATTTAACTCCGTTAAAACACAATCCAGCCGCTTCTTTTGTTCTTCTCGTTCCGGAAGGATACCATACTGGTAGCAATCAAGAACATCCGCATCTTTTATCACTTCCTCCAGCGGACTACCGACCTCATCTTTATTGCTATGAACTCGAGCTGCCTGAGCCAATATCTCAACTTCGTCAGCAGTAAATTTTCCGGCAGCTGCAAGAAAGGTCTTAAGTGGCTCATACGCAGCAGTAGCATGATTCTTTTGTCTTCCGGTCACAATGCGTCCATAATCATGAACTGAGCACGCGATAGCTGCTAATTCAGCGTCAACCCCACGTTTCAAAGCAAGGAAATGTCCAACTTTTGCGCAACTTATCATATGGATTCGTTCCCACTCAAGCGGCCAGTCCCGCTCTTGATTATCGCAATCATATTCCGCTATTTTTTCCAGCAACTTACTCTGTATAGTGAAAATTCTGTTCATCATTTATCCCTCTCCTTATCAACGTATCCTTACTACATCTTATCGCTGCATACCAAAAATTTCAAGTTGCTCTATTGCGCCAAGAACAAAACCTATCATACTACAATTATGCTTTCACGGCTTTGGTCATTCACCCGGCTTAAGCTTACTGCCTTCCTGTGCCATATCCCTATAACATGCCGACATGCCTTGGGCCAACTCGGCGTTTTCTCCCTTAGCTTCAGCAAAAACCTTTGCCAATTCCAAAAGTTCCTCCATACTTGTACTTCCGGCTAACTCCCGGCACCGCATCATAACATAATTATAACCGCGTTCAAAGTCGTTAACTTTTTTCTCCTGCCCTTGCCCGCCCACTTTTCTCTCCTCCTGTCAACTCGCTGATAGCAATTATAAGTTTCTATACCAGACCAGCTCCAAAATCCTGCCCGGCATATTTTTGTCATTACCTGCTTACCACTAATGTTAATTGCAAAATTTTACCATTTCAAGCTTTTTTTCCCGACAAATTGTCCCTTTAGTTGCATCTCTTTTCTATTAAAACTCACAACATCCATACTTTCGACAGACCTCAGCTTAAGTTTGCCAAAATCGCATTTATACTAACTAACTTCTCATATTCAAATTAAGCAAAAAAAAACCACCTTTTCAGGTGTCCTAAAATGAAGTCCTAACTTATAAAGCTATGTGTCAATATAATTATGATTATAACACTTCAAACAGCAATACACCCCAACAGTTAACTTCGGACTGTCTCTTTTTAGAGACAGTCCCTTTACAAAGATAAGTGCTGATTACCCGACTCGCTCAATAACAGCTCCGATACCCCGCAATTTATCCACAAGTCTTTCATAACCGCGATCAATATGATGAATACAACCAATCTCAGTCTCACCATTAGCAATTAGTCCAGCCAATACCATCGCTGCACCGCCCCTTAAATCAGTGGCCTTAACTTCACAACCGGCAAGCGACTCAACGCCTTCCAATACCGCACTACGGCCGTCAATTTTTATATTGGCACCCATACGCTTTAACTCATCAACATGCATAAAGCGATTTTCAAATACTGTCTCTGTAATAACACTAGTACCATTAGCCACTGTCATCAAAGCCATAAACTGAGCCTGCATATCAGTTGGGAAACCTGGATACGGCAGTGTTTTAATATCCACCGCCCTTAGCGTCCCACTACCCGAGACCCTTACACCATCAATTCGTTCCTCAATTATTACTCCAGCCTCTTTCAACTTTGCCACTAAAGGCTTTAGATGCTCAGTAATAGCGTTTTCAATCCATACATCACCGCCGGTTATCGCAGCCGCCACCATATAAGTTCCAGCCTCAATACGGTCTGGGATCACAACATGAGTCGTTCCCTTTAGTTCATCCACGCCTTCAATCCGGATGACATTAGTTCCCGCTCCGCGTATCTTACCGCCCATGGCATTTATATAATTTGCAAGATCAACGATCTCTGGTTCCTCAGCTGGATTCTCCAAAATTGTCTGGCCCTTAGCAAGACTTGCAGCCATCATAATATTCTCTGTAGCGCCTACACTTGGAAAGTCAAGGTAAATCCTTGCTCCAACAAGGCCTCGTGGAGCACGAGCCTCAATGTAGCCGTGGCCTAGTTCAATTTCAGCTCCTAACGCTTCAAAGCCCTTCAGATGCAAATCAATAGGCCGGGTACCAATAGCACACCCTCCCGGCAATGATATCTTCGCCTCACCCATCCGAGCCAAAAGCGGCCCCATCACATAAAACGACGCCCTCATCTTACGAACAAATTCATACGGAGCTTCACAAGTTGTTATATTCGCCCCATTAATTATTAGTGTCCCTGGTTCGTCGTAATCAACTTCCGCCCCCAGATGTCTAAGCACCTCTGAAATGGTGCGTACGTCATCAAGATCAGGAATCTCCTCTAGCCTATTTGGAGTTGTGCTTAGCAGCGATGCGGCAATTATTGGAAGCACAGCATTCTTTGCGCCACTAACCTTGACACTTCCGGACAAGCGTTTGCCTCCGCTGACAATAAGTTTTTCCACTTAAGTACCTCCCACACCTAATATTCCCCGGCAATAACCGGTGAACCGACAATTACATAAGTACGGTCATCATACGAACTGTAGCGCACTGCTATGTTCACGTTGACCAGCTTGTCCCCAACCTTTATCCCTTCACCTAGAAATGGAGAATATCCGGTAACACTGATAAAGTCTGATTCTATAAGTTTCTCTGTCTCTTTCGCCCTCAGTGTACCCAAAGCAATTGAAAGTTTTTTCATCCAATTGTTCTTTTCTAGTTTACCATCAAGCCAGCCTACCAGGCAAGTATTAATCTCTGGATTACCTCCAGCTTGAATTAAGCTTTCTCTCACATTAGCCTGCCAGTCACTAATCGTGGCTTTTCCGGTTACATCTTCTACTGAAACTGCTAGATATACCTCCGGTTCAAGTGTATCTGGCCGGTTAAATTGTTCTACAAAAATAGCAATATAGACCTGGTCTTCTTTTAGCTCAGCCTTGGTAATACTCATTAGACCATTGTCATGTTTCTCTATTTTAGAGCAGTCTAGCTTTTTCCCAAGGATTTGGGCTGTAGAAGTAATTAGCTCAATGGCATCCGCTTCGTTAGATTTACTGCCGGCTAATCGACACCACCCCCTAACACTTACCTCCCGCAGGTCAACTCCTGTCGACACCATTGCGCTTGATAAAAGGTCTGTTGCAGCACTTGATTTAAGCGCCGCTGTCTCATGAAAAATTAGTGCAGAGGCCGCAATGGCAACAACAATCATAGCAATCCAACGTTTTAACATAACACTCCCCATTTCACCCTTTAAGAACATTCTTGACAGTTTTTTGAGGAGATATGCAATGTAATAATAACCACTGCACACAAAAAAATAGCCGGAAATATTTTCCCGGCTATTAGTCCATTACTTAATTTAAATTTCCTTATACTTTGCGACTTTTAGTCGCATGATGGCCCGTTTTAGCGCCGCCTCAGCACGCTGAACATCAATAGATGCATCAGATTCCTTGATACGGTTCTCAGCGCGGCCTTTCGCAGTTTCAGCCCTTGTCACATCAATTTCCTCCGGCAACTCGGCGCAGTTTGCCAATACAGAAATCTTTTCCGGACGAACCTCAATAAACCCGCCGCAAATAGCCAACTCTTTTTCGCCTTCATCCTGAATAATCCTGAGTGGCCAAACATCAAGACCAGCAATTAACGGAGCATGTCCTGGCAAAATACCGATATCGCCATCGGTAGCCCTGGCAATAACCATATTAACGTCATCTGCAAAAATAATACGCTCAGGGGTAACAATATCCAACCGGACTTTATTGGCCATATATTATGCCCCCTTCATGTTCCGCGCACTTTCTACCACATCATCAATAGTGCCAACCATATAGAATGCCGCTTCCGGTAAATCATCATGCTTACCGCTTAAAATCTCCTTGAATCCGCGTATAGTCTCCTTAAGCGGCACGTATTTACCTGGAGTGCCTGTAAAAGTCTCAGCAACAAAAAATGGCTGACTAAGGAAACGCTGTACTTTACGGGCGCGAGCTACAGTGAGCTTGTCATCATCTGACAACTCTTCCATCCCCAAAATGGCGATAATATCCTGTAGTTCTTTATACCGCTGCAAGATTTCCTGTACACCGCGGGCCACTTCATAGTGTTCCTGCCCAATAACGTTGGGATCCAAAATCCGCGACGTAGAATCAAGAGGATCCACTGCCGGATAAATACCAAGCTCAGAAATTTGCCGCGACAAAACAGTTGTAGCGTCCAAATGAGCGAAAGTTGCTGCAGGAGCCGGATCTGTAAGGTCGTCGGCCGGCACATAAACCGCCTGAACTGACGTAATCGATCCTGATTTAGTTGAAGTAATCCGCTCTTGCAATGCTCCAACGTCAGTACCGAGCGTTGGCTGATAACCAACTGCCGACGGCATACGTCCAAGCAGTGCCGAAACCTCGGATCCAGCCTGAATAAACCGGAAGATATTGTCCACAAACAAGAGCACGTCTTGTCCGCCCTTATCACGGAAGTACTCCGCCATAGTAAGGCCGGTAAGAGCAACTCGCATTCTCGCCCCTGGCGGCTCATTCATCTGACCGTATACCAAAGCTGTCTTCTCAATAACCCCGGACTCTTTCATTTCCGACCATAAATCATTGCCTTCACGGGTCCGTTCACCGACCCCGGCAAAAACAGAGTATCCACCATGCTCTGTAGCAATATTGCGGATAAGTTCCATAATCAGCACCGTTTTACCTACACCAGCACCGCCAAATAGACCGATCTTACCGCCCTTAGAGTACGGAGCAATAAGGTCAACAACCTTAATCCCGGTCTCCAAAATAGCAGTCGAAGTTTCCTGATCTTCAAAACTTGGCGCCGGCCTATGAATAGGCCAATAATCATCAGCCTCAACCGCTGCCTCATTATGATCAACCGTTTGTCCCAGAACATTAAACACCCTGCTCAAAGTAGCCTTACCCACCGGAACTTTAATTGGTGCCCCGGTATCCACAGCCTTCATGCCGCGGGTCAATCCATCAGTAGATGACATCGCTACACTCCGCACTGCATTATCCCCAAGGTGCTGCATAACTTCCACCGTCAGTTCGAGTTTTTTCTCGCCAACTGCACCTTCTATTTTGATGGCATTGTAAATCGCTGGGAGTTGTTCCGGGGGGAATTCTATATCGACTACAGGACCGATAACTTGTATTACTCTACCAGTATTCACGAGTTCCCCTCCTTATTTAAGCGCCTCGGCACCGCCCACGATCTCAGTGATCTCACGGGTGATGTTCGCCTGGCGAACCTTGTTGTAGTTGAGAACGAGTTTGGATATAAGCTCCTGAGCATTATCAGTAGCCGACCCCATTGCCGCCATACGTGCACCAAGTTCACTGGCAGCCGCCTGAACCAGTGCTCCAAAAATGACTGTTTCAAGATACTTCGGCAGCAAAAGATTCAACACTTCTTCCGCTGACGGTTCAAAAATATACTCTCCCGCTACTTTAGTATCTTCAGTAGAGGTATTCTCAATCGGCAACAGTTTTATCACTGTCGGCTCATGATGAATAGGCGAGTGAAATTTGGTATAAGCCAAATAAACTTCATCATATTGACAGGAAGTATAAGCTTTCGCTACCTCACTTGCCAGAGCTGCGGCGTGCTGAAAACTCGGCTTCTCAGAAAAACCACTAAACTGCTGACCAATTTTGTAATTACGTCGCCGAAAGTAGTCATTAATCTTTCTGCCAACAGCTATAAGCTCTAAATTATCTTTACCCTGAACATGCGGTAAAACCTCGCGGATCAAATTCGCAGTATAGGCACCAGCCAAACCTTTATCTGCACCCAAAACGACAAAGCCGATTCGCTGAACTTCCCTAACCGCAAGTAAAGGATGACTGACATCGCCGCTGCCGGCGGCGACACTACCAAGAATCTCCATTATCTTCTCAGTGTAAGGTCGTGAAGCATTTGCTCTTTCCTGCGCCCGCCTGAGGCGGGCCGCAGCAACCATCTTCATGGCCTTGGTAATCTGCTGAATACTTTTAACACTTTTTATGCGGCGGCGTATATCCTGCACACTAGCCATCAGTTATCACCTCGCCGCTTGTAAATTGGTTTCATCATAGGCCGCGAAAGTTTCCGCAAACTCTTTTATAGCCTTTTTCAGCGTAGTCTCAATATCGCTGTCCATTGTTTTCTTTTCCCTTATCGCCTTAGGAATCTCAGCATAGTTAGCCTTGACAAATTTCAGGAAATCATCTTCAAAACGACTGATTTCATCCACCGGGACTTCATCCAAATGACCATTTACCCCAGCGTAAATAGTAATTACCTGTTCTTCAACCGCCAACGGCTGATACTGTGGCTGTTTCAAAATCTGTTGCATCCGTTGCCCTCGCTCCAACTGCGACTTGGTTGATTTATCTAAATCTGAACCAAACTGGGCAAAAGCAGCCAGCTCGCGGTACTGGGCCAAATCAAGTCTAAGGCGTCCGGCAACCTGTTTCATAGCCTTAATCTGCGCCGATCCGCCAACCCTGGATACTGAAATACCAGCGTTAATAGCAGGGCGAACACCAGAATAAAACAATTCGCTCTCCAGGAATATCTGACCATCGGTAATCGAAATAACATTAGTCGGAATATATGCTGAAACGTCTCCAGCCAACGTTTCAATAACCGGCAACGCGGTAATCGACCCGCCGCCAAGTTCAGCAGATAACTTTGCTGCCCGTTCAAGCAGACGGGAATGTAAGTAGAAAACGTCACCAGGATAAGCTTCACGTCCTGGCGGCCGTCTCAGCAATAGTGACATAGCACGGTATGCTGTTGCATGCTTCGATAAATCGTCATATACACACAACACCGCACCACCCTTATACATAAAGTATTCACCAATTGCAACACCGGAATACGGTGCTAAATATTGAAGCGGGGCGCTATCGGATGCAGTTGCAGTAACAACAATGGTATACTCCATAGCTCCAGCTTCCTCCAAAGTCCGCACCACCCTGGCAACGGTAGAAGCCTTCTGGCCAATAGCGACATATATACAAATAACGCCCTGGCCTTTCTGATTAATGATTGTATCAACAGCAATAGCCGTCTTACCTGTGCCACGGTCACCGATAATAAGTTCGCGTTGACCGCGACCAATGGGAATCATTGAGTCGATAGCTTTAATACCTGTTTGAAGAGGCTCCTTAACCGACTGACGATCAGCAATACCAGGAGCATTAAATTCGACCGGTCGATACTCAGTTGTAACGATATCCCCTTTGCCGTCAATAGGTTGGCCCAGAGCGTTTACAACCCGGCCTACCATTGCCTCACCAGCTGGAACCTGCATTATGCGGCCTGTACGTCGTACAGTATCGCCTTCCTTAATCAAAAGTTCGCCACCAAGCAGTACCGCACCAACATTGTCTTCCTCGAGGTTAAGCACCATACCATAAACATCATTAGGAAACTCCAGGAGTTCTCCGGCCATAGCCTTCTCCAGCCCGTGAATACGGGCAATACCGTCACCAACCTCGATAACTGTGCCTACATCGTCAACATTGAGGTCGACCTGATAGCGTTCGATCTGCTCTTTAATGATAGCAGTAATTTCTTCTGGCCTCAGTTTCATACTCAGTTAGTCACCCCAATCTTAGTCACTTCTGTCTTAAGCAGTGCTGACTGAAGCACCTTGAGCTGGCGCTTTACACTGCCATCAATCAACTTATCACCGATTTTCACTATAATACCACCCAAAATTCCCTTATCAACTGCAGTCTTAAGCACAACATTTTTTCCGGTCACAGCGCTCAGCTTTGCGGCCAGTCCTTTCTCTTGGTCAGCCGCAAGTGGCATTGCTGAAGTAACCTCAGCTTCCAAAATATTCCTCGCCTGATTAGCAAGAGTCCTAAACTCCATAATAATAGCTTGAAGTGCAGTCTCACGCCGGCGATCAAATAAAAGAAACAAGAAATTCCGTACATACTCAGTCAATTCGGAACCAAACAATTTCATAACCGTATCTCTTTTTACTTCAGCAGGCACCTGAGGATGGTATAGAAGCGCCGCCAAATCCTTATTCTCATTTAATGCGTTCGCCACCATAGCCAATTCTCTTTCAACTGCATCAAGAACCTGCTTTTCTGACGCCAGTTCAAAAATAGCCTGAGCATAACGCGAAGCAAGTTGGCTAACTAACATTTCAAATCACCAACTTCTGTTCATCAAGCTTATTGATAAAATCAGTCACTAGTGCAGCATTAACTGAATCATCAATATTGTGACCAATAACCTTACCCGCAGCAGCAATCGATAGGCTAACCACTTCGGCACGAAGCTGAGTTAAGGCCCGCTCGCGCTCCCGGGAAATTTCCTGCTGTGCTTCTTTTAAAAGGCGCGCATGCTCGGCCCGAGCTTCCTGCAAAATTTCGTCTTTGGTCTGTTCCGCCAACTTAGTTGCCTTTTCTACAATCGCCTGGGCTTGAGTGCGGGCTTGGGCCAGTTGCTCTTGATACTCTTTTTTTAGTTCTTCGGCTGCCGTCTTTTCTCTTTCGGCAGTTTCCAAACTGTCGGCAATACGGGCCTGACGGTCAGCCAACGCTTTCATCAGCGGTTTGTACGCCACCCAAGTCAGGATGACAACTAAAATTATAAAATTTATGATCTGCGCAATTAGCGTCGCATTCAAGTCAACCAATTAGGGCCCCTCCTTTTCTAGGCGTTAAGGAAGACGGCGAGATTCAACCGACTCGCGCCGCCTTACACACAAAATTACTTCAAAAACGGATTAGCAAATACCAACACTATAGCGATAACCGCAGCAATAATAGGAAGAGCCTCAATCAAGCCAACAGAAATCAACATGTTAACCATAATAGAGCTTTTTGCCTCAGGCTGTCTAGCCATACCTTCAATTGCCTTTGCGGTAACCGATCCGTCACCAACACCAGCGCCAATAGCCGCCAGACCAATAGCCAAACCAGCTCCTATAGCTGAGCCAGCAATAATAATAGCGTGTTCCATAATCATTTCCTCCTTCATTGTAAAGAACTTTTTAAATTTTCAGTTTGCTAGTGATTATCATTTATTGAGTTAGCTAAATACGACATGGATAGCATTGTGAAGATAAATGCCTGTACAACTCCGACAAACACACTGAACGCCAACCATACAATATTAGGAATCGGAATCCACATTGGAACCAAAATTCCTAAAATAATAATCAGCACTTCACCGGCGAAAATATTCCCCATAAGACGAAAAGCCAGTGTAATTGGCTTAGCCAGTTCTTCAATAAGATTAATTATCACAAACGGAACAAACGGTTGGAAATAATGTTTAATGTAAGCTTTTGGCCCTTTATTAATTATTGACAAAATATGTACCAGCACTATGACCACCAGCGCCAATCCCAGCGTCGTATTAAGATCACTGGTCGGCGAAGTAAAACCTGGTATCAAACCTAGCCAGTTAGCCACAAGCAAAAACATAAACAACGTAATTATTAGCGGCGCCAACCTTCTCCCCTTAGACCCCATACTAGAATCGATTTGATCTAAAAGCGCCGTAAAAATCAATTCCAAAAAATTCTGCCACCCGCCGGGAACCAACTTAAGCCCCCTGGTGGCAATGAAAGCGATTGCAATAACAATAGCCATGCTTATCCAGGTCATGTACAGAGTATCAATATTAAACGTCAGACCTGCAAAATGCGCCAACTTATGTACCCCAATCTCATGAGCGCCCTGCTCCATAATATCACCCCTTTCTTCTGAAAATAAATGTTGATTTCACTACGATGACTGTTGAGTCAAGGAACACTATAATTTGGAATGAAAATAGCCCAATAATTACCAATAATAGATTAACTTGTACTATCTTAGTTGATAGCACAAGAAACAATACAATAAAGCCCAGGGAAAGAATCCAGCCAACCCGCATATTCGTTACCGCCTTAGCAGCAGGCAAAGTGCTAGTGCGCTTTATGCGGTAACACAACTGTAAAAAATAAATAAAGCTTGCAGAATTCCCCATAATTAAACTAATTACTGCCGTTTGCTGTCCATAGCAGCTGGCAATACCAACTTCTGCAGCCGCCAAAAGCACCATTTGGAGCAGATTACGTTTAATGTGTAATGTATATTCCTGCATTAGTCTAGTTTTTCAACCTCAATTATTCGCTTATATGTTACCCATATCCCGGATATCATCCCCATTATAATACCAACGACAGTTCCCCATGGGCTTATACTCAGCCAGTTATCTATCAATCGGCCGGAGATTACTCCAACCACAACTGTTGCTACCATACTCAAGCCCATACTGCCGACCAAGCTGAAGGCTGCTAGAAGCTGGCGCTTATCTTCTCTCTTCACCAACTTAACCCCGCTTTAACTCTTAATATATTGGTTCTTTTCTTCAGTTGACTATATCCATTAATATACAATTCTTCGCTACCTTAGCTAAAAAACCTTCCAACAATGTCGGAATTTGTATTGTCATATTCTATCTGTCGATAATAATAACTTATCGTAATCTTCTTTTATTGTAAAGTACATGCATATGATTCCGGCATCGCGGCAATAAGCTTGTATTTCCATAGAATGTATTGGACAATTCGTCCCGCCGCCCGGCCATCACCGTACGGATTACAGGCGGCAGCCATGCGCTGGTATTCAGTATTACTGGAAAGCAGCGTTTTGGTCTCTGTGTACACCCTTGCCTTGTCGGTTCCGATCAGCTTCACCGTACCTGCCTCAATGGCTTCAGGGCGCTCAGTAGTATCCCTAAGAACAAGCACCGGTTTACCCATTGCGGGAGCTTCCTCCTGAATACCGCCCGAATCGGTAAGAATTAGATAAGACCGAGCCAACAGATTAGCAAACGGCTGGTATTCCAAAGGATCAATTAGATGAACCCGGTCAACCCCCCCAAGCTCAGCTTCAACAGCGATCCGCACCCGGGGATTCTTATGTACCGGAAAAACAATCTCAACATCAGAGAACTCTGTTACAATGTCTCTCAATGCCTGATAAACATGCCGCATTCGTTCCCCTAGATTCTCGCGGCGGTGAGTAGTAACTAAAACTACCCTTTTTGACTGAAAGTCAATATTCGCTAGCGAACCAGTAAACTGGTAGTTTTCATTTACTGTCGCAATCAGTGCGTCAATAACTGTGTTACCAGTAACAAAAATCTTTTCCTTATCTACGGCCTCGGTTAACAAATTAGCTCGCGAACTTAGAGTCGGAGCAAAGTGAATGTCTGCCAACGCACCAGTAAGTTTACGATTCATTTCCTCAGGAAACGGCGAATACTTGTTCCAAGTTCGCAGGCCTGCTTCTACATGCCCAACCGGCACCTGATGATAAAAAGCCGCAAGAGCACCAACAAACGTGGTAGTAGTATCACCATGCACCAACACAATATCAGGCCGTACTTTCACAAAAACTTCATTAAGGCCTTGCATTGCCCGACAGGTAATATCGAACAGAGTCTGCCCCTTACACATTATATCCAAATCATAATCAGGCTTAATAGAAAACAATTGCAACACTTGATCAAGCATTTCCCGGTGTTGGGCGGTAACAGCAACCACCGGAGTTATCAAATCAGGGAACTTATTCAGTTCCCGCACTACCGGCGCCATTTTTATAGCCTCGGGCCGTGTGCCGAAAACCGTCATGACCTTTATGGACATGCGCCACCACACTCCTAGCAAAAATATAACTACAATTATACAGAAAAAGACTAGGCTGGCGCCAAGTCTTTACTGAGCGTACGCCATAATGTTCAACCTAAACAATTAGGCTAAAGAACGCTGATTAATGACTTTTTACAGAGTCAGGACTTTTTAACACACCAATTTTTTTTGCACCCAAGAAAGCTAAGACCAATAATAACAAAACTATCATCACACCATAGGCTTGATTAACTTCAGTCAAAGCAATAGCACTTAACCCCAGGCAACCACTAATAATATACATCAAGAGCACAGCCTGCTTTTGGGTCAATCCCAGTGCAAGTAGCCGATGATGAAGATGCCCTTTATCTGGTTCAAATATAGGGTGTCCACTGGAATAACGGCGAATAATTGCGAATGCAGTATCCATAATTGGAAGACCTAAAGCAACTATTGGCACAACCAAAGCAATAGTCGCTGCACTCTTCACCGTACCCAGAATAGATACAGCCGCCAGCATATATCCCAAAAACATGCTTCCTGTATCCCCCATAAAAATTTTCGCTGGATTAAAATTATGCTGAAGAAATCCAAGTGCACTTCCAGCCAGCGCTGCAGTTAGAACTGCTACTACCCAGAAGTTTAACTCTACAGCCACAAGCATGATAGCAATTGAAGCAATTGTTGATACTCCGGCCGCCAGACCGTCTAACCCATCAATCAAATTAACAGTATTAGTCAAACTTACCACCCACAATATAGTAACCGGGATGGATAAATAATTAAGATACACCATGTCTCCGAATGGGTTGGTCAACCATTCAATACGTATATTAAACATAACAAGTACAATAGCAGCTAAAATTTGTCCAAGTAACTTCACCTTAGCTGGCAACTGCATCAAATCATCAATAATCCCTACAATTAAAATGACAGTCCCGCCAAGAAGCAGTCCTAAAACATCACGACTAACATGCATGCTGGCCAGGACAGCCAGAACAAAGCCTAAATAAATAGCTAATCCACCCATCCTTGGGATAGGACTGGTATGAACTTTCCGAGCATCTGGTGCATCAAGCGCTCCTACCTTTATTGCAAAACGCTTAATATGTGGTGTTATAAAGTAGGCCACCGCCAAGGCAATCGTGAAAGCAACAACATAAGCTTTTATTGAAAACACCCCATTTCTAGCCAACACACGCTAACTCTTTATAGGTATCGTTGCTATTGTACCGCAGGCATGTGAGGTTGTCAATTCACTCGTCATCAAGGCAACCAATATTTTTTAGAATAACCAAATTCTATAATAAGCATAAGTTGTCCAACTTCATGAGTTAATAATCTAACACAATTCGCTAACTTCTCTCAAGCCAGTCCACTTCAGCAATATAGAAAGCAGAAACAAAAGCTCCTAACTTCTGTTAATTACATCGGCCACGCCCCACCGAGCTGCTCGTACGATAATACGCCAACGGTTCTTCTAACACTGCGACCGGAAATAAAGCTGATGTCCTCATCTGAAAATCCCGGTCATCGAAAGAACAAACGCGGCGCTCAAACTTCCACAAACCACCAACGGCCTCCCAGGCCGACCTAAGGAACGAGCAACTTGACATCGTCATGTTGATATCATTAGGCTGCCGGTATTTAAGAGCATCACTGGGAAAATAAATCCTTGGCTTTGGTATATAAGGCAATTTCCGAGGCAAGCTCGAACGTCTTTTGAGTTGACTTGATTCTTCGAAAGTAATACAGCCCCCGCCTACCATGCGCACCGAATCAAAACACTTAAATACATCAATAATTGCAGGTATCGCGTAACTTACCAAAGCGTCATCGGCATTAAGAACAACAAACAGATTTTTCTCCGACTCACTTACCGCCCGATTAATACTGCCAGCCTGATTCAAATTGACCTCATTAGTTATCAATTTAAACTGATAGTCGTGCATTAAGCACGCAATCTCTTCGGCAGTATTATCATTAGACGCGTCGTTTATCACCGTGACACTTATCCCTTCCGGTACCGATTCAAGAGCATCCCGGAGAAACCGCCCCTGATTATAGCAGGGAACAATTACCTCCGGCCAAAGCACATCTTCTCGTTTCGGCTGCGTCTTATTGTATTCAGCCGCAAAAAGCTTAATATTCTTTTCAATATTTATATCCTTTAGTACATTTCTGATCTTTTTATACAAAGCTTCACACTTAAAATCACCCCGCTCGGCCATAGCCTGACAATACACAAGAGCCTGCTGGTAATCACCTCGTTTAAGAGCTTCATTTATTTCATCATACAGAACCTCACTTGATCGCTCTGGCATAGTAGCTTCCCCCCTATTTAAGAGCTAAATATCTATTTCCAGCCCATCACAGCCTTCAATGCAATTTAGTCTATGAAGCATTTCCAAGGATAGTGCTTAAATAAAAAGGAATAATCCAATTCACCCTCGAAATATGGTGGGAAATAGCTATTCGCCGAAGCGGCAGCTCGAAAGGAGGCATATGCGATGATACTATCCGGGCTAGAAATCAAACGTAACCTTGGCGGCGACATCATAATAGAGCCCTTTAATGAGAAACAGCTAAACCCCAACAGTTATAATCTAACTTTGCATGACGAATTAATGACATACTCAGCCCCCATCCTTGACATGAAAGTCGAAAACCATGCCCAACGCATAAAAATTCCGGCGGAAGGGTTAGTGCTGGAAAGCGGCAAGCTATATTTAGGCCGCACAGCAGAGTATACTAAAACCGACAAATATGTCCCAATGCTAGAAGGTCGTAGTTCGGTCGGACGGTTAGGCCTCTTTATTCATGCAACTGCGGGATTTGGCGACGTCGGCTTCGCCGGGTATTGGACACTGCAAATGTTCTGCATCCAACCTATTAGAATTTATGCCGGAGTTAAAATTTGCCAGATATTCTACCACGTTATTGAGGGAGAGTACGAACGCTACTCCTCAAAAAAATACCAAAACAACAAGGGTATAATGCCAAGCAAATTGTACAAAGACTTTGAAATCTAATCAAAAAGCTACCCTAAAGGTAGCTTTTTGATTATTTACAGTACACACATTCGATTCCTGCACTCCTCAGCAATTGCTCAGCCAATTTATCCGGGTAAGCATGCAAGTAAACCACCCGTTTGATACCGGCGTTAATAATCATCTTGGTGCAACCTGAACATGGCTGGTGTGTACAATACAATGTCGCCCCCGCAATAGCCACCCCATGCAACGCCGCCTGAACGATAGCATTTTGTTCCGCATGTGTACCACGGCAAAGTTCGTGTCGCTGACCTGACGGCACCTCCTGTTCATTACGTAAGCAGCCAGTTATTTCACAATGATCCAGCCCCTGCGGGGCTCCATTATACCCACTGGTTAAAAGACGCTTTTCTTTTACAATAACAGCTCCAACTTGACGTCGAAGACATGTCGACCGGCTAGCCACCACCGCACAGATATCCATAAAATACTGATCCCAAGACGGCCTGATCATACTGTCCATCGCCACCCAATTTAATTTTCTTCAGCCAATCCATCCGGCTGTTAACTGCGGAAAAACCCCGGAGCGGCAAAAGCGCGAACCGGGGTTTATACTTGTACTACTTTGTCCCAAAAATCCTATCCCCTGCATCTCCCAACCCAGGAATAATATAACCATGATCGTTAAGATACTCATCCACCGATGCGGTGTAAATCTCCACATCAGGATGGCGATCGTTAACCAATAGTACTCCTTCGGGAGCTGCCACCAAACACATTAACTTGATACTTTTTGCGCCGCTGCGCTTTATCATATCTATAGCCGCCACAACTGATCCACCTGTAGCTAACATAGGATCAATAACAACAATCTCCCGTTCCGCGATATCACTAGGAAATTTACAGTAGTACTCCACCGGCTGTAACGTATCCGGATTACGATAAACTCCAACATGGCCTACTCTGGCTGCCGGTATAAGCCTAATAACACCATTAACCATTCCCAGCCCAGCCCTTAGAATCGGCACTACCGCTAGTTTTTTCCCTGCCAGCACTCGACACCGGCAAGTAGCCACAGGAGTCGTAACCTCCGTTTCTTCCAGCGGTAAATTGCGAGTAATTTCATAAGCCATTAGCATGGCAATTTCTTCTAAAAGCTCACGGAATTCTTTTGCACCAGTATTCACATCACGGATAAGTGATAACTTGTGTTGAATTAGCGGATGGTCAATCACTCTAATCTGCATTGGGCCTCAGCTCCTGTTCTTCAAGTAAAAATCAGGCATATAGCGGGTATTTCCGGCATAATTCGCCTACCAGCGCGGCAACCCGTGTTCTTACCGCCTCATCCTCAGGATTATTAAGCACCATCGCAATGATTTCCCCTATCGTAAGCATTGCTTCCTCATTCATGCCCCTAGACGTAACCGCAGGCACACCAATCCTGATACCGCTGGTAACAAACGGACTTTCCTGATCGAAGGGTATGGTATTTTTGTTAACCGTCACACCCACATCGTCCAGTAATTTTTCAGCTACCTTGCCGGTCAGTTTTTGGGCTCTCAAATCAACTAACATTAGATGATTGTCCGTCCCTCCCGAAACTAGCGAAAACCCTTCCTGTACCAACTTTTCGGCTAGGGTTTTAGCATTCTTTAAGATTTGCTCTTGATAAAGGCTAAATTCCTCACTCATAGCCTCCTTCAACGCCACTGCCTTAGCAGCAATAACATGCATCAACGGACCGCCCTGAATACCCGGGAATACAGCTTTATCAATAGCCTTGCCATATTCAGCCCGGCACATAATCAAGCCGCCGCGTGGACCACGCAACGTCTTATGGGTTGTTGTTGTCACAAAATCAGCATGCGGCACAGGAGAAGGATGAAGCCCAGTTGCCACAAGTCCAGCAATATGAGCGATATCTACCATCAATAGCGCCCCCGCCTCACGGGCAATCTCGCCAAGACGGGCAAAATCAATAATTCGAGGATAAGCACTAGCTCCAGCCACCATCATCTTGGGACGATGTTTAAGTGCCAAATCTCGTACCTCATCATAATCAATGCGGTGCGTTTCAGCATCAACTCCGTAAGGCACAACCTTATAATATTTACCGGAAATATTAACTGGGCTTCCATGGGTCAAATGACCACCATGCGATAAATTCATTCCAAGTATAACATCTCCTGGTTGCAAAAAAGCAAAATACACTGCCGTATTAGCCTGCGCCCCGGAATGGGGCTGTACATTCACGTGCTCCGCCCCAAACAAAGACTTGGCCCGCTCAATAGCCAGACTTTCAACAATATCAACATATTCGCAACCACCATAATACCGGTGTCCAGGATACCCCTCGGCATATTTATTGGTCAGCACCGATCCTTGGGCCTCTAAAACGGCCTTAGAAACAAAGTTTTCTGAAGCAATCAATTCAATTTTGTTTTGCTGCCGCCCTAGTTCAAGCTTGATAGCGTGGGCGACTTCAGGATCAACTCCGGCAAGTATAGACATATTTTCCTCCTCAAAATGTTCACTAATAAATTGTTTTGTTCTACTGGCAGGACGGCAATTCATAAACTGCCCTAATACCTCCAACCAGCTTCGGCCTAGTACGTGCTGCTGTAACCTGAGCTTGTCCGATAAAAATTTGCTTTAAACGAACAGGTACCACTACAGGCTTTAAATGCATACCAATAAGTGTTGCTCCAATATCCAGTCCGACGTGTGCCTGTATTCTTTCAACTACAACAGGATCAGACAAGTCTCTCATTGCCTTTGCCGCCAAAGCTCCACCGGCACCTAGAACAGGCACGACACTGACTTCTTCCAAATGGTAACGTTCCATCACCCTACGTTCTACCACCAATGCTCGGTTCAAATGTTCACAGCACTGGATCGCCAAATCTACACCACAGCGGGCACAAACGTCTTTCAAGGCAATCATAATTGCAGCGGCAACCTCATTCGAGCCTGACGATCCAATGCGGCGGCCTAGAACTTCACTGGTACTACATCCCACAATCAGCACCTGGCCTGCCCTTACCCCCGCTACAGCCAACAACTCTTCTACTGCCGCAGTTACCGCTTTCCTGATAGCCTCATACTCTCCGTCCATCCCTATCACCTTCCGTGATTTCTCTAGCCTTGAACAAATTATTCCACAAGAGCATCGATCATAGCCACTCGTCTGGCGTGACGCCCGCCCTCGAACTCCGTAGACATCCACTTAGCCACAATCGCTCGGGCTAAACCAAAGCCGATAACCCGCTCACCCATAGTTAACACATTGGCGTTATTGTGAGCCCGCGACATCTCAGCCGAATAAACATCATGACAAAGTGCAGCCCTGATACCCTTGACTTTATTCGCGGCAATACTGACTCCAACCCCGGTGCCACACACAATAATTCCCCGGTCATACTGCCCGCCTGAAACAGCCTGGGCAACTGCTCGGGAAACATCTGGATAGTCAACTGATTCTGTAGAATTTGTCCCAAAATCACGAAAAGCTATGCCATTCTCGTTGAGAAAAAGTTTTATTTCTTCCTTTAGCCTAAAACCGCCATGGTCACTGCCAATCGCAACAAGCACACTATTACACCTCTCTTGTTTGATCATTCAACAACTTTTCTACATACATCAAATTTTTCCTGCATAATCTACTATTTTTTGCCACGCTTTATCCAGCAAATGCTCAATCTCCAAAGCACAGCACTCGTATACTTCATCATTGCCACCAAAAGGGTCAACGACGTCATTTTCGTCGCCAGCATACTCAGCCAATGTATACACCTTAGAGGCGAATTCCGGTACTGCTGCTACCAGCATACGTTTATGAGAAACAGTCATCGTCAGCACCAAATCAGCAGCTTGTACAAAATCCGGTAACACTTGACGTGAACGGTGTAACGACAAGTCCAAACCGCGCCTTCGCATAGCCGCCATCGCCCCATTTGAAGCTTGCATTTCCCCTGCGGCGTAAAGGCCTGCTGACAACACTTGAACTTTATCAGCCAGACCACTTTCATTTATCTTAGCTTTAAGTAAAGTTTCAGCCATCGGACTGCGACAAGTATTCCCGGAACAAACTAGCAAAATACGCAGCATAATCGCACCAAATCCTTCTTACATAGTATATCCGCCACTATTTTATCATATCTTGCAATAATAAAAAACGCTCGTTATTAATAGATTGCCCTAGAAACATATTGCCATCCAAAATACATGCAACCCCAGCAATAGCAGCGCCCCGCCACCAACTAGTTCAGCCCGCGCTCCAATCAAATGACCTAAACGTCTGCCCAGCATCAAACCAATTATCGCCAACCCAAAGATAACTAACCCTAAAATTACACTTAATTTTAGCAAATTAACATCCATAATCCCTAAACTGAACCCGGCAGCCAGTGCATCCAAACTAACGCTGATCGCAAGCCACACTAGCGCCAAGCCTTCTAACGGACAAGTAGCATTCTTATATGTACTTTCGCCCGCAAAGTTTTCCTTAATCATATGCACCCCAAGTGCTATAAGCACCAGCGCACCAAGTGCACCTGTCCAGTCTTCTACTGCTGCTGTTGGCCAATTAATATGGTATGTCTCCACATGCTCAACCATCATCCCTAAACAGTGTCCGAAGTAATACCCGGCCAAAATCATAACAATATGAAATAATGCGAAAACCAACGCCGCATTAAAAATAGTCCGCCGGGAAACACCGTTCATGCCAATGGGAATAGCCACCGAAACTAAGTCCGTGCCCAAAGCAACACTTAGCACGAATACTTCCAATAAACTCATACACTAGCACCTCCACAAACTCATTATATGAAACTTATTCCATAGATAGTCTATTTTCGCATCGAATACCTTGCATGCTCATCAAACATCATGGTATAATATGGTTGTTTTTGCATATAATGTAAATTTAGGCGTGATTTATGGAGGTTTATCGCGGTGCCACGTTCGAGCATTGAAGATTACTTTGCTATGAAAATCGATGAATTATGTCAGGCGCTGACCAGTTGTACAGACAGCGGTAAAACAGATGATCTAGCCCTCGAGTTGGAAGAAATATTACAAGAATTCACTCGGTTTCGCAAAGAATCACCAAAAGAAAGAACCTTGTTCCCTAGTCACTTCACTCGGCGACACAAAAAAGGTGTCTGACCAACAAAGTCAGACACCTTTTTGTCTTTCCTAATCAAAATAGTTCACAAGCCAGTATAGCGATCTTGAGAAGCAGTAATCTCCCAAGCAAATAGCACACGGATGAACTTAGCAACACTATTTTGCGAATCTCTTTCTATAGCCACATTTTCGACAAAGTTCTTCTACTACATTATTATTGCAAAAACCGCGCCTTATATTTTCCGCTCTTTCTCCATTTATAATATCAGAGAATTCATCTTGATGAATACTACCTAAATTAATAATCCCTTCGCCATCAAGACAACAGGGTACTACTGTACCATTAACTAAAATAGCAACTTGATTTCTTAATCCATAGCAAGATCCCTTATTAAAATCCTCTTCTCTCTTTAAATCAGGCCATTCAAACTCATAATCTTGATTAAAATATACCCGATCCGCTATTTTTAATGCCTTTGTTTTAGCTAAATTGCCCTGAATTTTATAAGGCAACTTAAAATTCTCTTCGATCTTATGAAGAATAGCTAAATTTCTTTTTCTTTGATCCTTTGATAATAAAGCTTCATCTAAATTCCATAACCTCAAGGCAATAATTACGTTTGATTCAAGTATTGCTCTACTTGAAAATTTAAGAACACTATCAATATACACATCTTTAGATATTTCATTCTGATTCCCATCAAAGCTATGAAGCGAAAAGTTTATTTGCCTTACTGCAGGCTTTTCAATTAAAGTATCCGCTACCTTATCTATTAAAGTACCATTTGTTGTAATATTTACCGCAAACCTCTTTTCATAACTTATATCTAGAAAACTGGCTAATTTAGGATGTAATAAAGGTTCCCCTTTTACATGCAAATATATATAATCCGTATAAGGTTTAATTTGATCCAGAATTTCTCCAAATGTAGATTCTGACATAAATTCAGCTTTCCTTTTTGTTTCAGGACAAAAATCACATCTCAAGTTACATACATTCGTTATTTCTAAATAAACTCTCTTATATCTTTTCATATATTATATTAAATCCCCTGTTCTTTATATACTAAATAAGTTTGCTTCAACCACTGCTAGCGACATACAGTCCACGCAACCCCACCGAGCCCCTCCGTAGATTTCATTTGCAACAATAGCTGAATCACCATTTGGCAGCTTATATATCAGCCTGCCCAAATGGCGATTCAGCTATTGCACAATTATTATTTCAGCATCCTTCCTCCAAGTTCCTTCATTAGACAACCACCACTCGTTCAGCAGTCAACAAGAATCGCAATGTATCCGCACACAAAAATCACCATAGCGCTATCGTTATACTTGCCTTTTATCGCGAACAAAGAGTATTACAACAGCAGCAATAAGTCCTGGCACAGCTAAACTGATAAAGTTAATCGTCAATGGCAGTTTTAATGACATTATAACCCCTGCAATTGCTGGACCAAGTATAGCACCCAAGCGTCCTACGCCAAACGCCAATCCCATACCAGTAGACCGAATCGCTTGTGGATAATAAAGCGATACATATCCATGTGCCACATTCTGTCCAGCGTAATATCCGCTGCCCGCTAAAGCAACTAGCACCGATAATAGGTAAAAATTCTTCATATATGCCATTAGCACGATTGCCAAAAACGCTATTATATAGGCGCCAACCATTGTCACCTTGCTTCCAAATCGGTCAGCGAGAAAACCCGCGAGCTGACTGCCAAAGAATGCAGCAAATTGCAATACAAGAAGAAACCATAATCCGGATCCCAATCCAAAGCCAGCATCCATCATCAGTTTAGGTAGCCAAATACCTAAGCCAAATATCATATACATGTTCATAAAATATACAATCCAGATAAACACCGTACTCATACCTCGGCCTTCGGCAAAAACATCACGAACGGATCCTTTACTGACCGTTCTGAAAATTTCTAGTTTTGCTGTATCTGAAAACACCTCACCTGGCCGCAATTTTCGTAGTATGGCTTTAACTTCATCAATTCGGTTACTATCAATTAACTTAATCGGAGACTCTGGCAAGCTTTTAATAAATAGTGGAATAAGCAATAGCGGTAGTGCGCCAATATAAAATATCGGACGCCACCCCACAATTGGAAATAACCACATGCTCAGGCCAGCTGCCGCAATTCCGCCTATTTGCATCCCAGAAAATATAACGGCCACAACTAAAGAGCGGTTCCTTGACGGTGCATATTCTGAAACTAAAGCGACAATATTAGGCATTGCCCCCCCGATACCAACCCCAGCTAAAAACCGGCCAATTGCAAAGGCATCCGGACCGTTAGCTAACCCAGTAAGACCTGTGGCCGCGCTAAATACCGCTGAACAAATTATAATAGCAACTTTTCGGCCTATTTTATCTGCCAGCCACCCGAATAATAACGCTCCAAAGGCTGCTCCAAACAAAGCGTAGCTTCCAATAACTCCAGCCAAAGCAGGACTAATCCCAAATTCTTTGAGTAACAAAGGAACTGCGGCACCATAAATAACAAGATCATAGCCGTCAAAAGTAACAATACAGATACACAAAAAGAACATTAATAAGTGAAAACGGTTAATCTTAGCCTCGTCAATCCATTTATTAACATTAACTTTTTCCAAAAGAGCAACCCCTTTTTAAAAAAATGAAAATATTAAATATTTAAAATAGTATGGATATCAAAAACTTAACTTGCACTCTGCAAAAATACCCTATCATTATTTGACTTCAAATTTCACAAACTTTCCTTCTTTTAAGTATCCAGCCTTTTGATATAAATCAAATTGAGGAGGTGTTGCACAGCCGCAGGACATTATCGCTCGTGGCGAGTTTTTGTGACATCCTGTACCATGCCGCACAAGTGCCGGAGCATACAATATATCGCCTTCAGATACCTCTATCCAGCGACTTTCCAGATATGCCATCCCTGTGCCGTTCCAAAAGAGAACCGCATCCTCCGAAATCGGATGGACATGAGGTTTGAAGGCAACACCTGGCTCGTGACAGGCATTGTGGTGTCCAACATTTTTCGCTCCTACACCAGGCCAGACTAAAAACTTCATTTCGCCGCCATAACCATAGAACGGCGCCCCACGATAGACATTGAATACTCCGCCGCTTTTGGCTACTTCTTCGTAGCCTCTTGTCTCGGCCCGATAGATTCCTCCTAAATCATTTTGTTCCATCACACAGTCTTTGGGGATATTATCTGCTTCAAGATTTAACAGCAATCTGTCAATCTCATCGGTTTTGAATATTCCATTTTCCATGAGTCCGATTTCCTGATAAAACTCCAAAGGAGACGGACAAGCATAAGATAAAACGATAAAATCTTCAGTAGCATTCGAATCGCACCTGGTAGCATGCGGACAGGCAATAGGGGCAAACAAAATATTACCGGCTTCTACCTTTTCCCACCCAGCACCAAAATTAACTTCTCCCTTGCCACGAATGCAAATCATGCTCTCTTCAGAAATAGGATGACTATGCATGGAGAAACTGCCGCCCGGCTTGTGAATCAAAAGATGAAATGCAACCATACGGGTTCCTACTCCCGGCCATCCAATAAGCCTAGTGATACAATCATTGCCACTATCAATATTAATGCCTTCATTAATATTAAAAATTGCTCCCCGCGTACGGATCTCCTCACGGGTACGGTTATATGCGCGTGCAGGATCGTCTTTATACATATAGAATCCTCCCTTTACCAGTTAAAGCTGCGCAACAATAACTTTGTTAAAATTTTTATAACTCTCGTACTAAGAATAACCTAAAGACAATTTTTAAGGAAACATCCATTTCCGATCATAGTAATGACTTATCGGCATTACGTTGTCATCACCGCAATGCCGATAAGTCATTACTATTTCATAATATATTCACTTTTCAGGCGGGAGTTCCCAAGAATCCGCCACTTCTATAAGTGGTTGTAATTCAATAGTAAAAGTTACGCAAACTCTGCAATACCAGTATGATTTAAGATAGAGTTTAAAAACAACATCGCGGATGGATTATCAATCATTTTATTCCAGGCAACTACCAACTCACTATTTACCTCTTCGCCCTCAATATCGATAAATTTGAGTTGAAGTGTCGGCAGACAGTTTTCAAAACATCGCGGTAAAATCGCTATTCCCATACCAATAAATACTGAAAATAACACTGATTGAACATTAGAAGGCTGAAATATAATTTTAGGCGAAATATTATTTTTTAAACACAATCCAAGCATATGATCATATAACCCCGGAGACGCTAATCGGCTAATTGTAATAAAAGATTCATTTTCCAAACCTCGAAATTCAATCTTTTTACTATTGGCTAAGTGATGATCCGGACGCATAACAACGCAAACAGAGTCAACGTCGATTTTTCGCCAATTTATTACGCTGCTATTTTTAACACTGATCGATCTGGTAAAACCAATATCCAATTTTCGGTTTTCCAACTCGCTGGTAAGACTACCGGCATCATACTCATTAAAGTGAAGCTGAACTTTTGGGTTGGCAAGATGAAATAATCGCAATTGTTCGGCCCAGGGCAGCATTAAGGGAACTCCAAGATAGCCGATCTTTAAAATACCTGCAGTACCAACAGCAGCTTGCTTAACCATCTCAACAGCAGCATCGGAACGCCCTACAATTGTATAAGCTTCTTGCAAAAGCAGTCTGCCTGCTGCTGTAAGGGAAACAGAATGCTTATCCCTGGTAAACAAATTTACGCCGAGCTTCTTCTCTAAATCAGCAATTTGCCTGCTTACAGCAGACTGTGCAACATACTGAGATCTAGCAGCTTCGGTAAAGTTTAAGTTTTCAGCAACCGAAATAAAATAACGCAGTTGACGAATATCCATAAATTCCTCCCTGAGTTCAAAATTTGTGGTCGCTAAAATATTTATTTGACTGCGGCATCAAGAAAAAAAGTTAGTATTTTTTAGAGTCAAACTTTTGCCCTTTTTGCGACTGCCGCCATCTATACATAGCAAAAGGCTTCGCATCACTGCGAAGCCTTGATTTTTCTGGTGACCCACCACGGAATCGAACCGTGAACCTACTGATTAAGAGTCAGTTGCTCTGCCAGTTGAGCTAGTGAGTCATATGGCTGGGGAGGAAGGATTTGAACCCTCGAATGTCGGAGTCAGAGTCCGATGCCTTAACCAACTTGGCGACTCCCCAAAGCATTCTCTCCAAGTCACATATTATATTTTATTACTTTATGTAACGTTTGTCAACTATTAATTATTAACCAAAACAGGTAATCTACAGCCAAGTTTAGGATGCTATTTAGCCCTCTCTACCGCACTTTACTATTCTGTATCCCGCAGCTTTTCGCAACCTGTTCATCACCGCTAGCCCCAACCCAGACTCAACAATCCCCTCTGCGTATATAACATCCACCGGTTCATTGTCAAACTTTCTAAGCGCTTTATACAAATTAGCCGCCACCTCTTCAGGTCGTTGCCGCGACCCGTAGTCGGCCACCGCTACGCCTTCAGGCAGTAACCCCGCCGTCTCGGTCGACACCACTGCGCCAACCCGCTTTGTCGAAAGTGCTAGTCTAACAGCATCAACAAGCATTTCTTGAGCAACACCTGTTTCGCCCTCATATAGCATCATCGGAGCTAACGGCGCATAATGCTTATACTTCATTCCTGGAGATCGCGGAGTAACATTATCTCCCCTTAACGCCGAATCGACCTTAATATTATCCCCCAATATTGCGCTCAGCATCTCCAGCGTTATCCCGCCTGGCCTTAAGACCACTGGTACTGAAGTCGTACAATCCACTACCGTCGACTCTACCCCAATATCGCATGGTCCAGCATCAACCACCACATCTATCTTTCCTTCGAGATCAGCCAATACCGCCTGAGCCGTAGTCGGACTAGGTCGACCTGATGAATTTGCACTTGGCGCAGCCAGCGGTATACCTGCCAAACGAATGAGGTCCCTGGCCACCACTGAATCCGGTTGCCTTATCGCCACCGTATTCAGCCCGCCTGTCACTCCGTCCGGCACCGCCGGTGTCCGTTCAAGTACCACAGTAAGCGGTCCTGGCCAAAATCGATCCATAAGCGCCCTGGCGCAAACGGGAACTTGCCTCACCAACTTGTCCACCTCAGAGGCATCAGCAATATGCAAAATCAGCGGATTATCGGAAGGTCGCCCTTTCGCTACAAAAATCTTTGCCACCGCTCCAGAATTAAGCCCATTAGCCCCCAAGCCATACACTGTCTCAGTAGGGAATGCTACCAGTCCACCACCTCTGAGTACCTCAGCCGCCTTTGCCAGCAAACTAAAATCAGGGTTAGCACCATTAACAACATACACCTGTGTCTTCATCATGACCTCCATTCCAAAACAACCACCCGGTCAATCCCAGCGTAATCCTTTACAACTTCCACCGCTATAAGCCCAGAGGCTAAATCAGCCAAAGCGCACACTTCAGCAGCTTGACCTGCGCCAACCTCTAAAGCCATAAAGCCGCCTTTTTTTACATACATCTTACCTTCCGCAACAAGCCGGCGATAAAAATCAAGTCCGTCCGCACCTGCAGCCAACGCTCCCTTCGGCTCATACCATAACTCAGGCGCCAGTGCCGCCATTTCACTTGTCGTAATATACGGAGGGTTACTCAAAACCGCGTCAAAACACCGCCCCTCGGCAGGCGAAAAAAGATCACCGCACTTTAATTCGAGACGTCCAGCCACCCCATGGTCAGCCGCGTTTTTCTCTGCTACCTTAAGCGCATCAAGAGAAATATCCACAGCCATACCTCGCGCCTCCGCCATTTGCGAAAGCACGCTAACCGCTATCGCTCCGCTCCCAGTCCCCACATCCAGTATCAGCGATGTCGGCCGCGTCTTCAATCGACTTAGTGCATATTCCACTAAAATCTCAGTATCCGGACGAGGAATTAATACCGCCGGACCAACAGCAAACCGCAGCCCCATAAACTCCTTCCACCCGAGCAAATAAGCTACCGGCATCCTAAGCGCACGTCGTTTCACCAGCTCCCGAAATTCCGCAAGCTCATTTGCCTCCAGCGGCTGATCAAAATTCACATATAAATAAAGACGATCCCGTCCCAAAACATGGGAAAGCAGCACCTCAGCATCAAGGCGCGGATTATCCACTCCTTTTTCACCAAAGTACTGCTTAGTCCATGTTAAAATTTTGCCTATTGTCCATTTTTCATCCGTCATTGTCATTCAACCTGCTTCAAGCGTTCGCTTTGATCAGTCGTAGTCAGCGCCCCGATCAATTCCCCCAAATCTCCGTTCAAAACGAAGTCCAGTTTATGCAACGTCAGTCCAATCCGGTGATCTGTCACTCGACCTTGCGGAAAATTATATGTCCTGATTCTCTCACTACGGTCTCCTGTGCCAACCTGACTCTTTCGAGCCTCTGCCACTTCCGCATGTTGCGATGCTTCAGCAAGCTCCAACAGCTTCGCCCTTAATACTCGCATCGCCCGGTCACGGTTTTTAAGCTGCGACTTTTCATCCTGGCACTGTACCACCACACCTGACGGCAAGTGAGTAATTCTTACTGCCGATTCCGTCTTATTTACATGCTGACCGCCTGCGCCGCTGGCACAATACGTGTCAATTTTAAGATCATTTTGATTAATATCTACATCTACCTCTTCGGCTTCCGGCAGCACTGCCACGGTAACCGTCGAAGTGTGAATCCGTCCGCTCGCCTCAGTTGTTGGTACCCGTTGCACTCGATGTACTCCGCTTTCGTATTTCAGACGCGAATACGCACCGTCACCCTCGACCACGAATACTACTTCCTTAAATCCACCCAAGTCAGTTGGGTTAGCGTCCATAATTTCGGTTCGCCAACCACAATTCTCGGCATAGCGCGTATACATGCGGAACAGATCACCTGCAAAGAGAGCCGCCTCATCGCCACCTGCGCCGCCGCGTATTTCAATAATTACATTCTTATCATCATTTGGGTCACGGGGTAAAAGGAGCACTTTAAGTTCAGCTTCCAAACGTTCTTTCGCAGCCTTTAGCTCAGTTAATTCAGCCGACACCAACTCCCTGAAATCGTCATCCAGTTTATCTTTCAAAAGTTCCAGGGCATCCGTAATGCCCTGGTGAACACTTTTATATTCCCTAAACTTAACTACGATATCAGTCAACTTCGAATGAGCTTTGGTTAGTTTCTGCCATTCACTCATGTTCGCCATTGTCGCCGGATCACTAATTAAATTTTCAAGTTCTACATACTTATCTTCAATAGCCTGCACCTTGTCAAGCAATGCCATTCACCTCATCAACATTAGCGGGTTTAGCTGCCTCAAGTGCCTTAACAGCCACCTCGATTTGGTCATCGCTTGGCTCCCTGGTAGTCAGCTTCTGCAACCACAACCCCGGAGTAATCAGCCACGCCACCCATTGTTTGTCACTACGTCCAGCGAACCGAATCACTTCATAGCTAACCCCAGCAATCACCGGCATGAGCACCACCCGAGACAATATTCTGAGCCATAAATCAGGCCATCCCAAAAAGGCGAACACAAAAATACTAACTACCATAACAATCAGAAGAAAATTTGTCCCACATCGCGGGTGAAGCGTGCTGTACCCGCGAATATTCTCTACCGTCAGTGGAACTCCTGCCTCATATGCATGGATAGTCTTGTGCTCAGCGCCATGATACTGGAAGACCCGCTGAATATCTTTCAAAAGAGAGATCCCTGTCACATACGCGAAAAAGATCGCCAGTCTGAGTACACCCTCAAATAAATTCAGGAGACGTGCATCAGTCACAGTACTATGAATATACTTTGCCCCATATGTCGGAATAATAATAAAGAGAACAATCGCCAAAAAAAGTGCGAAAGCCATTGTCATCCCTATTTCCTTAGCACTTAGTTCCTCGCCTTCCTCCCCGGCCGCCCGAGCTGAAAATGACAGCGCCTTCAGACCAAACACCAGTGATTCAACAAGCGAAACAACCCCACGCAGTAAGGGCTTTTTCAAAACTGGATACTTATCTGTAACTGATGAAACCAGATCCTTTTTGACAATAATATTGCCTGATGGCTCGCGGACTGCAGTAGCAATGTACTCCGGCCCACGCATCATTACTCCTTCGATAACCGCTTGCCCTCCAACATAAACCTTCGGTTTCACGGTTAATCTCCCCTCTCATATAACAGTCCATTCCCAGCCTATATCTTATTGTCTTACTTTAACAATCGTAGCTATAAATAAAGCAGAGCATCGCTGCTCTGCTCCTTTTAGCCCTCTTGTCCGTAACGCTTATTGAATTTTTCAATACGCCCACGGGCAGCACCCAGACGCTGTTGACCGGTAAAGAACGGATGGCACTTCGAACATACGTCCACACGAAGTTCCTTTTTAACTGATCCGGTCATAAAGGTATTGCCACAACCGCAAATTACCTTAGCCTCGCTATAATTCGGATGAATTTTTTCTTTCATTCTATTGCACCTCGCTTTGCACAGTCGGTTGATTCCACACTAAATTATTATAACACACGCAAACAGCAAGCGCAACATTAATACCTTACCCGAGTTGTTCTTTTATAACTTCAGTTAAATTTCGCATATCCTTTTTAACCCAGAATGTTGCTAGCGCACTTCCACTCAGATTATGCCAGACACTAAAAATCGCCCCAGGAATTGCAGCAACCGGATCAAGATGTGCCAAGGCTAATGCTACAGCTAATCCTGAATTTTCCACACCAATTTCAAAAGTGAGCGCTCTGGATTTTGGTTCACTCATGCCAATAAAACGCGATGCACTATAGCCTAACCCCAGACCAATCAAATTGTGCAGTATAACTGCTGCTATTGCGATAACCGCTACAGCACTTATCTTCGCCGCATTGACAGCAACAACTACACTAATAGTTACGACAACTAGAATAACCGATATTGCCGGAATAGCCGGCTGCAATTTATTTACATATTTTCCTGCAACCATTCTGAATGATACACCCAAAATGATAGGCACAACTATTATTTTAATAATATCTAGTAATAAACCAGTTACATCCACAGGAATAACTGCACCAGCAAAAAAGAGAAAAATCAGCGGAGTCAAAAGCGGCGCAAGCAGTGTATTTAAACTTGAAACAGAAACCGAGAGGGCAGTATCCCCCCTGGCAATAAAGGTTAAAACATTAGAAGCTGTACCACTAGGACAGCAACCGACCAAGATCAAACCAGCCGCTAACTCAGGAGGCAAGGCCAGAATTACGGATATCAGCCAGGCCACTGACGGCATTATCAAATATCGCAGTACTACGCCATAAAAAATGTCCTTCGGTCTATTAATAACTAGTCTAAATTCATCAAACGTCATGGTTAACCCCATACCAAGCATAATAAGCGCTAACAAATAAGGAATTTCTTTGCTTAGTGATGTAAACATCGGCGGATAGAAAAAAGCTACCCCGGCACCAATAACTACCCATACCGATACATATTTAGTAATAATTTCAAAACAGCGATTTGATCTTTCCATTCAAATTACACTCCCTTATTAAATTACTAAAAACAAAAACCTTCTTGTCCACTACAAAGCAGACAAGAAGGCATAATACCCTGATTAACCCATTGCCGTCTAAGTCCGAAGCGGATCCAAGCGGTTTAGAAATATTCTATTTTTAAACTAACTTTAGAAATAGGCCAACCAGCAGTATGATCCCAACGGGTGTCATCCACCTAAGGCACACGGGAAATTATTCAGTCAAACTAATTAGCTGATATTAACAAAATTATTTTACCATGATAAACTCTGTTTTTCCAGACTAAATCTCCATTTCACACTCACTGGCTCGCCTTATTAATACTCCAGGCATCGATAATCGCTCCGCTTTTTTTAAATGCTCTTACCATTAGCATATCGCCCTTGACTTCCGCCACTAAATAGTTTGGCTCATCCAGGGGGTTACAAAAAATTTTATCCCCGGCTTTAGCTACAGGGTCCTGATAAGTCTTTGTGCCACTACGGCCGGTCGCAACATAAATGGTCCCCTTGTCAGCGCTCTTCATCGCCATACCACCATAAAGCGGGTAGGTGCGGGCGTAAACATGCTCATGAGCAGTAAATACTACATCAACATGATATTTATCCAATATCGCCGCGAACATTTTTCTTATTTTTACATTATCATTAGCTAATTTATTATTATAGAGCGGACGATGGATTAGGACTACCTTCCACCGCTTATTGCTTGCTGCCAGATCCTTCTCTAGCCAAGCCTGCTGCACTGCCAACATGTCAGGTACAAACCGCCCCTCTTCTCCATCCTGACTATCCAATACGCTGAAGTGCACATCACCATAGTCAAAAGAATATACTTGTCCTCTCAGACCTGCCGGCCCATTAGAAGGCAGCTTAAACTGAGCAGTAAAGAATGTCGGTTTAGAAAACTGTCCCGTGGGAGTATAAGTTTCGTGATTCCCAACCACCGGCATAATCGGAATATTATCAATTACCCCTCGGGCAGCTGTAAACCAAGCATTCCATTGAGCATAGTCCTGTCCAACATCAGTTAAATCACCCATATTTATCATGAATGATGCATCGGGATTCGCCTGATAAGCTGCTTGCAGCGTCGTGCGCCAAACATTATAATTAGTACTTTGCGAATCACCAAAAATGATAAAGCTAAACTGCTGACTGTTAGCTACAGCAGTGGTAAAGGTTCGTGGTTCACTCCACCCAGTTTCATCACCAACACGGTATTGATACCGTGTCCCTGGATTAAGCTGCGTTAATGTAGCGGAGTGGATACTCTGATCTCCCAAATTAGTAGCCAATATCGTGACTTTTGCCAAAGCCACTTTAGCATTCCTGGAAAAAGATTTTTCTGCTCCCATTTCTACATACTCTACCCGCCCGGCTGCTTCAGTCCCCGCTGTTCTCCAAGTTATAGTTTCTGTTGTCGCCGGATCTCCCGTCCAAGTAAGCATTACATGATCCGGGGCTGAATTAGCCCCACAAGTCACCGTCGAAATACCAGCATAGAATAATATTGCCCCAAAAACCATCAGGAATATATAACGTAATCCATTTTTCTTACCCAAAACTTACTTCCCTCTTTCCACCCCTAAGTCATATTAGTAATATTACACACCAACACAAACAATGCCTCCAAATACCAACCACGCAACAAATTTTCGGCCTTCCCGGAAGGGTGTTAACCCTAAGGTACCGAAATAAATAATAATATAAGTTCTTCGGGTGTTATAGCCTGTTTCTCCGACCTAAGAGGATGGAGTCTTACAGGCTGTTATCAAGATAAATTATAACAGGAGACTATTATTGCTATGATCATTTGCCGCAAACAACTACTAACACAAACAATTTTCACACTCATCTTAGCCTGTATCTTATTTTCTTGCCTAACTGTAGTTACCTTTGCCGAAGTTGGCGATACCAAAAAGCAAATCGAACAAAAGTATGGCAGTTATTTTATTGTCGAAGATTCAGCTCACCAATTCTGGACGCCAGCCGAATGGCAAAACAGCTCTGACCGCACTGCAAAGTCTTACGGATATATGACACCGTCCGGCGGACTTAATCAAACTATTTGGGTCGAATATAACAGCCAAGATGTTGTCACAAAAGAAACCACACTAGTTGATGGCAGCATCAAAATTAGAAACTTCAAAAACTATTTTAGCGAACTGCATAACCAAATAATTGCACCAAATAGCATAGTCCTTACGTCCGCTTCTGCGCCAAATAGCAGCCTAGCGGTAATTATTCAAAATCCTGCCGGTAAATACAACCTGATTACCTTCTTCTTAGATAATGACAGCCAAACCAAAATCAACATGCATACCAAAATACGCGGCTTTGAAATATCCGCGGCCCCGCCCTCAATCGTCAAAACCTACATGAAGAAAGGCGAAGTAACTAATCCTGATCCGTCAGCAACCACCGTTAATAAAACTTACCCGCCTGAAGAGTGGGTCATAACCGGAAACTTCTTTAGGCCTGAGCTTTATTTTTCAGAAATACTACAACAACGGAAAAAAACAGATATGATTGTCATTCACCACACTGCTATAGACAATGTTTCAGTTGCCGATATCCACGAAATGCATCTGGCCAAAGGCTGGGCTGGCATTGGCTACCATAAAGTAATTCTGCCTGATGGCGTTGTCCAAAACGGGCGACCAGAAAACGCAATCGGGTCACATGCGCTGGGCGCAAATAAAAGAAGCATAGGCATCTCACTTGTTGGAAACTTCGAGACCAGTCTTCCCACTTCCCAACAGCTAGACGCCCTTGTAACCTTAACCCTGGAGCTTATGGCCAAATACCATGTCCCACTTGAAAACGTTGTCCCCCACCGAGCCGTAACCCAAGGTACGGTGTGTCCGGGAACCCTTTTCCCCTGGGATCAATTCATTCATGCACTCAAAGAAAAATCTTCCAACTTAAAATAATGTTTATATTTCCTTTACTTCTCATTTGCAATCCCCATAAAAATAATGTATTATATTTATGGGGATTGCTACGGGTGGTGCCGTAGTAGGTGGATGGGTAAAGGCAAAACAACGGCGAGAGCAGATCGGAAAAAGCTCTCGCCGTTGTTTTTATTTGTATTAATAGAGCCCCCAAAATATCAAATTATGCCGCCCAACGCTAAAATACGTTGCTTCGCCCCATCAATTTCTTGAAGGTCTTGCGATGATACATTTAAAAGAAGACTTTTATATGTTTTAATTGCTTCCTGAAATAAACCTTGCTTCTCATAAGCTGCCGCTTTGTTGATATAAGCAGTAATACATTTCGGATTATTCTGTATTGCCCTACTGCAGTCACCAATAGCTAAATCATACAGTCCACGTTTAATATAAATATTTGCACGGTCAGAGTAGGCTTGTTCAAGAAAAGGATTGCACATAATAGCCTGGCTATAATCATTAAGTGCCAACTCGTCCTGCCCAAATTTAGCATAAGACCAACCACAACTTAAGTAAGCATACGCATATCCAGGATTATTTTCCACAGCTTTTGTAAAATCTTTTATTGCTTGTCCATACTCAGCTTTACTAAAATATGCATTTCCTCGTTTGTAATAATTCACTGCATCGTTTGGGTTTTTCTTTATCGCATTAGTCAAATCTTGTATTGTCATATCAATAGAATTAACACCAGCGTTATTAGCCGCAAAGCCTACCCCTACATCACCCAGTAAAAGCATACATAATATACAAATCAGCACTCTTTTCACGCCTAGAAACCTCCTCTCTACCATCCGCCATTACCTCCAATTACCGATGTCGCACCACCTATATTTCGCTTTTATCCACCGCTTCAAATTCATTTAGCACCGCCTGGGTTGGCGGAATATCAAAAATGCTAACAAAATATATCGCCAGGCAAGACAGCACAAAGCCCGGTACAATTTCATACAGCCCCCAAAACGCAAATTGTTTCCAAATTAACACCGTTATCCCGCCTACTATGATTCCGGCCAGCGCCCCGTTACGAGTCATACGCTTCCAAAACAACGACAGCACCAGCGTAGGTCCGAAGGCTGCACCGAATCCAGCCCAAGCGTAGGCCACCATATCCAAAATAAAATTATTAGGATCAATGCCTAAAAGTACTGCTGCCACAGTCACAACAAGTACTGTCGCCCGGCTAACCCATACCAACTCTTTTTCACCAGCATCTCGCCTAAACAGTGCTTTATAAAAATCTTGCGATACCGCTGATGCCGTCACAAGAAGTTGAGATGACGCAGTGCTCATCACCGCAGCTAATACAGCAGCTAAAATCAGTCCGGCAAAAAAACTGCTGAAAACATCATGGGTCATCACCATAAAGACCGTCTCCACCGCCGAACCTTCCAGCGGTGTTGTAAGGTAAGCCCGTCCCACAAGTCCTACCAGAACAGCTGCGACTAGCGAAAATATTACCCAAGTCATCGCAATATTAGTGGCCTTTTTTACTTCCGCCGATGAACGTATTGCCATAAATCGCACCAGAATATGCGGTTGCCCAAAGTACCCCAGGCCCCAGGCCATCATAGAAACAACAGCAATTAGCGTAAGTGGTTTTCCGTTCGCACCCGAAAAAAAGTGGAACAACTCGGCATGCATCGTAGTCAACGAATTAGCTGTAGCTATAGGTCCTCCCAACAAAAATGTTGCAGTAATAGGCACCGCTAAAATAGCAAAAAACATCATAACGCCCTGTACAAAATCAGTCCAACACACGGCCATAAACCCGCCAAGAAAAGTGTAAAAAACTACAACAAACGCTCCCAGCACCATTGCAGTTGTGTATGGCAAGCCAAACACAGTCTGAAAAAGTTTTCCACCAGCCACAAAGCCTGACGAAGTATAGATCAAGAAAAATATTAGGATAAATACCGCAGAAATAACCCTGAGTATCTGTGATTTATCCTGAAACCGATTCTGGAAGTAATCAGGTAAAGTCAAAGAATCATTAGCAATCTGGGTATACTGCCGCAACCTTTTGGCAATAAACCGCCAGTTAGCCCATGTCCCAAGAATCAATCCCAGCGCGATCCAGCTGGCCTCAAGGCCGGCAACATAAGCATATCCCGGCAATCCCATCAGCATCCAGCCGCTCATATCCGATGCCTCCGCACTCATTGACGTTACCCAAGCGCCCAGTTGGCGTCCCCCGAGAATATAATCAGACATCGTCTGTTCTTTCCGCCAATAATAAATACCTATTCCCATCATCACAATCAAATAAATCGCGAACGCCGCCAAAATCCCGGTACTACTTTCAATCATTTTGTTTCTCACTCTCCATAAACGTTTATTAATCAACCTTAACTAAGCTATTTTACCATAAAACCAGCTTGGATTGCGCAGCAGCCCTTTATTTCAAGAAAAGCAACCGGCAAAAAGTTAGGCCGCAAAGTCATCAATTATGGCTTTGCGGCCTAACTTTTTCCAAACCATTAAAACAAGCCCACAAACACATCTACTCTGATGCCATCAACAGCAAAAGTTACTCCAATCACCTTTGGCACCGAGAGTTTAATCATTGCATCTTTACCAATCAGCAAAGTAGGTGGTGAAATATCAAGTCCGCCCATGCCGCTCTGGCTAAAATTAGTACAAGCATTAGCACATACCATATTCCCCATTTCAGAAATGGCACTTTGGGCCAAACTATCTAGTTCTACCACCTCCATACCCATCATCATTTTAGAGGCAAACTGTTTAGCTGACTCGACATCCATTCCAATTAGTATTGCCCCCTTAAGCGGTCCCATAACTCCAATATTTATAATCATTCCAGGATTGCGCAGACAGGAACTTTCCAGTGATATTGCCTTTTTTTCTACCACTTGGAACCCCACTTGCGGCAATATATGCGCAAATGCATCCAATATGGGATTAATAGCATTTACATCCATAATACCGACCCCTTTTTAAAACCAACACTTAGATAAATACGGCCAAACTCGGTATCTGCATAAGTATTATGGCATTTGATATTAGGGCTGACAACTTCAGTGGCTCCCCCATAAAAAACACTTGGCGGAGCCACCCTTAAACCAAAGGCTTTTTCTTTCTTATTGAGCATCGAACAAGCAATACCGCCAACAACATTGGCAAATTCAGCCGCTAATCCGACTACCTCTTCACGGCTCTTCGCTTCGCGCCGGAGAATTATCTCCGTCATTTTGTTCGCCGTTTCTGCTGAAAGAGCCACAATCATATTACCTGAGTACCGCCCTATAATACCGATAACTACCGTAATCTCCTGAGAAGCATTGTTACAGCATTCATTATCTTCTGCAAACGTTGCCGTTGTTTTAGTCATACGGGTAACGCTTTGGGCAAGCGCTTCTTTAAAAACACCCACGCCAAACTCATCCAAGGTCTGGTACATAGTATCCGGAGCCAGAACACTATTAATTACCGTTAACAATGCTTCAGCCTCCACCGGCTTCTGAACATAACCGGCTATTCCAATGCGCCTAGCTTCTTGCTCAGTTTCTTCGTCTTTCATCGAACTGACCAAAATTATCTTCACCTTAGGGTCATGCAAAATAAGGTTTTTACTACACTCAAAACCATCTGCGCCAGGCATTGCTATATCCATCGTAATAACATCAGGTTTGCAGCTATCATACGTTTCTATCAGAGTATCTATCGATTCTGCCTCACCTACGACTTCATATCCTCCCTCTGCTAGAGCGTCTGCTATCATCACTCTGGAAAAAGCCGAATCATCTACAACCATAACTTTAACACTCATTTTTTGGCCTCCTTCAATAAATAACAATACTGATCAAAACTGTTTATCCGAAAAATCCTATTACAAAATTCTACACATTTTGCTAATAACCTTCATAAGTATTGTTAACTTTAAGAAACATCGCCAAATAATCTATCTTTTCTCAAAATAAGAATTCATTCTCACTTTTATCAGTTATATTTAATAGTATTAATCCCCATACGCCACGTTGTTATTCTTAAACAACTTAGGGTTCCGTCCTGATATACCTGCTAAAATTACCAATCTGCACATCAGGATACTCCTGCCGCAATTCTTTAATAAATTTTCTGATGCCCAGCGACCTATCACTTATTTCCGGCAACGCTTGCCATACCATATCCGGGTCGATGTTAAGGTTGCGAAGCTGGATCATATCCACCCCGGTTTCCTGGATAAATAATCGCCAGGCAGCCATTTCCGCCGCCTGATCATTGAGTCCTGGGAGCAGCAGCATATTCAACGACACATATACACCCTTCTTTTTAGCATAAGCAATTGATTTTTTTACCGCATCCAAGGAATAATTTCCTCGATAATATGCTTGATGGGTTTCCTCTCTGCCACTAATAACACTTACCCGCATACTGTCAAGACCAGCATCGACTATCATGTTTAGCCCCTCGGTAAAGCCGGCATTAGTATTTATGTTTATTACTCCGCGGCTTGTATGTTTGCGTATTTGTCCTACCGCTGAAGCGATAGTATCTGCCGCGATGGACGGCTCTCCTTCGCACCCTTGGCCAAAACTGATAATCGGCTCCGGCGCACCGCTAAGATGATAAACTCCAACCGCAGCTACTTCCGCTACACTCGGAACAAATGTTATCCTACTCTGAGATGCAGGACAACAGCCGGACGGTTGGAGCGAAATACAGCCTAAACAGTTTGCATTGCAGGTTTGTGATACAGGAATACCAGCTTCCCAACGATGATAAAAAAGATTCTCAGCTGTACAACAATGCCACTCTTCTGAACAGCGGGCCAGATGCTCCACAAGCCGGTTATCAGTTAGTTCCTGCCGCACCTTAGCAATTTTATTCGCCAAACCAGGCGTATTGAATCGGCTAGGGTGCCATTTTGCGTTGTCATCACTTTTCACTGCCGCTACGTACAATCTATCTTTATGGGCAGCTACTGCAGTATAGCCATAAAGCGGCAAAAACGGCGCCTCCGCTTGTTTTACATATGCAGGAAGGTGTGTCCTAGTATAGCCTACCGGTAAAATAGCTGCCACCGCAAATAGCGACGTAGCAATTGATTCAAGCTTACCTGAACGCACAGCGACTGCGCTCGCTCCCGGCAGAAACATCAGATCAGTTCCTCCAGGCAAGGGTATAACATCATCCATTGTCAGTGCCGCGTCAAAAAAACCAGTTCGCCCCACCGCCCAATATCCAGGCGCATCATATATCTTTCCGTTCGCATCCGCGTAAAGCGCAGTCAGCACTCAGTTCCACCTCATTTATAATCAGCCTTTGTTATATTCATTAGCAGCCTTAGCCATCCCACCTTTAATTATGGCCTCAACCGCATCCGCAGCCCGCTTGAGTGACGGTTCTACCACCTGTATTTCCTCTGGAGAAAATCGCCCCAGTACATAATCAGCAGTCGCCATAAACTGTGGCGGACGACCAATCCCAATACGAACCCGCGCAAAATCATCCTTTCCAAGCTCCATCAAAATAGATTCAATTCCACGATGGCCACCCGAACCACCTTTTGTGCGAAGTCGCAATTTTCCAGAAGGCAAATCAAGATCATCATAAATAACAATCACATCTTCCACCGACAACTTGTACCAATTGACGGCAGCCTTCACTGCGGCACCGCTCAAATTCATGTACGTCTGAGGCTTTATGAGAAGCACTGTGTCAACACCGCGATATTCAGCAACCAACCCATCGAATCTATTTTTCCAGTTATCTACTTCCCAGCGCGCAGCCAACAGGTCAGTAGTCATGAATCCCACATTATGCCTGGTGGCACTGTATCGATTCCCGGGATTACCCAAACCAACAACGATCTTCATTTAGTCCTCCGGTTTCAAAATCTCACTAACAGTTACGAAGGTATACCCTTCAGCCTTAAGCTCGCGAATAATCCGGCGCGTCGCCTCCACCGTCTGAGCCCTTGATGCAGCTTGCTCTACCCCATCACCATCATGCAAAAGAATAATCGCCCCATTTTTCACTTTGCTCAAAGTGCGGTCAACTATTGTCTCCACCCCTGGATTAGTCCAGTCGCGGCTAGCCACCGACCATTCAACCACACTAAGCTTCCGCTCGGCCATCATTTCCATCACAAGAGCATCACGAAAACCGTGCGGCGGCCTTACTAACAGAGTTCCCTTGCCAGTAATATCCATAATAGTAGCATTGGTACTATCAACTTCTTTGCTAATAGCGACACTATCGGCCTTTAAAAGATCAAGATGATGATATGTATGATTTCCTACCTGATGCCCCTCAGCCACTATCCGCCGCAGCAAGTCCGGATATTTTTGAGCATTTAATCCCACCACAAAGAAAGTTGCCGGAACACGTGCTTCCTTGAGAATATCCAATATCTGATCAGTATAAGGAGGATACGGCCCGTCATCAAAAGTTAAAGCCACTACTTTCTGGGCAGTCTTAAGCTCAGAAAAAACTGGACCATAGAAATGGCCAACCGGCCTAACCGCCATAAAGGTAAATAATCCCCCGGCAGCAATTCCTAAAAGCGCTACCCAAAGGCCCAAACGAAACGGACGTTGTAATTTACCTAAGTAATCGAGCGTTAGCCCCAGCAAAACAATGACTGTGAGCACCCCAAGAATACTGACCAAGCGCACATTCAAGTCCAGCATAGCCTACTCCATTTCTTTAAACATAATAAGCCATGGCCCCTGAGAATCATAAGTCATTCCTGCTTCGACGAACCCCTTTTTTTGATAAACCTTGATCGCCGAAATATTATCAGGACGCACCTCAAGCCGTACTCTATGTGCGCCAGTCACTCGAAAATACGCTAGCCCCGCTGCTAAGAGATCGCCGGCTATCCCCCTGCCACGCCAATCTAGAGCAACTGCAATCGATAAGATCCGGGCATTAGACGCCTTTGTCGGTGTCGCCGCCGAACGAAGAAACGCCAGCTTATTCAATAAAATTACTTTTACTGGCGAAAACCCAAACCCATATTGCCCACTAATCCAACGTAAAGCCCACTTAAAGATATGCCCCCCAAGCACCGCCCGCCACCAAAGACGCGGCAACGCCGTGGGCGCAAAACAATAGCCGATTATCCCTTCTGACGACCGAGCTACAAATGCCGCCGCTGGCTCGGCTTCATACACTAAGGCAAAGACGTCCCGCATCGCACATGGCTTAGGCATCTTTCCGCCACAGTGATGCAGGACACTTTCTTTAAAACTTTCGGTAAACAGCGCGGCAATGGCCGGTACATCTGCCATAACCGCCCTCTCAATCCGGTATTCTTTCATAACATTAAGCATCAAACAACTTACTAACAGATAAATCTCCAAAAATACGAATAATTGCCTCTCCAAACAGCGGAGCAACAGATAATACCTTTAGTTTAGGACTACTTTTCTCAGGGTCTAATGGAATTGTATTAGTCACTATAAGTTCTTTAATATTCGATGCTTCCACTCGCTCTAACGCTGGACTGCTAAGCACCGCATGGGTACAACAGGCATAAACCTCTTTAGCTCCATATTTCCCCAAAGCTTTAGCTCCCTCAGTCAGCGACCCCGCGGTATCAACTATATCATCAATAATTACCGCAGTTTTACCTTCCACGTTGCCAATCAGATTCATGACCTCAGCTACCCCAGGAGCCGGACGGCGCTTCTCGATAATTGCAATTGGCGCGTGCAGTCTGTCAGCCAGCTGCCTAGCCCTGGTCACTCCACCAAGATCTGGTGAAACTACGACCAAATCGTCAAGCTGCTTAGTTACCAAATAATCTGATAGAAGTGGCACTCCCAGCAAATGGTCCACCGGAATATCAAAAAAGCCCTGGATTTGACCGGCATGAAGATCCATTGTAACCACTCTGGTAACTCCAGCAGTGGTCAAAAGATTAGCTACCAGTTTTGCAGAAATCGGTTCCCGTCCGCGTGTCTTACGATCCTGACGCGCATACCCATAGTAAGGAATTACCGCTGTAATCTGTGTGGCAGAAGCTCTCCTTACAGCATCAACCATTATCAAAAGTTCCATCAGCGTATCGTTTACCGGCTGGCAAGTCGGCTGAACAATAAACACGTTAGCACCGCGCACACTTTCCTCAATCATAATCTGAGTCTCGCCGTTATTAAACTTACCTACAAAAGCTTCTCCCACCGACAGTCCCAAATAAGCTGCAATTTCTTCCGCAAGTCCCGGATTTGCACTACCTGTTAAAATCCGAAGCCGCTTCCCATTATCTAATACCATTTTTCTCCCCCCACTACTTTAGCCTTTAGGTTTCTTTGTCCAGTCTGCGATATTATTCTGGCGGGCTCTAGCAACCCCCAGGGCTTCGGGCGGCACGTTCTTAGTAATGGTTGACCCGGCAGCCACATAGGCCCCCCGCCCTACAGTAACCGGAGCCACCAAATTAGTATTGCAGCCGATAAATGCGTCATCTTCTATGATAGTGCGGTGTTTCTTAGTTCCATCATAATTTACGGTTATCGTACCTGAACCAATATTAACTCGCGCCCCCATGTCGGCATCGCCGACATAACTGAGATGCGGAATCTTGCTACCGTTACCGACGTTAGTATTTTTCACTTCAACAAAGTTGCCAATTTTAACCCCATCAGCCAAAACAGTGCCGGGCCGCAAATGAACATACGGCCCAACAGTAACATTATTGCCAACCCTACATTCGTGAGCATATGTAAAATGAACAGTTACATTTTCACCAATGACAGTATCAGAAAACCTCACATTAGGTCCCACTACAGTCCCGGTTCCGATTGTAGTCCGGCCTTCCAGCCAAGTAAACGGGTAAATAACCGTATCCGGTGCAATTTCGACTTCATCATCAATAAACGTCGATTGAGGATCCATTATTGTAACTCCGCTATCCATAAGCCTCACCAGCTTACGCTTACGCAAAATTCCTTCAGCCTCAGCCATTTGAGCCCGAGAATTAATTCCCATAGTCTGCTGATGATCATCTGCAATAACAGCCCATACTTTGGCATCGCCCGCTACCAGTTTCCCAATTACATCAGTCAAATAATACTCACCCTGGGCATTATCGCAGGTAATACCACCTAGCGCCGCAAACAACGCTTTACTTTCAAAACAATAAATTCCGGTATTAATCTCTCGGACAGCAAGTTCGTCCGGAGTTGCGTCTTTTTGTTCGACGATTTTTACAACCTGTCCCTGCTGGTCACGAATAACTCTTCCATACCCAGTAGGATCAGGCATAAGTGCCGTTAGTACAGTAGCTGAAGCACCAGTAGTAAGATGCTCATGAAACAGTTTAGCCAGCATTTTATCCTCAAGCAGCGGTGTATCGCCGCAAAGCACCATAACCGTTCCATTATAATCTGCCAGCAAATCTCGTGTCTCTAGCACTGCGTGTCCAGTACCGAGTTGCTCGGCCTGCAGTGCGTACTCAGCATCCAGGCCAACCTCCTCCCGAACACGATCACCACCAAACCCAACAACAAGAATATTCCTTACAGCCCCAGCAGCTCTTGCAGCATTCAGTACATGTCGCACCATGGGTTTTCCACCCACCTTATGGAGCACCTTAGGAAGCGATGACTTCATCCTAGTACCCTTTCCTGCTGCCAATACTATAGCCACAAAATCCGCCATTCCTGTTCCCCCTGTATAAATGTTCTTTAACCGAATTGCTCTTCGACACTAACCGCCCGTTTTCCTCTTAAATAACATCAACATGATACCCTTCTTTGCGCAAAACAGACAATATTTCCTCTGTATGCATTGCGTCGCGAGTCTCCAGGCTAATCTCAACCACAGTTTGGCCAATAGGCACCTGATGCTCTACACGATCATGATACACTGTATTTAAATTACCGCGTGCGCTAGCTATCAGCGCAAGAAGCTTCTGCAATTCACCCGGCCTGTCAAAAATAGTCGTCGTGATCTTTACCCTCCGGCCCGACTCCACCAACCCACGCTCAATAAGCCTGGAAATTATATTTACATCAATATTCCCTCCGGAAATCACACTAACTACCTTTCCCTTCGTCGGAATACTCCCACTAATAACCGCCGCCAAACTAACGGCGCCAGCTCCCTCAACCATTAACTTAGCTCGTTCCAAAAGCATCAGAATTGTTGCTGCAGTAGTATCATCATCAACAACAAATATGTCATCAACATATTTATCAATTATGCCAAAGCTCTTTTCACCCGGAAGCTTCACCGCAATGCCATCAGCCATTGTAACAGCATCAGTAATCCCTTGGATGTGATGTTCTTGTTTTGATATATATACCGCCGCCGCGCCCTTAGCCTGCACCCCATAAACTTTTACCCGCGGACAGAGTGATTTAACAGCGACTGCAATACCGGCAATTAATCCACCACCGCCAATTGGCACAACAATACAATCCACATCACTTAATTGCCGAATAATCTCGAGACCCACCGTACCTTGTCCAGCGATCACAGCGTAATCATCAAAAGCGTGAACAAACGTCTGACCGCTACTCTGCTGAACTTCAACAGCTTTCTCGTAAGCATCGTCGTATCCTAGCCCCTTTAATAAAACCTCCGCTCCATAGCCTCTCGTCGCAACCACTTTAGCCAAGGGAGCTACCTCAGGCATAACAATAGTCGCCTTAATCCCTGCACTTCTGGCAGCAAAAGCCACCCCCTGAGCGTGGTTTCCAGCTGATGCTGCGATAACACCCTTTTCCCTTTCCCCAGCAGTCAGCAACCTAACCTTATTGTAAGCACCTCTTATTTTAAAAGAGCCGGTTTTCTGCATGTTTTCCAACTTTAAATAGATGTCGCAACCCGCTAGATTGCTAAAAGTTGTACTGCGATCCAACGGTGTGATATGCGCCACTCCACTTAACGCTGCATATGCCTGTTCAATATCAGTTAAGGTCAACTCTGGCTCGCCAATCATAAGCTATCCTCCAACGGACAGAAATTCAGCTATTAACCGCTGGTCGAATGTCCGTTTTCTTATTATGCTCATCCACCGTCTGCAAGATAAGTAACGCCAAATAGTCTTTTACTAATTTTTCACGTGGTTCGGCAGTTGCCACCAAAACCCCGGTTCCAACTACCTCAGCTCCAACTTCCTCAGCCAATTCAATCATCCCTCGTGCCGTACCGCCAGCTTTCATAAAATCATCAATAATCAACACTCTTGCCCCGCTTGGTATAGCACGACGCGGCAAAGACATAGTTTGAATCCGCCGCGAAGAACCGGTAACATAGTTTATGCTTACAGCAGACCCTTCTGTTACTCGACTGTCACGTCGAACCGTTATCAACGGTAAATTAAAAGCCCGGGCTGTTGAGTAAGCTAAAGGAATACCTTTAGTCTCAACTGTCATTATATAATCCGGTGCCGCTGAAGCAAAACGCGTCATAAACACTTCTCCAATAGGAGACATTAATTGAACATTGAACAAAATATCAGACATATAGATAAACCCACCAGGAATAATTCTGTCAGGCGAGGCTAGTTTTGTCGATAGTCCGCACAAAATCTCCTCAATCTTTGCAGCAGACTTAACCGGTATATATTTAATTCCTCCACCGGCACCAGAAACCGTCTCTAATTTTCCCAAACCAAACTGTTCTATCGCCAGCCGTATTGCATCAACATCTTCGCAAACAGTAGACTTCGCAGCCATAAACAACCCACTGAAATGGCTAAGCGGAAACAATTGATTTGGGTTATCAACCAAAATCTTTGTTAGCGCAATTCTTCGTTCTTGCCGCCGTATTTTTTCCATTCCGTCCTCCATAATTAGCAGAAAAGCCGAACATTTTTCCTGCCATAAACATTTTTATTCACATTCTCTGCAACAAGAACAATTCCTGCCAGAAATATAAAAAACCTTAGGATCGGAAAATAAGTGAAGCGCGATACAATATCGCGCTAATTAAATCGTTTTTATTAATCATACTCGTACAGAAAATGTCTCTCTCACCAATTCCAAATCACTAGGCTTATCAACATCAATCCCTAGTTCAGGATACGGAGACTGAATCACCGCTCCGGTTATTCCCAGAATCTCCTCAACCCTTGTCTCCACATCAGCAAGACGCAAAGTTCCCAACAAAAACCGGATAACAAATGACCACCCTAACATTTTGCACAACCGCAAAGGATCTTTTCGGTTAGCAATAATTTTCTCAGCAATCTGAGCACAGGAATCAACGATAGCTGGATTAACCAAAAACAAATTACCGCCGGTATAAACGCCTTCCCTTAAGCGGACATACGTTCGCCTGGCATTTGGATATCGTCGCTCGTTAACCTCTTTCCTCACAATAGGATAATACAAGTCTGCTGATACCTTGTTGCATTGGCTCAAAAAGTGATTTACCGCTTCCGCAGTTAAAAGCGGAATATCAGCAGTAGCCACTAACGTCTTTTCATTATGCCCAAGCCCCATCATGCCACGACGGATGGTCTCGACAATCGTTCGCCCACCCTCAATCACTAAAGTATTAGCCGGGAACTGGCATTTTGCCAACGCCTCTGACGGTCCCAAAACAAAAATTTTTCGAACCTGTTCACTTTGAGCTAAAGCCTCCGCAACAAAAGTCACCATAGGCTTACCGGCAATATCAATCAGAGCTTCGAAGTTCTCTCTAGTTCCTTGATTGAATAACTTATTGCTTTCGCCGCCCGCCAGAATAATGGCGTCATGCATGCACGCGTCCCTCCTTCAATAAAACTATGCCTCCCGCCTACGCTCACTTAGGTCAATAAGCAGTATCTGCTCGGCGTTTTCCATATGTTCGCGGGCATACTCTTTCGCCAATTCTGAATCGCGTTGGGCAATAGCCTCCACTAAGCGGCGATGTTCTTCCAGAGTATTCTTCAGCCTACCAGGATAAGCCATAGAAATTGTTCTGAACCGTGTAAACTGTTCCCGCAAATTGTTAATTATCCCTACCAAACGGTCATTACGGCTGGCCTGATAAAGAATATCGTGAAATTGGCCGTCCGCAGCAACTATATTATCAACGTCCCCATTTTCGATATACTCACTAATCTGAACCAAAAGACGTTCCATCTGTTCCAGTTCTTCTTCAGTTATCCTTTCAGCTGCAAGCTCTGCTGCCAACACATCAAGCGCTGTACGAATTTCAAATACCTCGTTAACATCACGTATTGACAAATTTGAGACATATGTTCCCCGCCTGGGCACCGTCACCAGAAACCCTTCCAACTCCAAGCGCCGAATAGCCTCTCTCACAGGGGTACGACTCACTCCCAGTTCTTCAGCAAGCTGAATTTCCATCAGCCGCTCACCAGGCTTTAAAATTTCGTTAACAATAGCTTCACGCAAAGCTTCACTTACAACCTCCCATAGAGGTTTATAACTATTTAATTTTATGGGCGACAACCGGCGTTCCATATTTCCCCTCCACCCGAATCAACAGTCTCTGTAACAATAACCCAGGCATCACTCTGACGTCTAATCGCCTCAGCAACAGAACATGCTTGCTCACGATCGGTAGTCAAACCAAAAACTGTAGGTCCACTACCAGACATCATACTTGCTACAGCACCATTTTCATACATAACCTTCTTCAATTCAGCAATCTCTGGATGAGCCGCTATCGTCACTGACTCCAAAACATTGCCCATCCGTCCGGCAATGCCTATAAAATCCCTGGTTGCTAAACACTCAACCATTCCCTGAATATCTGGGCGCACACTGACCGATGCAGGGCTGTAATTATTGTATACCCACCCAGTCGACACATCAACTGGTGGTTTTGCCAGCACAACCCATATATGCGGCAAAAAGGTCAGTGGCGATAATACTTCCCCCCGTCCAGTTGCCAACATAGTTCCGCCATTTAAGCAAAACGGCACATCGGATCCCAGCGTTGCCCCAAGTTTCTCTAGTTCACCCAAAGATAGTCCTAGACTCCATAACCTATTTAAGCCTTTTAGCACAGCAGCTGCGTCAGAGCTACCACCAGCCAACCCGGCAGCCATAGGAATGCGCTTATTCAGGATAATCCTCACCCCTCGGCGCACCCCATATGTTTTTATAACAAGACTTGCAGCACGATAGGCCAAATTCGACGGGCCAGAATCCAAACCAGGAATATTAGTCTCAACAATTATTCCTTCCGGTTCTTCATACAGACCTACCTCATCAGCTAAGGCAACTGTCTGCATAACCATTTCCACTTCGTGGTAACCATCAGCACGCTTATGAAGAATATCCAGAGCTAAATTTATTTTTGCGTTTGCTTCAATAATCAACCCGGTTCTCCATTCTGCCGAAACTGTTTTAAAATAATTTCTTCCTGACTTGTCAGTATTTTATCAATATTTAAAAGGATAAGCAATCGCTCATCAAATTTGCCAATACCATCAACATATTCAGCATCCAAAATAAAACTAGGCGGCGGCGGTTCAACAAGTGCTTTAGATAAGCAGACAACCTCAGTCACGGCATCTACAATAACCCCTACCGTCTGACCAGCAACCTCAACAATAATAATCCGTGTATCTTCATCATAATCAGATACCTTTAACTGAAAGCGCTTTCTCAGATCTATTATTGGAATAACCCGTCCGCGAAGATTAATAATACCTTCCATAAAATTCGGAGTTTGCGGCAACTTTGTTATTGGAACTATGCGATTTATTTCCTGTACCTTAGTTATCAGCAAACCATATTCTTCAGTAGCTAAAGAAAAAACCACCAATTGCAATTCGTTGATGGATTCTACTTCTTGCATAAAAACACCCCGCATGCAGTATTGATATTTTTAATATTCTACATGCAGGGATATTTGCCTGCCACTATTTAGGCAAATTTTTCAAAGTTGGGAAACCACCACTTTTCATATTTTTCCCATGCTTAGCGCTATTATGCAGTTTTGCTAAAAACACTATCGCTATCTCGGGCATATAATGGTTTAGCTCTAGTATCTAAAAATCGGAAGAAGGTTGACCAAATGCAAATCAGAATAATTCACCTGCCGTACCGTCGGCTGTCTGTTGTCAACTTCACCGAAAATGACCGTCATACACTAATCGGTGAAATCCAAAAATTACTGACCGAACAAGGTCTATACCACTCCGCCCCCCATGGTTTTTATGACGCCAATACCATAGAAGCAGTAAACCGCTTTCAAGAGGCCAACGGCCTGTCGGCAACCGGTGAACTTACGCCTATTACCTACTGCCGGCTACATAAAGCCGCCGTCACTCAGATACCAACAATCTCCAAACCAAAGAAACCCCAAACCGTTCAACGCGCTAATCTACTGATCACCAAATCAACACGTCAGCTTACCTTATTTAACGGCAACACTCCGTTACGTCAATACCCTATTGCCATCGGCAAACCGTCTACCCCAACTCCAGAAGGCAACTATTCAATCGCCACCAAAATCATTAATCCCGGTGGTGTACTAGGAAGCCGCTGGCTTGGGCTCAACTACGACGCCTACGGCATACATGGTACGAATGCGCCGTGAACAAAACCACACGTAAAGAAGTGCTGAATTATCGCTATCCCATTAGCTTCGTGACCAATTTAGATACTCAATCTTGTATTTCCACATTTCGGCGAACCTGTTTCGCTCCCATCATCAAAGTGACTTTTGTCTTCTTCAATCGCTCCGGTGTCCCCGGTGGGGTAAACTCAACAACAGAAATTTTATCAATTCCATAAGCCGCCAAAAATGGAATTCCTGATTCTTCGCAAACCTGTGCCGCCTCATTTAATAGTTCGCGAATTTTTTCCATATAAATCCCTCCTAATTATATACTAACCGTAACCCTGTTTCTAATCAAGATCGCCACCATAACCTCAATTATCAAAGCTTGTTTTTATACGTCTTTGCGTATATCAGCCGAACTATCCAACGACCATCGTGCAAAACTGTTTAAACAGCATAAGTGCCAAAGACATAAATATCCCGATTGCTGCCAAGTAACTACCATTGCTCATTAACCGTCCACCACGGCCATCACCAAAACCTGATAAGATCAACCCGCCAGCCTTGCCAACAATGCACACCGCAAATATAGCAAGCACACCATAGACATAGTATTTTGCGTCAGGGCTTGCCCCGGTAATTAAATCCTGTAAACCGGCGGCATGACTGACGGATGGAATACACCAAGCGAACAGTCCTACTATTTTTCGCATAATACTGCCTCCCGCCAATTATTTACCGCGTCATCGCTAATAACCAGCACATTATCACCCGGTAATTTAAAACCTCTCTCGACTATATAAATTTGTCTTTCCACGCCGGTGATAGTATTAGCGACCGTACAAGTGCTAGTTTGATAATCAATTGTTATACGCTCCCAGCTTTTTGATTGTTTCAAAAGCCATAGTCTAGCCCAGTTTATTGCTATACGCCGCAGGGGATTAGCTACTGGCTCAATGTAGTAGAAATATGGCAAGGTCTGAGTGCTTCGTTTAATCCGTCCGCTTTCTGTCAAAGCCCTCAGCCTTCGCTGGGTGACTCGCGACGATGGAAATATTAGCACCTGTATTTGCTGAGTGTCCAGCACTCCCCATTCCTTCAACGTCTCGATTAGTCGGGAGTTCCGTTGGTAACCCTGCCGCCGGAAATTTATCGACATATTGCACCTCCTCCGGGTCCAAATATGGCGTTTGTATTTCGGTAATCTCTCTGCCGATCCGCAAATATGCGCGGCCTGGAATAGCTGGCAATGTTGCACCTTCGCCCGAATCTAGGATAATCCGGCTGTCAACATCTGATATTGTCTGATAGCATAGCCGCCCGGAAAAGTTCGCCTTTGCATCACCGAAAGACTTAGACAGGAATATTTTTGATGATGGACGCTGAGTAGCTGCAACAATGCAAATGCCTGACGCTCGGCACAAGCGGAGCAATGTTTCTAAATCTTCCTGGGCATCTTTATCCTTTAATTCGGCCAGTTCGTCAATCACCAGAACTATGTACTGCATTTTGCTGTGCCGATTATATTTTTTTATATCAACGCAACGAGATTTTTTTAATAGTAGTTGTCGTTGCCGCATTTCCTGGACAAGTCTCGCCAATGCTTGACACGCCGTATCAATGTCGGTGACGAGCAATACCTGATTTTCTAAGTAGTTGTATTCCGACATTTTTAAATCAATCAAAATTATTAGTGGTGGCTCTGGCAATCTCAGTAGTGAATTGACTATCACATGTATAGCATTACTTTTCCCCGCGCCGGTTGTGCCACCAACTAGCAGATGTGGCAAAGTAGCAATGTCGATTACCTGTAACCCGTTTGTACTGTAGCCGATCGGCACCGGCAAAATGCCTTTTAGCGGATAGTCACGGGGATACTCAAAATAATTGCCTAATAGATTAGTGCTTATCTGCAAAACAGCCATTTTGCCAGCTTGCACAATTGAAGTATTAACCTTATTGCCGCCAGCAGAATCCTTAAAATAATCTAATTTACTGTAAAAGTCCTTAAAGCTAATTCCTGGCGGCAGCGCAATAGTAAACGTATATCCGGTTGACGTTCTTTTCTTCGCATGTATCTGTGGCCGTTTTTCTTCGGCCCACAACGCTTCTATAGTTTCAATTACAGCAAGGGGAATATCCCTGCCAAGCATAGGCATAATAACGGCCCGTATATCGTTTTTTATTTCGGTTAGTATATTCAACGTATGTACACCTCCTTCCAGTTTTTATAAATATACGCACATATACGGCATAAATTGCCTGTCTTGCGTATATTTATATAAATAAAAAGTCCCGGAGATTAATCCGGAACTTCTTCGAAGAGGTCATCTATTTTACACCCTAGTTTTTTAGCTAATTTAATCATCGACACACTATTTGGTTGCCCCTGTTGCCGTTCCCACCTGTTGTACAGCGATTTGTTAACGCCAAGAAAAGCAGCAAATTCTAGTTGATTCATTTCATATTTATGTCGAAAACTTTTTAGTTTATTTTTTAGCATAGCCCACCGCCGCAGAAATATAATGTTAAATTACGATATTCTATTCTGCGATGCTATTTCCCTTTAACTTTTCTGTCAAACAACCACTTCGACAGCCAAGGTATTTTTATCGTAAATTTGAAGTCAGGAATTGAAATCTTCATGCTGCCACCGCCAACGGCTGTAAAGCATCTAACAATGCCGCAGGAGTAATCCCGTCAGCATATACCCCCGGCAATACATCTAAGCCCCCAGCCCTCAGTATCCGCGCCACAGCCTCAGAACAGTTTACTGTTACCTCACCATCGCCGGGAATCTGCTGGCCTGTAATTTCACGCAATCCACCATTTATACAATCAATCCAGCCATAAGGTGTATTCAAAAGCCGCTTTGCTTCTAGTTCTGCATCGTCTATGTCAGGCACATCGACAGTGATAATAGTCGTCTTGTGACCATCATAGGCGGTAAGTGGTGACTTAACAAAACCGTTGTCTAATGCCTCTAAAATTCCATCAAGCATAAATATAGCGGCGTGGCTTGGGTCTGCTCCTGGGCCTTCAACGGCATCGATTATGCGACCAAATACCGTTTCTGGATATGAGAATAAAACATTTACCTTCATTATATATATGCACCTCCCCATATATAGAAAAAAGGCCCGATCAAAGACCGGGCCAGCACCTTAAATCTTGTCTTTTAAATCTTCTAAACCTTCCTTTAACCCGGCGACAAGGCCAGCCAATGCACCAGTCATAGCCGCTATTTCAATAGAATTACGAGTCTTAACCCAAAGACTCTTTGTAGTAGAGATTTCAGCAGTAAGCTCCTTTACTTTTGCTGTAATACTATCAGCAATATCCGTGGTAGTAGATGTAGTAGTGGTTACTATACTCGTAATAACGGCGGCTTCTGCGGCCTCGGTAGCGGTATCAGTAATATCAGACACAGTAGATTCCTCCTCGGTTGTAGTATCGGTTGTGGTCGTGGTTTCGGTTGAATCAGTAGAACTATCGGTAGTTGAATCGGTAGAAGTATCAGTTGAATCATCTGTTGATTCAGTTTCCGTTGTAGTATCAGCATCGGTAGTAGTATCAGTCGTTTCCTCCGTTGTAGTTGTATCGGTTGCAGTAGTTTCAGTAGCAGTTTCAGTCGCTTCTGTGGTATCGGTTGCCTCCGTGGCAGTGGTTTCCTCGGTTGTCGTTACTGTGGTTTCATCAGACATAAATGAACACACTCCTTTAATTTTATTAAAATAAATAGCCATCTGTTTTGATAACAGTGGCCAAATACTTTGCTTATTAAACTCTGCTTGCATAATCGGTCACGCCCCTAGCAATTGCCCTCGCCATTTGTTCCTGCCATGATGGCGTAGACAATAGCTGTGCCTCTTCGTCATTACTGATAAACGCCATTTCCACCAGACAGGCCGGGGCGTTAGTATGAGTTAATACATAAAAATTAGCCTCTCTTAATCCGCGCCCTTGCCGATCAGGAAAGGTGTTACGAATTTGGCTATAAATGTAGCCAGCTAAATTGTCGCCATCGGTTTGCCCTGGCGAAGTCCATACCTCAAAGCCCTTTGCCTCTTCGCTGATTGCTGAATTACAGTGCAGTGAAACAAAAACATCTGTGCCCCACTCGTTGGCTACAGATGTTCGATAACTTAATTCATCAGTTTTGGGATCTTCCCACGCGTCACGGGTCAGTTTAACTTCACAGCCAGCCGCTTCTAAGTATTGTTTAACCAGTCTGCTAACCACCAGGGCAATGTCAGCCTCCTGCAAACCAGAATTTTGATTTATCGCGCCGGGGTCAACAGTACGCCCAGCATGACCAGGGTCACATACTACTCGCATTTTACATACTCCCTTTCGGCGTGTTCCAGAGCGAATCAGCCCCATACTTGCCAAGTACATATACACCCAGCGCCCACAACTTTTCCAGGTCTAGCTGCGTATATCCTAACTGATTCGCCAGCCACGCCACGACATACAAGATAGCGAAGGCTGTTGGCAGTAATCTGTGATTATCAATAATGTTCATGCGCTCACCTCATTATTTTAGATGTTGAAACTGTTCAATATATTTTCCAACTGTAACAGTATAGGTTATCGCCGTTCCGACTATTGCTGCCGAACCGGATAAAACAGGTATCAACCAGGTAAGCATCTTCACTCCACCTTTTGACTTGTTATTATCAGTTTCTAACGCCAAAACTCTTGCATCAATGGTAGACTCTGTACCGATATGAGCATCTAACTTTGCCTCTATCCTGGCCTGCCCTTTTATAATCTCTAAAAATGCGTCCATCGGTACTTGAATTTGGTTTTCACCCATCCCTCACCCTCCCCACTAGAAATTAACCTCATACAACGCCGCCCCGCCGACCGTTGCAGCAATATCGCCGCGGTCAAACTTACTATCTGCCCACCTTTCTTTTGCATACGCAACACAAAACACCGCCAGAGTGCGCTCCAACGGTGTAAATTTTGTGTACCTATGTAATTGATCGCTGATAATATAGCCCGCGCCAAGATGTGCCCATTTGTCGAGTGGCATACTGTCTTCAATTTGGTGGACAGTATTTGCGTAACAAATTGGCATGATGAGCATAAGCAACAATATTAATAGTGTAGTTCGCGTATTATCACCCTCCCAAACTAAAAAGAGCCTAGTGGCTCAATTAATACATATATTCATTTCTCTATCTAGCCACTCTAAAAAGGCTAAAACATCAATAATTGAGTATCCGCTATTTATTGCTGAATCAGATAGATAGTATTCTCGTACAAACGAAGTGATAAGTAATACTAAATCCATTTCAAGCATCTGCGCTAGATATTGCCTTATTTTATTTTTAGTAATCTTATCATTTATTCCGCTATCTGTTGCTCCCTCATCAAAGGCATAAAGAGAGTCTAATAAAGAGAAAAATTCGCTTTGTTCCATACTTTTAGCTCCTTATCTTCCCCGTGTCTTAACTCGTTGTCGTTGTAGTCGTCGTATCTAACACATCTGTTGCATCGCTTAAATCATCGGTAGTTTTAATATACGCATAGCCAAACTTTAATATATTTGTTGTGCTAGTCAGATCATAGCTAGTCGTGAAAAACTGTTGCCAAATACATGGCGTTGTCGTAGTATCAGCAGCCGTTTTTGATACCCACGCCTTAACATCATAAGTAACACTCGACTTATTGCCTACATAATCACTTATTTTTATATAGGCATCTGTAGCTGATAAACCAGAATCCAGCGTTAACGTTTTTTGTAATCCCATAAACTCACCCTCCTTTAATTTACATGGCATTTATATTCAAAGGTCACGACTGAAGCAGGAGCCGCGTCAAGAGCTAATGTCGCACTACTTGACGTAACGGAACTTATATAATAATAAGAGGCACTACCTAGCGAAGAAGTTGGCACAATATGAAAATCTGCGGCAGTCGGGGTAACAGCGCAACCATGCGAAAATGTAACTGATGTTGAAGTAGCTGTTACAGTAATCGTACCTTTTGAACGGTCTTTAAAATTCGGTTCGCCAATAGGTTGTAATGGTGCTGCACAGCCTATAACTACACTAGCCCAATATACATCTGCTGTAGCGTCTGTATCTCCGTCTAAAGCTATGCCAAAAATTACTTTTGTAGCTGTGCTTGAAACAGTAAAAGTTCTTGAGACTATTCGCCTTACCCCATCACCAGTAAGATAACCGCTTACTTCGGCATTATTTTCAGTAGTAGAAGATGTAGTGTAATCACTTACATACAGCAATAAAGAATTATCTGTACTTGTAGCAACTTCGGCAAAGAAAGTCACAGTCATACCGCGTAAGTAATATGGATTAATAGCAGTTTGATAGAAATGGCCTCTTGTTGTAACGCTTTTAGACAAAGCTACCATGTTGCCAGCCGGTGATGTTGTATCACTTGTCACTGTATCTGTGCAATCTTTTGTATCCCATTTATCCGTACCATATTTAAATTGAGGATTTAGTATTTGATTTTGAGGCGATTGGATAAATGCTAAAAATTGCGGAACATTATCAACGTTCTGATTTTGTATTGCCATTCCGCTGATGTTTGCAGCCGTTAAATCTTGAAAAGTACAATCTCCTTCAGCAGAAGCAAATTGTATTGTAGTCCCGCTCGCGCTACCGCCAACCTGTTTAAATGTACCTGTAGAGCTATCATCATGCATATTAACATTTGTAAATGAATGTCCCCATCCAGCCAAATAGATTCCGTAGCGCGTCCCAGTATCGCTAGAGTTTGTATCTTGTATAAGCAGATTATTTACTGCTATATTAGAAATTTGGCCTTTAGTAGTGCTGGCTCTTGTTATATAAAAACCTATCCCACTATCTCCAATTCCAATAATATTGATATTATTAAACTCGTTTGCAGTTATCCAAGCCGAAGACGAGGCTGCAATTTCGCATTTAACACCGTAAAGTGAGTTTCTTATCTGTAAATTATTAAAACTGTTATTCCAAACGCCCTTGGATGAGCTATATAGATAAAACCCTGTGTAGTTTCCTATTGCTGAGGTTGTAGTATCAACGATTATATCTCTAAACTTATTTTTTATTATACTTGTTGTAGTGCCATAAAGATAAAAAATACTTGATGTATTAGTGGTATCAACTTGTATTTTTAAATTAGAAACATCTGCGTTTACAACATTCGTCATATCAAAGCAGTTAATATCACCACTAAAGTATAGTATTGAAGTTGGCCCTTGACCGACGATTACTAATCCATTTATATAATCCGCAGTAAGTGCAGAAGATAATAAAAATGTATGCCCTGCTGGAATAAGCAGCCCCAAACTATTCTCCAACACATAACTTGCCGCTAATAAAAAATCCTCAGTATCATCTGTTGTCCCATCCCCAACACAACCAAAAGCCCGAATATCAACCAGTGGCCCTTTTGCTTTTATATCTGCAAGTTTCGCTGTCCCAGTGTAGTTAGTTAGCCCGGATACATCAGCCGCCGCCGATGCCTCTGCATGAGCTTTTGCTTCTTCTTCATACGTTGCCGCATTCTCTTCACTGTTCTTGGCATTTGCCGCATATTTTTCTGCATTAGATTCACTTGTCGCGGCGTTAGATTCGCTTGTAGCCGCTGCCGTTGCTGCAACATCAGGGTCACTCGCTAATTCCCAACCTGTAGCAGTAGAGTTCCATTTGATCGTCTTCCCCGCCGTTGGCGTAGGAAGTGTCATATCAACGGTTGACGTATCAACAGAAACAGGAGCCTTTAAGCTCCTGTCTAATGTCTCCTGCTGTTGTTGGTTAATCATTGTCAGCTTATCAAATTCGCCTTCGTGCGTTTTAGCAAAGTATTCACCTTGATTCTGAAGACTGATACTTTGCGTTAGGCCAATTTCTCTTGCCAGCGTTATAGTATAGTTACTGTCAAGGCTTGCCGCTGCTGAGTATGTGACTTCCTTATTTGTAGTGTCAACCGTGAAGCCACTTGTTATCTCGGTTGTTGTACCATCATACGTCTGGTAAAGATGAATATCGCTGGACTCTGTAATATCAAAGGTATATGCAAATACATATGTAGCGCTGTTACAGGTATAAGTATTTTTTGTCACGGTGTTTGATACTGTCATGTAATCCCTCCTTTTTGGATAAAAATTACAGGGTTTTTCTTCCAAATGTCGAAAATTGAATATGCGCCCAGGCTGGAAAGGATGATTTAATGGATGATAAGGAAATTGCAAAGGATATACTTGTTTCGCTTATAGAAAAAGGGCATTTAAGTTTTGACGATTACAATCTAAGAGTTAACAAATCATCATGCGAGCAAATTAATCAATGTATAATCAACGAAACGGCTAGAGCTTACAAATTAATTTATAAATTAATTACTAATAGCGATTAACGGTTAAAAACTATCTGGTAAATAGCCTGGGTATTTTCTCTAATTTCACGTACCATATCAGGAGTAATATAGTTAATATGTTGACCTTTCAATTGCTCAACTAAGTTAGTATTCAAATCAATTAAATCATCTAATAGCTTGTCAATTTTTTCTGCCTTATTTCCCATTTTATACATCTCCTTAACTTTTTTGGATAAAATAAAAAGGAGTAGCGAGTGCCACTCCTTGAAAGGGGAAGTTATATGCTTGAAACTGTATGGACGTTTATTTGTTACATACTTGGCATATTTATGGCGGTTGGATTAATCGGCGCTATTGTAACAGGTTTTGAAGATGCATTTCATAAGCACGGAACTTTAAATGTATTAGTATTTTTCGCGATTCTCATATTGATAATAGTCGGCGGTTTATTGGGCGGTCACGGAAGTCATGGTATGCTAGATTAATTTTTCCCCAGTGCCTTCTTAGCTAGTTGTAATATTTTAGCGTTGTTAGTATCAATCTTTTGCCGTTTTTGCTCTGCCGATAAATTGACGTTGCTTGTAATACCTCTATTTTCTTTATGCAAATCCTTTATAGTCTGTTCAGCAGTACGGAATTTCTTTAAGTCTGCTGGTACTATACCTTTTTTACCCGTAGCAGCATGGTTCTTTTCCATTTCATCAAGTTTTTCGTAAAACTCATTAACAGAGTTAGAATTTTTAAACGATGTATAAGTAAGCCCACGAACTCCTGGAATCTCGTTCCAGTTTTTCGCGGGCATTTCTTTTTTGTCGCCTATGAACGTATCACCTAACCCAACAAAGAATTTACCTGCACTGCCTAAATAACCATTTATCGTATTATCAATTTTTTCAGGAGATAATCCAGTTGCTCTTCCTAATTTCTTAGCTGCTTCTGAAGTATAGTCATTGAATTGGTATTCATCAGGTAAACGTTGTTCTTTCTTGCCCACTACAGATTTACCAGTAAAGAAACTGTAATTAGTCATCCACTCAATTATTGGACCTACAAGTGTAGGAATAACATTAGGTGCAAAACCTTGTGCTGCATATGATACCCATTTCTCCACTGCTTTTGGGTCTTCACCGTATGCTTTATCTAATGCCCTTTCTACAGCAGAACCAAAGAATATTCCCGGTTCGAACGGTTTCGGAACACGAATAATTGTCCCATTGTGTTCAAGCAGCCAACATCCGTTCTTTATATCGTCAGATAGTTCTTTATACCAATCCTTGTCATGATTCATAAGCCATGTAACAATACTTGGCAATGTTATATACATCAATGCAAGTGGTATTGCTCGTTTAGGGTTATTAATCATTCCCCTTATAAACCTATCTCCACCCTGTAATGCCGCATTGAAAAAAGGTATTACCTGATTAATCTGCCGCGTAAGTGTTCCAGCGCGGCTAAAATCAAGCGTTACATTCTTAGCAAGTAGTCCAGCCTCATCAATACTCTTCCCTTGCTGTCTGGCACGTTCGAATTCTCTTATCCTTGTTCCTGATTCTGCCGCCTCAGATACTTCCCTAAGTCCATCATATCCCGCCCTTATATATGTTAATGGGTTCTCCCAGTTCTTGCCGTTAACCGCTTCATCAATCATTCTATTTACACCTTTGCGATCAAGACCAACAAAGGCCGATAGTGGAGCGCCAGAAGCTTTAAATTCATAAGCTAATTCTTTATCTTTAACAAGTGATAAAACGCCTTTTGCAGTATCAAGAACTGGTTTAAAACCTGTTTCGGAGTAAATACCAGCCGTTAACGTGTCGCGAATAAGATTTCTAACTACAAAGTCAGGCGAAATCGTAGCCCCAACTCTTAACGCTTGTGCAAATGGCTTAAAGATACTAATTAACATATTTGCTGATGCTTGATTCATGCTCATTATCGCTCGGTAAAACTCTGGAGTAGTTTGAAAAGCCTGCTTTTTACCGTCTACCATTACTGTAAATATACTGGATTTAGCATCGCCAGAACCACCAGAAACAGCTTCGGCAAATTCACCTAATCCACTTTCCTTACTCAAAGCAACAAAGGTTTGTGCTACCTTATTTCGTTCTGCTGCGCTTAATAATGTGTAAGTATTTTTAATAAGGTTTTCAAGCGGGTCAATAACATTTCGCGTTGATCCCTCATCCGTCAACTTTTTCAGCGGATTAGATACATTGCCAATCTTCTTACCTGTAGCAAAGGTATTTTCCATTGCAGCCTCGTCAGAAAACTCTCTGCTCATTGGAACATAGTTCTTATATTTTTGGTGCAATGCGTCAACTGTCTTTTGACTAATTAGGCCGCACTCCTGAGCTATACTTAATAGGTTGTCGCTGTATTGGTATACTTTTTCGGTTAAATCATCTAACTCTTTTGGAGCGTTTTTAACAATAGTTTCTGCATCAGCATTTGACATTGGCCCTTTGTACTCTGTACTATTGGCTTTTTTCAACGCATCCTCAGCTTGCTTAAATTTGGTCGTTGCTTCATCAACAATTTCTTCTGCTTTAAGCACAGCAAAACGATGTTGAGTATAACTATTATGTTTGTTCTTTCTAACATTATCAAGATTGGCTTTAGCATTGAATAATTCTTGTCTTGCTATATTGTAGGCTTTTTGATACTCTGCTCTTACATCTAAAGTTTTAACCTTATAATTTTCTAATTGCTTTTTGGCTGTCAATAAAGTGCTGAGTGCTTCATGCCAATTTTTAAAGTTACCGTTTTGCAGGTAACCAGGATATTTTCCATCTAGATTTTTTTTGTCAAGACCATTGAATATTTCTTTCATCGTGACATCATAACGAAGTTTATTATTATATATCTTATTAAGAGTGTCTCGTACTAAAGTTGGGTTATCATCCCAAACTAGCATTTCGGCCCTCGCAAGCGCGGACGTTTGAACCATCCGCGCCTTTTTATATGGATTTTTTTCATACTTTAATTCTTGGCCTATTTGTTTTTCGATAGCTGCCGACTGCCGCGCCAGATCCACCTTGTCATCAAAAAACGCCTCATATGCTTTATATGCAGCGTTTGTAGCCTTATCTTTTATTGTATCGAATATCCCTGTATCATTGCCGAATGACACACCGCCGCGTCCTCTGGCTTCTGGTGATTGGTTAAACCACCTTTGCATTTTATCGCCAATATCTTGAACTTTTACAGCTAAATCTTTGTTTTGGCCAAGCTTATCAACAAAATCGTTGTAATATCCAGGGAAGTTTTGTTTTGCTTTCGCCGGATCGGTTAGATACTGGCGAGTAAATTCGGCAATTCCTTCGGCTCTACGCTGTTCCGGTGTATATTTATCATAAATCTTATTGCCTCCCCAAATATTATCAGCGGCAGAAATTAATTCACTATCATGACCGGATATTTTTAATTGCTTATCCAAATAATGCCCAACCTCGTGTGCTTGCGTATCGAAGTCGCCGAAGTTTCTTGACCGGATAACATCTTTATCAACCTTAAATATTCCTTTTGCCCCGGCAAAGCCGATTCTGCCAGTTCTGGAAGTAACCAAGTCATTAACAGTCTTATTAATCTCTGCACGTGTTACTGGCTTAGCACTACCTGTTCCATTTTTAGTCGAAGGCGTTCCTAGTGCGGCCTGTACATTATCAGGGATATCCGAAGTATAATGCTTATTTACAATGGCCTTTATATCATCATTGGTAAGATGTTTGCCGCTTTGAATCGCTTCGTTTAATTCTTTTTCTATTGCAGCATCCTTTTCTTCATCGTACAATGCAAATTTTTCTGGCGTTTTCCCTTCACTTATTCCTTCTTCTTGAATTTCTGCCGCTTTTTCTTCGCCTAGAGTTTTTCCCACCGCTTTCTCTTCACTCGTTAGTGGCTTATTATACTCAATTGACTCCTGATCTTCTGTAGCGGCTCGTGAGCCTGTTTCTTCTTCGTTAGATACGTTTACATTAGCTTCGCCATTTTCTGCCATTCTAGGCCGTTCTTCGGATTCATTTTTTAGGTCATCCATTATCTTGCTTACATAAGCTTGCGTTTCCTTATACGGCGGTATCCCACCATATTTTTTTACTGCTTCTGGTCCAGCGTTATATGCTGCGAGCGCTTTCTCAGTATCACCGTCAAACTCATCTAAAAGCTGACGAAGGTATTTAGTTCCACCCATAATGTTTTGCCTTGGGTTATGCGGATCAACACCAAGCCCCTCCGCTGTTTCCGGCATTAACTGCATATATCCAATAGCACCTACAGGTGACTTTGCATCCGGGTTAAAACTAGATTCGGCCTTTATAACAGACCTTATTAAAGCAGGTGATACGCCGTATTGTGCAGACGCGTCTTGAATATCTGCATCGACTGTGCCCGGTTGAGCAGATGTATTATTCTGAGTAGGATTATCATGGTCACGTTGCCACCTATCAATACTTGCCGAAATATCTGCGTCTGACATAGAAGCAGTGGCAGTAGCAGCAGGTGCTTCACTACTCATAGCTCCTGGGGTTACTTCTTTTTCAGCGGTTTCTTTGCCTACTTCTTTGGCTGTTTTCATTGAAAAATATCTTTTTCCTTTGCTAAATGTGCCGCCTAATACTCCAGCCAAAGGAATTAGCTGTGATCCTGCCATTAGAACATTAGCGTTCATTGCTTCGGGGTTTTCATTAAATTTTTGCTGAAAATCAGGATCAGACATTATATCAACCAATGGACCGTATGTTAAGTCGCGCCCAACTTTGCCTAGTCCTCCTGATGAGTAAGAATCCATTGCGTTCTCGAATATTCCAGCCGGAGGAATTACCCGATAAATAGTTTCATAACGAAATGTTTTAAGCGCCTGATTACGCTGTTTAACGGCAAAGTCTACGTCATTTTGTGTATATCCGGTTTTAGGTATATATGTCCCTGTCTCATCATCATGATATGCAACTTTATCCAGATCGTCTGTAGTTCTTTGCAATTCGCCATAACTTTGTCTCGCACCCACAGCAAAGTCATGCACTATCTTTAATGTATTAACTGCTGTTTGCGGGTTTGACGGAACTCTTTCCCCGGTAATTGCCGCATATGGGTTTTGCTCCAAATAACTCATAGTATGACTTGCAGCTTCTTTTACATTGTTTACAAATGAATCCTGGTCATTTTTCATCCACCTATCAATTTTTTCGTCAATTGTTTCAGGTGGTGCATAATAATAATTAGCATCAGGATTTTCGCCTGTTTGCACTTCCGTTAATGCCTGTTCCTGCTCCGGAGTAGCCTCTCTATAGCCCATAACATGATTAGCATAATTGGTATCTTCAAATGCCTTCTGAGAATAACCACTAGATAAATAATCAAGACCCTTTTTTACGACATTTTCAGCACTATCAAACGCACCAGTTATATAGTCCCATGCTCCCATACTTTAGTACCTCTCATTCGATAAATCATTCGTACATTGCTCAGCCTTTTGCCGGGCCTTTTCTGGTGTCATACCATTGTCAACAAACTTTTGATAGGCAGTATAATAGGTTTTGTACCAAAGTTTTTGTCCCTCGGTTAACTGCGGTTGTTCTTGTGCTTGCTCGTTTTTATCTTGTATTTCGTAGCCTTTATTTCCTAAAAATGCGTTATATCCATTTTCATAGTACGCAGCTTTGTCATATTTTTTTTGTTCAGCATCAGAAATATCTTCTCCATCTTGTATTCTGGTGTAATATTCTTGGCATAGCCGCGCATTGTTTATATGTCCACCATTTTTCCCATACCCGATCCAAAATTTTTGTTCTGGAGTATAATTTGCTTTTCCACTTGCAATTTTATTTTGAGTTTTAATCTTTGGTTTTATATATTTTGTTTCTAATGTATCTTGATCAACCTTTGATAATCCAGAAGTATGTAAAACACTATACATTTGACTAGTATCATCACCGCATAGCAGCATTTTTTCTGCTACACTGTTTCTTAAATCTTCCCTTTGTTGGTTATATGCAACACGGTAAGTTGTCATATTTGAAGCGTAGATTTTTCTGTATTGCGGTAAATCAGGATCATCTTTATGCTCTTGATTCAATGTAGCCAATGCCCCCATTTCATCACGGCCAAATCGAGTAATTAGATCATCAGATATTTTCTGTGCGTTATAGGCTACGATAGAAGGGTGCATTTTTGATTCTATCCCCATTTGCATTTCAGGCGAAAGTTTATCCTTGTACTGGTTATAAACCATAACCGCCCTTTCTGGGTCGGTTTTAATCGTATCAGTAATGTACTGGCCTAATGCTTTTTGCATGTAAACCGATTTATTGTAGGCGGCTGCATCTCCGGTGATTCCATCATGTTGGCTTTTTAAATCAACTAATCCTAAACAATTAATTACGTTTTGGTTAGCAGACTGCCAGTCCGGTTTATTCTTATCTAACAAATTAAAACTCATATATGCTGCATTAGTTGCTTCATCTGTTGCCAAACTATTATTGTTCTGCCACATTACCTCTTTTTGTTTTGATTCATGGTCAGCGCCAAAATTAGTAATTGTAGCTACATGATTTAAGAGAACACTTGAAAGCATTCTCTTTTGATCATCATTAGTACACTTATTTAGAGTATCAGCCGCAAGTTTTTTAACTCCATCTTCTGCTTGCCATCCAGCACCAGGAGAAATAATCGTGCTTTCCAATCCTGGCGGCGCATTAGGATCATTTTTAACAGTAGTAACTGCGTCCTGACCTTTTAAATTAGCAATTTGATTCTGTAGCCCATTTGCATCCTTTAAAAAGCCGTAAGTCAATCCTTGTACAAAGCTCAAATTATCTTGGTGTTGCTGCTCAACCCGTTCATTATTCAGTTCTTGTCCAAGCCCCATAGCTGCCTTTGCAAAGCCCTGTGCTGCATCATTAACAGCACCTATATTAAGCTGCTTTACATCCATGGCTGGCTCGCGGATTGTTGGAGTTTGTAAATTAACTTGTCGTTGATAACGTGGTACTACAGGCAATTAAATCACCTCATTTCTTATATGTCCATTTGCCCCACAGTGATCCCGTTCCGCCTGTTGATTGATATTTGTTGTATTCACTAGCCAATGTAGTAGCCCCAGTGAGTAGACTTGTTCCAGCGTTCAGCCATCCGGCCTTAGTAGCATTTGACGCTGCTGTTCGATACGCTGACGCTTGACTACGGTCGCTCTGTGCCTCTGTTTCCAGTCCGTATACGGAATTGGCAGTATTGTGGCGAACAGTTAGCGCGTCCATTAGATTTTCATAGTCGGTAGACTGTATTACATCCTGTGCGCTGCCGGAATTTGTATCAATATTAGAAGCGCCGTACATTGCAGTCTGTTTGCCCATCATTGCATTGCCTTGTTTTCTAATCTGCTGTTCCTGATCCGCACCCGACCTTGCAACATTGGCGGCTTGGCTCTCTGCCCTTGCCGCATTATTTTCAGCTATTTTAGCCTGTTGGGCATACGCCGATGATTGAGATTTCGCCGACTGTACTCCAGCAACTGCACTAACTAATGATGAGGCTATCGTTGCCGCAGCTACACACATTTACGCCGCCTCCTTTCTGAATCTCCGTATTGATACGCCGTTATATACTTCCTCTGGGCCAATACTAAAACCAAGCCATGTAAGCCACTTTAAAATAAAGGTATTGTTAGCCGCCGTATAGTTGCCAAGTACGCCGTATCTGTCCAACAGGCTAGTTAATTGAATCCGGCTTTCACGAAAAAATGACATTGGTAATTGATCAATACCGCAAACAAACAGCATCCATAATGAATTAGGTTTAACCACGCCATATATACAGACGATCTCGCCGTTTACTTCTGCAACCCAGCTTTCACAGGAAGACGCATAAGACATAAAAAGAGCGTCTTGACCATTCATATTTGCAATAGCCAAACACTCTTCTACGTCTTCGCCACGCATTCTCGCGCCTATATAGTCAACATCATCTAAGTTTGCTTGTCTGACATTAACCATCGAGCGTCACCTCTGTTACAATAGCAGCTACTGCGATCGGTAACGGATCGCTCATACGAATACATATCCTACCCTTTACACTTGGTGCTGAGTTAAACTGTATCTCTTTATCGCCAGTATAAAGGGCAATCGGTACACCATACGCCTCTGTAGAGCGCATTTTTAGCTCATATAGCTTAGAAAAGCTAGTACCAACAAAAGCCCCGCGTGAATTCTCAAAGCGGATTGTAGCCTTTGTAATGGTCTTATACCGTGTCTGTATTGTCCCATCTTGGGCTTGAAACTCAATATTAAGAGTCTCTAGGTCACAGGTATAAGGTAGCCCGACATGCACTACACTAGCTGAGTAATCAAGAGTAATAGCTCCGTCAGTTACAGTTTTCTGTGGATGCACATTGCCATCCGCTAAGATAGATACTGTTTTGCCTTCAAGGTGATCCAGGCCGCTGATCGTACTTACCGCCGTGTCGCTAGAATAACTAAGCCCACAGTCAACGAAATATTGATCAGCAGGATCATAAACCACAACCTCTTCGCCATCGCTGTTTGTTGATGTAGCCGCATCGGTTACCCGCGCCGCCATTACTTCAACATAGCGCTTTGTTTCACCGTTGATAGTGCGGTTAACAATAAACCACACTTGGTCCCGGTCATCACCAGGAATAACAGCAACACTCTCATATGTGCCATCTGTTTCATGTCGGTGCCAGCCGCAAACCTGCTGCTCTTTGAGATAAGTTAAGCCAAGTAATGTCCCATCGCTACCAATGCACCAGACAATACCGTCCGGCTCTTGTGCGTAGGCCCATTGCTTTATCGTCCGGTTCTTAAACAAATGCTCGGCATACAGCGTCAAATCAACTGCAATATATGACTCAGCCGAATAGTCATAACCCATATCCCGAACAATAGCGCCTTTGCAGCTTGTAAATAATATCCGGTTGCCGATAATTACCGGCTCTAGACTTGATGCACCAAAGTAGCCTTCAGCACTGGCATTTTGTGAAGATGGGGTAAATGCTGTAGAATCACCCGCGCCAATAACCCAATACCCGCCAGCGGTTAGGCCGATAATTTTAGACAGGGCCTTTAGTGACTTTATTGCATTTACCTTGTCATTTACTAACGGAGTAGTAATAGCGTCATCATCTTCCACCGTTGCCGATACTCCAAAGTTGGTATAGTCGCCGCTATTCGAAGTCCACAGCGTTTGAGGTTCGGATTCTGTCGCGCCAAACACTAGCCTATTCTGATAAAACACAACCGCACTAGGCCAGCCTCTTTCTTCGCTCCATGCCCCTTGATACCAGTATTCTGTAGCGTCTGTACTACCAAACTGCTGTTTAACTGTTGCGGTTGCTTCTGTCGTGCTGGTAACGGCTGTTATCTCGCATATGCCATAAGATGTATATGGTTCGAATTGCAAGTCAAAGCGGCAAACGTCATCGCTATCTGTTGAGTCCCACGAATACATCCTCACCCGCAGCATAACAATTTCGTCATCTTCTGTACCAGAATCAGCAATGTTATCTGTGGCACACGAGTATTGTCTTAGTTTCTTCCAGCTCTCCCCGCCATCCTCTGACTTTTCAAGGTACAATACGCCTGTCCATGTGCCATGAGTGGTTAACATCCATGTACCCATGCCTGTTACGCCACCGTTGGCGCCGCTAGATACGGACACTGAACTTGTGCCACCGTAATATGACTGTTTTAGTGTGACTGAACATGATCCAGATTCTAAATCAGATATTGTCGCATAAGCATATCCTCTTGTCGTAGCTACTGAATACTCAAACTCTCCGTTTGCTGTCTCAGATAAAACTGATGAGAAGCTACTATTATCAGTTGAATAATATAGCGTTACTGTGCCACCGCTGTATGTTCCGGAAACAGTCATTGTATATGTAATCGTATAAGAACTGTGGGTGTGGGATGACGACAGAGTATCGGTTTTGTTACTGGAACACACTCCCGAACTTGTAAATTTGCCACTCAAACATTGTGCTTCAATGTCCTGGTCAAGCCTAAACAAAGCCCCAACATGATTAGATGTAAATACATCATCAGAGGCACTAAGCGTAATCTCACCATCAACCGTCAATGTGCCGCTTGGTGTTATCGTAGTATCAGTAAGATTCATTGGCGCAAATGGCCCTAACGTGAAGGCAAATAAGGCTATTGCCCATCTAGTATCACCTGACCTTGTAAGAGTCCTTGGTGCATAATCAGCGTGGGCCAAATACATTACATCGGCAGACTGAGTAAATTTTAAGTCAGGTACATCAGCGATTGGATAAGGTGACGTTATTTGATATATTGCGCTCTGTACCCAGTAAGTAGCCCAATTAGTCCCTGTTCCCGGCTCGTCATCGCTGGTTGACGTGTGGGCCGTAGTGCATCGATATATTAGGCTATTAACTTCAACATAGTCATTTACAGCATAAGCTGTTGACGCTGCCCATGCATCAGCAGATGAAAGCACTAACTGACCGCTATCCCTGTAAAACCGGACATAATAGTCGCCAAATTCTAGCATGTATGCAATCGACTCGTTAAATGAAAACGGTATTAAGTATGCCTCTCCGCTGTCCTTAGTTTCGGCTACAAAGACGGTTCCCGGCCTATTTACTGCTGAACCCTGCGGCTTAACGTAGAAGTTTTTCATCGTTTTACAGCCAGTACCGTACTTTTGTACGTCCTGGCGCGAATCCATGCTTGGCGCGAACTCACCGCCTGTAAAACTGTTTTGCATTATATATAACATCTACTCACCGCCTTGCGTTTATATATGATCGCGCTGATTTAGATTTCTGGCTTTGTGGCCTCTGCTCTGCTCCCTCAATTGCCCCGGCAAGCATAGCGGCCTGATGCGCCTCGTTGAACGACGACATAGTAACCTTAATCCGGTTTGTGTCGCCTTTTTGCATTGCTAGTTCAGTAGCAATTTTGCAAGCCAGCGCTTGGACAAAAAGCGGATCAAATACAGTGGTGTCGGTAACGCGCAGCGTGTACCGCGCAATAGCTTGGTCTATATTACAGCAGACATATTTTGAATTGCCTGTACTGATGATTTCGTAGTCATTCGGTATCTCTGGGGCAATATTGCCTTTGTTGAATACCTTGCGAACATGCAGGGCATTAGTTGGATACTGATAAATATATAACCACACATCAGCTTCTGGGATTGTAACTGACACCTGCCCCAAAAATGCCGACTTAGTTGCAAAGTTCCAAGGGTATTGCCGTAGCAATGCGTCCCTTGTAGGTTCGTATACAAGACTGCAAGCTTCTGCCTGTGGGCTTGCTTCGCTCAATGTATTAATAGTGCCTTGACCAATCTTAGCCAAGGCCAAATTACATATTTCAACTACTGAGGCCATAACTTACCTCCCCAAATAAGAAAGGGACGGATTAACCGTCCCCAACATTAAACTCCTACAACTACGCCGCACTGTAAGAATGCGTTTACTGTTCCTGCGGTCATTGTCCCGTCAACAGTGTAATACAGTCGGTTATACTGCAAAGTACCAATTGGAATAGGAACTTGAACCAGCACAGTATTAGCTGTCAAATCAGCTAATAAAATAGTGCCAGAAGTAAACAATGTTGCATATGTGCTGAAATCGCTAGACGTTGAAGTCTGCCAGCTAATTTCTAGTGATGTACCACCAGCAAAGGCAGTGCCAACACCGGCTATTAGAAAAATCTGGTCATTGATACCAGTGCCGGCGGCAAGCCCATTAATATAGTTAGTAGAGGCCGCACTAGTTGTTACGGCCTGGTCATCTGAAAATCTAGTCAAATAATCAATTAAAGCCATGTATAATCCCTCCTTACGATATTACAGATTCAGTTAGAGTCATTTCATCTACACGACGAATAGGCACTCCCATGAATGACAGAGTAGGCCGTGGAATTCCTTGCCCATTGGTGAAAGTTTCAAGCGACAACCAAGCATTAGATTTGCTCATTAGTTGAACTCTGAGCATTGATCGTACTTTAGGGTGACAATAAAAAGCCCACCGTACGTTACCAGTAGTCGGTGGAATATCAAGAGCCATACTCATATATTTCATGACATTTGCTGATGTATCAGTTGAATCGCCAGCAGTCAGCAGGGCCGTAACATCAATATTAGCGATGCGAACCACATACCGCCAATCCTCTACAGCCATACCGCAATCCCATTGGAAGTATGTTCTATACCCTTGCATTTGACCGCCAGCAGTTGGGAACAAGGTAACTTCGCCCAGGTCATTCATATGAAGCCCAGCGGTTGAACCTTTCGGATAGATGCCATATACAGTATTAGGAGACCATCCAACAAGATAGATTGACGTTATCCCATTAGCTTTGGTAGAACCGCCAGCACCAATAACGTTTTTATAAGTAGTTCCACCAGTGCTAGACGTTAATCCGTAATATCTAGCAGCAAGGCCGTTAAACTTGGCATTATCAGCATCATAGTCGCCGCTAATAAGAGTCGACGCCATTGACTGGTTAAACCCTTCCATAATAGGCTTGGCCTGTTTTAATTTATAATCAGCGGTATTCCCATTGAGGTCTGCCAAGGCCTTGTCAACTTCGGAATAGTTACTCATTGTGCCGCACACTTCCATGATTTGACCAGTAGTTGACACGCTAGGATATACACCTTGGTTAAATTGTCTCCACGTTGGCGCCGGAATGTTTTCGCGCAAGCTAATCTTATGACCACCTGTGGAATTACCTGCAACCCACGGAATGTCGTCAAGTATTTCATTCGTTTCGGTCAATACTTCGCCAACAGCGGCTAGTTTGCCACTAGAATCTAAGTCTTTACTGATGTTGAACAGTGTAGGCCATGTATTAGTTAGTTCAGCCATTTAAATCATCTCCTTATTTACCAAATAATCTTTCAGCAAGCGACAACTCTTTTTGTGTTGCCTGATTGCCCTCTATAAACTTACCCTCACTTATTGCCTCGCCGATTTCCTTGAATATCCCGATCATCGCAGGACTATTTGCCAGCCCTGTAGCCTCCAATAGCTCTTTAAACTCAGGTGTAGCAAACTGGCCTAGTGTCTTATTAGCCAGCTCAATATCAGCTTTCTGGTACTTAGCAAGGCTTTCCTCACGCCATGCCTTACTTTGTTCTGCCGCTTGCTGCTGAATTGATTCCTGGCTGCCGCCGATAAGCTTTGCACCAACATTTACAAGTTTTTGCGCTTGTTCCTGTGATAAGCCCAGTTCTTTTGCAACATCCAAGAATTCAGCAGATTTTTCGGCATCCCATGTCATACCTTCTGGCATAGTAAAATCTTCGTATTTCTCCGGCGCAGTTGGCTTATCGCCCTTTTGCTCACCGTCTTCACTCTTTTGCTCGCCCTCACCACTATTACCGGTTAACAAATCACCTTCTGCCGCTGATGTATCGCTCTGTGCGCCAGCATCTCCGGTATCGCCAGCAGCAAATCCAGTGTCAGGTGCCGGTTCACCATCTGCGAATAGTTGTAGATCAAACTGCCTATCAGTGTTATCTTGTAAAGCAGTAAAAATCATGTTAATCACTCCCTAAAATAAGCATAAAAATAACCGGGGTATTGGCCCGGCTCAGATTGGATCACGCTCCTTTCACTATGTATCCCCTTGTGAATTTTTGTTTACCAGATAAGCAATAAGATATACAACATTGTGCAACTCCAATCCCTTGTGATGCCTCTTTAACGCTGTTGAATAATAGCGTTTCTCCACCATTAATAGGAATAGCTATTATTCGTCTGGTTGTTGCCTGCCGACCGAACAATCCTCTTTTTGATTGATGTATAATATTGTCTAGTTTAGAAACCCATTCGAGATTGCTAATATTATTATTTTTTCTGTTGTAGTCCTTATGATTTACTTCCGGTAATCCCATGCTGTTATCCAAAAACGCTTTGGCAACCAATCTATGAACTTTATATTCTAGCCTTACTCCATTTTTATACAAACGAATTTTAGGATATCCATAATGGTCTATTCCTTGTTTTACATTGCTAATCAATCCCTTTCTTCTATAATTTAAAGATCTAACATTTCCAAGGTTGCTTACTTGGTAAATACCTTCATAGTCTTCAACGTCTTTCCATATTTCCATGCCACTTTCTCCTTTATTGATAAAATAAAAAAGAAGGTGGCAGGTAATTATCCTGCAATCCTTCTTGTTTGTATCCTCCCTATTTCTTTTTGCCGCCTTTACACTTTGCCATGTCCATCACCACCTTGGTCTAATATCTGCCGCTTGATTGCTTCTGACAGTTCAATGTACTCACGCTCTGATTGATGCAGCAGGTCAACGCCTTCAAGCCCTATGGCCTTCATACTGCTTTCTAGGAGCAATGCCACGTTACGCATACCCTCGTTGAAGTATGTCCGGCTATCTCTAGTAAACGATGTATTGTTGCGACCGCACTTGAGTAATAGCCATTGAAAAAACCTGCGGCCCTGTTGTGTATCCATCAAGGCGCGAAGGTCATATAAGTTTTGCACATCTAACTGTGTGGCTACTTGCTGTTTTAGTATGTCATCACTCATTAGTTACCTCCTGCGCCTTGGTAACCGCCCGCGCCAGGTATAAGAGCATCAAGAGCAGAACCATTGCCCAACGGCGTTTGTGCTGCTGTCTGTGCTATATTAGCCGTTTGCTGTACGGCAGCCATCGCCTGAGCCGCCTGTTCTTGTTGCGCTCTCTGTTGCCTTGTCTTAGCCACTTGCTCATCCGACTTAATGATTGACGGCGAAATACCAAGCATGTCGGCGCTCTTATCTACTAATTTATCAAAGTCAATCTTGTCCAGTACCGAGCCTTGACTAAGCTGCGATAATTCTCCCGCATACTCTGTAAACTGTTGCAGCGCTGTGATACCCTGCATCTTCTGAGCTTGTGCCATAACCGATACATATTCAATCTTTAAGTTAACCCCTTGAAGCACATCGGGCGGCGGCGGCAATAGGTTGTTACGCATCGCAATGTTAAACACCCGATCAATAACCGGCTGTAAAAACTCATGCTGTAGTCTGTTAAACACTGGGCCAATACGGCTCATTTTTTCCTGCACACGCTCGATAATTTCACGGGCCGTTATCTGGCTCCGGTCAGCCATTTCATTTTCCAGCATTGAAAACAGGTCCACATAGAAATGTTTGTTTATCTCAGCTTCTATCGACTGTTTTTTAGCCTCAACCTCTTGTATTGCTAGGTTAACCTGATACAGCGATTGAACAGGATTAGCACCTACATCACGACTATAGTAAGTCACACCATTAGGTAATGTATTCACCCCGCCAGCGCTTAAAATATCAACCGGGGCAATCGTTGGCGGCTCAACCTGTTTCTTAATTCCGGTATGAATATCCTCTTCCATCGCCTGTAGTGCCTTCGCATCGCCTAGCGCATACCATCCTGGTCCGCGTCCGTATATATCAGCGCCCTTGACAGACCAGCGACTAACGGCAAATGGAAAGTCATCATACCCGCCTATTTCCAGGTAATCATCGTCTTTATCAGAGTTGCACCAATACAGGGAAATATACTTCTTAACCCACTTGATCATCTTGCCTTCAATATAGTTAGGATTAGGTATAACCAAGTGCTTGATCTTCTGGTACTTCTCGACGCTCTTGTTTTTCCACAGCACCTGTACTGTATTAGGGCAATTATCAAGGCCAAATGCTGATACCATTTCCGCGACATTCATCTGCACGTTCCTGGCGAATCGGTTAACTCTGTTACGATGATCTGTCCCAACTGCATACTCACCAATTGTAAACGTCCGGCACCATATACCATGGTCAGGGTCTTCCTCAATCAGCATCGCCGCTGTTCCTGGAGCGCCAAGTTCCTTATAAAACTCAATCGATGAATCGTAGAAGTTAGAACGAGCGAATAAATCAAGCAGTATATTGGTTACATCATCGCACCATCGTTTTACCTCGTCATTATCCTGCAATGTTGGGTCAACTATTGCCAACCTATACCACGGCCTAGACGGTGATGTAATCCCGTCTTGCATCCCAGAAGCCTGTATATTATTGGCCTGTAATGGCAACGTGTTAATCATCAGATCATCGCGGCGCTCACCATTGTTCGGCATATCCTCATCAAAGAAGCCGATGTATGGATTAATATAGTCGCGAATATCCTTCCACTTTTCCAGCCATTGTCCACTTGACTGTACGTCAAACATAGCCTTGTGTATTTTATTTAACTCGTCCCGCGTCAATGGTAGTGGTTTTTTCCCTCCCCATTTCATAGTCGCATCACTCGCCTAACAAACTTTTCTTACTTACGTTTGACGACGACAGGCTACTTGTGCCGGCAACAATATTCTTCGCATAACCATTTGCCTCGCGCAGCTTCTTGCGCTGCTTCTCCTGTTCCTCTTGGAGCGTTTCGGAATCGCCGGTTGATACAGATGTTGGCGCGGCTGAGTAGTCGCTTGAATCACTTGATACACTTGTTGAAAAACACATATTATCGCCTCCTTGCCAGCGGATTATACCGCTCACCATTATTTGCAAAGTACATACCGTTTTTATCTGCCTTGGCTTGTCGTAGAGTCTTAGGGACTACAGGATAAGCAAAGGTCAAAGCTAATGCATCGCCTAAGTCTGTAGACTTGCCAAGCCGTTCCTTGATCTTCTCTTTGGGTTCTAGCTTCATCCTGTTCGCAGTATCAAAGCTATACTCAGGCGTAACAAGGTCAGTCTTTAACTCTGGTATATTAGGTATTGCCCCGCCTCGCTTCTCTAGCCATTCGCGTACAGAATCCCACATCTCAGTCCGTTTGTTTGCATATCGTTCCTTCTTCAACGCCGCGCCGCCAAATGGCACTTCCATTACATCTTTAAACCCTAATTGTCGCAGCCTATCAATAACGCCTTCGCCTCGCCCTGAATCAATAAATACAGCATCAGGATCAAAATCCTGTATTTCAGCCGCTACACACGCCGCTAACTGCATATTGTCAATGTTGTCATATATCTTAGGATTAAACGCCTGTAAACCTCGCCGCCTAAAAATAACGCTTCTATCATCGCCAAACCTAGCCACATCAACACCTAACACCTTTTCGGCGGTCATCACATCAGCTTCGGTATATATTCTTTTAGCCGCCTCAGTAGCTACATCAATAGTAATCAGCACATTAAACGCCGATGCCGTGAAGTCACAATATAACTCCTGTCTAACCTCTGTTGGAGTCATATCTCGCTTCATGCTCTCTAGCTCATCGTCAGGTATTACGCCTGATTCATCAGCACGATACATGCAGACATACCATTCATTTGATGCACAAGCCCTCTGATATATCTCGTAAAACTGGTTTTGGCCTTTAGGTGTACCAATAAAAACAGCCCACCCTGTTCTATCAGCCAAGGCAGGCCGGATAACTTCGCCCCATAGTTCGGGCTTTATCTGTGCGTATTCGTCTATTATTACGCCATCCCAATAAGTACCGCGAAGAACGTCAGGATTATCTGCACCCACAATGTATATGCGCGCTCCTGGCGCGTTTTTATGCATAGTCGGGAATTCTATATATAAATTGGTTTCATTGGCTTTAGTTCCCGGTATGACGTTTGTATAGTATTTAAGATAATTCCATGCAATCATTCGCGCTTGTTTTTGGAATGGTGCTATATAAGCGTACTGTGGCGACAGGAGTTTATTTTGTGTTGCCCTGCGGATAAGATGGTTAACACTACCAACGGTTTTACCAAACCGTCTATGCGCAACTATAACGGCCCAACGGTACTGCTCTAATGCCGGATGTATTTTGTCGCGCCAAATCGTTCTAGGTTTATATGGAATAGTAATTTTAGGCATCATTATCCCAACTTATTATGATAGTGTTGTCGCCTGTTGTCTTATCACCAAGGCTGGCCTTACCCACAGTTTGAAAGTTTTTTAGCGCCGAAGACAATTTGTTTAGGTCTTCAACCAAGAAGCAATTGCCTATTCCATGCTGTATCTTCTCTATCCCAGCCTTGGCAGCATTAAAACAATCAAGATCAAACTGGCTACCTTCGTCAGAGATCAATTCTGCCTTTTTCTCTTGACGCTTTATTGATGTTTTATTGACGAATATTTCTCTTTGAACTTCCCACTGTTCAGCTTTAGCCTTGCGATTAACGGTTTCTGGGGCTATCCCGTATTTATCAGCAATTGACTTTTGTGTCGGATAAACTAGCTGCCCATCTTGTTCCATTCCTTCTATATACTCTTTTCTTATTTCATCCCAATTATGACGGGCCATATTATCACCACCTTTAAATACAGTTGCCTAAACTCTTTAATGTACTCTGTAACGCACTCTTGCGTTCTTTGAGTATCTTTAATGCAAAATCACACTCAGTCGCTCGCATCTTTGCGTCAATCAACTGTGGCCCAAGCTCTGCTATCGCTTGTTCAATCTCTAATAATGCCCGCTGTAATGCTGCCGGGTCGCGTTCGGCTCTCTCAGTCGCTGTTAGCATACAATGTCAATTGTCCTTCCCTCGCCCGACAAATACCATGCTTCGCGTTGTTTAGGTGTAAGTTTCCTCCATGCGTGCTGCTGTTTGCAAAACCATATACCTTTGGGGACAAGAGTAACCCAAAAATTAATCCCCCTATGTCCAACCATAAATCCATACGACGCTATCACAAACCAAATAAAATCTTTAAGCCATTTCATTGTCTATCCCTCACAATCTCTCTCAACTTATCCCGGCCTATATTGCCAGCGTGTACCTTGTTATGGCACACATAGCACAACAATATAAGATTCTCCGGCACATCATGGCCTCCGCTGCCCCGGCTCTTGATATGATGCACCTGCAAATTAAAACGGCTCCCGCAATATTCGCAGCAGCCGATCTCATGTATACGCTGTATTAGCTTTTTATCCACTACCCTGCGTGGCTTTGGTATCATGACCATATACCATATCGCTTATATTGCTTTTTACCGCACCTGTCGCAGAATCTCATCCCGAAATATGTTAGCCACTTGTGCCAGCCCAACCAGCATAACAGCCTCATCTTAGCACCCTGCCCCTCTTGCCACTGCGCACCGGCTCATGATTAAGCGCGGTCTGCCGATCAGGTTGGTACATATCACATTTCCCCTTTGTAAGTGCAATCCTCGGTGCCATGCACACATCCGTCCCTTGTCTCTCGCAATCCCGTTTATCGCATTTTACAGTCGGCATATAATCACCCCTATTTTTAGGCATTATAAAAGCCCAACAACATAAGCTGTCAGGCTCTACTTTAAAAATTAGCGGCCTAAGAATACAACATGGCCGCTTTGCAAGAACTAGACCTGGTCCAAGGTCTATTATTTGTGCTTCTGCACACTATCATAGTACCACGGTAAATTAGGACTTTGGTAAATTACAAAAGTATTTTTATAAACAACTCTGTCGAATTGCTATCCTTACCACAATATTAACCATCTCATCCCACCATTTATAAAAGGTCTGTCTAGTTGGTATATTGCAATAGCCATATTCCCTCTCATGCCAATCCGAATACCGGGACATCGTGTAATCTATCCACCCCGGCCTACCACCTGTAGATGTTTTCACTAATTCAGCCATGCGCCGTATGTCTAAAAAGGCTCGCTTTCTCCGGCTTAATGTCTGCTCTGCCATCTCAATAGCTATAATCCATCGTTTGTCATAGTCTAAATCAGCTAACCTTATGCCCTTCTTTTCTGCCGGTCTGCCTGTATCTGTACCATGTGGCATACCATCGCATACCACTGCCCCCAGGAATTGAATACTGTTCATTCTCTCTAAATAAGCCTGTCTACGTTCGGGGTACTCCAAAAGCCACTTTGCCGCCTGTTTGTTCTCGTCCTGGTAGTTTATTTTTAATGCTGCTCCCATCCTAACCCCTCCCCACAAAATCAAAGCATTTTATTTAAATATCTTTCTCTGTCACTCGGATAATTGTACTCTTGATTATCATTGTTTGTCCGGTCGCTCAGCTCAGCGCGTTTGGCATCGTTGAAATTTGTTACCTCGCTCAAGTAGCCGGTGATGCGCCTTATACGCCGTATATGTGACCATTCTCTTGCTGTAATTACAACATCCTCATTATCTAAACTAAGGCTAACACTCTCCAGCCTCTTGCCCTTTTCCTCCCAATCTTTGATTTCATCTTTTGCATATTCTAACGCTTCATCGCGTTCTATCTCATCCTGATAGTACACAAATACCCCTTCGTAACTATCACTTGCTATACAGCTTTTCATATTTGCCCCTCCCCACACGTGTAGGGCAGCTTATTCAGCCGCCCCTTATCTATTTTATTGCTACTACCGCCAGCACCCCGGCTCCGATCAGCACCAGCCAACCTACCGGAGTGCATAGCAGATAGTATAGTGTGTTAGTCAATAACCTTGTCCCCCATTACAGCCAATAGCGCAGCCTTGCATATTGCCTCCGGCGCGGTTTTGCACCATATTTTTTTATTAACACATTCTTGTGCCATGCAATAATCTATACCGCAGTATCCTTTATCACACCAATTAATCTCAAAACCAATTGTCCCGTTCTTGTCGTATTCTTCTTCGTAAAATTCTTTTTCATATGATTTTTGAATCATAAAAGGTTGTGGCATTACCTGAACTACTTCCCATGCCGTCGCAATATCTGTGCTGTAATCTGGTATCGCTTGTGGTCCAATGCATGAATTAGGTCTGCATAACATCGGGCTGAATTTAGGTCCACCTGACCACTCTCTATCATGCCATTCCCATCCCATAATCTTCTCGGCCACAAGCGCATTTAACTCATTACCTGGCTTCATTGCCAAAATATCATCCCTACTCACGGCTTGGACTCCTTTGCTTTAAGATAGCGGCAAAGCTGTTCATGCAATCCACCGGCAATATCGCATTTAATTTTGCTATTGTTTTCAGCATAATAGTCATCGCCAATCTCTATACAAAATTGTTTGTCGTCAGGATGTGGGTAAGGAGCAACAATAAATCTCGGTAAACCACTAGAGCAACCATCCAAAGTAGACAGTAAAGAATGCGCTAATCCTTCTAATTTGTATCTAGCTGTGCCTTCAACGCTTTTATCCCAGTAATTAATTAATGCAACAACATACTCTAAAAATTGCTCTCTGACTTCATCAACGGTCTTCTCTCTGCTCATTTTGATCGGCCTCCTTCGCTTTGGCTAGGGCTTCGCTAACACTTTGGACAAGCGGCGCAAGTCCTTGATATACTTCGATTAATATGTCTGTAGGTTCTATCCTGCGATATGTTTTCATAGTTTCACCACTAGCAAATAAATTCATGGTTTCGTATGCCTTTGCTAATCGCCTTTCAACTTCTTCCAATGCCCCAACCAGCACTTTTACCTTCGCCTTCAAAATGTCTATTTCTTCCTCATTTTCAATGTTTAACTGTCCAATTTTTTGCGCAGTATCTAGTTCAGCCTCTGCATTATCGGCTCTGGCTTTTTCTGCCCGTAACTCTGATAAATCTTTTTTATCAATTTAATAGCTTCAAAAAGTTCAAACGATTCACTATTCACCCTTGCTCACCAGCCCTTCGCCACGTTTCCACTATTTCATATCTTTTGGGTTGGGCCATCGGCTCTTCTAGTAAGCCCAAAGCCTCAACCGGGGATATATCATTTTCACGCAGTAAACGTAACAATTTTTGGCTCTTCGATTCGTGTGTAGGTATAAATTTAACTTTCAACCCTTGCTCACCAGCCTTTTTAGTGTGAATATTACTGGTTTAGATTTAGGTATCTCTTGCCCGCACATGAGGCAAATATCCGTATCCTTCGATTCCTCATTTTTAAGCATTGCTTTTATCAATTCATGGTTTTTACCGTAACCAATCAGCATTTACTCACCAGCCTTTCAGCTAGTTGCCACCCCGAACGGTCAACATCGCAATTTTCATTACATCTTGCTTTCCCATATACCCATTTACAATGCTGGCAATTCCCGCAGCACCGCAACGCCTTATTCTCACGCTCTAACTGCTCAATCTTGGCAAGAAGGTCGGCTCCGGCTGTTGTTGATTCAAGAACTTCCATAACCTTTCGGTAAGTAGCCGACTTTACAACAAACGCAGGTACATGCCATTTAAAATAAACACTCATAACCCAACGCAGAGCCGCGCAATCTGCCTGTTCCTGCCGTAACTGCTGGCGTAATGCTGTAACTTCATCCCCTAAAAGTTGATACCCAAGTATAGGATCAACTCCGCATTTTTGCACATTTAACGGCGACAGCTCCTGCCTTGTTTTCGTATTCCCATATATGTGTACGTTTGCCCATCGCTACCGCCCCTTTCTTACGCAACCATCCTCGTCTGCTTTTTCCAGTATCTTTTTACAACGCTTGCAAGTAACCGACGATGAAATATCCTCATAAACCTCATCTGCTAGATTCCATGTATTATTGCAAACGCTTGCGATTTTAACATCGCCGCCCAGTCTAACTTTAAATCCGCAATGCAAAAGCTTTTTCCGTTTTACAATATTGACTAATCCAGTAAAAGCCATTACTTACCGCCCCTCTAACCAATAATCGATCCAGCATTGTCTTACTTTTTTTGTCGCAGATGTTCCAGATGTTGCACAACCACATTGTTTTAATCCACAATCTGCTGGACACTCTCTGCCCATTATTTTTGTTGCTTTATTAAGAGCATCATCCTGTGCGCGTATTAGGTCTGCTATATCTTTTGCATCAAAATCCCATATAGAATTAATAATCTGGTCTTCTTGTGCGTGAGCGTTATATATCACTCGCGGGTTATGATTCATCAACTTTGTTCTGGCCTCATCAGCCGTTATCTTAGCCATTGTCCGCGCCCCCTTTGCTACACACATAAAACCACTGGCACAATTCCCCATCAGCTACACACGCCGCCTTGCAGTCATCCATTGCTATCACCTTCTAATAGCTCTGGATTATCGTATATATTGCCGACTACTTCCCCTAAAAACCGTAATGAATATTTGCTAATATCATGGACTTCGTTCCGTTTAAGGTTTTTGAATTTAAAAGTAATATCATTTTCATCCCAGAAAACCAATGTTGGAACTTTCCCATCGCCCATAGTAACAATATCGCCCTCGTAAATCTCAACGCCGTTTTTATCTCTCAGCCCGGTATACTGGTCCACAGTTTCAGGCTGTAAATCAATGCAGACCATCGAACCATCTGCCGGATGTTGTCCAATATACGACACTTTCCCATCATGATGTGCAATATCCCCATAATGCCATCTGTGATCATCTATGCTTAATCCCCTGAACTTTATCTCTCTCATTTGCTATCACCTTCAATATCTATTGCCATCTGGCAAACTTTGTCTAACGGGCAATCAGGGCAATCATCAAATAGTGGGCAATTACCGTTATCTCCAAATACGTCCCATATCGCCTGACCGAGCCGCAATTTATCCTTTGTGCTAATCTCTCTCATGCTACTGCCTCCCTAAGTTGCTCCGATGCCATTTTTAAGCCGATCAAATAAGCGTATACCCTTGCTGGAATCACGTCTCCAACCGAGTAAATCCATTCCCAATAGTCACGGTCAAGTTCTTCTATAAAGTAATACCTGTGATCTTGTAACCTCCAACCCCACTGTTGCCTATTTTCGCACCCCCTAGCTAAATCAAATAAGTCTTTCATTTGGTCGTGGTCATAATCGATTTGATCTTTTCTTAATCGTTTTAGCCACTCACGCAAGCCCTTTACCGCTTCATCCGAATCAAAGTCTATCTTTTCGTCGCAGAATGCGCTCATTTTACTTTTGAAATATCCAATATTAACATCATCAAAGGTATGAACTCCAGCCTTCCATGTTAAATTAAATACCGCTTCTCCTATATCACCAGATATGTACATCTTCGATCCATCAAAAACATAACGGCAATAAAGTGTAATACTATCTGGCCTTCCCCAATCCAGTACTTGTAAATCTCCATGCTGAGTTAATGTAGCTATATGATCTTTAAACCATTTTTCTCTGATCACTTTCTCAATCTCTCTCACACTAACCCCTCCGCTCCACTATTGGCAGTTCTCCTGCCTTTGCTCGCTTCACATACTGCTCAAACATGCAATTATCGCATCTATGACAACGCCAATTGCCTTCTCTTTCGACTTTTTCGCACTCAATTTTAGGTAAGGCATCATCTAATAGTAAGTACATCGCGTTTCTAAGTTGTTGCTTGGTATATCTCACGCTAACCCCTCCGCGCTTAATCAAAAACTTCTACACCATCATAATCTTTAGGTACTAAGCAGCACTCCATTTCATTTTTTCGTCCATAAGAAACAGCATACTTACCTTCAGCCTCGCCAATAATTTCATATTTTTTACCTGCCTTAAAATGCAGTGCATCATCACAATACATATCTTTTTTAAAAATTACGTAATCTATCACCGCTAACCCCTCCCCTATGTATAAACCCAGCATTTACCGGGCATAATATTACTGAACAGCCCAAATAATCTCCTTATTTATCTCCTTGCAAGGCCATAGCCAGTGGCCTTGTTCTTTTTTTGTCTACTCACCCCCACGGATCAATTTTCCCGCCTGTCTGCGCTATAAATAGCCACTCCGCATATTGCTTCGCTTTTGCAATCTCCTGCGTTGGATCATCTTTCTTACCACATCTCAGCACATATTTGATAATGTTGCCTTTGCAAAATCCGCAAAACTCCTCTTTCGTCATGTGCATCTGCATAATCTCAATCGGCTGTACTTCTGCTGCCTGATAATGTTTAGCCGTTGCCGCTGTACCGTCCATTAGCTCACCGCCTCGATCATAATCCTCGTCGCATTGCTGCCAGCCACAGCCAATTCCCAAGACAAGTCAATGTTTGAATCATTGTCGTCAACGATTACCCCCGATTTAACCAGACCGTCCATTATAAATTTCGGAGTATAATTGTCTTTATCTCGGCGCGCATTTGTCTTAAACTCATAAACGATATGTACTTTTGCTTTGAGTAGGTTTAACCCCTTAACTCTTGCATTGACAGCCGCCGCCCATACTTCTTGTTCCCACCGCTTTTTTATTTCGCTTTGACTTCGCCAGTGTTTCCTGGCCCACCGGTTAAGGCTAGGCGGTACATCAGGCAATATCAGTGTTATCATGCGCGCCCTCCCTTGCCAGTGTCTCAATCGCCCGGTTAATATTATCAATCATCGTACGGCATACGCTTACGCTTGTGCGTCCCTGAATAGCCAATGTTAACCACCGTTCCCGTTCTTGCTGTAGCCTCAATATCTGTTCCCGATTTTTGTTTGCTTCTAGCCACTTCATCCGCTGTTTCCCCCTTAAAAGTCATCCTTTCGCCGATAAATTTAAGTGGTACTTTTCCCCTGCCACCGTCACGGTTTTTGTCCAAAACTAGATAATAGTTGAACCGGCTTTGGCACTCTTGCATTTCCTCGAAGGTCATTTCTCGAAGTAACCCGAATAAGTCACACTCATTTTTCATCCCTCTGGCCCCTTCAAGCTTCTCATCATCGTTAACCTGAGCCAGCATTATGATTGTTATTTCAAGCTGTTGTGCCAAGGTTTTCAGCTTCTTGGCAATTGTCTTATATACTTGCCACTCAGTAAGCTTTGCATCTGCTGTATCCATCCGGCCTACATAGTCCACAATCATAAATTTCATTCCGGTCTGGGCTTTAAACCGCCGCGCTGTGCTAATCAAAGTATTTATAGTCAAGTCCGGCACTGTTACCGTGTAGAATCCTGATGTATGCATCTTATCCAGCAATGCCGCCAACCGGTTAAATTGTTCGTTGCTCAATTTGCCGGCCGCTAGGTCAGTGTGTGTGAACGATTCCCCCACGCTCAATATCGCTGCATTTCTTATGTCCATTTGCTCCGCGCCCATTTCTGTATTAACATACAGGCTTGGGATTTTTTGCGTTATCGCAATATCGCGCATCTGGTTCATAGCGAATGCCGTTTTCCCTTTACCGGTCTGTGCCGCAAATATGATTAGCTGCCCCGGTAAATAGCCGCCGTTTAAAGCGTAGTTAAGCCTGACATAGCTTGTACTTATACCCCCGTTAGACCTTTTGTCCATCCGCTCCGATACTGTGTTAAGTATCCGCTCTGCTAATTGCTTGGGCGTAACGATTTCATCAGCTTTACCGGTTGAAACTTTGTAAGTGAGCTCCTCGAAACTCTTGGCAACCTCGCCCGGATCTTCTTGATCTTCCAGACGATGAATAGCCTCCTGTGCTACCATTACTATTTGCCTGGAAATAAAGAGTTTTTGCAGCCGATCTATGTAATACTGGAAACTCGCCGTACTGTAAAACCCATCTTTCAAGAGTAGCCACGAAGTCCCATTGTGCTTGACTATATCTTTTAACTCAGTCGCTACCGTTACAGGATTTACAGTCTTCTTTTCCTCGTACATTTTTTTGATGCCATAAAATATATCGTGGCAAAAGTCTTGTGTAAAATGGTCAGGGTTAACATCGTATATGCCAGATTCCAGGCAGCTTTTATCAGCAATCATGCAAGCTAATACCTGACGCTCAATATCTAAGTCCATCATGCTAGTGGTAAACCTCCCCCATATGCTTCAGGTGCGGCCCTAGTTGGCTTTGCTCTAAAGCCATTAGCCTTCCAGCTTTTTAATACAGTGTCGATATATTTAAAATTTCTGGCGTTATGAGTTACAGCCTCACTAATCGCCATCACAATCCAATTTGGTGGGTACTCGCTAATAGCATCATCTAGATACTCTTTAGTCAAAGGGGATATTACCCCAATCTCATTCTGGAAAGTTTTATATACCTCGGCGGCGGCATCATCCGAAGAAGGATTATAGGATGATAATTCTGTATCTGTATCTGTTTCTGTATCTGTATCTGTATCTGTATCTGGGGGCGTTGCAGAAACGTTTTCTTGTTGTGCTTGCAACGTTGCATCAACGTTTCTTTTTTTCTCTCTGCAACGTTTACTACGTTCTGTTGAATTGTCCGATTCAAATTGCCGTTTTCCCCAATTGACCAATTGCCAACGTTCGTTAATAAAACCCTTATCTATAAAAAGCTGCTTAGTCTTTTTTAATTCAGCCTTGCTTATCCGCAATACGCAAAGAATCTCGTCATCCGTTGCACTATCAAGATCATCATTACATTGCATACAGAACAACATTACTAGCCGCCTTTGCATATTCTCAGGCATCGTCTGTACCTTTGGGTCATTAGCAAATTCTCCATACATCCTAAACCATTTCATTTTTTAACGTCACCGCCCCCGAATCACTTCACAAACTTTCCTATGTTGCTCCATCAAGCTCATTCCCGGCTTGAACAACCGGCTTTCTCTAAACTCAAACTCTGTCTGTACCGGCGATCCCATTGCTATGTACTTTCTATTGCACACAGGCCCATGTTTGCATCTGATTGATTCATCTTTGTGTATGGGCCTTCCACACATCTTACACCGCTCCATGCTTTCGTCTCTCGGTCAGGAACCGCCAATAATAACCCGCCATACCTAACGCTTGAAAATCCCTACGCTGTCTATACTGACTCTTAAAATCCTTTATCAAAAACGCTATATCTTCGTCTGATGATTTATTAAGTACACTCCGGTGATAAGTTTTGGCATATGCAAAGCCTTTTAAATAATCAGCACACCCCATCATTACGCCTCCCCGCATAACTTCTTAGGTATTGGGTATCATATTCTTGTGAGGCTTGTCCCACTTGTATAAGGGTATTGGGGGCGATTAAGCCCCCTTATTTACTGTGCTGCTTCTTGTTGTTCTTGCCGTTCAACAATCCGCTTATCAAGCCATTCAATTAACTCTTGCGCTTGATCGGCTGTTATATCGTTACTGCTTTCCACATTGTAGGAAGTATGGATATGGTCTTTCATTTCGTCCGGCTTAATTCCGGCCTCTTTACTCATTGCAAAAACCTTACGTCGTTGTATATCGGTGATGCGCGGCTTTGGCGGCTCTGCTCCAGACTCTAGCCACTCCATAATCTGCTGTCCGGTACTTTCATCTGGCACAAACACCTTGCTGTCAAATAGCCCTGTACGATCTTTTCCCGCCTCTGCAACGTGTTTTTTATTGTCCAGGTCTAAGACTACCGTGAATTCATATTCTAGTCCGTCCCGCTGGATCGGAGCCATTCCTTTTTTTATTGGTACTTTTTTACCACGTTCGTCAGTTTCAATCTCATAAGCTGTCTTTGACCGCATTGTCACGATAATGTGCATCTTTGATTGCAGGATGGTATCAACTAATCTGTTGTGCATCGGCGTTACATCGCGCCAAGCGGCAAAAGAATTAGCCTTGCCAGTTTGCCGCTTATCAACTTCCTCCAACAGACCGCCCTGCCCAGCCCAAGCATGTGTCAAGCTGTCAATTATCAGTACATCATAACCTGCCGCCTCTGCTTCTTTGATTGTCGCTATGTATTTTTCAACGGTGAACGGTGGAGCTATTTCGGCTGTATCATAATCGCAAAGGTGACTGTAAAGCGAACCACTACCGTTTTCGGTGTCAAGTAAGGCAATCTTGCCGCCAATACCATTTGCTATTTTTAACGCGCTATAGGTCTTACCAGAACCGGAAGGCCCACATAAGGCCAACCGTAATTTTATTTTGCGTCGCTCGGCTTTTTTGAACATTCAGTAGCCCCCCAACTTTTTGATTAGGCCGTTTATCACATCTTTACTGGCTTCTGAAATATCATGTTTGCCAGTATTATATTCGTAATAGCCAAAGCCGTTAACGTGTTCCCTTTTGCAAACCTTCCAATACATTCTTAGAGCTAAAGTATTATCATCAGAAGGCGTAAATGGTACTGCTTCAAACTTTGACTCAGGCTTGCCCCAGATGACTTTCGGCTTCGGTTGGCAGTTGTATCGAGCAATACGACATTCCTTGTTGTAATTGTCGTATACAACATTCATATCCATCACACAGCCACCTTCGCCTTATCGTACTGCGGTAACACAATCAATACCTGAGCTTTTCCGCTGCCGAATATTGGTTTCTGGCCCTCTACACACACTGACCAATTGTCATTATCAAACCTGGTTACTACCTCTTGCACATCATAATCAGCCGCCAAATGCTCTGCTATGTCATACCGATCCACCGCTTTAAGCAGCTCATTTATATCTCCACGCCGTTTTAACTCGGCTACTAACTCCTCTGTACCTGCATCAGCTAACCTTGTTGCCCAAGGTCTAACCGCTTTTTCTAACATTGTCAATTCACCCTTTCATATGGTATAATCAACTTAGTCGTGAGATTCTTTTTCCGCACCGCTCAAACGGTGTTTTTCTTTTTCTACCTCCAGGGCTAGTGATGCAGCCCTGATAGTTTTATAATCCTCGCATAAGTCCTCCAAGCGGGGCAATTCGTCCGGCGTGATCTTACCGTCATCCAAGATGGTTAAGAGATCATGCCGCTTTTTTATGATGTTCTCGGCTGAGTTAAGTATTTTTACCCCTGCCAAACTTGGAGATATTTCATAATACTGATAACCAAGACACTTCCCTACGCTGCAACCGTTACCACAATGCCACATCATCAGCCGGCTTTGTGCCTGATAAAGGTCATCCATCAATACAACTTTGTCCGGCGGCACTTCTTCTTCGCCATATTCAATCCGGACAATTCGCTTTCTGCCCATATTTAGAAGTGCTTCGGCTGTTAAAAGTGATATTCCGGCACTTTTTCGGCAATCTTGATACATCGACTTTCACCTCTAATCTCTGCTACAATCTAATCGTGAGGTTAACACCCTCCCCACTTTACGGCCTACCTCCTTCCCAGGGGTGGGCTTCTCTTTTACCACTGACCACCACGCGCCCAGTATCGCGCCCATGCCCGTTCTGGTGTTACCCGAACAATTTGCAAGGGCTTTTGCTTACCAAATAATCTTCTTAAAAATCTCAACAAAGCTTGTCTACTCCCTTCTCGCGCCGGAATTAACCGGCTTGGTCATTAGATTTTTCCTTTGCTTGTTCCGCTGCTTTGATCAGTCGCCGCCGAAATACCTCGGCAAGCGCTCTGTCAAATAGTTCCTGCCCCGCTGCGGTTACTGGGCAATCAACTAGCTCTACCATTGCCACCACCTCAATAGATCATATGTAATAACGCCTTGTCCTGATCACGCCCCCTTCATCCAGTTTTTCGCTGTGGTTTCTCGCCGATCAATTCGGATACACTAACACCAAGCCCTGATGCTATTTTTTCAAGTGTCGGTACTGTCGGTTGTTGCCCTTGCAAAATCCGCGATATTTGGGCTTGAGAAACGCCAGAATTTTTTCCAAGACGATATTGTGAAACATTTTGTTTTATCATAAGCTTCTTTAATAGCTCTTGTAGTTTCATTGACTGCCCCCCTTTCACTTATATTATACTTACGTCTTCGTATGTATGTCAATACCAATTCGTAAGTATTTTAAAATTTATTTTTGCAATGTATAATACATACGAGAATGTATATGAGGTGTAACATGAATATTGGCAAGAAGATTATTGAACTAAGAGAAAAAAGGGGCTTGTCACAATATCGGCTTGCTAAGGAAGCGGGAGTTGGTCAAGGAAGAATTAGCCAAATAGAATCTGGCAAAAATCCATCTCCAACAACTGCTACTCTTCAAAAAATAGCGCAAGCTCTTGGCGTTTCGATGTCTGAGTTTGACGATAATAAATCTGAGGCAGCTAATTTGCTACCTCAGATTATGGAAAAATATAAAACTATGGAAATGAACGAAGAAGAAAAAGAAGCCTATCAAGATTTATTAAAAATGTCAGCCGATGAACAAGAAAAAGAATTAGTTGAACTCCTCGGCAAATTAAAAAGCCTTCCGGCTGAACACCGGAAAGCTCTAGGATTAATTATTGATTCGCTTTCAAAGCTTTCTTCTTCGTAATAATTTGATCTAATAATAATCTTCCCAACAATTCAAGAGTATCAGTATTCTTCGAATCACCCACGATGTATACCTCCGTCTGCACAACGAATTATCGAACATATGTTTGGTAACTACTTCATCATTGACCGCCAAAATTCCTTTGAATCAATGTAAAAATTGGAAGAAATATTAGTGCAAAGTCTAAAAGAATATGCAAAGCTACGAATAGTAATTCGACTAAATTTATATAGATAGCATCACTCCCTATACCCATATGCCAACCCTTTGAAGTAGCCTAAATTTGGGTATAGGGAGTCAGTTAATTCGTGTGGAAAATTCCAAATTCCTGCAAAAATTTACAGAATCTTCTCGTCAAATAGTGACATTTTTTGTCACTTAAACCATATTTAAGGTTTCTGTTGTAATTGTTCTACGGTTATGCCCAAGGCATTGGCGATTTTGACAACCTCATCAAACTTAGGTCTTTTATGGTATGTCTCTATTTCGCCGATTGTTGACGGGCCTATCTCCGCTCTTATAGCTAACTCTTCTTGTGTCCACCCTTTTTTCTTTCTCCAATCACTGCAATAAATATGATAAATAATAATACAACACCTAACCTTAAATGTGATTGCAATAGTATACAAAATCAACATTTAAAGGAGGTATGATTTTGACTAGCAAGTCAAAATAAATAGACACGGCAAATTGGACAAGCCGTGTCTTTATGTTTGGAGGAGGGTTTTATGACAAAGAAAATTGCATTTGCACACGGGATTTTATTTTTTATCGTATGTCTAATAGTTACTTTTCCTTTTGCTTGGAGCTATTATCATGAGGATATTACCCGTTTAGAAGCAGCTTATTCTGATAAACTAAATTTATATCCACCTACCGATGAAGAAATAGCCAATTATGAACTAGCAGATAAGCAAATGCAAATTAAACAAAAAGAAGCAGAACTTACTTTGCTCAAACTAGATATACCTATACCAGACGATTTTGGCGATAATTATTCTGTTGAATATCCCAACGGCCATAATCCATCAAAACAAGAACTAACAACTCTGATAAATAATGTTAACGAGAAGATACATCAATTAGAGTTTTCTTCGCTCGGCATTTCTATAATATTTGGGGTCGGCGCAGGAATTAAAAGTTATCTAGATTTAAGGAAATCATCACAACAAGATAATAATGGAGTTGATTTCGGTGAGCGATAACAGTTTTCGCTTAACAGTCTGCATTTTATTAGCTGGCATTTTATTTGTTCAAATTATTGGCACTTTTATCAATAAACCTCCGACTTATGGGGATTTCGTAAACGCCAAACAGCCAGAACTAAAGAAACAATTATCATTAAAAGTGCCTCTTGCTCACGCTCAATTAAATGAGCCTATATCTGTAGAAATAACTAATACGCCATTAGATGTTGATGTAACAAGTATGCCATAGGGAGGAATATTATGAAACGATTGGCACTTATACTTCTTACTACCTTATTATTAACAGGGTGTGGGACAACCACGCCAACCCAGTCATCACAGGCTGCGTATGTCGCCAGTTCAACTTCTGCTAAGTTCCATAGGCCAGACTGTCAATGGGCGCATAAAATTTCAGCAGGAAATAAAATTACTTTTTCTACTCGTGAAGAGGCTATAAAAAAAGGCTATGAACCATGCAAAGTGTGCAGACCATAGATAAATACGTTTAGGAGGGTACTGTGTATTTTTTATTCTCACTTATTAGTAATACAATTGGGGCTATTCTATTTCTCGTTGGATATATAAGCGGTATTGACTATTTAATGATAATTGCAGGTATATTGCTAATTGCCGGTGGCGAACTTTTGATTTTTATTAACCCCATAACGCTTATAATAGCTTTAGCATTATCTTATTTTTTAACGCCTTGGTATACTGGTTTCTTGTGGGTAATGACTTTAGTGTGGCTACTAGGAGGACTTTTAGGCAATTTCGTAAACCTCTACAATAGAGCTTATTGCGAGTACGGGAAACTTACTCAAAGAAACCAGTAAATAATAGGAGATAAAGGAGAAATAAAAATGGATAATGAAACTGAATATGAAGTGTTAAAAACTCAATGCATTGTTAAACGGGCGGGGAAAAGTTTAGTTGCTATTGTTGACACTATTTATATTGATGAAATTCCTCATCTTGTCTTTGAGTGGCAACAGCAAACTGACGGTACGGAAAAGCCCGCTTATATGGTTCCGCTAGATCCACAATATTTTAGTAGGATTCCTGGCGAGAAAGTAAACGCTGTTTATAAGAATCCTGTTGACGATCCAATTTCTCTTTCTTAGCAGCTCCAAGCATTTTTTTAAATTCTGCTGCCAATCTAGGATCATCTGCCGACCCTAAAATAGTAACTCCGCTTCTTGTTTTAAGCATAGTAAATCACTCCTTTTCAATTATTAAATATTTTACAACCGGGAATACTTTAGTTATAATGGGTATATAATATAAAACCAAAACGCCCTGCTGATAACAGGACGTTCGGTTGAATAGGCGAGGCTATTTAAGCCAAAACGTGATATGATCTGGTCTAAGTAAAATTATCGTTACAGCGATAATTAACCAGACAATCACGCGTGGAGAAATCCACAAAGTGACCACCTCCTCTATTCAGTTTGGGAGAGATTGCCCCTCTCCCAAAAACCATTATAACAAAAGCCGGTTGGTGTATCCAACGGCTTTTTATTTTATATTAAAGTGGTGATAATTATGAGAGCAGCTATATATGCAAGGGTATCAACAGAAGATCAAGCAAGAGCCGGTTATTCTTTGCCTGACCAAATAGCAACATGCCGCACTCGTCTTTTGGGAATGGGGATTACAGACACTGTAGAGTTTGTTGATGATGGATACAGCGGAGAATTTATAGATCGGCCCGCGCTTACAAGTATGCGCGAAGACATTGCAGCCGGCAGAATTAATCTTGTTATCGTCTATGACCCGGACAGACTGGCGCGTAACCTTTCAATTCAGTTACTTATAGCCAATGAACTAGAACTAGCTAAAACCCCACTGCACTTTTGTACAGGCGATTATGACGCCTCCCCCGAAGGCAAGCTGTTCTTTTCTATGCGCGGAGCTATATCGGAGTATGAAAAAGCAAAGATATTGGACAGGTCGATGAGAGGTAAACGTCGCAAATCGACCGAAGGGAAAATAATACAGGATTTTGGCCTTTACGGATATACCTATGATGCAGAAAACTTTAGTTATATTATCAATGAGGAACAGGCCAACATAATAAAAGAGATATATAATACTTACCTTAACGAGCAACTAAGCATATCAGGTCTGCAACGCGCTCTTAGGGCAAAAGTAATATTATCACCTACAGGCAAACCGCAATGGTCGGCATCAACTTTGCACAGAGTTTTGACAAACAGATCGTACACCGGGACTTTTGTCAGCATGAAAACTCGATATAAAAAGTCAGGGATAAACAAACGAATAATGATGGAACGTCCTGAAGATGAGTGGGTAAGTATACCTATACCGGTAATAATAGACGAAGTAACTTTTGAACGAGTGCAAAAACAGCTAAAACAACACAAAACAATACGCAAGCGAGAATACTTTTATCCTTATCTAGCGTCCGGCATCCTCTATTGTGGCCTTTGTGGTCGCAGGATGACAGTACATCAAAATGTATTTAACGATACCCGCAAACCATATTACCGCTGCGCCACCCAGATTTCGGTTAATTATCGTAACGCCGGGATCAAATGCCAAAGCAGAACTATCCCCGCAGAATCATTTGATGAAGTATTGTGGCATGAAGTATTAAAAGCTTTTAATAAACCTAATGGATTTAAGAAGTTCCTGCCAAAAGTTGAGCCTGTTGCTGATTCAAAAGAAATAGATCGGCTGATAAAATTAGAGTCGGAATTAATTAAGCGCAGGGAAATATTAGCACGTTGGTTCCGGCAGCAAATGGTATCAGAGCAAGAGGCAGAAGCAGAATTATTACAGATCAAACAACAGCTTGACGATATACAAAAAAGAAAAACTGTCATCGAGCCACAACCGCAACAAGTCGATGCGGCGGGATTGTTTGAACAGTTCAGTGCCGTAGTAAAGCGGGGCGACCTGGACGAGGAAGAAAAAGCCCTAATTATACACGCAGTATTTTCTAAGATCACGGTTGTAAGAACGGATAAACGAACAGGCACTATGAGTACAAGGGTAAAGCCAGATTATAAAATAACCTGGACTTTGAACGTGTGATTTTATTCTGTGTGCTAATGCGCCTTGGGCGATCGGTTCAATGGTATCCAACGGCTGCATCCGCATGCATAACCATAACGTAGAAGAACTATTTTCCCTGGTCAATGTTGGAACACCTGTGTTTATTCGGAATTAACGAGCATAAGCATGTTATGATCTCTTCTGCCATATCGCGTCGTGCACTCAGGAACTGGCATAACGTTTCCCGTTCACTAGCATGCGGTAGCCATTCCGTTGGGATTGTTGCTACCAGTTCCTGAAATTCGCCATCTGAAATATCCTTAACTTTAGCAAAATATGTTTCAAAATACGCCGGGCGCAAAAATTTTTTCAACAAGGCACCATAAGATCGTTGATGGTTTACCTGAATACGTGTAGCCAGCCTTCTTAGCCGCTCTTCAGACCATATCGCACTGCGGAATAAGTGCGAATTATCGATGGCATAAATTTTATAACCATGCTCTTCGCGACGCAGCAAAAGATTTCGCCGATTCATAGTTCTGTCAAGATTATGTAGCATATGATCAAACAACATTACTCCAGCCATTTCCGGTTTGTTGATTGCCTTATGAAGGTTGTGAACGCAGAGATACTGAGTACCATTTAGATATTGGCAGGCAAAATGCTTCCCTGGGCTGACATGAGCATTGGACAGTATCCTGCTTTTCCTTATCAATCGGTCATCCAGTTTTATAATTCCTCCTGGTGGAAAACACAGACCTAGCCTTTCACCCAAGCGGGTTCCAAGTAACTCATTGGCAAGCACCCTGGGACCCAACCGATTATTTTGTAATTTAACAACATAACTTTTGCCGTCATCGGCCCGAAAAAGCTGCGGCGAAGTTGCCCCAAAGCCAACTGGTCTTAGATACTCAACTGCGGTAAGCATATTTCCAGCCCCCTTTTTCTGAACGCTAAAGTATATGATCACACCAACAATAACTTACCTATTATAATTAAATGAGTGTTCTCCTCCTACAAAATTGCACAGAGTATGCTCTCTAGCTATCACTAAAAATCCCCTTTAAGTAGACAGTGTTAAACAGTCCACCTAAAGGGGATAATTCCATTTACCTACACAAACCTCACTTTTATGCTTTCATTTCTATATAAGAATGCAACAAAGCTTTAACCTTTCGCCTTAGATGTGCTTGAACTCAAAAGCCAACCTGCAATCCAGCCTACCGTATTGCCATCGCTTAAAACGACTTTGTTCCAACCAAATGCTTGATCCTTAAGTGTCACAACTTCACCTTTATTAACCTGGACCACAACCGGAAAATTAGTGCCAGGGCCACTCCTGACATTTACCTTATTGCCGGTAACCGTTGCCGTCCCACTCACCTCTAGCGAGGTTCCTGCAATGGGAGTAATTCCCGGTCCGGAAACAATGACATTAGCCTCTGCATACTGCGAGGCTGAACTAGGACCAGAGGTCAGGTTCTGGGATGCACTAGCGGTTGTAAATTCAGCTTCTCCCACCTGATCTACCGGAGTCAGCGCATAAACATCCATTTCAGTTGTCGTTACAACACGAGTCCATACTTTAAGTACAATAGTTATATATAATTGTCGAGGCTTAGACTCATCAAAATCGTAATTTACATATTCGACAACTGCATCAGCAGTTGCTTTCATATTTGGTGCAGCACCATAAATCTCAATATCCCTCGTCCAGCGAATTTTATCTCGTTCAAACGCATGAACCGGCTGATTCGGCAAGTCGGCAACATACATCACTTTCACCGCTAGGTCACCGCGAATAATTACTTTGTTCGGAATAACATCAACTTTAGTTATTTCCAAATCTTTAACATAAACATCAATAATCTGTTCGATACTTGGCTTAGGATCTGGTACAACCATGTCGAATTCCAACACCCGCTGAGCCATATCCATACCCAGCACTTGTTCTACTTCGATTGTTTCTGGCCCAGGTTCTGGGCACCCGCACAAAAGTTCCGCACTTTCCGTCGTTCCTGTCCCGGTTGCGACCGTCACCCCTTGCGAAGTTTTCGTAGAAGACCCTGAACTCTGTCTACTTTTATCAGCCATTTTATCCCCCCCTTTTTTTAAAAATGAAGGTTTTTAATTTACCCCTTCGGTATTGGCGGCATTGACGGCCCCAATTGAACTTCCCGATCAGCCAAAACTTTGGCCGTAACCTTCAGCACAATGGATACATCAAACTCGCGAGTACCTCTCGGCTCTGGCGGAGTTTCATCGCACTTGTCATGATCATCGTGATCATCACAATCATCATCGTCGTAATTCCCCATAGTTCCATATTTATGGCGATACGCCCGAGTATGCTCCTCCACATCAAAATCAACAAATTCCACGACCACACTGGCATCGGCATCCATACCTTTACGAGCGCCAGCTAAATCAACATCCTGGGTCCATTTAAAATTCTTAATTTCAACAGCATGTACTGATTGGTCAGCAGTCCCAGCCACATATATAGCCTTTACTTCAAGGTCTCCACGAACAATTACTTTGTCGGTAATTACATCAACACTGTTTACCTCAACATTCTTGATAAACACGTCAATAATCTGTTCAATTGGTGGCCTATCTTCCGGTACAACAACATGAATATCCAGTACCTTTTGCCTTTCTTGCTCGCCAACTACCTGCCGTACAATTATAGGCCCAGTCTGAGCCCCCAGTACACATTGATTTGAAGATGCGCCCATCACCGACCCGCTCGTTGACGCACTTACCGTTTGGCGTTTTTTATCGTCCACACATATTCCCCCCTTTATATGTTCTAGTTATATATATGCCGGGATTTTGTCTGATGTGACAAAAAAGCACCATTAGTGTTCATTTAGAGAATCCACCATTATCCGTTACCATTCTTAATAAGGAGATTTTGGCATTCCCAAACGGAATTTCCCCCTTGTTTCAATGCCGCCAACGCCTTCGACGCCTGTGACCGAAGCGGTTATAGCATCATTTATATCCACTGTTTTAGAAATTGGAGTAAAGGCCACCTTCTCGGCGATAAAAACCGGATCATAGGCATGAATAAATATTCGAGTTGGAGAGCTGGCAAAGTTTGCTCCAGCCCCAAGAATTGCTTCGAAATAAGATTGGCAGGCTCCCGCAAATATAACCAAATCATCCCTTGATGCCTGAAACTCGCGGGCAACTTGTACCGACTTCACAAAATATTTCGAGGTACGATAATTATTAATGTCCCGAAAATTCTTTTTCCCGCCGCCAATTAACGCATCATGTCCGGTCACCACCACAATATCAGGCCGGACCTCCTTTAATAGTGTTAAGAGCTGATTCGGCTGTTTTTCCTCATCGATCCATCGGCCTACAGCCTCAATATTCAACTGGCTATACGTCTTTAAACACATTTTTAAATAATCTTCATCGCCATCTAGGTGCAATACCCGTCCAGGAACATCAAACGAAGTGTACTTTTTACTCGCATCTGAACGGTGCATTTCCCTCTTTTCGGCCTCCATTCCCCGCCTCTCAATTACTCGCCGCAATGAAGCATCATACTTCCTCTCCATCTCGCTTATTATTCGTTTGAGGTGAGCGGCATCGGCTTTTTCCAGATCTTCTAGCGGAGCATCGGCTAAAAGCCTCAGGTGCATCCCTTTTAGCGTAAATTGTTTTTGTCCGCTTTCATTAACCTCAATATCAGTTACTTTAAACAATATGTCGCCACCGTGAGACTTACGAATCACCAAATCTCCTACCGCTATGTCAGCCACGATCATCCCTCCCTACTGACTATTACATAGTATGTATTCTGCCGAATATTTGCTACCAATAAGGAGCGGCTAATCGGCTCAGCGATATTTTTTTGCAGGAGTGTCAAACAAGGTTGTCTGTCGATATACTGTAGTAAAGTCTGGCTAGACTTTACAGTACTCAATCCACTGAGGTGATGGGCACTTGATTAGTGTTGTCGTTCCTGCAAAGAACGAAGCAGGCCGAATTTCCACAGTTTTACAAAATCTTGGGACTTTGCCGATTGATCATATCATTGTCATCGCCAACGGTTCAAAAGATTCAACAATGCGTGAAATATTACAATTACGGCTTCCTAAACTCCAAATCATGTATTTTCACGAGTGCCTAGGTATTGACGTTCCTCGGGCGGTTGGCGCAAAAGCTGCACTATCGCTGGGCAGTGATGTCGTCCTGTTTGTTGACGGTGATATGGTAGGAACTTTCAACGAAAACCTGATAGAGTTGGTTGACGGGATTCAACTGAAACACCTTGATGTAGCTCTTACCAATTGCTACCCTTCGCCGCCACGTCATATCGAACGCTATAATCCAACTTTCCAATGGCGGCTTAATTTAAACAAGGCTCTAGGTCTGGATAAAAAAGTAAACTTATCCACTACAGCACATGGGCCGCATGCTGTTTCCCGTCGGCTCCTTGAAACTATCCCTACCAAAGAGATTGCAATTCCACCGGTTGTTATGGCGTTAGCCAGAACACATAAATTAAAAATCGATGTAGCAACAACCATTCCCCATTACCGCTTAGGATCATCAATCAAAAACCAGATCCATACTAACAAAATAATTGACACCATCGTCGGTGACTGTCTTGAGGCAATTGCAGTTTTTCACCAGCAACCCCGAACGCGGCAATGGCAAAACACCACTTACCTGGGCTATCACCAAGATCGCCGCTTCGACTTGCTCGATAGCTTTCTAAATGAAAACGTGCGCTCTTAAAATGAGCGCACGTTTTCATTATCTATTGGCCTGTATGATATTTTTCCCATGCGTTAGCCACAGCAGCAAATTCATCTAACGACAACGTTTCTCCCCGCCGCAAGGCATCTATACCGGCCTCTTCCAGTATATTGGCAACTGCCGCTGGCGCGATTCCCGCCGCTTTTAATCCGTTGGCAAGAGTTTTTCGTCGTTGCGCGAACGCAGCCCGGACAACGCGGAAAAAAGTTTTCTCACTAATAATCTTAACTGGCGACTCGGTGCGCAAAGTGCAGCGAATGATCGCCGACTCAACTGCTGGCGCAGGTAGAAATGACTTTGGCGGAACACAAAAGATGATTTCGGGAATAGTATAATACTGGACAGCTACCGATAATGCTCCATAATCCTTGCCGCCCGGTCTAGCCACCATTCGCTCCGCCACTTCCTTTTGCACCATAGTAACCAAACACTCAATTGGCAGCCTCTGTTCTAACAGATTCATTATAATCGGCGTCGTAATATAATATGGAAGATTCGCAACAACCTTAAAACCCTTTTTCGGTATTTCCTGTGCAATATTAAGTTTCAAAATATCGCCTTGTACTATCCTTACATTGTCATAGCCGGCAAGAGTTTTTGACAGCACCTCCACCAAGCGGCGATCGAGTTCCACAGCCACAACCTCGGCTCTAGCTTCTGCCAGACCCTGGGTCAGCGTTCCAATCCCTGGCCCAATTTCCAATACTGTATCGGCCGGAGTAACTCCTGCGGCATCAACAATCTGGCGTACGATACTTTCATCTACCAGAAAATTTTGACCAAGCTTTTTGCTGGCATGAATACCAAACGACTTTAAAATATGGGTTGTAACTTCTCGTTTCGCGATGCATGGTTTAATCATTACTTTCCTCCAATTGTACTACAGCTTCATCAAATTCTTTGCGCTGCACCCCATAGTGATTAAGCCGGTGCAAGAAAGTCTTAGTATTGGCGTAGCCAATACCTAATTTATCACCGATAATTGCCCTGCGATTCATAGCATCTGCAGATGCAGTCAAGCCAGCCGCACAGATATCCTTTATTGTAAACTCTTCTTTACGTACCTGCTCCCGATAGCGAGTTTTCGCCAATGCTGAGCGAATAGCCTCAACGCTGGCTTGTTCCACCCCCACATCGCCGCTCTTTGTCGCCGCCGCCCGGGGTATAAAGGCATGTTTTGCCTCAGGAAACCGGTCGGTTAGAATTGTACGGATTCGCTCCCCAGCACTATCAGGATCAGTAAGTATAATAATCCCATTCTTCTTATAAGCAATTCCGATTCTATTAAGCGCTTCTGTTGAAAGCCTGAATCCTTCGGTTGCCAGACATTCCGCATCCACAGAACGCTTTACAGCCGCTATATCATTTTTACCTTCAACAACGATAACTTCCTGTATCATTTGCTCACCCCGCCGAGTCTAAAAAATTAGTTTATGATAAAACAGGTAAACCCTGCCGAGAGCAAAGCAGGGTTTACCTGTTTAAATTAACTACCTAACACCAATCAATCAGCAATAACGTACACTTTTACCATACGGCGTCCAAAACTGGATGCTTCTCCATAACTTTCCATACATAGGTCGATACGATGTCCTCTGATAGCCCCGCCAGTATCAGCAGCCAACGCCAAACCGTAGCCAGGAATAAACACCCTGCTACCCAGCGGAATTACTGCCGGATCGACAGCAACAATGCCATGTCGCGCCGGAATTCCACTGGCAGTAATACCAGCGCCTGAGCCATCGGTAGGATTGTACGCCGTAGCCTCCATCCTGTATATCTGCCGAAAACGCATAGCACCACGCGAAGTCTCTACAGTATCCCGCGTGCCAACCCTAATAATTTGTGGTTTCGCCGGTGTAAGCACCTTTTCATCAATAACCTCACGCGAAACCTCGTGCCCATCTTCGAAACTAACCTTAAAATGAACTTCTTTTTGTCCTGCCTCACCGATTTGGGCAGTTTCCTCTACCCCTGTTTCCATACTATTGTCTGGCTGGCGAATAATCTGTGATTCTAACGGCAATTTTTGGGTAACTAATTTTTCTGTTACAGTTACAATCTTGACATCCATCATAGAGGTTAATCTGGTATCTTCGCTGGGAATTACCCGGCTATTTTCCTTAGAAAAACCTAAACTTGCCGCCAATTCACCAGCCGTTGGTTTACCGGTATTAATTACCTCGGTTTTTCCATTGACTGTTACTGCTACAGGTATAGAACGATATACTTCAATGGTCGTATTATTTACCAACGTCGGCGTTGATAAACGACACTCGTCATTTGGTCCGAGATAGATGTTTGCTTGGGCTAAAATTTCTTCTGGTTTATTATAAATTGTTTTTATGCTGATATTTTTTCCATCTGCAATAATATTTACTCTCTTATGCGCCCAAACAAACCCGGTAACTACTAGCGATGTTATGACAAGCACCATAATAAGAACTACCTTATTTCTGCTTGCTAAACCTCCCAGCTTACGTAAATTAGATAGCTGAGTACCACTCATGCAGTTCCCCCTTTCTAGCGCTCGAAAATTATACCATAACTTTCATAGATATGTCAAATAAGGAATATGTTTCTGGATTGTCTACATTATAGCCCGCTTTATTAAAATTTATACATAAGCTTTTAAAATAATTACATGCAAGCTTTATCAGTAGGCTGTATTCTTTTAAAAGTAGTCAAATAATTGTCCGAAATCTATTCCAGCAACTTTCTTATTGGCATTCTTCTTATACAAGTAGACAGCCCCTTCTCTTAAATACCGGGAAGTTATTCCATGGGCAATTGATAATTTTGCCTCGATATACGCCGCTAGTTCATCGCACCCTTTGATCATCTCACCATCAATTGGCGAGTATTCTGGAGAATTATATGTACTACCAAGTTCTTCAGCTTTAACAATCCGTATCTCACCATTCACAATTATTTTATTAGCAAATTCGTTTTCGATAAAATAACTGAGCTCACCGCGCCAGGCTTCCGGGAGCAAGGGAAAAATTTTCTCTTCTACCTGCTTTGTCTCAATTTGCTTAATTAGGTCGCCCAGCCCTTCGACTGAACTTTTTATCGGCGAAACAATATCTCTAGTCAACACTTCAGGTAAATCATGGAATAACCCGGTTAAATAGTTGTTAACTAGGCGCTTGTCACAAGCGCCGCTTTCCACAGAGCAAAAATAAGCCAGCATCGCCACAATAAGCATATGCCCCATAACTGAAGTTTCAGGCACTCTGGGCGACTGTGTCCAGCGCTGCTGAAATCTTAGTTGACCAATCAAATCAATGAAATTACGGTTTCTAACACTTAGCCCTATTTTTTGTACTCCCGCCAAATCAGAATGTTCTTCCAACTGATTGTCAATTCTGGCTTTTGTTTCTTCAACGCCAAAGATATGGGAATTAAGCTGATAAATAATTCGGAACTCCCATTCAGTAGCCAAATAATGCGCTGCCTTCAACAACTTCTTTTCTCTCGCTGAGTAGGTCGTATCAGATAAATACCTGGCAAACTTCTCATAAAAATCCTGTCCGACACAATCCATTGTATTTTTCAATTGTCCTAACACCCAATTATTGAGCTGATCACCATGTTTGTCCATCAGTTCATGAAATACAGGCGGCTTTATGTCCGTAAGTACAATCCGATGGAGAAATTCGAAGATCCCTCCTTCAATTAACTGCCGCCAATTTAGCGCGTCCGGCTTTTCGTCGGTTTCAAATTTGCCTAAAATATAGGCAATAATCATTTTGTGTGCTTGCTTGTCAAGTTCAGTAAACCCACCTTTGGGCCGAATGTGGTCGTTCCAACGCTGAATATGAGCGCCATCATATATTAACTCCAACAATGATTTCCTGAGCATTTTCCAATCCTCCTTTGCACTTTTAAACATTTATAAAAAATGTAAATCACTTATCCAAAAAACAGTCCCCAAAAATATGAAAACGCTATACCCTCCACAAAAAATACCAAGCTGTAAATCCAATTCCAGCGTAAAGCAATATCCACAGTCCGACACTTTATAAACTTCGCAAGTGTAAGGACTATTCCAGCGAACGGCGAGACAATATAAGAAATCGACCCTCCAAGAGCCAGGCACAAAGCAAGTGAAACTGGCGCGACCGGGAGCGCCAGTGCAGTAAACACATGACCAAACAATACAATAGAAATAAACGGATGAATACCCAAAACCGCGCCCAAAATCATTAATACCGGTAACACTATAATCGCCAAAACTCCCATTGTATTTGTAAGTTCCTGTAGACCCGGCTGAACCAATGCCAACAATCCTGATTTTTCCACAGCAGTCGCAAGCAGCCCCATGGCAATAAACAAGGGAGCTAAATCGCCAGCCTTCAACAGTCCACTACGCCAGTAATTCAATATATTAGCTTTAAAATCAGGTTGTTTTAAGCATGCCGTGCTCCAAACAAGAACAATAATTATTCCAGCTAACATAACCCGGCCAGTAGAAGCGCCGACATTTAGTTTATCAAAAAGCACAGTAATAAGCACCAGGCCGACCACCACTAAGATAATATGTCCAGCCTTCCTAGCAGCAACGGCCTGATTTTGATTAACCCCTGCTCCAAATGCATCTCCCAAAATAGGCTTTGCCGTCAATACTAATTTTGTTTCAATAATCCAGGAAGTTACAATACCAATCAGGCTTAAGATTAGGCCAGGGAAAAAAAGTTCCGTCCACCCTACTTCCGTTGCCTGAACTACTAATAACAGGTTAATCGCCCCCGGCGCCCACAATACTGCCAGTGCGTACCCGCGCGAAATTGCTGCCGAAATAAACCGTTCATAATTTGACACACTAAGTTTCAAGGTTTGTCCAAGTAGAGAAACCATTACAGGTATTGTTCCGAACAGTAGAAAGCTTGAAAATATATGTGTAGTAAGTGTCGCAAAAAGAAAAAGTCCTGGTTCCTTCTTAAACGACTTCGTTAGCCAATACCGCACCGCTTCATCATATTTTCCTACTTCAATCGGAACAGAAAAGAGTTGCATAATAACCAGTATTGATATTACATTAGTCAGGTAATTGATCCCGGTAACCCATACTGAAAACGGTTGCCCAAAATAAACCATCAAACTTATTCCGATAAAAAGGAAACCTATTGTAACTTTCTTAAACCCGCTTCCCATAATCCAAATGCCAGACACTAATACAACAATAGCAGCGACGAACGATACTGTCATCTGGTTTCCTGGCACAAATTGATTCACGATACTTAACCCTGCCAAAAGCAGCATCGCGATTTTACAAACAGCTGACACAATTTACACCTCTAATTCGCGGACTTCTCCTATAAACCGCATTCATCCATCAATTTTTTTGCTTCGACATATTGCGCAATCCCAACAGCTACCTTTTTAGCTTCCTTCATAGCCAATACTACGGTAGCCGGTTCATGCACCACGTCGCCCCCGGCGAATACACCTCGGCGAGTAGTCATACCATAAGGGCGCTCCTTAGTAATAACAAACCCTTTCGGACTTACCTCAATTCCTTTAGTTGTCGAAACAATACGAGCAGCCGGTCGCTGTCCAACCGCGATAATAACTTTATCAGCTGGAATTTTCTCCAGTTCTTGGGTGCTAATTCTCTCACCAGCATCCGTCAAGATCATACGAGTACATTCTAAACCTGTTAAATTGCCCGTTCCCAGGTAACGCACCGGACTTGTCAACCATTTAAAACTTACCCCTTCCAGCTTAGCTTCCTCAAACTCAGACCTAAGCGCAGACATATCCCTTTCGCTACGGTGATATACTACTGTAACCTTGGCTGCACCAACACGCAATGCCGTTCGAGCGGCATCCATGGCAACATTACCGGCGCCAACCACAATAACCTTATCGCCAACATTAATTGGTACTTCCATTCGAGCTACCGCTCCACTATTCACCAGTGTCACCATTCGCAAAAAATATATAGCCTGAATAACACCAGCCAGCTCCTTGCCTGGAATTTCCAACTCTTTAGGCAGAGCAGTTCCAGTACCAATAAATATGGCATCGTAACCATCGTCAAACATGTCATCTAATGTTAGGTCCTTACCAATAAGGACCCCCGTTCGAAAAACCACTCCCAGCCGCTCAATGCTGCGTATTTCCCGGCGCACCACTTCTTTACTAAGACGAAATTCAGGGATACCATACATCAGAATTCCGCCTGGTTCGGCCTGAGCTTCGAAAACAGTAATATCAAACCCCTGCTTTGCTAAATCACCAGCCACCGTAAGTCCGGCCGGACCTGATCCAATAACCGCGACTCTACCTCTAGTGGCATTTTTTTTGTTAACTGAGCTTATATTCATTTCAGCGTCAAAATCGGCAATAAATCGCTCAAGTTTGCCAATTTTAATACCGCAACCTCTTTTGTTGAGCACACAAGCTGCTTCACATTGCTTTTCATGCGGGCATACCCTGCCACAAACAGCTGGAAGATTACTTCTCCTAGCTATAACTGCGCTTGCCTCGCCGATATTTCCCTTGGCTAGTTCTTGAATAAAACTTGGAATTTCATTCGCAATGGGGCATCCCTTGCGACAGAGGGGATTAGCACAATTTAGACATCGCTTAGCTTCAGCTATAGCTTCTCTAGTATTAAGCCCCTCGTCTATTTCATCAAAGTTCAAATCACGATTATCAAAATCGCTTTTTTTATCAATTAGCATAGTATACCTCCCTGTCCTAATTCAGCGCTAGATAATTTCTAATGCTAATATGTCACGGAAACGCCACCAGATAATCCGAAAAACTCTATCCTGTATATCCATTTACTTCCTCATCCAAGAATAAAAGCCCTGCAATCTTGAATTGCAGAGCTTCTATTCTTATAATTGGCAAATTAAATTCTGCCAACTTCCGTTGAACTTCTATTATATAGTTTTACGCCTGCTTTTACCGTTTCCGGCAAATTGTATACCGCAATCAAGCCAAGTAAGTTAAAGACAACCGTAATCCCTAATCCCAAAGCCATCCCGCTACTCTCTGCTAACGCCCCGATAATATATGGCGATAACATGGACATCACTCGTCCTACATTCCATACCAAACTGGTGCCAGTAGCTCTGGCCTCAGTTGGAAAAAGCTCGGAAATATAGGCCCCGAAGATACCAAAAAAACCGTATGTGGTAAAACCAAAAACCGGCCCAAAAAATAGTAGTGCTAAGTCATTGTTAATTGTCACATATATAATTGTTGTAATAATAGCGCAGACCATACCGCTGATAAAGGCAAGGCGCCGCCCTCTTTTGTCAGCAAGCCAGCCAAAAAACTGATACCCCAGAAACGCGCCTACGTTCAACGTAATAAGAAAACCGCCCGTTTTCACAATATTAAGCCCTTTTGTGTTTGCTAAAAAGGATGGTAACCAGGTTGCAGATCCCCAATAAGCCATAAGCGCGCCAGACGACAAGACCATTCCCAAAAGAGTAATCTTGCATAACCCTCCGGTAAAAAGCGTCGTAAGCGGAAACTTTGCCGGCGCTTTTTCAGCACCATTAGCAGTTCGATTCTTTTTGGCTTCCACCCAAGCTTCAGGCTCAGGTACAAAAAGCCTTACAAGAATTGCCAGGAGAGCCGGAATCACGCCCACCCAGAATAGTGCCCTCCAACCCCAAAGCGGAGCAACATACATAAAAACCACCGAAGCTATGCCATAGCCTAGCGGCCATCCACTGTGAACAAACCCAGTAGCCTTAGCACGATGTCGATCTGGCCAGTATTCCGACACCAGCGCAGCGCCAACAGCCCATTCACCGCCCAAACCAAAACCAGTTATAAACCGCAAGGCCAGGAGTTGATCGTAAGATTGAGCAAAGCCGCAAATCCCGGTAAAAATGCTATACCATAGCATTGTGAACATAAGCACCCTAACCCGTCCATAATAATCGGCTAGAATACCAACTATCACACCACCTAGAGCGGCGCCGCCCAAAGTAAACGTTGCCAAAAGACCAAGCTGTGGCAGCGTGCAATCAAAAGATATTTTGATCATTGGCAATGCTAACGCCAACATCATCCAATCCATTGCATCCAGAGTCCAGCCAGCTGTTGCTCCAGCTAAACTCAACCAGTGATTCTTTGTCAATCGATCATTCTGTGACATAATATACGCCTCCTTATACTTTGTTTTACCCACCTTCGATATTCTCAGGCAGTTTTATCCATTATACTATTGGAAACTTTTGTATTATTTTGAAAATCAATGGAATTTATTCATTTTTTATACTTTTCTTTTACTTTTATCAATATATTTACAAATAAAGAAAGAAAAAAGCGCAAACTCGCACTATTTCAGTGCAAGCTTGCGCTTTTCTTTCCCAGCCTTATTCTTTGTGACATTTATTAAAACAAGAACTCAACTTGGGCTCGGTAGACTTTAATAGCCTTATCATTATCAACAAGTTTACCATTTAAATAGAAGGCAGTAATTTTAGAGTTAATCATCGGTACATACTCTACACCGACTTGGTTTCCTTTGATACCGTGACTATAATCCCAGGTAGAGTCAATTTCCGACAAAGTTGGGATCTTCCTATAATTATAGAAAACACCATATGAACCAGGTTTGTCCTTGACGGCAGCTTTATACTGAAGCTGAGCAAAATATCCCTTGTTGTCCTGACCGACTACGTCAATGTCAGACTTCGAGGCTGTGGCAAGAAACCCCCAGTTAGCGCCGATTTTGCTGTCAAAGCCTCCCTCGTAATAAGAAACATTCTTATCTAAATCGCTAATAATCGTACTGTTTTGAGCTGCCGCTGTAAGCCCTACGCTATGATAAGCCGCCTTAATATTAGTTGTCGGCGAAATGGCATACCCCATTTCAGCCAATGTATATTTCGAACCAGCTGCATTATCTATATATCGAGCATCACTATCAAAGTCGATATGTGGACTCCCCAAAGTACCCGCATTTAGTTTGCCAAACGCTAAGCGGGTTTTAAATTTCTTGCCAAACTCATACATCCCGCCGCTTATATTGTCATCGATCACCAACCCATAAGCACCGAATGGGTCAAATTTCCCTAAAGTCAATGTCCCGCCGCAGGCCGGGCCAGTTGCAAAGATTTTGGTGGCATTCCCCTGATTATCCGCCCCTGAACCGTCTTGCCCTTTGACGCTTTCCAATTCAGCCTTAGCTACCCAGGTATCATTTATACGGGCATTAACCCATAAATCCAAATAGCTATTTGAATTTTCATCACTTTTTTTATTGTTAGCATCAAGATTGGTATAACGCATACGAACTTCCCCAGTAAACTTTACATTATCAACCTTGGTCTCTAATGCAGAAACACGAACGCCTAGTGTTTTTAATTCTTGCGCAAATTCAACAGCTAATTTATTAATTAGCACGTTGTTCTCAGCATCAGCCCTTTTAGAATTCTCAATTGCCTTAGCAACAATTTGCGCCATCTCATAGCGAGTAACAAGTTTGTCACCTTGGAATTGACCAGCAGCAACTCCGTCAATAATACCGGCACTCTCCAGCTTGCTGATAGCAGCATAAGCCCAATGGTTGGCCGGTACATCAGCAAACGGACCAGCAAACGCCGTACACCCGCAACTTAACACCACCAGCACAAACAAAACAATAACTAAACCTCTCCTCATGCATACACTCCTTATGTAGCTTGTTAAACCTTGTCAAGATGCCTTTGCTAAACATTCTCATAATTTCCTTAACAGCAACTTGGCAAGGCCATTATATCACTTACTGCGAAAAGATCCGGAAAACAATAGTTCACCTCCTTACCTTCTGCCCGATCTCTTCAGTAATAAGCTGATTAGTTTTTTCAATTAAATTCTTAATCATTGGCTTTTATTATAAGGGGCTTGAAGAATTAGGGCAAGAAGGATTTGGGCTGAACGAGAGATTTTTGTCGATTATTACAAATACCGCTCTTCAATCCGAGACATAATTATAGGAATATATTCGCAATATTCAAATACGGAATATAGGTTGACACGGCCTCTGTTTCGCTGGTATAGTATTAGCATAGATAAAAAAATAGTTCGGGCAATGAAGCCTTCGTAGTAACTACGAAGGCTTTTTCTGTCCCCTCGCGACAATGGCGTCCGGGTTATCCCGAATGCCATTGTGTTTTTTTATCGATATGGTCTATAAATTTTATTAGAAAGGATGTTCTGCAATGAAAAAGTTTTGGTCAATTCTCGGATTATGTCTCATATTAATAGTTCTTCTGGCTCCCGTTGCGCTGGCCGAAGAAGCTGCACCAGCAGCACCGGCTATTAATGCCGGAGATACAGCATTCGTAATTATTTCTGCTGCACTTGTTATGCTTATGACTCCAGGGTTAGCCTTCTTTTATGGAGGTATGGTCAGAACCAAAAATGTTTTAAGCGTGATTATGCAAAGCTTCTTTATTGTTGCTCTAATTTCTGTACAATGGGTACTATGGGGCTATACACTTTCTTTCGGAACCGATATCAATGGTATTATCGGCGGTTTGAATTTCTTAGGCTTAAACGGTGTTGGTCAAACACCGATGAGCGACACTTCTACAATTCCTCACTTGGTATTTATGGTCTTCCAAGGGATGTTCGCGGTTATTACTCCGGCGCTGATTACTGGCGCATTTGCAGAACGCATGAAATTCCCGGCATTTGTAATATTCACCCTAATTTGGGCAACTATAATATATGATCCTGTAGCTCACTGGGTATGGGGCGGTGGTTGGTTGGCCACCCTTGGCGTCCTTGACTTCGCAGGCGGTACCGTTGTCCACATTCTCTCCGGCGTTTCAGGACTTGTCGTAGCTTTAGTTATTGGCAAGCGTAAAGGACATGGCAAAGAAGCAATGCTGCCGCATCATTTGCCTATGACAGTATTGGGAGCATCGCTTCTTTGGTTCGGCTGGTTCGGCTTTAATGCTGGCAGCGCATTAGCCGCTAATGGTCTGGCTGCAAGTGCTTTTGTCACTACTAATACCGCAGCCGCAGCTGCCTGTCTTTCCTGGGTTGCATCCGAATGGTTGCATCATGGCAAACCAACCGTACTTGGTGCTGCCAGCGGTGCCGTAGCTGGCCTGGTGGCAATTACTCCGGCAGCCGGTTTTGTTGGACCTATGTCTTCTGTAATTATTGGCCTACTGGCAGGTGTAATCTGCTATGTAGCAGTAGGTATCATTAAAGCTAAACTTGGTTACGACGATGCCCTTGACGCCTTCGGTGTTCATGGTATCGGTGGTACCTTTGGAGCTCTAGCTACCGGCCTCTTTGCCTCAAAAGAAATTAATCCTGCTGGCAATAATGGTCTTTTCTTTGGTAATCCCGATCTCTTGACGACTCAATTCATCGGTGTTGTCGTAAGTTGGGCCGTTGCTATCGTAGGAACTTACATTATACTGAAAGTTCTTGGTATGTTTATGAAGTTACGCGCCGACAACGATCAAGAGGTTAGCGGTCTTGATATTACCGAACATGGTGAACGCAGCTACGCTCAGGACTTTTTGGCCGGTTCTCAGATGATGGCTCACAGTTCATTAGCACAGCATAGTGCAGTAGGCACTCAAGTAGGCTTAAATCTTAAGTAAGGGAAGGCGATCTTGATGAATAAAATAACTAAGATTGAGATAATTACTCGTCCAGAAAAGCTTGAAGAACTGAAGGAAGCTATGAATGCCATTGCTGTAAAAGGTATGACTGTAACTCAGGTATATGGTTGCGGGTTGCAAAAAGGTCATACAGAAATCTATCGTGGCAAAGAAGTTTCTATTAATCTAGTACCCAAGGTAAAAGTCGAAATTGTAGTGTGTGAAGTTCCGGTAGAAAAGGTGCTCGATACCGCTAAACGGGTATGTCGCACCGGTAAAATCGGCGATGGAAAGATCTTCGTTTATTCACTGGAAAACGCTATCCGTATTCGTACTGGAGACGAAGGCGACGCTGCAATTATTGAGCCCAAAAGTTAATTTACCTCTCTCGCCAGCCTTATGGCTGGCTTTTTTTCGTAGTTTTGTAAAATAGAAAAGCGCCTGCAGATTAGTTAAGTAGCAGGCGCTTTTCTTGCTATATATAGTCAACAGGGGTTTACGTCCTTATCACGTCAACCCCCATATAAGGCCGCAGCACTTCTGGGATGACAACCGAGCCGTCCGGCTCCTGGTAGTTTTCAAGTATGGCCGCCACCGTCCGGCCTATAGCTACACCTGATCCATTCAATGTATGAACGTATTCAGGTTTGGCTTTGGTGTCACGACGGAATTTAATGTCAGCCCGGCGTGCCTGAAAGTCTTCAAAGTTAGAACATGAAGAAATTTCCCGATAGGTATTGAAGCTCGGTAGCCACACTTCTAAATCATAGGTTTTGGCTGAACTAAAGCCCATATCTCCGCTAGAAAGCAGCATTACCCGATAAGGTAGCCCAAGCAGTTGCAGCACCCGTTCAGCATTATTAGTCAGCTTCTCTAACTCATTATAGGACTCTTCCGGCAAGGCAAACTTAACTAATTCAACTTTATTAAATTGGTGCTGACGAATAAGCCCGCGTGTATCCCTCCCGGCTGCTCCAGCTTCGGCTCTAAAACAAGCACTGTATGCCACGTAATAACGCGGCAAGTCTTTGACATCTAGAATTTCCTGGCGATGAAAATTTGTTATCGGCACCTCGGCTGTAGGAATTAAATAATAATCCATGCCTTCAAGTTTAAACATATCTTGGGCAAATTTCGGTAACTGGCCAGTTCCTAGCATACTGTCTCGATTAACAATAAACGGCGGGAAAAATTCGGTGTAACCATGTTCTCTGGTATGAAGATCAATCATAAAGTTAATTAGCGAACGCTCCAGTCTTGACCCTAACCCCCTGTAAAAGGTAAACCGGGCTCCGGTCACTTTCCCGCCCCGTTCAAAATCAAGTATTCCAAGTTTTTCGCCAATATCCCAATGCGCCGCCGGATCTCCTTCGAAGAGTCGTGGCACGCCCCAGCGACGAATCTCAACGTTGTCATTTTCATCGGACCCCATTGGAACTGATGGATGAGGAATATTAGGGATATTCATAATAAATGCCGATATCTCATTCTCTGTCTCTTTGACTGCGGTATCAAGGCTGCTAATCCGGTCACCAACCTCACGCATATCAGCAATAAGATCCTCCGCCGCACCACCGGTTTTCTTTAACCGGCTAATCTCCTGCGAAACGGTATTTCGCTTATTCTTTAGTGACTCTACTTCACCAAGTAGCTCCCGACGTTTTTTTTCAAGAACTAAAAAATCATCTAGCTTAAGATTAAGGCCGCGGTTTTGCAAGGCCTTCATAACTTGTTCGGGATTATCACGCACAAGCTTAATATCTAACATAACAAAAAATACCTCCTTACCCTAGTAACTTTTCCTGCCTTGTATTACACAACAATTGCCGCACCTTGGGCGGCAATTAGACTGGCGAAGTCAAATTTCCACTACATACTCAGGCAAGCCTTGGGTATCGCGAGAAAGATAGTATTAGTAAGAACCCAGTCTAATTACCCGCTCCCATAATACCTTTATTACTTTATCATTAGTTCGCTCCCAACAATATATTCCCCTGCAACACTTTGTTCGCAGGAGATATTTCGCCGAAGAACGAAGCTAACTTTGAGGTGATATTATGTCTTTTTCGAATCACGACGAATTGGAACAGAGTTTACTGACCTGTGAATTATGCCAGCTTCATAAGGATGCCATTGGGCCAACCTCATATAACGGGAACGTACTAAGTCCTTTAGCAATCGTCGGCGAGGGTCCCGGCGGCGTCGAAGATGAGTACGGCGTCCCATTAGTCGGCCCTTCCGGGCAGCTCCTTGATAAAGCTCTGGCAAGCGTTGGTGTAAGCCGCGATAAAATATATACCACTAATGTTATTAAATGTCGGCCAAAAAACAACCGCACACCTACCATTGAAGAAGGTGCATTTTGCGCCCAAAACTGGCTGGACCAGGAACTTAGCTTTGTTCGTCCCAAGATCATTATCGCGTTAGGTAGTGTGGCGCTAAAATATCTCTACCGCGCTGATGGGCGCATTACCAAGGATCGTGGTCAATGGTTCGATACTAAGTATGGCGTAGCAGCTATTGCTACCTATCACCCAGCTTACCTCCTCCGACTTACCGGCAAAGCGCTAATAAAAGCCAAGTGGGAAGTCTTCTACGACCTCAAAGCCGCCGTAGAAAAATGCCAAGCTTTAGCTCCTGACTACCAATTCGATTCGGTCGAAAAACCAGATTTATTAAGTATGTATGCTTCCCGGCGTGATATGCGCCGCCAAAATTAGTTTACCATAATAAAGTCATGTTGGCACCCTTTGCCGCATGGCTTTATTTTTTTTAAGCAAAAAACAAGTCAAAAACTGCTGCCTTTTGTCATAGACTTTAGTGAACCTAAGGATGCTGCTGTACACATTAGGCTACAACAGCAATAGACTACAATTTAGTAAATTTATCCGAGGAGGCAGCACATGAGACTCCAACCACTTTTGGCAGTCGCCAGAGTAGCCGCAACCTACGCTGGCACGCTCATCGGCGCAGGCTTCGCGTCAGGTCAAGAAATTTCTCAGTTTTTTGCAAGTTACGGTAGTGCCGGACTTCTTGGAATCGGCGTATCCACAATATTATTCGCCTGGCTTGGTACATTTCTGCTGGAGCTGGGATACCAACTGAAGGCAAGCGCTTACTCCCCTGTTATATATCATATTTGCGGACGCCACCTGGGAATTGTAATTGATTTTATCACAAGCATCTTTCTTTTTATTACCCTAGCCATCATGTTAGCAGGTGCGGCAACGGTACTGCATGATTACTTAGGTTTAGCTTACTTGACCGGCCTCGCGTTAGCGGCAGTAATTGTCATCGTCACAGTAGCCTTCGGCGTAAATGGCATTTCAACCGCCAACCTGATTATTGCACCACTTCTAATATTATCGATTTTATTTATTAGTGGTTATTCGCTTTTGTATCACAGTTTTACCCCGAATATGTTGCAAACAATAGCCCCTGTGACCAATCCTGCCACGCCGCACTGGTTGCTCGGCAGTCTGTTATATGCCTCATATAATCTGGTTATGGGAGCAACAGTGCTAGTGCCGCTCGGCGCCTATGTCACAAGCCGGAAAGTACGGCGGCTGGGCGGTCTGGCTGGCGGAATTGTTTTAGGACTGATAGCTGCCTTTTTAGCCGTTGTCCTCCTCATCCATTATCCAGCAGCATTAAAGTATGAAGTGCCAATTCTCCAGATAGCTGCAGCCCAATATAAATGGAGTAGCGCTATTTACTCCTATACACTACTTGCGGCAATGTATACAACAGCTATTGCGAGCCTCTACGGCTGCAGCGTAAAGGTTACACAAACAACCAAAATTAATTCCACAACTGCTATCCTGATCATAACTATTTTAGCACTTGTTTTTAGCAACCTAGGCTTTGCTGCCCTTATTCGCCTCATGTTTCCACTGTTCGGCTACGCAACACTATTTTTCACTTTTCGACTGGCTTGGGTTTCGTTTCGAGGTATTCGATAGCGCTGAGCACCGCTACCAATCCTTCTCCGACAGCTTTGGCAATCTGCCAAGGCTTTCCGGTGCAATCACCGGCGGCAAATACACCAGGAATATTGGTGGACATATTACGCTTTATTTTTATTACTTCGCTCTCCAGTTCAAGTCCTGCTAGCACATTCTCCACCGGATCAGACTGGCGAATTATAAACACCCCATCAACCTTTACCTCCGCCTCATCAGTTACCAGTTTTTCTACCTGACTGTCTCCCCTGATAGCGCAGGGCTTAGCGGTCAGAACCTGCACATTATCTCGCATAGGCGCAGCTTGCTTTTTATATTGGGGCAAATAGTAAACCTTGCGGCAAAGTTCTCCTAAATATGCAGCTTCATGCTCGCCTTCAGTGGTATAGGAAATAACGGCCACGTTCTTGTCTTTGTAAAACATTCCATCACAAGTAGCGCAATAACTAACCCCCCGACCAAGAAAATCCTTTTCTCCGTCAAATAATAGCGTACTAACAACCCCCGTTGCCAAAATGACGCTCCTTGCTTCATAAGTCCCTCCCGGAGTTAACAAGGTAAATACCTCTCCCGGGAAAATATTTAGCACCTTTTCTTTAATTATCGTTGGCTCATGGGCCTGACAGTGAGCGACCATTTGCTGCATTAATCCTTTGCCTGTGACTTGCGGCAATCCAGGGTAGTTATCCACCAAGTGCGCTTTTTGCAACTTAGGACTAAACTCCATATGTTCGAAAATTGCCACTGTTTTATTACGAATGCGTCCGGTCAGAGCAGCCGATAATCCAGCCGGTCCACCACCAACGATTACAATGTCAAAAACTTGTCCTGCCATAATATAATCCCTCCAGTTTAATAAGAAGGTGATAAATATGTATAATTACCGAGTTATGCGCCTTTCCTGCTCCGTAGTATTACGGCTATGCCTTATCGCCGGAATCCTTTTCGGCGGTCTTATCGGCATTGCTCTCGGTCTTTGGGAACAAATGACCATCGGCCTTTTTGGTGGAATGTTTTTCGGGCTAACCTTTGGCCTATTTTCCGGCTTCTTGGGTTTTGTTTATGCAGTGGTATTTAATGCATTAGCACCTACGCTCGGCGGCTTGCCTATATACCTTGAACAGTCAGATAGGCAAACCTTCCTCTCGGAACTAGCCGTTAAGCCCCATATAAAAAAACTTCCCTCTCACTTAAAGCACCAGCAAACAATCAAGAACTAATTTGATTAGCAAAAGTAAATTCTAACTTTAGCTTTTGCCAAATATCACGTTTTATGTGCAATATCATTCCATGCTGGACCTATATCGACAGCCTGAAGGGCTGCCGCAAATGCGGCAGCCCTTTTTTCCATACGCCTTAAATAATATGCACTACCATTGCATCACGCAGTTTCGGTTCAAACCAGGTGGACTTCGGCGGCATAATTTGTCCATTGTCGGCAATCGCCATAAGCTCTTCAATCGAAGTAGGAAACATAGAAAAAGCCACCACATATTTACCACTATCCACCAGTCGCTCTAGTTCCCGCATACCGCGAATTCCGCCAACAAAATTAATCCGTTTGTCGGTACGAGGGTCACTTATCCCTAACACCGGTGCAAGTAAGTGATTCTGGAGAACACTAACATCCAAATTTTCTACCAAATCGTTCTCACTGTATAGTTCAGGCCTCGCCACAAGTTTATACCACTTGCCGTCCAGATACATTCCAAACTGGCGGGCCTGGTTAGGTTTCACCGCCCCGCCACGCGCTTCCTCAACCACAAACTTCTCCCGGACAATAGACACAAAGCTGTCTGCTGTCAAACCGTTCAAATCGGCAACTACCCGATTGTAGTCCATAATTTTCATCATATTATGAGGAAATATCACCGCCAGAAAGCGGTTATATTCTTCATCACCGGTATGGTTTTGATTAGCATTACGGCAAATATCTCGCACCCGTTTGGCGGCCGCAGAACGGTGATGCCCGTCGGCAATATACATTACCGGAATCGCAGCAAAAGCCTCCTCGATAGCACTTTCGTCAGCTACACTGTCAACAACATACAACGTGTGCCGCACACCATCTACACCAGAAAAGTCGTATACAGCGGACTTTTCCATGCACCTTCTGATAATACTCTCAACCGTCTTATTGGCCTTATAGGTTAGAAATACTGCACCGGTCTGAGCCCCAGTCGTCCTTATATGGTCCACGCGATCCTGTTCTTTATCAGGTCGGGTTAATTCATGCTTTTTGATCAGATTGTTCTCATATTCATCCACAGAAGCCGCTGCAACCAACCCGACCTGAACATGGCTGCCCATTTCCTGTCGGTAAATATAAAAATGCGGTTCAGCGTCCTGCTCTAAAAAGCCTTGCAGTCTAAAAGCTGCCAGATTATCACGTGCTTTCTCATAGACGCTTGGTGAATGAGGATCAACCTCAGGCGCAAGATCAACTTCCGACTTTGTAACCCGCAAAAAACTATATGGGTTATTTTCCGTCAGCGCCCTTGCCTCTTCCGAGTCCATCACATCATAGGGAAGGGAGGCAATCTTTGAGGCCAGCTCCGGAGTTGGCCTTAAGCCTCGAAAAGGTTTTATACTAGCCATTAAGTTTTTCCTCCCCCGACTTAGCCTGCATTAAAGTTGACTAATTTGGCTCCAAGAATACCGTCAATTGCTTTAATCTGTTCCAGCGCAGCAGTCGGAATTTCAGCTTCCACGCCCATTACCATTATATTAGTTCCGGCTTTAGCAGCGTGACCAACCTGCATCCGATCAATATTGATATTATGGCCACCCAAAACAGTGCCGACCTGACCAATTATGCCTGGTTTATCGATATGCGGGCTAATCAACAACCAGCCTCTGGGATTAGCATCAACCCGGTAACCATCAATCATTATAATACGCCCGTCTTCTTTACCAAACAAAGTGCCAGCAACCACAGTCTCGCCTTTTTCAGTACGTGCTCGAACAGTAATCAGGTTAACAAAATGCGCCGCTTCTTTGCTCTTGATTTCCTTCGCCTTTACACCGCGGGCTTTAGCCATCCCCGGAGCATTAACATAGTTAACAGGTTCCTGCAAAAGAGGATTAAAGATACCCTTGAGCACGGCGGTTGTCAACATTTTAGTATCTACTTCGCTGATTTCACCATCATATTCAACTTCAACACTGTTAATTCTTCCTTCCGCCAAATGAACCGCCAAACAACCCATTTTCTCAGCTAACGTAAGATACGGTTTAATAACCTGCATTACTTGAGCAGGAACAGCCGAAACATTAACTGCTGTACTAACAGGCTCGCCGCGCAAAGCAACAAGAATTCCATGGGCTACATCCACCGCAACACCTACCTGAGCTTCAGCAGTCGACGCGCCCAAATGTGGAGTAACAACAACTTTATCCAATTTAAATAATGGATTCTCAGGATCAGCCGGTTCCTTCGCGAATACATCAATCGCAGCTCCAGCTACAAGGCCTTCTTCTATCGCTTCCGCTAATGCCAATTCGTCAATTACCCCGCCGCGGGCGCAATTGATAATCCGAACACCAGGCTTTAACTTTTTAAATGCTTCCTTATTTAAAAGATTTCTAGTATCTGCAGTTAATGGCAGATGAAAGGTAAGAAAATCTGCGTTGGCTAAAACCTGATCAAGTTCTGCCAGTTCAATATCCATAGCGCTGGCCCGTTCCTCAGTTATGTACGGATCATAGCCGATTACCTTCATATCCATCGCTAATGCCCGTTTAGCCACGCCGCTTCCGATACGGCCTAATCCTAGAATGCCCAGTGTTTTCCCGCGCATTTCAACACCCATGAATTGGCTGCGTAACCACTTGCCTTCCTTAAGTGATTTGTGTGCATCAGGGATATTCCGTGCCAAAGCAAGCATCATCGCCATGGTATGCTCTGTAGCCGCAATTGTATTACCCTCAGGGGCGTTTAATACAATAATCCCTTTCTGCGTGGCGGCCTCAACATCAATATTGTCAACCCCTACTCCGGCCCGCCCAATGACCTTAAGTTTGTCAGCAACTTCAATAATCGGTTTGGTAACTTTGGTTTCACTCCGCACTACTAACGCATCATAGTCCGGAATAATTTTGATAAGCTCTTCCTGCGATAGCTTTAGCTTAACATCGACCTCATGCTCCTTCTTTAGAATGGCTACCCCTTGCTCCGAAACATTATCAGCTACTAATACTTTCATTTTTTACCCCTCCTATTTTTACTGCCGTTTTTCTTCGGCGTTGTTTCTTTTCTAAAATCAAGCCTGTTGCGCTCAGCTGCCCCCCTTAGTGTCAATTAAAAACAAAAACCTCGTCCCCAAAATATTGGGGCGAGGTTGATTCCCGCGGTGCCACCCAGTTTAGACCATAAACAATATCAAGCAATATATCAAAAAACCTCACATCCCACCAGGGACGAGAGGATCTCCCGCGTTGCCACCCACATTGCTGTACAGCCAACTTTAATAATCGCTATATCGGGCGAACCCGTCCTGATTCCTCACCAGCCGCTCCAGGGCGGAACCTCATGTCCGGTTACCGGCTTACACCATCCGCCAGCTCTCTAAAAACCTCAAACAATCAGTTTCCCTTTCATTACATTACCTATTTAAAGTTTATGTTTATTATAAATTATCCTTCGACAAGAGTCAAGTGTGTTTTTAGGAAAAACACTTTTTTTATTCCTTTACTAGAACTTACAAGTTAGACCTATACTGTACTCCCTAAAGATATCAGGGTTATTTAATACCGACATGTACAGCTACAATGCCTCCCGTCAACTCATAATAAGTCGGCTCTTTTAGTCCAACCGAACCAAACATGGCACACAACTCAACTTGATGCGGAAACTGCTTAAGCGACTCTGGTAGCCAACGGTAAGGAGCATCCTTCCCAACCCCCAGCCGCCCCAAAAGCGGTATAACTCGCTCCAGATATATTTTGTAAAGCTCTTTGAATCCTATAATACCTGGTTTCGCCAAATCAAGTGATACTACCCTGCCGCCCGGCCTGATAACCCGTCGCATTTCAGTCAGTGCTATCTTAATATTAGACACATTACGTAGACCAAATCCTATTGTCGCACAATCAAAGGTATCATCAGGGAATGGCAATTCCATGGCATTTCCCTCCACCAGCTTGATAGTATTATTGAACTGAGTATGTTGTATATCTCGCTCTGCTATATTAAGCATATCATGGCAAAAATCAAGTCCAATTACAGATCCTGTTACACCAACTATTTTAGCCTGTTCGATACATATGCGCCCAGTTCCGCAACATACATCTAACCCGCGCTCCCCGACTTTAAGCCCGGTTTTAGCTACAGTAAACCGGCGCCAGTACTTATCCTGGTTTAAACTCAACACTGTATTAAGAAAGTCATAGCGGCAAGCGATGTCGGAAAATAATCTCTGACAAAATTTTTCTCTGTCCTCAGACTTTAACTCAAGCATACTAAACTCTCCACTCTGATATTCAGCTTAGGCCTCGCTTGCTAGCTTTTGTGCCTCACGCGCCTCTCTCCAGGCCTCTCGAGCCATATCAAATACTCTTTTTTCGTTTTTTGCCTGCGGGTTAGCAACCACCTTACCAAGGTAGGTTAGCGCTTCCGGCAGTTTCCCTGTGCGCCTTAATAGCTCACCGCAAAGATACTCCACCGTAAGCTCAGTCATATTACCTATCGGCATCTTCTCGCGCAGAAACGACTGCTCATAATATTCCAACGCTTTACCTAACGCAATTAGTTCTTCCGGACAACCTTCTTCCCGAAGCAACCATGCTAGTTTTAAATATAGTCCGGCCAATCGGCTGGGCTGGGTCGATGACATTTCTGCAAAAAAGATCGCTAACTTAAAGGTTGCAACAGCCTGCTCCCACGACCGCTGCCCAGAGAAGTTGACATTAACTGTACGACCTGCTAAAAAATCCTTGATGCTGTTTAGTGCCGTTGGAGTCTCTTCAAAATAAGTATCCTGTGCGGCATAGCCACAATGTGGACAGACAAATATTACATAATAATTAGGATTTACTTCTTTATAGTATGTGCAAAAATCACTATCCTGCTTAACCATGCTAAGGCGGCTTCGTACTTTTGTAACATTAACATCACCGTCGCAAACACCACATTTCTTAGTCGCAACAAATAAAATGTCGGCCATTATTGTCCCTTCTTCTTGCATTTATTCTGCGAAAGTTATGGCATCCGGCCTGTATTCGACTTTTCGTCATAATTATCCAAACTTTCCATGCTCTAGAATTTATTAGACAAAAATTTTTAAAACCCTTTTCCAATATACTCTAAGCGATTCAATTCAATTAGCCAACCTGGCATACATTAATGTGCTTTTAAATAAATTTAATAAGCAAACAGTATACTTTTTTTATTAATATAAAAAAAAGATTACGCTAAAATTGCAGGGATTATTAGTTATATATCGTATACTATATCTTGATAGTTTCAAAATAGTGTAACACAATTGGCAAAGAAGCGCAGGTGAGCGAAATCGAACTATCGAAACGGCAAGAACAGATTCTAGCGATTGTCAAAGATTCTGGCCCAATTACCGGCGAACAGATTGCGGATAAACTTAACCTCAGCCGTGCAGCCCTTCGGCCAGATCTGGCAATACTTACTATGTCAGGACTTTTAGGAGCCAGACCACGGGTCGGCTATTATCTTACCGGCAAAACACCGTCAGATGTCATCGCAGGTGTTTTAGGCAATATTAAAGTTGCCCAATTACAATCCCAGCCAGTAGCAGTAAGAAATACCTGCTCGGTTTACGACGCTATCGTAACTATGTTTGTCGAAGATGTCGGAACGCTTATTGTTGTTTCAGCTGATGGCCACCTAGAAGGGGTCGTTTCCCGTAAAGATATGTTAAAGGCGGCACTTGCGGGAACAAACCTTAATAATCTTCCGGTTAATGTCGCCATGACCAGGATGCCTAACATTGTCGTGACTTACCCTGATGAATCTATTCTTGTAGCAGCACAGAAGCTTTTAAGTCATCAGATAGACTCCTTGCCGGTAGTCAATATTCTTGAAGTCGATGGCACTGAAAAATACCAAGTCATTGGACGCTTTACTAAAACTAACATCACCCGGCTTTTCGTTCAATTAGTCGGCAAGTAGGGAGGGCTTAGCATCTACTTAAAGTTGGATTGTCCTGTTGTATATGTCCTTTCCGACTCGATCGGCGAAACAGGCGAACTGGTAGTCAAAGCTGCTATCAGCCAGTTTAATTCTGTAAAAATAGATATTCGCCGCATTCCATTCCTAAACTCTCCCCACGAAGTGGAGGACGCACTCCTCGAAGCAGCAGCTTGTAGCGGCGCCGTCATCTATACCCTAGTACGGCCTGATTTGAAGGAAACACTCAAAACCAAAAGTCAGGAACTGGCTTTAAATTGCGTCGATGTCATGGGACCAATTCTTGAGACCATTAAATCTGTAACCCAGACGTCACCACGTTATGAGCCAGGATTAATTCGAAAGACAGATGAAGCATATTTCAATAAAATCGAGGCCATCGATTTTGCCGTAAAATATGACGACGGAAAGCAGCCTTGGGAACTAGCCAAAGCCGATCTTGTCATCATTGGCATTTCTCGCACATCAAAAACTCCGCTCTCGATGTATCTTGCCTACAAAGGAGTTAAAGCCGCTAACGTACCGCTGATACCGGAAGTTGCTCCACCAACCGAACTTTTCGAACTTCCTCCCCGCAAGGTTGTAGGCCTTACTGTTAGTCCTGACCACCTATTTGCAGTACGAAGGGAACGCCTAAAAACGCTGGGGCTAGCCGAGAATGTCGACTATGCTAATATCGACCGAATCACCGAAGAACTACATTTTGCCGAACGTATTATGCGCCGTATCGGTTGTCCGGTAGTTAATGTTACTAGCAAGGCAGTGGAAGAAACCGCCGCCAATATACTAGAATATTATCGCAAAGGAGCAGAATAATGACTCAAAAGTATGTTTATTTATTTAACGAAGGCCGTGCCGACATGCGCGCCCTCCTCGGCGGCAAAGGTGCCAATCTTGCTGAGATGAGCAACATTGGTCTGCCAGTACCTCCTGGAATGACTATTACTACAGAGACTTGTATTGAGTATTACCGACTAAATAAAAAATTTCCAGCTGGTCTTATGGATCAAGTTTATACCAATCTTGCTGTTGTAGAGGAAAAGGCCGGCAAAAAGTTCGGTAACCCGGTCAACCCTTTGTTAGTTTCAGTTCGCTCTGGAGCGATGTTCTCTATGCCAGGCATGATGGATACTATTCTCAATCTTGGTCTTAATGAGAAGACCGTAAAAGGAGTCGCTGACAATACAACTAACCAACGTTTCGCCTATGATGCTTATCGACGATTCATCCAGATGTTTGGCGATGTCGTACTGGAAATTCCCAAGTATGAATTTGAAAACCTCCTAGAGGACCTTAAACATAAGCACAGGGTTACTTTTGACCAGGAACTTTCAGCCGAAGCGTTGCGAGAGCTGATTGACACTTACAAGGAATTTGTCCAGCGAAAAATCTGGCGTCCTTTTCCTGAAGATCCTCGCGAGCAACTCGAAATGGCAATAGAGGCAGTATTCCGTTCATGGAACAATAACCGTGCCATCACCTACCGTAATTTAAACAAAATCTCTCATGATCTCGGCACCGCTGTTAACATTCAGTCGATGGTCTTTGGTAACATGGGTAATGATTCAGGCACAGGAGTAGCCTTTACCCGCAATCCATCCACCGGTGAAAAAGTTTTGTATGGCGAATACCTTACTAATGCCCAAGGCGAAGACGTTGTTGCCGGCATTCGCACACCCCAGCCAATTGCCAAGTTGCAAGAGGAAATGCCAGAGATCTTTCGTCAATTTGTTAACACTGCCCAACTCCTGGAACGTCACTATAAAAACATGCAGGATATCGAATTCACTATTGAACGCAACAAACTCTATCTACTCCAGACCCGTAACGGCAAGCGTACCGCTCAGGCCGGCGTAAAAATCGCCTATGACATGGTAACCGAAGGCCTAGTAGACAAAAAAGATGCCATTTTAATGGTCGAACCGGCACAGCTGGATACCCTGCTGCATCGCCAAATTGATACTAATGCCAAAATTGAATATATTGCCAGGGGTCTTCCCGCCTCTCCTGGTGCAGCTTCCGGCACGGTAGTATTTGATGCTGATGACGCCGAGCGCCTTGCAAAACAAGGGAAAAAGGTGCTTCTTGTCCGCACTGAAACAACGCCTGATGATATTCACGGCATGGTTGCTGCCCAAGGTATCCTGACTAGTCGCGGCGGCATGACCAGCCATGCTGCGGTTGTCGCCCGTGGAATGGGTAAACCTTGTGTCTGCGGTTGCGAAGCAATCAAAGTCGACCATGCCAAACGCGAATTTTCGGTAAAAACACAGATTATAAAGGAAGGCGACCTGGTGTCTATCGACGGCTCTACCGGAAATGTCATCCTTGGTGCTGTTCCTTTAATTGATCCAATACTTTCCGACGAGTTTCTCGCCTTCCTCGGCTGGGCTGACGATCTGAAGCGTCTTGGTGTCAGAGCCAACGCGGACACTCCTGAAGATGCCTTAAAAGCTCGCGAATTTGGTGCTACAGGCATCGGTCTGTGCCGTACCGAGCACATGTTTATGGGGCAAGACCGTCTGCCTTATGTTCAGGCCATGATCCTTGCCGACAACGAAGAATCTCGCCGTGAAGCCCTTAAACACCTCCTGCCAATGCAAGCCGGTGACTTTTATGGTATTCTAAAGGCTATGGATGGATACCCAGTTTGTATCCGCCTTCTTGACCCGCCGCTCCATGAGTTTCTTCCTAATTTGACCGACCTCATGGTAGAAATTGCTGAAATGAGAATTATCGATAAAAATCAATCAGCACTAGCTGAAAAAGAGGCATTGCTGAAAAAAGTCAAAACACTGCATGAGTTCAATCCTATGCTCGGCCATCGCGGCTGCCGTCTGGGAATAACCTATCCGGAAGTCTATGAAATGCAAATTACCGCTATCTTCAGCGCCGTCGCTCGCCTCACTAAAGAAGGGCTCAAAGTGCTGCCGGAAATTGAAATCCCCTTGACCATCGATATCAACGAAATGCATTTCTTTAAAGAGCGCATAACTAATATTGCCAATGAGATCATGGAAAGCGAAAAGGTTAATTTCCATTACACTGTCGGTACCATGATCGAACTGCCACGGGCTGCGCTCTTAGCTGATGAGTTAGCTGAAGAAGTCGAATTCTTCAGCTTCGGGACTAACGATCTTACGCAGACAACACTCGGCTTCAGTCGCGACGATGCTGAAGGCAAATTCCTTAACGACTACCTGGCAAAAAAGATTCTTAAGGAGAACCCCTTCATCGTCCTTGACCGAAAAGGTGTCGGCAAGCTAATGCGCATGGCGGTAGAAGGAGGACGCAAAACCCATCCCGGCCTTCTAATCGGAATTTGCGGCGAACACGGCGGCGAACCAAGCTCAGTAGAATTCTGCCATCAAATTGGTCTAGACTTCGTCAGCTGTTCGCCCTATCGGGTTCCTATCGCTCGCTTGGCTGCCGCCCAAGCAGCAGTCAGCTCTGGTGAGTTACTAGGCACAAAGTAATTTTTAAAAAGGGGCAGCTTCATAAGCATAAAGCTTATGAAGCTGCCCCTTTTGTATATTTATCTATATAGTTGATCCACCGCCTCGTCGAGCTATCACATAGACGGCTACAGTCATCAATGCTAGTACTGCAATAATATTAGTCGTTGTCAAAAAATGAATTGGCACTGATTCATAAAGACCATAAAAGCCAAATAAGATAAAAATCAGTGCAGAGATCCATTTTACAATCTTCTCAGGTATTCTTTTACATAATACCACTCCGACAATAATCCCTATCCCATCAGCAACCATCATACCAGCAGTTGTACCAGCCCACACCGGTAATATGGTATTGAATTGAGCAGCCAACGCAACAGTTGCTAATTGGGTCTTGTCCCCCATCTCGGCAAGAAAAAAGGCAATACATACCGTCCAAAATGGGCTATAGTTACTTACTTTATCCTCACCAGCTAGTTCATCACCGCGAATTGTCCATAACCCAAATATAATAAAGGAAACGGCAGCAGCAATTTCAATATAATTTAACGGTATAATTCGGGTCAAATAGCTGCCTACAAGCACAGCCAATAAATGATTTAATAGCGTAGCCGCAAAAACTCCCCACATTACCGTCTGCCACCGATACCGTGTAGCGAACGCCATCGCTAACAACTGCGTCTTATCCCCCATTTCAGCTAAAATAACAAAAATCAACGCTGTCATAAATGCTACCATAATCACCCTCCTAAGTTTGTCTGCACCCTTTTCACAAAATAAAAACGAGCCCATATTTAGTATGACCAAAAAAAAACGGTCACACTAAAGGTCTCGCTAATCGCCGCATCCGCCGACGGCAGAGCCAGATGTTTCCATCAGTATGTTGACTCAGCCTATCCAAGCTACTCCCCTTCAGAGTACAGTATTAACATATTACTTATTTTAAGTATATCGCTTCTACCCTACGGTGTCAATGCATGCAATCCACCTAACCGCAATCCTGAACATGCATTCAATGATACATTTACTATAGCAAAAAACGACCGGACAAGCCTCCGGTCGTTCTATCTAATGATTAGTTAGAATATAGCTTTTCAACTTATTCAATACTTTCTTCCGTTCTGTGGCCCTAACTAGATGGATGACTGTTTTAGAGCGGCGAGAACGTTTTATGGTCTCATCGCAGTCTGCAAGGTCTTTGTCTAGCTTATCAAGCACATCGTATACAGTCAATGCGTTCTCCCCTTTCGCTAAGGTTATCTATAGTCTACCAGACCAAAGGGCGATTGTCTTGTAGAAATAGTTGGTTAATCTGTTGCTAGATGTTAACAAGCAAAAACTATTTAAACAGATTAACTATTGAAATCATACAAAATTACCATTAAAAATGCTCTTGGGAGTTGCATTATTTATAGAGAATCCCGGCCTAGGTAAAACTACTATCAATCAAGTTAATCAACATAATTAGTCTGTATATATTCTTGCACCTCACGGTTAAGTTCGACGAAAGACGTCTTAACAAAGTCATTAAACTTCGTAGTATCTTTTGAAAAAACGCGTCCTTTTCTTTTGGCGATACCGATTGATGCCGTATATGACTGCTCTTCTAAACGAATTGCCTTTGTAGGAGAAACGTGAAGCTCCCGCTTCATCTTTATAACGGCATAAGAAGGAATAAATGAAATTCCCAAATCCGCATCCAAAAAATCTACGATTAGTGCATCCTCATTGCCTTCCAGGACAAAATTAGGCGTGAAACCCGCATTAGCGCATATTCTTTCTGTTATTTCTCTATTTAAACCACCCGCATAGTGGCATAAAAATCTTTCGTTTTGAAGCTCGTTTATTGAAACCTGTTTTCTATTTGCAAGCCGGTGTTTATCACTTACCAACACAAATATTTCGACTTCAAGCATAGACTCCCATTCAATTAGTGGATTGTTAATCGGAGCAGTAACTATAGCAAAGTCAATTTCATTGTTAACTAATTGCTCGGCAATTTGATTATCTTGATAATGAAATTGCCGAATACTTATTTCCGGATTTTCTAAATAAAAGGCTATTAATAATTCGTTCAAAAAACTATGAATAGATGATGACACAGAAATTTGTCTCTTACCATGGGCGTAAAGCCTTCTAGCCATATTAATACCATTATCTAATTCAGCCAAAGAACGTTCAACATATTCGCAAAAAACTTCCCCAATCGGAGTAAGACTGATTTTTCCCTTTCTTCGCTCAAACAGCGGAACGCCTAAGTTTCCTTCAAGCTTCGATATTGTTTGACTAAGAGCTGATTGAGAAATATGAAGTTTCTGTGCCGCAATTGTAATATTCTGCTCCCTGGCGATAACCCTGAAGTAATGTAACTGAGTAAGTATCATCATGCCTATTCCTCTCAAAAGTGATTATCAGTTTTTCTTATATCAAAACACTGCAATCTATATTTTACAATTACAGCTGTCCATTGTATATTTAACTTATAATTAAAATTGCATTTTATTCTGAAAGTTTAAATGGATCAGAAAACTACTGAGCTGATTCAGGAAACCATTTGACTAAACATTATTCTTATTAAGAGTATATCATACAAAAGATAATAGTAAACATAAGTGTTCTACTATAAAAATTCTAATTGTAAATCTTCATTTATACAGGATCAAAACAGCACTAGTACCGGAAGGGAAAATTACTATAACCTATTTAAGTCTTAAAATAATCAAGCGGGAGGAACAGCCATGATTTATAGCATCGACCATGCCTGTTTTACAGTAAGCAACATGGAAAGAACAATTGCTTTCTATCGGGATATCCTTGGAATGAAGGTAGATTGGGATTCGGCAGCCGAAGGCGTTGTTTTCAAAGGACCGGAAGCCGACAAGGTGACTGGATGCCCTAATACAGAGCAAAGGCTTGTTTTCATGAGTATTGGAAATAATTATCGAATCGAATTTGTTCAGTTCACACCTACCGGAAAACCACTGGTCGACAATAAAGCCAGCAATATCGGCGCTGCTCACGTCTGCTTTAAGACAGATAACTTGCATGAACTTTATCATAAGCTTATGGCCAATGGAGTACAGTTGCACTGCGCTCCCCAACATATTGGCTTTGGCTGGACCATGTATTTTCGTGATCCGGATGGAATCATCCTGGAAGCAGTACAAGATGACCCGACCTAGTAACACACATATTTATTAAACCTGTTGACTTTTTCATCCTAAACCGTTAAAATTAGAGTCGTAAAAATTGCCGATATAGCTCAGCTGGTAGAGCAGCGCATTCGTAATGCGCAGGTCGTCGGTTCGAGTCCGACTCTCGGCTCCAGCAAAATTAAGGGATTTAGCTAATGCTAAATCCCTTTTTATGTTAATTTGTATACAAGCCTTAACTTAATACTTTTGTAACCAATCCAACATAACCGGCCACATGTCTAAAAAAAGAAGCCGGCCCGCAATAAGTAGGCTCCGCTCCTTTTTCTAGCTTTCTTTTTATCTTTATGGCAAATCAATCATATGTAAATTTTTACCTTTGTAGATTTGTTTATACCAATTTTCAGGTGTACCTTTTATTCTTTGGGCTTCTAATGCATCACTGCGATCAGCATTGGTAAAAATAATTTTTTGCCCTACGACGGCAAGGGGCCCGTAAGGGATATTTATAACCCAATTCCAATCAGATTTTGGCATCTCAATTATAACCTCTTTCCCTATCCGACATAAAACCTTCTGCACTTTATTTAAATTAGAAGCTTGTATATAAGGAGCTAATATGAACATGTTACTCGTAAACTTACAGGTATATCTCATAACATAAGGCATTGAAACTTTTATTATATTATTTTGACCTCTTTTTGCATTACCACTTACATAAATATAATCAAAATCTAATGTATATGAGCCACTAACAGCATACATAGATGAAGTATCAAAAGTTACCTTACCCTCTGAATCTGTATATCCATCTCTCTCAGCATCCCCCGCCCGGAATATCACCCGAGCCCCCACTAATATATTGCCATTTGTAGTTCGAACAGTGAAAGTTGTTGTATCTCCTTGTGCTAATGGTTGCTCTTGTGAGTTAGCCGCAACTATACTTATTAAACTTGTCATTACCGCTAAAACAAGAAATACACTTGCTAACCATCTAATTAAAGACTTTTCAAATATTCCCAACACCATTCACCTCTTTGGTATAGTTTTTCTTTCAAATTAGTTATTTTATATTTCGACAAAAACAGACATTCACCTTCATATTCCAACTAGATGAAAAAGATGCTCTCGAAAAAATATTATTACATGTGTTCGCGGACTTGATCAACACAGTGTGCTAACGCCCGCTGAAAAGAAACTTTTGCTTGGTCAGGCTTAATCAAAGGCTTATATCCTAGTTCTCGTGCGACCTTCTCCCAACTAAGCTGCCATCTTTCAGCCAAAAAAGCCGGCCCGCTCCATATTGATGAATCCACCATTACAACCTGTGACTTCGACCCCGTTAGTTCAATAAGCATAGCACTTATTTCTTGCCAAGTAAGAAATAAGCTGGCAATATTATACGTCTGACCTATAGCCGCCTCCTTACCAGCCGCTAATTCTACACTTACAGCCAAATCGTCCATACTGGTAAAAGCACCGCCAGCACCAGCCACCAGCCTTATTGGCTCATCTTTCAACGCAGCCTCCACCAATGCTCGTAAATGTTTGCCACCGATAGTATCGCCAAAAGCCCACCAAAAACGAATTACTGTCGCCAGTAGCTTATATTGTACTCCCCAGGCCAATCCTAATTGTTCTGCCGCCAACTTAGCAACAGAATATAGCGGCTTGCGTGCCAGTTCCGGTCGGCACGTTTGCTCCTCAACTATTGGCTGAAGCATAGGCGTTCCATACACTCCAGCCGTACTCGTATATATAAAACGTTTCACTCCGCCTTCGACCGCCGCCTCCATTAAATTAATCTGACCAACAATATCTTGTTCAAATAATACCCTCGGGTTATCAGCAAAACTCCAGGCCAAGTCAACAATTACATCGATTGCATGATCAGTAACTATTCTTTTTAAAGCATAAGCATCCGTAAGATCTTTTTCATAAAAGGTTACATTGTCAGCCAATAATCCTGCTGAAACGTACTGCTGCTTGTCAACTATAACTACCTGATGCCCGGAGCGACAAAAAAAATCGTTCAAATGCGTCCCAACATCGCCAGCACCACCAGCAAGTAATATATTCATTAACTATCCCCTCCCAAATATATAGAGCTTGCTCCTTCTCATTATATAAATAATAATATTGCTATCAATAAAACGAACATAAATATAAATAAAATAATTAAAAATCAGCTGTTCACATTTTGAATATCTTCACCCGACTACCACCAACCCTGCAACGCCTTCAACAATACGCAAGTGCGCTAGTATCAGCATAAACTCCAGGCAAACTATCCAGGCCCCGGCATCCCCTTTTTACATATAAATTCGAGCATTAAAAGCCTGTAAGAATCCGCCCCCCAAAAAGCAAAGTCTTACAGGCTTTTAACGATATAAAAACAATCCCCAGACTTCGAAAAGTCCAGGGATTGATGTAAAATTCATTTATGCCCAATATTATTACATATAAAGATTATACGGAAATCTAATCAGACCATATCAATTGACAAAGATGGGAAGCGAATTTTTGTACGCGCTTCCCATCTTAATTAGGCTTAAAATTTTGGGTTAGGCTTTTTATTTATCCATTTGCCTTTTGGAAGTTAATCATAAATTCTTTCAAAGCTTGGCATGCTTCTACCGGCACAGCATTATAAGCCGAGGCGCGGCATCCGCCAACCGAGCGGTGACCGTTAAGTCCAACAAAGCCGGCGGCCTTTGCTTCAGCAAGGAATTTTTTCTCAAGTTCGTCACTTCCCAGTCGGAAAGTGATATTCATCAGCGAACGGCTATCTTGACGGGCATGACCTTTATAGTATCCGCCGCTAGCATCAATTGTATCGTAAATGAGGGCTGCTTTGTCTTGGTTACGCTTATAGATCGCTTTTACTCCGCCCTGCTCTTTAACCCATTCCAGAACCAGCCCCATCATATAGATCCCGAAAGTCGGCGGAGTATTAAACATCGAATTATTTTTAACATGTGTAGCATAACTAAGCATAGTCGGCACTTTGGTATTAGCAGTTTCAAGCAGATCGCGGCGAACAATTACCACCGTTACCCCTGAAGGGCCGAGATTTTTCTGCGCCCCGGCATAAACCAGACTAAATTTACTTACATCAAATGGCTTGGACAATATGTCACTTGACATATCCGCAATCAGCGGCACGTTGCCAGTATCGGGAAATTCCTGCCACTCGGTTCCAAAAATAGTATTGTTTGACGTAATATGAATATATGCGCTGTCTTGGTCATACTTTAGTTCTGACAACGCCGGAATATAGTTGTAATTGCTATCCTTTGCGCTGGCGGCTTCATAAACCTCGCCCAGCATCTTCCCCTCTTTATAAGCTTTCTCTGACCATGAGCCAGTTATAACATAAGCGGCTTTTTTGCCTTGGGGAAGAAAATTCATTGGTACCATCGTAAATTGAAGGCTTGCCCCACCCTGAAGGAAAAGAACTTCGTAGTCTTCTGGAATAGACAATAGTTCTTTTGTTAGGCTGATGGTTTGATTATGAACTGCTTCAAAATCCTTGCTGCGGTGACTCACTTCCATCACCGACATTCCTAAACCCCTAAAGTTTACCAACTCGGCCTGGGCTTTTTCTAGTACCGCTAACGGCAGTGCCGAAGGCCCAGCGTTAAAATTATACGCCCGTTTAAAATCTGACATAAAATCACTCCTGCATCATTAACGTTAATAATATGATAATAAAAGTTCTAACTGTAAAGTTATTGTACAACAAAACCCAGTTAATGGTCAAATTGGTCCTATAAACTACCTTGCCCCAACTGAATTTTTAGTCTATGCCTCAGTTAACCCACTTATACTTAGCATTGTTTACCTAGCATTAGTTTCAATAGCTGAACGTCGTTCTCTTGAAACTAACGCTGCAATAAAGCCTAGAATACAAATCACTGCCACAATGATAAACGACAGGTAATAATTTCCGGTAGTGTGCAAAGCATATGAACCAATCATAACGCCAAATGATCCCACAAAGTTGCTAATACAGGTCCATGCTGCTGCAACTTTGCCAATAATGCGATAAGAAAAGCTTCGTACCGCAAAATACTGATTTCCAACCGCAGTAAAAGGATTGACAAATCCAGTTGCGAGCAACCACCCTGAGAGAACAGACGGATTGCTATGGATCTCTGGAAACAAAATTCCGTTAAAAAAAATCAAATTTGCTATAAACCCAACCATAACTAATAGTCCTGATCTACCCTTAAAGATTTTATCGATTATAATACCGCCAACAAATATCCCCAGCATTATCCCAACCATATTTCCCGAGGCCAAGCGTCCTGCTTGTTCAGGCCCATAGCCTACCCCTATCGGCGGATCGACCGCCAAATATCCTGGGCTCAGGTCATTAAAGGCGTTATTGGCCCAATTGCTGAGCGCCATTACTGCCAATCCCAGCCAAAACGCCGGGTTACGCCCTAAAATTTTCAGGAAATTCTCATCAGCGCTCACTCTTTCAACCGCTAAAGCTGGCATAACCGTCGGCTGATTGTTTCGCACAGCATACGCGACAACCATAACATATATAATAGCGGCCCCAATAATAACAGACAGCCACGCCAGCCCAGCCTGCCAGTTACCAGCCCAGCCTACAAGCATCGGCCCTAAGATATAACCAGTTACCGCCCCAAATACAGATAAAGAATTCAACCCAAGAGCAAAGCCTCGCTGTTTAACAGGAATCCAACGGGATACAATAGGTTCAATCATAATTAGTCCAGGTGCTCCGCCAAACGCCGTTAGGACACGGAGAACAACTACCGCATTATAACTATTACCGAAGACAGGGTACAAGAGATGTGTTGCAAATAGCACTCCAAGCCCTCCGAGAATTACTCGAAAAATCCCAATTTTATCGACAAGGTATCCCCAGAAAAGAACAAATATAGCATTTGCAAACATCATTATCCCCATAAACCCAAAGGATGCAGCACCTATGCTAACGCCAACACCATTGGCAATTACACCCATTAATGGTGCGAATACTAAACTAGTCATAAAAGTAATAAACATCATTAAAATTCCTGCTGCTAAAACAAACCACTGATAACCTCTGTATTGTGTCGGAACAGCTGCTTTAGCACCTTTATCCATCATATCCTTCCTCTCTTCACCATTAGGATACCCACTCTTACCCTCTTCAATTGTTCATTTGATATTTACTTTTGCGTAATTCGCCCATATATATACAGTCATTTTAAACCAAATGTAAAATTTAGGCAATACAGCATGTTCTTAATACGGCTTAGAGAAACTGCTATGCTAGGCAACTGAAAGTTAATGTTGCGGCAATCAATCTTTTAAATTAAAATGTCAGGTATAGACCTATAAAACTGGAGGGAACTTCTTGTCAGATATAAAAATAACCGAGACACTTTTTCAATTAATCCCTTTTATCGAATCCAAATTTATGAGACCAGTTGATCAACATTATGCCGGAGAAATGACTCCTGTACAAATCCGTGTCCTTCTTTATATAAAAGAGAAATCTTCACTAACAATGACAACGCTTGCCAATGAAATGATGATGTCAAAGCAACAACTGACACCATTAGTAAAAGATTTAGTATTAAAAAAACTTGTCCAACGCGAGCACGATCCAAATGACGGGAGAGTTATCAGAATTAGCCTAACTCCGCTAGGCTTAAAATGGCATGATACCCTGACAGCTTATACCCTCAATATGCTTAAAGCAAAGCTTGATAATTTGGATGAAACTGACTTGAACTGTTTGTATAATGCTTTAACTGATCTTTATAATGTCCTCCAAAAAATATAGGGCACCAAATATCTACGCATTTATTAGTTAAGCTATAATAAAAACCGCCTAAAACTTAAGTTTTAAGCGGTTTTCATTTTGTCCCTAGAGAAAAGTCCTAGATTTATTGAGAAGACGTGTTTTCAAACTTTCATTAGTATAATAAATCACTATTGAGCCTCGTCGGTTTCGATCCTCGGCTTTATAATACCAAGGATTCTCACCCCGCAGGAAAATACTAACTCGATCGATTCTAGTGCCATTAGTAACGGTCTGCCAGTTTGCCTCATAAAGCCAGCGGGTTTTTGTCGTTTTATTTGGCGACCCGTATTTTTCTACCAACATCTTTTTTGTTGTCTCATACTTATCCCGAATAACTAATGAATCAAACGATCTACTGCTAAGAAAAAGCATTGATCCGAAGTACATTGAGTTATTTATAAATTCAGTACGAATTTCAACCATTTCTCCAGCAAATAGACCAGTAAAACTCAAGTAGTCTGGACCTTGCCCAGTCTTTTTATAGCCATTTGCCTCCATGCTGGCAGTAACTAACTCTATACTATCTCCCCATGTCGCGTTAAGAAAACCGCTGGGTGCTGGCGCAGCGCTAACTATCGTTTGAAAAAATAACACTAGGCTAAGAATGAACCCCAGGGTAAATGTTTTGTTACTCATGAGTTGCCTCCTAGTTCATTCACCCGTTATAACGCCGCCAATAATCTTCTTAGAAGGTAGTAGTCAAACCTATGCCTACACCATTTTTGGTTCCATGGTCGCTTAACGTCCGGTAATCAAAATTAAGATATGCAGTATCAGTAATCTTGTAGTTAGCGCCAACACTTAATTCATGAAAGCCATCCCCGCCAATTAAGGCTGCGTAACCTTTCCACTCCTCACTTAAAGGAGTTGTTAGCGCTGCACCGACAAAGGTTTTAGATTCCGAACTATAATTTCTCGAACCCAAGATTAGCCGGGTTTGGCCGCCTTCATCAATAAAGAATTGTCCATAAAAATCATTCATGTTACCATAATCAGTCCAGTCAACATGCTGAAAACCAACTGCAAAAGTAGGTGAAAGCTGAGTATTCAATGAAAATTCGTTACTGCGATCACCACCATGAGTCGAGAGACTAATAGATGACTGTTGTGGCATCAACTCAACCACAGGAAAAGCAAACGCGGTGCTAACTTGCAACGCTAAAGAAGCCGCCAAAATTAATAATGCTTTCTTCATTCGAAAAAACCTCCTGAATTTTTAATTTAAAGAACTTCGGTTTATTGGTTTAGCACATTTTTTTGATATTACTAAGTATCGGCCTCCTTATTCATAGGGATCTTATAAAGTAAAATCATTAGGATACATCTAGCCAACACTGAAGCCGGACACCCAAACAAGGAATTAAACAATTATCTTATTACAATCATATCAATATTCTGCTCAATATATTGGTTCATAGTTGTCAGCATTTTTTCTTCTATTGAACCAGGACAGATATTCATCCATGCTGCTTGTTGAACATCTGTTGCTATCATTTGACCGCTTTCCTCAAAAGAGTATATTTCCAATACTTTATATTTGAAGCTCGCTGGATCAAATTGCACATGAACTAATTGATAAGATAGATTCTTATTTTCCTTCGGTTTCGCCTTTTTGTCCCGCTTTGTCTTACTTTTTTTATCTAGTTCACTGCTTCTTTCTTTGCCATTATCAATAAAGACCTTTTTTACCCAGCCGTCGCGAAACTTACTTTTGGAAAATAGTTGCATTCTTGATGTATCAATATAAAAGTTTGAAGCCTCATCTGACTGTATTAATACATAGCTTGCCTGAGCACTAACTTTATCCGCTGTTCCAAGCGCAACTATGACGATAAGTACTACAATTATTCTCAAAAAATTCTTTAGCATATTTTTCTTAGCCCCGATTATCAGTATGAGCTTTAGAACTAAGCGTTGATGACGCATCATTCACATAAGGAACCGCCTGCTCATAACGCCGAGCCGCTTCAGCAACCAGCTCCGGATCAATGCTGGTCGGAACAGCCAAAATACGGTTGACTCTAGTAATGATATCATTTGCAGGCTTTATGCCAACCTGAGCAGGTTTCATTGGCATTTTAACCGCCCTTGTCTTGACAACCGGCTTATCAATTTTGATATTGTATTTTGCTAAATCTGTGCCCAATATCCGCCCCGCAGTATCAGAATCGGCATTTTTCAGAGCCTTCGAAAATTCTGTTTTTGCTTGTTTGGGCAACTTTTTGTACATATGCAAAATCGCATTACGGTCACTTCTAGGGATTTGAGCACTAAGCTGGCGAACTTCCCTGGGATAACTAGAAAATATACTCATTACAGACCCCTCCTAGTTTTAGCAAATTACAAACGCTTTACCCAGATACCACACATTAAGCTTTATCCCATAGCCATAAAATAAGTATTTAACATGTCCTGCTGGTCTTGTGTCAAATTGCTAAGTATCGCCCTAAATGTTGTTATGCTTTGAGCCCTCTTCATCCTCTTATCCCATGACATGGAGGTATCTGTCACAGTTGACCAAACTTGCTGTTGGCACAATAAAAGCGTCCTAATAACCTGAGCTTGTTGATTATTATCCATATCTAACCCAACTAATACAGCCACAAAATTTGCCGCCTCAGTTTTCCGCTTTTCCAAATTTGTTTCGTAAACTGCTTGCTGCTCCGGAGTTAAGCATTGCTTTATCTCATCATGCGTGCTTGATCTTATTTCATCAATCTTTTTCACAACTCTTAGATAATTTATTAAGTTAGAGCTATTGAAACTACCTGTAGGTTTTGTTGAATCACTAGCCGCATTTTTTAAATCTACAGTTGTCTTTTTAGCAGTTTGGGCAGTTTTACTCAAGTCCGACACATTCTTCAAAGAATCTTTGCCTTTAAGCTTAATTGCAAACTGCAATGCTGCGTCACTTACTATTTTTTGCACTTCTTTATTTTTATTTGCAATAATTGTATCAATTTGCGTACGTTGCACCTCAGGGAGGTTCATATTTATCCATGCAATTTCCTGATATATATCAGCAGCATTATATATCCCTGGACTGCTAGAGCTTGCACAATACCCAATATTAATCGTAAAAACAACGCATGCGAAAATTATACAAGTTGCATAAATAGCTCTCATTGCTAAACTCTCCTCATGAGTGCATTATTAGAATCCTTCATTATCTTGTATGCGCACTTTTAATGACACAGTCATAAGAAAGTCAATTCAGTCACAATTTAACATCGTATATATCGCAATCATTTCTTTGATTTTTCTTTGTTTCTGTAACATATCGCAGATTATTTTTTATTTTATTTTAAGATAAAATGTAAAATAAAATGTACTACATAAAGAATAGCAAAAAAGATAGCCCATAAAGAAACCTTCGTGTCGAATGAAGTTCCCACACACCATTCAACGGGGGTTTCAGAATGAGCTACCACCAGCTAAGCACATATAAGCGTGGGTGCATAGAAGCCCTTCAAAGCTAAGATAATTCTACGCGAAAAATAGCCTTGAAGTTTAGGCAGACATCGTTCAACTATTGATAGAGAATTGATGCGTAATAACGTCAACACCGAATATCACGCCCCAAAAGCTCATGAAGCTTATACTATTTACAGAAAGTACGCTAAGACTAACGGCAAGTAAAGTAATGAGATAGCTGGCGTGATTGAGTGAAAACTTACTGCAACATGGTCGCCAGAATAAATTGCAACTACCGTCCTGAAAAGAAAAAACTCATTCAAACTGAAAAAGCTGAAAATCAACCGCTCCCGTTTCTTGTTGTATCATACACATATCAATTAATAACTCAAGTTTCATCAAACTATTTACTTTTACTTTAAGATGCACTTTGCGAACCGCGTCCATTTTGTTAAACCATCGGGCCAAACATTGAAAAAGTACTTTTTCTATGCCTATTCTCAAGTGATCACAATGGACATTAATATCCAAATCGCCTATATATGTAGTTTTTAATTTTTGCCCGCGTTTAATTGTCAGTAATCCTACCATTTTGCCTTTCATTTCCGCAATCAGAAAGAAATTAGTATCTGCAACCTTGTTAATTACTTCAATATTATCTGTTCCTGGGGGAATATCCCAATGTACATTTAAAGCTTCGCCATTTAACAGTAGATATGTTTCCACTTTTTCACACCCAATTTATTTAAATTTTTGACTCTATTTTTCATTTTAATAATAGCTTCTTTGAAAACCATTTTAAAGGATTTTTTTATTTTACAGGGCATTTCATGCCAAGTTACGAGTCCTAATATCTCTGGCAGAAATATTAACATTATTCTTTAGAATAGCCATAATTTCGGCAAAAGTCAAAGCTCCAAAACAAAGGATTTTGCCATAATTTGAAGAATATTCATGCATTAGTATTCTACTTTAATAAGGAGGCCACACAATGTACTTGTTACCCAGCAAAAAAATCTTGTATTGGGCTATTCTTGTGACTGTTTTCAGTTTCTTATTTTCCGCAGTAACCGTTTACGGCGCCCCAAAAAGAATTGGAGTAACCCGCTTTGAAACCAACAACTTTTATGTAGCCGTCCCTGGAGGAGGGTCCTACGATATCGGCCTAGGAGCCTCTGATATGCTGACCACAGAGTTATCAAAAAATAAAAATTTTCAAGTAATTGAACGCGAGCAAATCCGGTCTGTGCTTCAAGAACAAGGTTTTGGAGCATCAGGCGCAGTTGATCCTACAACTTCCGCTAAAGTCGGACATTTACTAGGTCTTAAATATATTGTATATGGCAAAATACTTTCTGCCGGCGCCGAAGCCAAGCATACTGAACTCATGGGAGTCATGATCAATAAGCTTTCAGTAAAAGTTCAGATTGCCGTCCGAATGATCGATACAACCACTGGTGCAATTGTCTGGGCTGACCAAGTCGAAGGAAAAGTGGACAAGAAAGGTGGCGGCATAGCCGGAGTTGGCGCTACTGGAACAAGAGTTTCGGCAAGTGTTTATGACGAGGCAATCCGCAGCGCTATCGATCAAATTGTCAGCCGCATTAATCACCAGGCCCCAACAGAAGGCAGTATCGTCAAAATTAGCGGCACTAAACTTTATTTAGATATCGGCGTTGATCAGGGAGTTCAGCCTGGCCAAAAGTTTATGGTATTTCGGGAAGGTGATGTTATTACCAATGCTGCTGGCAAAATCATTGGCATTGACAAAACCGACCTTTGCACAATAAAAATCACTAGGGTAGAAGGAAATATGTCAATTGCAGAAATAGCGGACAAAAAGCCACCTCTGCTCCAACAAGGCGACAAAATTCGTTCAATTTAATATAAGCGCAAGGGAGTTTTCCTGCTATGAGAACTATATTACTCTGGTGCCTAATGGTACTTGTTTCAGTTCTCTTATTTTGTCCTGTTGCCTGGGCGCAAGAAGTAACAGTGAGCGGTAGCGGCGCTTCTCGAGACGATGCCATCCGCGATGCACTCCGTTTAGCGGTGGAGCAAGCTGTCGGAGTATTAATCAGTAGCGAAAGCCGTACCCGTAACTACCAGTTAATCAGCGACGAAGTATATACAAAATCTCTTGGTTTTGTCCAGGACTACCGCATTTTAAGCGAATACCCAAACAAAACATACACAGTAACTGCAACTGTTACTGTGAACACCGATCCTACTTCCGCCCTTTATACTCGCCTGCAGCAACTGCGCCTTATTGAAGTAATGCTTCGGGACCCCCGTATCGCCGTTGTTATTCCTGAATACTTCCACGGTTCACCGACGCCTGTCTCAGGTTGTGAAACAGTTGTTATTCAAAGCTTGCGTTCTGCGGGATTTAAACATGTTCTAGATACTCACCAAGTATCAGACAATCAAAAAACTAACCTCATTCGGGCTATTTTAGACGGAAACTATCAAGAAGCCAAGGTTATGGCAACTACACAGCAGTTAGACTTTGTTATCATTGGCGAAGCTACCAGCCAATATGTTGGGGATCTTTATGACAGCGGAGTCAAATCCAGTCGGGCTCATGTAGACGCGAGGGTTCTGAAAGTAGATACAGGCGAAATTATAGCCGCTCAAGGCTTTGATGCTAGTGGCGTAGACATTACACCACAAAGCAGCGCTCAAAAAGCGCGCGTCCTTGCAAGCAGTCAACTTGCCAATGCTATAGCAGAACTACTAGTACAATATGCCAGCGTCCCTGATAAGCCTGTAACTATCACTATTAAACAGATTAGCTTTCAAAAACTTACTGCGCTAGAAAGCGTCTTAAAACAAATTCCAGGAGTTAAGGCGGTATTTCTCCGCTCCTACAACGGAGGCATTGCCGAGATAGATGTAACTTATCCCGGTGCCCCTAAAATACTGGCTGAGACAATGGAAAATGCTGAAGGCATCTCTATTCTTATTACAGGAATCACCAACAGTACTGTAACAGCAGTGTTGAATTAACTGGTAAATTAGGGACGACTAACACTTAAGCAGAGGAGGTCAACAACCATGCCGAAAAGATTTCTCCTTGCCCTAATAATCATGGCTTTTAGCCTTGCATTTTTACCAAAGCCAATCTATGCCGAAACTGCTACTACAAACATTAATCTGATTTCATTTGGTCCAATCGACCAATTTAGCAAAGACAATCAGACTATCGGAACGGTCGACTGGGCGAACGGAGTCATCTATGCTATTGGGATAGGCGTACCTCCCGAAAATGCGACCAGGTCGACTCAAGCTGGCATAATGGCTCGAAAAGCTGCTACTATTGATGCCTACCGTAATCTAGCTGAAGTTGTTAATGGGGTAAAAGTCACAGCCAAAACCACAGTTCGCAATTTTGCAGTTGAAAACGATGTCGTCCAGACGAAAGTCTCCGGCCTGGTAAAAGGAGCGCGAATAATTAAAGAACATCAAATGCCGGATGGATCTTACCAGGTAATTATGGAACTACATCTTTACGGTGATAATGGACTAGCTGCAGCACTACAGGACAAGCAGCCTTCTGAAATATTGCCGTTTCCCTCTCCTTCACCAGCCTACGCCTCTCCGGCTCGGTTAGCTCCAGTATACACCGGGGTAATAATCGACGCCAGAGGACTAGGACTCGATAGGGTGATGTCGCCGCGTATTTATGATGAAGCTGGCCGTGTAGTGTATGGCAACTCTTATCTTGACCCTGATATAGTAGTACGCAAAGGTATGGTAGACTACGCTGCGACACCAGAACAAGTTGAAGACGCAACCACCGGACATTCTCGCACCGGCGCTTATCCCCTTATCATAAAGGCCATTGGCCTCAAAGACTTCAACTCTAATGTGGTCATCAGCCAACATGATGCTGATATGCTTCTTGCAGCCAATGCTGCAAGCGGCTTCCTGCTTAAAACCGCCGTAGTTTTCGAGCAATAAAAGCTTACAAAATAAAGCTCTAGGCCTTCATTACAGAAAGCCTAGAGCTTTATTTTATAAGCTTTTATCCTTATGCGCCTTTTAGACAGGCTACTCGTCCTAAAGCGTAGTAAGCAAGAGCAGCCAGACCAACAACCGAGGCAGTAACCATATACATACTGCTATAATTGGTCCAAGCAACAATAAAACCAAGTATAAACGGTCCAAGCCCCATCCCAAGATCGGTTAGTAACAAAAAGGTTGATGTAGCTAGGCCTTTGCGATTACTGGGAGCGCTACTTACAGCGATTGTTTGAAAGCTTGAAAAAAGTGATCCAAAACCGACCCCGATAAGCCCTCCGACAACCAGGAAACTACTTGGTGACATTAACCTGCTCAATATAACCAACGCTACTGTAAATAAAATAATCGCCGGATAAACAACAATGTCCGGCCCAAACTTATCTAGCATCCTTCCAGCCACTGGGCGTGCTAAGACTACCATTACTGCATACAAAATAAAAAAGTACCGGGCATATTCACTCATTCCAAGGTCAGCAGCGTACAACGATACAAATGTTGCAATTCCGCTAAAAGAAAAGAGAATGCACAAGCTGGCTATTCCACCAGGCACAGCACTAGGTTCAAAATATTGTTTCAGACTCCATGATGTCTTATGGTTAACGGCATCATGTATCCTAACTTCAGGAATCTTAATCAGAGCTGCGGCAACAAGCGCCAAAAAAGATAAACCGACTATAATAATAAATAAAACATCAAAACTATAATGAGCGATAATTGTAAGACCCAAAAATGGTCCAAGCGCCACTGCTAAGCTCATACATGTGGCAAAATAACCGATCCCTTCGCCCTTTCGCTCCTCGGGAATAAATTCGGCAGCTAATGTTGCAGTTACAGTATTTGCTATTCCAAACGCAATACCTTGAAGAAAACGTATCACCAGAATAATACTGATGGTTGTTGCGCCAAGATAACCAAAACTTACAAGAAAGAAAAAGCCAAGTGATAAAAGAAGCAGTTTCTTTCTTTCGAGCTTGTCCACCCATTGCCCTGCTAGCGGGCGGATGAGGAGCGCGCTGATCATAAAAGCGGATACAGCCATTCCTGCGGCTTGCTGACTATCACCTAAACTATTCAGTACAAATGCCGGAAGAGTTGATATTAAAGCATAAAAGGTCATAAACTGAAAAAAATTGCTTATCGAAATTAATACGAATTTTTTTGTCCATAAAGGCTGTTTTAACATAAAAATAACTCCATTTATTCAGCAAATTTGATGTGCTAATTTTGGTAATTGTATTTAATTATATACATAAGTTTTTGTTATGTCTATCAAAAGCTGGTTATTGATTGCCATATGCTATCGACTTCCCACCAGATTTTTCAAGAATCATCTGAATAAACGGTTCAGTCAATTCCGGATCAAACTGCGTTCCAATGCACCTCTTTAGCTCCTCAATCGCCATCGTTTCATCCATTGCTTTACGGTAAGGTCGGTCGCTTGTCATCGCATCATAAGCATCAGCGATTGCAAGAATGCGACATTCTAAAGGAATTGCCTCACCGGCGAGACCAAGAGGATACCCCATACCATTCCACCATTCCTGATGCTTAAGCACCCAGTCAGCGATCGGCGCTAAATCAGGCGCTGATTTAGCTATCCTGAAACCAATTTCACAATGACTTCGCATAATAGCGGCCTCTTCCGCCGTTAAGGCGGAAGATTTAAAGAGAATACTATCAGGAATTCCAACCTTGCCAATATCATGGAATTTTGCCAAGAGGCGCAAATCAGCTAGCCGTTGACTAGGCACACCGGTTTTCTTTGCCAGTTCTACCACCAAATATTGCAGGCGATCCGCATGACCTTCAGTAATATAGTCACGAGCTTCTAAAGCACGCATCATTGCTTCTACTAAAGCATTTCGCATACTCAGGCTCTGGTGCATTTTTTCCCGATACATATTATTATCCGCTTCTTTAAAAATCCTCTCCAAGTTTTGACTGGAGCCAACAGCAAAGCCTATAGATAAACTTAGCGGAAACAGAGCATTATTATCATTATATTCCTTAACGGCTGCTTTTATAGCGGTTGTAACCATATCCACCCTTTGCTGGTTTGGCTCAAATACTATAATGGCAAATTCATCTCCGCCTATTCTTGCAATAACATCATCTACTGAAGTACAAGCCCGAATTAGTAGATCGGCTACTATTTTTAATAGTTCATCACCTGAGCGATGTCCCAGTGTGTCGTTTATTAATTTCAATCCATCTACATCGCAGACAATAATACCAACACTTTTTTCATTTCTGCTCTGAAGTCGCTGAATTTGAGACTCAAAATATGCCCGATTATAAACCTTGGTCATTGCGTCATGCAAACTAAGATACTCCAACCGGCGTACCGCTCGTTTCCTTGTAGTAATATCTCTAATAACTACCAGCATTTCATCGCCGCCACTTTTTACAAACCGTGCTTCAAAATCATGGACTTGACTATTTAGTGTCAGCTGATATTCCAGTATTTGAACCGCGCTACTTTCAACACCTTGCTGAAGATGCTCTAATGTACTACTAAGAATCGGGCCCGAGAAAACATCCCTAATATTTTTGCCTATTATCTTATCCGGCTCAGCAAACTGCTTTGAGTCTGCTGGAACATAGCATTCTAGAAATACTCCCTCCCGGTTTATCAAGATTAATAAGTCCGGCGATGCTTTTAGAACTGCTAGTTTTTGGTTTTGTGCATGAGCAAGTTGAACTTCCATTTTCCTGCGTTCAGAAACATCTCTTATAACGGCAATAACACACTCAACACTACCAATTACAGCCTGCTTAATACTTGATTCTAAATGCAAGCGGTTTCCCGCTCTATCGGTCATAACCGACTCAAATAAGCGGGCGTCAAGCTTAAGCGTCTCTTTGAGAGACTCCACTAACTGGCCATTATTGTGCAATCTATCAAGTTTCGCTATCCCCATCTTTTGAACTTCTTCCAGACTATAACCAAACGTCTCAACAGCCCGGGGATTAATGTTTAAGATCTCCAACGAATGAGCATCGAAAATAACAATTGCATCATTTGCAGCATCAAAAATTGCTTTTAGTATTTCTTCTTTTTTCCTACGCTCAACTAATTCTTGTTGAATCTGCTTGTTTAAGAACGCATTATCAATTGCAATCGAAGCTAATGAAGCAAACTGCTCTAAAATTTCAACGTCGCCGTTGGTAAAGACCTGCCCGGCCTTAGTATAGGCAAAAGCAATGACCCCGATAACATTAGGCCCGGATTTAATTGGTGACGCAATGCCAGCAGTTACAGTATCTAAAAAATCGAAAGTCAGACTGTGCTCCCAGCTTTGATAATTATTAACAACTTGAGTTTTACCTGTTTGAAAAACCAAACCGGCTAGTCCATTGTACGGTTTAATCTTGTCAATCTCATTTAGATGCTTATAGACGCCAATTCCTAAGTTAAACTCAACAAAGTTATTATTTCTTTCGTTAAGTAAACATATAAACCCATCGTTAGCTCCAATAAGTGCCGCAGCATTACGAACAATCTTTTCTAACAAAATTCTCACGTCAAGTTGATTAAGCAGGGTGGTTGCTGTCTCCTGTAAAATTAACAATACAGCATTCTGATTCAAAATTGTCTCATTGGCCTGCATTAAATCAATAAGCTGCTGCTTAAGCTCTTCCTCTGCGGCCATCAGTTCTTCATGGGTAGTAATAAGTTCGTCCAAATTAGTTTGCAGTTTTTCGGCAGCATGATCAAGCTTAGCCATATAAAATGAGCTCATTAGGTAAATAAGCAGTGCTGTCAGCAGGACATATATCCAACCTTTTACAACCGAAACAATAATAAGACTATCCTTGTTCTGGATAAAAAAGGCCACCAACGAATCAGAAAATAGAATCCAGATTACTCCAAAGAAAAGATAGGTTACGGCAATTTTCCCTGCATAATTCTTATTGGCCATGGCCCCACCTTTCATATTATTATTGCTGCGGATTGATTAGCCCTAATAACTGATAAGAGCTGCTAACAATAAGCCGGTCGCTAGACTAATGAAAGCTGAGAAAATACCGACCCCGACATTACCTTTGGGAATCTCATCAATAACCTTAAACGGTGTAATCCATTCAAAGATATAAAAAACAATCACCTGAAATACCATCCCAATAACTCCCCAAATGGCTAAATCCACCAGGTTTACGGAATGGTAAATGGCGGAGGCCATTACAAGCGCTAACCCAAGCAACTTCCCCCCTAGGTCCAAAGCAGCCGCTTGCGCCGCCAGACTTTTATGCATATCGCTAAGATCCGTCCCTTTGGCTATAAGGTCAAATTCCTTATATGGCGTTGTTCGCATAAAGACATATAACCCCAAACCCAACAACGGAAAAGAAATACCCAGATAAATCAAAAAATTACCGACATTAATCCATTGCATCTCCACACTACCTCCTCCATCTTGGTTCAACCCCACCAAATTATTCTTTAAGCGCAACCGGAACAAAATAGGCCAAATCATCGGTAATAAGACCGCCAGCTCTGGCAAGAAGAGCCGATCCTTTACCATTAATCAAGAAAGAGCCCCACAGTAACCTTCTTTCGCAAGGCCCCGCCAACGTTTCAAGCTTAGCATGTTCTAATTCCTGATACTTCTGGTACACCATGGTCTGTTCCCAATATTCTGGCTCGCGATCTCTATCCACAATTGCACCATGCTTGTCACAAATAGTCACGCCGCCCCCTTCCCGCCCCAACACTGGTTTTATCACATAGTCAGATTCGCCAAGAAACCTATTTTCAAAATAAGTCGGCAGCATATAGGTGCCAATAATTTCTCGTTCTTCTTCTGTATAAAAATTCCCGCCCTCATACAGGCCCCAGATTAGTGCTTGCAATGCCTTTGTCTGTGCCACCAATGCTCCAGGCGGATTAATTAGTGCCAATTTTCTTCTAGCTACCAGACTAAGAACATGTTCTCCTGTCGGATAACCATCGACATCTCTATCTTCCGCCAAAAGACCTAGCGGATGAAGCCTATACCAAATATCAATATCTTGCTTCATACCATCAGCTACTGCAAAAAAACTATCATCTGAAACAGACAACTCTTTCAACGCTACAAAACGCGCCTTCAGTTTAGACTGCTGGAGTAGATATTTAGCGGTACCAGCGTCTTCCGTATGCCAGTCTAGAGCACTAAAGACAATTTTGCTGGTATTAAAGCCAAGTGCCGCGTATCTTGCGACAATATCATGAAAAGCATCCGTTAAATCTTTTTCCATATTAGCATTCGGATTAGCAACACCAAAAAAATCACACACCTTGCCATTAAGATAATAGGCTTCTACTATACCGCCCGGTGTATCACTATTGAATTCAATCATTTTCCAGCCCATAGGACTGCGTACAAAGTCGAAACGACCTATCAAGGTCACAGCATCCGGCAATATCTCAAGTCGCACCGCTTCGGCGGCAGCAGGATGAATACCCAGCTCATCAAGCAGCTCATTTCCAGAGCTGCTCTGGATCATTTTTACTGTAGCCCCAAAAATTTTGCCCAGATTTTCCGTAGCTTCACGAATCTCCCTTCGCTCCGCCGAAGTAATAGAATGCACCATCGCCAATGCATATTCTTCATTATACAAACAATCCCACGTGAAAATTTCTTCCTTGCGGATAGTATTATATATTTGCTCACGCAAATCGCGATACCCCATCATCTAACCACCTCCACTGACGCTGCTTCCACCGATGCCGCCATGACTGCCTGTAGAAATGCCTGTAGAACGCCCACTAGATGATTCGCTCGAGGACCCGCCATAATAGGAGGACCTATAGTAGCCACTACTACCACTACTCGAATGCATAGATTGTCCATCTTCATCGCAATACCCGTCACCATTTTTATCTACATGAACATGACCCGGCCTCGTATTTGTGGCACAGCCGGGTGCAACCAAAAGCGTAATTGCCATAAACAGGCTGACAACTCTTGTTGTTTTATCACTAGTTACTCCGGACTTCTCTGAGCGAGCAGACATCCTTTCATCCTCCTACATGCAGGGTTTTGCATAACACACATAAACCTTCCGGTCTTCATCAATAACAATCATCGTTTTAAGCCATTCTCTATCCATACAATAAAAATAATCACTCGCCAACTGAATAACCACTTCCATAGCATCCATAAACTCAAAGGCCTCAATCAGCAATCCAGGCACAGGACTACTCCCATCCTGGCGTAATTCCACTCTAGTCTTGCCTGAAGACGCCTCCAGCGGTAAAGGTTCATCTTTAGAGATGTCCTTTACATAGATGACATACAAAGAGTCTTCAATAGCACAAGATGTTTTTTCATACACTATCCCGTTCTTGATGAACTTATCGCAAAGAAATCGCGCTGCAATTTCTCCTTTATCAATATTTTGATAGCTGTACAACGCCGGGTAGTCACCAGCTTCGTCAAATAGGCGATATTCCAAATTAGCCATGAGCCACATCCTTATTTATTTTAACATTATTGTTCAATAATTTCAGTATATTTTATCGTTTCTTGTCTTATTTTGTCGCTCACCTTTAAGCCGACCTTTGACACCAAAATTCAGCTAGTAAAAAGAAGCACTATACCATAATATTTTACATAATATATTACATAAGGAGGTGTCCTTAATGAATCAAAGATACTGGCGTCAATATCCGACTCCATACTATTATCCTCTTCCCTATCCCGCCCCCTATCCCTACCCCCATTACCACTACCATCATTCCTGCTTTGGACTTGGCTGCTGGTTCCGTCCGCATCATTATTATTGGTAATAAGCCAAAAATGGCATTATAAAAGGCGATGTCCCCTGAGTACCTAAGATACCAGGGAACATCGCCTTTTATTGGAACCAATCCTTCAAGACTGGTAAAAAACATTGGGTTTATAACCTATGCTTTTTCCGCTAAACTTTGCAATGCTCTGGCAAGTTGGTCAGCGCAAGAAGTACCATTCTGACAAATATTCCCCCTCAGTTTCCCTATTACATCTTGTACAGACATACCTTCTACTAAAATGCCAATAGCCTTAAGATTACCAGCGCACCCACCGACAAATTTGACATTTCTAACCCTGCCGTCCATTACTTCAAATCTGATTTCTTTAGCACAAACACCCTTAGTAACATATTTCATGGCTTCTCCATCTCCTGTAACAAACTTTCATCCCATTGATGGGAAACATTATTAAACTATTATATTTCATTTCATTTGTCCTATCAATATACTATGCACAAGGATTCCCTAGCTCTACAAACGCTAACTTGATTTAAAGCTGTAATAAGCAGCTTAGCAGGATATGTACCAACTTATACCGAAAATTTAATAATTAACCAGCTTCCGCCAGGAGGTATTTTCGTGCCATTAACAAGAAAGATCATAATATTCATTCTCAGACGTTTAGCACCATGTAGTTTTCGCAAAATACTAGGTATCGCATTTGTTGTTATGATGGTACTGCCCATGGCCCTTATGACCTTCATAACCTCGCAGTGGTACGAGCAAGTCATGATAAAGGTTGTATTTGAAAGAAACATGTATTGGGCTGAACATCTTGCCGCTAACATTGACCAGGTCTTCGCAAATAAAATTAAAACTTTAGAACACCTTGCTGCATCCCAAGACATTAAATCTATGGATAAAAAAAGATTAACCCCGTTGCTTGAAGACTTGGTAACCCAATATCCCGAAGTGCAACTAGCCGTTGTAGCGGATACCGCAGGCAACCAGGTTTCCCGATCTGATGGTCAACCGCTTGATACCAGCATCAACTATACTAGTAGCCAGTATTATCGCAGCACGCTGAATACCGGCACATATGCTATTTCGGATGTTCTCACAACTAAAAGCACCGGAAAACTTGGAGTCGTCATTGCCGAACCGATTAAAACCGGCGACGGAATTTTGCGCGGCGTATTGCTAATCAACATAAATCTTGATACCTTAACCGCTAAACTTAACCAAGCTAAAATCGGCGACGCCGGCTATGTTTATGTCGTTAACCAAGAAGGCACGATACTTATTCATCTTGACCCCAGCTTAGTTACCACCGCAACTGATGCTTCGCACCAGACTCCGGTGAAAGCGTCTGCCAAGAGCGAATTCGGAACAATGGAATACGAGTACAATAACCAAAAAAACGTGGCCGGCTACAGCTATGTGCCGACAACTAAATGGCGCGTAATTGTCCAACAACCTGTAATTGATACAATGTTTGACATAACCAAAACTCGCACAACTGGCTTTGTCGCAATGCTCCTTGCCGGCGTAGTGGCCGTACTTTTAGGCATTGCCTTAGCTGACGCAATGTCCAAACCGCTTATGAAGATATCTGCGGCAACAAACCGCCTAGCCCAAGGAGACATGAGAATAACGTTGGATATTTTTGCCCTGAGCGAGATTGGACGACTTGCCGCTAACTTTAACAACATGGCAGCCCAGATTCGGAAAAGAGACGCTGAGCTTCGCGAGAGCGAGCAACAATATCGTTCCCTGGTCAACAATGTCAGCATCGGCATCTACCGGCGTGGAAACAACTCAGACGAGCCGCTTCTACAAATCAACCCGGCTCTCGCTAAGATTTTAGGGTATGAATCGGCTGATGAGATTGCATCAACTTCACTTAGTAAGCTACGCCAGCAGCATGAAATTTCTGTCAAACAAAAAGAAATTAACGGAGCAATAAAGAGTATCGAAATAGCGCTTAAAAAGAAAGATGGCACGCCGATTTGGTGCTCGATTACTGATACTGGCCAATATGATGAAAACGGCGAAGTAAAATGGTTTGATGGGGTTGTCGAAGATATTACCGAACGGAAACATGCTGAAAAAGCTCTTCGCCATTCGCACGAAGAGCTGGAAAAACGCGTTGAAGAACGAACCCACGAATTGGTTCTGCTGAATAAAGAACTGGAAAAACTCAGTCTATCTGATGGGTTAACCGGCATTGCCAATCGCCGATATTTTGATGACATCCTTGCACTGGAATGGCAGCGCGCAAATCGCCAGCATCTAAAGTTGGGCTTAATTATGCTGGATATTGATTATTTTAAGATATACAACGACACTTACGGACATCTATCTGGTGACGAATGCCTGAAACTTGTTGCTGCGGTGTTAAAACCTCTGACCAAACGTCCCTATGACTTAGCGGCTCGTTTTGGTGGCGAAGAATTTGCCATCATCTTACCATGCACTAATGAACAAGGCGTCTTTTCCGTTGCTGAACGCTTGCGCCTTAATGTCGAAAATTTAGCTATTAAACATGAAGAATCGTTGGTTAGTGATTTCGTAACCATTAGTGTAGGCGGTGCCGCTATAATCCCCAGCCTGGACAAGGAGCCTCAGTCGCTAATTGCCGCAGCCGATAAGGCGCTTTACCGAGCCAAACAGCAAGGACGCAACCAAACGGTAATTGCTGATTCCGATTAAGTAATATTTTCCTGACATACCACCCGGTTTTCGCTGCTTAGCTTTCGCATCTCGCGATATAAAAACACACTGGTCAAAAGAGCGGATACAAAATCCGAAATCGGCCCCGCCGCCCAAATTCCCATTAACCCGAACGTCATAGGAAGAATAATAACTAACGGTATTAAAAGAATGACCTGCCGAAGAAGATTCAGCACTATAGTATAACCTGCTTTTCCCACCGCCTGAAAATAGCTGGCACCAATTACCTGAAATCCAATAAGCGGCATCATTACTAAAAATACCTTTAGTCCGACCGAGCCAATCGCAACCATTTCTTCTCCGCCGTTAAACAAGTGAATAATTGGTGTAGCCAACATATAGATAATAACAACCCCGACAGCGCCCGCGCATACTGCCAACGTTAAAACTATTTTCAACGTTTCAAGAACGCGGTCAAACTGTTTGGCTCCAAAATTATACCCGATAATCGGTTGAGCAGCCTGAGTTAATCCCATAACCGGCATCATCACCAACATCATCATTCTGTTGATAATGCCGAATGACGCCACTGCCAACTCACCGCCATAGACAATAAGACTGTTATTAAACAAAAACATTACCACACTGTTGCTAACTTGCATCAGAAACAGCGACAATCCGATTTTTATGATATCAATTACGATCCGGTATTGTAATACAAGATTTCTAAGTTTTAGCTTCAAAGTACCCATTCCCCGTATGAAATAAACTAATATGCAGATTGCGGATGCGGCCTGCGCTATAACAGTCGCCCAAGCCGACCCCTTGATACCTAAGTTTAATCCTACAATTAGGATAGGATTAAGAATGGTATTAAGCACTCCCGAAATCAACATGGCGATAAGTGCCATCTTAGGATCGCCTTGGGCCTGAACAACCCCGCCCAAACCTCCCCCTAGATGTAGAAAAACGCTACCCCACAGAATAACAACCACAAAATCATGCGTATACGGCAATACCTCAGGGGTGGCCCCCAGTTTAATTAGCAAAGGGTCAAGAAAGAGTAGCGCCGCACCGGTAGAAATTATCACAAACACCAGAAGCATAGTTACTGCGTTACCTAAAATAAGGTCAGCAGCATCCTTGTTTTGTTCCCCTAAACGTATCGAAACCAGTGTCGATGCTCCAACCCCAACCAATAAACCAATAGCCATTAAAAGGCTCATCAAAGGAAACGCGATAGTTACGGCAGTAAGCCCAATCTCTCCTACACCATGCCCGACAAAAATACTATCCACAATATTATACAGTACATTAACCAGATTGCCGCCAATGGCCGGTAAAGAAAACTGCCATAGCAACGATGGTATTTTATTCTCACCTAACACCTTAGCCTTATCCATCAAAACCTCCTATGAAAGTAATACTATCAGAGCTGCCACACCGAATTATACGAATATTAGGAAAAAACATGATATAATGTGCATTAGCCTAACTTTTTTTCTTCGCCTGATACATTTAAAAAATTACGACAGTATTGTAACCATCCTCCCTTCACAATTAAATTTTATCACCAAAACCAAGATAAAGTAAACATTTCTTTATTTTTTTAAAATTGTTTTGCTGTCAGTAAGTTGCCAGCCCCTAAACCTGGAATATTCGGTTTCAGTTATTGGCGCTGCCAAAATAAGAGCGCAAGCTTTTTCACCTAGAAATGGTGTAAGCTTGCGCTTTTTAATGCCAAAAACATTCATCAACCAGACTTAATTTTGAACATCTGCCTCTAATAATTACTTTATTTTTTTGATTTTGCGTATTGATATGCAGCCTGCAAACATTGCTCATATTGTGTTCCAGGCAAAAGTGGTCTCCAGTCTTTATCACACTCAGGCGATATTTTTATGGTTGAACCGTCTTGCTTAAATTTGCCACAGGCTACAATTATGTATCTGTCAAAAGCCGGGGTTACATAAGTTTTTTCTATCAAATAGTTAGACAAGTAGTGTGTAGACGGCTGAGTTGACTTTATCACCGTTTCCAGCCTTCCCTGTGGGCTAATACGGGTAAATTCGGGAGCATATGCATACGATATACCGGCAAGTGATTCACTAGGTACAGCAGTCCAAACAACCGCCTCGTCATAAATACCATTCGCAAACGCAAGAGTTGTAAGTGACATCAACAAAACAAAAGTTACCAATAATACCTTTCTCATAACTAAGCCTCCTAGTATCTTTTTAGTATCAGCCATTCAGCTCCTAATTCCCCTGTTCCATTTTGACTTTTCATATATTACTTTGTCGTTTTATGGAATAATCCTGCAAACATCATAAATATGTTTATAAAAATACCAGCTCTAGTTACCCAATATACTTAAACCGATTTATATCCTTGCCATCTACCAAGATAGTCTCATTAAACATAGCAAGCGGCCGAATCCAGAGACCATAATCTCCGTATAATTGTCGATAGACAACCATTTCTTCCATCGTCTCACTATGCCTAGCTACTCCCAATACCTCATAGTAATTACCTTTATAATGCCTGTATCGCCCAAGCTTCATTTTTATACGCTCCTAATATTTGTTGCTTAGTTTACCATATTAGCGTTCATATCGTCAATTCGGACGGTTACTTTGCCCCCTCTAATTTATCCCACTATTTTCCTTTAGACAGCATTCCCTTTATTTGTTAAAGTTTAATTAACTACCGCGGTGTTTTGAAAAATTTATCTAATGGTACCGAAAAACTATCACTCTTTCTCTTAAAATTGCGTATCAATAATAAACGGTAGTGAATGCATGATTAAGAGTATTTCGAAGGAGGGTTTTCGGTGGCCAAAATTGATTTTGAAACCTTAATTAAGAGGGACCGGGGCGAACGTAAGCACCAACACTTTTCGGGAACACTCCTTGACTACCTGGAGATCGTTAAAGAAAATCCTAGTGTTGCCGCATTCTCCCACCAGAGGATGTATGAACTACTGTCAGAACGCGGCATGGAACTTGTGAATACCGAGGAATCCCCCCGCCTCAAACGCATTTTTGGTAACGAAACGCTGAAGCGCTATTCCTTTTTTAAAGACTTTTATGGCATTGACAAAAGTATCATGAAAATCGTTCGCTATTTTCACGCCGCAGCAATGAAAGGAGAAGAATCCCGTCAAGTGCTCTACCTGGTTGGCCCAGTTGGCGCAGGAAAGTCCTCTTTGATGGAAGCTCTAAAACGGGCCCTAGAAATGAGTCCGCCAATTTATGTTATTAATGACTGCCCTATGCGCGAAGAACCGCTCCACCTTATTCCCAAGCACCTTCGCCCGCAGTTCGAAACTTTACTTGGCGTAAAAATCGAGGGCGATCTCTGCCCCGTCTGCCGCTACCGCTTGAAGAATGAATACAATGGTGAATTTGAACATTATCCAATTACTATGAGCGAATTTTCCATCCGCTCCCGAAAAGGAATTGGTGTCGTGCCCCCGGTCGACCCCAACAACCAGGATACTTCAGTACTTTCTGGCTCGGTTGATATTTCAAAAATGGATCTTTATTCCGAAGATGATCCTCGGGTCCTGTCCCTAAATGGCGCTTTCAATGTTGGCAACCGTGGAGTCGTAGAGTTCATCGAAGTCTTTAAAAATGACGTAGAGTATCTGCATACTATGATTACCGCTACCCAAGAAAAATCCATCCCTTCACCAGGCAAAGGCTCAATGATCTATTTTGATGGCATCATTCTTGCCCACTCTAATGAAGCAGAATGGAATAAATTCAAGTCCGACCATACCAATGAGGCTATTCTTGACCGTATTGTCAAAATCGAAGTGCCTTACTGCCTGGAACTGGACGAGGAAGTAAAGATCTATCACAAAATTTTAAAAAGCAGCAATTTCAATGCTCACATTGCTCCTCATACCATTGAATTAGCATCAATGTTTGCAATTTTGACCAGACTGGCTCCGTCTGCCAAGGTTGATCCCTTGACCAAGCTTAAAATTTATAACGGCGAGGAAATCGTCGAAAAAGGCTCCACAAAAAAAGTGGACATCTTTGAGCTTCGGGAAGAGGCCCAGCGTGAAGGGATGACTGGTATCTCCACCCGTTTTATAATGAAGGCGCTGGATACTACTTTATCCGAGTCTGACAACAATTGTATCAACCCTATTACGATGCTTGATGTACTGATTAAAGCCACCAAAGAACTGACTATTGCTGATGATGAGAAAAAACGTTACTTAGGCTTTCTTCAAGATACTATCAAAAAAGAGTACACCACAATTCTTGAAAAAGAAGTTACCCGGGCGTTTATCCACGGCTACCAGGAACAGGCCGAAAGCTTATTCAACAATTACCTCGATCATGCTGAAGCCTTCATAAATGCCCGTAAAATCAAGGATACCAACACTGGTGAAGAGTTGGAGCCGGATCTCAAATTTCTGCAATCCATCGAAGAACAAATTGGCATCTTCGGCACTACTGCCCGTGGCTTCCGCCAGGACGTCACCTCCTATATGTTCTCTGTGCTCAGAACCGGCGGTGTTGTCGATTATCGCGCATATGAACCATTAAAAGAAGCAATCGAAAAAAAGCTGACAACATCGGTAAAAGAATTATCCCGCATTGTAACAAAAGCACGAGTTCGCGATAAAGACCAAGACTCGAAATACAACGTAATGGTGGAAGAAATGAAGCAAAACGGCTATTGCGATCATTGTTGCAACGTCATTCTAAAATATGCTGCCAATAACCTCTGGAAGGACTAGATGGAAAAGGAGATAAAATATGGCTATTTTCAAAGACAACAGCGCCAGCCATTCTGATCGTTCCGCCTGGGATCGCAAACGCCACCGCCAATTAGTAGAAGAAGCTATAAAAAAAAATCTTGGTGACATTATTGCTGAAGAAAGCATAATCGGGCAAAGCAAAGACAAAAAAATCAAAATACCTATCAAAGGCCTTAAAGAATATCAGTTTCTTTATGGAAAAAACACTGGCGGTACAGCATCAGGCAACGGCCAGGAACAGCGCGGTCAGGTAATCGGAAAAGCGGGCGACCGCGATACCCAAGATACCGGTCAAGCTGGCAATGCACCAGGCGAGGACATCTACGAAACTGATATTACCCTGGAAGAACTAATTAATTATTTATTTGATGATCTACAGTTACCTGATCTAGACCGCAAAAAATTTGCCGCTATCGAGACTGAGCGAAAGTTCAAACGATCTGGGCATCAACTTAAAGGCATTCCGCCACGCCTTGACAAAAAGCAATCGGTAGTAGAAAAGCTGAAACGCAAACAATCAGCAAAACGTCAAGAAAACGCTATTATGCCCCCTATCTCAGAGCGAATCCCATTCAGAGAAGAGGATCTACGGTATTTTCGAATCAAAGAAGAGCTTCGACCAAACTCAAACGCCGTTGTAATCTGCATAATGGATACTTCAGGTTCGATGGATCAGACAAAAAAATATCTCGCGCGCAGTTTTTACTTTCTTTTATATCAGTTTGTCCGTTACAAATATGAAAATGTCGAAGTAGTTTTCATTTCTCATTCCACCGAAGCTACTGAAGTCAATGAACGCGACTTTTTTCACCGCGGCGAATCTGGTGGTACCAACATCTCGAGCGGCTATGCCAAAGCCTTAGAGATTATCGAGCAGCGCTACAATCCTGCCATTTGGAATATTTATGCCTTTCATTGTTCGGATGGTGATAACTGGCCCGGTGATAATGCTACTGCTATTACTCTGGCTAAAGAGCTTTGCGATATCAGTAATCTATTCGGATACGGCGAAATAACCACCGGCCGCATCTGGAATAGTACTATTCGCCGTGAATACCAGGAACATATCACCAACGAAAAATTTATCATTGTCACCCTCGAACGAAAAGAAGACATCTGGCCAGCCTTCAAACGCATTCTAGAAAAAGACTCCTCCGCCGGAGGCGATAACTAAATGTCTAACTACTCACTCACAAATCTAGAATATTGGAATAGGCGAATCGAAGAGTTAGTTAAAAACTCAAGACTTAATTGCTACCCCCAGGAATTTGAAATTGTCGACTACGAAGATATGCTATGCTACGAGGCCTATGTCGGCATGCCTTCCCACTATCCCCACTGGAGTTTCGGCAAAGCGTATGAACGCCAGAAAACTTTTTACCATTACAACCTGGTAGGCCTGCCTTACGAAATGGTAATAAACTCCAATCCGTGCTTAGCCTACCTCATGCGTGAGAACAGCATACTGCTGCAAGTGCTGACCATGGCCCACGTCTATGGACATAATGATTTCTTCAAAAATAACCGCCTTTTTAAACGCGACACCCGCGCTGAACTAGTAGTGGAAATGTTCAAGGCACATGCCGACAGAGTCCGCGAATATATTCATGATCCCAGCATTGGCCCCGCAAAAGTAGAACGAATCCTTGACGCTGCCCATGCTCTCAGGTTTCAGGTATCTCGCCACGGCGAACTGCCACTCCCCACCCCAACAGAGTTAACCCAGGAAACAACTCAGCCGGTACCGCCACGGCTTAAGGAAGACCTTTTAGGCTTCCTAGCGGAAAAGGGCGGCCTGACCAGTTGGGAACAAGATCTTGTCAATATCGTCCGAGTTGAATCCCTCTACTTTATTCCCCAGATCGAAACAAAAATTATGAACGAAGGCTGGGCGAGCTACTGGCACTACAAACTCCTGGAAGAGCTCGACCTACCGCAAGGAATGCACCTGGAATTTCTACAGCGCCACAATCTGGTAGTGCGACCTCACGAACGCAGTATAAACCCCTACTATATAGGTTTCAAAATGTTTGAGAGCCTGGCCAAGAGCCCAGGCGGGCGGCTGGGCATCATGGATATTCGAGTAAACGAACGCGACCAATCCTTCCTAAGACGCTACCTTACCCGAGAACTTTGTGAGGAACTGCATTTATTTACCTACGGCGTCCAAGATGATAACGTCATCATCAAAGACATCTCTGACGAAGATGGCTGGAAAAAAGTCCGGGACAAATTCGCCGATTCGGTTGGCCTGGGAAACGTCCCTATTATCAACCCCGTGGCAGTTGAAAAAGGAACGCTTCAACTTGAACACGTCTTTGATGGACGGGAGCTAGAGCTAGGTTATGCCAAAGAAACCCTCAAACACGTTGTCGATCTTTGGGGCGCGAAGGTCGAGCTAACAACCGACATCGCCAACTACCGTCAAATAATAAGCTGCAATGAGGATAAGGTAATTATAATAAAAGATGCGTAAAAAAAGGGCCGGGGTCACTTAAAAATTCCCCGGCTCTCTTTCTATTCATTTTGAACTGGTCGCACCGAAATATCCGGACTGCCATTCTTATCGTTATAAGTAGCTCTGCAAGCTGGATATTTCGTACAACCCCAAAACGCTCCGTTTTTCCCCTTGATAAGCTGCAGCGCACCGGTTTTGCAACGAGGACAGGTATGCTTAGGCTTCAGCGGCTTCCCGGCGTCATCATCATACGCTGCCTTACATGCCGGATAACGCGAGCAACCCCAAAAAGGCCCATTCCGGCCATTCCTGGGCTCAAGAACGCCTTGTCCGCATTGGGGACAGGGATGATCGCCCTGCAAAGAAATTTTAACCCCAACAGCACTTGCGCAGATATTGGCCGTAAACTCAGCCTGGGCTTTAAGAAACCCCTCCAAACTTTTTCCGCCGCCAGCCATCTCACCAAGAACACTTTCCCATATCGCCGTAGAATCCGGGTATGTCAGTTCATCAGGCAAAGCATCAATAAGGGTATACGCCGACTCAGTTGGAACAAGATACTTTTTCTTCTTCTCTTCCCGGAGAAAGCCGCGCTGAACCAGTTCCTTGATAATGGTGGCACGAGTAGCCTCTGTGCCAATGCCGCTCACATCTTTCAACTGCTTTTTCAGCTCAGCATTCTTCACATATTTATGGATTTCTTTCATAGCTGCCAATAACGTCGCAGCCGTAAACCTCGACGGCGGACGGGTAGATTTCTTTTCGGCTGAAGCCTGGACAAAATCGACATTATCGCCTTTTTCCATGGCCGGAAGCATTCCTTCATCGTCCTCTTTTTTATCCTCAGCATCAGCACCATAAAGCTCTTTCCAGCCTAATTCCCTGATAATCCGGCCGCTAGCTGTAAAATGCTCACCTGTCCGGCAGACTTCTATACGGGTTTGACTGTAAACATGCACAGGATAAAACTGCGCAATATAAGCCTGAGCTATAAGATAATATATATTTCTTTCATTCTCCGTCAAAGTAGCAATATTGCACTTCTCCACCGTAGGAATTATAGCATGATGGGCAGTAATCTTTTTATCATTCCAGGCCCGGCTTTTCATCTCTGGATCTGCCTTTAGCGCCCAGGCCGCCAGTTCATCTTGTTTTATTCCAACTAGATTACCAAGAATAACACTAGCATCAGACTGCTGAGATTCGGGCAGAAAATCACAATCCGACCGCGGATAGCTGGTTAGCTTTTTTTCGTAAAGCCTCTGTGCCGTATCCAATACAGTTTGCGGATCATAGCCAAATTTCTTGCCAGCCATGACCTGCAGCGCCGATAACGACACCGGCAAACGATGAACTTCCCTTTTTTCTGCTGTTTCACAATTAACAATCTCGGAAACAAGCGGCGGTACACTTAGCTTATTAATTAACTCCTTAGCAATCGAACTATCAGCCAAACGGCCCTCAGTATCTAAACCGGCCTGGTCCTCTTTAGGTTTCCAGTAAGCTGTAAACTGGCCATTCACATGCTGAAAATCAGCTTTAAGGGTAAAATAGTCGGCCGATTTAAAACCTTCAATCTCGCGTTCCCGGCGCACCACAAGCGCCAGCGTCGGAGTCTTTACTCTCCCAACCGGAAAAGTTGTCTTATGACCAGCCCGTCGTGCAGCAAGCGTATAAGCCCGCGACAAATTCATGCCGATCAGCCAATCGGCACGCGCCCTAGCCAGCGCCGATTGTTTAAGATTAAAAAAGTCTTTATTATCCCGCAGATTTGCAATAGCCTTTTTTATGCTTTTCTCATCAAGGGCATTTAATAGAATGCGCCGAACAGGTTTCTCATTATTAAGATAGTCCAGCACTTCATCAATCAATAGCTGCCCCTCACGATCAGGGTCACCCGCATGAACAATCTCAGCCGCTTCGCCGATAAGCTTTGCAACAACAGCAAATTGCTTCTTTGAAGACTCTGTCACAAGAAGTTTCCACTCTTCCGGGATTATCGGCAAATCTTCCATCCGCCACCTTATATATTTCTCATCATATTCACCAGGTTCAGCCTGCCGGAGAATGTGCCCATAACCCCAGGTAACCACTCCGGCACCGGTAACTATATAGCCATCCTTACGGCTGACCGGCCCTGGTAAATATTTTGCTATTTCCGCCCCCATACTTGGTTTCTCGGCAATATATAATCTCACTTGGCACCCCTCTAAAATTCAAAAACTCATTCTGTTAATAATGAAACCATTATACTATCTAATTCGTAATCAAGCTCCTTAGAATCCTTTCCAGACCAGCCGCAAAATTCCTGTCATCTTCCGCCATCCGCTTTTTAGGCCCCTTAGTTCTGCCGCCGGCGCGGCGCAGCTTGGCTTTGATTTCCCGCTCTTCCAATAAAAAATCCATCTTCTCAGAACTGTATTCACGGCCTACCGGACTGAGACATCGCGAACGCTTACCCAAAACCAGCGCCGCCAGCCCCCAATCCTGAGTTATCACAATATCCCCAGGTTCCGTCAAATTAATTACCTTCATATCCGCCTCCTGGGAATCACCGCCAACCGTGACATGATGATCAGAAACTATATTATGATTAAAACTGGCTACTGTCCATACTTCTACCCCGTATTTTCGCCCCAGTTCCATACATATTCCCAGCGCTGCCTTAGGGCAAGCGTCGGCATCCACTAAAATTTTCACCGCGTCCTCCTCTGCCATTTATCCCCTTTACACGCCTGCACCTTGCTGTTCAGCGTAAAATTGGGTATAATTTGTCAAGTATATATAATATAGCATTAACGAAATAAACATAGCCAGCAAAATAAGCGGAGGAAAAATGGAAGATATTATTACCCAGGCTAATACAAGGCGTACTTTCGCGATTATATCCCACCCTGACGCCGGTAAAACAACACTGACCGAGAAACTGCTGCTCTACGGCGGAGCCATCCACCTAGCAGGTTCAGTTAAAGCACGTAAAACCACTAAACACGCTACCTCCGATTGGATGGAAATCGAGAAGCAGCGTGGCATATCGGTAACCTCCAGCGTTCTCCAGTTCGACTACCAGGGGTTTCGGGTCAACATTCTAGACACCCCCGGCCATCAGGATTTCAGTGAGGATACCTACCGTACATTAATGGCTGCCGACAGCGCCGTCATGCTTATCGATGTGGCCAAAGGCGTCGAAGAACAAACCAAAAAGCTTTTCCGAGTATGTAAAGAACGAGGCATTCCGATTTTTACGTTTGTCAATAAACTTGACCGCTTTGGAAAGAATCCCTTCGACTTAATGGAAGAGCTGGAAAAGGTACTTGGCATTCGGGCGTATCCTATGAACTGGCCAATTGGCGTAGACGGAAACTACACCGGCGTCTACAACCGTCAGAAAGCCCAAGTTGAACTATTTGATAAAGACGGAACTCACGGCCAAAAAGCGCTGGCCTCAACCGTTGGTAGTGTAAACGATCCGGCCTTTCAACAATTACTTGGCGAAGCAGCTTATCAAACACTGACGGATGACATCGCCCTGCTTGACATGGCTGGTGACCAATTTGATTATGATAAAGTCGCCCGTGGCGAACTTACCCCGATGTTCTTTGGCAGCGCCATGACTAATTTCGGCGTCCAACCATTTCTTGAAGAATTTTTGCGTCTGGCACCAGCGCCAACACCCCGTCAGACATCAGAAGGAACTGTTGGTCTTGACAGCGACTTCTTCTCAGCCTTTGTCTTTAAAATTCAGGCCAATATGAACCCGGCCCACCGCGACCGTATTGCCTTCATACGTATCTGCTCAGGTAAATTCGAACGTGGTATGAACGTTCTTCACATCCAATCCGGCAAACAGCTTAAGCTTAGCCAACCCCAGCAGTTTCTGGCCCAAGACCGCACCATTGTCGAAGATGCTTATCCCGGCGATATTATTGGCCTCTTTGACCCAGGCGTCTTCGGCATCGGCGATACCTTGTGCCAGCTTGGCCATCAATTCCGCTTCAAAGACTTCCCGGTTTTTCCGCCGGAGCAGTTTGCCAGAGTACAGGCTAAAGACACTATGAAACGCAAGCAGTTTATCAAAGGCATGACCCAGCTCACCCAGGAAGGCGCGGTCCAAGTCTTTCGGCAGCCTGATGTTATTGAATCCTTCGTCATCGGCGTCGTCGGCAGTCTTCAATTCGAAGTACTTGAGTACCGCCTCAAGCAAGAATACGGCGTAGACATTCTCATGCACCAATTATCTTACGGTGTCGCCCGTTGGGTAACAGGCGAGAATCTTAATCCCAAAGCTTTAAAAAGCATGGACAATTGTATGCTGCTTGAAGATACCAACGGACGACCTCTGATACTCATTGCCACCGAATGGCAACTCAACTGGGTCCGAGAGCGCAATCCAGGCGTCGAGTTTCTGGCAACACCGCCAGGCATGACACCAGAATGATATTTTAAAATATACAGGGACTTCCCAGCATAGCAGCCGGGGAAGTCCCTGTATATTTATTTTTACCTCACTTATCTCCCGCGTTTATTTCCTCGGCCAACTCGTTAAGGTATGTCCAGCGTTCCAGAAGACCGTCCAGTTTTATTTCAAGCTGTTGCTGCGCTTCTGTAAGCTGCTGCAACAGCTCAAAATCGCTGCCGGCAGTATTTATGCGTTTAGTCAAATCCCCCAGCTCCCGCTCCACACTAGCAATAACGTCATCAATCTGTTCATACTCGCGCTGCTCCTTAAAGGTAAACTTACGGGGACGCTTATCCTCATCCGCACCGCCCCGGTTCTTTTCCTCCGCTGGTTTAACCTTGGGAACTGACTCAATTTCGTCCGGCCGCCGTTTTTCCTGGTACTCTGAATAACCGCCAACATATTGGTTTATAACCCCGTTGCCTTCAAAAGCAAATATCTTATCAACAACCCGGTCAAGAAAGTATCGGTCATGAGATACGGTAATAACTGCCCCCACAAAATCCTGAAGATAGTCTTCGAGAATAGACAAAGTTGCTATATCGAGATCATTAGTCGGCTCATCCAAAAGCAGGATGTTCGGCGAACCCATCAAAATCCGCAGTAAAAACAGGCGGCGTCTTTCTCCTCCCGATAACTTGGCAATAGGCATCCATTGGAGAGCAGGAGGAAATAAAAACCGCTCCAGCATCTGCGACGCACTAATAGTGCTGCCATCGGCAGTCGTAATAAAATTAGCCTCTTCTTTAATATAATCAATTACCCTTTGCGACTCGTCCATTTCGCTGCTTTCTTGGGAAAAATAGCCCAGTTTGACTGTTTGCCCACGCTCTATCGTACCTCTATCTGGCTCAATCCTTCCGGCAATTATATTGAGCAGCGTCGATTTACCACTGCCATTTGGCCCAACAATGCCGACCCGGTCATCTCTAAGAACAACATAACTAAAATTCCTAATTACCGTGCCTTTGTCAAACGTCTTGCTAATCGCTTCCAGCTCAACAATCTTTCGTCCCAACCGAGTCGTAGCCGCCGATATCTCGAGCTTTTCATCACTTAGTTTTCCGGTCTGAGCACTAAGTTCCGTAAACCGGTCAATCCGCGCCTTTTGTTTTGTACTGCGCGCCTGAGCTCCCCGTCTTATCCACGCCAGTTCATTTCTCAAAATATTTTGCCGTTTCCGCTCGCTGCTCTCAGCCTGTTCCTCTCTCTCGGCCTTCAGTTCAAGGAACTGGATATAATTACCACTATAGCTATACAGCTTGCCTTTATCGATTTCAATAATGCGGCCCACTACCCGATCAAGAAAATATCGATCATGAGTAATCATCAAGAGCGCGCCCTTATATTTACCCAAATACTGTTCCAGCCAGGCTACCATATCATTATCAATATGATTGGTCGGCTCATCCATGATAAGTAAATCAGCCGGGCTGATTAAAGCAGCCGCTAAAGCAATTCGTTTTCTCTGCCCCCCGGAAAGGGTTCCGACCCGAGCCGAAAAATCAGTAATCCCCAGCTTAGTAAGAATGATCTTAGCTTCGCTCTCCATCTGCCATATGTTGCCTGCATCCATTTGCTGACTTAACCCAATAAGTTTTTTTTGCCACTCCACCGCGTCAGGATTAGCCTGAACATGCTCCAACGCCTGCTCATAGTCTCTGAGTACCCGCATAACCGGCGAATCACCCTTAAAAACCTGCTCCAGCACCGTAGCCTCAGGATCAAATTCAGGATTCTGGGGCAAATACTCAATTCGCACCCGGCTGCCAAAAGCAACCTTCCCACTATCGGCAGTCTCCACACCGGCAATCACCTTTAAAAAAGTAGATTTGCCGGTGCCATTAACTCCAATCAGCCCGACTTTATCCCCTTCGTCAAGCCCCAAAGTCACATTTTCAAACAACACCCGGTCGCCATAGCTCTTAGCCAAATTTTCAACTGACATTAAATTCATTATTATAATCCTTCTTTATAATTACAATATCTCACCTATAGTAAATGTTCGCTTCTCCATAGGCAATATCCTATCAGAAGTTTCTCTGCTCACCCAGAATAGCTTTTTTGCCATATACGGCAAAGAGCGCATGTTATAGAATGCTCTCTACAACATGCGCTCTTCTTCTACTTAGTGCAGTTCACCTAATCAAACTTCATAAAATCACCCATTAACTTCCACTGGTATCTGAATTTCAGTTAGCCATTCCTCTGAATTCTCCTTGTTCCAAATGCCATCAATATAAGATTCTCTAGGAAAACCGCTAATCCGGTATCCATTTCCCTCAATCCACTTCATCACCGCCCCATACGCCATTCCAATCCTATTGTATGGACCTTTATGCATAATACAAGCAGCCGTTTTAACATTATCAATCTTTTTGAACTTTATCGTGTCTGAATCCCGGCCGAAATCCGTAACCGCCTCACAAATCTCAACATCAATATCAGTTTCTTTATATTCGCCATCATGGTAAATTGTAAAGCAATATTCCGGTACCGCGCACTTAACATTCTGTTCTTTCATGTATGATCCCATTTCGGGATATATTGCATTAAAAGCATCGTAGTTTGGTATTCTTCTTCTCATAGACGCTACAATAACTTCCGGAAGTTCTTTTAATAAAACATCGTAACTCACATTCATTTCCTCCTGCCTAAGAATTTTTAAATAAGCTTCAACTTGATTAAGCTTTACCCTTTCATCTTCAATAGTCTTGGCTATTGCCGATTGCTTGCCTTCAAGATAAGCAATCATCTTTTCAGCCGACATCTCCCTTTCCATCATGTCTATAATTTCGTTGAGAGAAAACCCTACTTGCTTAAGTGCTAATATTCGATGCAGCCGAGGCAGCTGGTCAGATAAATAATACCTATAACCTGTTGTTTCATCAACATGACAAGGTTTAAGAAGACCAATCTCATCATAATGCCTAAGCGCCTTCACCGTTACTCTATTCATCTTCGAGAAAATACCAATTTTAAACATAACCATAAATCTCCTATGCGCATATTTGATTTATGACTATATTATAAATGTTTCCCGCAACAGGAGAGTCAAGATTTATTTTATGCCAAATTATCAGGCGCTATTTCCGAGATTTAAAATAGCGACATAGCTTTCACGCCACACCGCTTATATATAAAATAAAATAACATAATATTAATAATGTTATTTTTATGTTATAACCTTATTTAAACTTTTCTATTTTTAATGTTATAATGTAGCTATAAATATTTTTAAACTCATGAAAGAGGCTGAGTAATAATGTCTGAAGTAAACATACTCAATTATTTAGAGACTGTATCCAATCAAAATTTGTGGCTCAATTTTTCAATCCACCTCCTGGTAATTATCGCTGTTTCGGTTATCTTATTTAGCGGAAAACGAAATTGTCAGCACAGGATAGTTGATGGAGTAATTTTATTGCTTTTTACTTCGGTAGCTGTAAACGCGGTAGTCTATGGAAACCCGTTTCATTTTATAACCTTTGCATTCTTGGCTATTTTTGCTATTTTGGAATTATATAAAAGCAAAAATGAATTTTATGTCTTAAATCTCAACGTCAGATGTATAGTAGCTATAACTTTTGTAATTATAGGTTTTTGGTATCCTGAATTCGTAAAGACAACTCCTGCTGCTCTAATATTATTTTCTCCAGCGGGTATCATTCCCTGTCCTACCTTGCTAATTACCCTTGGCATGCTTACACTAGCCTATCCGAAGGTAAACATGACCCAATATACTATAACCGCTTTGCTTGGGTTTTGTTATGGTTTAATCGGAGTATTTAAATTAAATGTATCAATTGACGTCGCATTAATACTACTTGCAGGCTACGCGCTCTATTGTATTGGTCAATCTTGGCTCAGACGCTTAAAGGGGAAGAAAAATGTATATTACTGTTAAAAAAGAAGATAGCGTTATAAGTATCTTATTATTCATATTTAATGTTTTTTTGTTAGACCGAGGAATAACCCAAATACCTCTGAAAAAGATTTTTCAGGTATTGGTACCTTTTCAAAAAAATGAATCGGCTATTAGAATGGGGTTATCAAGAGAAATCCGTAATGGTATGCTCATCAACAAGAAACACAATAATGAAACATATTATCACCTAACTGATAAAGCGATTAATAGCTTTAAACACTGGATTAAAACTATGGATTACAATCAACAAATGATGAAATATCAGTTATCAGATTGGAATGGAACTTGGAATATCCTGATGTTACATAACTCTAACGCTGAAAAAGATTATTGGGATGAGTTAATTCAAACTTTATCGCGATTAAAATTTGGTAATTTGGACAAAAACATCTGGATTTCACCATATCATATTCCCAGTCAAATTGAATTTCTGCAAAAAAAATATCAATTGGATAAAAACCTCTTTCTTTTCGAAAGCTGCTTAAATACTGCTAATACTCCGACCGATCTTGCTAAAAAAATTTGGCCGATAAAAAAACTGGGGACGAGATATAATCAGTATTTAGATTCACTTTCTACAGTGGTTTATTATTCAGACACTAAAGTTCGCCTAAATGGCGATGAACTGCCATTGTTATACAGCTATGGATTGAAGCTTTTCGAAATCGTTCAAGACGATCCAAGACTTCCTATACAAGTTCTACCATCTGATTGGCTAGGCATCGAAGCAGTTAAAAAATTTACTGAACTGAGATCAAAACTGCTGCCAAAAGCTTATGAGTATATTAATAACATATTAGGTGATTGAATATATTCCCACTGCCTTTATGGCAAAATCAAAGCCTGCTATGCCAGCACTTTGTGCTGTAATAGCAGGCTTTGATGATCCTGTTAAAAAACTTATAATATTTGCAGGTCTTTTAATATTAATTTTGTAATCTCTTTAGCCTTCCCGCCATTTGCACCATCTGCGGCTTGAATGTTAGTAGCAAAGAAATATCGGTTTCCTTCTTTCTCGACGCAGCCAACAAACCATCCCAATACCCCTTTGTCATTTTGGCTTCCCGACCCGGTTTTGCCCATAAATCTTATTCCATTATTTTCCGACAAAGTAATATTTCTTTTTACTATTTCTACATTATCTGGAGAAACAGGCAGTTTTCCATTGTAGACTCTATGCAACAGATCAACTTGCTCCCGCGCCGAAATCTGCAATGATGATCTCAGCCAAAACGATGTCAATCCCCCCGATATATCCCTGTTGCCGTAGCCAAATTTATTGAGATATTCCTGCATTCTTTCAGGACCAATTTTAGTTGCAAGTTTTTGAAAATACCAGACAACCGAATCCCGTGTGGCAGAGGCTAATGTTTGGTCATGATTCCATGCCGGAAAAGAATATTGCGTTCCGTCCCATCTGACTAAAGTGTCTGCATCTTTTTGATTCAACACGCCAGTTTCTAACCCAATAAGTGAATTATAGATTTTAAAAGTTGAACACGGTGATAAACGTTTCTTACTTTGAGAATCATTGAATACTATATATCTGTCATTATTCTCATCATATAAAACAAAAGTTCCATTATATCCCGCAAAATACTTATCAAAGTCACTCTTAACCAAAGATCCAGCCGCACTCGCACCGGTTATTAAACTGAAATTAATTACGACAGCACTTAATAACAGCAAAAAGATTTTTCTCATTTTTAGTGTCCTTTCTATTGCTTTTATTAACACATTACCACTTTATCCCAACATTTTCAACATCCGCTACCATAAATTAACCCAGGAATGACAAGTTTTAACGCTTCTTATGTTCTATGTTTAAGACGCTTTCCCCTTATCTTCCCTTTCCAGCCAAAAACATTGAAAATTAGTAAAAATCCAGCTATCATTTACATAGTACAAATGCCGAAAAATTATAATAAAAAATATAGATAGCCGTTTATTATATAAAGTAAGACTACCTTTCTGAACCCATAGTATATTAAAGCATTCGTAATCACTTACGCAAAAATTATTTATTTAGGAGGAATTTATGTTAAAAGAGTTTAAAGAATTTGCTATGCGGGGAAACGTTCTTGATCTTGCTGTTGGTATAATTATCGGTGCCGCTTTTAGTAAAATAGTGTCATCATTAGTAAATGACATTCTGTTGCCGTTAGTCGGCCTGTTGTTAGGCAGAATCGACTTCTCAAATCTTTTTATTAACTTATCCGAAATAAAATATACTACAATTGCAATGGCAAAGAACGCCGGTGCTCCAACCTTGAACTATGGCTTATTCATTAACAGCATTGTTGACTTTCTGTTAGTAGCTATTGCAATATTTTTCCTGGTTAAAAGCATCAACAAATTGAAGCGAACCCAGCCTACAGCGCCTACAGAAAAAATTTGCCCCTTCTGCTTCTCAAAAATAAATATTATGGCCACAAAATGTGCCTTTTGCGCATCAGACATTGACAAATAGAACAACCCCGCCGCTTTTAAACAAAACCCGCCTTCCGGCTTTGTCCGGAAAGGCGGGTTTCACTATGCCTGATTGCTGCAATTTAAGACATTGCGTAATTTATGTTTAACCATATTTTTGACAGCTTCTCTTGCTGGCTTAAGATACTGGCGCGGATCGAAGTCGGCAGGATTATTGGCAAAATGTTCGCGGATGCTGGCCGTCATTGCCAGCCGCAAATCGGTATCAATATTGATCTTGCATACTCCCATTGTCCCTGCCTTTTTCAGCATATCCTCCGGCACACCCTTGGCATCACTCAGTTGACCGCCATACTTATTACATTTGGCAACAAACTCCGGCAAGACGGTAGACGCCCCGTGCAATACAATAGGAAATCCGGGCAGAAGTTCAGCGATTTTGGCTAATCTGGCAAAATCTAGTTCCGGTTCGCCCTTAAATTTATATGCACCATGACTAGTTCCGATAGCAATTGCCAAAGAATCAACCCCGGTACGTTTGACAAAATCCACCGCTTCGTTGGGATCGGTATATGTAGCGTCTTTAGCACTAACCTTTACGGCGTCTTCGACACCCGCCAACCGTCCCAGTTCACCTTCCACAGTTACGCCCCGCTCATGGGCATAATCTACGACTTTTTTCGTCAGAGCAATATTCTCCTCCAGCGGGAATTTGGACCCGTCAATCATAACCGAAGTAAATCCCCCATCCACGCAAGCCTTACAAATCTCGAAATCTTCACCATGATCAAGATGCAGACAAATTGAAAGGCCGGTATCTTCCATCGCCGCCTCAATAAGCTTTATCAGATAAATATGCTTAGCATATTTTCTAGCCCCTGCCGACACCTGCAGGATAAGTGGTGCCTGCTCTTCTTTGGCAGCATCGACAATTCCCTGGATAATCTCCATGTTGTTAACATTAAACGCACCAACAGCGTACTTGCCGTACGCTTTTTTAAACATTGCGGCTGAAGAAACTAATGGCATTCCTGATTCCTCCTAATACTTGGATATATTCCCCTACTCAACTAGATTGTATGATAAATCCCATGACTATAGTCCCCTGCTTCTAATTGGGATGGTACTTCATTCAGAGCCAAAATAGATATCAATTCCTCCAGTGATGGATCAATCCCCGGGCGACTACCTAATTCTCCATAAGGAACAGCAGTAAGCTCCTGCTTGCGCATCGCAATCATCACATTTACCTTGTCGGCAAGAATACAGTCTATCGCCAAAGCCCCCATATGACTGCCTGTAATGCTGTCCATTGCTGAAGGAGCTCCGCCCCGTGGCGTATGTCCCAAAACCGTAACCCGTGCCGTAAACGGAGTACGAGCTGCAATCTCGTCAGCAATAGCATATGAGTCAGCTGCACCTTCAGTAACCAATACAATACTATAAAGCTTTCCCCGCTGGCTGCTCTTTAGAAGATTGTCGCAAAGGGCCTCAACATCGATCTTTCTTTCCGGTATCAGCACCGCTTCCGCCCCGCTTGCCAAAGCGGCCATAAAAGTAAGCTGACCCGAGAAACCGCCGACAATCTCAACAATAGCTACCCGGTCACAACTGCTAACCGTATCCCGAATCTTGTTAACAGCCTGTAGAATAGTATTAAGCGCCGTATCAAACCCAAGCGTATATTCGGTTCCCGGTATATCATTACTGGCGGTTGCCGGAATAGCAATCGTCGCAACCCCCGCTGCCGACAATTTTTCGGCATTCGCCAGCGCCTTATTATCGCCGATACTTACTACAGCATCGATTCGCAGTTCCTTAAGGTTCCCCAACGCCTTGGTAAACCCCGCCAAACTATCAAAGCGATCACTTCTGGCAATCTTAAGTATTGACCCGCCTTCTTTAATAATCCCAGCCACTGATCGCTCATCAAACGGCACAAATTCACCATCAATCATTCCTTCATAACCATGAAAAACCCCAAATACTTCAAGATTATTATAAAGACCTTTGCGGGTCAGAGAACGAATTGCGGTATTCATTCCCGGAGCGCCGCCGCCGCTTGTCAACACCGCAATCCGCTTTTTCCTCACACATTTGTCCCCCTTGCTCATTTCACTAATCCTTTCTCATATCACAGCGCATAACCATAAGAACGTACCCACTCCAGTGAAGACCAAGTATCCGCACTTGGAACATAATCCAGTCCTACATAGAAATTATAGCCATACCTATCAAGAGCCTCAAGTGCCGCCCGATAATCAATCTTCCCTGTGCCGGGTTCATGCCACCCTGGATTATCAGCTATTTGGATATGACCGATTCGCGGCAAATGATCCCTGAGAATATGGTATAACTCACTATCCAACTGTTCAGCATGGTAGAGATTATACTGTAAATAGACGTTTGGCCGGTTTACCTCTTTTATTATTTGCAGTACCTGATAAGCAGTATTCAAAAAATAACTAGGCATATCTCTGGCATCGACATGATCTACCAGAAGACTGCTGCCACTCTCAGCTAACCGGTCAGCAGCATACTGAAGATTTTTTATCATCGAATAATGCTGGGCAATACGTGGCGCATCCACCGCTTTACCCACCAAACAATTAATCTTTTTAGCGCCTAGAATAGCAGCATAAGCAATAGCCTGCTCCACACCCTTTTTAAATTCTTCTGTTCGCGCAGGATCTACAGCCATTCCCCTGTCACCTGCCGGCCAATTGCCTGCCGGCAAATAAATATGCACTAACTCTAAATGATTTGCAGCAAGTTCCTTTTTTAGTTTTTCGGCAAAGCGTCCGTAAGGAAACGCAAACTCAACGGCTTTAAATCCAGCCTTGGCGGCAGCGGAGAAACGATCAATAAACGCGAATTCCCTGAACATCATATTCAGATTTGCCGAAAACCGCAGCATAGAATCATCTCCCCTTCCGTCCTCTAGTCACACGTCACACAACGTTTTGGCACCCGCGGAGCTCTAAGCTGAGCTGGTGACTGAAGCCCTGATCCCAGGAGAGGCCGTACATAATATTTAAAAGCATCAGTAACATAATTTCCTTCGGCATTAATAAATTCATCCGACATCAACTTGGTTCTACCCGCTACCTCGCTAAGATCAGTCAAACGGTAGTCAACCGAATAGTAGCCGGTACGATGAATAGTAATCGAGCCATTGACATCATGCCAGATAGCCATTTGAACAGCTCTTTCGCCCACTTCCCGTGCTTCATGCTGGTCGACGTCTGAGACGCAGCCCAAAAATGAGCGCTGCAAATACCCGAAAGTATCACTCCTCACCCGGGAAATTCCCAAACGCTCCTTAACCGCTTCAGTTAAAAGATCACCCAAAGCACATGAACCTGACAGCGATACATTGCCATGAGCATCCACCTCAACCGCCTTACCCTTGCGCAAGGAAATGGTAAGCGGCGTCCCGGAAGCATCTGTCAGGCCCTCAGATATAGCGACAATGCACATCTTATAGCGGTCATAGATTTGTTTCACATCCGCAAGAAACCGCTCAATATTAAACTCCCGTTCCGGTAAATAAATAAGATGCGGTCCATCGTCCGGATATTTCTGCGCGATAGCCGACGAAGCTGTTAGAAATCCGGCATGGCGTCCCATTACCACCCCGATATATACTCCAGGCAACGACTTCACGTCCAGATTAAGGCCCATAAAGCTCTGTGCAACAAACCGCGCCGCCGAACCAAAGCCCGGAGTATGATCATTGATCATCAAATCGTTATCAATAGTCTTAGGAACATGTACCGACCTTAAATCATAATGCTCCCTCTCAGCTTCCTCATTAACAATCCGGACAGTATCGGCGGAATCGTTGCCGCCAATATAAAAGAAATACCTTATATCATGAGCCTTAAGCACTTTAAAAATTTCATGACAGAACTTGCTGTCAGGCTTAGACCGTGTGGATAAGAGAGCTGAAGATGGCGTAAGCGCGACCTGTTCCAAATTATGAGTAGTTTCCTGCGTAAGATCAAGGAAATTTTCCCCAACAATGCCGTCTACGCCTTTTTCAGCGCCATAGACCTTAGAAACCTGAGGAAACTTCCTGGCTTCCAGCACTATCCCAGCCAGCGATTGATTAATAACCGCTGTTGGCCCTCCGCCTTGAGCTACTAAAACTTTACCTTCAAGCGACATACTTTACCCCCCTCCAAATTTCTAACGCCTAAAGGCCGCCTTTGGCCCTTACCATTGTCTCTTTGTTAATTATTGCAGCCTAGTCAGAAATATTATTGCCTTGTAAACAACTGATTATTCCGCTGCCTAAAACCCTGGAAATTGATTCATAACTAAAGTTAGTATTGCTTTTTCTGGCTGGTATTATCATTTGCTATTATGGAAATAATTTAGCCTTAGAACCATTGTTAACATCATTTATAACCAGAACAGGAGGGTTTAATATACCTATACTAACTGTCCAAACCGAGACCATTCAGTTTGCCTTTGACGACCAGGTCACCAACGCTGTTTTAACCATTACCGATGTCCAGACCGGTAAATCGGTGGTACTTAACTCCGAAATCATCAAGAAAGCACCTAAACCGGAACGAATCACCGCCGAGTCAATCCTCAAAGAATTCAGCCGCAAACTAGGCCATGACTGGTGTTAGACAAAGATAAAGCCTTCCGGCAAAAATTGCCGGAAGGCTTTATCTTTACTTATTCAAAAAAAGTTTTATCTTCTTGCCTGAGCTTCCAGGCGAGCAACGCGCTCAGCAGTCGAAGGATGAGTGCTGAACAGGTTGGTCATCCAGCTGCCGGCTCCTTTAAACGGATTGACAATAAAGAGATGTGCTGTAGCCGGAGTTGCATCAGGTAAAACCTGATGTTGAGCATAATACTCAATCTTCTTCAGAGCGCTCGCAAGCGCCAGCGGATTGCCGGACAGCCTGCCCCCGGTCTCATCGGCAATATACTCCCGCGACCGTGACACGCCAAGTTGAATCAACGTTGCCGCAAGCGGCGCGACAATAACTAAAATAAGAAATTCCAGTATTCCGCCGCCCTCTTCGTCATCACTGCGGCCTATGCCGAAAATTGCCGCCCACTGAGCAATATTAGCAATCATCGTAATCACACCGGCCAGAGATGCCACCACAGTACTAATTAAAGTATCGCGGTTTCTGATATGCGATAACTCGTGAGCAACGACCCCTTCCAGCTCATCATAATTCAGCGTCCGCATAATCCCGGTTGTTACGGCAACTACACCATGCTCAGGATCACGCCCGGTAGCAAAGGCGTTCGGAACATCGCTGTCAACAATATAGACCTTAGGCATTGGCATCTTGCCTTGCTGTGCCAGTTTTGACACCATTCTTATTAAATCAGGTGCCTGTTCAGGAGAAACCTGCCGCGCGTTATACATTTTCAGCACAATACTGTCTGAAAACCAATAACTGAAGAAATTCATCCCCAAAGAGATGATAAACATGATAGTCATGCCGCCCTTGCCACCAAATAAATAACCGACGGTTACCAGTAAACCCGTAAGAGCAGCCAGTAAGACAGTCGTTTTTAACGAATTCATTTGTAAAGCCTCCAAATTTTAATTATATTTGCATTTATCTATAAAAAAACGAGACCGCAGTAACGACATTCGCTACCACAGGTCTCGCTTATTGGTTACCCAATGGCAGTGCCAGGCGTATTACACCGGTTGTTGACACTGACCTTTTCAAAGCTACTCCCCCAAGGGTTTAACATGTATTTTGAATCCATTTTAGCAAAATATTTTTTCTCTGTCAAGCACTGCCTTCAAAGGCTTATTACATAAGTCTTTATCTTAAGTTTACAGTAATTTTTGATATATCGCCCGCATATCATTCTTAGTCATTGGCTTGGGGTTATTGTCCAGCAGTCTTGTTACTTTAGCGGCTGCCTCGACCATTCCATCCAGATCAGACTCACTTATGCCTTTTTCTTTTAAACTGAAAGTAATATCCAAATCCACAATTAAAGAATATAGGTTTTCAATCATTTTTTCAGCGGCTTGTAAATTCGAAAGCCCATCAACTTCAATCCCCATAGCAACAGCAAGATCCTTAAATTTATCCTGAGCAACATCCAAATTAAAATTCATAACATGCGGCAGCAAAATTGCATTTGATAAGCCATGTGGTATCCGGTACTTACCGCCAAGAGGATAAGCTAAAGCGTGAACCGCGGTTGTACTTGACGTTGCAATCGAAATTCCCCCAAACATCGCGCCAAGGAGCATGTCATGGCGGGCGTCTAAATCGCCGCCCTCATTATATGCCCGGCGAATGCTGCGGGCAATCAGCCCCACCGCTTTTAAGGCAAACGTATCACTTAATGGATTTGCTTTTTTGGATATATAACACTCGATAGCATGACATAACGCATCCATTCCAGTAAATGCGGTAATAGATTTAGGGAGATTGACCGTTAGCGTTGGATCTAAAATAACACAGTCCGGTACCATCTTCTCACTTACGATACCGACCTTTAATTCATCTTCCGGCACAAGCACAATCGCGTTTGGCGTTGCTTCGGCTCCGGTTCCGGCAGTAGTCGGGATCATTAGCGTAGGTACTCCCCGCCGCTCCACCGAAGCCTTATTCAATAAGTCCTTTAGCGATAAAATGTTATTTAGCATAATCGCCACAATCTTCGCTACATCCATCGAACTACCGCCGCCAATACCAATAATCATCTGGCATTCATACTTTTTGGCAGCGTCAAATATCTCTGTTACCTCGGCAACAGTAGGCTCCGGCGGTGTATTATTAATCACCTTTACATTAACGCCTGCCGCTTCAAGAATAGCCTTGGGCCTATCAATAAGTCCGGCGTTCCAGACGCCTTGATCAGTAATAATAACCACTGATTGCGCCGAATAACCAGCAACCAAATCTTTAATTGACTCGATACTATTTGGTCCGGCCATAATTTTACCAATATTTAAAAGAGAATATACTGAATCGAATCCCATATTAACAGCTCCTATTCTATTATTCACCTGTTGAAACAACCTCTACTTCAATCCACTTCAATATGCTTAACTTCTCCCAAATAAAATGCATAAGTTAAAGCACCTATCACTGTCGCAGTCCCGGTAATCATTAACGCCGGCACAAACGAATTAGTTGTTGACACAATATAACCAGTTACAATCGGCCCCAGAATTCCCCCGATATTGGATATACAATTCTGCAGTGCCCCTACAGTTGAAGTCATATTCCGCGGCGCTACATCTCCGGGAAGAGTCCAAAGCGCCGATCCGCTGCACGCAAGGCCGCAATAAGAAAGAGTTAACAGCGCAACTGCGCCAACATCAGTCTGAATAAATCCGGCAAGTGCAACCGACGAAGCAACCAGCATACCGCCGACCAAGTTAACTTTTCTTACTTTCGTCTTCGGAACACCTTTACCATATAACCAGTCAGAAATAGTTGCGCTAATTAGTCCAACGCATAATGCAGATAAAGGTGGAATCATCGCCACATAGCCCATTTTTACCAAACTCATGCCCCGGGCTTGAACCAGATAAGTCGGAAACCAAGTAATATAGAAATAGATTGCATAATTTGACATAAAGAATCCAATGCACATCGCCTGTATGTTCCGGTACCGTAGCAGTTGATACCATTTCAAAGGAGCTTCGCCGCCGGTTCCTTCTTTAATTTCCTGCCCATTACGAATATACTCTACTTCAGCCTTATTCGCGTACTTACTTTTCTCTGGATCGGTATAGTACGCTAGCCACAAAGCTACCCACACAAACCCAAACAAGCCGGAAACAATAAAAGGAGTCTTCCAACCGTAATTAACCATTAGCCAAACAATCAACGGCATTGCAAACGCGGTTCCGAACTTATTGCCGCAGTCAAAAATAACCGTTGCCCGCGCCCGTTCCTTGTCAGGGAACCACTTTGCCGTTATTCCAGCATTAGACGGAAGCTGCCGCCTCACCAATGCCCAGTAAAATTCTTGAACCAATAAACGATACCAAACTGCTGCACAATGCAATCAACATAGTAGCCGCCGACCACCAGGTAACTGCACCCCCAAGCACAAGCCTCTGCCCAAATTTATCCCCTAACCATCCTGAGGGAATCTGAAAAATAGTATAGCTGAAAAAGAATGCCGACATAATAAAACCCATCTGAGTCGCACTAAAATTAAACTCTTTCATAATCATGGGCGCCGCCGCCGACAAGTTGCTCCGATCAATATAATTGATCGCAATAGCGCCAAACATAAGCAAAGCAACCTTCCAGCGAAAATTGGTTCTCTTATGCTCAAGCACCTGCTGGTTTTCGTTCATGATTTATCCTCTCCCATTTTTCTGATTTATCTAAATTGCCAAACAAATCAAGTTCCACCTCGGCTGCGACAGAGCTTAATACATCTCACTCAGCCGCAGCACTAGTGCGAATATTGCAATCATTTTGCTTTATTTTTAAGCTTAGGCTTATTTACCGTTCTGCCACCTGGGATGCTCATAAACGCGCGGATTGGCCACCTTTTCCCATTTCTCACCATTTAAAACAGCCAATACACCAGCCGCTGCCATCGTCGCCACTCCGGACGCTGCTTCTTGTGTTAAACCAGCCATATGGGGCGTAACAATCATATTTTTATATTTGAGCAACGGATGGGTTTCATCAACCGGCTCTTTTGCAAAGACATCTGTGGCCGCACTATGCAGCTTATTATCTCTTAAAGCGTCAGCCAGAGCTTGTTCGTCAATAATCCCGCCCCGTGCGCAGTTGATAACAATCGCGCTTGATTTCATCAGATCTAATTCCCGCTTTCCGATCAGGTTGCGGGTTTTATCGGTTAGCGGTACATGTAAGGAAATCACATCGGCACTCTTTAATACCTGGTCAAGATTTTTCTCATATTGATAGCCTTGCTGTTCAATACTTTCCGGCTTTACAAACGGATCGTAAACAATAACCTTCATGCCGATAGCCGCCGATAACTTCGCCAGCTCACGGCCGATATTGCCATATCCAACCAAGCCAAGGGTTTTCCCAAACAATTCAATAGCCTTATATGTATTTCTGACCGCAAAATTGCCGCTGCGAGTCTCAAAATCACTATGCAGCATGTCTTTAGCAGCCGCGAACATAAAGGCGAAGGCATGCTCCGCTACCGAGCGGGTATTGGCACCAGGAGCAATCACCACCGGAATGCCCAGTTCAGTGGCGGCAGCAACATCAACATCATCCACCCCAACCCCGGGCCGACCAATAACTTTCAAATTCTTCGCCGCCAGCATTGTTTCCCGATCGATCGAGCCGATACGAATAATCAAAGCATCAGCATCAACTAATTCCGGCAGCATCTCCTGCGGCTTACCGGTATTAGTAATAGTAACATCGACTTTACCTTCCAGGAGCTGCATCCCAGCTTCATGCAGCCTATGCGTTAACACTAACTTCTTCACGACTTGATCTCCTTTGCTTGCTATTATTTATAAAACTCAAAAACTTTGGTTAGTGCCTCATCAACCTTCGGATTATTGCAGCTTGCCGGTTCCCGGGCCGGTCCTACAGGGTATCCCAGTAAATTCATCGCCCGTTTAACAACCGAGTTTGGATTGCCCAGTTTCATTACATCTCTAAATGGCCGAATTTTCTTTTGCTGCTCATTGGCCTCTTCGATCTTGCCCTGCTCCCATAATTTATAAATACTAACAATTAATTCAGGAAACACATTCGAGCAACCAGCAATCGCGCCACAGCCGCCAGCCATAAGCGTCCACAGAATCAAAGAATCATTCCCCGCCAAAACTGCCAATCTAGGGTCGGTATCTTCAATATAGCGGAGTGTATTATCGAAATTGCCGCTGCTGTCCTTAACTCCCACGATATTCTTATACTTTGCGAGTTTTTTGACAGTCGTGTAATCGATATTGTTGCCGGTTCTTGCTGGCATATTGTAGAGAAGAATCGGCAGATCAACCGCTTCCGCAATCTGGCTGAAATGACGGTATAAATCATCCTGGGAAACAGCGACAAAATATGGCGATACAATAGATAAAGCATCTACCCCCAGCTCTTTGGCCTTAAGCGACATAGCAATAGTTTCTTTCGTACTAATACAGCCTGTCCCAGCGTATACCGGAACCCGCCCCTTTGTCTCGTCAACAACAACCTTAATAACTTCAACCTTTTCTTCATTAGTCAAAGCATACACTTCACCATTAGTACCAAGGGTAAACAGTCCGCTAACCCCACTATTAATCAGGCGATTAACCTGATTTCGCATCTCTTTCTCATTAAACTTTTCATCCTCGGTCATCGCCGTAACAATTGGTGTAATTATCCCTTGTGGTTTAAACATTTTTTATCATCCTTTTCTATCATCAAATTAACTGATTTAGCTAACTAACCTATCGCAATATTGCCAAATTTCACTTGGGCCATCTGCCTCCCCAAAAGCAGCGACTCTGTCATACTCCGACTGTCAGCTGTACCTTTACCGGCTTTATCAAACGCCGTCCCATGATCGACTGAGGTCCGGATATATGGCAATCCTACCGTAACATTCACACCAGTCTCGAACCCTAGCACCTTTATGGGTATATGCCCTTGGTCATGGTACATAACCACTACCATGTCGAAATCCAGCTTTATCGCTGCCCGGTAAAATACCGTATCCGGAGGAATAGGCCCGCTAACATTTAATCCTGCTGCCTTAGCAGCTTCAACTGCCGGCAGAATTTCTCTTGCATCCTCAGTGCCGAAAAGTCCGCCTTCCCCGGAATGGGGATTGAGTCCCGCCACAGCAATTCGCGGAGCGGCAATACCTAACATTTTCAGCGCCTGATCGGCCAGCTCGATCACCCTGAGCACCCGTTCCTTTTTCACCAGATCACAGGCTTCCCTCAGCGCCGCATGGGTAGAAACATGAATGACGCGTAGCGGTCCGCCTACCAACATCATCGAATAATCCTTTGCGCCAGCCAAATGCGCCAATATCTCAGTATGACCAGGAAAATGATGTCCACCGAGATTCAGTGCTTCTTTATTCAATGGCGCAGTAACTACGGCATGAATTTCTTGTTTTAAAGCATACTGGACCGCCTTTTCCACATATTCATACGCCGCGTTTCCGGCCCTGGCGTCGACAACAGCAAAAGGCAAATCAGCTGGCAAATTATTAAGATCAATCACATCAATCAGGCCATAATCATTGCCGCCTTCAGACGGATGCCTGATTACCCGGCACCTTAAATCGGCTCCCACTATCTTCAGCGCCCGGTCCATAATCTTTTTATCACCAAAAACTACCGGTCTGGCAATATCATATAGCTTTCGATCCATCAGCGATTTAACAATAATCTCCGGCCCGACGCCGCATGCATCACCCATCGTAATCCCTAGTATCGGTTTCATGCCTTTCGCTCCCCACGCTTATTTTCCTTACTATCTCTCAATAACCGCACCAATCGGCTAACCATAATCTACTACCATCCACTTAGCGTTAATCCATCACCGCCTTTACAGCTTCCGCGTATTGCCGCCGTATATTTCCCCACCCTTTAGCGCATCCCTCGCGCAACTAAAAGCCGCTTCCTCACCGAACGCCCCGGCCTTTGTCACAACCTTTAAACCGTCACAGCGCCCCCCAACCAAAAGGCCCAGCGGTATACCAACAGCCACCTCCGCCACTACCTCTATCGCCTCAGCTCCGAGCTTCTCGCAGACACAGGCTGCCGTATCGCCGCCGGTAAGTATCATGCCCGCCAACTCCAGCTCCGCCAGAGCAGCAGCAACAGCCCCCAGCGCCGCCGCGGTTTGACAGCTGACTTCAGCTTTGCTTAATCCACAGCCTTCTCCCGCCGCCACCGCATTATCAACATCAGTTTTATCTACAGCACTTGTAACAAGCACATCGCTTCCAGCCATCAGTAAGGCACGTGCCGCCTGAATACACCGCTTTATTTCCGCATCTTTATCCCTAAACAGACCAGCTACATTCATCTGTACAAGTCTCGCCCCAGGCGTTTTCAAAAAAGAAACCATCTGACCGCGTGTAATTTCACTTACACTGCCGGCAACCAAGAGTACCGGCCCCAACGCCGCCGTCGGAACATATTTATCACCAGTCGACCATTCATAAAACTCGGGCAACACCTCTGCCAGACCAGCCGAACCAACCCATAAAACATTCCGGTATTCTCTTCCCACTTGCGCAATTAATCGCAAATGCTCATCCACCGCCGCGTCAAAAACTAACCATTTTTCTCCCTGCACTAACCTTTCTGCCACAGCCTTCTGAATTGCCGGTATTCCAGCCATCACAACATCCAAGGGAATATAGCCAATTTTACACTCGGTTTGCTGCCGCAAGAGCTCAGGCACCCGCGATTCGTTAACCGGAGTCTTCGGGTCGCGCGCGATCTCCGTTAAAGCGATCGGTAGCTGATTTAACAGATGATACCCCCCAACCGTAACCCGGTTATTACTGGGAAACGCCGGGGCAATTACTATAACCTCCGGCTCAAAAACTGCCGCTGCCGCCTCAATTTCCGCGCCCAGATTTCCCCTTAGCGTCGAATCGATTTTTTTATAGACAGTGCGGACTCCGGCACTGTACAAGGCCCGGGAAGCTTTTTCTACTATTGCGTAAGCTGATGACGGCGAAACATCCCGGCTATCCGTATCCAAAACCAGAACCTCAGCCTTCGGTGGCAGTAAATCCTGGTCATTGGAATTAAGCCACACATAACTATTTATCCCTCGTTTAGCAAATTGGACAGCTGTATCATTAGCCCCGGTTAAATCATCAGCAATCACCGCGAGTCTTAGCATCTCATCACCTGTTTTTCAAAATATCTATCTGCATTTGAATAGTTGCAAAATTCGTGCCAACCATCTTTTCCATAAAACACTCGCCCTTTTCGCACCATCAAACAAAAATGCGTTGCTTTTTGCAACGCATTTTTGTGCATTATGCATCATCATCTTTACTTTTTAGACAGTTTACCATTCATTTTTCGCCAGAGAGTCGTTCGGTGAATCCCCAGCCTTATAGCAGCCCGCGCATAATTATACTCTTCCTCAGCCAAAACACGCATCAGCGTCTGCTGCTCAACTGCTGCCAGGCAATCACCATCCCCAGGCAGCGCACCAACATGGTCTGCGGTATCTTCCCCCGTTTCATCACATGCCACTTCTATATCTGCTCTAGTAATAACCGGCCCCGAGCTTAACAAAATTCCCCGTTCCATAGTATTGGCCAATTGCCGGACATTGCCCGGCCACTGGCAAGAAGTGAGGAACTCTATCGCCTCGTCGCTAATGCCAATTATCCGGGAATTAAGATTCTTCATCTTTTGTTGCATCTCCCAGGCCAAGAGACCTATGTCCTCAGTACGGTCGCGAAGCGGAGGCATATGTATCCTTAGTATATCCAGCCTGTAATACAAGTCATGGCGAAACTTTTTCTCTTTAAGTAGTTCCTTCAAATTTTGGTTTGTAGCAGCAATTATGCGGACATCAACCGGAATAACGCTATCACCGCCAAGCCGCATAACCTCCTTTTCCTGCAATACCCGCAAAAGCCGTGATTGGAGCGGCAGCGTCATTTCACCAATCTCATCCAGAAAAATCGTACCGCCGTGCGCCAGCTCAAACAACCCCTGACGCCCTCCCTTTTTGGCACCGGTAAACGCTCCTTCGGCATAACCAAACAATTCACTCTCCAGCAGGTTTTCCGGCAGTGCGGCACAATTAACCGCCACAAATGGGCCATTCATCCGCGAACTAATATTATGAATGCTCTGCGCCAGCATCTCCTTCCCGGTACCTGATTCGCCGGTAATTAAAATCGTTGACTGCGTCAGAGCATACTGAGTTGCTTTCCATTTCACAGCCTTGAGCGCCGGTGATGAACCAACCATATCGCCAATCTTTATCCTTGCAACTAACCCCTTAGCATAGAGTTTTTTACGAACAATTTGCTCCATCTGCTGTAATTGGGAAACATTCTGCAGATTAGCGACAACCCCAATAACCTCACCCTTTATTTTAATCGTGCTGCTCTTAACCGTAACCGTCTTATCCCCGACACGCTGAATATCTGCAATCCTTGCATTCTCGTCATCACTCAAATCAGCCAAATAAAAATCAGGAATAACCGCATTGAGCGGCCGCCCGACAGCCTCCAACTGCGGCACCCGAAAAATTTTCTCCGCCATTGGGTTAAAAATCGTAATATTAGAATCTACATCAGTGGCAATAATACCGTCAGCCGAAGTATCGATCACCGTTCGTAAAAGCTCCGATTTTTCCTGTTCTTCGCGGCGTATCCGGGCAATGAACTGCGCCTCATTAAGAGCTTTATATATCGCCTCTTTACCCGACTGAATCAATACCCCCGGCACACCAAACTTAGTCGCTAATCGCGTGGATATTGCATCCCCGACAATCAACTCAATCCCTTCCCTGGCGGCAGCGGCAATTTTCTCCGATGCCTCAGCCTCATTTTCCAGGGCAATCTCCCGAAAAGTTATCCCCAGCAGCGTTTCTAGATCCTCACACCCGTAAATAACATTCTTAAATCCTGCCACGCCGATTTTTGCCGGATGTCTGCCTTTAGGACTAAGCGCACGTAAAACATCAATAACCGTTACCTGGACACTTACAACCGGCACATTTACATTCTTCTCAATCATCGAGGCCGTGCCGCCGCGGCTGACAATAACCTCAATCCCTTCTTGGGCTCCTTGTTTCGCCAGCGCGATTCCTTCCTTAAGATCGCCTTTAACGATCTTAATCATCCCCGGAGATTTTGCAAATCTTTCCTGAACAACTTCCTGTGCCACCTTCGCGAGATTATCAAATGGCGCTACAACCAGAATACGCGCGTCCACCGGCTTACCTCCCTTTAACGAACCAATTATAACCATACCATACAAGCGAAGACCGGCTTTTGTCAACTTCATCACTCAGGATAATCCGGAACCGTCTTGTAAAAAGAAAAAACCAGCCTCTTTATCCAAGAGCTGGCCCCCATTTTATCAACCGCTTATCTAAAAGTTCTGCCCATACTTCATCCGAGAGCTTTATACCATACATTCATACTTTCAAGCTGGCCGCAAATATTGGTGTTCTTACCCAGCGTACCGCCATATTCATAGTGCGCGCTGGCAAAAACGAGGTTCATGGCCCGGGAGCCGGTTCTGGCAATAGTATACAGCGTCTTAATATTCCGCTGCTTCATCTCACTCTCCATCTGCTGCAGCAAATAAGTAGCCAGCCCCATCCCGCGATACTCCTGCAATGTAGCAAAATCCGTCATCTCGGCATTTTGCTGCGCGACATCCATCTCTGCAGAAGATAAAGCGACTAATCTATCCTTATGCCACACCCCAAAATATATCACATTATCCGCCATTGTCTTCTCGATATAGCGATGATCATGAATCGGAAAAGGATAAGTGCAAAATATCTTCCTATATTCCGCCGCCATCGCTGCACTATCTTGAGACTCGCATATTCTGAAAGCAAAATCCTGCGGCAGTTCCCGTTTCCTTCCCAAAGCACTAGGATCTGTACAATCCCCCGCAATACTGCTGGCAGCATTGGAATTAGCCGGGTCCCGCCTGCTGTCAGATAGGTATTTAGCCACAAAAGCGGCATCTAGGCCACTATAAAGCTGGGGAATAACGGCTTCAATAATATACTCATCTTTAGCAAACGTCTTTATCGCAGTACAAGGGACTTTAGCGATAATCTTGCTGTACCCATTGTCTGAGGCCAGCGTATTCAGGTCCCCGATAATGCTTGGTAAATCATCCTCAGCTAACTTCATCAAATAAACACGGTCATTGAAATTCCCGTGCTGGACTAACGAAGTACCTATCATTTCAACAGTATCACTCATTTACTCGCCTCGCTATTCGTTCAGTATTTTCCGGGGTCAGAGATATCACCTTATTAGAATCCGCCAAAAGCTTTGCAATTCCTACCAGCCCGGGATTCTCGGCTTCTCCGTCCGCAACCTGATGCTGCAAATGACAATCGTCGCATTTCTTATTGCAGACTGCCGGCACATAATTGTCCGGCTCTTTATAGGTAGTAATTACCCCTTCATAATTGCGCAAAATCACCTTGTTCGCCGACCAGGAAATCAGATAATTCGGCATAGCAGGAATTTTCCCCCCGCCCCCTGGAGCGTCAACCACATAAGTTGGCACCGCAAACCCACTGGTATGCCCAATCAAGCTTTCGATAATCTCAATCCCCCTGCCAACCGATGTCCGGAAGTGCGACAGCCCCTCAGATAAATCGCATTGATACAAATAATATGGCCGCACCCTATTTTTAACTAACTTATGTACCAACTTCTTCATTATCAGCGGGCAATCATTAACCCCCGCCAGCAGCACCGACTGATTACCCAAAGGAATTCCTGCATCAGCTAACTTTTGGAGTGCCGCCTTGGATGCCTGTGATAATTCCTTAGGATGATTAAAATGAGTATTAATCCAGATTGGATGGTGCTTTTTCAAAATTGCTACCAATTCATCAGTTATCCGGTATGGCAGCACAACAGGCATTCTTGTGCCAATTCTGATTACTTCCAAATGCGGTATCTTTCTCAGTTCAGTGAGAATCCAATCAAGATACTTATCAGGCAGCATTAAAGGATCGCCGCCAGATAAAAGGCAATCGCGTATTTGAGGGTTATTGGCAATATATTTGATTCCTTTTATAACTTCCGCTTTGCTGGGGATAGCATCATGATCTCCGACTTTACGCTTCCTTGTGCAATGCCGGCAGTACATCGAACAAACATGGCTGATATAAAACAGCACCCGGTCTGGATATCGATGGGTAATTCCAGGAACAGGGCTGTCAGTATCTTCAGCCAGCGGGTCTGCCAACTCGCATTCATCGACCTCTAGTTCCTCAACCGAAGGAAAAGCCTGCTTGAAAACCGGATCATTCCTAAAATCGTCAGCATCTATCAGCGACAGATAATATGGCGTTATTGACAACGGAAATTTAGCGATTGTCTTTTCCAGTTCTGCTCGTTCAGCTTTAGCAAACCGCACGGCCAGCAGCTTTTCAAAAGTATCAATATCTCGTATTGAATGATCAACCTGCCATTTCCAATCAGTCCATTCGTGCCCTACAACATCAGTACCTAATTTTACAGTTGGTTTTCGCTTTTGACTGATATTAGCCGCCATAATCTTATTCTCCTTAATAAGTTATTGCATAATTTTGATAAAATAAACCGCATTATCTACCACAATTGACTAGTTAAGTATATCCATCAAGATTGACAACTTTATATCAATTATAAAGTTGTTACCGTATTTTGTAAAGTTTTTTTATTCTCTGAATCCGGCCTTTATTTCTTGTATTTCAAGCAACTCCGTCTTAGATTATTACAAGAAATCCCCACTTTATCCACAATTTAATCCACATTATGTTACTATCTTTTTAGCTCTGTACATATTTTGCGGCATTTTCTCTGGCAATACGGCCGATATTATAACAAAAACCTGAACTGCTGCCCGCAAGAGCAAAGGGGTATGTATCCCCAAAAACGTCATTTGCATCATTTCCCGCCGCATACAAGCCCAAAATAACCTCATGCTCCTTGCTCAAAACCTCGGCATGATGATTGATCTTTATTCCCCCCAGTACCCCGTACCCACTGAGGAAAAACCGGGCAGCATAGAATTTGGGCTTAGTAATTGGCCGAAGATACTTAGGCGGTTTATAGAAAATCTCATCCCGCCCGCTATCACAAGCCGCGTTGTACTCTGCAATAGTGCGCGCCAAATTTCTAGCGTCAATACCAGCTGCAGCACTTAGCTCTTCAATTGAGTCCGCCATAAATAAATGCTCATAGCCTTCGCATCGGGCCTTCTCAATTATCCCGTCAATTGGTGCGCCTTTTCTAAATGGTCGGTTAACCAAGCCATAGTCCAGGCCGTATTCAGCATAGTCGTCTTTAATAGGCGCATCAAAGATCATAATCCCGCAGCCATTTTTCTGGCGATGCACCGCATTTCCTCCCAACCCCGGATTTTTTATTATCTCCTCATTCATAAACCGCTCGCCGTCCAGGTTAACCATCAAATTGGGCTGGCGAAACGCTCCCAGCTCCTCCAAAGTCCCGCCCGGGCCGCCATACGGATCAGGCAGACAAATAAAAGCGTCAACCGTAACCGGCGACGCTGCCGCCCCCGCTTCCCAGGCCATACGTACGCCTTCCCCCTGTATTTCAGGATAAGATATTATAAATAAATCCTGGCCCTGATTATATCCTGTCTGCTCCTTTATCCATGCAGCATTGCCACTGCCTCCCCCGGTAGCAACAACAACCGCTTTCGCCTGAACCATAATATCCTTGCCGTAGTTATCTCGGCCACTTAAACCAAGTATCCGGCCATTATCGTTTAGAATCTTCTTCACCGTTGTTTCATAATAAATCTCCGCGCCGAATTTCTTGGCTTGGACAAACAAAACATCGGTAATTTTCTCAGCCTCATAGTCCACCGTGTGCCAGGTAAAATACGCCCCCGGATAATAGGCGGCAACATCAGTAAATTTTACCCCCATCCCTTCCAGCCAGGAAATAGTGTCCGCCGATTTACGGATATACTCTCCGACCAGCCTGGCATCCACCTTCCAATGCGTGAAATCCATATGAAACTTAAATGCCTCCTCGGCAGTAAAATGCAAGTGCTTTTCCTTCTGCAAATGGCTCTCAATCCCCAGCGGCCCCATCCCACCCCGAATGCTGCCGCCAATCCGGCTATTCTTTTCAAATATCGTAGCCTTAGCCCCCCGCTCCGCAGCCGCACAAGCCGCCGCCATCCCAGCCGCCCCGCTCCCAATAACCGCAACCTCAGTCTCTACATACTTCACCATAATCCCCGCTCCCAATTTTATCCGATGAATAACCCGTTCGCGTGCTTCATCCTCTACAGGCTGGAGTAAAGAACGGCTAATTCCCTGGATAATTCGACTAAAATTCAGCTGGGGTTAAAACCCCACCTGAATTAAGTCTCATTTATGTTTCTTTAAACACCCCCGCTTCGAGCATTTTTGCCCAATTTACCGTGAAATTACGCTGTTTTAGCGCTCTATACGCTAGGCCAAGTACCCTAGCGTTATAATATATCCCGTCATCCTTGTCTTTTAGAACCCGCTCCCCCCACCGCAAACCAATGCATCTTGGAGAATGTAGCCGAGTCGACTCCACTCATCTAGATTATTACCTCCCATCTAAATGTTGTGAGACTGCGACAAGGCTTTAGCCATGCCAGGATATTGGAGTTGGGCGAAACCTACAAACTATTGCCCTTATCCATATAACGCAATTCGTTATCTAACGATTAAAAAAATATTTTGTTGCTTTACTTTTCATTACTAATTGAGTGGTTCCGCCTTTATTTTAATAACGTTTTTCGTTAGTGTCAAGTAAAAATTCGTGTTATTTCTCAAAACTCGTTACTTAAATATCAATATTCGTTATTGTACGTTAAAATATAGCTAACAAATTAGCGGAGTTGGTTATATGGAAAAGCCGACAACGGCCCAAAGGATTCGCCAAAAGCGCCAAGATCAAAAACTAACTCAACAGCAATTAGCCACCTTGGTTCACGTTTCTCCACAAGTAGTTTCTAATTGGGAACGCGAATATACCCCAGAAATAGGCCATGATGATATTATAAATTTGGCTAAGGCCTTAGCTACATCCACCGACTATCTCTTAGGTCTCACTAATAATTCAAGTCCTATACCCGAACAAACTGAAAAAGGTCCTAAAGACCTCGAAAAAATCCTAAAACAAGATGAAGTCTACTACCGCGATTTACTTCTGAAGGAAGAAGACAAACAATATATCCTCAATACCTTAGAATTTATCTATAACCGCACAAAACAAAATAAAAAAGATTAACCACGGCGAAATCACTGTTGATTAAGCCGTGGTTTTTGTTTGACATTTATTTTATTGTTAGACAACTGGAGATTGGTACATTGAATCGTTGTATTGACAGTGCCTCAAACTCCAGCTTAAAATGCATTTTCAGAAACTAAGATTTTTATATGCTAATTTAGTCTGCCAGCCTGTACATAAGCCAAGCGGTCATTACAAATTCTTTTCCATGTAATAATTATATAAAACACTAGTATCTAGCCAAGCTAATTATTATCCTAAAAATTGGTACTTGGCTATAACTAAGCTGATATTACCACTACTTGTAACTATTCATAGCGTAATATAACGTTTAATAGGATTTATAAAAGCAATTTTTTGAGCCGAATAGAGATTGAAGTTAAACTTTCACTTTCTTAGAGTATACCGTCTACATTAGCTTGTACATTCAATACCTTGTCTGCAGAATTAAATCCATAACTCTCCAGTAAAATTCTGTCATCGTCTTTTAATATTGGAACTGCCCAAACCAAAAGATATCTAGGTCTCGTACTTGCAACATACCCAATTCTTTTTTCTGGCTCATTTCCATCAATCCAATGATTTTTCCAATGGCCACCATCACTTCTATTATTTATACTCGATATGACCATAACACTATCAAAAGAACAACCTTTACTACCATGTATTGTTGTTACATCTATATTTTCTTTTATTTTAATATTTAAATCAATCATTTCAATTTTTAGATTTCCGATTTTACTAGGTGTCCTGTATGTAAAATTATCAAAATTTCTATTTCCAGCATTTTTATCGTATTTCTCTAAATCTTGGTAAGTTTGCTTAAATATAACTGGCAGATTACTTCGTGCATTTTTATACCAGTCACTATACTGCAAAGTAAAGTCCATTAATCGAGCATTTAATGTGCACTCCTCTAAAACATCCTTAATAAATATTCTCCAAGCAAAAGCAGACTCTATGTCAAGCGGACAATAATAATTTTTTTTGCTATTTGCACCTCCAAACCATTTAGAAATTTGTTTTCCTGCCAACTGTAAAGCTTTATATTTATTTAAAGGCAGTAGAGAATTCCATAACTGAAATGCCGAAATCAGCAAATGTATATCCTCATTATTATTAAGTGTATATAACAGTTCATTTTTTAATTTATTTTGTTTTACTATAATAGCTGAGTTCCTTGAATTAACCCCTAATTGTTTTAGTAAACCTAAATATTTTTCTATAGCTTCTATAGCAGTATTATATTCAATATAAAGAACACTATTAGCATCATATTTATTCTGATTGTTTCCTGTAATAACATTTTGTATGTTTATTAATTTATTGGATATGTCAACTATAGGTTGACAACTTCTAAAATTATTTGTCAACTTAAAATAGCTGAAATACTTTACATATTCTTTAACAAATTTTGAATCTACTTTTTTGAATTCATATATAGCTTGGTTAATATCACCAACAAGATGTAAAATTGTACCTTTTTCTTTTAATTTACTAAGAATTTGTATTTCTATCCAAGATAAGTCCTGACACTCATCAATAATAATTAGCTGAAACCTTTTTGAAATTACAGTTTGAAGCTTACTATTATTTAGCATGACTTCATATGCAATATTATTCATATCTTCAAAATTTGCAAATCTATCATTTAAAAATTCATCTTTACATTTTTTTATTAATTTGTAACAATAATCCATACCAAACATCCAATTGTTTTGCTTCATTTCCCTTAGATTATTAACAAAATCTTGAAATTGTTTAGACCTATAATATTCTTTAAAGTAGACTTCTACATTATTACCTAAATAAATTAAATAATCTTGATGTTGATAATCAAAATATATTTGGTTGGCATAAATATCTGTCTTATTACCGTCTTTATCTATGTATTTAATTTCGCAACAATATTTAATTAACCAATGATTCTTATATGGTCTTTCCTCTTTATCAACTATTCTGAACGAGAGGTTATTAGAACTGTTATCTATACATTTATAACCATATGGCTGTGTTATATAACCATGTATAAAGCTACTCAATGTCCCAACATAATGTGGATACACTGATCCTCCTTTTTTTAAAAATTCACCTACTCTTTTTTTTATGACATTTGTCGCTTCATTAGTAAAAGATAATATTGCAATTCCTTTTCTTGATACGTTATTCCATTTTATCATCTCATATGCGGCTTTCATACCCACAACTTCAGTTTTTCCACTGCCTGCACAGGCTTCAAGAAATGCATCCTGATCAATTGGTGCTAATATATAAAGAAGTTGTTCTTTGGTTTTTTCATCAATTCTACATTGTTGGCTAAGAGAACAAATACCATTGGTTGTTTTCGAATTCTCATAGCATCTTTTATAATCAATTCCTTTCTGCTTGCCACACAAAATTTTGGCAACCAAATTGCAACATTCCTCCCTATTCACTAATTTCACCACCACAAGCCCATATAATAGCATTTTCTATATACTCAGGAACATTAAATATATCTGGAATACTCTTGTTTACTTCCTCTAGATTAGATTGATCATTTGCAATTTGCAATTTTTTTTCATCATAAAGGGTTTTAATTGTATCCGCTAAAACTTGTGCAAATATCCCTTTTCCAACTTCATCTCTATCAATATGTTCATATATAAATTTCGAATCTTCTCGCAGTTGTTCATCATATATATATTTGTTATCTAATTCAATGATCTTTCCGCATTTTTTATTTATTGTGCCAGTTTTGGCTGGCCATATATCCTGTAAAACTTGTGCCATTATTTTAGTATTTCTGTTCATACATAAATCATATTCAAACGTTTTTAACGGTGAATTAAACATTCGCCCACATTTACTTTGATTTATATCCTTGATCAATTTTAGAGCACTATTAGCACCACTAGGGTTATCACTTGAAATAGGATAATATTCGATCTTTTTTTCGACTTTTTTTCCGTCTTTATCCTCTACATATTCTGTAGCCTTTTCAGGATCATTATCAGTAATTCCAGAACATCTTATCGGAAGTTTCACTTCACTATTACTATCATCAATACTAGCGAAAAATTTCATAAAATGTTTGAAGTTTATACCGTTAATATTAATAACAGAGATTCCTGCTTCTTCAAGTGAACCAGGTAAATCCGATTGAGTCGCACAATATTTAGCTAAACATATTTTTGCTAGTTCAGGTATAAGCATCGTTTCACTTATCCCTTCTACTAGAATTATTCCCCTAGAAAACACCAACGTTGATTTTGTCACATCTAGCCACCTATTAACATAATTTTTACTGCTAGCTAAATTAACACTTCTCAATGGTGTTGCTTGTATTTGACCGTTTGACTCTTTAATATGTATCAAGTTATCTACACTTACAGATGAAGCAAGCACAGGTGAATGAGTCGTTATTATAACTTGAATATTCTCAATTGATTTGGATAATTGTTCAATATATTGGATAAATTTTACTTGAAGCTGTGGATGTAGATGGGCTTCAGGTTCCTCAATAAGTAATATTGTCAATAAATTATTTTCTTTTAAAAGTTCAAGTTCTGCAAATACTGTTGCAATGTACAATAAATTATTATAGCCTAAGCTATTAATGGCTATATCCCGAAATTTTTTTATATCTGTTTCAAAACAGTTTGGGAAAAAAACCATTTTAATACTTTCTACTATTTTATTAAAAGTTATATCTGCAAACTGTAAGTTTATGCTTTGTCCAAATTTTTCCCCCAAAGATTCAAGTAATTTATCATTTATGTTTTTTTTAGCTAATGCGATTTCATTATATTTTTCATCAACGTTATTAGTTATTTTATTATTAAACTCATGGACAGTTTCTACTATTTTCTCCCTATTATCTCCGTATTGCTTTTTTAAAAGCAATGCCAATCTTGAACTTCTTCCATTAGTTAATTTATCTTCAGCATTTCTAAGTGGTGGTAAGTATATACAATCTATGCATTCAAAAGTTTCTTCTTCAAATATACTTGATTTAGATTTACCACCCCAGATTTCTTTTTTATAATATCCTTTTACATTTGGTATTGAACACACCTCTAAATGAAGTTGTGCTCTTAATTCATTATCACACCACGTTAAAAACGTTATTTCTTCAGCTGGCTTTAATCCATCAAATAATACATCGATTTTAATATTCTCGGCAACTTTTTCGTTATCTAAAGATCTATAGAAATCATCTTCATTAATATTCATATATGAAGACTCATTTTCTTTTAAAATTAATCTTAAAGAATTAATAATAGTAGTTTTACCTGCTCCATTTTCACCAACTAAAATATTCAATCCTTTATTAAATTCTATCTCTGAGTTAAATTGGCAATTCTTATACCCAGTAATATTAAGTTTTGATATATGCATAAGTCCTTACCCCTTTATCAAATCGCTTTACAATAAAGCATATATTGTCATGCCTAATTGTGACAGCTTGGGCCGTTCCTAATCTGTCAATATTTTGCTACGCCGCCGCGCGTTATCCCAGTTGATCGCTCAATTTGGGTAAATAGAAATCCTTTTTTTCTTGGTGTCGTGAAACTGATTCTACCAACATAATAATTCCTTACTTCTTCTAACTTAGCCCTGTAATCTCGCCACTTGTTTCCCTAGCAACACTATTAGCAACAGTTCTCTAACGCTCCCAGCGTTATGAAACAGTATAATTTTTATCCATTATTTTACTTTATTCGTCACCATTTTTCCAATAACCTTCCAATAAAATAATATAACTACTGAAAACTCGCGATTAGTCTAATCCAGGGCAAACCAGCCTAAACCAAAAACCACGGAGAAGTCGTAAATTGACTAAGCCGTGGTTTTTGGTTCTCTCATGACAATGGAATGGTGGTTGTGTCCTACAAAAAAATGGTACGATTCGCTAGAGGTAAGTAAAATGCCAAGAAGTGCTCGAGTAAAAAGCGCAAGTAATATATATCATATAATGGTTAGGGTTATAAATAAGCAGTTAATAGTAGAACATGAGCTTGTCAAAAACAATTAACTCTAGACAACTCTTTATCTATTAATAAGAACCAGCGCCTCGCCAACAGACCGTTCCTGCCCATCGGATGGATTATTCATGACGCTATCTCTCACGACCATTTCGCTAGACCCGCCACCATCAAAATTCATGGCTTCAACTGCCCCCAGTTTTTGCATAAAGTCAGCTAGTTCAACAAGGGTCATGCCTATACTTGTTGTCTGACGCCCATCGACAACAACAAGCAATATGTGGCCTGATTTAGTAATTCCAAGTGCTGTCCGCGGTGCCCGTCCCACTGCTATATCATCAGGAAATTGTTCAGCTTGTGTTGTTAAAAATGGTTCGCCATCTTTAACCAGCATCGGCCCTGCCCCCATAGCATAAGAAACCTTGTCAAACTCTGATCCCAGCGATTGTTTAATGTCAATACTATCGCCGACTTTCAAACTTGACATTGCTGCCGCTGCCGTACCATGAGCGGACAAAACTACACTTCCAAAGTTTATGGGTGCATCCTGTGCCAAAATAGCTCTAACCTTTCCATTTGTCATAACATAATCTTTGCCGTATTCATTGGTTTTAGTCGATTTCCCATAATAAGAGTTATATAACGTGACCGTATTTTCAGCCCGTTCGCAGTTAATACCGGAAATAGGCAAAACACTACCATCCGGCAATCGTACAGTACCTTGATAACAAACTTGTCCAAAAATATACTTGTTGTCTTCAGTAATACCAACAGCAGTCCGCTTAAATTCAGGAATACTTACGATATCGTTGTTTATCTTGAGTAACCCTAAGATTTCACCGTTGGGAGCAAAATAGGAACCATTTACTGCAGCAATTCCCGAGTCATTCACTTCCATATCTTTAACCTTATCCAGACCAATATTGGGATTATTTCCAAGAACCGGTACCAATTTAAATTTGCTCAAATCAGCGTCTAAAACATAAGCCGCAATAGGACCTGAAGATAACTGTTGCACGATAGTGGTGTAAATCAATCCCGGAGCAATCGGGGTATCTATCTGACCTACCGGTGGAATATTGTGTATTGGAGTATTCTTTATTAAATCTACAACAAGCCGATTAGGATCTTTTAAAGAAAAAACTTCTGATACTGTAGTTCCTTTTAAGGAGATAACAAGTTGTTGATGCAATTCATCAACAGAGATTAAGCGGAATGAATTTACGATATCATTATTTATCTGCACTGTTGTCATGGCGGCTGGATCCGCCGCAACTGACAGATTAATTATGATTTGACCATCTTGGGTTCTATCAATAATATAATCTGGGATTTCTGATACATCAAAAACTATACGTACATGGTCACTCGTTTGACTAAACCGCAGTTTTTGTAGTGATGATACAGGTATTGAAGAAGCAAATACCGTTCTGGATAAAAGAAATAATAATAAACCGAATACAGCTAGAATTTTTTTGTATTTATACATTTAATTTTACCTTTCAATTTTAAAAACCTGATATGAAATCTTAATTCTTCGAATTCCTTTTTAAGCAAATACAGCGCTGCCGGCTCGGTAATCCCAAGGTACCGCCCCATAAACAATCGCACTTTTGCGCCTTTTGCCACCGCTTCTTTAAGCACCGGCGAAACAAGCTTAACACCCGATTCATCAGAAAAGCCGCAAAAATTTGCACCTCTTTCGCAACAATAATATCTGCATGAAGACATATTTTAAACTTCCATACCCCTACCCGAAATCCTCCAATAAGTCCGTCCTTGCAGCCAAATTCAAAGAAACTAACCCAAGGAGACGTGCCAAAGGGACGGCGGCAAGCTATTCCCGTCTTTTGGGACCTTACTGGGCGTAGTCAACTGCCGGAACATTTTTATTCTCCTTAACATAATATATAGCAAGGCGCATATTGGAGGAAATAAAAATGTTGCATTGTGATCCCTGTCATCAAAAAGACGTCAGCGGATGCTACTGTGGCTGTGCTGGATTATTAAAGCCATTATTAAATAAAATTGTTGTCCTCGACCCTGGTCATGGCGGTATTTATCCGGGAACCATAAACTATAGGATTCGGGAAACTGATATTAATCTGGCGGTCGCTCTTAAACTATCCAAAAAACTAGCTAGGTTCGGTGCTACAGTGATTATGACGCGAACACGTGACGTTAACCTAGCACCAGCAGACTCCACGCTGGACGCCGATCTCCAAGCCAGAGTAGATGTTGCTAAAAACTCTGGTGCTGATATTTTCGTAAGCCTGCATTCTGACTCTGTTCCGAATATCAATCTTGTAGGTCCTGCCAGTTACTTCCCGAAAGACCGTTCTTCTGACCTTGCCTGTGCAATTCAAACTTCTTTAATAAACGAAATCTGCACAGTTGATAATGGTGTTAGCCCCGCCGATTTTTATGTACTCATTCATAATGACGTGCCGGCAGCATTAATTGAAATGGGGTATCTCTCCAATTTGGAAGAAGCATTATGTCTTATGGATAACGCCTATCAAAATCTAATAGCTGACGGCATTTTAAAAGGTATCATTAGTTACTTTCTGTGCCATTAATCAATAAACAATGCACCTTACGCTTTGCGTAAAGTGCATTGTTGTCGACGCTCTGTAAAAGCACCATTTACATAACAGTAAAATGGTGTCTTTTAATTTATAGAATTCCCTAGCCGACTTTTCCCTTACATTGGCTAGTAATAAAATAAACCAAAATCAAGCCGATAATATCGATTCCGATAAAAGCTGTATAAGCACCGGAAAAACCAGTCCCCAGCTGCAAGGCAATTGCCAGTACTGCAAAGGCTAGAGTACGCACAACAACTGTGATCGGCAAAACAATACGGAAAGCAGCAGCAAAGTCGTAGCGCCCATAAACAGATGCAATAATTGAAGTAACAAGATTCTTAATGCCACCAAGTCCCAGCCCTACCATAACTATTGCGATAAACGTAACGAATATATTATTTGTCTGCACAATCATAATGATAAGCGTAATGATGTACATGGCAGCATAAACGATTCCAGCCAATCTGGTACTATATTTTTGGTCAAGCCACCCCCATAAAAGACTTCCCGGTAAAGCACAAACTGCTGCGGCAGACAATAAAAGAACAGCAACACTCTGACTGTAGCCGATACTTTCTAAACGCGGAACCAATTGAGCAACAATACCAACGGTAACCATCCAAAGGCACCCAAAGCCCAGGCTGATCAACCACATGTCCTTGTCTTTTAGTAATCTTTTCAGAGTAAACGAACTAGAATAGCCTTCCAATTCTTTTAAGTTCGCTTCTATTTCCTCGCGGGACAGTTGTTCATTGTCCGGACTGCAGCCACGTTCTTCCGGATTATTTTTCACAACGAAATGCGCAATTACCGCTAACAGAACAAGTATTATAGCCCATATCGACGTAGAATTAGCTATACCAAGTTCGGAAAACATAACCGCGATAATTGGAACAAAAATAGCTGTGGACAGTGGAAACCCCATAGTTGCCCATGCCAAAGCAAGACCTTTTTTATTAGGAAACCAATTGTTAATCAACGTTCCCGGAGCTACAAACCCGAATCCGGCACCAAAAAAATTAATTAGTGCTAATGAAATTCCGAATTCGGTAAGCGAACTGATCCGTCCAAACCAACCAATCGAAACTGCCGTCATAACCAGACAAACTATTATCGTCACCTTAGGCCCTTTTTTCAAAGTCAACTGTCCAAAAACGCCTGTCCCCACAACGCCCATCAATTGGCCAGGAGCAACCAGAGCAAGCAGCGCAGCAGGGTCCCACCCATGTTCCTTCCCAAATGCAGTAGTAAAAATGTTAAGCCCGTCAACCCCCCAACCGGCATAGCTAAAGTAAAGCAGCATCGAATATATAATCATTCCCCAGCCCCAAGCACCAAAGTTCATACTTGTCTTTGCTTTTGCTTCTACTTGTTGAGATGTATTCTTCGTATTCATTTTTTTATCTCCCCTCCTTAAATTTAAGAAGCAAGAAAATATCTGCCTGTCATCGCTGCCATTCAGCACTACTATCCCCAAATTGCAATAAATTTAAAGCCATTGCCCCTCAAAGTATTACCGCCGCATTTCACAATCGCCTCTCCTCAATCCCCAGCGTAAACCCACCGCTATATTTTACTTATGGAAGGAAATAGAAAATTATGATAGAACCAAATTAAGTAAAAGTATAAAAAGGTGGGATTCAATTGAAAAAGTTTTTATTAAAAGTTTCAGTCGGTATTATTTTTTCAACAATTATAATATTCTGTAATCCTTTGAATGCAAATGCGGCAGTATATACTAAAACCCTGACGGAAAATACAAGAATAACGCCTCCTGGGGTTATTGTTACTTGGTGGGATTCAATCCCAAAGTTTAAGAAGGGATCAGTAGTTATTCTTAATCAGAGCGGCGAGGTTCTTGAGGGTGTATTAGCTGAAAATGCTTCACTCCCCTATGAAACAGGTAAAACTCAATCTTCCTTTAATAAAATTTCGAATCCCCCACCGCCTCTCCCCATTTTTATTAATACTACTACCGAGGCAAAACCTCTATATAGGGTGCTTACTTTTAAAGGAGGTACAAAAGTTACTTTTAATGAACGAGGCGAGGTTATTCGAGGTACTTTGGCAGCTGGAGATAGTATTTCATTAAATACTTCAAATCATATATTTGTATCCGAAGGTGAAATAAGTTTTCATCCCAATGGTATGCCAGCTACCTTTTGTTTATCTCAAAATACATATATGCGTCCTGTCGGTTGGCAACAAATATTAATTGAAAATTATACAAAAAATTATAACTCTCCTGGATTTATCGAGTTCAAAGAAAAGAAGAATATCGAATTAAACGATAGAGGCGAAGTTATCAAAGGTACATTAAATAAAGAATCTAAATTGCTTTCCGATGATGGACTTCTTTCTGAAGGTGTTTTAAAAACGTATGAGGCAGGTACTACTGTTGAATTTAACAAAAATGGTTTTGTAGTCAAAGCTGAAAAAGAGCAAACTAAGTAAACTATCAAGTTTATAATTTCTGTTTTAATTTATTACGGAGGAAAAGAACAATCTCTTCAAAAGCTTCTGCCGCTTCCGGATAATCTGCAAAATCCAACGGGTAGGTATGAATCATGTCCCTCCCCACCAGTAATTTTACATCTCCTCCAGCTCTTGAACAGACATCAGCCAATTCCAGGCTCTCAGAGCAAAGAGCTTCCGCACCACCGGCAATAACAAACAGGGCAGGGAAATCGGTAAAATCGCCTTTAATCGGCGAAATACGCGGATCAGACAAATCAGCGCCCGGAGCATAAACTGCCATGATTTCTTCGATACCAGGCAGCGAATCAAGAACCTTGCCGAATTGGCTTGCCTCAGATTGTTTGGGCGTCGCATCAACTACCGGCGAAATTGCTATCACCGCTTTTGGAATAGGCCGGCCGGTTGCCTTAAGTTGATGAACCAGCGCCAGACTTAATGTTGCCCCTGCCGATTCTCCGCCTACAGCGATTTGTTCTGGTGAATATCCCCGAGCTAACAGACCTTCATAGGCGGCCAGGCAGTCTTCTAATCCGGCAGGGAAAGGATTTTCCGGAGCCAATCTATAGTCAACAGAAAAGCACCGCAGCTTCAGCCTAGCCGCTAGCTGACACAAAAACGGCAGAGGAATACCTGACGAACCAAGCGTAAAACCCCCGCCATGAATATACAGAAAAACACTACTATTTTCTTGCGAAGGAACAATCCATTTCCCGCTAATCCCGCCGCATTCTCCTGTTTCCCAGCTTACACCCGTTGGCGCTAAATAGGCTTCAAGCAGCTGCTCCTCCATCTCCCGCCGTATCACATCCTGTGACTTACCTTCAAATTTGTACCTTTCCCAAATACTCCCCGGACGATTAAGAAATTCTTTGCTTGGCATTCTAATCATCTCCATTTCTTATTCAACTCTAAAAAACGAAAAATATGGCGATAAGTTAAGGTAATAGTTCTCTTTACATAGTCCTTTACGAATATATTCTTTAATATCCAATTTTATCCTGTCACTGCATCACAACTAACTTCCTCCCAAAAATAAAAACTACAGGCCCGCTTAATAAACGAGCCTGTAGTTCTTATTTGGACTTATGCCTTAATGAATTATACAGTTGTTAGAAGGTATAGCCGAGTTCAACACGGGTTACGTGTTCTTCCACTTGGCTGCCGCCGCTTGAGCCATGCTTTTCAGGAGTATATTTTTCGAAAAACAAAGTAGCATACATAGCCTTGGTCAGCTGGCGTTTGGCCGATACGGACCAGTAATCATAGTCGCCATAGTCGATGCTTTTATAGAGACTGGTTAAGCCGTAGTTGGTGTAGTTGTAACTACCGCAGTAGTCTAAGGCGTTTTGTTGAACGTTTCTGTATTCAACCGCGTATTGCATATCACCGGCTTTTTTGGTATCAGGTGTTTTGACAGTTAGTTTCCAGGCTTTGTCGCGAGTATCTGCCAAGCCCCAGATATATTCAGCCCCGGTGTATAAGAAGTTGTTCAGCAGCTTGGTATTGGCTGTAACAGAATAGCCAGTTTTATTGCCGGTTTTGAGGCCGTATTTAGTAGCGGCTGAATCGGAAACATAAGCATCGGTGGTATACCACATTGCGCCGAGATTAGCTTTTCCGGCAGGAACGATTGCTGCGATGCCGCCGACTCTATTATCTGAACCGCCATCGATCCTGGAGTTTAATTTGCCAAGGAACGATGTTAAATTCACGGTGCCCAGCTTATTTTGCACTTTCGCTCCGTCCATTGACGGGTAATTCTTGGCTCCTGAGCCATCAGCTTTGTTGGCAACGCTAGAAGGATAACCTACATTACCAGCGCCGTGGCCACTGTCCATATTGACGGCAAGACCTTCAAAAATGCTGAAGGCTTGACGGCCGAGAGCGATATTCCAATCCGGTTTTTTGTAGGTAACATTAGCGACATCGCATTGCAGGGTGTCAACTACTTCAGGATCGGCGCTAAAATATGATTCGCCGACAACCAGCCGACCATTGAAGCTCCATTCCGGACTGAATTTATAGCCGATATTAAATCTAACCCTATATTTCTGGGCATCAAAATTAGGCTCGTTATAGTTTGTTTGAGAATCAAGACGAATGCGGATATCGCCGCCTATCGTCAACCGGTCAGAACTTTTAGTTGTTGCAGGTTCTGATTTTTTGGTTGTTGTAGCATCAGCACTTTTGGTAGTTGAAGCATCAGTACTCTTGGTGGTTACAGCATCAGAACTTTTAGTTGTAGTAGAATCAGTGCTTTCGGCAAATGCTGTGATGTTAACGGCTAGAGTTAGAATAAACATTAATAATACTGCAAGATTTTTCATTATACCCTCTCCTTATTTTGATTGTTGTGCAAATTAAACTTTCTTAGGCATACAAATTTTCCCCTAAGTTACTGTCTAATTCACACATGTCTCTAGCAATGCTAGAAATAAGACACGCCCAAACAACCTTTTTTTCTTTAAAGCAACGTTGCTTGGGCGTATCCTATTTGGCATATCTTGCCAACATTTTAATATCTTATCAAACAAAAGTCAAGTGACATTCTTTAATACAAAATAAATAAACCATAATCATACCTTCAAAACTTAACAAAACAAAACTACAGGTCCGCGTTTAATGAGCGAACCTGTAGTTTTGTAGTTCTTGTTTTGGCTTATGCCTTAGTCTCCATAAGTTAGTTAGAAGGTATAACCGAGTTCAAGGCGGGTTACATGCTCTTCCACCTGACTGCCACCGCTTGACCCCAGGTTTTGCGGATTATATTTTTCGAAAAACAAAGTAGCATACATAGCTTTGGTAAGCTGGCGTTTAGCGGATACGGCCCAGTAATCATAATCGCCGTAGGCGATACTTTTATAGGTGCTGGTTAAGCCGGCTGCGGTTGAGCCGTAACTGCCGGCATAGTCTAAGGCGTTTTGTTGAATGTTCCTATATTCAACAGCGTATTGCATATCGCCGGCTTTTTCGGTATTAGGAGTTTTAACAATTAGTTTCCATGCTTTGTCATGACTATCGGCTAGGCCCCAGATATATTCTGCACCGGTATATAAGTAGTCGTTCAGCAATTTTGTATTGGCAGTAACAGAATAACCGGTTTTTCTACCGGTTTTAAGGCCGTAAGTTGAAGCGTTTGAATCGGAAATATAGGCGTCAGATCCATAACACATTGCGCCAAAATTTGCTTTCCCGGCAGGAACAATTGCCGCTATGCCGCCGACACTGTAATCTGCTCCGCCGCTGACTCTGGCGTTTAATTTGCCGAAAAAGGAAGTAACGTCCACTGCGCCGATCTTGTTTTGCATTTTCGCTCCATCAAGTGACGCATAGTTTTTTGCACTAGCGCCATCTGAACGGGAAAGACTGCTGGGATAACCGATATCGCCGGTTGAATGGCCGCTATCTAGGTTGACGGCAAGCCCTTCAAAGATGCCGAAAGTTTGACGGCCAAGGGCGATATTCCAATTTGGTTTTTTATATGTAACATTAGCGACGTCACATTGCAGGGTATCAACCCCCTGAGGATTGGCGCTAAACAATGATTCACCGACAACAAACCGGCTGTTGAAGCTCCATTCCGGGCTGAATTTATAACCGACATTCAGTCTTACCTTGTATTTCTGGGCGTCGAAATTTGGTTCATTATAGTTTGTTTGACTGTCAAAGCGAAAACGAACGTCACCGCCAATGGTCAAACGCTCATCTTTCTCTTCAGCTGAAGGATCAGGACTTTGGGCGAATGCTGTAGTGTTGAGTGCTAATGATAGCATAAGCATTAATAATACAGTACGGCTTTTCATTGTACCCTCCCCTTTTTTTAATCTTTGTGCAAATGGAAATATTTTGATAATACGCAAACCCCTCCTTAATTTACTGTTTGATTCATTCGTGCCTCTAGTACTTAAAGTATTTAAAGATAAGACACGCCCAAACAAATCTTTCTTATAAAGTCTTGCTTGGGCGTGTCTTATCCGGAATATCCTGGCGATATTTTAACATTTCGGCCCCAAAAAGTACATTGAGGCAATCCTTTACTTTCACACTATCATTCACTCAATTATTTAAATCTTTCCAATAATTTTTAAAACAGTAAACTTTTATTAATTATTTACAATAGTTCGAATAAATGATTATTTATATTAACGGAAAATAATTATTGACATAGGTTGGATAGGTTGTTATTATTAAACCATCAACAGGCAAGGAGGATTCACAAATGATTAAGTTATTTGAGCTTATTGCAAAATATTCGCCCGCTCCGTTATACTTCTACCCATATGCAGAACTTCAACGCAAAATTAACACTTGCAAATAATATGGCGTAACTGATCTCTAGCTTCGTAGCTAGGGATTTTTTCGTTATAAAGGGTTTATTATCAAACCTGTTCCCACTCTAGTCCAGCCAGCTTTTACATACATTCACCCATTTTAAACCCTGCGCATACTTTATAGCTCGTCTGAATTAAGCACTTTATAATCCGATACCTACTTACAACAACTATCTTAATAGGAAAGGCCTCCGCAAGCTCACAGAACTAGCGGAGGCCCTTTACTGTTAAAAAATCCTTATTTAGAATTTACCACCGAAACTAAACGAAGTTCTTCCGCCATACTCGCCCCATGCATAATCAAGGCGAATTGGTCCAAGCGGCGTATTAAGGCGTACACCAAAGCCGACGTCGCTTTTAAGATCATTAAGCTTACAGCTTCCGCCATCCCAAGCGTTGCCTATGTCACCAAATAAAACTCCCTCGACTTTTTTAGCTAGCGGGAAGCGATATTCGGTAGTCGCTGCCAACAGTCTATTACCTGTAAACTGTTCGTCATGATAACCACGCAGGCTGTCAGATCCGCCGGCAGAGAACTTTTGCGATACCGGCATGTTCCCGTCAGCATAGCCGCCAATAAACCTGGTGGCGATTACCTGACTATGGCCAACCTTAAAGTAGTTGCGATCTTCAACCGTATATTTATCAAAGTTGAAATCACCTCCCAAACCTCGACCGGCAAATTCTGCCGTCGTCGAGAAATAAGTACCTTTAGTCGGACTAAAAACATTGTCACGCGAATCATAAACCCGCGATAATGCTACACTTCGAGTCAAACCGAAGTTATCATCCAAATAGCTTGTATAATTGGAATCCGTGGTTGTAGCATAATTTACCGGCCCCGAATAATAGTCTACATAGGTATCTCTGCGGTTTTTAAAAGTAAGATAATTGTGTACATACTCGCCTTGCGCCCGGCCCATTGTAATGTCAAATCCCCGCACATTCTTATAATAAGTAGAACGCAGCGTTGAATAATCACCATTATAACCGTAATCACTGTACCTGTTGGTCATATTATACCAATTGAAAGTAAGTGAAGTTTCTTTACTATCCATCCACGGCATGGTGTATGAGAAATTATAACCTTTAATCTTTGAATCTCCGCCAAAATTCCAGCCTATTTTAGCCTTATCACCGGTACCTAAGAAATCGGTGTCGCCAAGTTCAACGTATCCCCCCATGCCGTCAGACTCACTGTAGGACCCGCCAAGAGAGTATGTCCCGGTTTTCTGCTCTTTTACATCGATTTCCAAAACAACCGAGTTAGGCTCAACTCCGGCATTCAGTTTCATTTTGACATCTTCAAAATAGCCGAGGTTGTACAATTTTTCCATACTTCGCCGGGCTTTATTGGAGTCAAATGGCTCGCCCCGCTTAACCTTAATTTCACGGGTAATAACGTTGGTTTTGACTTTTTTATTACCCTTAACAACGATGTCTTCCAGTTTGCCTTCGTTGACAGTAATAAATATCGTTCCGTGGTCGCCTGGCGACACATTACTGACCCGGGCTAAAATATAGCCTTGATCATGATAATACTTTTCAATCGCTTGTGCACCTTCGCGCAGCGTCTCTGTGGTAGGCGCTTTATTATTGTCTATCTTTAGCAGACTTTGTAGCTTTTCGTTGGACACCTTGGTGTTGCCTTTAAAAACAATATTGTTGCCGATAAAATCCGTAGTAGCAACCGGATTAGCAGCATATACTGGCGCAATAGCGCTAACAACAATGCTAACCGTCAAAAAAGTTGCCAAACTGCCTTTTTTGATGCGAGCTATTAGTTTCATTCATTCCCTCCAGTTTTTGAGCCATACCAGCGTTAGAAGGTATACTGTAGTCCGGCGTTCGTGCCGCCCTGATAACTCATGCTGTCTGGCCAGAACAATGCTTACTCCTTTCTAACATACTACCTCATGTACTTTAATTTTTAAAATACATAACCTAACGTTAAAGTAAAATTGTTACAACTTTGTTACATGCTTTGCAAAAGTTTGTATAGTAATTTTAAATTTTAAGTGTTAATATTGTGAAAATAATATATAAGTTCGAGTCTTACAGGCTGTTAACGAGATAAAATTCCTGACAGCAACCATGAAATTTACATTTAATTAACATATAATAAATATTTACTTTATAGCACTCTTGTATAATATTGATAGAAATAAATAGATTTATCAATGGAGGCAAACGTGAAAATTATAAAAAGTACTTTGTCTATTGTTCTTTTACTCGGTGTGCTTTTAAGCACTGTTGTTGTACAGGGACAGGCAACTACCGCTGCCAATACCGCTGTTAGCAAGGTGGTTGTAACCTTCACCGGAGATTCTACTACAACAAAAGGCTTTACATGGTATACCAACCTTGATTCCACAAATAGCGACCTGCAGGTTTGTAAAAAGACCGGTTCCACTCCGGATTTCAGTAAAGCGGTAAAATTCACCGGGAAAGCTTCGGTTTCCACCAATTCGCCCTCAGAGTATTTCCATAAAGCCGAGGCTATAGGATTAAAGGCTAATACCACGTACTACTTCCGCGTCGGTGATGCTGCCCGTGGTATTTGGAGTGACATAGGTACATTCCAAACAGCCCCCGAAAAAGGTGCTTTTACGTTTATCGACATAGCCGATACTCAGGCTAAGAGCGAAGATGAAGCAATCCTTGCATCTCAGACAATCGCTAAAGCCGTTGCTACTGTCAATAATGCAAAATTTCTTGCTATCAACGGCGACCTAGTTGATACCGGAGCAAATGAAAACGAATGGAACTGGCTATTAGGCCATTCGCAGCAAAGCCTGCTTAACACTACTATTCTTCCTTGCGCCGGCAACCATGAGGATGATAAAAATTCCTTTATAGAACATTTTAATATCAAACCGGCTGTCAATTCTAGCGTTACTACTGGCGCTTATTATTCCGTTAACTTCCGAAACGCTCACTTCATCGTCCTCAATAACAATGAAGATTCTCCAGAATACGCCGATTTCACCCCAGCACAAATCAATTGGCTGAAAGATGATGTTAAAACCGCAAAAGCCGCAGGCGCCAAATGGGTCATTGTAATTATGCACAAAGGACCTTACACCACCTCCAATCACGCAACCGATAACGACATAATGGGCGCAAATGGCGTAAGAACGAAAGTTGCGCCCATACTTGCTGAGTTAGGAATTGACTTTGTTCTCCAGGGTCATGACCACATCTATGCACGCACCAGCCCCATAAAAGCCGGTGCAGCAACACCTGCAGCCAAAATTACCGAAATGCTTAATGGTAAAACAATCGAATATACTATGAAGCCCGACGGCACTATCTATTTAATCCCTAGTACCGCCGGACCAAAAGTTTACTATAAAAATAAGAAGATCGATCCCCATTACTATGACCTCTTCGAGGTAGCTGATGAACATCATGCTGCTGTTTACGGTCCTGATAAAAATGATACCAGAAGGCCGATGCGCGGTCAGATACAGAACTTCATTGGTATCACTATAGATGGCAGTAAGTTGACTGCTGTATCCTATGAGATAGACCAAAACAAGAATAATGCCGAGCCATACATCATTGACCAATTTGGTATTTCAAAATAATATCGAAATAGTAGTAATTAAAGGATCGTCTAACCTTTTTTGTTAGCCGGTCCTTTAATTTAATACGAGAACAGCCTAAATTCAATTATTATCTGGTTTCGTATTTTCCTTACCCTTAGCTGCCTGTTCTTGAGTTTCCTTATTCTCTGAAACAAGCTCCTCGGCTGTTTCAAATTGCATATTCATTACTTGAAACCCTCGGCTATTCCACTTTTGTTTACCCCCAGCAACTGCATGAGTTTTGCTTTTCACCAAGCTCTTCTTTATCACAAAAATTAAAGAAAACAAAGCAACTAATCCTAGCCCTGCAAATAGTCCTGCTCCCTGCCCTGGGATCAGCGGCATACTTACAATAATCAGTACGATGCTTACCATGCCTATCCATGAAGTAACAGGATATCCTGGAAGCTGACACTTTCCCTGAGGAGGACACCCGTGCTTTCTTCTCAGCTTGTAATGAGTTAAGAGAATAATAAAATATGAAAGAATTAGCGAGAATCCGCCTGAACTAACTAAGAAGAGATATACCTGCTCCGGAAGCAAAAAGCCTACGCCTAGCCCGGCAAGCATCATTACACCTGAAAAAACAATACCTCTATATGGTATATCTCCTGTATCTCTAACCCACGCCGGAGCATGTCCCTCGTCTGCTAAAGATCGCAGCATTCGGCCAAGTCCAAACATAGCCGCAAGCATTGTTGAGAGAATAGCTGTTATAAGTACAACATTAACGATGTTCCCAGCCCAATTGAAATTCCATGCTGTTAGCGCTGTCACTAGAGGGCTTTGATCAGTGGTTAGCGTAGAAGTAGGCACCATCAGTAATAAGATAGCAACAGCAGTCACATATAGTCCAATTAACCCAAAAACTGTATACGTAATTGCTTGGGGTACTGTTTTTCCGGGATTTGATGCCTCAGATGACGCTAACCCTATGACCTCAAATCCAGCGTATGCAAACATCACAATCAACATACTCCCTGCCAATCCACCAATTCCCCCGGAAAATATTGGTTGCCTTATTACTTCTCCAACTCCCGCGAACCTCGCACCAGGTATTACCCCACCAACAAGGGCTGCACCTAAAACCACAAAGCCCACGATAGCAATAATTTTTACAGCTGCAAGACCACTTTCCAACTTACTTAAGCGATCAGCACCGAATAGGTTAAGAATAGTGACAAGGATGATAATCGCCGAACCAAGAACCGGAAGCGAAAAACCCTGCAGCCACCCCTTCAACAGCTCTGACACGACTACTGCCTCACTCGACATAGCCAACACCAATCCTGTCCAATATACCCACCCCACGACAAAACCGGCAGCAGGTCCATAGGCCTTTTCTGCAAAAGTACGAAAAGACCCTGGAGCCGGATCTGCAACCGTCATTTCCGACAATGCGTAAAGAATGGCATACACTAAAGCGCCACCGGCTATATAAGCAATTATAATTGCCGGACCTGCGGCCCGAATAGCAACAGCTGAGCCCAGGAAAAATGAACCGCCGATTACCGTTCCTAACGCCATCATTGTTAACTGCCAAGCCGACAAGTCCTCACCTTGCTTCTTCAAATTAGCCCTCCTTAGCAACCTATTTATCCATATATACAAGTATCTACGAAGAAAGATTATGTTATGAGTCTATTGCATTAAACTCGTAAAGAAAAGAAGTCAATAGGATATAGTTTCCCATATATAAGTTCGAGTCTTACAGGCTGTTAACAAGGCCAAAACGGAAAAGACAGGCCACTAAATTGCCTGTCTTTTCCGTTTTGACCTACCTTGCCATATGATGAGTTAATTATCTGTTGCCATGAAATTGACCGTTATTAGGAGGACCTTCAAAAGGGCGATCTCTTGTCATGGGTCTGTCTTCACCATTTATCTTTCCCTCTTTGAACTTACCAGAGTTAGTTTTACTGGGATGTTCATCATAGAACTCATGTCCCTTGTTTGGCTTCCCCAAAAACTCAGTTAGATCTTCGTCATCGAATATTACTCTTATCATATCGGTTTGATACAATATACCTGTAAGTAATATTAGGACACAGGCGGCTGCCGCTATCATATATCGTAGATATGTTTTTACTTTGCCCCCCACTTGGGGAGACTTTTGTTTAGCTTTTTCGGCATCAAATTCGGCAACTAATTTTTCATTTTCGGATTCTGCGAATTCAGCAATAGCCGCTTTTTCAGCAGCATTTATCGCCTTTGGCTCTTGGCTTTTCTCGTCCTCAATTTTCATCCCATTATTACTATGACTAATTTCGGACTCCAACTTTTCTTCAGACACTTTATTGATTTCAGGCTGAACAATATTAATTAATGACACCAATATGCTCTGAAATTCAGCTATAGTTTGTATCCGTTGCTCAGGTAAAACAGCCATAGCTGCTACAATCGCGTTGCTGACTTGTTCCGATAGTTCCGGAACTAACTGATTTGGCAGAATCAGATCATCCTTTTGCAGTCGATCGAGGGCATCACTAGGTACCTTCCCTGTAAGCATATAATATAAAGTAGCAGCACATCCATATACATCAGTCCATGTACCTTGTGCACCTTTTCGGGAATACTGCTCATAAGGCGCAAAGCCGGATGTAAGCAACACGGAATTACTTTGTTCTTGGTTTGATATTGCCTGCCGCGCAGCTCCGAAATCTAACAATATCGGCCGTCCCTTTGAAGATAGATATATATTCTGGGGCTTAATATCCCGGTGTATTAGCCCCTGCGCGTGAACTTCCCTCAGTCCATCCATTATCGGGATCATTATCGAAATGGCCGACTGCTGGGATAACAGCCCGGACTTTCGTCCGATGTATTCATAAAGCGTCATCCCTTCATAATATTCCATTACAATATATGCGGTCCCGTTGGCCTCAAAATAGTCCAGCACCTTTACAACATGGGCATGATCAAATTTCGTAAGTATCCTCGCTTCTCTAAGAAACTGTTCCTTCCCATAGTCAAAACTCTGCTTATTCTGCTCGCTATATAAGGTGACACGGCTTTGGCTTGCCTCTCGATTTATTAAATTGCGCGGAAAATATTCTTTAATGGCAACCTTCAAATCCGCTACATGGTTCCATGCTAAATAAGTAACGCCAAAACCACCAGGACTTCCAAGCAGACGCCCTATTATATACTTATTGGCTAACATAGTTCCGTTTTGCAGACAACCTACTCTCGTTTCATGAGATTCATCATATTGGCACACGGGGCAGACTATAGCATTTTCTTTATCTTTGAAGCAATTAGGACATATCATAAATGTTTTCACCCCTGGTGTTCAAATCAAATATAAGTTCGCTCTAACTGTTCCATTAGCTACTAGAAAGTGTCGTTTTCTTAAGCCCATTTATAATGCTCGCCACAGAATGGGATAAATGACAGCTTCGTCCTTCCGATTTCGATTATGTCATATGGTTTTAATTCGGCATATGTCATAACTACTTCATCATTCAGATATACCAACCCCCGTCTATCGCCTGCCTGCACACGAAAAGTGGAATTTTTGGGATTATAAACAATATAGGCATGGTTTTCACGCGAAATTGTTTCGTCACCATCGATAGAAATATCCATCGAAAACGAACGCCCTATTGAGTTCTTTTCGCTGTGAATTCGATAATCATGTCCCTTTTCTGTCCCTTCAATGCAAACCAACCAACCAACTACAGGGTCCAACCCTATTCTCTCTCTAACTAAACTTACAGTCACACCCGGTTCTCTATGGGTAGGGCCGACAGATGCAATTTTCCTATCAAGTTCGCCATCAGAATCCCCCACCGGAGCCGTTGGGGGAATTCTTATAGTGCTGTTTGATTTCATAAGCTTAGTTTGCATATCCAAACCGCCTACACCGCAAAACGGACACATAGTATACTTTTCCTTGTCATAAAAATGTCCTTCACTGCATCTTTCCATTAGAAAAAACTCCCTACATAATTTTGTATAAAACTTAGGATCGCTTCCGCTTCAACTCCTTGAACAGTTAAGCCTTTATAAGTCAAAAGTCCGGCACCGGCAATAAGCGCTATGACAATCCCCAATAAAACCATAGACATAATTCTTGCACAGCCAACTTTCTTTTCCGCTTGCATTATTTTAGCACTTTTATCAGTAGGATCAGCCATACATCTAAGTGTTTCAATAGTAATATTATCTTGATAAGGCAACGCTTTAGACAATGCCAGCTGCATGAGTTTTTCCTCATTGCCTGTCATTAGCGTTGCAGCAATTTCCTCGTCGTTTATACTGTTATAAAGTCCGTCACTGCAAAGTACTACTTTATCACCAGCAACAAGTTGAATAGGCTCTATCGGCCTATCAATGTACCTCAGTTCGCTTAACCCCACATAACTAACCAGTGCATGCCGGTCAGGATGCGACTCGGCGTCCGCTACAGTCATACGCCCAGCTTGAACCGCTTTTCTAAGTTCCATTGCATATGTATGATCTGTGGTAAGCCTGCTTAATTTACCGTCACGATATAAATAGATTCTGCTATCGCCAACCGAGACCCAATACAAATAGTCATTGTGAATTAGGGCGGCAACCAACGTCGTCCCTATTTCCTTTTTTTGCTGATTTGCTAAATCAACAACAGCTGTGTTCGCATCCATTAAAGCGCGACTTAGTGCATCATAGACAGTCTCATTTGCGTCTTGAATGGGAAACTCACGCAACATAGTCTTAACCGCTAATTGACTTGCCTGTTCACCTAGCTCCATACCACCAATACCATCACACAAAACCGCTAATACACCATATTTTTTTGTAAATTCCTTGTTGGTTACATCGGAGAAACCAAAATAATCTTGCTGGCTAGTTCTCTTTCCGATATTTTGTGCGTTGCCTGGAATTATTCGCATCAGATCACATCTTTTCTCCTGCAGCCATTATATTTTCTCTACTAAAACATTCAGTCATTAAATCGTGTACGAAATCATTACAAAAATTAATCCTCTAGATAACCCTAAAAAAACCTATCAATAATACGTGCAACAAATCGTCTAAACTGTCCGGTTAAACCTCTATATCTTGAAGATACAATGGAAGCATTGCTCATTCCATCGTAGAACTCATCTTGCCTCTCTTTAACAACGGTCTGAACAACTTTCTCTTTTTCAATAGTAGCCCATAAATCTTCGATTTGGACTTCAAAAACACAATTTACGTTACCTAAGTAAAATCGTTCTCCTTCAGAGAAGGCAATCGGTTGGTCTTTAGGAATTCTCTCACCTGAAACTTTAAAAGTACCATTAGTTGAAAAATCTTCAACCATACATACATTGCGCTTTTTATCAAGCCATACCGCTACATGTTTCCCACTAACCGCTAAAGCATTTATCGGCAATACTATATGAGCAGCACTAGGATTGCGCCCAATTATAATAGGCTCCTCACCTATCTCAAATGTTTCTCCTGCATATGGCCCAGATACTCCATGTAATTTCAACCTCATTCCTTAACACCTTCCTTGTTATTAGTCACCAAGGCCATCAGCTAACACCCAACAGTAGCTCTGCTCTACTCGTTGCCTATTATCCATCATTTAATTTAACTCTAATAAATCGCAAATTCCATTTATGTTATGTTCGATTTAACTTGAAAATTTGCCTGCTATTAATTAACTAATTATGATAAAATTAACAAAGTTTAGTATTATACTCTGGCAAACTACACTAAACTTTTATTTTCTTTACCTCCATCGAGGCATTCATTTGACCTTTCTAAATTGTTTCAATAATTTTTAAAATAGTAAACTTTTATTAACTATTGGCAATAGTTTGAATAAATGATTATTGATATTAACGGAAAATAATTATTGACATATTAGGACTACTTTGTTATCATTAAACCATAAAGAGTAAGGAGGATTCACAAATGACTAAGATATTTGAGCTTATTGTAAAATATACGCCCGCCCCTTTATGTTTCCACTCATATGCCGAACTTGAACGCCAAAATAAAGCTTGCAAATAATATGGTGATCTCTAGCTTTTCAGCTAGAGATTTTTTCGTTACTAACCTCTTATTATAAAAGTTGCTTCCAAGTGCTTAAACATAAATTACCCGTTCTAAATCTGTCTCCCATATGTCGTCTGTATGATTAAAGGTTTTTACCACTACCCTATTAGAATATAAATACAAAGAATTAGTCCAAATCACTGATCTATCCATGTCAGCATTATGAATATTTAGAACCCGTCCTTTAAAAACATTGACATTTGACATATAACTCGGATTATCAGCTGAAGTATGCGTATGTCCGGAAATCCAGAGAAATATTTGTGAATTATAATTAATTACTTCTTCAATAAATTTTTGGGGTTGAGGAATATAATTAGGAATATTGATATTGTTATTGTAAGGAAATAAAGTTCCAGCCAATGGAGCATGAAAAAAAACAATTGTTGGGGCACTAAAACTTTTCAACACTAGGTTTCTAAACCAGCCTAATTGTCGTTCTGATATCTGCGTAAGATAGTATGGATTAAGCATATCAGGGGACAAAAATATGAGTAGGTATCGCCCGACTTTCTGACAATAATACAGCGGTCCAAAAGTTCCCTTAAATCGCTTGAGTTTTTTATCTTGGGACGCGGCATTGCCAGTAATAAGCATCCCATCTGGAGAAACAAAATCTAAGTATATATAATCATGGTTTCCAGCTATAAATGAAATAGGTTTATTAAACTGTGCGAAATATTGCCTTGCATAGCAATATTCCATTTTATTGCCAAATCGAGCTGTGATATCACCCACAACAACGATTTGATTTACGTCCTTCCAGGTATTAATATCTTCTATCACTTTATTCTTAGCTGCAATAATCTTGTTAACTTTCTGATATGCACGTGTTGGCAAATGGGGATCACCTAACACAACTATCCGATAATAACACTGCTCCCGTGCCTCATTTAGGCTCATGCCCCCTCTATACATCCCTATATTTTCAACACGCTCACGCCTATTCAAAACCTCACCTCTTTTAGATCCACTATACTATTCTATTAATGCCCTCTCTAATTGTAGCCTCCAATCTGCTCAATACATCATGCTTCCAAAACTAATACATAAACATAACCACGGCAAAATCATTTTTGATTAAGCCGTGGTTAGTTGTTTTGCAGTCTTTATTTTATTATCAATTAGCTTGTGAACAGCATTCTGTATAATGAATCTCATCAGAACCTGAACCAACGCTCTAACATATTATGTAATATAAGAGCGTTGCACAAAGGAGCGAGAAAAAATGTCTGCAATGAAACCTAATTTTCCATTACCAGAAATGATTACCCCGGTAGAGCCTTATTGGTTAAAAAGACTAGTTTCTTTTATAGGAATGGAGGTAGTTATTGAAACAACCCGCAATTCATTGCACGGAGAACTGCAAGAAGTCGAACATGACCACATATTACTCCAAATAGGAACCCAGCAAATTTTTATACGCTGCCAACAGATTATTAGCGTTATGCCACTTTATAATTGTTAATCAAATAACACCGAAACGCCATCGCTTATTTGACTCCGGACAAAGAAGCATTAAAAGTTTAACCCTGCGAAACAGCTAACTATGAATACTTATCTATGATCCGGCACAATCAACTTAATCCCTATTCCTAGAAATATAGATCCTGTTAACCATCGGAAATATTGATATAACTCTTGTTTGACGATCAGCCACTGTCTAACTATGCTTGAAGCTTGCGCATATGTAACAAGTACTATTAATCCTAACAAAAAAAATATTATGCCGTATAGAAGCATCGTAATAGCTGCAAAATCACTATTAGCATCTATAAACTGGGGAAAAAAGCTCACAAAGAATATTGCAGTCTTAGGGTTTAATGCTGCAGTAAGAAAACCCTTGACAAACAAAGCTCTGCTCGTTTTATCCCCTTGTTTCTCAATACTGTCGACTATATTATCATTCTTTCGAATGGTTTGAATCCCAGTGTATAGCATATATAAAGCACCGCAAATTTTAACAATACCGTATGCCGTTGCCGATGTTTGGAGAATAACAACAAGGCCTAATGCAGTAACTATTGCATACAAAAGATCACCCAAACTTGCTCCGCAAGCTGAAATCATAGCTGCCTTCTTCCCCTGGGTTATTCCGCGTGTAATCACATACAAGGTATTTGGGCCAGGCATTACTACCAAAATAAATGCTGCCATTACAAATAACAATAGACTGTGTAAATCTATACTCATAATTTAACCCCCAATACTATCTAGCAGAATACTAACTATTAACTAAAGAATACTAATGAAAATATATTTATACATTGTAACATAGTTGAGATTATCTGTCTTTAATCCACAAATCTGTCAGAATATTTTCTTAGCAAACTTGTACTCAATCGATTCCTCCAAGCAAAGTAAATTAGATGAACGCAGTTTGGTCATACCCTTTAAAGACAACGTAACCTTTCAATTAAGATTTGTAGAAAAAAGACTTAATTCACTAAAAAGAAATCCTCCGCCTTTTACAATAAGTTTCCTAAATGCCAAGAGTAATTCTAGTCTATTCTTGGCATTTAGGAAACTTTATTATTTTACTCTAATAATCAGGTTACCGACCTCTTTATTGATTCACTTAAAATATTATGTATTACGCATATTACAACCACTAGTAGTAATCGATAACTACCATTTCTTTCCCCAAATAAAATTTACATCGCCCATACATTCGTCTTCAACTCCTTTTCATATAGTCTACCTCCCTTTTGAGTCAGCTCGACAAAATTCGCGAAGGACTTTTACATTAATTGTCGAAATTTCTAAAAAATTTATAAATTGGTGAATATAGTCGAATTTTCACTATTATTCCAAAGGAGTGATCTACTGCTTATAGTAAGTATTCATGAACTATGAGAAGGGATGATGAAAATGATTAACAGAGTAATACGTAGTTTATTTGCCAAGGTTTTCTTGGTTGCTATTGCATGTATGATTGTGCCAATGCTAGTAAGTATGTTTTTTGTCAACAAATATTCCGCTAGTGTGATAGAAAAAGGAGTAACTGATTCATTAAAGAGCAACGCGGTTGAGAAGAAAAATCAAGTTGAACTCGCATTTAAGGGGTTAGCTGATGTGGCTAAAACTAATGCAAGTGATGCTTTTATTATAGATTTTTTGAAAGAATTTAACGTAACCCAACAGGTAGATGCCCTAAAAGCAAAAAGAATCGCCGATAACTTATCTGAAAAACTCAAAAAATCAAATGGACTGTATGAGAATATTTTTATTTCATATAATGGTTCAATTTTTATTGACGGGATAGACGGGAAATCAGTGGGGCATAAAAATAGTGACGAACCCTGGTTTAATCCTATTATGAGTGACAGTAACCACAATGTTTACATCGCTGACCCAGTTGCCTCGCCGATCTCCGGTTTGCCCGATATGGTAGTAGCCTGTCCAGTAGTTGATGATGTTTCGGGCCGCGTATTAGCAATTTTCACATTGCCAGTAGAATTAAATACTTTGACAAAAAGTATAGTCTCAGAGAATTCTGAAATGAAGATGAATACACTAATTTTGTCTTCATCTGGATTAGTAGCATCTTCAAATGATCCAGAAAAGATTCTTAAACTGGATTTTAGTAAGGAACAGGGAGATTATAAAGAATTTTATAATCAGTTAAAGAAGAGCGACACTGGGATAGGTTATTTTACATTAGATGGTGCAAAATGCATCGCAGCATATGTTAAATCAGATAAATTGAATATGTACATTGTTACATATATGCCTATAAGTGAATATATCTCAGAGTTGTATAAGCTGAGAGGTATCGCAATTATTATTCTGATCGTGAGTATATTAATTGCAGGTTTTGTGATTTTCTCACTTGCATTTAGGCTTACTAAGCCTTTGGGAATTCTGGAGATGGCAGCCCACCGTATCGCAAGCGGTGACCTTAGTGTAAGCGAAATTAAAGTAACAACTCAAGATGAATTGGGACGTTTAGCAAAAGCCTTTGAATCTATGGTAGGTAATTTGCAAAGCCTGACGCGCCAGATTAGTGGATCGTCAGAACAGATCGCTGCATCTTCGGAACAACTCACTGCTAGTGCCGAACAGTCAGCGCAAGCCGCAAATCAAGTGGCTACTTCTATTTCTGACACGGCACATGGTGTCAACCAACAGGTAAACGCGGTCACCAAGGCTTTGACTTTAGTGGAAGAAATTACGACTGAGGCACAAGAAGAAGCCGCAAAGACAAGAGATGTTGTAGATATTGCTAAAAGAGCGGTAAGCGCTGCTGATGAAGGCAATAAGTCTGTAAATACTGCTATCAGCCAGATGACCAACATTCGGCAAACTGTGGATACCTCGGCGCAAGTTATAGCGGAGCTTGGTGAACGCTCTAAAGAGATTGGCCAGATTGTCGAAACAATTTCTGGCATTGCCAGTCAGACCAACCTCTTGGCGCTTAACGCCGCAATTGAAGCGGCGCGAGCTGGTGAGCAAGGTCGGGGATTTGCGGTAGTTGCAGAAGAAGTGCGTAGACTGGCAGAGCAATCTCAAGAGGCCGCGAAGAAAATTACAGGACTTATCACTAATATCCAGGAAAAGACGAACGAGGCTGTTTCGGCGATGGCTAACGGCACGCAAGAAGTTAGACGGGGAGCTGAAGTTGTCAACCAAGCCGGAAAGGCCTTTGGAGATATTAATGGCCATGTGCAGCAAGTTGCAGAAATTGCACAAGGAGCAGCCGATGGTCTGAATCAACTAGAAGCAACCAGCCGGAACGTCCTTGAGCAAATACGAGAAACAGAGCAAATAAGCAGAGATATAGCCACTCAGTCACAGACCATTGCCGCCGCGACGGAAGAACAGTCAGCGTCTATGGAGGAAATTGCTTCTTCCAGTCAGCATCTGGCGAATTTGGCAGAAAAACTACAAAGTGCTGTAGCCAAATTCAAATTCTGAGTGAAATAAGTAAAAACGAGAAACAGCCTTGTTTACACCAAGGCCGTTTCTCGTTTTTGTTATAGGCCAATTCCGCAGCATTTGCCTCAATGTAAAATAAACTTGACAATAAGATAAATATATTTTACATTATTAGTGTAAATTAGTATTTGAATGGGGATGTAGAATGACTAAATCAACAATGCAACTAAAAATCTCCAATCGCTTGCACGTTATTCGGGCAGAACACAGAATAACTCAAGACCAGCTTGCAAAAGAAATAGGAGTAACACGTGCAACTATTGTAGCAATCGAAGGCGGTGGATATAATCCATCTTTGGAACTCGCTTTTCGTCTTGCACGTTATTTTAAAACGGATATTAATGCTATTTTTTCAGTTGAGGAGGAAAATGTAAATGAAAAAAATTGATTCAGCTTTATTAAAATTCTTTATATATGGTTTGCCACTAATTATTCTTCTGGCTATTTTTTCGTATTCATATGATCTTCAAGCGTTCCCACCTACCAGCGACTACCTAATAACCTTATATAATTTTGCCGGGATTATGCTCGCATTATGGATGCTGCTTTCAATCTATTTATGCGCTCGTTTAATGTTTTCTGGATCATTCCGGGAAAAGGTATTAACCAGACTCACCTTTATAAAAGAACGCGATGAGCGTGAAGTCATGTTTACCGGAAAGGCCGCTAAAACATCAATGCTTACCACCCTGGCAATTTTGATTTTTCTCTTTTGTCTTTCTTGCTTTCAGGTTTCTGTTTATAGTATCCCACCAGATAAAGCTATTGATGGGAAAACCAAAGTTATTGCATTAGATTTGAAGTTTAAATTGCTAGAAAGTTTACCATCAGATGCCGCACAGGAAACCGTACAAAAGGAAATCCTTTTAGCCTACACTGGCCTGCCGATTTCTAGTTCAGCAGTAATTCTCGGATTAATAATGTGGCAGATTGTAGCTTATAACTATTCGATGCGACGCTTAATGAAATAATAGCAATAGAGCAGTGTCGACCTGTTCTGCCGCATCTTTACATATATTAAACACTCAACCTTTAACTACGAAAGAGGTAAGATAATGTTACATAAATATCAGTTTAACAGCCTCCTTTGGATAGTATGTTTTTTCTTATTTACTGGAACAGCGGCAGCCAGCGGCGAAATTTCTCTTGAAGGAGAGTATTGGAATCCGCATATAAGCGGCGAGGTAAAATCAGCTACGAATTTAGATTTTAAAAATGATCTTGGGCTTGGCAAAGCAAACATAGCAGATTTAAAACTAGGTTTTAAAGGCGACAATGGTCCCAAATACTTTATAAAGTACGAGAATCCAGGTTTTAATAACACCACAACTCTAACCAAACCTTTATATTTTGATAGTAGAAATTACTCGACCGGAGATCAGATTACTTCTGACGTGGATGTCAAACACTTCCAGTTCGGTATTAAGAATGAAAAAATCACCTTCGGCGGTAAATTTTCAATTATTTATAGTTACAATCACAATTCAATCCATACCGGGATACAAGATATAACTCAAAATTTTAATCGAAATAAGGAATGTAAAAGCGATTCTGTCAGTTTAGGACTTGGTTGGGAAAGCTTAAATAGCAAAGGAATAAACTTTTTTGCAGAAACCATTATCTATTGGTAGACACGGAAACTATCTTGATTACAATATTGGCATGAGAACCAAGCTTACTAAAACGATGACCCTTACTTTAGGCTACAAAGGCGAGAAACTTACAGCCGGTGAAACGTCAAATTCAGATGGTACAACAATTAAGCTTAAAGGTATGTATGTGTTCCTTGGATCAGGCTTTTAGGTAAACTATTGGCATTAACGCAAGCCTACCCCTAAATTCTCTTCAGCTATGAGAAATTTAGGGAGTAGGCTTGCGTTGTTTTATACCCTTCTGCATTTACATCCTTACAAAGCAACATAAAAGAATTAACTATGCTACAATCATGTATAATGTAAGGAAAGATACTAATGATTTATTTATTAGTAAGCTTCATAATATGCAGGCGTCAGTTATATTGAACCATATATTTAAAAGGATTCACGGCAACACCATTTTCCCTGACTTCATAATGGGAATGTGGTCCAGTACTTTTCCCAGTGCTACCTATATAAGAAATAAGCTGACCTTTTCTAACGCTTTGGCCGACACTTACTACTATTTGCGAATTATGTCCATAAATTGTCTCGATGCCATTACCATGATCGATTTGTACCATATTGCCATAGCCGCCAGCTGCGCCGCTTTTTACAACCTTACCATCGGCAGTAGCAACTACAGGTATCCCCATATTGTTAGCAATATCAATTCCCTGATGCAATTCATTACCACTTTCTAGCGGCGAATTACGCCAGCCAAAACCCGAGGTAATCGCTCCGCTAGTAGGCCAAATAGTCGGTATACTCGCCTGCTCATCAGTACTTCTCGCCAATTCTTTATTCTTTTGAGTTTGTCCATTTTCTTTAAGCAGAATAGAGCTTGACTCAGTTGTTTTAATAACCCCGGCACTATGCAACTGATGATAGCCCGCCAAACTCACTACTAGCAATAAGATAAGTACGCCAATTAGCGCGACAATCCAGCGTTTTGAAGTAATTAGCTTCCAACTATGACCTTCCTTCTGTTTATTCTGCGTTTCATGCGAAATCTGCATTCGGTATCTCTCCCCTGAAAACCATAGAAGCCTATATATTTCGCCAAGCATGTAATAGCTGACAATGGCTTACTATATTAGTGTAACGCTCTTTCATTTTACATTATATCGGAAATTCGTTCTTTTTACCTCCCGTAAATTTCCCATTTTCTTCAGTACTGGGTCAATACTTGACGCCAAAAGTGAAAAGTGAGAACATAATAACTGCTAAACTTTGATTAATTGGAGATGACATCGTGCGAAACTTCATTCAACAACATCGCAAGGCCATTCTACTAACCGTAATCTTACTCTTAGTGGCCATTGTGTTAGCCGCTCAATATGATCTATTGTCATGTACGCTTTGGACTAAACCGAAACCGCCAGTTAACGTTAGTGCAGTATCGGTAAGTATTATAAATAAGCCAATCCAAATCGCACGGGCAGGGTCAGTTGAAAACGCAGCCTTCGTCCCCATTAATAGCGAATTTACCGGTCTCCTTAGCGAAATATATGTATCAAATGGTCAATCAGTCAAGTCCGGACAGCCACTATTCAAGCTTACGGCCACTGCAGTACAATCCGCCACAAGTGAAACTTCAACTATAAAAACAACAACTGCTAAGCCAGAAGTTCAGCCTGGTCCGGATACTTATGAAGCTGCCCTTAAAGAATATAACCGCTTTAAGGAATTGTATGATATCGGAGGAATTCCACGTCGGCAATTAGAAGCCGCCGCAGCCCGCCTTCAAGAAGCAGAAAAAAATAGAACTAACAGCCCGAGTGCAACCCCCTCTACACCAGGCACCGCAACACCTGTCAATAGTTTCACCACTATTAAGGCTCCGACTGATGGCATAGTATCCGGTTTATCCATAGCCTCAGGACAGACGGTGCAGTCTGGTCAGCAACTGATGGCCCTAGGAAATGGTCAGGAAGTAGAAATAGTTGTTCAAATTGAACAAAATGATCTTTATCTAGCTCACCTTGGAACACCGGCGATAATAGAAGTAGCAAACCAATCATTACCCGGCCAAGTTTCTAGTATCTATCCTAAAGTAGAGGGCAACCAAGTCACTTCGTTCCTTGTCCATATTAGACTCACAAATAATCCGTCCGGCTTGCTAAAAGCCGGAATGCCCGTTAATGTTCGTATAGAAACCGGAAAGTCTGGAACAGTTATCGCGGTTCCTACCGCCTCAATATTCCAAGATAAACAAGGATGTCATTTTATCTACATAGCAGCCAATGGCATAGCGGTTCGTCAGCAAATAAATATTGGTGAAACTATCGGTGATTTTACTGAGATCACATCAGACCTCCCGCAAGAAAGTATGATTATAACAAACAATCTTGATAAAATTAAAAATGGTGCTGCGATTGAGTTAACGCAATAAAACCGAACGGATTCATCAGTCATTGCAATTCATGGCGCTTATGACCCGCATCCAGCTGAAGGGGTTGGTTCTATTAAAAAACTGTGGGCGTATCCCCTGGTTAGAACGGACCGCCAAAAACGCCTTTTATCAAATTCTTACAAAAGAAATAAGTAAATATAAGATTTATGTACAAAGTATAAGCGGGAGTTGGCAACTCCCGCTTATACTTTGTATACGCTTTTAAATACCTCGGTTTTATTTACCTCACCAAATTTTTCATTCCATATAATATCTTGCGTTTATAATTTGCAATTCACTTGTACAAATGGCCCTCTCAACTGAAGTCTCATTTGATCATTATTATTCTCGCCATAAATCGTTAACCATCGATAACCGCTCAAGATAACTGCGTTCGGGGATATCCGTCCATGAACACCAAGTTCGGCATCATAGTTGTAACCTTTGCCACTATGCGGCAAACCACTTAGCTCGGCATAATATGTAGTAGAACGGGTTCCGCCCCATTCATAGTGCGCTCCGAGCGACGGAACAACCGCGCTATATGACTGCTCGGCTTTTCGGTCACTAGCTACAGCGACTGAACTATACATTTTGTACCCTTTAATTCCTACTAACCACGAAAAATTCATACCCTCTGTCTTTTGATAACTTGGCAGGAAGTTTATTTTCCAATATGTCAGCTTCTTTTCGGAATGAACTTCGTCTCCTGACAAATACTCCTGCCCGCCAAAGCTTTGGGAACTGAAAATAGCTTTATCGCCAATAAAAGTATAACTATCATAACCTACACGCCACTTATTGTTTTCGGCAAAGGTAAGAATAACTGTATTTAGTTCCTTGTTTTTATGTCCTAGCTCATTACGAAAATCCAATTGGCTAGTGCGCGTTTCCTGTCCACTCATTTTCACAAACCATGCCCGGATTTCTACCCCCAGATACATCTTGGATTTTTTCTTGTCATCAACCTGTAATAGTCCGCTAGGTTTAGTAACTTTGCCTGTATCCAAAGTTACTTTTTCCGTTGCTCCCGCAGAACTCGTTAATGCTAAACAACAACATACACATACTATGGCACTGATACACCAAATCAGTTTTTTCATAGATACTACATCCTCTCGCTCAATCTGTTATTTTACAATACTCCCCATCGGCATACGCAAACTAACTGGCGGTAAATACGCCTCAACATAACCTACGCGAATAATAAATTGAATTTGTTCTTTCAGTCCCAGATCTTGCCGCAACGTATCTTTCCATGGACTTTCCTCCAGCATTTGCGTCATTGGATGAAAAGCAATATTCTTGTCCTTTGCTTTTAGCCAAACTCTTTCCAGAGCTCTACCGGCATGAATGATATCGGTGATCGACTGACTTGGACTGGTAACCACTAGCCAGCCTCCACAATTATTAGCCTGCGCTTCTATTTTTTTTATCGTTTCCTCCCGAAATGACTTCTCCAAAACCGTTTGCTGGTTAAAGAAGTTTTTCGTGTACCAACGTGCGAATCCCGATAGCTCCATACTTTCTGGGGTAAGGCCATTTCTATATTTCTTTGCCGCCGCATTTGACCACCTAATCCAATTTGCCAATTCCAACTGAGCAGATTCACGTAAGGCTTGGACCTTATTTGCGGCCAGTGTCCCCTCGGCCAAATAGCGGCCTTGCTCTGAAACTAAGGGATAATACACAATCTGATCTTTTTTATTTAGTAGTAAATAGTCTACATCTGCTTGTTTCAATTCGTTCCTAAGCTGTGTACTGCGCATAGTACGGCGGGTTATAATTTTACTACGCAGATTATCTTGTAAAACCCCTGGTATAAAATTGACTTCTACTAAATTTGCATTATGGCTATCACGGGCGATCACTTTTATCTCCGTATAATAGCCATACATACCTGCCGCAAACGTTAAGTTCTCCAAGAAGGTTCCAATAGACAGCAAAAGCTCACGATTCGTTGGGTCGACTGCAGGCAGCCAACGGGACTGCTCAGAGCCAATAATCCACCGCCCTGGTTCTTTCACGCGCACAGTCCACGGCTGCGTATTATGTCCGCTTGGTGCTAAGGAAGCCAAATATAGGATGTCAGTTTCTTCTACAGTAAAACCAGCTACCTGTTCTGGAATATAGGTCGATCGCAACGCGTCATCCTGCCCCATAGCCAGCCAGGACGAAAATATAGAACTACCACCGATAACTACTGCACCTGCCCCGACATATTTTAAAAAAGCTCTTCTTTTCATCAGCGCTCCCCCCATAAAATAACTTACAAAATTATATTTTAAAATTAGTTTCATGAAACTAACTATTTGATATGATTCTGACTGATTATTTATATTTATAGGCTCTACCTTACGAATTACCGACTCCCTGAATCACCTTGTTTAACAATTGCGTCAACACTTGCGTCTCGGAATCGGTAAGACATTCCGTCATCTTACACGCAAAATTATAATAGCCCTTATTCTCCAGATCCAACATTTGCTGCCCCTGTCCAGATAAATAAATATGATATACCCGCAAATCCTGTTCAGATTGAACCTTATACGCATACTTACGCTCTACAAGACGATTTACAGCAGCTGTCACCGTTGATTTTTGTACATTAAACCGTTCTACTAAATCCGTTAGGGTCGGCCCCTTCAGTTCATGAATAGCATGAATATAATGTAGTTGTGTAATTGTTAAGTTAAAGAGTTCACTGCCCCCGGCCTCTTCCTTAAATTTTTGCATCGATTGCCGCATGGAATCAGACAATATATTAATATAGCGAACAATTAATTGTTCCATAGGTAATTTCCTCCCAAACAAGAGTAGGATATAATTAGTTAGGTTATGCTAACTAATTATATCCTACTCTTCCAAAGAATAGATGTCAAGTTTTTCAAAAACTCCTAATGTAGTAAACTTCGTAAACTATTTGCAATAGTCTGAGTCAACGCAATAGTTTGAATAAAGGATCATTGGTATTAACGGAAAATAATTATTGACACATATTTGTCCCAGTTGTTATCATTAACCCATCAACAGTAAGGAGGATATAAATGAATAAGTTATTTGAGCTTATTGCAAAATATACGCCCACCGCTTTGTATCCCTACTCATACGCAGAACTTCAACGCCGAATTAAAGAATACAAATAAAAGGGGCAAAATAAAACAACTGTCGCACTAAAAAAATTAGTGCGACAGTTGTTTTATTTTGCCCCCGCGATTGAATACCCCACATATCTTTCCCACTTCATTTTACTGAAAATTGTTTAATGAAAAATATATTGCGAATATAAAGGGAGTTGTTTAATTACATGGAAATTACAGGAAAAATAATATAAAATATTGTTTAAGTTTAAAATTGATATAATATTAACACTTTATTTTGAAATGTCCTATTTGTTAGCCTATATCTGATTATCTGGAAAGAAGGATTTAAATGGCGCAAATTGATCAGTTGCAAAAAATTATTTCAAGCAGCAATAACATTGTGTTTTTCGGTGGAGCAGGAGTCTCAACTGAAAGTGGCATACCCGACTTTCGTAGTGTTAACGGTCTCTACAATCAGCATTATAAATATCCGCCGGAAGAGATGCTTAGCCACACTTTTTATGTTAAACACACTATCGAATTCTTTGACTTTTATAGGGAAAAGTTGATTTTTCCCCAAGCAAAGCCTAATAATGCTCATAATAAGCTGGCTGAACTTGAACAGGCGGGAAAACTAAAAGCTGTCATAACGCAGAATGTCGATGGATTGCATCAGATGGCCGGAAGCAAGACGGTGATAGAACTTCACGGTTCGATAAAGAGAAATTATTGCGAACGATGCAAGACTATTTTTGACGAAGACTTTATCATGAATAGTTCTGGAATTCCAACTTGTCCTTGTGGCGGAATCGTAAGACCTGATGTAGTTTTATATGAGGAAGGTCTGGATCGGGGTACAATGCAACAGGCAGTATCATACATATCTAAAGCTGATGTACTGATTGTCGCTGGAACTTCCTTAGTAGTTTATCCTGCCGCAGGAATGATTGATTATTATCATGGTAACAAGTTGGTTCTAATTAACCGAGCTTCTACTCTTACTGATTCCAAAGCTAATCTGTTAATCCAGGCCAATGTAGGCGAAGTACTTGGGCGAATTACCATAGAGTGAAGGTATGGAGTGGCGCTGTGTAGATGCTCCTTATTTCATTAGTTTCAATCTACTAACTGTTGCATTTAGAATGAATTTAGGCAACATTATACAAAAAGACATATTAATTGATTTTTTTGATATATTTGACAAATGGGTCAATTAAGCCTATAGTTAATATATGTTTACAATTGGCATTCATCTTACAATTCTCAGCAACATAAAATCTTGAAATCAAAAGGAGATTCGTGATGACAAGTAAATTCCATGGAAAAGTTGCTTTAGTAACTGGGGCTGCCTCAGGTATTGGTAAAGTAACAGCCCAGGCCTTTGCCCGGGAAGGAGCCAAAGTCATTGTGACTACCGGCTCTAATATAAAAGGTGCTGAAGAAACTGTACGCCTAATCAAAGACGCTGGTGGAGAAGCAAGTTTTATCAAGTGCGATGTTTCCAATGCCCAAGATGTTGAAGCACTAATTAAAAAAACGGTAGAACTTTATGGTTCGTTAGACTTTGCCTTTAATAACGCCGGAGTTGGCCCTGATGGCGTACGAATCCCCTTCGTCTCACTTGCCGACTGCCCGGAAGACATCTGGGACCGCACAATGGCCACTAACCTAAAAGGCGTCTGGCTCTGCCTAAAATATGAAATTAGGCAGATGCTCAAACAAAAAAGCGGTACAATCGTAAATACCTCTTCTGTCGGCAGCATGAAATTTGATCCTGGCTTTGGTGCTTATGCTGCCAGCAAAAGCGGTGTAATCGCACTTACTAAAACTGCAGCCGTAGAATGTGCCTCTTCCGGTATTCGCGTTAACGCCATATGCCCCGGACCTACAGCCCAAACCGGGCTAAGCGAAAACATGTCCAGCGCCCGTCCCGATGAGCAGGATAAAATGGCACAAAAAATTCCCATGGGCCGTCTGACTAAACCGGATGAAATAGCCAACGCCGTCCTATGGCTATGTTCGGACAAATCATCCTTTATCACTGGCCAGGCTTTATTCGTTGATGGCGGCTTTACGGCCATCTAATTACATATATAAACAGAAAGAATTAGTAATCAAAGGGTATCATTCTCTATAAAAAACAGACTGACAGCAATATGTCAGTCTGTTTTCTTTATAGAAATAACTCTCGGCTTTGTTAATCGCAAATAGTTGCTTCCTAACTCACATTTGGTATGTAGATGGATCTTATAACAATAGTCGTAAGCATTTCATCAAAAGTTAACCTTCCGCGCTAGCCGTGTAATCTATAGCGATAAGTTTTTTTCCATATATACTGCCACAATACAGCTCATTTATCTGCGTAGTTATAAATTTAAAGCTTCCTTTTCGGGCCTGTAATGTACCTTCCAAAATCTCTGTAAGAGCATCAATTCTTACGGCATATTCATCTTTTTTCCATGGGAATACAGACAAATCAAACAAGAAATTCGTTCCTACTAAAAGGTATTCCGTAACCTCAAGTGGGTACCGAGTATTGAATATTCCTTCATCTATTCCTTGTTGAATAATTTGCGCTAAAACAGGAGCAAATCTTTTCACAGACTGAACTAACGTCTTTTGGTGCATAAGGATGTTTTCTTTCCGATGAAGATATTCCAATATTTCAGCATTTTCGATACATAACTTCAGATTTTTACAAATAATAGTCTCCAGCTTTTGCAAAGCATTGCAACTATTATCTGCTATTACTTTCATAAGAAACTGTACTTGACTATCCATCCCCCGATTGATTACAGCATCCAGTACTTCTTCTTTTGATTTAAAGTAGTAATAAAATGTCCCTTTAGCTATGCCAGCTAACTGTATTATATCGTTTATCGAAGTTTCATCATAGCCTATGCCTTCAAATAAGGACTGTGCTGCATCTATTATTTCCTTGCTTCGTTCTTCTGGTTCTTTTACTACTCTTACCATCCCTATCACCTCATAGCTGTATCGACTGACCGTCAGTCTAATTATAATTTGCAGACTATCAGTCTGTCAATGATTTATTATCATTTCCAACCTTGGCGTACGAACATCAGTTGACTTTACACATCAGAACAAATATATTATGGTTCTGCTCAACGAATTAGTTTTAAGTACTTAAATACATTTCATAAGCTAACAAAACCCAAGTGGCCAAATGTCCCTTTTTTTGGTATCCTTAAAGCATGAGCCACTTATGGCCTGCTTGTATTTTAATAATCATGACTGTGTTCGCCCTAAAAGAACAAAGTCTTACAGGCTGTTAATGGGATAAAGGATGGTTTAGTATGCTTGTATTTAAAGCTATTGTGTTAAAAAATGAAATTGATTTAAATAAAATCGCCAAGCATTTTAGAATCAATCAGAAGTTTCAGTGGGAAGATTTGCTGTATATTAACGAAGATTGCTTAATTAATATTCTTGAAGCTCCGCAAGGCAAACAAGTATATATTTTTTCTTTTGGGGCAGCAGTCTTTGTAAACTTCGTCGACCAGGAAATAATCCATATGGTTAGCTATATAAATGAAATTGAACCTAATATTAATATTGATAAGTGCTTTGAATTCATTGACGAATATAAACTTGAAATTAACAACGATAAAGCGGCGACTTTCTCCCATGATTTCCTGCGTACTCAAGAATTAGAACCATTTCACGGCGAAATTATTGCTACAGTACTTGCCAAGTCAGTAGCGCTTGAAAAAAACGAAACCTATATTAATCATTTGCTTGCTGATGCTGAAGGCATTGTTGATTTATTGGAACAGGGAAACCTTAATTTATCAGATAAAAAACTGGCCAAAATTGCTGCAAGTATTTTCCGCTATAAAATTAACACTATTTCATATATTAAGCTGCTGGATAAGCCTTATATTACTTGGGTTAACGAACATGCCGAAAAGCTTTTCAACCAGTTAAGCGCATTGTTTGAGCTGGATGAACGTTACAGCAAAGTTCGGCATAAATCAGAAACATTAATGGATATTACCAAATCATTTTCAGAGTTAGCTCATGCCCAACGGGGCACGAGGTTAGAATGGGCTGTCATTCTGCTAATCGGATCAGAAATTCTATTATCACTCTATACAGCCTTCCTTCAGTAAAAACAACAGCATCTTTACCTAACGAAAACTTTAAAAACCCAGAATAAGAAGGGCCCTCTTATTCTGGGTTTCTATGAATTACCGCACAAAATTAGTAAAAATCTTTTTTTCTCCTGGAGCGGCCGGAATCTGTGCTTTACCTGCAGCAACTACTTTCATCAGCCAGGCCATGTTTTTACCAAGCAAGCGCATGATCTGCTGACCCTCAGTATCTTGATTAAATTCACCTGGGACGGTACCGTGAACTACATTCCAATAATTAGAGCCTGGCATAATCATTTGGGCATAATTGATATAGTGATTGAGGGCATCGAAAGTTGCCACACCGCCAGAACGCCTTACAGCAACAACTGCTGCCCCGACTTTATAACGAAGCAATTCAGCTGCTACATAAAAAACCCGATCAAGGAAAGACTTCATTGTCCCACCAATTCCCGAAAAGTGTACCGGTGACCCTAATAATATTCCATCTGCAGCTTTAATTTTCTGGATGCACTCATTAACTTCGTCGTTTTCGATAATGCAAAGTTCGGCTTTGTTCTTTATGCAACCGTTACAAGCAAGACACCCTCTGATAGTCTTATTCCCAATCTGAACAATCTCAAAATCGATCCCTTCCCGCTGCAACTCTTCACCCACCAGCATAAGCGAACCATATGTATTGCCATTCTGATGTGGACTCCCGTTAAAGCCGATAACCTTCATTCTTCATCCTCCTAACAAATTATTGCCACCTACCTGGGGAATTCGGCTACAATATACTTACTCACCCAACAACAGGCTAATTTATCGTTTATATTTAGTTTATTATAGTATTAAAACTAGGGCAAGCTGTTACTTGTTTCACTAATTCATCACAAGGATAATATCACCCAACCGCTTCATACTACACAATTTTAAAGCCCTTTTATAGATCTATTTTTTATAGAAACAAGGAATCCTTTAACAAACTGGTGAATAAACAAAACAGCAATCATTCAATAGAATCATCCCCAAACAATTCAATTTCAAAAACAAACCTTTGGGGGAAATAAGCAGAAAGGAAGAAAGATATGAACGCCATAACCCTTGTTATTATTGCCGCTCTTGTACTCACATTAGCTTACCGGATATACGGCTCCTTCATGGCGGCAAAAGTCCTGGTCTTAGATTCTGAGCGAACAACACCAGCCGTACGTTATAACGATGGACGCGACTATGTTCCAACAAACAAATGGATTACTTTTGGTCACCATTTTGCTGCTATTGCCGGAGCCGGGCCGCTGATCGGTCCTGTGCTGGCCGCCCAATTCGGTTACTTGCCAGGAACTATCTGGCTATTAATTGGCGCTGTATTAGCTGGAGCAGTCCATGATATGGTTATCTTGTTCGCCTCAATTCGCCATGACGGCCTATCAATCGCCGAAATCGCCAAAATAGAAATTAGTAAAGCCTCAGGCTTGGCTACAAGCATCGGTGTATTATTCATTATGATTATCGCAATGGCCGGTTTAGCAATCGCTATTGTCAACGCCCTTTACGCCAGCCCCTGGGGAACCTTCACTGTGGCTGCCACCATTCCAATCGCTATTTTTATTGGTATCTATCTGCGCTATTTACGTCCTGGAAAGATCGGCGAGGCCTCGTTTATCGGAGTCATACTAGTTCTCTTGGGCGTCTTTTTCGGACCAGCGGTTCAAACCTCCTGGCTAGCTCCTTATCTGACTTTTAGCCGCAGCCAACTATCGGTCATACTTGCCATCTATGGTTTTATCGCCGCAGCTCTGCCGGTTTGGCTACTATTAGCTCCCCGCGATTATCTTAGTTCGTACATGAAAATCGGTACTATTTTAGCTTTAGCGGTAGGAATTATTTTTGTCCGCCCCGAAATCCAAATGCCTGCTTTCACCCCGTTTATCTATGGCGGCGGTCCCATTATACCAGGCCCCGTGTGGCCCTTTTTGTTTATAACCATTGCCTGCGGCGCTGTTTCAGGGTTTCACTCGCTAATAGCCTCAGGTACTACGCCAAAAATGTTAAATAATGAACGCGAAATTAAGTTAATTGGCTTTGGCGGCATGCTTATTGAATGTTTTGTAGCCCTAATGGCGTTTATTGCTGCTACCAGCTTATATCCGGCTGACTACTTTGCCATTAACTCTTCTGCCAAGGTCTTTGCTAACCTTGGCATGTCAATTAACGAACTACCAATGTTAGCACAAATGGTTGGCGAAGAAATTGCCGATCGCCCGGGTGGTGCCGTTTCTCTTGCTGTCGGCATGGCACACATTTTCGGTAAAATACCTGGCATGCAAAGCTTATTATCTTTCTGGTATCATTTCGTCATAATGTTTGAGGCACTATTCATCCTCACCGCGCTTGACGCCGGCACACGGGTAGGCCGCTATTTGCTGCAGGAACTCGGCGGACGGATTTATAAACCGCTAAAAAATCCCCATTGGACTCCTGGTACCATTCTTACCAGCGGCGCAATCTCTTTCGCTTGGGGCTATCTCCTTTACCAAGGCTCGATCGCCACAATTTGGCCGCTCTTTGGCGTAGCCAACCAGCTTTTAGCCAGCATGGCCTTGGCAATCGGTACAACAGTCTTATTCAGAATGGGAAAACGGCACTATGCCTGGACAACTTTTATACCGTTATGTTTCGTTGCAGTTACAACAATTGCTGCCGGTTACCTAAACATTACTACAAACTACCTGCCGAAAGACAACTATCTCCTTGCAGGAGCAAGCGCACTCATGATTGTACTTGTAGTATTTGTAATCGGCGATGCAATAAGAGTATGGCGAAAAATCATTACTTCAGAAAACCAAACTTCAGCCCAACAGGTAGCAGCAGAATCATCTAAATAACAAATTCCTATTAGTCGTAACTTCCCGCTTACCTTTCGCCAAATCAATAAACCTGCAGGACTAATAAACTAATTTCCTGCAGGTTTTACTTTTACCATAAAATAATATTTCGTTACCGAGTGTCCCCATTAACAATATGGCGTTTACTCATGAATAGGCTTTTGGCATGACTCACTAGTTTTCAGATGAGCATTACATATCGAAAGAGGAAATTCAATGCCTTCCTGCTGGTACCTATGATGCAGGCGCTTGATAAATTCGTGTTTTATTGTATATTGGTCGATAAAAGATTGCACCCGTAGAGTAACATTTAAAATTATGCTAGAATCGCCAAAGGTATGAAACCGCACTGCCGGGTCAAATTTTTTTACACCTGGTGCTATTTGAGTCATTACTTCTCTGGCAACAGCCAAAGTTTCCCTTTCTATATGCTCTAAATTACTTCCATAACCTACACCAACAGCTACACTTACCGCTAATTCCCCATTTGGCTTATCATAATTAGTGATAATTGATGACGCAATCTTCTGGTTTGGTACAATAATCATGCTGTTCCCTAGCGCCTGAATAGTGGTATTACGCCAGGAAATATCCATAACATAGCCTTCTTCACCTGTACTTAATTTTATATAATCACCAGCCTGAATCGGTTTAGCAAACAGCAAATGCAGCCCTGAAAACAAATTGCTCAAGGTATCTTGCAGCGCTAACGCGACCGCTAAACCGCCTACTCCCAAAGCAGTTAATATTGGTGCAATAGAAATTCCAAAAGTTTGTAATATAATCAAGATTCCTATTACATAAGTTGCTACTTCAATAATATTAGCTAAAATTGACACAGAAGGAAACGCCCCTTCTGCCTTTTGCGTATATATCGCAGCAATCGCAGCAAACACCCGGGCTGTTACCATTGTTAGCGAAAATATTCCAACTGCAATTAAAATACCATCAATAATTTGCAGCCCCGCTGCTTTAATTTGAATAATGTGCATTGCACTGTAACTACCCACCAGCGCGCCCCATAAAACGGGCATTCCCTGCAAAGCTTTGCGGATTACCTCAGCATATACTTCCGAAACATGCATAATAATCTGCTGTAGTTTGCGCCAAATTCCTTTACTAATAACGATTCCTACCGTATTCGCCAGAAGAAAAACTCCCAGTGATAAAATAATATCTTTCACATCAGGAAGAGATATAACCAAAGTTTCCATCCTCTCTATATTGCCTCCTGCACTGGCCCTATAATAGTACCAGTGTACTCCAAGGCCAAATATATATTAAAAACTTACTACAGTTCTCTTTATTTTTAGTTACAATCTCCTGACTTAATTTTGTTTTTTTCTCTTAACAATCCATGAACTGCTTTAAATGCTTGTTAAAGCAATCGCTGCATTAGCGATAAAGCGCAAGCCTGTACAATTAAATGCACTAGCTTGCGCTTTATTTAGGGCAAAATATTAATGTGTTGCGGCGTTCCCATCACCGATCTGCAGCTTATCGGATTTATGCTGAAAGTTATATCCATCCCTGTAACCTGCACTGTATATATTATTGTTGTCTGATCGCCTGATTCTAACTGGCTTCGCAGCTTTGGGGCGATAGCTTTCATATAATTCGGTTACTTCATTATCTTTTACCAGTATTAAACCCCATTGGTTTCTCTCTACCTGCTCATTAAATTTCCGGCTCAAGCCATCTAGAAAGCCCTTTATATAGTCATTGGCCTGGGCAAAGCCGCTTGCCCTATCCTGGCCTGATCGGATGGCTTGAGCTTTATTGGTTATAGCATCAAAAGCAAACATATATACTTCCCGTGCTATGGCCGTATCTTCTTCCTGTCCAATAAAACACAATCTGCTGCTTCGATTCTTTTTAAAGTAGACCGAGTAGCAGCGAAAATTATCGGCAATGATTGCGGAAAGAATTCCCGCGTACCAAGGGCGTTTTTGAAATTCAGCCACTATTTCTTCTTTTACTTGGCGTCTGTCGTTTTGTCCTTCCAAATCAGCCATTGTTAGTTTATGTTTTGCAAGCAACTCCTGGGCTTTTAAAATCGAAGCCTCTGCTTCGTTCGAAAAAGAGCTGCTAGACTTGGCCAGCAGCTTGCGAATTTTATCTATAATTCTTTCATTATCCATTTCTATAGTTCCCTCTTCCTAGTGTTTGGGTTGCAACGCAAATGCATACTAATTCCTTTTATTTTTATTCGTCAAAAACTTACAATAACCTTTAAAGATTAATTACTCTGGAGGAAATTGCAAAATATAAATTCGTTCTAAGTGTTATAGGCTATAACAAGATAAAATTAGTAAATTCGCTATTTGCAGCAGCACGTCCCACTAGTACCTCTATCATCACTATATTATTACACCGAAAAAACCCAACTAAAAAGCAAGGTTAACCTTACTTCTTAGTTGGGCTATACTTAGACTTTAATTGATTTGAATATTTCCCCTTCTTTTTTCTCCCTTATCCGATTTAGGCAACACTACAGTAAGAACACCTTCATCGAATTTTGCCGCAATCCTCTCTTCAACGACATTATCTACATATATACTTCTCTGGAATTGCCCATAGCGCCGTTCCTTACGAACATAGCCTTCGTTCGTTAATTCCTGCGTTTCATTCCTTTGTGCTGCAATCGTTAAGTATTTATTCTCATATCTTAAGGTAATATCTTCTTTTTTAATCCCTGGTAAATCAGCTTCGACAATATACTCAGCTTCGGTTTCCCGAAGATCTACTTGAAAAGAGCCGGAAACACCATTTGCCATTGGAACAAATAAATCATCTTCAAGAAAACTGTGCATAAGTTGACTAAAATGATCTCTTGTCAGTAAACCTTTATCTCGATATGGTATTAACCCAAACATAAACTTAACTCCCTTCTAATTAATATACCTTAGTTTTAACCTATATAATCTCCAAGCTGCCCTATATTTATACGTTATCCGGTTTGAGTATTACCTCAATTTTTATTCTATCGCCTTCAGCACTTAATTCTACCTGACTGCCTTCCGGCACCTCGCCTTTGATTATCTTTTTACCAAGTTCTGTTTCTATTAAATGACTTATTAGCCGCTTCAGCGGTCGCGCACCAAAGTTAGGATCATATCCTTCTTGAGCCAAAAGATCTAAGGCTTTACTATTCCAGGAGAGATTGATGTTGAGTTGTTTATTAAGCCTCCGGCTAAGACTCTTAAGCAATATCGCTGCTATTTCGGCGACTTGGGCGCGATTAAGAGCGTTAAATACGACGATATCGTCAATACGGTTTAGAAATTCAGGGCGAAAATATGTTTTAAGCATTTCAAGAACACGTTCTTTAGCTACTGTAAAATCGTTATTCAGAATTTCATGTGAACCAAGGTTAGAAGTCATAATAATAACAGTGTTCTTGAAGTCGACGGTGCGACCTTTGCCGTCGGTAAGGCGGCCATCATCTAAGATCTGGAGCAGAACATTAAAAACATCACTATGGGCCTTTTCCACTTCATCCAAAAGAATGACGCTATAAGGACGCCGACGCACCGCTTCGGTGAGCTGACCGCCTTCGTCATAGCCTACGTATCCTGGAGGAGCACCAACAAGCCGCGAAACGGCGTGTTTTTCCATATATTCGCTCATATCAAGCCGGATCATGCTGCGTTCGTCGTCAAACAATACTTCAGCTAGGGATTTTGCCAGTTCGGTTTTACCAACTCCGGTAGGGCCAAGAAAAATAAATGAGCCAATTGGCCGACTTGGGTCTTTGATTCCTGCTCTGGCGCGAATAATTGCTTCACTAATAGCCGTAACGGCAGCGTCTTGGCCTACGACACGTTGGTGGAGAATAGCATCGAGGCGGCTGAGTTTTTCCCGTTCGCCAGACAGCAGTCTGGTAACCGGAATCCCAGTCCAACGGCTGACAATCCTAGCAATATCGTCTTCGTCTACTTCTTCTTTCAGCATAGTTTTATGGGAGCGTTTTTCTGTAATTAAACCTTCTTCGCTTTTAAGTCGTTGCTCCAATTCAGGTAATCTGCCATATTTTAATTCGGCCAAGCGGTTTAGGTCATAGTTTCGTTCAGCTACTTCCATTTCTTTACGAACTGCTTCAATTTCTTTTTTCAGTTCTCGCAAACGTACAATGCCCTGCTTTTCCATTTTCCACTGAGCTTTAAGAGAGTCAACTTGTTGTTTTATGTTTGCTAATTCTTCGCGGATGCGCTCAAGTTTCTCCTGAGAAGAAAAATCATTTTCTTTTTTTAGCGCCTGCTCTTCAATCTCTAGCTGCATAACCCGCCGCATTGCCTCGTCCAGTTCGCTAGGCATAGAGTCAATTTCAGTCCGAAGCTTAGCTGCTGCCTCGTCTATCAGATCAATAGCCTTGTCCGGCAAAAACCGATCGGAGATATAGCGATCAGACAATACTGCGGCAGCAACCAAAGCAGCGTCTTTAATTCTAACGCCGTGGTGCAATTCGTAGCGATCACACAAACCTCGCAGAATGGAAATAGTGTCTTCCACCCCAGGCTGATCAACGATAATCGGCTGAAAGCGGCGTTCCAAGGCGGCGTCTTTTTCAATGTGCTTACGGTATTCATTCAAGGTAGTAGCTCCAACACAGCGTAGTTCGCCTCGTGCCAACATAGGTTTAAGGATATTGCCGGCATCCATGGCCCCTTCGGCAGCGCCCGCTCCGACTACTGTGTGCAGCTCATCAATAAACAGGATAATGTTACCTTCTGACTTAGCAATTTCAGCCAGCACATTCTTTAAGCGTTCTTCGAATTCACCCCGATATTTTGCACCGGCTAGCATTGATCCCATGTCAAGCGAATATACTGTTTTATTTTTTAGACTTTCCGGTACATCACCTGCAATTATTCGCCTGGCTAAGCCTTCGACAATTGCCGTTTTGCCAACTCCAGGCTCGCCGATAAGTACTGGGTTATTCTTAGTACGGCGCGATAATATTTCTATCACCCTGCGGATTTCTTCGTCCCGGCCAATCACCGGGTCGAGTTTGCCCTGACTGGCTAAGACGGTAAGATCACGGCCATATTTAGCAAGGGCTTGCATTCTTTCCTCAGGGTTATCTGTAGTAACATTATCGCCACCGCGGAAATTACTAATGATCTGAAGGATGTGGCTGCGAGACAGGCCAAATTCTTTGCAAACGCTGACGACATCGGTGTCACCGTCTTCGGCAATAGCCAGGAGCAAGTGCTCAACACTAACGTATTCATCTTTCATTGCTGATGCTTGTTTTTCAGCCAACGCCAGCACCCGCACCGTCGCTGTATTCATCCTAAGAATAGTATCCTGCCCCCGTACAACAGGCATGTTCTTCAATAGTTGCTCCAGTTTAGCCTTGAATACCTGATTTTGAATATCTAGCTGCGACAAAATGTAGGCAATAATCCCTTCATTATCTTTTACCAGCGCCAATAAAAGATGACGAGTAGTAAGCTCTTGGTGGTAACTCATAGCAGCTAACTGCTGGGCTTCCTGAATAACAGCCGACGCTTTTTGGGTAAATTTATCTTGCGCCATATAGTTTGCCTCCCTATTATATAACGTTTCTTCTTAATTCCATGGTAGCAAAAAATCATTATTAATAAAAACCGGTTGCATCATCGAAACTGGTTATTTATGCCTATAATATCCAGTTTTTCAGGCTAAATATTTAAAAATCGCATCAATTCTTTGACTTTTTGACTTTTATGCCTAAAATCAACATCTATTAAGAGGCTCTTTGATATGCAAAGGACTGACGTGTTATTTATCACGTCAGTCCTCAACTTTCTAACGGGTCTAGTAATTTTCGCAAAAAAGTTCAAAATAGCCTTGGGGATGAACACATGCCGGACACAACTCAGGGGCAGAAGTGCCGGTATGGATATAACCACAGTTAGCGCACTTCCACTGAACCTCCCTATCTTTTACAAAAACTGAACCTTTTTCAAGGTTAGCAAGTAATTTTAGATATCTATTCTCATGTCCAACTTCTACTTTAGCAATCATTTCAAAAGCTGTGCTAATCTCCTCAAAACCTTCCTCTTTAGCCACCCTGGCAAATTCCGGATATAACTCTGACCATTCCTCTTTTTCACCGTTAGCTGCAGCCTTTAGGTTTTCTTTCGTTTCTTCGTGAAGTGCAACCGGAAAAGAAGCGGTAATTTCAACTGCTTCATTTTGTAAGTCTGTTTTCAAGAATTTAAAAAAGCGTTTAGCATGTTCCTTCTCTTGCTCAGCAGTTTCTAAGAAAATATTAGCAATTTGATTATAACCTTGTTTTTTTGCAACACTGGAATAATATGTATACCTACTGCGGGCTTGAGATTCACCAGCAAAAGCTTTCATAAGGTTTTCTGCAGTTTTAGTTGCTTTTAGTGATTTCATAATCAATACCTCCTCTTAATCAATGCAATTCTTTAATTAGTATAATAGCAATAATTATTGTTATTTGCAAATTAAAATCCGCACTGACGGAAACTTTAGTATGAAACTAGCGCGACTTTTATATATTCCTTTAAGTATCATTTTTGTTCCCATCTGACTCTGGTGTTGGTTTATATGCTGGCTGAATAAGATTCCGTTCCAATAAACCGCTTGGATATGCTTTAGAAGCTCCTTGCATTGCCAATTGCGGGACTAGATACCCTAATAGTGTGCCAAAAATCATATCATGAATTAGTTTCCAAACTTGCTCAATATCCCCCCAAATTATATAGTTAGTTGTATTCCACCTCATCATTTCCGTACCAAAAAACCAAATAAATATGCCTAACAAAAGACCCTTTTGAACACTTTTGTCCAGTCCAAATATATAAAAAATGGCATACAAAACTATTCCCCATATTGCCCCAATTATTAGATGACCAATTATACCCAGTATAATTCCAAGCGGAGTAAAAATTTGACCTATCGGTAAAAAAATTCCGGCGGCTACAACAACTATAGAAATAGTTTGCACCCCTATTAATATAGGGCCTAGCTGCACTACACTAGATACTATTGCTGCTAAAACGCCAGCATATACCGCCCCAATAAAAGCATCACTTTTCATCTCAATTCTCCTTTAATACGACTGATAAATATATGATATCCGTTATTTATTCCACTATTCGATTTTTGGAATTTGAGTATAGATAACCAATAGAATCAGCCTAGACTTTATACATAGTTAATACTATAATTGGTACACTAAGAATATTTTGTAAAGGATAGATACCCCCTATTCTTCAGGAAGGACTATAATATGCAAGTTCTACGTTCGGTTTGCCCATATGATTGTCCCGATACGTGCGGTCTACTTATCTATGTGGAAAACGGCAGAGTTGTAAAAATCCAGGGCGATCCTGAACATCCGTTCACCAGGGGCAAACTTTGCGCCAAAATGGGGCATTATGAAAAAACTGTTTACTCGCCATATCGACTTAAAACACCCTTACTTAGAAGCGGGCCTAAGGGAAGCGGCAAATTTACTCCTATCTCCTGGGAAGATGCACTTGACCGCATTAAACTTAGCTGGCATGAAATTATTGCGAAGTACACTGCCGAAGCAATATTGCCCTACTCGTATGCTGGAACACTAGGTCTTGTTCAGCGCAACGCCGGCCATGCTTTTTTCTACAGTCTAGGAGCCTCAAGATTGGATCGTACTATCTGTTCACCGGCCAAAGGGTACGGCTGGAATGCAGTAATGGGGGAAACCATGGCACCCCATACTAATGAGATTCTGCAAAGCGACTTGATTATTTTATGGGGTATTCATGCATTAGCAACCAATATTCACATTATGCAGGATATAGCTGCAGCTAAGAAGCAAGGTGCTAAGGTGTGGCTAATCGATACTTATACAACAACGACGGCTAAGACGGCAGACAAAGTTTTCATTGTTCGTCCAGGTACAGATGGAGCGCTAGCACTTGGTATGATGCACGTGATTGCCCGGGAAAATCTAGCTAATCTGGATTTTATTCGAAGGTTTGTGCAGGGTTATGATGAACTGAATCTGACGGTTTTGCCAAGTTATCCCCCTGAAAGAGTAAGTGAAATAACCGACGTACCTACCCCCATTATCGAAGAAATGGCCAGGCAATATGCCGCTGCCCATGCCCCTTTTATAAGACTTGGCAGTGGCCTGTCCCGCTATGGTAATGGCGCAATGACGGTACGCACAATCACTTGTTTACCTGCACTTGTTGGCGCCTGGAATAAACCCGGTGGCGGGTTACTGGCTGATATTTCAACGTCAAGCGCCTTTAATACAAAACTTATAACACATGAAGAGTTTCAAGAAGGCACAACCCGGATTATAAATATGAACAAATTGGGCCAAGCTTTAAATGAACTGACAAAACCGCCGCTAATGAGCCTTTATGTATATCATTCCAATCCTGTTGCCGTAGCACCTGATCAGAACCAAGTGCTTAGAGGCTTAGCAAGGAATGACCTCTTTACAGTAGTCCACGAGCGGTTTATGACTGACACAGCAAAGTATGCTGATATTGTGTTACCAGCCACTGCTTCACTTGAACATAGCGATATATACCGCGCCTATGGTCACTACACCGTTCAACGGGCCTACCCGATTATTCCTCCAATAGGACAGGCTAAATCCAACTGGGATGTATTCAGCCTGTTGGCATCTGCGATGGGTATAAAGAAATCTTTTTTTAGCCAATCGGCAGATAATTTAATTGACAGCATTTTGGGAGAAAACTCGCCCTGGCTGAAGAATACCAATATCCAACCGCTGTTTGCAGGGCGTCCGCTCGAATTACCACTTGCTACAGATTATAAGACTAGGTTTAAGACTCCCTCTGCTAAAATCGAAATTCTTAATCCCAAAGAAGACTGCCCGCTGCCTAAATATACCAAGCCTCACAGTGATGATGCCGCTTTCTGGCTAATTAATTCACCTGACGCGAGGTTATTAAACTCGTCGTTTAATGAACGAACAGATTTAACTGCAACAAACAAAATGGTATTACAGATGAATCCAGGCGACGCTGATACCCTAGGTTTAATGAACAGCCAACTAATCCTTGCCTTCAACAAGCGCGGCGAAGTAATTTTCACCCTGAAAATTACCGACAAAATCCCACCTGGAGTTGTTGTTACTGAAGGAATATGGGGGCTCGAACATGGACCTGGAAATCGTTCAGTCAATGCCCTTACATCTCAGCGCCTTACAGACAAAGGCAATGGAAGTACTTTTTATGATGTCAAGGTTAATGTTAAACCATTAGTAAAGGAGAACCGATATGCCAAGAAATAATGAAGAATTAGACGGTATAACTCTGTTAGGCAATAACAATACCAAATACAATTATGCCTACGATCCCGGGGTACTGGAGGTTTTCGACAATAAGCATCCCGGAAATGACTACTGGGTAAAATTCAACTGCCCTGAATTCACCAGCCTTTGTCCGATAACCGGGCAGCCCGACTTTGCCACCATTTATATAAACTATATTCCTAACATCAAAATGGTTGAAAGCAAATCACTGAAATTATATCTTTTGAGTTTCCGTAATCATGGCGACTTTCATGAGGATGTCGTTAATATTATTATGAAGGACCTGGTCCGGTTAATGCAGCCGCGCTATCTTGAAGTCTGGGGTAAATTCCTTCCGCGCGGAGGTATTTCTATTGACCCTTATTGCAACTACGGCAACACCGATACCAAATATCAAAATTTGGCCTGGTACAGAATGCAGGAACATGACCTTCATTCATTGGACAAGATTGACAACAGATAATATGTATCATTTTACACTTCCTCTTATAAAATAGATCCTTTAAAGCCGTGAAACACTAAAAGCGCAAGTATGCATTTATATTTCGTGCATACTTGCGCTTTTTCCATAAAACAAAATTCAATTAAAGAAATCTTCCGTTATCTACTACCATTATCTGGCCGGTTACAGATTTCGATTCATCGCTCGCAAAGAACAGAATTGCATTTGCCTGGTCAAAAGCATCAATCAGCGGAATATCCTCGCACTGATGCTTTTGAACAGTAGCCCACATCTCTTGGTCAAATTTTTTCTCATTTTCAGGATTGAGCATCGAGGTCAAAGTTGCTCCTGGACATACTGCATTGCAGCGAATACCTTTTCCTGCATACTGTATTGCAATATTTTTAGTTAGCCCCACTACTGCATGCTTTGTCGCAGAGTAAGCGGCACCGGCATTGCCATACACACCTGCCACCGAAGCTACATTTACAATAACTCCGTAGTTTGCCTCAGTCATATATTTTAGAGCTTCGCGGCAGAAGTGAAAGGGACCGGTCTGGTTTACAGCAATACTCTTTTCCCAAGCCACATCTGTCAATCTTATTGTAGGAATAGTGTAGTCGCCTATTCCTGCATTATTAACAAGTATATCGACCTTGCCAAACCTTCTTATAGTTTCGTTAAATACCTTAATACAATCTTCTAAAGATGCAACATCACCGGGAATTGCCATCGCTTTTCCGCCATTTGCAATAATTCTGTCGGCAACTTCATTAAAATTGTCTTTCATAAGATCTACAATAACAACACTAGCCCCTTCTTTTGCAAACAACTCTGCTGTAGCCGCACCGATTCCTGAATTCGCTCCCGTTACTATTGCAACTTTGCCTTCTAATCTATTCATTGTAATCAAGTTCCTTTCATATCCACCCAAATTTTTTAGATGCATTATTTTATTTAAAGTCAGTATTTTCATAACATTTATGATGCAATATAATATATATTATAAAGATCAAAAGACTCTGCCATGTATTACCGATCTTCCAGGAGGATTTATGGAGCTTTGGCAATTACGCGAATTCTCTATTCTTGCAGAACACTTGAATTTTACCGAAACAGCCAAACATCTGTTTCTTACCCAATCTGTTCTTACACGACATATTGCCGAACTAGAACGGGAACTTGGGGTACAGCTTTTTACACGTAATAAACGCTCAGTTCAGTTGACAGCTGCCGGTAATCTTCTCCTTTGTGAGGCCCGCGCTCTTCTTGAACACCACACTCAGCTTCTCAAAAAGGTTCAGCTACACTCTTCTGGCGAGGCAGGAAGTATCAGAATCGGTTATTTAGATGCAGCCTCGAAACAGTTTTTAGTACCGTTTGCCAACCACTTTAACCGCGTTTATCCCCAAGTCCAGCTACACTTATTTGCCTATGAATATATTCCGACGCTTATGACTGCCTTGCAGCGTAATGAAGTAGATATTAGCATTACTCTTTCACTGGCGCTTCCTAATACTTCCGGGCTTAATTGGAAACCCGTCTACAGCGATGTTACCTCTGCAGTAATGCATTATAGCCATCCTCTGTCCAGCGAGCAAGTTATCGATGCCGAGATTCTGGCTGATCAACGCTTTTTATTGCTGTCTCGCGATAATACTCCCCAGGGCTTTGCTCATACCTTTGAAGTATGTAAATCCCGTGGCTTTACCCCTAATGTTGTTCAGCAAATTCCTAATACAATTACCATTCTACTTATGATGGAAATGGGTACAGGAATTACCTTTTTGCCTCGACATACCCAAATTTACGCAAGCCCATTTGTACGTTATGTTGACCTTTGTGGTGAAGACTGTAAGTTTGATGTTGTAATAGCCTGGAAAAAAGATATGTCCAACCCGGCACTAGTTCCGTTTCTAACTGAATTCGAAAATACCCGCCATACTTTTATCCGGCCTACATATCAAACTTGCAATAATACCATGCCGTCTCCGACTCAGTAATCATACCAGCCTTTACCGACCTTTCGCCCTAAACGCCCTGCTTTTACTAACCGCTTGAGAGTTTGCGGCGGACTCCACTGAGGCCCAAGCTCGCTTTGGAAGTATTTCAGACCATTATTCAAAGTATCAAGTCCTATGTAGTCCGCCAACTCAAACGGGCCGATAGGAAGCTTATAAGCCAGTTTCATTGCCGCATCAATATCTTCTTTAGAAGCTATGCCTTCTTCATATACTTTGAAGGCCTCTAATAAAAGCGGCGTGTATATTCGGTTGGCAATAAATCCTGGCGTATCTTTCTTCACTTCAACACATTTTTTCCCCATTTGCTCGGCTACATTTTTCACTTGTTGCACTGTACTGTCGCTAGTGTAATATCCCCGGGTAACCTCAACCACGTCCATTATTGTTGGCGGAATAAAAAAATGCAGTCCAGCAACCATCTCAGGCCTAGTTGTGGCAGACGCTATATCGGTAATCGACATAGATGAAGTGTTTGTGGCAAGAATAACATCTGGTCGACAAGCTTTATCTAACGCCGCAAAAACATTCTTCTTAATAGTAATATCCTCGACTACACTCTCAATAACAAAATCAGCAGCACTAAAATCAGCCACTTGAATTGTCGCCGTAACTCTCCCTATGACTACTGCCTTTTCAGCTATAGTCATCTTTTCATTTTTGATACACTTGTCAAGATGGGCTTCAAACTTCTTAATAGCGTCATCAACAAATCGTTTTTCAACATCACAAAGGATAACATTAAAACCATTCAGTGCCGCCGCCTGGGCAATTCCTCCCCCCATCGCGCCTGCTCCCAATACCCCAATTGTACTAACCACCATGGCATTTCACTCCAATATCATAATCAGCTTAAATCTAGTTTCCCAATATCCAGTAGACACATTCGTTATTAATTGTTCCACCTTCAAATAATTAGTATTCAATCTTATTACTTATTCTCCTACTCCTCAGCATCCCTCCATTATAAGTTAACGTTTTGTATTACAATCTGTTTTCTGAAACTCATGAATTTTGAGATAATTATAACCCTTTTATTAACCAAATAGAAATTCATTTAGCGGATATTACATATACCAAAAAAACATTATTATAATGATCAACATCAATGACTTCTTCAAGCCAAGACCAGATTCTTCTTCAAAAGAAAACCTTATGCATCAAGTCAATAGATAACTTGTAAAAATCCCCCTTGGTAGAAACAGAAGTCTACTAAGAGGGATTTCATTCTTTTACTCAATTAAAAATTGGCTGAAACTTCCCAAGCCGTCTTAACTGCTATACACAATGGATTAGGCTTACACAGCATCTATAATTTAGGTTCTTTCCTAATGAGCTTATCCACTTTCTCCATATCGTGTTTAAAGTTTTCTGCAGGAATATTTAAGCTCTTTGATACATCGTTCCAGCTATTATCCTTATTCTTCATCACCAGTATTTGAGTAACAGCATAAAGTGACCCTTTGTTATTAGTAACTGAAGCTCTTTCCTTAGCTGCATTGTCTAGAACCAAAATTCCAGCGGTAGCAATATCACGCGGACTATACCCCTCATCCATTAAATAGCGAACATTACTTTTTGAAAGACCCACTGTTTCTCCTACATTGCCAATAAATTCATCCATCTCAACCCACCACTGACAATAGCTGTTGGCACTTGTGATATTCGGGATAGCGGCGTTAGCCATTACCATTAACCCAAAAATAGCTGCAATAATTTTTTGTTTCATGATTTTCTCCTTTTATCTGTCGGTATATTGTATTACAATTTATCTGTCTTGTATTATTTTATCTCATGTTCGTATTATTGTAAATAGATTTTATCATAAATAATCCCATTTTTTTCTTAAAACAATACAGCTGTGTTACAAGCTAAAAATAATTCACAACATTTGTTTACTCGGACTATTTATGATATATTCTTTATATTAAGAAAGAAGGTGCTGATAATAGCTAAACAGTCTGAATTTACTGATGAAAAAACAACAGTCAGCGCAAGAGTCAGCGCAGCCGCTGTTAACATCTTAAAGCAAGCAGAGGTGCCTATTTCCGAGGTAATCGAAGCTGGAATTCTTTATTTTCTTTCTTTAGATGATATCGACAAAGTCGCATATTTATTGAAGAATAACTCCGACGTGGCTGATAGTAGTGACTTTAAAATTCCAAAGACTCCTTGGCCTGATTGCATTCGAACCGCCTTGGATTTAGATCGCTCTGCGTCAGTAAAGGATGAAGTTCGCGGCTTTAAAACTGCGGCCAAGTGGTCCATTGATAAAGGCGCAGCCAGACTTAATCAGCTAAGTTTAAGAAAACTAAGCACGACGGAAGTTATCAAAAAAGCCGATCTTTTGAGCCAAAATGGTCAACTGCAAGAGGCATTAACATATTACGACTATGCCCTCAGTGTTTTAAAAAACACTGATGATTTTCGTGAAATTGCTCGAATATCAATGGCATTAGGCGCGGCGTACTGCCACATTGGTAATTTCTCCTTGGCTTTAACAGCTTATGCCAGCGCTGAAGCATATTTTTCACATGATAAGAATTATCCTAGCGATGCTGCCGAACTAGCATTGGCACGTGGTGTATGTTATCAGCAATGGGGAAAACATAAAGAGGCCTTTGAACATTTTGAAAGTGCGCGAAAACTATTTTTAATGCTAGGCAACATGGAAGGACTTCATCAGACGTTTACCAGAATGGGATTAAGTATCGACTACTGCGAACCGGAACATGCCGCATCATTGTATGATGAAATTATTAATTACTTTTCCAAGCGAAAAGAACATTGTAAGAAAAAAATTCCGAAATTATAATAGAAAGGTCAAAGCTCCGTCACCCGCCGGCACAACTTTGACCGTTCTTTTTTTCGCCTAATAATTGATTTTTTTTACCAGTATGGTTATCATTATATTAGCACTCCCGAAGAAGGAGTGCTAATAAGTGTCCTTGATCCCTTGCGAACAAAGACGCAAGGTCAAGAAAAAACACTACCAAGGAGGCGGTTCCATGACTCAGGCAGCCACTGCCAAAGAAAACCGAAAATTCGAAGCGGAAACCAAACAATTATTAGACCTAATGGTACATTCCATTTATACCAATCGGGAAATTTTCCTACGGGAACTCATTTCTAATGCCTCAGATGCTCTTGATAAAATTCGTTTTGAATCCTTAACAAACCAGGATCTTCTGGAAGGGAATAGCAATTTTGAAATCTTTCTTCTACCTGACGAAGCTACTAACACCTTGACAATCTCTGATAATGGCATCGGAATGACCTACGACGAGGTCATTCAGAACATCGGCACTATCGCTAAATCAGGAACTAAAGTCTTCCTAGAAAAATTGAAAGAAAACGGTTCTAGTAACGACAATGATCTTATCGGCCAATTTGGTGTCGGCTTTTATTCTGCGTTTATGGTCGCAAAAAAGGTAACCATGCAGACCCGCGCTCCAGGCCAAGCCAGGGGCATCCGCTGGGAATCCACCGGCGACGGTTCCTATACCATAGAAGAGTGCGATAAGGACACTCGGGGTACAACCATTATTCTGACTCTGCAAGATGAACATGCGTCCAGCGACCACCCTAACGAAAATTTCCTTGACAAACATGTCCTTGAATCCCTAGTGAAGAAATACTCCGACTACATCCGCTATCCAATTAAGATGAACTTTATTAAAGAAGAAAAACCATTGGATGCTGATGGTAAAGTAATCGAAGATGCGCCGGTCAAAGAAACCATTGAAGTTCGCACCCTAAATTCCATGACTCCCTTATGGACCCGCAACAAAAATGAAATCACCCAGGAAGAGTATAGTCTTTTTTATAAGAACCTCTTTCATGACTGGGAAGATCCGTTGGAAATCATTCATTCTAAAGTTGAAGGTGCGGTTGAGTACACTACCGTACTTTTCATACCTGCCCATGCCCCCTTTGATTTCTACCAGCGGGAATCCACCTCAGGCATTCAACTATATTCGAAAAATGTCTTTATTATGGATAACTGCCTGGATCTCTTACCAGAATATCTACGATTCATTCGCGGCTTGGTAGACTCCCCTGACTTTTCCCTAAACATTTCACGGGAACTACTCCAGCAAAGCTCCCAGTTAAAACTGGTCGGAAAAAATCTTGAAAAAAGCGTTTTAAAGACCCTCGAAACAATGATAACTAAAGATCGGCCTAAATATGAGAAGTTCTGGCACGAATATGGCAAAGCCATCAAAAGCGGTGTTTATTCAGATTTCCACAGCCGTGATAAACTGCAGAACCTGCTCTTATTCCCCTCTTCGCACGCTGCGACTGAGTTAACTACCCTTGCTGATTACATATCACGCATGGCCGAAGGTCAGGCAGTCATTTACTATGCCACCGGTAAAGACCGGGCACAAGTCGAACGCCTGCCACAGATGGAGCTTCTCAAAGAAAAGAATATCGAAGTCCTCTACCTTCTGGATCGGGTTGATGAATTTGCTATCGAGGCTTTGGGCAATTATCAGGAGAAAAAATTCCAGTCAATCAGCCGCGGCGATTTAAATCTTGATGACATCGGATCTCCGGAACAGAAACAAGCTGCAGATGATACCGCGAAAGAAAACCAATCTTTACTAAGCGCCGTCAAAGAAGCTCTGGCCGGAAAAATCACTGAGGTCAAGATCAGCAGCCGCCTAAAGTCTAGCCCAGTCTGCCTTGTCAGCAGTAGTAACGGCATCAGCCTTGCCATGGAACAAATCTTAGCAGAGATGGACAAACCGCTATATAAAGCCAATAGGATTTTAGAACTAAATCCTACCCACCAAGTTTTCGCAGCATTAAAAAAGCAGTACGAAACCGATAGTTCTTCCGATGCTTTTAAAGATTATTGTGAACTATTATACGGCCAAGCCTTGCTAATGGAAGGATTAATCCCAGAAGATCCGGCTGCTTTTGCCATCAAGGTCGCAAAACTTATGGCTGACACAGATAAGTAGCCACTTGATGCCTCACGGACAATGAAAAAGCTTATCCGCCCCGCCAATTATAAAAGCGAAAAATTACTCGCCCACATACAGCCACTCAGACACAAAAAAGCACAACGCGATCATACATGATTGCGCTGCGCTTTTTTTGTAATGCAATGAAAACCTTATCATCACACCACTTCAGCTATTTTTTCGACCTCGTTAGCCGTAGCTGCCAGCGATTGCAGCGTTGCCGAGATTTCTTCCGTCGCCGCCGCCTGGCGCTCACTTAGCTCTGATGTACTCTGGATTGTTTTCACTACCCCGGTAGTATCCTTATGGATATCAATAAGGATTTTTTTGATTTCGCTAACCGATTGAGCACTGTTTACCGCCATCTTACGAATCTCATCAGCTACAACAGCAAAGCCCCTCCCCTGTTCGCCTGCTCTCGCGGCTTCAATAGCAGCATTAAGGCCCAGCAAATTAGAGTTTGCGGCAACGTCACTGACAAATTTCAAGATGTCATCAGTCTTATTAATCTTTTCCAATACATTTTCGCCGCCGCGTTTTACTTCGCCAAGATCCTCGGCTAATCTAACTGCCGTCGTCGCTAATTCTTCGGTAGTGGCGTTCATTTGTTCTGCCGTTGCAGCAATAGTCTGTGCTGCAGTATAAAGGGTATCCTGTGCTTCATAACTTACAAGCATATTGAAAGCGCCCAGAAATTCTCCATCCTCAGCAAAAACCGGCATACAATGCGCCTTGAAGCTAACCGGCAATCTATCATCTTTTTTCACTGTCTCAAAAATCGGTTTCTTCGTTGCTATGCACTGCCCCATACCGTTATCAGGCGGAAATACATGCTGCGTTCCGACCTTGAACGGATTGTCACCAGGCAAAAAATCAGGTGTCTGGGAAAATAGAATTATTCCCTCCTTAGTAACGACAGTTATTCCGCAGGAATGTGGATTTGCTGCTATCATAATATCAGCCGAAGCAGCTAACGCCTCCAACTTGTTCATTTTTGCCTCCTGTATTGATATAATCTTTTAAATTTTCGCTATTATCTTTTAAATCCCTTTAAAAAAATGTAAAATTTTATACATTTGATCAATTTAATACAATTTATTGTAAAAATATGTCCGCAAGATACAAAAAAATAAGGATATTCGTTTGTTTTTTAACGAATATCCTCATTTTTACAGAATAACTATTGAATATTATAGGTCTTTAAATAGTTTTTAATGCAGTTCCCCATGACCTTCTTGCCTGCAATATCGGGATGAAGCCCGTCTTGCGAATACTTTACCGGCAAAAAACCTTTTTCATCAGCTAAAACTGAATATATATCGATAACATCCGGCTGGGTTTTAAGAAAGTTATTTACTTTTGCTAATTCTTGCTGCCATTTTTCAGCCGGAGATTGGTTGAAAACACGCTGCATTCGTTCCGGATTTAGCGGTGGAACAGTTAAGAAAATCGGCCTTATACCGTTCTCTAAACATTTCTCCTTGATTACCGTGAGTGACGCAATAACATCCTCAGCACGGCTTCCTTCTCTAATACTATTGGTTCCACCTAAAATCAGCAGATACTTAGGCTTAAATGGCAATACATCCTGCTCAAAGCGACCGACTAACATCGCCGCGGTATCACCGCTACGGCCCAAATTTTTCACACTAAACGGCAGATAGTAAAAATAGTTAAACCGCGGATCAGATGGCGGATTAGAGATCGCTCCTCCGCCATGAGTAATACTGTCACCAAAAGCAGCCCATTTATAGCCTCGTTTTTGCACTTTAAAGGCTATTGCATCCGAATACACCCCAATCGGTTGTCTCGCGCTGTCAAGAGCAATTACCCGCCAGTAGTAATTTCCATCCTCATTAAACGCTTTTAGATCATATAAGTCAAAACCCTTTTCAATGTTGTAGGACCGGACTCGATATCGCGATGGCAAATTGCCATTAGGATTCTCCGGTTTATGATTAGTTACCTCAATCTCGTATCCCTCAGCTTCTAATACCGGAATCCAGGAATATACCGGATATAACGGAGCCGGACTATATTTAAATTTAGCTGTCGGCATCGGCTTTATTGGGTTTAATATCATCTTATCCAGCGCAACCGGGCGAGAAAAATTTCCTACCGGTTTCTTGTCCAAATCCAGCGGACGAACGCGATAATATAGCTTATTTAACTCGTAGTCTTTAAACAAATCTAGGCTTAACTCCACACCAGGGGTATAAATTGTGGTCGTAGTATATACTACCTGATCTTGGGGAGCACTAGTATTTATCTTTACGGGAGCGCGCGCTATCTCTAACTCATACATCACTGCATCTACTGCACTCGGCCATACTATCTGTACTTTCCCTTCCTTGGCAAATGCCGTTAAGGTTATCAGCATTAACAAAATAGTAATTGCAATAGTTTTTGCCTGATTCAATAATCCTCGCCTCCACCTATAAGTATAATGCATATATTTAGCTATCTTCGTTCTATTCCCCTCCTGGAAAAATTATGCCTACAATGTCTCCTTCTAGACTTCCGCAATCCTTATCCTATTGCGACCTTCGTGTTTCGCCTGATAAAGAGCCTTATCAGCAGAAGCAATTATAATAGACGGCAAAGCATCCTTCTCCGGTATAAATGTTGCAATACCAACGCTTACTGTAACATTCTCGCTAATTAACGATGCCTTGTTCTTAATACCTAAATTTTCAACACAACTTCTAACCTTTTCTCCGATAACAGCAGCACCTTGCTTATCCGTATCAGGCAATATTATGGCAAATTCCTCTCCCCCATACCGCGAAACAATATCAGTCGATCGTCTTGGCATATTGTTCAGCACTCCGGCGATCATTCTTAGGCAGTCATCGCCAGCCAAATGTCCATACGCGTCATTATAGCCCTTAAAATAATCAATATCTACCATAATAAAGGTTAAAGCCGCCTTTTCCCGTTTTGCGCGTTGCCATTCCTTTTCAAGATACTCATCAAAATAGCGTCGATTAGCAATGCCGGTTAATCCATCTAATAGAGATATCCGCCTCAGTTCTTCGTTTAAAAACAGCAATGCTTTGTTTGTAGCCGCCAGTTTTTCAGAGTTCTTCTTCAGTTGTTGCTCACTCGTAACAAGCGCATCCCGGCTTTTAAGCGTTTCCTCTTGTGCAGCTTGTCGTTCGACGATTTCCATTTTGAGAGCATCATTAATTTCTTGAAGTTGTCTGGTACGTTCTGACACTTTATCTTCAAGAGCAGCGTTTAATTGCTGAAGTGCGTCCTGAGCTGACTGTCGTTCCGCTATTTCCTCTTCAAGCAAAGCGTTAATGTCCTGTATCTCTATTACTTTCCCCTCAAGGTTAGCCTCATTTTCTTTTAAGAGACCAACAGTGTTCTCAATCTTGCGACTCATAGTGACGAAAGTTTCGCACAATGTCTTTAGCTCACTTGGCATCTCCCCTAGATTATTAGGTTGTACTGCCAGCTCATATTTTTCTTGCGCCACTAAGATTGATTGTTCAATTAACCACTCGACAGGGCGTTTAATTCGATCTATTAAACGAGACGCAAGCGGCAAAATCAGTAAAAATAAAATAAATGTCCACCCAGCCATTAGCACCAACTGCTTATATATAGGAAGAAGAACTTCTGCTTCATCAATCTTTCCAATAAGCGTCCAGTCCAAATCAGGAACAGTTTTATATGCTCCCAATATCCCGTTTCCTGAATAATCAACCCAAGTAGCCGTTCCCGATTCACCTAGCTGGATATTATGCAAGACATCCTTAGATATTTTTAATCTGTTTTTAGCACTATCCACACCAAGACCTTTATTGCTTGTTCCGTCTATATATCTAGGCTCAGTAAGCAGAGTACCTTCACGATTAACTACAAGTATCTCACCTGTTTGACCAATCCAGTTTTCTTTCAAAATAACTTCTAGTGTTGTAGTTTTCACCGCGCCAATAATCAATCCCTGAAAGTTCCCAGCATAATCATAAATAGGGGTAGAAAAGTTAATTATCTTTTTGTCACTATTTCGGCCAATAACAACATCAGAAATGAATGCACTGCCCGCTAACGCCATCTCATAATAAAGCTTATCGCGAGTTGCCGGACTGCTCATTTCATTCTGTAGCGTAGATAGCCTAACAAATCCATCCTTATCAACAAAGGACAGCGAGTCAAAGTTTGGATCATTTTGCTGTTTTAACCTCAATTCGTTTTGCATCTGTCGTTCATCCAAGTTACGAAAAGCTGCTTGTTGGCCCAACTCATGAATAGTTGCCGCCCGTTCTACTAGCCAGGAGGATATCACCCGCTCTTGAAAGTCAACCCATTGCCTAATCTGCTCCAAGTTTTCCTGCTTTGCTAACTTAATTTGTCCAACAGTATAAATAGTCATAATTAATAAGCTTGGCACAACGATAAGTAACACTGTCCACATTCTAAGCAAGCGTTGCAACGGCGGATTTTTCATATCTTTCCCCCTTCCAGAGGTTGTTAAAGAACCTACCCAATAATTACTCTATTTTTTTATATCCGATAGCTTCTGATAAACTTGATTCACCTCATCATTACGCTGCAACCGTTCATAAACATGCGCCAACTCAATATAAACCTGTTCCTCTTTGGGATTCAATTTGATTGCGGTCTCGAAATCATTAATGGCCTTTTCATACTCCCCTATTGCCGTTAAAACTTTGCCACGATTATTATAGGCTTCCGCAGCATTTGGTTCCATCTCAATTACCATATTATAATCAGCAATCGCCTTGTCGTATTCTTCTTTTTTCTGTTCAGCAAGTCCACGGAAAAAATACATTTCAGCCATCATGGCTTTTAATTGAATACGACTAGCATTATCAGCCGCAGAATCGCCAACGCTAGTTAAAAATTGCTCATAAACGTTAATAGCCGAATCTGCCGCTTCCTCTGTTCCGCTATAAATATAGGAAGCAATTAGAAAATAATAAGGCCGGGCTTTATGAGGAGACAATTTTATTGCTACATTTAAATCGGCTACCGCTCTTTCATGTTCCCCCACCAAATCAAGCAGGTAGCCGCGTTCCTCATAAACTTCCTCAAAATCCGTATTTAGTTCAATTACTTTTGTATAATCGCTAATTGCCTGAGCATTATAACCAAGCTGATAATAGGCTGAGCCTCTTTTATAGTATACCTTTTCCGCGTCCCATCCAAGTTCAATACATTTATCAAAATCAGCTATTGCTTGATTATAGTCCATATTATCATAGTAAGATAACCCTCGAGAATAATGTACGGCACCGCTATTAGGAGACAATTTTAGTACTGCTGTGCAAATTGACTGATTGCTGAACGCTCCTGCCACCGCAACCAAGATAAAGCCGGCAACCAAAAAGACTACCGACCCGAACACGCTATATGCGCCGCTTCCTAAACTAGAATAACTGTCCTCCTGCTGTGTAGAAGGGCTTGCTTGTATAAAAGAATGAATAATAGCATCAGCCATTTGCTGGTCAATAATAAAATTTTCCACGTCAACAAAATATCTTTGCGGTTTTTTAGCATCTACATACACCGGAACACAAGCATTCTGTGCCGAACCTGATTGCATTAACCTTTGGATAGCCTGATATAGAAGATCATCAGAACCATCAAAAGCAAACCACAGCTTTTGACTCTTAAAGGTGCGTATGGTTTTTGTAGCAACATCAATACCCTTACACATTATAACAACAGCGGTTTCTCCGCTTAGCGCTCGCCGCTCCTTAGTATCAACTGCTACTACAACAGCTAATACTTTCTGCCCCCGCTCGCGCCAGCGCTGTTTCCTCTTGCTAGATAATACTGCCTCTAATATTTGATGAACCAAACACGTAATACCCACACAAATTAAGATGATCCCACCGTATTCCACTAATTCATTTATGCTTGAATTATTCGCCCAAGCATAATAACCCTTATCGCAAAAAACAGCAATAACGACCACCATAATAAGGATACCTAATTTCGCCATTCTCATATTATCATCCCCTTGCATCTTACACCCCCTGTTGGCATCCCAAAACCTAGCCATCAGATCGCTCTTTTAATTTTCAGCCTGCTTACTTCGTTCATTTATGAGCTCTTGAAGCCGCCGTTTCACTGCCGGAATGTTTCGAGAAACCGAATCATTATAATAAACTTTAGTAACACCATTATGACTATTAGTCACATACTTCAGCGGATCTGCATGTTCTAAAAACCTTTCATAATTTTCAATTGCATCATCAATACGCCAAAGCCGATCATATTCAACCGCAATATCATAATAAGGCTTTGCACTATTCGGATTCATTTGGATAGCTTGTTTAAAATCACTGATTGCTACTTCATGTTCTTCTAACTCAACGAAGCAGCAGCCACGGTTATCAAAAGCCTCAGCGATATTAGTATTAAGTTTAATTGCCACTGTATAATCCGCTATGGCTTGCAGAAGAAACCCACTTTCAAGAAAGGCATTGCCACGATAAAAATGCACATCAACATTTTTCGGAATAACTCGGCCATTATGTCTTTCTACTTCAAGATACTTTGAAAAATCAGCTATCGCATTTAAATAGTTCTTTTTCACATAATAGTCATAGCCTCGATCATAATAAAGAAAAGACCAAGTTGGCATCCATTGAATAAATGCCGTACAAACGTCACGGTTAAAGATTATTAATACCCTCATACCAATCGTTAATACAACTAAAACAACTACCACGCGAGCCACTAGCCGCCATTTGTTAGCTTTACGTTTTTCTGTCACTATATTAACGTTATTCTCATGGTAAACCAGTTTTTCAAAAGCTGGGTTAAAATCTTCTGGTTCCAAAACTAAGTTTTCAACATCCAGAAAATATTTTTTTGGATTCACCGGATCAACATATACCGGAATATAACACTTCCTCATATTATCCAACAATTGAAGATTCTGCATCGCTTGATAAACAGCAGTATCCGATATCCAAATAGTTCTGCTGCGAAAACTTCGAATTTTACCAGAGAGAGTATCAACCAATTGTGCAAACACAACTGCAACCGGCGCCTTATTAAATTTCGTTCCCCATTTTGTTTTGACGCAGCTAAATTCGGTCCAGTATTTTTTTCCATATTGTCGAAATTTACTTTTCTCCGCGTCCGTCAAATCTACAAAATTTTGAATCAGAACTCTATAACAAACAAAAGCGATTAGAAATTGAAATATTACAACTCCTAAGATGAAAAAAAACTCTTCTATATCATGCTTCTTAAGTGCTTCACTGAGTTCAGAAACAAACATAATGAGTACAATTAAAGGAACAAAAAAAACCGCTAGTGGAAAATATTTAGATAATCTCATTCAACCCCTCCTGCTACAGCCACTAACACGCTTTATTAACCCGCATCAGCGCCGCTTCTTTGGCCAACGGATTATCAGCCACAGAGACTGTTCGCCTGAAATTCGACAGATGCAACACTAATTCGCTATTATCTATAAATCCGAAACTTTTGTACATAAACTCTCAAACCATGTTTATGTCCATCAATTAACATTAAGCAATAACAATCATCCTTTATTCGCAATGCACTTTTCTTACTTTACTAGTATTTTTATAGTTTGTTCTATTATTTTTAGAGAAAATCCTTTGTTTTTTACTCTTTTTTTATTATTTATTCACTTATAATTATGTCGTGCTGCTATACAAGTTGCAAGAAACACGTTAAGTTCAAACGTGTTTCTTATTCAATAACTTCAAACAATATCAGCCATTCTATCAATACAGTGGAGCTCGCCGCTAACACCAAACCGTCGATAACGCTAGAACTGCCAAGATTTCATTAATATTATGAATACAAAAAGACACGAGTACCATCACGGTATTCGCGTCTTTATTAAGCGTCCTTTTAGCGCCTAAACAAAATATGCTTAGCAATATCATTTTGGAAATTTACCAGAAATCAAACTACACTACATTAAACTTAATTATTGAACTATAAAAGTGATGCTTTTTCTATTGAACCTTGAACAAAATAGCTTCCTTGGGCTTTAACAAGAAGATGTTGATTTTTATCACGAATCTCAGCTTCAGTAATTATCAGATTCTTTCCATTATGAATAATCTTACCTAATCCGATAATTTCTGGGCTAGTTTTAGAATTCGAAATAAATTTTACACTCATATCACTTGTAACTACTAGTTTTCCAACAGTTAGACAAGCTACTCCCATTACAGAGTCAGCCAATGTAGAAAAAGATCCGCCATGAATAAAGCCATAAACATTTGTATGAATCTCATTAGTTATCGGCATAGACATAGTTACTTCGCCATGCCCAAGCGATAATATATTAATATCTAACCTTGATGACAGCGGATTATTTTTAAAAAGTTCTTCTACTTTATTCACTAACCACGTTTCCATTAGACGCCTCCGAAAATGTCAGTTATTACTTAGTACTACGCTATAAGCGCATTATGCCAATTGATACATTTATTATACCACTCTTCAAAAATTAGTAAATTTTTATTTATTATCTGTATAACCAAGCCGTTAGCCGCACCACCAACGGCTTGTCTTGTTTAATCTTCAATTCATCTACGTGCTTTTAAGGCTAAACCAAAACCCACAAGCGACAGAAATAAAAAAAACACGAACGTATTATGGACGCCGAACGAGCCTGCCTGATGCATAACTTCAAGCGTTACGCTAGAAAACGATTGTTGGAAATTGGTATAACTAATCGTAAAAATACTGGAAGCCAGAGCCGTGCCAACCGCCCCCGACACTTGCTGTAAAGTATTTACAATAGCCGACCCATCGGCATTATATTCTTTCGGCAGTTGATTTAGCCCATTGGATTGAGCAGGGATAGCCAACATCGATGCGCCAAACATAAACACAGCGTATATAATAATCACGTCGTAAAAATTACAATTAAAAAACGCAAACATATAAACCATAAGACTTACCAAGAGAAACCCCACAGAAAGCAGTAACTTAGGACCGTGTTTATCAAGAAACTTGCCGGTAACCGGCGACATAACTCCATTAATTGCCGCACCAGGCAGCATCGCCAAAGCCGTTACCAGGCTGGAGCAGCCTAACGACTTCTGCAAATACAAAGGCAAAATAAAACCAGCCGCCAAGACTGTCATCATGCTGATCATAACAATGACCATACCAAGTGTAAACATCGGATAGGTAAATACCCGCACTTCAATCAACGGATTAGGCAACTGCAGTTGTTTATAAATAAACCCGCCTAAGCTTAAGAGGCCAATCGCCAAACAGCCTAAGACCTTCGGATCAAGCCAACCAAAATCGGCCGAGATACTGACACCGTAAACAATTCCCACCAACCCGATCGTGGATAAAATGATGGATGGATAGTCAATCACAATCTGATCAGTAGTGTGAATATCCATAATATATTTGCTGCCTAAACCAAAGGCTAGCATCAACACCGGCAACATCAGAATAAAAATCCAATGCCAGTTTATCCATTCAATTACAACTCCGCCAAAAGTAGGGCCTAAGGCCGGAGCAAAACAAGTAACCAGTCCGACGATTCCCATAATCTTGCCCCGGCGAGAAACAGGGATTTTTTCCAAGATAATATTAACCATTAACGGCAGGGTAATACTGGTACCAACAGCCTGAATGATCCTGCCTAGCAACAGCATTCCAAAGTTTAAGGCAAAACCGCATAAGAGCGTTCCCGTCAAAAAAATTATAACCGCAGTTCGAAATAATTTTTTTGTTCGATAACATTTTACGAGAATCGGAGAGAGGGGAATAAACGCGGATAAAGTCAACAAATATCCCGTAGTCAGCCATTGAATGGTTGCCGCCGAAATATTAAATTGATCCATCAGCCGGGAATAGGCAATATTCAACGCCGTTTCCGAAAGTATTCCCATAAAGGTAATAATAGCAATAGCCACAACAGCAATAATCGTTTGTTGTTCTGTTTCTTTAAAGTTGTTCATGATGTTTACCTCGTAATAGCAAATAGATTATTTTTAAGAAAAAATGAAAGATAGCTTTCTATCTTTCATCGCGTGATCAATATAATTTATTTTTGCGATCACCCAGCCCACAAATTAAACAATGGGCAGCACCTCTTTTTACCATTTTAGTTATGTATACTAGTTATTATACACAACTAAACATTTTTTATCAACCAAACCAGAAGTATTCGCTAATATTTTGAATTATATCTACGATTTCCCTTTACCTTCGATGCTTACTTAGCTTTCAATAACAATTATTTTATGTTAATTTAAAATATTCTAATAAATAAAATTTTCATACCCGTCAAGCAGGGAAACATCAAAATAATACCAACGCCGCGTTAAATACAACATCAGCGAAACAGGGACATTTGTTCATTCCAAACGCGCTGATGCTTTTTGGGTGATCCTCCACCGCCAACACCTTATGTGTCGTGGGGAAAACGCCCCAAAAGTAACATGAGATAATATTGCATGCCGAAAAGGCTCTCCGAAAGGCTTTCGCTTTCAGAGGGCCTTTTCGAACTCCAACTCGTGAGCTGATCGCTAAGAATGTAACTCTAGCTTAAAAACCCCCATCCCCTCCCATCGCCATCCTAACGAAAATATACACCAAGTGCATATTTTTGATCATTGCTAATATAATTATTTAATATTTAACGCATAATGTCTCCATCAATATTCCTTTTTATTAGTTTCACTGTCGAGCAAGAAACCTAAATCGATTTCCGCACTTTCTCCACTATCAACCAACCATTAAAAATATAGGTTTTTAATTTTTCTCTCAGCACGCCTGTAATCAGCGTTCAATCGTTAACATAACTAGTTTTTTCATCGGTTCTGCGCTTTCGCCGAATGCTTGATACATCAAATAATTCGCTGTAAATCAAGATATATCAAGCATTCTTCTGCTGAAGTTACTGTATTTAGCTCTCAAGCACGTTGACTCGGTTGTTAAATATTGAATGATATGTTAAAGTTAGGATAGGGTGTAATTGAATACCATTCTCTTGAAATAATTTTTCGCCGTTCTGATATTCAAAATAGGTTGATTAGAGAGGGTGGCTATTATAAAAAAGATATTATGAAATTAATGCGTCCTGGTAGTAGCGAGATTGTTGATGCATTCGACAACATAGATATCGTATTGAGGCTTTTGGAGCAACAATAAAATCCCGAAATGTTAATAGAAAAGTAAACCGGAGGATTGGATGAGGACGTCACTCAACAAAGCATATATGCGGTTCAGGCAAAGACCCCTTCTTTGGATCATTAGCGTATTAATTATAGTAGCTTACTTTTTTTGCGGCTTTTTTAATGATAAAATATCGCTTTTTCCTGTAGGGGGTATTAAAACCAGAACATTTGATATAGCGCCGAACAGTACATCAAGTTGTCCTAATCAAATATTTGGATGGAGCTTTGACAATGATGTAATTAGGCTGAACTACGACCATCTGGCTATCAATAAGAAAAACATCGAAATATTTTACAAGAAAAAAGATGGGTCTATCACAGAGCTGGCTAAAGGATATTCCCCTGGAATTCCCGAGGATTCCAATGGGTCGTTTATTGCGACAACAAAGGTGCTCACTGTCGATGTGAACAATGACGGTCACCCGGAGAAGTTGGTGGTGTCTGCTAAAGCAGATACCATTTTTACCCGGAAGCTTGCAGCGATAGTTGCAGGGGTGAATACTCATTTTAACGATAAACGAATTCCTTTGGAAGTCGTTCTGAAAGGAAATGACAAACTGGTAGTATATTTCGAGCAAAATCCGTTGATAAACGAAGAAGTTGCCGTGTTCTATGATAATTATTCCTCTACTCTTAAAACAGATGCAACGGGCGCAATTTCGTTTGATAATATGAATACCTTGCGAAATACTGTCAATATCATGTATCAACACGATAAGACTTTTTATTTAACCAGCTATACGGTGGAAGGTCATCGTATGCTTTCGAAAGAACATATTAGCGCTATTGAAGATTTAGCTATAATTTTGCTGGTCTCTGGGGTGATTATTATAATCATTTGCATTTTTAGAAGGTATAGAAGGAGAATCAAGAATGGATAAATATTTTCCGAAATTAAGATGGGTGATATTGATTTTGGGATTTGCCATTTCTACATTTGGTGTGTATATCATCGGCAAGCGGTTTACACAAGATTATGTGCCAGTATTCATTTGTCCGATAAACAGAGAAGGGACAATAGACGGCGCTTGTTATAAGCTGTCGCATCTTAATGGATTGTTTGGGGTCACACCTTGGGTGGATATTGGATTGTTTTTTCTTGGGGTAGCGTTATTCATCGTGATTTTTGGAAGAATGCTTTGCGGGTTTTTGTGCCCATTGGGTTTTATTCAGGATTTGGTATTCAAGTTTCGAAGCAGTATAAACGGCAGTAGTGTAATAAGGTTTGGCAGCAGAGATAATTCTTCTGTCAATCTGGTCAAGTGGGGATTTTTATTCGTATTCTTTGGCATCTGTGCATTTGGCATAAACTTTTGTGACCTTTGCCCCGTTAAGGCGGTTACGCCGCTCATCGCAGGAGGCAAGCTAGAGCTCCATATGTCCTTTTTTGTTACGGTTATAGTTGTGGTAGGATCATTCTTTAAATACAGGTTTTGGTGCAATGTTTGTCCTTTAGGGTATTTCGTCGGCGTGTTTCATAAGTTTTCGTTGTTTCGGTTAAAGAAGAACTGCCAAGCCTGCACGGAGTGTGGCTACTGCTATGAGGCTTGCCCTATGGAAATCAAAAGTATTTATACCGAGCGAAAAAAAAGCAATATCACTACCTGTGATTGTTTGTTTTGCAGCGACTGTATAAAAGTGTGTCCTGAAGACCAGGCTCTAAAAATTACATTTTTAGGGAAAGCAATTTATACCTCATCACGGGAGGCCTTCTTCTATAACAACAGCGGATTGCAAGGAAAGAAAGATGAGCCTTAAAAACAAACAAGTTGAAAACCACTAACGTAGAAGAACCAAAACCCAGAGTGGAAAAAAGAAGAGCAATCGTTCTGAAAAGCACGGTCATGAATGCTAATAAAATGCTCAGAAAATTGGGCGTTCAAAATCATTTTCCGCTCTATGGCATGACTTATTTTTTAATCTTTTGAAGAAAACTTACTCCGATATGGAAGATATCGGTCGAGGGACAGACCGCATGACTTTCGGGCTGTTTTGCGTTACGATTCCCGCAGAACCTGTTTACGCGACTGGCGGTATTACCGTCAAGCTTTAGGGAGGAAGCCATGTATCTGCAGCCATAAGGAATGAAGTAACGCCATCAAGGCCTTGCCTATTGGTTAAAGCGGTCATGGGATGCGCAACAATGGAGTTGCTTCCAACAGGCAATAATTGCCATAGTTTTATCGTCTCCAGCAAAGAAAAGTTTATCTGAATAAACGATTTTATAACAAAGCTGCGCAAAGGCAGCTTTTGTTATATTCGATATCACGGTAAATCCGATATCTATTTCACCGGTATATAGCGAACCAAGCACTCCTATTTTAAGAGTGCCGTCAGACCTCAGTGCTGCCTGACGGGTAATTTCAATAGCTTCATCGCATCGAGAAAGAATCAGCCTGCCTTTGGCAATAGTATTTCCCAGTTGCTGTTAACTCAACGATAGCATGGCGGTTACGCTTGAAAAGTTGTACACCGATTTTTTTGTTCCAGATCAGCAATGTGCTGGCTTAAAGATGACAAGTAATAAATAAGTATTTAGCCGGGCTAGTAAAATTCACTTTTTCTGCTAACACGAGAAAGTATTGTAACCGGCGAATTTCCACAGAACCTTCATTGCGCGATTCAGATTTCGTTAATTTACGATAGGCAGAATATTTTTTTCTAATGTTTTAAATTATGAATTACCATAAAATTGCTTTAATTTGCTACCAAAAGTCTTTTTAGGTGTCACGAGGATAGCACTCGAAGGAGAACAGTTTGGGGTTGAAAATATTAGGAAACCATAACCAAGTGCATATTTTCGATTATCACTAATATAATTATTTGATATTTAACGCATAACATCTCTATCAATATTCCTTTTTTATCAGTTCCAGCACTAAGCAAGGAATCTAAACCGATTTCCATACTTTCTCTACTATCTGCTAACCATTAAAAAACATAAGGTTAATTTTAAATTCATTTATTATTACGAACAAACTACGACTATCAATAATTTTCACAATAGATTTACGGGAGATTTCGAGTTTTAATTTTTCTCTATTAACACACCTGTAATCAACATTCAATCGTTAACATAACTAGTTTTTGCATCGTTTTCGTGCTTTCACTAACTGGCTGATACATCAAATAATTCGCAGTAAAACAAGATATATCAAGCATTCTTCTGCTTATGTTACTGTATTTAGCTCTCAAGCACGTTGACCATGTTGTTAAATATTGAATGATATGTTAAAGTTAGGATAGGGTGTAATTGAATACCATTCTCTTGGGATAATTTTTCGCTGTTCTGATATTCAAAATAGTTTGATTAGAGAGGGTGGCTATTATGAAAAAAGATATTATGAAATTGATGCGTCCTGGTAGTAGTGAAGTTGTTGATGTATTCGACAACCTGGATATGAATCAACTTAAGTTTAAATCAAAATATCTCAAATATTTCTTTAAAGTTGCAGCAACTTATTCAGTAAGTGAAGAAAAAACATCTTCCAAAAAAGTAGCACTTATGGGGTTCAATATACCAGAAGAACTCATCATAGCCTGTGGTGCAAAACCAGTATGGATAATAGGTGGAAGCACCGAGGCAACCTTATATGGGGATAGCTTATTAGCAAGGGATACCGATCCGGCTGTTAAATCTGCCATTGGCATGATGTTAAGCGGTGAAATGCCTAGGCTTGATGAGATCGATCTGGTATTGATCCCCGTTTATTCGGATTCCATGCGAAAAGTAGCAAGGATTCTCGCAAAGCAGTTTAATACTTTAACATTGGATATTCCGTCCGTTAAAGGAAGAGCGACATCAGTTAAGAGATGGTGTGCTCAAATGCTTGGGCTTGTTGAGGAAATATCCTTTATAACAGGAAAGCGACCAAGCAAAGCAGATTTACTGCATGCAGCAAAAAAGGTATCCCGAGCCAAAAAACAGCTCCAGCGTTTTGTTGCTCATTATGTTGACATTGAGAATCTATTAACAGCAGAAATTTTTATTATGATTTTAAATACATACTATATGGCAGATGACCTAGAAGAATGGACATTGCACCTCAGAGCCTTAAATGATGATATCGAGAAGCTATCTAGTGGAGAACTTTTGAGTTTCAAAGCATTGGGAAGCAGATCTAATATTGTGCTGGCCGGTTCTTCCATTCTTTTTCCCAATATGAAGCTTCCTAGATTGCTAACCGATGCGGGACTTGCAATATCAAACTTTGAAACAGAAGCGTTTAATCATTTGCTCATAGATGTGGAACTTGAAAAAAGGCTGTTTTTTAAGGATATGGTTGGAGACATCGCAAGAAGTTACTACGAAAATGACACTTCACAAGCATTCACAAACAACAGCGCTAGAATGGACTCTTTGCAGGCAAGTATTGTTGCTGGTGATGCCGAAGCATTAATATACCATGTAATCAGAGGCCAAGTGACTGTTGATTTCGAATTTGAGAAGATAGAGAATCTGTTTATTAAAAACGGTCTTCCGGTATTAAGGGTGGAGACTGACTACAATTATCAGGATATCGAACAATTGAGGATACGGATTGAGGCTTTTGGAGAGATGATAAAATCCCGAAAAGTTAATAGAAAAGAAAACCGGAGGATTGGATGAGGACGTCACTCAACAAAGCGTATATGCGTTTCAGACAAAGACCCCTTCTTTGGATCATCGGCGCATCAATTATAGCAGCATACTTTTTTTGCGGCTTTTTTAATGATAAAATAGCGTTCTTTTCTAGTGCAGGGGATATCAAAACCAGAACATTTGATATAGCGCAGAACAGTACATCAAGTTGTCCTAATCAAATATTCTGGTGGAGCTTTGAAAATGATGTAATCAGACTCAACTATGACAATCTAGCAATTAAAAAGAAAGACATCAGAATATTCGCAAATCAGCAAGACGGGTCTATCAAGGAAATGGCTAAAGAAAATCCCTGTGAAATTCTCAACAATTCCAACGGTTCATTTATTGCGACAACAAAGATGCTATCCGTTGATGTAAATAATGACGGTCAACCGGAAAAGCTGGTGGCGTCCGCTAAAGCAGATACAATTTTCACACGAGGATTTACAGTGGTAAATACTTATTTTAACGATAAACGCTTTCCTTTCGAAGTTGTTCTAAAGGGAAATGACAAATTAGTATTGTACTTCGAGCAGAATCCTTTGATAAACAAAGACGTTACCTTATTCTACAACAATCAATCCTATACTCTTAAAACAGATGCAACAGGGGCAATTTCATTTGCTAATATGAATACCTTGCGAAATACAGTCAATGTATTGTATGAGCACAATAAGATCTTTTATTTGACCAGCTATACGGTGGAAGGTCACCGTATGTTTTCGCAAGAACATATTGGCGCAATTAAGGATTTCGCTGTAGTTTTGCTGCTCGTCGGGATGATTATTTTGATTATTTGCATTGTCAGAAGATATAGAAGGAGAATCAAGAATGCATAAACATTTTCCAAAATTAAGATGGGCGCTATTGATTTTGGGATTTGCCCTCTCTACATTTGGTGTGTATATCATTGGCAAGAAGTTTACACTAGCTTATATACCAGTATTCGCCTGTCCGATAAACAGAGAAGGGATAATAGATGGTGCTTGTTATAAACTGTCTCATCTCAATGGAATATTTGGGGTCACACCTTGGGTGGATATTGGATTGTTTTTTCTTGGGGTAGCATTATTTATCGTGATTTTCGGGAGAATGCTTTGCGGGTTTTTGTGCCCTTTTGGCTTTATTCAGGATTTGGCATTCAAGCTTCGCAGTAGCATAAAGGTTAGAAGTGCAATAAGGTTTGGCGATAAATATAACGCTACTGTCAATCTGATCAAATGGGGATTTTTATTCATATTCTTTGCCATCTGGGTATTTGGCATAAACTTTTGTGATATATGCCCTGTTAAGGGGTTTACGCCTCTCATTGCAGGAGCCAAAACAACGCTCCATATATCCTTTTTTGTTGTAGCCATTGTTATGGTAGGATCATTCTTTAAAAACAGGTTTTGGTGCAACATTTGTCCTATGGGGTATTTCATTGGGTTGTTTCATCAGATTTCATTATTTAGGTTGAAAAAGAACTGCAAAGCCTGCACAGAGTGCGGATACTGCTATGAGGCTTGTCCTATGGAAATCAAGAGTATTTATACCGAACGGGAAAAAAGCAATATCACTACCTGTGATTGTTTGTTTTGCAGTGACTGTATAAAAGTGTGTCCTGAAGACCAAGCCCTAAAAATTACATTTTTAGGGAAAACAATTTATACATCATCACGAGAAGCCTTCTTCTATAACAACAGCGGATTGCGGGGAAAGAAAGATGAAGCTTAAAAACAATCAAGTTGAAAACCGCGCTAATGTAGAGGAACCAAAGTCCAGAGCGGAAAAGAGACGAGAAATCGTTCTAAAAAATATGGTCATGAACGCTAATAAAATGCTCAGAAAATTGGGAGCTCAAAATCATTTTCCCCTCTATGGTATGACCTATTTTTTAAATCTTTTGAAGAAAACCTACTCCGATATGGAAGATATCGGCAGAGGAACAGACTGCATGACTTTCGGACTGTTTTGCGTTATGATTCCCGAAGAATTAATTTACGCGGCGGGTGGCATCCCTGTCAAGCTTTGCGGAGGAAGCCATGTATCTGCAGCCATAGGGGATGAAGTAATGCCAAGAGATGCTTGCCCATTGGTTAAAGCGGTCATGGGATGCGCATCAATGGAGTTGCTCCCTGTTGGTAACAATTGCCATAGTTTTATTGTCCCCAGTACTTGTGATTGCAAAAGAAAAATGGCCGGAGAGTTAGAGTCCTTCAAAGAAGTTTACCCTCTCCACGTTCCGTCCACAAGAGAATTGGATGAACAAAAGGAGTATTTTCTCGAAGAGCTTTACGGACTATTACGACACCTTGAAAAGGCTACCGGCAACAAGGTTTCATCAGAAAAGTTGCTGAACAGCACCCATGAAATCGCTAAGGCACAAAAGGAAGTCTACCGGTTATACACCATTCAGAAAAACAACCCGCCAGTCATGCACGGCTCCCAAGTGATCACCGTACTGAACACCTATGCCTTCGATCATGTTAAACGCTGGACAAGCGCACTGGCCTTGCTGAACGATGAGTTGGAAGAAAGAATAAAAAATCAACAGTTTGCGGCTAAAGCAAAGATGCCGAGAATCATGATCGTCGGCTCGCCAGTGATCTTTCCAAACATTAAGATTCCCATATTAATCGAAGAATCCGGGGGGATTGTGGCCATTGATGAAACTTGCGCCGGATTCCGCTGGCTGTATGACCCAGTAGTCGTAAGAGAAAGCAATCTGGAAGAATTGATGCGGTCACTGGCTAATAGGTACATGCTGCCATGCACCTGTCCAACCTTTGTGAACAATGAGCAACGGATATTTAAACTCCAGCAAATGATCGAAGAATTTCAGATCGATGGATTAGTCTACCATATGCTGAGAGGTTGTTTGGCATATGATTCGGAATACGCTATGGTGGAACAGGCCATGGAACAATTGGGAATCCCCATTGTAAAAGTTGAAACAGATTATAATGAAGAGGATATTGAACAATTGCGTATCCGGTTTGAAGCCTTTATTGAGCTGATTAAACACTCCAAATACTCCCGCGTATAATAAAAGCAGGCGCTTCATACGTCTTTAATAATAGGTACAAGCGATACATCGCCCCCTCTCCCACCTTCGCTCTCACTGATGTAAGCAAGGTAGGCTTATAGTTGAAGTCTTCTTGATGTTCGAGTGTGGCCTGTAAGACTCCGCCCTAAAAGGACGGAGTCTTACAGGCTGTTAACGAGATAAATAAGGATATAAACATAAAGAGTAAATGAGAGGTGTATAGTATGAATTACTACCTAGGCATTGACGGAGGATCTACATATATAAAGGCAGCACTGATTAGCGATGATGGCGTGGTCGGTGTTGACGTACGCAATACCGGCATCAACAACTCCAATACAGCGGAAAAAATGCTTGATCAATTGATGGAATCTGCCAATATTAACCGCAATCAGTTGAAGTTTATAATGGCAACAGGTTATAGCCGAAAAGGGATTGAGATCGCTGACGACAATGTTTCCGAAATTACTGCCCATGGCTATGGGATAAGCATTACAGCGCCGCAAGGGGGCAACCCATCGATTATTATCGATATAGGGGGCCAAGATAGCAAAATCATTTACCTTGATGAAAACTGCAATGTGAAAAACTTTGTTATGAATGACAAATGTGCGGCTGGCACCGGCAAATTTTTAGAAGTAGCAGCCAAAATACTGGAAACCGAGGTTCAGGATATTGGCCCATTGTCTTTGAAAAGTGAAGCGCCTTGCGACATAAATAATACCTGCATTGTATTTGCTCAGTCGGAAATCATATCGTTAGTCGCCAGAAAGTTTGACCGCATCGACATATTAGCTGGTTTGCACGCCTCTATGGCCAGGCGAATTGCAAAGATGACAAGAAAATCTGAAATTAAAGGAGATATTCTGATGACAGGCGGAGGCGCACTGAACATTGGCCTGAAAGCAGCCTTTGAATCGGAATTTATGACAGAAGTGCTTACTGCCCAGCATCCTCAATTTAATGGTGCCATAGGGGCTGCAGTGCTGGCTAGACGTAAAGTCATGGAGAATAATTTATGTCAGGAAGCCTAAACGCAAGCCTGCTAATTGCTACAATAGGTGCTGGGTTAAGTTGCGCCTTTGCCTGCGGACCATTATTGACGTTTTTTTTAGGAAGTTGGATTTCTGTTTCAGATAGTGACCATAGAAAAGGATTTTTAACAGTACTTCAGTTTCTTATAGGAAAATCCGCTGTATATATGGCTGCAGTAGCTTTTTCGTCCATAGCCGGTGCTGAAATACAAAAAAAAGCAATGTTTCTGTTGGGTTCTAAAGCGGATATTGCCTTTAATATTTTTTTGATCTTGTTGGGCGGATATTTCTTATTCAAGGTATTGCACCAAAAAAAGTGTCATACTTGTAAATCATCCTGCGGTATAACCGATTTTAATGTAACGCCGCTAAAAGTCATGCTAGCAGGTGCGGCTTACGCACTAACGCCTTGCTACCCTATGACAGTTTTAATGATCAACGCCGCTATGCTGCCATTGACTGGTGCCCTGATTCTTGGGGCTGCATTCTCGATTGCCAGCTGCATCAATCCATTGCTATTTATCGGGATGTTTTCAGGCAGAATGTCCCAGGAAATGAGAAAAGAAATTTCCAACGCTATTCAATATTTCCAAATAGGGCTGTCTGGTTTTTTCGTGGCTCTAGGATCGTTTGGCCTAAGCAAAGTTTTTGGCATACTGTAAAGGCTGGATAAAGGAAATTCTGACGCAACCCCCAGGCTTCCAATCCATCCGGAGATTCGCCCACCAACATTAGCGAATAGTAAAAAGAGCTGTAGTCCTTCTCCAGCACGCGAAAGGACTACAGCTCTTCTATGTATACCGGTTTAAAAGCTCTAAATATAGGTCTTTTGCAACACTATTTTAAATAGAAGACTTCTCTCATTTTGGGTTGTGCACCCGTAATCTGATCCATGACCATTGTCATAACGTCTTTCATATATTCATTCCATCGATCTACAATAGGACTTCCCGCTTGATGCTTTTCCGCAAAGGCTACACCTTTTTCACATTCAAAATAACCGAATACTTCATTCCCGATATTCCAAATTGAATAATTGCATATCCCTGCATCCTTTAGGACTTGCTTCATTTCCGGCCAAATTTCATCATGCCGTTTTTTATATTCTTCCAGCTTGCCTTCACGAATAACCGCTTTCCAGGCAAATCTTTCCACGCAAAGGCCCCTCCTCTTTCGTTAACTTTCTGCCTATAGCCCATTTTTTAATCCGCACTAACAGCTGCTCTTCCATTATCAGCAGATTTTGTTCCGTAACGTTCTGCTTCGATCTGATCGAGGGTCTTGCCACTAGTATCTGGCGCACCAATAGTACCAATAAGTAAGCTAACAGCAGCAAAAGCAACCATAAGTGCAACGGCATACTGAAAGCCTAAGCTTTCCATGATAATAGGGAATGCAAAGGCCCAGGCAGCAGCAGCAAACCGTGTAACAAAAAAAGTAAACCCTTGTGCGGTTGCCCGATAACGAGCTGGGAAAAGTTCACTACACCAGAGTTGATAAAATGCTTGCTGACCTGCCCCATTATTAATCCCAGCAAAGGCAGTAAAAGCAAAAACCATACCCATAGTCATTGACTGTGGCGGCAACAACCACATAGCCCAAGCTAGAACATAAATTATCCCAACAATAAAGTACATAAGCCGACGATTTACCCGATCGCCTAAGCCCATAAAGATAAAATAAGTACCTAAAATGGACATGACAAAGGATCCTACTTGCAGCGCATTACTCATTGGATTAGAAAGATTTCCGACATGTTCAAAAATATAAGGCATAAAGAAGCCCCAGGTACTTGCACACAAATTCCAGATCGAATACACCCCGCAAAGAAATAATACGGTTTTTAAGTTAATACCGCTAAATAATACGCTATACGAAGGCTTTTCCACATTCCCTGTTGCTAATAATTCGTTTTCCTTTTGCTTCTTTTCTTGCCATTCTTTAGATTCAGGCATCTTCAACCGCTGGTACCAAACCCAGCAAGCAACAAGAATTAAGTGTCCAAAAACAAGCCGATTTCCCAATAATCCCATATCACTGACCAGCACCGATAAAATCAAGACAACTGCCGGACCAAGAGCCCACGCAAACTGAGCGGAGCCGCAGTGTTTAGCCCGGTTTTCTGCCGGCGCTTCTTCCGCGATCATAGTCCAGGAAGCCACAACATCAGCCCCTACGCCTAGACCTACAATAACATAGCCTAATAAGAGCATCGCATAATTTACACCAAATACAATAAATAACATCCCGATAATGTAAATTAGTAAATCATAGGTATAAACAAATTTTCGGCCATATTTATCACAAAGCCGTCCGCCGATTAATGCTCCCACTGCAGCAGATCCGGCATTGGAACTTAATGCCCCTAACAAACCTAACTGCGTTCCATCCATACCTAAATATGCCTGCCATAAACTTAAGCCGGCAGCTCCAGCCACGATAGAACCAGCATCAATGTAACTGGTCATCGCCGCTATAATAGTCTTTTTCCATGCTGAAGGTTCCTGAGTTGCCATATTGATACCCCTTTCGCTCTCCAAAATAGTACATTATTAATTTTTAGCTCATAATTTCTATATATCTTACCTTCTATGAGATAAGACATTTTTCTCGTATTCTTGTACTGCTAAAATCCAGTTTTGCATGATCGGTACATCATTCAATTCACAAAAATGATTCCAAACATCACCAAGTGGATATAATTTCAATTCTTCCTGTAAAGCCATTAACTCCGAAAAACTACCTTCTCTTTGTAGCTCAGCTAATTTTTTATGTGGTGTTAATAACGCCGACAATAACGCCTTTTGCATATTTCTCATACCAATAACCCATGCTGAAATACGATTAATACTAGCATCAAAAAAGTCCAACCCAATCAGAACACGATCAAGGGCCTCACAACGAACGATTTCTTTAGCAATTTCTTTCGTTTCATCATCAAACAATACCACATGATCACTATCCCATCGCACAGCACGAGTTACATGTAGCGCTAACCGATCAGCAAACAGTAACATAGATGGTATTTTATCCGATACTACTTCCGTAGGATGATAATGTCCATTATCTAATAGACATAACACGTTATTTTTTGCTGCATAATTTAAATAGAATTCATGAGAACCAACAGTATAGGACTCTAGGCCAATTCCAAACACTTTTGATTCTACACTATCGGCTAAATATGTCGCATCAAGCTTTTCAGCAAAAATCTCATCTAATGATTCTTTTAAACGTTTCCTAGGACTTAAACGATCTGCGGGAATATCCTTATAACCGTCAGGAATCCAAATATTATTTAAGCATACCGTACCTAATTGCTTTCCAAAATACTCCGCAATCCTTCGGGATGCTTTGCAATGATCAATCCAGAATTTGCGAATTTCTCTGTTAGGATGTGATAAAGTTAATCCCTCAGCCGCTTTAGGATGTGAAAATAAGGTCGGATTAAAATCAAGTCCCAACCCACGTTGTTTAGCAAACTCTACCCATTTTTCAAAATGTTTAGGTTCCAGTTGATCTCGGTCAACTTTTTCATCTGTTATAGCATAACAGGCATGCAGATTAATTTTATGCTTCCCAGGGATTAAGCTGAATGCCTTATCAATATCAGCCATTAATTCTTCCGGATTTCTTGCCTTACCTGGATAATTACCTGTCGCAGCAATGCCGCCTGATAAAGCTGCTGCGTTTTCAAACCCTGTTACATCGTCCCCCTGCCAGCAGTGCAAAGAAATTTTAACATCAGAAAGTTTCTTAAGTGCTGCATCTACATCCACACCAATCCCTTGATACAACTCTTTGGCAGATTCAAATCTTGCCATTAGCCTTCACTCCCATCTTGTATCTCTAATGACCTTTTCCTTATATCTGTCGGTTTCTTGTAAATAACAGTCTAATTAAACAATCCCTATTTTTCAAAAGGCCAACCGTTAAATGATACTTATCTTGGATATACATATCATTAATCAAATTTATAAAATTATCTGATTTTATAATAACCATTTCTCTTTAGCCACATAATATCACACGAACAAACACAATACAATATTTTCCTCATTTGTTTTTATTTGTTTATCTTCGTTTTTCCCATTTTAATATTATCTTTTAATAAAGTTATTATTTACAATAAATTGCAAAACCACATCTTTTGATAATTTCTCTAACTATTATTAAAAACTTCAAAAACAGTAACAATTTTTATAGCTTTTAATGAAAATATCATCTTTGTTTTCAATCGTTTATCTGTGTTCTAAACATATTTTGCTGTTTTAGTTTATTCTTACGCTCTGCCAGGCACAAAAAATACTCCAGGCATTTAGGCCTGGAGTCCTTAACTTTTTCCTATACAAGTAAGCTTATAATATTTGTAAATCATTTCAAATAATCGAATACCGGTTCCGTTTTACCAAGCACAAGATTCGTCAGGATATGAGATGCATCAATGATTTTCCTGACCGGCAGATCTGCTAGCGGAGCCGATACATGCTCAAACAGCTGAAGCCTTGCCGGTGACTTCCACGCATCCAGCACATCAAACTTTGTAATCTGGGATTTAACCAACTCGCACACTAGCGGCTTGCCTTCATAATCTCGCATAATTTTAAGGAAATACTGCGGAATAGAGACCTCCCTTCTTGCTTCTTCCTCCGTCATCTTTAAAAATTTATACCCCATTGTTGCAATCGCCACATCAAGTGTACCGTACGCAAGCTTTGCGTCAATTGTATCCGAATCAATATAAAGAGACGGCTTGGCCATTTTTTTTGGATATGCGGTTATTTCACGCCCTGCTGCAACAGCAGGAAAATTGTCCACATACATACCAAGATTAAACTCCCCCAGCACCCCGTCATATGAGACCTTAACCAATTGACCGCACTCCATATAGCTTCCAAGAGCTGTCGAGTCTGGCATATTCATAAATTCAAAGCGCACAAGTGGCTCAACAATATCAAGCGGCTCCGGTACAACCTCTTTTAACTTATCAATATCGGTTTCATACAGAATTGAAAAATACTCCCTTTTCCGAAATTCCGGTGAACTCATTATGTATGGCGGCGCATTGACCGGAGTTGTTGGAAGATTAATTACTTGGTCAATTTTCAATGTATTTACCCCCTGTAGTATCCTGTATTTACTTAATAATAATAATATATATAAAGTTATTATGCAATTTTACGATCTGGGACAAATCCTGCTCCACGAACTCTCTGAAGCACTTGGTTTGGAGTTAATTTGCTAAAGTATAGCTGCATACGAGGCTCAAAAGCAAACTATTGACTTTTGATAATGGCTGAAATAAAATTATCCTAATACTTGCTTGTTAGTGGCGTAATAAAACTAACATGCAAATAATTGATACGATCACTGCTTAGAAGAAACAGGGAACAAAGGGTGAGAACATATTTCTAATATACATGATCGCCTATATGCGATGAAAAAACTATTTGATTTAGAGCATACGCCGCTGGCCCGGATTCGTGAAAAAACGGAAGAAAGTGCCAAAAAGGTTGTTCTTCCCCTGGGAACTGTCGTAGAACAGATAAGCGTGGCGGATATACCAGCAGAGTGGGTTAGAGCTTATAATGTACCTAAAGAGACTAAGAATGCAATTCTTTATTTCCATGGCGGAGGTTTATATTCAGGCTCATGCGCTACTTATCGGTATCTTGCTACTAAACTGTCTGAGGCAGCACATGTTCCTGTTTTGGTAGTAGAATACCGTTTGGCACCGGAACATAAATATCCGGCAGCGAATAAGGATGTATTGGAAGCTTATCTTTGGCTTTGTTCGAATGGATTCTCAAATGAAAATATCATATTGGGCGGAGATTCTGCCGGAGGCGGGCTGGTTTTGATGACGCTGCAAGCCTTGCGTGATACAGGAGCTACTTTGCCAGCGGCGGCTTTCATGATGTCACCATGGGCAGATATGATCAATTTTGACGGAGAATCCTATATCAATCGAGCTACCATGGATCCGCTATGCGATCTTAATAACAGCAGGATTGCGGCAAGCTTTTATATAGATTCAGAAGCAGAGCCCCCAGAAGAACTATCTCCTATCAGTCGGGACTTAGGCGGATTGCCACCGCTTTTGGTTCAGGTGGGCGAGAATGAGGTTTTATACAGTGATTCGCAGCGTTTGGTTGAACGCGCCACGAAAGCTGGAGTTGATGTCAAGTTTGAAACCTGGGATAATATGTGGCATGTTTTTCAGTTTTACGTGGATGCACTGCCTGAAGCCAATCAAGCCATTGGGAGCATAGGGAAATTTGTCAGGAAGCATTTTAGCTTGAGGAAGAGTTGAAGATAAATTTTCCAGCCGCAGACTTTTAGTCGGCGGCTTTTTATATTGCCAAGTGAAGATGACATATGTCTGCTATCGCCCTAGCAACTCTCAAGCCTGACGAACATCCGACATTCAGATAGCGTTAATTAAAGCAGCCTCCAGACAAATGTCTGGAGGCCTTCGATTTAAAAACTATATTGCACCCCTATGTTCATTCCGTATTGATTATTCGTGCTATCTGGTTCATAATAACCACTTACTACATTACTTGCTCCAATTGCGGAATACTCATACCAAGGTGTCACTTTTAACGCCCAACTAGAATTCATATTATATGTAATCGGTAGTTCCACTTTAAACCCCGGCTTATTTCCTAGTGTGAATTTCCGATTGTTTTCTTCGTCCTTCATTGTTCCACAAACCATATACTTTACTTCTACATCAAAAGCTGCGTCTACTTTTTTAGCTATTTTAAATTCATTTCTGTAACCAACAGGGATATATCCCCAGTTATAAGTTTCATTTTGCGTTGCACTTAATGACCTCTTCCAATTGCGAATTCCCACACCCGCATAAACATATTGATTTTTTCTGTCACTAATTGGTATACCATAAATAGCCTGTACATCATTTATATTATTTTCTGTAGTTGATTGCAACGGCAACCCACTAACAAGATAATGTCCATCATAATGGGTATTTTGATTTGTTATATCATATTTTATCTGCCAATATTTTTTTGAATCTGGATTTTGTTTTTTATAAGATAAATGTGCCCCATTCATCCAGCCCTTTTCAGAATCCGCTACATATGAACCCACAGTTTCTTCATATCCATAATGGAAATGATTTAAACTAACCTCTACAGAACTACTTTTGTCAGTTGCAGCTAATACAGTTGCTGTTGAAAACATCTGTACCGCTAAAACCAATGTTGCTGAAGCTATTCTCGCAGATTTAATCATATAAAACCTCCTCCAAAAATAAATAGAAACTCATATTTTATTCTACACTATTAATCTTTTATTCCACTTGTAAATTTATGATAAGTTAATTGTCTACATATTTCACAAATCATTAAGGTGGATCAAAATTACAGCTCTTCAAACGCCTGTTTAAAGAACAATAACGTTTGTTTTACTTCTCTTTCTAAAGAACCATTCTTTCGAGCTTCCGGAATAAATGCTGGGAGAAACCCCTCTTCTGAATCATTATAATAAAACTCAATATAACCATGCCCCATATTTTTCGCTAAATGTGTCCTTACAGAAATCCCCGCCTGGTTTAAATGTTTTTCATATAATTCTGCTTCTGCGCGTAATGAATCCTTTTCAGCTATAACAATATAGGCCGGCGGCAGTCCGCTTAACTCATCTCGTGTTGCAAATACAGGAGATATTGTTGCCTTTTTCGGATTTTCATTTCCTACATACATTTCGTTAAATAAATAAAATGGCCCTGACTCTTCTTCAATCATTCCCTTTTCAACTGGATCGGTCGCACAATCCAAAAACGGATATTCTAGCAGTTGAAATTTAAAATAGTTTTTTCCGCTTTCTTTTGCATACAGACAAACAGCTGCAGCTAACGTTGCCCCGGCACTTGCACCAAATACGGCAATTTTATCAGAATCAAAGCCATACTCCTCAACATGGTCAATCAAATACTCAACTGCATCATAAACATCCACTAATGCTGCCGGGTATTGAAATTCCGGACTTTTACGATATTCAATGGAAATTACATTAACTCCATACAAATTTCTGAACTCATTCCACATTTTATCATCCAGTGCACACCCGCCAAAAAGAAAACCTCCGCCATGCATACAAACTAATAATGGCGCATTATTAGTTTCTGCCTTATAATAAACGGCCTCTATTCTGCGATTATTGGCAGAAATTTGAATTCTTGTACCATTTACCGGAATAGCCTTATTAATTTCCCTCATCTGTTTGGCTTCAAAGATAATTCCTTGCTTAATTTTTTCTAATACTGATCTTTCCATTGTTTCCTCCTTGTATATCACCCGATAATGATAAGCAGCCAAGGTAAGTACTACCTTGACTGCTTATTTTACTATCTTTATATTTACAGCTACTTTGAAGACATCTCCGGTATTGGCGCAACCGCAGCTGCACTAAGCAAGCCGGATATTGCAAGAATTCCAAAAAACAAGGGAAATCCGCCTGCACCAATCAACATTGGCGCAAATACTGGAACTATCGACTGCGGCAACTGGCTTGCCACATTCATAATTCCGAAATCCTTAGCCGCATCTTTAGCATTAGGCAGTATTCGGGAAATTAGCGCCATATCGACTGCAATATAAGCACCGTAACCTAAACCCAAAATGGCTGTTCCCAGAAAAGCAATCGGCACGGACGGTGCAAACGCCATAACCATAATACCAACAGCAACTACAACAGCGGCAATGGATACAAATGGTTTTTGTTTTCTAAATTTATCAGAAAGCATACCGCCAATAACACTGGACAATCCTAATGCAACCGTCTGAATCAGCGCATTTAAGGCTGCAACCTTGGTAACTTCTTCTGGAGAAACATTGAACTTCTGCATAAAGTACAAGGCCCCAAATACTTGAGTCGCAAAAGCCAGACAAACTAAAAAGCGAGTAAGAACGCCCCATGAGAATGCCGGATATTTCGATGGGCTAGGATAAATCCGGCCAAGCCATTCGCCAAAAGTCAACGTTTTTTCAGTTTTCTCTCCTAGTACGGCCAGTACCTTCCCTTCCTTTATTAACATACAGCTTATAACAGCACAAACAACCGATATCCCGGCCAAACAGGAAAATTTAAAATCTACACTCTGGCTATTAAAGGCTGTCATTAATCCCATCCCAAACAGAATCGAAATAGGATTAAACAACCCAATGATACCGGAAGCCGTTCCCCGTTTCCGTTCTTCAACCTGATCAGGAACTAACGCCGAAAGTGCAGCAAAAGAAAAAGCATAAAAGGTTAGAGCCACACACCACAATAGGATAACTTCACCGACAGATCCAGCCCTTCCTAATAACACCATAGCTGCGGCAGCTACAACAGTGCCTAATAAAATCCATGTACGCCGGCGGCCGAAAGATACATTGGTCTTGTCACTGACTACCCCGCCAACATAAGCGGCTATTATTCCTACCAAAGCTCCCGCCCCGGTTGCCATACTAAAGTCAGCCGTAACATTTTGCGGATCAATCTGTAAGAATTTAAAAGTAAGCAGAATTACTAACGGTACAATCGTTGCCATAGTGTAACCGAATTGGCCTAATACAATTCCGGTAACCAGACGTTTAAAGGGGGTACGTTCACTCATTTGAATCATTTAACAGCCCATCCCTTTCTTATAACAATATTCAAATTGATAACTTCCTGAACCAACTTCTAAAGTAACGGCGTTTTCAGTCTCAGCTGCTGCCAATACCCCTTTAGTTAGCTCTACACTCATACCGCTTTCCCTGACATTATTTAGTTTTGCCGCAGGCAATACCACGGTTGCCGTTGTATTTGCCGGAATAGTTACAGCCAAGCTCATGGTTCTGGCGTTTAACCGCCACTCAACAGCAATTTCTCCATATACCGAATGAAACCTAGTCTTGGCATAAGTAAGATGTTCATCCGGTTCCGGTTGTATCACACTATGCCGATAGCCTTCTTTTCCAAGCCGGATACCACCAACCATCCGGTACAACCAATCCCCAATACAGCCAAAAGCATAATGATTAAAAGATGATCCGGTAACTTTCCCGTTCGGCAATATGGCTTCCCAACGTTCCCACATCGTAGTTGCGCCTTTTTCTACTTGATACAACCATGATGGACTTTGGGTCTGATACAAAATTTTGTTCGCCACATCCCGGCGGCCATTCTCTGATAAAACATCCATCAGAAATGGTACAGAAAGAAATCCGGTGTCTAGGCGATAGCCATTTTTCTCAATAAGCCCAACCAGTTGATTGAGTACCTTATCCCGCATTGCTTCGGGTACCATTTTCATTTGTAAGGCTAATACGTATATGCCTTGGAAATGCGCCGGAAAACTCCCATCTTCACCTAAATATTCAGCTGCAAAGGCTTGTCTAACCTTACCGGCAAGGTCCTGATAATAGTCGGCATCGCCAGTTTTGCTTAATATTCTAGCAATATTGGCTGTTAGCTCAGCCGAATACGCATAAAAGCAAGTGGCAACCAATTCTTTTGTCGCAAATGCGCCCCGCATGGCCCCGTCCTGTTCATCACATAAGCTTGGTATCAGCCAGTCACCAAAGTGAAATCCGGTATTCCATAAGTACCGCTGACGCTCACGCCGCTCCTTGGTCATTTCACCAGTCAGATTTTCCGGGATATTCGCTGCGGCATCTTGAAATATATAATCCAGCCACTTTACCATTACCGGATACATATCCTCAAGAATCTGTTTATCGCCATACACCTGATACAAGGTCCAGGGAACAATAATGCAGGCATCTCCCCAGCCAGCCGAAGTATGCGTTCCCATACCGGCCTGCAGTTCTTCAATCGCCGGAAAATACGGAACCATAACCGGAACAGCCCCATCCGGTCGCTGCTCGGCCTTCAAATTGCGAAGCCATCGCGTCAAGAAAGCTGCCATGTCCATATTAAAGCAGGCTGTCGGAGCATATACCTGAATATCCCCGGTAAATCCAGACCGCTCCCGCTGGGGACAATCAGTCGGAATCGACAGCATATTTCCCTTTTGACTCCACATAATATTCGACTGCAATTGATTAATGCGCTTGTCGGAGCATTCGAAATTGCCGCTGGTTTCTAGCGCCGAATAAAGAACCACCGCCGAAAAATTATCTAGTTTCACTTCTCCCGGATAACCGGTTATTTTTACATAACGAAAGCCATGGAAGGTAAATAAAGGTTCATATACTTCTTCCCCTTCGCCTTTAAGAACAAAATAGTCCTTCTGTTCTTTATTGCGGCCCATAATATTCATCAGGAAATTTCCTTGTTCATCAAGGACTTCGCTATGTTCCAGAACAATTTCTGTGCCGGTTTCTCCCGTTGCCTTTAACCGCACCCGGCCGCACACTACCTGGCCAAAATCAATTATTAGCTCACCCTTAGGCGTAACGATAATCCCAGACGGCTTCAGCACTTCCATTACTGTAACCGGTTCGCCATACTGGGCAACTAGATTTTCAAAGCCATGTTCAACTTCATTGACCGGCCCCCAATCATTTCCTGTATATCCGGCTAAATTCCAGCCTGTCTTTTCCTGTCTGGCATCATACCGTTCACCAATAAAAATATCGGAATATACTAAGGGTCCGGTTGAAGCTGTAAAGCTCTTGTCTGAGCCAATTATTTTCTTGGTCCCATCGGTGTAATCTATTTCAATTTGCACTAATAATGCCAGCTTATCTCCATACTGACAACTTTCACCGCTTAAGCCAATCCGTCCAACATACCATCCGTCAGCCAACGTCGAACCAAGAGTATTGGTTCCTGCACAAAGCATTTCGGTTATATCGTATGTTTGGTATTGCAGGTATTTAGGATAAGCGGTGATCTCTGGTGCCAATTCCCGGTTAGCTACTTTCCTCCCATTTAGCTCCAAAGAATATACCCCCAGAGCGGAAGCATAGATTCTAGCCTTTTTTACACCAGTACAAGCAGCAAATTCTTTTCTAATTAACAAACTAGGATTGAGACGAGAATAATCATTTTCATGTTTGCGATTACCCTCAAAAAGTTCAAAAAACTTTCGTTTTTCTTCTTTACTGGCTGGTCTTTGCTCAGGTTCAACCCATTTTGCTAACCAGTCTGAACTCGCCAGTAAGCCCATTTCCCATGACGAAATTCCACTCCAGTTAGTAACCATATCGGCTTCATCCCAAATACGAACCTTCCAATAGTACCGCTGACGCGATACAAGCGGCTTTCCAGTATATTGGCATTGCACTGATTGAGCGGATAACACTTTCCCAGTATCCCATACTAAATTAGTATCATCGCTAAGATCCTCCGGATTTGTTGCTACAACTACCTGGTAAGCAGTCTGCAAGGTGCCTCGCCTACCGGTTTGCAGTTCCCAGCTAAGTCTAGGCTGTTTTATATCTATCCCTAACGGATCTGTCATATATTCACAGCGCAGCCGGTAAACACTTATATCTAGTTGATTTATTGTTTTCATTGTTAGCTCCAGGGAATTTTTTTACAACTGTTTTTTTATATTCCAGTATTTATTTAGTTCAGCCATAAGGCGCTTATTGAGAACCTATACAACCCCTTATGGCTGAACCATTACAAAGCTGATTAGTATCCGATTTTAGAAGAAGAAGTCATACTGAGCACGGTATACTGTTTTGTCTGCATTACTAGTAATGTCTTTTCCTTTATAGCAGAACATAGTTAACTGCTGCATTCTAACTGGTGTATAATGGGCGCCAAACGCCATTCCTTTGAAGTCATAGCCTACACCGCCGTAGAAATCGCTGACAAGTCCGCCGTTAATGGTCGAATTTGCTGGAGTATCATGATAAGCGACAAATACATCATAAGAATGCGGTACGGCCCAGAACATCGACTGCTTGTACATTAATTGGGCAAAATAGCCTTTATTATTACCATCAGTACTAGACTTATCGGCAGCTGCCTGGAAAGAAAAATCCTTATTAAGCTTAGTATCGAAGCCTAATTCAACGAAATTTACACTGTCGCCATTGGTCGAAAGAGTCGAATAGCTTCCTTTTTCCGGTTTAAAATAATGATAAGCAGCTTTCACTGTGGTATCTCTTGAAACCTTGTAATCGGCTTCTGCCATGTAGTAGTTGCCATAGTTAAATGTAGTTGATGCGAGACCATATGTGCCATCGATTTTTCCGGCAAACAGCGAAGCTCCTACTACATTTCCGCCAAAATCAATCTTAGCCCCGCGTACAGGTGCCCCTTGATAATCGTTAGAGCTAACAACCATATCATAAGCAGGATTCAGGTTAAACCGCCCTGCCGTAAGATTAATCTTATCAATACCTGTTGTATTCACATATAGTTGCATTCCATTATAATCATAATTTGAAGAGCTACCCGCAGCCCCACTAGTTAAATCTCTATGACTAGCAAACTCATAGCCGATTTTGGTTTTATCATCAACTTTGAAAGAAATATTTCCATCAAAGTGAGCCGCCCAAACAGTAGTATCTGCCGAGCCTACCTTGACATCATTGTAACGGAAGCCTAAATATCCGTAGTATTGTACCTTTTCGGTTTTTGCCTCCATAGCATTTAAGCGAACGCCGATTGATTCCAATTCATTGCGATATTCGGCAGCCAGTTTTTCAATCAAAGCCTTTTCCTCGGCATTGGCTTTGTCCTCTTTAGCTAAGGCCTTAGCTACAATAACGGACATTTCATAACGTGACAGGGTTTTATCGCCGTAGAACTTGCCATCCACGCCATCAACGATTCCGTCATCAACTAATTTTTTTACAGCACCATACGACCAATGGCCTTTAGGAACATCAACAAATGGATTTGATATTGCCGCAGCTAACGCCGTGCCGCACAAAGAAAAAGTAAATACGATTATTGCTAATACAACCAAGCTCTTTTTCATACCATGACCTCCTAAAATTTTTTTCAGCAAAAATAATGAAGTATCCATGTTTCCTTCCTTGTTAGTGCTGAGGTTTTACTATTGCCACGCCCCTTTTGTTTTTCACCTCCTTGGCATAATCTTTTGTGTATTTCTTAAAATATGAATAGCGCGACAACTTTGACTATTCTTATCTTAACGTATCTCTTGTGCCCCAACAATGACGCTATTTTACAAAGATATGACCAAATTGTATGTAATTTTCTGGAAACTAAGAAGCTTAGACTGCAAAAATACCGCTTCCTGCAAAAGATTGCAAGAAGCGGTATTTACACACCTTATACACATTTTTAGTTACTATTTTCTCTTCTGAACTTCGCCGGAGTAATTCCATACTGTTTCTTAAATATCTGATAAAAAAAATTAACGTTCTGATATCCGACAGCGTTAGCGACTTTTGCAACGGCTATATTTGAGTTATTAAGCAGCATACAGGCTTTTTTTAATCTTGCTTCATGCAATATGTCGGTAAAATTAAACCCAGTTACTTGTTTTAACATCCTGCTTAAATAGTTAGAATTAAAATGGAACATTTCGGCAACAGACTCCAAAGTCGCATCATTGCAATGTTCCTGAATATACAGAATAAGATCCGATAGCTTAATCTCTTTTATGATATATGATGTCCGATTATTCCTGCTCTCAGTATAAATCTTTAAAAGCTCCGATAAAATAATTACCATATAACTGTTAATAACCTCATCAGACCATAAGGAACGATCAAAGCTTTCCGCTAACAAATACAGCATAAGCTGGCGAACCTTTTCTGACTGCTCCGAACTGAAAACCATATAGTTATTAACATCATTGTTTGGATCCAAGGCTTTAGCAAAAAAACCGGAAAACAAATCATTGCCTGATAAACGTCCGATGAGAACCTCCTTAAGATAAGTCCGGCTCATAAGACAATTAATAAAAATATCATTTTCGCCAGCAGGCTCAATCTGATGGTGCACATTCGTATCAATAATACATATTTGCCCCTGCTGCATAGTGACAGCAGTATCATTAATAACCTGGCGGCATTGTCCGGAATAAACATATATCATTTCAATAAACGAATGACTATGCGGCGCTGTTTTAAGAAACCGCGGATGACAGCAAAAACTAATCCCTTCAGAAGCAAACGCTAACTTAGCATTGCCATCTGATGGATTATTCAATATATTATCAATAACATCCCGTTTTTCAAAAGTCGGATACTTCTTCTTATCTTCTTGCTGAACAAGAGGCTTAAGCGCCTGGATATCTCGATTGGTTCGCAAGGCTTCTTCAAATGGTGTAAAACGGCGTAAAAAATTATCCAACTCCCATTTGTCCAAATCTAACACTCCTATTTTTACTTTAACGGCTGGTATATTCAATTGACATTTGCCTTTTATTATACCATCACAGGCTAAGAAAAGGTGCTCCGACTTCCAATAAATATAAAGCATTGGCAGCTTCTTAATTAGTCATATAGCCTCTAGCGTATCAACGCTCTTGTTTTACAGAATTTTCCGAATATTTATCCGCAAATATAGTTATCCTTTGACCAATTATTACTTGTATATATCCGTCTACAGGCGCCTTAGTATTTAATAAAAAGATTGTATATCGCGCTATGTGATATCGCGAATTCTTTAATTCCCCAATATCTAACGAATATAATTCGATCTTAACTAAAGGTATCCCTTCATGTAAAAAGCCAAAATCACTCCCCATCTACATTTGACTATAAATGGGGAGTGATTTGGCTTTTTGTCTACAAACTAATTTTTACTTATTATCTTTCATTCTTAAAATATAGAATCCATCATCCAATGCATCTATAATAATATTTCCTCTATCATCCACAATTACATCTTCTGTTGTAGCATTTCTTGGTCCAGGAAATCCCGGGAAATACGATTCGTCAGGTGCTTTATTGGGGTTTGGAGGTATAAAATACGCTATTTCCTTAATGTAATATGGATCTGAAACATCGTATACACGAAGTCCTGCATGGAAATAACAGCAATATACTCTGTCCCCACGCTGTTCTAACCACGGCTTTCCTGACATCGGCTCATGCAAATTATGTGGCCCAAAGGGACCCGTTGCTCCATCTAGCTGCATCTCGTTAAAGTTTCTATAAGGGAAATTCTCTGGTACTTCGGGATACGGAAATTCTGCTATTAATGTCGGGTTATATGGATCACGAACATCTACCATATGAATATTATTTAACGAATGGGCACGATTTTCTTGTCTTAGTTTTTCTGGTGGGAAGAACTGAAAACGCTCCCCTTCATTTGTTACAACAACTAAATCACGCCCAGGCAATGGCAGTGCGGTGTGAGTTCTTGCACCTGCTAAGGTACTTGAAAACGCCGGCATAAACTTAAGTTGGCCTAAAGCTTTAGGCCGTGTAAAATCAGCGACATCCAAAACAACTAATCCATCGCCGCAATATCCTAAATATGCCTTATCTCCTACTACAAAAGGAGGTCCATGCATCCAGCCTTTATCCATAAATGCCGGTACATGTGCGGCATGCGGGTCAAAGGTTCGTCCCGGAAAACCATCAGCATACTGATGTGGTGACCACCAACGGCCAACTTCAACCGGATTTGACGGATCATCAATATCAACAATACGATAAATCATTCCCTCAAACCCTCTGCATTCTGCAGATAAGTGCACATAACGTCCACCATTATACATAAAGCGATGAACTCCGATAGAATGCGGCACTCCACAATCCCAATACCCTAAGTATTTTGGATTTATTGGATCTGTTTTAATATCGTAAATCCGAATACCAGCCTCACATTTCATATTAACAAGTTCAGACTGGTCTACCAATGCCCCAGGTCCACTACCTGCGCTCATAGCAACAATCAAAAGACCGTCTGCTATCTGAACCTTCGGTGTCGAGGTGGTCGGGTATTCTTTCTTATCAATCAGTTCGAAATGCTTGATAAACTCCGGCTTTTTCGGATCTGTGACATCACTAATCATGACACCTACCTGTCCGCCACCAAAGCACGCACCATAAAGGAAGTATTTCCCTGCCTCTGTTTTATAAAGTGCCATTTGAAACATTCCGCATTTTTTGTTCATGTCGCAGAAGGAAAGTACTTCTAAGTTTTTTATATATCCTTCGTTGCCTTTTCCTTTTGCATAAAATTTTTCTGTCATTTTTTCTTCCTTTCTAATATAAATATTTTTCCTCAGCGAAAGAACCCCTTGCCCTTAACGCAATTGGCCCTTCCACAATGCAACCCGCAATTTCACAGCCTTGTACAAAGCTTTTTCACTACAAAGTAGCTGTTACTTAATTATACCATTAAATATTAATTTAATAAATTAAATCTCTCCCCAAAGCCATTGTCAACGCCATTCTTTTAAATCATTAATATTTGCACCGAGTTTTCTTTTAACCAAACGGGGAATTGGTTCCCATCCATTCTCCCTGCCGCCAAATCTAACACAGCCGCCGCTGCGACAGCTTCCGGCGCGTCAAGCTCCCACCCTTAAGCGCAAGAAAGATATAAGCTGCAAGAAAACCTGTCCTTTTGTTGCCGTCAACAAAAGGATGATTGCTAATTAACTCAAACTAATCTCCATCTCATTTCCAATGCCTTAACCCAAGTTCCTTCATAATTTTCCGATTCTGAATTTACTTCACCATCATAAAATAGAATTGTTTTATCTTTTAACATAATTGTTGCTGAAAACAAATCAGAACAATAGTTATCCAGCGCAGGCCTCAAAGTAAGTACTAATACACCTTCAAAAACGATTTCTATACTATCAGACCAAGAACTATCAAATATCATTGATAGTTGTCTAATATTATCTGTAACTTTAATTCCCTCTTTATCTTTTCCGGAACCACTTATATAATTTAAAAATTTTAACACCGAATCATGAAATCCAAAAAATATTTTCATTAAATTTTGTATATCATCTTCAGATTCAACATAATTCCAGCCTTTCAACTTTGTAGAAATCTCCTTTTCCTTCCCGCATAATGCTTCGTAAGCAACTTTTTCACCTTTTAATAACGCTATTAGTAAATCTTTTTGTTTTAAAATGAAATCATACCCTCTATAGCTGTAGAAACTATCATTTTTATCCCTTGCATCAAGCCTGTCACTAATCGCCTTTAATTCATGCTCCTTTTTGGATATCCATGAATCTGCTACCTTATTAGAGCTTATTACGTTTATATTTACAGGAAGGTTACCTTCTGACTTGTCCAAGTACTCAACAAGTCTAAAATTTTTTATATTATCTACATTTTCAATAACTAGATATTTTTCATAATATCCAGTGTTTATTATTGCGTATACTTCTGAAATGAAGTAAGCATTAGTACTTTTGTTATATACTCTAACTCTCATAAATAACTCCGTTCATTCTATATTTCAGCCTGCCCGCCTGAGTACTACAAAGTCCCAATACACCAACTATATTAACCCCATAATTCCCAAACCTTTCAAATAGCGCGAAACTCCAAGTCCGCCACCAATTATGTCTAAACAGTGATATAATATGGCTTATAACGACAAATAGCTGGAGATGATTAGAATGAATTTTATGGGTAAGTATAAAAACCATAGTGTGTATTTGGAAAATACGAGTGATCCGAATCGTTCGTTATGTAAAATTATCAATCTGGATAATAATGAGGTAGCTCAATTCGAAGTCGATAATAATATATCGGTCGATAATTTTAACACATTAGTTGAAAGTGAGTTTTATAAACAAGTAGAGACTAAATAACTTTGCCTATCTGCCTTCCAAGTACAAAAAAGCAGCCTCCAGACAAATGTCTGGAGGCCTCTTCTGTTCCTGGAGCGGGCAAAGGGGTTCGAACCCTCGACCCACGGCTTGGGAAGCCGGTACTCTACCACTGAGCTACGCCCGCATATTATAGGAAACTGTGTTAGGAGCACTTCCCAACGGAGTTTATTATACATAATGAATGTAACAAAGTCAAGGGTTTACAAGCATTTCCTCCCCCCCCACACCCCACAACTGGAAATATGGGCAAAATTCCCCGCATCGTTTAATAAAAAACAACTGCACTGGCAGGATTTTACATTAAATATCGAACTAATATATATAGTCTCTTTATGATGAGGTAATATGATGGCTCAAAACTTGAACTCCAGAAAAAATTTTCGAGCTGCCAAACAGGCAAGAAAGCTACGCGAAATTACCGAGAAGCTGAAAGAGGAAATAAGGGCACGTCAAGCGGCACAAAAAGCAGTCGTTACAAGCGAAACACGTTATCGTTGGCTTTTTGATAACATACCCATGGGTATTGCACTTTGCCGTGTTTTGTTAGACGACGAAGGAAATTTTATCGACAATGAGTACCTTGACGTGAATCTTTCAGGCAGGAAATACCACGGAAAAAATCTCGCAGGCATGCGAACCAAAGATGTTTTCCCTGATATTTCAGATGAAATCCGCGAAGAATTTGCTAAGGTAGCGCTGACCGGTCATCCACTTACTAAGGAAGTGTACTCTCAAAAGCTGAATGAATGGGGCAGAATGTGGGCCTATAGTCTCGGAAATAGGCAATTTGTTGTCATAACGCAAAAAATTACCGAACAAAAAAAATATGAAGAGGAATTGGTACGCCTTGAGCGTCTTAATCTTGTTGGCGAATTGGCTGCCGGAATAGGTCACGAAATACGCAATCCCTTGACTACCGTACGAGGCTACTTACAAATGTTTCAAAGGAATGATCAATTTAAAGAATATCATAATCAACTAAATACAATAATAGAGGAACTAGACAGAGCTAATGATATTATTACTGATTTTCTATCACTTGCCAAAAACAAACACGTTCAACTAAAGCCAGGAAACATAAATGATACTATCCGTGCCCTTTACCCCTTATTAAAAGCTGAGGCTTTTCTGTCTGGACATGAGGTTCAAACAGATATCGGTGATATTCCCCGTATCTGTTATGACGATAAGGAAATACGACAACTTATCCTTAATCTAGTACGAAACGGTTTCGAAGCTATGGACTCTGGCGGAACACTCACCATTAAAACCTATTATTATAACAATAAAGTAATATTAGATATACAAGACAAAGGACCAGGCATACCCAAAGAAGTATTAGATAAGCTTGGTACTCCTTTTGTAACTACCAAAGAAAATGGAACCGGGTTAGGATTATCTGTTTGCTACAGAATCGCTGAGAGAAACAACGCAAACATAGAAGTTAATTCCTCACTTAAAGGAACAACCCTCTCTGTCATATTTAAGGCCCTAGAAACTATCGAATAATATCTGCTTCATTTTTAACATTTTAGTCATAGAATTATAGTTTTATTGTAAAAAAAATTCCGGGAACAGGCTTTCACCTGAACCCGGCTTTTTTTCGTAATACCGATAAAATTATTTCCAACAGAATTACATTTTAATGCCGATAAACTGACCTTGTTTAAATGGCGAGTTTTCAACAAGTTGTTCCGGCAATATGTTAAAATGCCGAAAAAACTTTTTCGCGCCGATGTAAGCACCCTTTGCGGCATATCTTACCGGAAAGGCATTGGTATCCTGAGTGTCTAACGGCAGTACTCCTAATGCGCGGTTATCTGGATCATAGCCCAACATACAATAATGGTGGTTGTCCAATAGCTCGCTGGCTTGTTTATTAAATACTATCCTGCCGTTGGGCCTAACTGCTACCAATGGTTCAATACTCTTTGGATTTCTCGCTTTACGGGGTTTGAACAAATTAAATGTAAATTCCACTGATTTTCATTCCTTTCTCGTTTCTAGTAAAAGTATGCCCTAAGCATTGCTATTATAATCAATATTAATTAAATTTTTGTAAATTTGTTTCTGGGATAATGTTATTGCCTAACGAAAAAATAAATACCATCAGGAATACTCCCTACCATTATATTGTCATTTACACAACTTTAATACAAAAGACCATCTACCTATTCATACTAACTTACGTCATTCATAAGCTGTTTTATCATTACCATTTAATCTTCCTGTAACCAGTCTTATATTCTGCCAAAAGATAGTTACTGCGCATTTAAAGTTTGTCTATATTAAAACCATTCGCTCCTGTTTTAGCCATAAAAAACAACCTTCATTAAAAACGAAGGTTGTATAACTATCACAACATTAACACAGCGATAAACCTATTTCGCCATGTCCTTTCCAAAAGCCTCTCCAGCAAGTTTATCTACTAATTCATTACCTTCAACGCCAGTATGTCCAGCGACCTTATTAAATCTAACCATACCTAAATATGGTTTAACAAACGCTGCATAGGCTTGCGTAAATTTATTATTTGTTTTCCAATCACCATTAGCCCAAGCCGCAATTCCCATATAGTCATGATGGATAATCACTGCTTCAAACGCTTCTTTTTTCCCCCACTCTATTGCCTTAACAGCAGCGGCTAGTTCTCCTGCTACATTCCGCATACTTGCAGCCTCAGTATCATCACCAACACCACTGGCAGTATGAATTAACTGATTACCTTTATATGCTGCAAACGCCCAACTGTAATTTTGCCCATTAAAACTTCCATCAACAAATATATCGATAACTTTATCGTGGGCTTCGGCGCTTATGACATGTGCCGGTTGGACAGGCAAAACTCCTGCAACATATGCTAACGCTTCCTGTTCGGTGGGAAATGATTTATATAACGCGCCTTTGAATTTATCTATTTGCTCTTTGCACTCATTCCATGTTTTATACACCCCACATGATCGACCTACTTTTACAGCATAATATTTAGTTGCCACGCTAACTTTACCCATCCTTTATAAATAATCATCATTCAAATAGTAGTATACCAATATTTCTCACTAACCGAAACCACCTTCAGTATTTACTATTTACATATCTTGTCTTTTCATCGCAAAAGCACTCCGTTTACTTCATCAAGCAACGCAATTACTTCTTCATCTGCAGTTTGGGAAAAGTCACGATAATACATACCGACCGCCATAAACCGCTTGGGCTGCGATGGGCAAATAACATCATCGACCAAAGTTCTCAGCTCAGCCACCAGGCATACAGGAGCTACCGGAACAGCAATAACAATTCGCCCCGGCTTTAAGGCCCGCAGCCACTTTACCGCCGCTCTTATTGTGTAGCCGGTAGCAATACCATCATCAACAATAATCGCCACCCTTCCCGCTACCTCCGGCGTTCTGGACGACCCTTGGTAAGCCGTCATCCGTCGCTTTATTTCCTCATACTCTTTAGCAGCAACCGCTGCCAAATATTCTTCACTTAAAATACTTTTTGCAGTCGGATCAATAACAGTACTGCCGTCAGGCATGACGGCTCCGACAGCTACCTCCGAATTGGCAGGATGGCCGATCTTCCGTGTAATCAGCACCTCAAGTCTGGTTTTGAGCCGCTGAGCAATAGGCGCAGCTACCACAACCCCGCCACGGGGAATTGCCAAAACAACACTTTCGCCATAGCAATGTGCCGCCAATCTTACTGCTAACTGCCTACCGGCATCAACTCTATCTTGATACATATTACACCTCAAAGAAACAGATTATTTTTTTTCGCGAATATATTTATAATCCCCATTCAAGGTCTAGTAATACCAGCTAGAACTTTTGTACAAAATAAAAACCAACCCGTAAAACGGGTTGGTTTGTCTGGTGCCGCAGGGCGGAATCGAACCGTCGACACGAGGATTTTCAGTCCTCTGCTCTACCGACTGAGCTACCGCGGCATATAAAATGGCGACCCCGAACGGATTTGAACCGTCGATCTCCGCCGTGACAGGGCGGCATGTTAGACCGCTACACCACGGGGCCGCGTTTTGGTGGGCGATGACAGGATCGAACTGCCGACATCCTGCTTGTAAGGCAGGCGCTCTCCCAGCTGAGCTAATCGCCCGGAAATGGTGACCCGTAGGGGAATCGAACCCCTGATACCGCCGTGAAAGGGCGGTGTCTTAACCGCTTGACCAACGGGCCAAAAATGGTGATCCACCCGCGACTCGAACGCGGGACACCCTGATTAAAAGTCAGGTGCTCTACCGACTGAGCTAGTGGATCACGTCTCACAAGATAAGATTATATAGTAATCATCATAATATGTCAACACTTTTTTATGCGGTTTTTTTTTACAGCAATTTAGCTGATTACTTCTGAAAAAAATCCACCAGAGTAATAGTCTGATCGCGCTCTGGACCTACTGACACAATCCCCAGCGCAACCCCTGTTACCTCGCTAAGCCGCTCAACATACCGCCTGGCGTTAACCGGCAGTTTGTCATAACTTCTGATACCGCTGGTAGATTCCTTCCAACCCGGAAGTTCCTCATAAACCGGCTCAACATCAGCAAGCACCTTCAAGCTGGCAGGAAATCCGGGAATAATTTCACCCTTATATTTATAACCAACACAAATCTTCAACTTCTCCAAACCATCGAGAATATCTAACCTAGTTACCGCCAAATAATCAAGGCCGCTTACCATCCCAGCATAGCGGACAACACTTGCATCCAGCCAGCCGCAGCGACGCGGACGTCCAGTAGTTGTGCCATACTCCCGGCCACGTTCCCTAATCATATCCCCTGTCGCATCAGTAAGTTCAGTCGGGAAAGGACCTTCGCCAACGCGGGTTGTATACGCCTTTACAACCCCAATTGTTTTACTTATCTTAGTTGGGCCAACGCCAGCACCAACGCAGACTCCACCGGCAATTGGATTAGACGAAGTAACATAAGGATATGTACCATGATCTAAGTCCAGCAAAGTCGCCTGAGCACCTTCAAACAGCACTTTTTTTCCAGCTTTTATTGCGTCATTCAATACAACCGAAGTATCGGCAACATAAGGCCTAAGCTCTTCGGCGTATTCCAAGTATTCCTTCTTGACGGTTTCAAAGTCAAAGCCCTGAGTTTTGTATACCGCCTGTAACAGGTTATTTTTCGCCTTTAACTGATGTTCCAGCTTAATGCTGAATTCTTCAGCGTCCATAAGATCGACCATTCTAATGCCGCTGCGAGCGTTTTTATCCATATAACAAGGGCCAATCCCCCGCTTAGTTGTTCCAATCTTATATTCGCCGCGAGCGACCTCTTCAACTTCATCTAAGAGGCGGTGGTAAGGCATGATGACATGCGCACGGTTTGAGATCTTAAGGCCAGAGGTATCAATCCCCTTATCCTTCATTGCTCTGATTTCTTTGAGCATTACTCCCGGATCAATAACTACGCCGTTGCCAACAACGCAAGTTTTTCCTTTATACAAAATACCGGAAGGCAACAAGTGCAACTTAAACTCTTGTCCGTTTACGATTACCGTATGTCCGGCATTGTTTCCACCCTGATACCTTACGACAACATCGGCGTTTTCCGCCAAATTGTCAACAATTTTTCCTTTACCTTCATCGCCCCATTGAGTACCAACAACAACTATTGCTGACAAACTCCTCACCCTTCCCTACAGGCCAAAACGGGCCATAATTGTATCAACATGCCGCAGAAGAGGCGCAGCATTAAAGCATTTCTCTATTTCTTCCGGTGTCAGATACTTCTTTATATCCGCATCTTTGATAACGTTGGTTTTAAAGTCAGCGCCCTCCAACCAACGCGCCATGGCATTTCGCTGCACCCAGCGATAAGCATCTTCGCGCACCACGCCTTTGTCTACAAGCGCTAATAACACGCGTTGGCTGAAGATCAGTCCGCCGGTTTTGTTCATATTAGCCTGCATAGCATCAGGATACACCAACAGTTTATCAATAACATCGGTTACCAGCCTAAGCATATAATCGACTAGAATAGTGCTATCAGGTAAAATCACACGTTCTACTGACGAGTGGGAAATATCCCGTTCATGCCATAATGCCACATCTTCAAGCGCAGCTTGTGCATTGCCACGCACTACTCTGGCAAGGCCGCTAATCCGTTCACAGGTAATAGGATTACGCTTATGAGGCATCGCCGACGAACCCTTTTGCCCCGGATGGAAATACTCTTCCGCTTCCCTGATATCCGTCCGCTGCAAATTGCGAATCTCTGTAGCAAATTTATCCAACGAACTAGCGACAACAGCAAGCGTTGTCAGAAGCTCCGCATGACGGTCACGCTGAATTACCTGAGTAGCTAGTTTAGCGGCTTTAATTCCCATCTTTTCGCAAACATAGGCCTCAACTTTAGGATCGATATTAGCGTAAGTTCCTACCGCTCCGGACAGCTTTCCTATCGACACAGCTTCACGGGCCCGGCGCACACGTTCAAGATTGCGTTCAGTTTCATCAAGCCATAATGCGAATTTCAATCCCAAAGTAATCGGTTCGGCATGAATACCGTGGGTTCTGCCAATCATAACCGTATACTTATGTTCCCCTGCCCGGCGGCGAAGAACAACGGCCAGTTTTTCCAGGTCGGCAATAATAATATCAACCGCCTGTTTCATCATTGCACCAAGTGCCGTATCTTTCACATCGCTCGAAGTCAGTCCCATGTGAATATACTTGGCCTCTTCACCAACATTCTCGGCAACAGCCTGGAGAAAAGCCAAAATATCGTGGCGGGTTTCCCGCTCGATTTCCCGAATGCGGTCCACCGAAAACTTGGCCCGTTCGCGGATTACCGGCACCACTGCCGCAGGAATCTGCCCTAATTGCGCCATAATCTCACAGGCATATATTTCAATATCCAGCATGGTTTGAAATTCATTTTCGTCTGTCCAGATTTTGCCCATTTCCGGGTTAGTGTATCGTTTGATCACAAAACTCTCTCCTTTTCATAACTCACTTCGGTCAAAACTTGAGCGCCAATCCCTTTTTTAAATATGTAACACAAGATTCTAGATTATATTAGTTTTTCCCTTCGGACAAAAATAACCCAAAATAGGCGCATAACCACGCCATTATTTGAGTTATTTGCGCGATAGTTATCCGCTTTTTCCCTTGATCATCATAGCACTACGTTCAAAGAAGTGTCAAGGAAATTTCGAATAATAAATAGCTATTCCGCAAAAACGTTCGATAAATGAGACTAAAATTATTACCCACAACCTAAGATTAAGAAGAGCTGACCAGCCTATAAAGCAGTCAGCTCTCCTCTTAACCCGGTTCGGCCATCTGAGTATAATTGCGAAATTTGGTGTATTCTTTCTGGAAGTGCAAAAGTACTGTATCTACCGGTCCGTTACGGTGCTTAGCAATTATAATCTCAGTAAGATTTTTCTGCTCAGTATCCGGATTATAATAATCATCGCGATACAAAAAGGCTACTATGTCAGCATCTTGTTCCAGTGAACCAGACTCTCTTAAATCGCTGAGCATCGGTTTTTTTGACTGGCGGGACTCAACGCCGCGACTAAGCTGAGATAAAGCAACCACCGGAACATGAAGTTCCCGCGCCAACGACTTTAGAGATCGTGATATATCAGAAATCTCCTGTTGGCGATTTTCGCCGCGACCACTGAATCCACTGCCCTGCATCAACTGCAAGTAGTCGATAACAACCAGTTTCAAACCGTGTTCGGTCTTAAGCCTACGGCATTTAGCCCTCATTTCCGCCACCGTAATTCCGGCAGTGTCGTCGATATAGACCGGCGCGGTTGACAGACGTTCAGCCGCTACCACCAGTCGTTTCCAATCATCGTCTTTGAGATCACCAATTCTAAGTCGCTGGGCATCAATTGGCGCTTCAGAACAAAGCATCCTTTGTACCAATTGCTCTTTTGACATTTCCAGACTAAAAAAAGCTACCGGCACTTTGTCCTTCACTGCACAATTTTGGGCAATGTTAAGTACAAAAGCCGTTTTACCCATACTAGGCCGGGCGGCAATTAAAATCAGATCCGACGGCTGCAAGCCAGCCGTCAGCTTGTCCAGATCCTTAAAACCGGTAGATAAACCGGTAATACCGCCCTTCGTAGCATAAAGCTGCTCTATCCGGCCAAAAGCATCAAGAATAATACTTTTTACCGGCGTAAAATCCCCGGTTATCTTGCGCCCGGATACTTCCAAGATCATTTTCTCAGCCTGATCCAGGATACTGACTACCTCATCATTAGCCTCATAACCAAGTCCGGCAATCTGAGTCGCCGCATTAATAAGCTGCCTCAAGAGAGCCTTTTCCTCGATTATTTTAGCATGATACATAACATTAGCTGCCGTTGGCACACTGTTAGCCAAAGAAGTAATATACGAAATACCGCCGACAGCCTCCAAACGGTCCTCCCGGCGCAGGTACTCAGTAACAGTAATAAGGTCTACCGCCTCGTTTTTGTCCGATAAACTGAGCATAGCTTGATAAACTAGGCGGTGAGCCTCACGATAAAAATCCTCGGGCCTGAGAAGCTCGGCAACTTTAACAATTGCCTCACGTTCTATAAGCATCGCCCCTAGAACTGACTGCTCTGCTTCCACGTTCTGGGGCGGCATTCTGTCTAACAAGGAAAATCCTCTCCTTTATGCAATCGCCTCGTCCAGCTTAGTAAACAAAATAGCTAACGCCTCATCAGCTGTTTCTACTGGACAAACGGCAAGCCCCAAATGTCCCTGGGGAATATCTTTGTCATTCTCTTTGGGAATAATAATCGTGCTTATACCAGCCTGCTTTGCTCCATAAGCTTTTTCGAATACGCCACCGACAGCCTTAACTTTCCCTTGTATCGAAACCTCGCCGGTAACAGCAACGTCCTGGCGAATCGCCTTTTTAGTTATAGCCGAAATAATCGCGGCTAAGATGGCTGTACCTGCCGATGGTCCGTCAATTCGTCCGCCACCGATAACATTAACATGAAGATCATAATTCGCCAAATCTTCACCCGTAATCTTCCGCACCACTGCCGCGGCGTTAAATACCGAGTCCTTGGCCATACTGCCGGCAGTATCATTAAACCTGATGCTGCCTTTTCCTTTCTCCGCCGGAAAAGCAACAGCTTCTATTTCAAGCACCGACCCCAAATAACCGGCAACCCCAAGACCAAAAATTTTGCCGACTTCTCCGGTAGCCGAAGCCTTGCGGCTAACATACGGTGATAACCGACTAACCTGAACTACCCGATAAATATCATCAACAGCAATGGTTACCTTGACCCCTTCAACATTTTCACTCCGATAGAGTGCCAGCCCATAAGCATCAGCCAATATATTGATGGCCTTACGGCCTTCAATAGTATACTCACTGATTAGCCGCGGCACATCAGGATCGATATCTACTTCCAGTTTACGAGCGGCGTTATAGATTATTTCCTCAATATGCTTAGGAGTTAACGGCTCAAAATATATTTCCGCGCACCGCGACCTTATCGCCGGAGTTAAATCCTGAGCGTCTCTGGTCGTAGCGCCGATTAAAATAAAATCGGCTGGCGCTCCATCCTCAAATAGCTTCTTAATATATTTCGGCACATTAGGATCACTGGGATCGTAATAGGCCGAATCAAAAAATACCCGCTTGTCTTCTAATACCTTAAGAAGCTTATTCTGCAACATCGGGTCCATTTCACCGATTTCATCAATAAACAGGATACCGCCGTGGGCATCAGTAGCCATCCCTGGCTTTGGTTCAGGCACCCCGGTATCAGCTAAATCGCGGCGAGCTCCCTGATAAATCGGATCATGCACCGACCCTAATAGTGGATTCGTCATATCCCTCGGGTCCCACCGCAAAGTTGTTCCGTCCGCTTCAATAAAGGCAGCGTCTTGGGCAAACGGAGTATACTTTAATTTTTTGGCCTCTTCTAAAACCAGTCTGGCGGCAGTCGTCTTGCCCACTCCAGGCGGACCATACAAAATCAGGTGCTGGGGATAAGGCGAAGCCAATTTTGCCTTAAGCGCCTCGACAGCCCGCTCCTGCCCCACAATTTCATCAAGCATTGCCGGCCGTAAAAGAGTCATTGCTGATTTGGTAAGTTTACTCTGCTCAAGTTTTTCCAGCATTGCATATTTTTTTAGGGTTTGCGGCGTTTCAACACATTCTTCTTCTTTGAGAACTTGCATTTTTATTTCCCGGACATACTCCTGATGACGCTCGTCCATTTTTTCAGCAATCTTTTTCTCAATCTTCTCTTCAACCGCACGGCGAGCTAGAATGTCAGCTATTTCCTCTTCGACTTCATCCAATATCCCCGGTATCTCGTCATAAGAAGGCAACTTTTTGACCGTTGGATCTTCAAAAACCAGCTTCTGAAGAGCCAGCACCCGCTCCGGCAAGCTTTCTGACCGCAAAAGCTCAATAGCATCAAGCTTGCCGGCTCTGAGCACAACTTTCTCGGTCCCAACAAGCCCCGAATACAAGCCAAACAGCGAAGCCACACGACGCTTTAACTGATCATCTGCCGCATCCCTTATTGCAAGCTGTTTGGGAAGAATCTTATTGAAAAATTTTCTCATATTAGACCCTTTCTATGCCTTTCCTATTACCTTTACTTGAATTTGGGCCGTTATCTCTGGATGCAATTTTACAGTAACCGGATAAGTACCTAGCGCTTTAATTGCTTCAGGCAAATCAACTTTTCGCTTATCCAGTTCCACCCCATGCTCAGCTTTAAGCGCATCAGCAATATCCTTGCTGTTTACTGACCCAAACAACTTACCGCCCTCACCGGTCTTGACTGCTACCGTCACTGATAATTTTCCAATTTGGGCTGCATATACTTTGGCTTCATCTAAAAGCCGTTTGGCCTTTCGAACCTCAGCCTCTTGATGCTGCTTCGCAGCGTTTACATTGGTAGACGTACCCATAATCGCTAGTTTTTGCGGTAATAAGTAATTGCGGGCATACCCTTCGGAGACCTCTATAACATCGCCCTTTTTTCCTAGTTTCTTAATCTCTTGCTGCAGAATTACCTTCATAATTCTCACTCTCCTTTATATACTTGGTGACAAGTTCAACCACTTGCTTTTTTACATGCTCTAAGCTGGAATCTTTTACCTGAGCTCCAGCCATGGTTTGATGCCCGCCACCACCAAGCTCCTCCATAATTACCTGAACGTTAATATCACCCTGAGATCTGGCACTGATCGCTACCCCGTCTTCTACGCTAAACAGTACAACGCTCATGCGCACCCCCTCGATATTAAGCAACATATCTGCTGCCTGAGCAGCCGCAATCTGAGCGTCTTTTACAAGATTAGAGTAGGCAGCAATAACTGCGCCTCCTGGCAACATCTCGGTATTATTTATAATTTCGGCCCTGTGTTTAAGCGTATCAAGGTCAATCCGGAAAAGTTCCCGCACTAATTGGGGGTCTGCACCGGCCCGCCGAAGCTGTGACGCAGCTTCAAAAGTTCGTACTCCGGTTTGCACCGCAAAGCTTTTCGTATCAACCACAATTCCCGCATATAACGTCGAAGCCTCAAGCCTGGTAAGCTCCAGCTTTTCGTCAAAGTACGGCAATAGCTCGGTAATTAGTTCACTGGTAGATGATGCTGACGGCTCCATATATATCAGCATCGGATTGGCAATAAAATCTTCCGCCCGGCGATGATGATCAATAACAATAATCTTTCCCGCCTTGTCTAGCAGCTCTGGTGCGGCTGTAATCCCAGGCCGGTGTGTATCAACGACGATTAACAGCGTATCAGCAGTAAGTAGTGAAACGGCCTCCTCCCCTGAAATAAAAAGATCCTTGTATTCCTCATACTCTTCAAGGAACTCTCCAATCCGGTCCACGGCACTACTAAGATAACTAACCACGACATGAGCATTCTTTCCCAGGCTGCGAGCCATTTTCGAAGCTCCAAGTGCTGCGCCTAAACTGTCAAAATCCTCACTGGCATGCCCCATAATTAGCACAAGCTCAGTATCGGCAATAGTATCCCTGATAGCCTGAGCCACCACTCGGGCCTTTACGCGGGTGTTTTTCTCCACCGCCGAAGTCTTTCCACCATAAAACTGAACTTCGCTGCCAATATAGACTACCGCCTGGTCACCGCCCCGTCCCAGCGCCAAATCCAGTCCAGCCTGACCACGTTGCCCCATTACTGCTATTGATGGCTCATCGGCAGCAACCCCCATGCTCAGCGTCACCGGCAGGCGATTACTACCGAAAACCGTTCGCACCTTGTCCAAAATATCAAATTTATCAGCAAGTGCATTGTCTAAAGCAGCCCGGTCAAAGATAGCAATATAAGTATCTTCGGAATACTTTTTTATAACGCCTTTCAGCACGCCGACCCATTCGGTTATATAGCGATTCACCTTTGCCAATATAGCTGAACGCTGACTATCATCCAGGCCTTTTAGTACATCGCTGTAATTATCAATTTGAATGTACGCTAAAACCGGCATCGCTTCGCGATTTTCCGCCTGCGGCGACGCACAAAGAGTGACATCGTTCAAACATAATACCATTAGATTGTCTGGAAATTTACCTAGACCACAAAAGGGTTTATACCCCAGCTGAAAGTATCTGTTTGCTGCCATGAAATTCTTTAAACCATTCTTACCCCAAATCCGTCCAATATCAATTTGGGGCCAAACTTCCTGGACAGCGCTGCCAACCGCCAAAGATCCGCCTGACCAATCGGCAAACACCGCGTTGCACCAAAATATCTTTCCTGCATCATCAATCAGAGCAATAGCCATTGGCATGTTCTCCATAGCATGCAAAGAAGCTTGCTCCAAATTATCTGACATATAATTAAGGTATGATGTCAGTTGCCGCTGCTGTTCTGTATGACGCTCACGGCCATAAAGGAAAAGAACATAAAGTAATATTACCCCACTAATAGCCACATACTTATTGTAAAATACAATTACCATAAGTAATGCTGCTGCAACCACTAAATATATGCGAATATCAAACCATAAGGACGGCCCACGAAACATTACCGACCCTCCTCCTTATCACGGTAAGCGAGATGTTCGTAAACGCCGATAATCCAAGGCTATTTCAAACGCACCACCAAAGATTACTAAGTATTGGTATACAAGGTTAGTAAATATCAACAACAGTATAATACCTCGCATAAGTCTTGACAAATTGTATTTGTCGGCAAGGAAGTAAAATACCGCCAGGCCTTGAACAAAGGCAAACGCACCGCCAAACAATTTAAGATTCTCACCAATGATAGTAGCCATTTCAAAGTGCTGATATTTCCCCACATAACCAAGGATAAAGCCGAGAATAAACAAATACAGTATATAAGGAGGAAACACCCAATGCTTAAACGGCGGCAAAGCGGCCACCACACAGCCGGTCCTCTTCAATATCAGTCGCGCAATAACGAATGCTACATAAGCAATAAATACTGACCCAACCACCAGCGCCGCAGGAAAAACCATTCTCACCATTGCAATTATTGCGGTTAACGCTTGCTGCATTTGTCCCAGTTGCGCTTCATCAATTCCGATGCTGCGATAAAACCCAATTGCGAAAGAAAGCGACGTTTCCAGCATCGAAAAATAGCCCTGGATCAGGTCAACGCCCATCACAACCGCGGCCACACTGACTATTGCCGCGATTGCCGCTAAACAAGCAATCGCGCCCCCCGCCACAACGACTCCGGCACTCTTTTGGGCCCGGATAAAATAACCCATTACAATTCCAATAACCCCAAAACTCAAAACAAAGGGAGCCGTAGGAGGCCCAAGGATTACCGCGCCAAGCATTGCGGCAACAACGGAAGCTAAACAACTCCATTTCACACCATGGCGTATCCCTGCCAACATAAACGGCACAGGAAGTGCAAAACCAGTAAAAGATCCCACAATAGGAACATATATAGTTATAATAGTAAATATTATCGCAACAGCTGACATTATCCCTGCTTCAACAACAGGCCCACTCTTATTATAAATCATGTTCACCTCTTACTACGAAAATATCGGCCAAGCTCACTATAATCGCCAAACCACTTCTCTGCTTCGCGCCCCTCTTTACTGCCATCACTAAGCTGATCGGTAATCGCATTATCAAGCGCAGAGAAATCAAAGCCAAGCCTTTTGCCTAAAATGTAGCAAGCTATTACTACCGATGCCAGTCCCGTACTTATGGCCTTTTCACTGTTATCAGCCACGGCCTGAAACAATTTGCCAACACTAAGTACCAGTTCCGCTTTAAGCCCTTCAATCAAACGTAGCTTTCGCAAAATGTCTGTTTCATGTGAAAGCAAAATTATCACTCCCCATTTGGTTAATATTCGCCGGCCATAGTACTAGTTTCCTGCGTCAAATATATATAGCTAAGAATAATAGTTATGTAGACAATGATCCTAATCTTACCTTTTAAAATCCTCCTTTCTACTTAACACAAGAGTATTATTCATAAATTGAGCTACTTAAAAAAGGTATTTTTAAAGAATCGGCGAATTAGCAAATTTGAAATTCTTTTGGGCAAAAATTTCGTCCTTTTTCTGACCCCATAAATTATGATTCTTCGGTCGGATAAGAACCATTGCTTGCGTCACCCCTGACTAACCTGACGTAAGCCTGACATTATAACATACATTCTTACTTAAGGAGAGAAAGATGGACGTAAAAACAATTAAGAAACTCAAACTCTATGGCTTTAACAACTTAACAAAAACTTTGAGTTTTAATATGTATGACATTTGCTATGCCAAAACCCCGCAACACCGTAATGAGTATATCCAATATATTGACGAAGAATATAACGCCGAGAGACTAACTGCCATTCTAACCGAAGTGGCAAATATGATTGGTGCCAACATTCTCAATATCGCTAGGCAAGATTACGATCCCCAAGGGGCTAGTGTAACCATGCTTATCTCCGAAAGTAAGATCGGCACAGACCATCAAGGCAGCGCCACCCCTTCCGACCCTAAATCCGATGCCGTAGTCTGTCATCTGGACAAAAGCCACATCACGGTTCATACCTACCCTGAGAGCCATCCTGACCAAGGGATAAGTACTTTCCGGGCTGACATTGATGTCTCTACCTGTGGTGAAATATCACCGCTTAAGGCTCTTAATTACCTTATCAACAGTTTTAACCCGGATATTGTCAATATCGATTACCGGGTCAGAGGGTTTACCAGAGATGTTAACGGTAAAAAGTTTTTCATTGATCATAAAATCAATTCCATTCAAAACTACATTAGCAAAGATACCCGTGATCTTTATCAAATGATTGATGTTAACGTCTACCAAGAATATATTTTTCATACCAAAATGCTGCTTAAAGAATTCGATCTTGATAACTACTTGTTTGGCACCGCCAAAAAAGAGCTTTTGCCAGGCGAGAAGAAAAAAATTAAACAAGATCTAAAAAAAGAAATGGCGGAAATTTTCTACGGAAGAAATATTCCCAAAGTCTAAAAAATAAGTGGGCTGTCGCAATGACAGCCCACTTATTTTCAATTGTCCGCTAAACAACGGCGCAATTAGTTTTTACTCAAACAAAACTGTAGATAGATACCGTTCGCCAGTATCAGGCAAAAGCACAACAATATTTTTACCGGCATTCTCAGCTCGCTCAGCCAGTACCGACGCAGCGTACACTGCCGCACCACTAGATATCCCTACCAAAAGGCCTTCCGTTTTAGCCAGTTCCCGCGCCGCCCCAAAGGCATCTTCAGTACTAACCGGAATAATCTCATCAAGAATCTTTACATTCAGCACCTCCGGTACAAACCCAGCTCCAATACCCTGGATTTTGTGCGGACCAGGATTGCCGCCTGATAACACCGGCGAATCAGCCGGCTCTACCGCAACAACTTTAAGCTCAGCCTTACGGGCCTTAAGTACTTCACCCACACCGGTTATCGTGCCGCCTGTTCCTACCCCGCCGACAAAAATGTCTACCTGCCCATCTGTGTCAGCCCAGATCTCTTCCGCAGTTGTTTTACGGTGAATCTCCGGATTCGCCGGATTTTTAAACTGCTGCGGAATATAAGCTTTTGGTGTCTCAGCCGCAAGATCCTCCGCCTTTTTAATCGCGCCTTTCATTCCTTCTGCACCCGGCGTCAACACAAGTTCTGCCCCAAGCGCCTTTAAAAGATTACGCCGTTCGATGCTCATCGTTTCCGGCATCGTCAATATCAGCCGATAACCTTTAGCCGCCGCAACAAAAGCCAGACCAACCCCAGTATTGCCGCTGGTGGGTTCGATAATAACCGAACCTTGACTAATTAGGCCTTTTTCCTCCGCATCCTTGATCATTGCATAACCGATTCTGTCCTTAACACTGCCTAATGGATTAAAATACTCCAACTTAGCCAGTAACTTAGCTTTCAGCTTTTTGCTGCCGCCATAATTATTAAGTGCCAGCAGCGGAGTATTACCAATAAGATCCGTTAAATTCTGAGCAATCCTTGTCATTATCATCATCCTCCTAAAATTGATATTCTTGGCATATATTTATCTTCCTTCAGCGGAAAAATCAAAGCGGCTGTACTATAAAGAAAAGGCTAAGAAACACCTTGCAGGTGTTAACCTTAGCCTTCAGCTTTCTGATCAGCGCAATATCAAATCTTTTGTTTAGTATATCCCTCTAGCATACTCTTGTCAAGTTACTATTCCACTTTTCTTTCACTTGACTACCCGTTAAACTCCCATTCTAACGCCGCATCCATTTTACCCTTTTCGGCAAACGCTTTAGCAGCCCTCAGCACTTTCGCTAATTCAATACAAGTATATTCCGCAAAAACTTCCACTTGTCCCCCGGTAGCAAGCTGTACAGTACCGGCTTTTGATTTAGCGGCGTCAATCAAAGTATAAAACGATTCATTATCATCAATGGTTACAAAGACATTATACAACCCATCATTACCGCCGCCAATACACATTGACCCTTCATCGCCGTCACCAATAACAACCTGGGTTCTTACCTTACCATCCAAGGCCCTTATCGCACTTTCAATTTGCCGCCACGTGGGATTATCCACATCCTGCCCCTTATCAGTTTTCTTCTCCCATTTATCAGAGTACATTACTTCCACAAACATTATATCCCTCCATTACCTTTTACCCCGACTGAGTACCGTTCTTCTGCCCAATAATATCTTGGAGTGTAACATTCGGATGAGTATAGTGTGTCTTGTCATCAGGCGTCAGCCTGCCAAGTGTTAGCGCTCGCACCGGACACCAATGGGCACAGGCAAAACAATTCTCGCAGTTTTCACCAAATACATACTTACTCCCATCCTTTTGAATATTGTTAGCAGGACATACTCTTTCACAATTGCCACATTTTATACATTTAGCGGTATCAATTGTTTTGGCATCAACCTTATAACCAAACCGCAGCGCAAATGCTAAAAGCCGCTTCAAAAATACATACCAAAACTTATTTTTCAAATCTGCGCTATTATTTGTTCGGTCTGCAACAGCTATACAAATTTTATCTGCTTCTGCCGCTTCGTTAGCAAGCATTTGCTGTTTTTTTTGCGCCGCAGTAGGTAACACAATACTATTGTCAGGCAAAAATATTACAGTACCATAGGCTAATGTTTGCCCCTGCTCAGCAAGAATCTCCTTCGTAATATGCAGCACATTTCCGGGGGCTCCGCCACAAGTAACAATCACAAAAATGTAACTATTTTTAGCAAACCTAGCGGTACGTAAAAAATCTTTCACCAGTTTAGGTATATCCATGCAATAAACCGGCATTACAATACCAATAACTTCATCATCAATAGCCCTCTTTTCCTTCATATAATCTACAATCGACGCAAGATTTGCATTTAATTTCCCGGCAATAGTTCGCGCTATACTCAAAGAATTTCCGGTGCCGGTAAAATAATATATTGTTCCCATCGCCTTTCCTCCCCACAATTTTATCTACCAAATAATATGTTCAATCACTGCTTCATTATTACAATTCGATAACCATCGAACTAATTTTAACTAAATAGTACCCAATTTGTCAACAACTACTTGTAGCTCTTCCTTATCAACTTACCCCATTAGTGCTTCGAGTTCTACCAAAATAAAAGAACACGGTCCAAAAACCGTGTTCTTTTACTAAACTTTCCTAACGCCTGCCTCAAGCGGATATTGTTTTTTCCTTATCCCGCCGAGAATGGAATTTTGCCGCAAGCTTCTCAATAACGACAAACAATACCGGAATCAAAAATATTCCCAGTGCAGTAGCCATAAACATACCGCCCACCACGGCATTGCCCATCGTCATCCTGGCTGCAGCGCCCGCACCTGTCGCCATCGCCAGCGGTATGCAACCAATAATAAAGGCCAGCGACGTCATCAAAATAGGCCGCAGACGAATCCTGGCTGCTTCGATAGCAGCCTTCATCGGGTCCATCCCTTTATCAACCCTGATCTTGGCAAACTCGACAATCAGAATGGCATTTTTTGCTGCCAAACCAATCAGCATAATTAACCCGATCTGCATATAAATACTATTTTCCAAGTTCCGCACATACTGGAACAAAAACGCGCCGAAAAACCCGGTTGGAACAGCAAATAGTACGGCAAAAGGAACGGTCCAGCTCTCATAAAGAGCTGCCAGACATAAAAACACGAATATCAATGCCAGCCCAAAGAGCAACGGTGCCCTGCCGCTCGAGATCTTCTCTTCGCGGCTCTGTCCTGACCATTCATAGCTAAACCCGCTTGGCAGCATCTCTTTAGCAACTTCCTCCAGCGCTGTCATAGCCTGCCCGGAGCTGTAGCCGTTCGCCGGACTGCCATTAATCTGAATCGATTGTGAGCCATTATACCGTGATATCGTTGATGGCGAATTAGTTGATTCCGCCTTTAAAAGGGTGCTCAGAGGCACCATCGTACCTGATGAACTCTTCACATACAAAAGTCTAGTGGCCTCAACATCGCTGCGGAAGGCTGGATCGGCCTGCATAATAACCTTATAAGTTTTGCCAAAAAGGTTAAAATCATTAACCTGCGACCCGCCAAGAAAAGCCTGGATCGTGCTAAACACATCACTAACAGAAACCCCCAGCTTTTGCGCCTTTTCCCGGTCGATCTTGAATTTATATCCAGGGGTATTACTTTGGAACCCTGATCTAATCATACCAATTTCCGGTCGTTTCTGGGCAGCTGCAATAAACTCATTTGACACCCGTTCCATTTCTTCAACCGAAAGGCCGCCCCGGTTTTCCAGCATCATCGAAAACCCGCCAACCATGCCAATACCAGGCAATGCCGGCGGCTGGAAAGCAAATACCGATGCTTCCGGCGTTTTAGCGCCTTTCATCATAATGGACAGGGCCTGCATCTTAGCCGCCTCCATCGGATCTTTTCTTTCATCCCATGGTTTCAGAGACACAAAAGATGCCCCGGCACTTTGCTTCTGTCCCATACCCATAAGGTCAAACCCGGTAATCGCCATCGTTCCCTCAACCCCGGGCTGAGTACGAATATCGGCCGCAAATTTATTTACCACAGCCTTGGTACGATTCATACTAGAACCTTCCGGCAAATTAATTGCGGTAATAACAAACCCCTGATCTTCATCCGGTACAAAAGAACTTGGTACATTCTTGTACAGAACCCCTGCCAGGATTATCAAAACCACCAGCATCGTCACTACCATGCCAGAACGGGGAATAATTCGTGCCAAACTGCCTGCGTAACGTTCTATTGTCCGCTCAAACCAAATATTAAACTTGCCAAACATCTTTCCAATCAAACCCTGGTAGGCATCAGGATTATACGGCTTTAAAAGCAGAGCGCAAAGTGCCGGCGTAAGCGACAGCGCTACAACTGCCGATATCCCCATCGACACAGCGATGGTCAAGGCAAACTGACGGTATAACACGCCCATCGTCCCCCCGAAAAAAGCCACCGGAATAAACACTGACGCCAGAACAAAGGCAATAGCGACAACCGGTCCGGATACTTCACTCATCGCTCGCTTTGTTGCATCAGCCGGGCTAAGACCGGAGTAGCGCATATGATGCTCAACCGCCTCAATAACAACAATAGCATCATCAACAACAAGGCCAATGGCCAGCACCATTGCAAATAAAGTCAAAGTATTAATAGTAAATCCAAGCACCAGAAAGGCCGCAAAAGTTCCTAAGAGCGATACCGGTACCGCCAACATCGGAATAAGTGTCGCCCGTCCGCTCTGCAAAAAGATGAACACCACCAGAATTACAAGAACAAGCGCTTCGGCCAGCGTTTTGCACACTTCATACAAAGACTCCCGGACGAATCTGGTATTATCTACCGCAATATTGCATTCCAGATCCGGAGGGAACCGCTTGCTTGCTTCGGCAATAGTTTGACGGACATTGGCCACCGTCTCCAGCGCGTTGGCGTCACTACTGAGCTGAATAGCAAAACCTGCTTGCGGATGACCGTTAGCCTCGCCGCTAAACGAGTAGTCTTTATCGCCAAGCTCTACCCGGGCAACGTCTTTTAACCGAATAAACGAACCATCGGAATTAGTTTTGACCACAATATTTTCAAACTCGGTTGCACTTTCTAACCGCCCCTTAATCGTAGCGGTATATTGGTACTCCTGGTTCGGCATTGCCGGAGATTTTCCAATCCCACCGGCCGGAGCTTGCTGGTTCTGGGCCGTAATAGCGCTTGATACGTCGCTTGTTGTTATACCCAGCTGGGCCATCTTATCAGGTTTCAGCCAGATTCGCATGGCATAGTCGGCCCCAAATTCCATCACATTGCCGACACCCTTAATTCGCTTCAGATTCTCGATAAGGTAATTACTGGCGTAGTTTTTCATAAACGAAGCATCATAACTGCCATTAGGTGATACCAAATTAAATATAACCGCCATATCAGTGGCCGATTTCGTCGCCGTAACCCCATATGACTGCACACTATCCGGCAGTGATGCCGTAGCCTGCGATATACGGTTCTGGGTTTGAACCGCAGCCATATCAGCATCTTTGCCTGTCTCAAACTGAACGGTAAGCATATATGAACCGCTGTCCGAACTTGATGAAGACATGGAAACCATACCTTCTGCCCCGTTTACCTGCTCCTCTATTACCTCCGCAACCGTTTTCTCAACAACATCGGCGTTCGCTCCCTGATAACTGGTGCTGACCCTAATCTGGGGCGGGCTAATTTGTGGATACTGGGCCACCGCCAGATTAAAAACTGCAATTAACCCAGCCAAGGTTATTAGGACCGATAGCACGATGGCGAAAATAGGTCTATTGATAAAAAAGTTAGCCATATCATCGCCCCCTAGTTCTTCGCCTGATCCGTTAAGTCATCCAGTCCAATCATGTTAACCTTTAGCTGCATACCAGGCTGGGCTTTGGCATAGCCGTCCACCACAACCACCTCGTTTGCGGCAAGACCTTCTTCAACAACCCACAGATTGCCAACGCGGGGTCCCATCTTCACCGCTCGTGTCTCAGCTTTATCACCATCGGCGACAACTGTGACAAAAGTTTTTCCCAATAGTTGCTGCACTGCTCGCTGCGGGACTAAGATTGCCCCTTGCATTATTTCACCTTGGGCAACTATTCTGGCAAACATTCCCGGCAACAGGAGCTGATTAGGATTATCAAATGCCGCCTTAATTGTTATACTGCCGGTATCGGTGCCCAACCCTCGGTCAAGCTGTTCAATATGGCCGATTAATGGATACTCTGATCCATCACTAAGTAATAGCTTCAGGTTATTGCCCCACGAATTCGGCAAAGCGCCTCCTCCAAGCTGGGCAAGATGTAAATACTCGGTCTCACTCATACTAAACTGGACATACACCGGCCCAACCGACGATATAGTTGCCAATACCGTTGATCCGGTCCCGGCATAACTTCCTGGTCTTAGTACATTTACGCCAATCCGTCCATCAAAGGGTGCCGTTATCAGGGTATTATTTACATTGTCTGCTGCCTGCAGCACCTGCGCCTTATAAGCTTCTACCGCCGCGGCATTCTGCGCTTCAGTAGCCATAGCATTATCCAGCGTCTGCTGCGAAATCGCCTGCTGTGAAGCCAACGTTCTATAGCGGTTGGTTTCAAGATGGGCATTGCTTAATACTGCTTGGGCCTGCGCCAATTGTGCTTGCGTATTAAGGAGTGCAGCATCATATTGGCTGCGATCAATTTGAAATAACGGTTGACCCTGGCTGACAGCATCCCCGCCTTTCACCATTGCCGCAACAATATTGCCGCTTACCCGCGAATAAATTTGAACTTCATTTTTGGCCTGCACCTGCCCCACATATTCATAAGTACGTGGCGTATCCCTCACAATTACCGGCATCGCTTTTACTTCGATCGCCTGCGGCCCCTGCATTGCCTGCTGCGAACCACACCCTGCGAGCGCGAGGACAATTAGTATAAAACTAATTCCAACGATTTTTCTTTTCAAAAGCATGACCCTCCTAAAACTTAGTACCAACCTTTATCTCGTAATACTCGAACTAAGCTCGTTCTAAGCGTTCGGTCAGGGCAATAGCCTCTTTCGAACGCAAGACTCACTTATATAAAATCCAGCCTCATTAGACCAATAACGGCTACTAATAAATATATTTGTCCAAAAATAACTAATGCCTGATTTTTCACTCAAAATAAACGAGACTGCCCGGTCACTAATTGTTTTTTATTCTATTTCCCTCTTACAAATCCTGCCTACTCGTCGTAAAATCAAAAAAAACAACAATTTTTACAGCCAAACGGCGGCGGGGACTAAACCGTCCGCACGCCGCCGTCTTTATAATACTCATCAAGTAATTTCTTTACATCTGGGTTTTCCAGGTATTCATCATATGTCATCTGTCGATCAACCAGTCCTCGAGGAGTAATCTCGATAATCCGGTTCGCAACCGTCTGAATAAACTGATGGTCATGGGATACAAACAAGAGCGTACCCTCGAACTGCGTCAGTCCATTATTCAGCGAAGTAATTGATTCTAAATCCAGATGATTGGTCGGCTCATCCAAAAGCAAGACATTCGCGCCGCTTAGCATCATCTTGGCCAGCATACACCGCACTTTTTCCCCGCCTGAAAGCACATTAGCCGCTTTCAGACTCTCCTCACCGCTAAACAGCATCCGCCCCAGAAACCCTCGGATAAAGGATTCCTCTTGGTCACGGGAAAACTGCCGCAGCCAGTCCACAAGCGACAAATCCACGCCTTCGAAGAATGCGGAATTATCCTTCGGAAAATACGCCTGAGTCGTTGTAACACCCCATTTGTATTCTCCGCTGTCAGCAGCCAATTCACCCATCAAAATTTCAAACAGTGTAGTCTTCGCCAACCCATCCGGGCCAACAAAGGCTATTTTATCGCCTTTGGACACCATTAAACTTACATCATTAAGCACTTTCTCGCCGTCAATTGTTTTAGAAATATTCTCCACCGTCAAAAGCTGGTTCCCAGCTTCCCGATCAGGCTTAAAAGCAATATACGGGTATTTACGCGATGACGGCTTTATATCCTCCAGCGTCAGTTTCTCCAACTGCTTTTTCCGGGATGTCGCCTGCTTTGATTTTGAAGCATTGGCGCTAAAGCGTTGAATAAAGCTTTGCAGCTCCTTGGCCTTCTCCTCGTTCTTCTTATTAGCATCTTTAGCTAATTGCAACGCTAACTGGCTTGATTCCAGCCAAAAATCATAGTTGCCAACATATAGCTGAATATTTTGGAAGTCAATATCAGCAATATGGGTGCACACTTTATTTAAGAAATGCCGGTCATGGGATACAACAATAACCGTATTAGGAAAATCATATAAGAAATTTTCCAGCCAGGATATTGACTCAATATCCAAATCATTTGTCGGTTCGTCTAAAAGTAAAATATCAGGATTGCCAAACAGAGCCTGCGCTAAAAGCACCCGCACCTTTTCTTTGCCACTCAGCGCGCTCATCTTTTGGTCATGCATTTCCACCGGTATACCCAGACCATTTAAAAGCCTGGCTGCTTCCGATTCCGCATCCCAGCCGTTGAGCTCGGCGAACTCGCACTCCAGCTCAGAAACTTTCATGCCGTCTTCATCCGAAAAATCAGGTTTAGCATAAAGAGCATCCTTTTGTTCCATAATCGAGTATAGCCTGGCATGCCCCATAATTACTGTTTTTAAAACATCAAACTCATCAAATTCATAGTGATTCTGTTTTAATACCGCTAAGCGCTCGCCTGGTGTAATAGCAACTTCCCCTGAAGTTTGTTCTACATCGCCTGACAGCACTTTCAAAAAGGTTGATTTACCGGTACCATTAGCACCGATTAAACCATAACAATTGCCGGGGGTAAATTTTATGCTAACATCTTTAAACAGTATTCTCTTGCCAAGTTGCAACGTAAGCTTACTTGTACTTATCATTTAAACTACCAGCCTTTATAAATTCTTATTCGAAGTCAAGATAGCGAAAAGACTCCGCGTCCGAATGCGGAGTCTTTAAACCAGTAATAATTACTCAGCCGTAAACGGCAAAAGCGCAATATTACGTGCCCGTTTGATCGATAAAGTCAGTTGCCGCTGATGTTTAGCACAGTTGCCGGAAATACGGCGCGGCAAAATCTTGCCACGTTCGGTCACATACCGCCGCAACTTGGGAAGATCTTTATAATCAATATCTTCTACCTTATCTACACAAAAGCTACAAACTTTCTTTTTGGGTTTTCTGCCTCGTTCGCGTTTCACAAAAACCCTCCTTCTTTATACCTTGGCTAGCCTAAGCTGCCAGTAATATTAAAATGGAATTTCTTCCTCCGGAAACACCTGGCCACCAAACGGCGTTGCGGTTTTATCGTCACCAGTCTGCTTGCGCTCCAAAAACTCCATGTTCTGAGCAATTATCTCGGCCACACGGCGTTTCTGGCCGTCATTCGCATCATAAGAGCGAATTTGAAGACGTCCTTCAATTAAAACACGCTGACCCTTCGTCAGGTTATTCCCGCAGATCTCAGCCAGTTTTTCCCATGCCACAATAGGAATAAAATCGGCTTCTTTTTGACCCTGGCCGGAAAAACGATTGACAGCAATGGTAAATGAAGCCACCGCCTTACCGCTTTGCGTATAGCGCACTTCCGGGTCCTGCGTCAAACGACCGACAAGTATTACCTTATTCATGGTTGATCCCTCCTGGCCTATTTCTCATCTTGCTTAATAACCATATGCCGCAAGATCTCGTCAGTAATCTTCATAACGCGGTCAAGCTCTTTTATAACATTAGGCTCAGCCGTGAAATAGATTATGAAGTAGACACCGTCAGCGAAGTCTTTAAGCTCGTATGCCAAGCGTCTTTTACCCCAACGGTCAATCTTGTCGATATTCCCGCCGTTGTTTTTTATGAGGTTCTCGAATTTGGCAAAAACCGCTTCGACTGCCTCTTCTTCCGCCGGCTTCACAATGAACATGACTTCATACTTATTCATGAAACCACCTCCTCCTTTGGACTAATCGGCCCCTTAATGGGGCAGGGAAGGTTCAAATCGTAATTTGACTCCCTATCTTTAACCCAATCATTATAACACTGTTTGTCAACAAAAAGCAATATACTGCTATGATATTCTGCAAGGTTTCTTTAGCCTACTAACTCATCACACATTAAACCGAAAATGCACTATATCCCCATTGCGCATAATATAGTCCTTGCCTTCAAGACGGACTAACCCTTTTTCCCTGGCGGCATTATAACTGCCGGCATTAATTAAATCCTCATACCCGACCGTCTCGGCTCTAATAAAGCCGCGTTCAATATCGCTGTGGATCTTTCCTGCCGCCTGGGGAGCCTTTGTGTCATTGCGAATAGTCCAAGCTCTAACCTCCTGTTCACCAGCCGTAAAAAAGGTCATAAGTCCCAGGAGAGTAAAACTAGCGCGAATAAGCCTGTCCAGCCCTGATTCGCTCATACCAAGCTCACGCAAAAACTCGGCGGCTTCGTCTTCTGAAAGTTCGGCAATTTCAGCCTCCATTTTCGCCGACACAGCAATAACCACAGCACCTTCCTTGGCTGCGTATTCTTTTACCACCGCCACATAAGGATTTGCTTCAGGGTTGGCTACCTCATCCTCACTGACATTAGCCACAAAAAGAACTGGCTTAAGGGTTAGCAAATTTAAATCCTTAAGGAGAAGTATTTCCTCATTCTGACTGACTGTCCGGCGGGCAGGTTCAGCAGTTTCCAACCCGGCTCGCACTTTCTCTAACAGCTCAATCTCGGTTTGAATTTTTTTATCGCCGCTTTTTAATAGCTTACGGCTACGGTCGAGACGCTTATCCACCGTCTCGATGTCAGCTAGGCACAACTCAGTATTAACAATCTCAATATCCCTAAGCGGATCTAAGCTTCCCTCAACATGGGTAATATCGCCTGCTTCAAAACAACGCACAACCTGAGCAACAGCATCTACTTCCCGGATATGCGCCAAAAACTTATTCCCCAGACCTTCACCTTGCGCCGCCCCTTTAACCAATCCGGCAATATCAACAAACCGCATTGCTGCAGGTATAGTCTTTTTGGGATTATATAGATCTGTCAGCTTTGCAAGCCGCGCATCAGGAACATCGACAACGCCAACATTCGGTTCAATGGTGCAAAATGGATAATTAGCCGCTTCAGCTCCGGCCTTGGTTATTGCATTAAACAAGGTACTTTTTCCTACATTCGGTAAGCCGACAATTCCTACTTCAAGATTGGTACTCATCTTTTTTCCACCTTACTGCAGTATTTAATTCATTTTTTTCAGACTGCGGATTGCACAGTTTTCCTGACACTCAGGACAAGTTTTTACAGCCATTTCGTAGAGTTTCTTATACTTATCCAGTTCGGCCTTCAAAGTTACTATCTCTGTTGAAACAAGCGCTTTGTACTTATCGCGTTCTTTCGACACACAACCATAACACGGTTTTTCAATAGTGTACTTCCCACATACCGGACAGTTGTCCAACACGTTTATCACCCCTTAACCATTACTTGTCAACTATCTTGGGAACAATCATTTTAACCGCTTTTTCAAACTTCGGCCTGGGCAGCATTACCCGCCGGCCACACCCCAGGCATTTAATTCCAAAGTCCATCCCGGTGCGGGTAATTTCCCATCTGTCGCTCCCGCAGGGATGAGTTTTTTTCATTTTTACCACATCGCCAACTTCATATCGAATAACCACGCTGTCCTCCTATTGGTTTCGTATGCTTTCCAGACCGCGAGGCGCCGGAACCTTAGCTTCAGCAAATAGAGTCTTTATTTTATGTCGGTAAGCAGTTTCCACTTTTACCTGTTCAAGCGGCACCGTCTTAGCCACAACCTGCAACATAATCTCGCTTGGCGTAAAGTTTACTATACCTACAACCTTTGGCTTATCCAATACCTCAGACATACTATCAGCGATTTGGTCACAAGCCAATTCTAACAGTTCCAAAACCGTATCAATATCTGCCTCATATGCCACCGGGATATTAATAACGGCCTGCATATGGCCTCTAGTATAGTTACTGATTCGGGAGATCGCCCCATTAGGAATAATATGCAGTACACCGTTACTATCCCTTAGTCTCGTGGTGCGGAACCCAACATCCTCCACCATACCGGCCATATCGCCAATAACAATATAGTCTCCTACAGAATATTGGTCTTCAAAGATAATGTAAAAGCCGGAAATCATGTCTTTTACCAGACCTTGGGCCCCAACGCCGAGCGCCAAGCCGATAATGCCTGCTCCGGCGACAATTGAGGTTGTGTCAATACTGAATTCCTGCAGGATAATAATTGCAAATATAAAGTACAATGCATAATTAAGAATCTGCTTAATTAACGCGCTAAGGGTATGGGCCCGTTTTTCTTCAAGCGGAAACTTTCCGGCCCCCACCCTGGCTGAAAAAAAGCGTTCAGCCACTACATCCAATCCGCGTATGAAAATGGCAGCCAGTACTAATATAACAATAAGCCGTACCAGTTTAGTGCCAATATATATTAATGTCCCGGCGGTATACAACTCCCCCATTAATCATCCACCTCCCCTTCGGCAGACAGTATCCCGCTCTTATTCCATAGTTATACTTTGCCGCTTAAAAATCCTTTTTATCGGCCCCATTAACCACCAGAAGCAGCCAGCATATAATATATGGCAATAATTTACGAACGGGGCGATTATTAATGGCAAACCTATCTCAGAGTACCTCCCAAAGTAGCTTTAAGACAATTATCGATACTCTCCTGGCTGACATTAACGCCGTAGTTCCCAATTTTTCCTCGCTGGTAAGCTCATATCGTTTATTAGTTGGTAGTGCCGAAGAAATTAATCGTACTCCCGGGGTCTCACCTGACGTTGTAGCACGATCAATTGAGCGTTTCGACCGAACCGGGGTACTTATTGACATAATTATTGACCTGTTGTGTTGTAAAGTAGCATTTGTCAGTGACCTTTTGTCTGTCACCGGAGGCCCTGTTGACCTAATTCGGCTGCTCACTAACCGGGTTGATGTCGCTGAATCGCCGCATCAGGTAGCTGAAGAAGTTTTGCTGCTCGAAGTACTTCGCCGCGCCGAATCCTGCCTGCGTGGCAATGGCTCATCCGGCCCGCCGCCCTGCACCCCGCCTGGTCCTCCGCCCTATACCTTTGCTACCTCATCCTATCAACCGCCAACTAATCCAAACGATTATTTCCCTGAAGAGCCGCTGCCGGAATGCTTTCAACCAATTGACCAAAAACCCACTCGCCATATTGATAGAGCCGCCGATTCCTCCCTAAGCAAAACTTTAACTGAGCCTTCTGCGGGACTTAACCCCAAAAAAGCCCCGCCTCCTAATGCCCGTCCGCGCAAGTTACGTAAAGACTGAGGGCAGAACAAAGGTTCCGCCCCCTACTTATTCTCCTCAGACAACGGGCAAGCGCCAATATCAGCATAATACCCGCATGGTTCAATATGAATTGTTATGTCACACGGCGCTAATTCAGCCTCGATTTCCGCCTCGATCTGATCACAGACGGTATGAGCTTTGTCAATCGGCATATCTTTATACAAAATAAGATGGACGTCGATTAACCTGCGGCTTCCAGACCGCCTGGTACGCAATTGATGGAAATCAATACTTTCCGGGTGCGCACTCAAAATGCGGCGGATAATTGCTTCTTCTTCTTCCGGCAAACTTACGTCAGTAAGCTCATACAAACTCTTCTTGGTCATTGTGTACCCAGCCCGAAATACCACTATTGCTACAATAATAGCAATCGCCGGATCAAGCCACATATAGCCGCTAATTCTTATAACAGCTAAACCGCCAAGCACGCCCAGCGAACTCCAAATATCTGATCTTAAATGCAAAGCATCAGCTTCCAGAGCCTGAGAACAAGTCGCCTTAGCCACCTTTAACAGCCGGTTCGAAACATACCAGTTAACAACGATTGATACAAGCATAACCAAAATGCCATATTCCAAAAATACAGGCGCTTCGGTCTTGTAGAATTTATGCACCGCTTCATAAATAATCCATAACGCCGCCAGGATAATAAGTATTGCTTCGATAACTCCCGACAAATTTTCTACTTTGCCATGACCGTACGCATGCTGTTCATCCGGCGGCTTACCTGATTTTCGCACCGCATAAAAGGCGATAAGTGCAGCTACGAGATCGACTCCGGAGTGTGCTGCTTCGGAAACAATACTTACCGCGCCGCTATAAACACCGACAGTAAATTTAAGAATAACCAACAAAGTGTTTGATAAAACGGATAGTCGGGCTGTCCGTTTTTTTAAATCATTCATCTCTTCCAAATGCGGCCCTCCTATGATAAACGAGACTTAATTCAGGTATGGTTTTAACCCCATCTGAATTTTAGTCGAATTATCCAGGGAATTAGCCGTTCGCGTGCTCCAGCCTGTAGAGGCTGGAGTATTAGATCGGGTTCTTCAGCGGAGAAAAGACTAAACTCCATGAATAATATATATATATGTATTGATATTATTCATGGTTACCAATTTTCACTGCATGTGAAATAGGATAGCCCGCTGCCGCCAATCGATTTGAAAGCTCGGTAACATCATGGATATCAGCCCTAATCACCATTTCCACCTTGCCTTCAGGCAAATAGTAATTAACCATACTTGTAATATTTATACTAAGGGCTTTAAATACCTCAGTAATATCACTTAATAAACCAACATGATCATCCGCAACCACCGTTAGCCGTATTAACCCATTAGGCAGACCCATAACATCAACAAAGCACTTCAAAATGTCTGTTGCCGTAATAATGCCAACCACCGAACGTTCTTCATTAACAACCACTAACCCGCTGATTTTGTGATTATACATCACTAAAGCAGCTTCCTCAATGGTTGCAGCATCGCTAATTGTTATAACTTTTTTTTTCATTATCTCGCTAAGCTTAATCTTATCCAGCAGGTATTTCAATTCATATACCGACAACGTTGTTGCCGGTGACGGGGCAACTTCTCGAAGATCACGGTCGGTAACAATACCAACCAGTTTTCCAGCATCAACAATTGGCAGTCTTCGAAAATCATTCTTCTTCATAATTTCCATAGCTTCAGATACACTTGTTTTTGATGGCACCACGATCGGATCCGGGGTCATTTTTTTTAAAACAAACACGGTCTTTCCCCCTTATTTAGAAGTTAATATTTAACCGCCAAGATAGGCTTTACGCACCGCGTCGCTTGCTGCCAATTCCTGCGCCGAACCTTCCAGAGTAATCCGCCCTGTCTCAACCACATAAGCTCGATGGGCTATAGCCAGCGCCATATTCGCATTCTGCTCAACAAGAAGAACAGTTGTTCCGCTGGCATTTATCTCCTGGATAATCGAAAATATTTCCTTAACTAATAGTGGTGCCAACCCCATAGACGGTTCATCAAGCAGCAATAGTCTAGGCCGGCTCATTAAGGCTCGCCCCATCGCCAGCATCTGCTGCTCACCACCGCTAAGCGTTCCGGCTTGTTGTCCTTTGCGCTCCGCCAAGCGCGGAAAGCGCTCGAAAACCATCTTAATATCGGCAGCAATCTCGGCCGAATCTGAGCGAATAAACGCCCCCAGTTCCAAATTCTCCATTACTGACATATTGGCAAAAACCCGTCGTCCTTCAGGAACCTGGGAAATACCAAGTTTAACTATTCCTTGAGCTTTCATGTCAGAGATGGTTTTACCCTCAAAAGCCACGCTGCCGGTCTTTGGTCTTAACAAACCGGATATTGTCCGCAGCGTTGTACTTTTACCGGCGCCATTTGCGCCAATAAGAGTAACAATCTCCCCTTCGTTAACCGTTAGACTGACACCATGGAGAGCATGAATAGCTCCGTAAAACACATTAATATTATCAACTTTTAACATCCGGCAGCCTCCTCACCGAGATAGGCCTCGATAACTTTAGGATTATTCCGGATTTCCAGCGGCGTACCCCGAGCAATAACGCTGCCATAATCGAGTACCAAAATCTTCTCGCACACACCCATAACCAAACTCATATCATGCTCGATCAAAAGTATCGTCAAATTGAACTCACTGCGAATCCAGCGAATCATTTCCATCAGTTGATGAGTCTCCTGCGGGTTCATGCCTGCCGCCGGCTCATCCAATAATAAAAGCTTAGGCTCAGTAGCAAGCGCCCGGGCTATTTCAAGCCGTCGTTGTTCACCATACGGAAGATTTTTTGCAACTTCATCCCGCCGGTCCGCCAACTGAAAAACCTCTAACAGCCGCATTGCCTTTTCTTCAATTTCCGCCTCTTCCGAATGGTAACGGCCCAACCTGGATACAGCCTCAAGCACACTATATTTGACATGAAAATGATATGCAATTTTAACATTATCAAGCACCGTCAAATCTGCGAACAACCGGATATTTTGAAACGTACGGGCAATTCCCTGTTGCGTTATTTGATAAGGTTTTAGCCCGACAATACTCTTGCCATCAAACTCAATTTGACCTGTTGTCGGCTTATATACACCTGTTAGGAGATTAAATACCGTAGTTTTCCCTGCTCCATTAGGGCCAATTAGCCCTACCAAATCCCCTGCTTCGATATCAATTTCAAAGTTAGAAACCGCCTTCAAACCACCAAAAACTATTGAAACTTTACTTGTTTTAAGCATTGTCACGGCGCCCACCTCCTAATAGCCGAGTAAACATCTTTAGACTAAGTTCCCGGCTGCCAAAAAGCCCCTGGGGCCGATACAACATCAGAATAATCAGAAGCAGCGAATAAATCACCATTCGTAGTTCAGGAATATCTGCCAGTAAAAAAGTCAATAGCGTAAGAACAACCGCTCCGGTCACCGCTCCGGTCATACTTCCCAGACCGCCAAAAACGACCATCGTTAAAATATCAAACGATTTAAGGAAATTAAACGAACCGGGATGAGCCATATAGTTATAATGCGCAAAAAGCGCTCCCGCCACTCCTGCAAAAGCGGCTCCAATAGCAAACGCCAATACCTTATATCTAGTCGTATTGACCCCCATGGCCTCAGCAGCAATCTCATTTTCCCTGATAGCAATACAAGCCCGGCCATGACTGGAGTCAACGAAATTTCGAATAAATAACAGGGTAAAAATCATTACGAAAAACGCCCATGTGAACGTCGTATCTTTCGGGATGCCCATAAAACCAGATGCACCGCCGACGTAAGATATATTAAGAATTACTATTCTGATGATTTCCCCTAATCCCAGAGTGGCAATCGCTAAATAATCGCCACTCAGCCTAAGCGTTGGCAAACCGATCAATACTCCCAATAATGCCGAGGCGCAAGCCCCAGCCAGAATCGCAACAATAAACGGCAGGCTAAATTTCACGGTCATTATCGCACCAACGTAGGCCCCTACTGCCATAAATCCGGCATGACCAATGGAAAACTGTCCGGTTATACCATTAATTAAATTAAGACTGGCTGCTAAAATAATATTTATACAGATAGTAACAATGCTTCGTTCCATGTATGGCGGAATAAAGCCTGTTAACATCAAGCCCTCAAATATAGCGTACAAAACAACGCTAATAAATAAAAATATTAAATCTTTCTTCGTTCGCTCCCTCATGCCGCACCTACACTTTCTCGCGTACATTCTTGCCCAATAGCCCTGCAGGCTTGAGCAAAAGAATGATAATCAGAATGGCAAAAGCCGCCGCGTCACGATAAGTTGATGAAATAAACCCACTGACAAGGGCTTCAACAACCCCCATAATTATACCGCCCAGCATAGCGCCAGGAATAATACCAATACCACCCAGTACTGCTGCGATAAAGGCTTTTAAGCCCGGCATAATTCCCATTAAGGGGTCAATGGAATTATAGTATACTCCTACCAATACCCCAGCCGCTGCCGCTAATCCTGATCCAATAGCAAAAGTAATGGATATGACCATATCAACATTAATACCCATAAGTCTGGCCGCATCAGTATCAAATGACACCGCCCGCATTGCCTTGCCGATTTTCGTCCGTTGAACAGTATACGTCAGAATAACCATCAGGATTATCGAAACCGCTAAAATTAGGACTTGCTGACTACTTATAATCACGCCGCCGATATTATAAAGCGTAGTCGGGAAGACCGCAGGAAAAGTCCTCGTCTGCGGCGATACAACCAGTATACCGCCATACTCTAGTAACAGCGACACCCCAATCGCAGTAATCAATACCGCCATCCTCGGCGCATACCGCAGCGGTCGGTACGCAACACGTTCAATAATCATTCCGGCAATTGCTGCCACAATCATTGCCATAAGCAGCGCAGGAAGAAACGAAAATTGAAATACCGTCGTACAATAAAAACCGACATAAGCTCCGAGCATATATATGTCGCCATGAGCAAAATTGATCAACCTTATGATACCGTAAACCATCGTGTACCCTAATGCAATAAGCGCGTAAATACTGCCTACAGATATACCATTAATAATTTGTTGAACTACCTGCAGAAATAATGCTGAATAATCCATGCTCTCCCCCTCTTTGACCAAATTCCGTTAGCACTGCCTAATGACAAAAGCCTAAGCTGCTGTCAGTACTCCAAACATCATTCAGGGACGGTGCCGAATACTCCCGGCCCACTCCGCCCCTAATAATAGTCCGTCTTTCAAGCAATGACAGCACTGTCTATTCAGTTTGCAACCAAATATTTGTGTACAACATATGCTTTGTGTCTATTATATTAATGGTTTAATTTTTGGTCAAGCTTTGTACAATACCTTTTGCAAATCATTTCCGCTTTTGGTTTGGCGATTAATAGCCACAAAAAGGGGATAAGGTTTTCGCCTCATCCCCTTAATGCCTTAAGGATTTACCTTTTCCCTAAATACCCGTTTACCATCCTTGAGTTCAAGAACGACAGCACTTTTTACCGGGTCATGCTGAGCATTCAAGCTTATAATTCCTGATACTCCCTGCAAATTTCGAGTTGCGGCCAAAGCCTCCTTGATTTTTACCGAATCATCGCTATTGGCACGCTTGATAGCGTCAACAAGCATCATTACTGAGTCGTAACCCAGCGCAGCAAAGGAATCTGGCTGTTGATTATACTCTTTTTGATAAGCTTCAACAAAGTGGACACTCATAGGATCTTTGTCTTCAGGCGAATAGTGATTGCTGTAATAACAATTATTCAGCGCTGCTGCACCGGCAATTTCGACCAATTGAGGAGCTTCCCAGCCATCGCCGCCAAGCAGAACACCATTAATTCCCATTTCGCGAGCCTGTTTGACAATCAACCCAACTTCCTGGTAATAGCCAGGAATAAAGATAACATCCGGATTAGTAGCCTTAATCTTGGTCAATGTAGACTTAAAGTCTTGATCTTTAGACAAATAAGCTTCACTGCTGACGATTTTACCACCATTAGCGATAAAGGCTTTTTCAAAGTTCTCGGCAAGACCTTTTGCATAGTCACTGCTATTATCAATATAAATTGCGGCAGTCTTAGCATTAAGACTCTTAGTTGCAAAGTTTGCCATTACGATACCTTGAAACGGATCAATAAAACAGGCCCTAAAAGCATAGTCTTGAACTTTTCCGCCAGCCATTGTAATTGCAGCACTTGTTCCTGTAGGGGTAATAACTGAAACTTTATTTTCCTCGGCCACTTTGTAAGCGGCAATTACATCAGAACTTACTATCGGACCAAGTACAGCTTTTACTTTATCCTGTGAAATAAGCTTAGTCATGGCATTGACCGCTTCTGACGCTTCTCCCTTATTATCAGCTGAAGCCAGTACAAGTTGTTTGCCAAGCACGCCACCATTGGCGTTGACCTCTTTCACCGCCAATTTAATACCATTAAATGCAGCCTGTCCAAACGACGCAACGCCACCGGTTAACTCCATATTTGCTCCAATACGGATCTCACTGGAATTGCTTTGTCCCCCGCAGCCTCCGGCAAGCATCATTGCCATAACTCCCATTGCTAATAACTTTAATCGTTTTTGTAACAACGCTCAGCGCCTCCTTATGTATTTTACTTATTTTGTAACTCCACCTATTTAATTATTATAGGTGGAGCTATTTAAGACTGTCAATACATTCTATAACTCTAAAAACGCCATCGTAAGAATAGTCTTACGATGGCGCCCCATTGCGTCAAATGGTCTATGAGCCTTTATACATATTGATTGGTTCGGCATTATTATACATTGTCCACACACCGCACGGACAAACCCCGGCGCAAATACCGCACCCAATACATTTATTCGGATTTGATACATACTCATAAGTGCCATCAGGCAATATTCTCCGAGAAATAGCCTGCTCTGGACATGATTTTTCACACATATGACAGTCACGGCAAGTCCCACAGCTTATGCAACGTTCATGATCGTCATTAGCAGCCGGCAACTCACAACTGTGACATTTTTCAAAGTAAGCGGTGCTTACTTTCCCTGTTGGTATTTTTTGCTTATCCTCCGGATGATAAGTTCCACCAGTAAGATAAGCATCCACAGCAAACGCCGCCTGCCGTCCAGTACCTACTGCATCAACCAGGCGACCTGGCTTAATAGTGTCTCCGGCAGTGAACAAGTTCTCGGCACAACTATAATCAGCGCCAGGTTTTAAGTATCCCCGTTCACGCAGGATATCATCCGGCAGGAAACTCAAATCAGGACTTTCCCCAATAGTAATAATAATAGTGTCACCTTTTATCAGTTTGCCATCCTGAGTAATAATACCCTCGTCGGTAATTTCCTTGGTCTGAACCGGCCAGAGCAGCACCCCGCCTAGTTCCTCAACATGAGCAATTTCCTTAGCAAATGCCGCCGGTGCCTGAACGTCAATACAGGTTACCTGTTCAGCCCCCACTTGGTAGGCCCCAAGCGCGGCGTCCATACCAGAATTGCCGCAGCCGATAACAATAACGTTTTTTCCAACCTGGGGTTTTTCACCGCGATTTATTTTCTTCAGGAAGTCCAGGCCCTTAACAATGCGTTCATGACCTGGCCAGGGAATAACCTTCGCTATGTGTGCGCCGGTAGAGACAACTACGGCATCATATTCCTTCCGTAAAGCGGCAAATTTGTCGCCGTCAACAATAGCTCCGGTCCGAAATTCAACCCCCATAGCCTCAATACGGTTAAGTTCTTTTTCCAGAACAGCTTCCGACAACCGAGACCTGGGAATAACCTGCTCCATTTTTCCGCCCATTCGGTGGCTGGCTTCAAAAACGGTAACGGCATGCCCCTTGCGGCTCAATTGCCATGCCGCAGATAGTCCGGCCGGCCCGCCACCAATAACAGCCACCTTCTTGCCAGTTTTCTTCGCTGGCCTCGGCAGTGTTACATCAAGCGAATAAGTCCCCAATTGGCCAATCTGCGCTGACTCATCCACTTGAGTTCTGGTACACTCGTCCATACACAAGTTTGGACAAACCGACCCACATATTGAACCAGGAAACGGACTATAATCCAAAACCAATTTATAGGCTTCGTCATTCTTTCCTTCTCTAAGCAAATTATAGCGTAGTTGGGTTGGAATCGAAGCTGGGCAATTATACTGACATGGTGCGCTGTATCGGGCATTCTCCCATAGCGGCACCCGCTGCCGATATAAACCATTTGTTACTAAGCCGATTACACCATAGTCGTCATTTGTCACATCGCTAAAAATACCGCCCGGCACCCACTCTTTGGTGCGGAAGGACTGAATAGCAGGATGTGCTTTTTTAGGTCGCTCCTCATAAGACAGCGGCAGCACCTTTTGCCACTCTGCCCAGTTAGTTAATGTCGCCTTTAATTCCGGCTGATTTATGCTGACAAGGAAATCGTCCATCTTATTTTCGAGATATTCAATATCAGCTTGTTCTAAAGCAAGCACTTTAACATCTTTTTTAGAAATACCGCTGGCTTTGCCGCGGAAATACAGTTTTCCGCCAACCATTCCCATACACGAACGGTCGCCAAGCACCGATTCGAACTCTGCACTGTCATAACCGCATATTACGGCAATGCCGCCGGACATAAATTCAAAAGAAAAACTACCGCAGTTTTTCAGCACCCATAATTCAGGTTCGGAATAAAGCGGATCATGTTTCATCAGCGACCCGCTGCGAGTCCCAGCCCGGCCGCCAACATAGATTGTGCCTGACGCAGCGCAATGACCGGCGGTATCACCACCATCACCACGAACAATAATTCTGCCACCGGCATTCAACCAGCCGACATCTGCTGGCGCTGAGCTATCAACAACAATCTCAGTTCCCTCTAGACACATCGATCCTACGCGTTGTCCGGGATTGGTAACAACAAATTTTAGCGGCTTACCTTCAGGATGCCATAGCGGCCCACCAATATCATGCTGTCCAGAGGCCTCGATATGAAATTCGGTTTCTCCTTCAGCCAAAGCCTGGTAAATTGCCTGCAGGAGATCCTGTGTAGCCATTCGGTTATTTCCATCTAAAGCATTAATTTTAAACACTGCTCTCCTCCTAACACGCGTATTGGATCGACAGTTTGTCGGCCATCGCTTTATCTGTAGTAACCAGCGCGTCCGATCTGCCTACCGGAAGAGAACTGTTGCCAATCGGAGCCATCAGCTTGCGCAGTTCCATATCAAACGCCAGCATATACTCGACTATATTTTGAGCGGCTTTATCTACATCAAGGCGGCGTACCAACCGATGATCCTGAGAACAAATACCGGTTGGACATTTCCCTGTATTACAAGCGTTACAGCGCCCATGTTCATTGCCGACACAGCCACAAAGTTGAATTAATAGCTTAGAAATAAATACACCATTCGCACCAAGACAAATCATTTTAAAAGCATCGGCAGCAGCATTTCCGGTTAAACCTATTCCCCCGCCGGCCCAAAGTGGTATCTGTCCTTGTCGGCCCTGTTTAACCGCCGCCTGGTAACAATCACGAACTTTAGAAACTACCGGATGCCCGGTGTGATCAAGCGATACCTCATTGGCAGCGCCTGTTCCGCCCTGGATACCGTCCAGGAAAAAGCCGCCGCAGATCTTATAAGGATCGCGCAAAAGATTATTATATACCGATACTGAGGTAGCTGAGGCTGAACACTTAATTGCGACCGGTACACGGAATTTGAAAGCCGCGTTCAAGGACAAATGCATTTTTTGTACCGATTCCTCAATCGAATACAAACCTTGATGATTAGGCGGCGATAAAAGATCAGCCTTAGGCACCCCGCGGATGGCCTGAATATGTTCAGCCACTTTGGCGGCAGGTAATAAGCCGCCATCACCAGGTTTAGCACCCTGCCCGATTTTGATTAAAATTCCGGCCGGATCAACCTTCATATCAGGCAGCGCCTTTACAATGCGATTCCACCCAAAATGGCCGGATGCAATCTGAATAATCGAGTATTTTAGATATTCAGATTTCATCAACTGAACAGGCATCCCGCCCTCACCAGAACACATCCGGATTGGCATATTATGCTTCTCATTAAGATATGCTGTGGCAATACAGATAGCTTCCCAGGCCCTTGTAGATAAAGCACCTACCGACATATCACTGAATATTAACGGATAAATCCAATTAACCGGCGGAGTTGAAGAATTCAGCTTCAGTTCTCCTCCGGCAGTGCTAAATGGCAATTCACCGGGTGTGAGCACCCGGCCAAAAGGAGCTAAAATATCAAAGGTGTGCCGCTCGGCGTCAAGCGACGGATCAGTCATCTGCGATATACGTCCGACAACAATTTTGTCTAATGTATTATCCTTAATTAGATTATTACGCCCGCCGCGCTTAATCGGAGTCCCGCCACTACGTCCTAAAACACCGGCACGGGTATTCTCATTTCTTACTGGTTTAATAGCTCGGTTAGGGCAAACCTTCTCACACATACCACACCCCACGCAAGCATTAGCAAGGCCGTTTACTTGTTTAATTACCGGAACAGCCTTATGCTGCTGCACAGGCTCAGGCTGGCGGGCAGTAGAAACAGTCTTGGAGTGCCGTTCAACCCCGGCCTCAATCGCCTGGAAAGAACAAACAGCAACACAACTGCCGCACATGGTACAACGTTCTGGCGAATACTCAATTTTCCAGTTTAAATCATTAAAGGTTATGTCCAAAGTTTTTATTGTTTCCATCGCTGCACCTCCAGTTCCGGTGTAATAACGACAACTTCTCTTTCATTGGGGTAAACATCAAGTTCCGGATTACGATTTGGCAATACTACATTAAGACCACATACTTCAGACGCTATGGCCTTGGTTGTTTCGTCACCGCCAATAACAACTGGACGCAGTTTTTTTGAATCACAACAGGTCATCATCCGGCCATCAGGCAACATTGCGATTATAGTATTGGGTCCATTAATCTCCAAGTGCGCTAAAGACTGCCGAATGGCAGTTAATTCTTTATTATCCGGCCGTTTTTCAATTTCGCTAAACGGCAAAGGAGTTATAACATGTTTAAAATATTTAATAGGCCATTTTAGTTCATGTAAAACATAATGCAAAGTATAAAGAAAATTTTGTGAGTCTGACTCAAACCCATTATAGCCACGATGCAGTGACCTTTGATACTCAGTATTTTTAGTATAAAATGTGTTTTCGCCGTTAGCGCACAAGGTATAACCTTGAATAAAGAATGGATGGGCAGCATACCGAACTATATCATAATTAGTATTCTGACGACATTGGGTTACTACATTTTTGGCCATTAGTTCCCCATTATCGTCCCATAACCGAAAGTATGTCGCAATATCGCTTGGATCGCCAATTTCCTTCAGTGTAAGTACATCTGGCCAAAATGAAAACACATAGCCCTGATCATCCTTTTCCAGAAGGCGTCTGAGCGCAAGCCTCGTATCCAGTAAGAGTTCTTCTTTTTCCTGCCAGGAAACGTTTTGATACTCCTCTGGATAATCATAGCAGCGAAACATATACAAGGGCATGGCTTTAATGTCAAGCCCCGGCCGCCGGTCGATTTTAGGAACCCACTCAAAATCCCGCACGAAATTCTGTGCCTTCATGTATTCTTCCGCCAGTTTAGCCCCGTGTGCAGTACAGGCAAGCGACAGTAGGGGCTTGTCTTTGTAACCGGCAAAGACTCCGTCAAGATCTTGCATCACCATTGCAAAGCCCGAATTATCATGCCCTTCTTGCTGCGGAAGCATTAACCGCAGTGCTTGCGAGGGGTGAAATGGGACTTTGCTTTTTATTGCTCCAATTCGACACATTTTTTTCACCTCTCTCCAAACTGTAAATGAAGACCCAGCGAAGATTCCGGAACATTTCCGGGACCTTCCGCCGGGTCTTTTATACCCACGGTGTAACGCATAATGCGCCTGTACCGCTCGGTCCAGGCCGCCATTGGCGCGGAACCCTAGGCACACTCCCCTGAGACATTTGTCTATGGGTGACAACCTAATGTATTCACACTAATTATAAAAATAAGCTATTACTCTGTCAATATACAAATTATATAAAGTATATTCTGACAACTACTTCCTTTTTGCTACATGTTGCCTAATCTCGCCTTCTCGTATTGTATATTTATACGGCTAATATTAGTTTAAAGCAGCAGCGCCGCTATATTAGGAAGGTATTTACGCTTTGTCATATCGTTCATACACCCCGCATAATACCGCTCTAAATACTGCTCGATAAACTTCTCTGGGTACTATATTGTTTTTTGTATACATACATTTTGACTAATAAGTTGGCATCAGGCACGTTATTACCAGCCGTCATAAGCGAATACAAATTACCGCTAAATGGCATACTGGTAATAAGTTCAATATAAGTGAGTCTTGCGTTCAGAGGGGGTTATTGCCCCCACCGAACACTTAGAACGAACTTAGTTCGAGTGTTACAGCCTGTTGATCTCCGACCTAAGAGGACGGAGTCTTACAGGCTGTTAACGAGACAAAGGAGCTATTCATGCTTAAACAACTTTTTACTTTCGGCCAACCATCAGCTGAACTTAAATTTAACATTCAAAAACCCGAAACCTCACAAAAAATTGCCGCCAACATTAGCAATCTTGTTAGCGACGTCCAGCAAAGCCAAAAAGAAATTATTGTCCTCTGCATCGGTACTGATCGCTCCACAGGCGATGCTCTAGGGCCGCTTACCGGCTCTAAGCTACAGTCGCTGCAGTTATACCCCTTTATCTACGGAACGCTCGAACAACCAGTCCATGCCACTAATCTGGAACAAACGCTGCTTAATATTCATGAAACCTTTGCCAATCCATTTATTATTGCTGTCGATGCCTGCTTAGGAAAATTAGAAAGTGTTGGGTGCATATCGCTTGGACTTGGTCCACTTAAACCAGGCGCAGCTGTCAATAAAAAGCTTCCGCCGGTTGGTGATGTATATATTACCGGAATCGTCAATGTCGGCGGCTTCATGGAGCACCTTGTTCTTCAAAGTACCAGGCTTAATCTGGTTATAAAAATGTCTGAAGTCATCGCTTATAGCCTGGCACAAAGCTTACGGGACACAGCCGGGCAACGGATTATTCAATAAACCAGTGGGCGCCAACAAAAAATGTTGGCGCCCACTAGTTTATTCGACTAAAATTCAGATGGGGTTAAAACCCCACCTGAATTAAGTCTCATTTATAGTCGATCCTCCAGTTCCTCAAGTACCTCTTCCGCAGTCTTGCCTGCGGCAATTATGACCGGCGCCTCTGTGAGCACATCCTGGATATTCATCAAGTTTTTATCAGCACCGCTCACAATAACAGCATCAACTGCCTGAACATTCGCTTCATCAAGCTCGACCACTTCATACCCCTCTGTTTCCAATAGCTCGATGACCGGTGTCAAAACAGGCTCTACCGCGACAATTCCCTGAATCATAAACATTCACCTCCGTAGATAGTTTCCCTGCCCTTTTCTGATTTATACTAGTTCTACGCCTCTATTACGGAGGGAATTGTTCAGGTTATATCCGCTCATCCAGTTGAGCCGCAACATCCTGGGGCTTAAGCCCGGTGGCATTAATCAATACTGTTCCTTCAACCGTAGGAACCCGGCTATTTCCTTCTGTCAAAATTGGTTGTCCACTATAAACAACCGCTTGAACCGGCCGCACATATTCATGCATGTCTACAACCTCATAACCACAGCTAGTTAGATGGTTCTTTATTTCCGTCAGCTCTGAATCCACCGAAACTAACCGCATAAAAAACACCTCCGCAAATAGTTTTTGCAGAGGCTGCTCTTTCATTACCGTTAACTTTTTGCAATTGTTCCTTTGGTATCCTTTTGCTTTTCGACTTCACCGCCGCGGCTCATTTCGCAAGCGCCTTTAAAAACCGCCCCTTCACCAATAACCAAACTCCCGGTCTTAATATCTCCATACACCTTTCCGGTCGATGCTAATTCCAACTTATCCGCCACTTCCATATTGCCGTTTATTGTACCGGAAATTATGGCGCTGTGGGCTTTTATCTTAGCCTTGACGCTGCCACTTTCGCCAATAATTAGATCGCCTTTAGTGGTAATTTCACCTTCGAGTTGTCCGTCCACCCGAATTGTTCCTGTTGCATCAATATTGCCGATAATTTTTGTACCCTTGCCAACAACCGTTTCCATCGCCGTACTACCAAAACTAGAAATTATCGAATCCTTTTTGCCAAACATCATTCCATCTCCCTTAACTTACAAAAAGCTGGCTGGATTAACTGCTGTTCCGTTGACGCGAACTTCATAATGAACATGATTTCCCGTACTATATCCCGTACTTCCCATATACGAAATAACAGCACCTTTATTAACCGGTTGTCCAACCCGAACAATCGTTTGTGAACAATGACCATATAAAGTCTCAATTCCATTACCATGGTCAATTATTACTAAAATCCCATATCCATTATACCAGCCACTATGTACTACAACTCCATCGGCAGTAGCAACAATTGGTGTACCATAATCATTTGCGATATCTATTCCTGGGTGCCAGTCCCCGCCCGTTCCGCCCCAGGGCGATTCTCGCCAGCCATAACGGGAGGTTACCTCGCCACCACTAACCGGCCAAATTGACGGTGTTACCGCTTGTCTAGCATTACGATTAAGCAGTGCTGCTTTAATTGCGGAAAGGCTCTGTTCCCTTTCTTTAGCTTGGGCTTCAAGATCCTCGACAAGTTTAGTAAGCTGACTAAGCTGGGGTTTAACAGCAGGACCGCCTTGTCCGTCATGCACTTGGCGCACTACGCCTGAACGGGAAGCCGGAAGGTCGGTGCTATTCACTAACCGTCGTAAATCAGCGTCAAGCTTATTCAGTCGAGTCATATCGGCCTGCAATCCTGAGGTAGCATTTGCCAGCACTTCAATCTGACTTTTCTGTGTGGCGTTGATCTCACGAAGGTTTTCCAGTTCTTCTCGGTCCGTATTCACTACATTAATTTCATGACGGTAGTTAAGAATAGTGCCTGTAGTCATCAGCAGAACAATTATTAGCGCCGAACAAACTGCAGCAGTCGTATATTTTACCAGTTTTACAGGGACTCGAACACTGACAACCTTCGCTCCCTGATGCGGTACAACCATAAAGGTATATTCCCGCTTTCCTGACCGGCCTGTTTTTTTCGAGCCCAGCTTCCGTTTTAAAGATTCTAATATTAGTCTACCGAAACTATGTGGTAACAAAAGCACAATTCTCCTTCCATTTGAAAACTCTTTATATAACCATGCTTTTATTCGCCGTTTTTTTGACAAAATCCTGCCTAGTTAGAAATCTTTTCCTTGGCAATATGAATAGAACTCTTCTCCTCATCAGACAAATGATAACTTGATTGCCCATTTTCAACTGGTTTAGCATATATTCGCGACTCGTTGCGGCCGTAAATACTAGAAATCACTACCCCGTTATTCTTGCTATCAAGCAACGCTAGCGCAAAGCTTAAGTCGCCCCCCATATCCTCAAAAGCATTAAATCTTACCAAACCAATCTTTTGCATACACGCACGATTTGTCACCTCAAGCCGCTGGCACAGCGCCTCCATTATCTCAACTTTAGCCACCGCTTGATTTGTCTGCTCAATTTGTTTCAGCAAAAGGCTTTCCAAATTACCCCCATCCTGGCCTCGCATCATCGTTTTATAGCGCTTGTTTAAGTTTCCCAACCTTATGTTAATATTGATAAACACAATTAAGACTAACAGGAGTAATAATATTATTACCAATATTATCGGTTGCAAATTATTCATTACCAAAGCTGACAACTGTTCCACAAGATTCATCATTTCACCTTTTTCTCTTAAATATACAATTATTACAAAATTAACCTACAATCTGTGCCTCGGTGTTGATTTCATTCTTCTTCTAAAAGTATCTGCGCCGCCGGAAAAGGAGTCAGCACTCGATAAAGAATACCATTGAGATACGCGATAAGAACCCCGTAGTTTACAATAGGCACGCCCTGCCGCCGAGACTCAGCAACACGATAAAGCATTTCCTTACGATTAAGCATACACGCACCACAATGAATAATTAACTTGAATGGTGTAAGATCTCGGGGAAAATCGCCGCCGCTTACCCAAGTAAATTCCAGTTCTCCGCCGACCTCTTGTCTGAGCCAGCGTGGAATCTTCACCCGCCCGATATCATCTGCTAAGGCATGATGAGTACAGCCCTCAGCCACAAGAATTTTATCACCGGGCTTTAAACCTTCTACCGCTTTAGCCCCTGCGACAAGTGATTCAAGGTCACCTTTATAACGGGCCATCAAGATTGAGAATGAGGTTAATAGCACCGAGTCCGGTGTATCTGCAGCAACCTTCATAAATTCCTGTGAGTCGGTCACAACAAGTTTGGGTGGCCGTTTTAAATTTGAAAGAGCGTCTTTCAATTCGCGCTCTTTAACTACAATACTATACCCATCATGATCCAAAACATCACGAATTGTCTGAACCTGCGGCAAAATCAGCCTGCCTTTAGGTGCCGCCAGATCAATTGGCACCACCAGCATCACAACATCACCCGGGCTTATTAAATCCCCGATTACCGGTGGTCCTTCCCAATTATCAGGAGCCTTCTTAATCAATAGTTGCTTCAGTTCTTCAATACCTTGTCCATTTTTAGCACTCAAAACTAAAATCTGCTCTCCCAGGGCTTCACCCCAGGCAGCTAAGTCTTCTGGTTTAGCTTGCATTATATCGGCCTTGTTTTGCACCCACACCAACGGAATCTTCCGCTCACTAATATCTCTCGCCAGGCTCTTTTCATACTCACCGATACCGCAAAAAGGGTCAATAACCACAATCGCAAGATCGGTCTTATTCAACACCTGCATTGTTTTTTGAACCCTAAGCAAGCCAAGTTCTCCGATATCATCTATTCCAGCGGTGTCGATAATCATTACTGGCCCCAGCGGTAATATTTCCATCGCTTTATACACCGGGTCGGTAGTTGTTCCAGCCACCTCCGATACTAATGCAATATCTTGATTGGTCAAAGCATTTATCAAGCTTGACTTTCCGGCATTTCGCCGGCCGAATATCGCAATATGCAACCGGCCGCCTTTCGGTGTATCCTGCATTTTATTTCGCTCCATTCTCAATTAGTATCCGTGTTTTTTCTTGACAATATGCCGCCGGTCACTTGCGTTTTTTTCCAGCAATACCCGCTTTGGTTAATTCATGAACATCAAGCACTGCATTAAGGTCATCGGCATTTAAAAACCCTAATTCAAGTACCGTTTGCCGCACCGTCTGTCCATTTTTATGGGCCATTCTAGCCACTTGAGTTGCTTTGTCATATCCGATATGTGGCACTAGAGCTGTAACCTCAATCAAACTATACTCCACCAGTTCAGCGCAGCGCCCTTCTGCCGCGACAATCCCTTTAACACAATAATCGGAAAACATCCGGACACAATTAGTTAAAACCTCGATACTTCCCAAAAGATGATGGGCTATTAGCGGCAAAAAGGCGTTCAATTCGAGTTGCCCCGACTGAGCCGCCAATGTGACCGCCATGTCTGCCGCTATAACATGAAATGCTACTTGGTTCGCAGCTTCCGGTATAACCGGATTAACTTTTCCTGGCATAATCGACGAACCAGCCTGCCGTTCAGGCAATACAATTTCGCCAAAGCCAGCCCTTGGTCCGGATGACATAAGCCTTAGGTCATTGGCAAGCTTACTCAAATTAACAGCAAGGGCCTTTAAAAGTCCGGAAACTTCCACAAAAACATCGGCGTTTTGCGTTACATCGATCATATTTTCGGCTCGGGCCAAGCCGATATTGGCATACTTACGCACCCGTTCGTTCACCAAATATATGTATTTCTTTTCAGCATTCAGGCCTGTTCCGATTGCCGTACCGCCCAGATTTGTCTGGCGAAGTCGCTCCTCTACCTTATATAGCCGCCAACGGTCACGGGAAATGGCCTGAGCATAAGCGCTGAATTCTTGGCCCAAGGTAATTGGCAGGGCATCCTGCATCTCTGTGCGTCCTACCTTAATTACTCCCGCAAATTGGGCTTCTTTCTCTTGCAGACTTTCCTGAAGCTTAGCGCACTCTTCGCTTAGCGGCTCAAGCAACCACACTGCGGCAATGCGCAAAGCAGTTGGATATACATCGTTGGTTGACTGGAACCGATTTACATGGTCAAGACTGTGTACCAATCCAGTTTTACTGCCATACAATAGCTCATTGGCTCTTGCGGCCAAAACCTCGTTGACATTCATATTGGTCGATGTACCGGCACCACCCTGTAAGGCATCAACAATAAATTGGTCCGACCATTTTCCGGCGATTACTTCATCAGCAGCCAACGCAATCGCTTCAGCTATATCCGGCGGCAGATACCCTAATTCTCCATTAACCTCTGCCGCCGCTTTTTTTATTAGCGCAACTGCAGCAATTAACCGCGGGTTAACTTTTATCCCCGTTAATCCGAAGTTTTCCTGGGCTCTAGCGGTATGCGCGCCATAATACGCCTCATCCGGCAAAACAACCTCCCCAAGCAGGTCTTTATCCACGCGCATTTTCTTCACCACCACTTATTGTTTCACGTGAAACATCAATTAAACCACTAAACTTCCCATTGGTTTAATATTCGCCATTTGCTGTTTAGCTATCAAGACTTCAACAATCCGCTCCAAATCATCCGGAGAATAAAATTCAATTTCAATTCTGCTCTTAAGTTTACCTGGTTTAATTTTAACCTGCGTTCCTAAAATAAGTTTTAGTCGTTCTTCAATGTCACCAACAAATATTTCTTTGGGTTCAGGCGGTTTCTTTTCTTTGATGACGGGAGGGTTCAAAAGTCGGCGCACAAGTTCCTCTGAGTCACGCGCCGACAAATCTTCCTCAATAATAGTATTAGCGGCTTCTATCTGCTTGTCATAATCCTCCAGACCAAGCAGCGGTCTAACCTGCCCCATAGATAATGTTCCACGTGAAACATGGTCTTGTACTTCTGGGGCCAATTTAAGGAGTCGCACTACATTGGCAATCATTGACCGACTACGGCCAATCTTATTTGCTACATCTTCCTGGGTCAGTCCGAAATCATCCATTAATCGCCGATAAGCTATCGCTTCTTCAATAACGTTCAGATTCTCGCGTTGAATATTTTCAATCAACGCAATCTCAGCCATTTGAGCATCACTAAACTCTTTAATTAATGCCGGAATAGTAAGAAGTTCAGCCTTCCGCGCCGCCCGCAGCCTGCGTTCTCCAGCCACAAGTTCAAATCCGCCCAGCACTTGACGGACAATAATTGGCTGAAGTACACCAAACTGGCGAATAGACTGCTCCAATTCAGCCATTGCATCGTCATCAAATACCCGCCGCGGCTGAAACTTATTGTGCGAGATGTCATAGACGCTGATTTCCGAAAGCGGAACATCACGCTCAGCCAGTGCCGCGGATAATAAGGCATCAATCCCCCGCCCTAAACCACGTTTAGTCATCACCAATCACCTCTCTCGCCAAATCAAAATAAACTTCCGCACCCTTTGATTTAGGATCATACTGGATTACCGATTGTCCATGACTGGGAGCCTCGCTTAATCTAATATTGCGGGGAATAATTGTCCGATATACTTTATGCCGCATATGATTCTTAACCTCATCCACAACCTGAATCGACAAATTAGTTCGCGCATCGAACATCGTCATTACAACGCCTTCTAACATCAGGGTTGGATTAAGATTTTTTTGCACTAACGTTATCGTGTTCATTAATTGGGTTAATCCTTCCAGAGCATAGAACTCACACTGAATAGGAATAATCACCGAATTGGCGGCCGTTAATGCATTAATGGTCAGCAAACCTAGCGAAGGAGGACAATCAATAATAATATAATCGAAATTATACTTTACTTTGTCAAGCGCCCGTTTAAGCCGTTGTTCGCGCGACAATACAGAAACCAGCTCAATTTCCGCTCCGGCTAGCTGAATAGTCGCCGGCAATAGCTTCAGATTATCAATACTTGTTGCTATTATCGCCGTTTCCACATCAACATCATTAGCCAAAACATCATAAATACAGGCCTTGATCGTTGATTTATTAACCCCATACCCACTGGTTGAATTCCCCTGAGGATCGCTATCAACCAACAGTACCCTTTTACCGATCGACGCCAGACAGGCACTCAAATTTACCGACGTGGTGGTTTTGCCCACGCCCCCCTTTTGGTTGGCAATAGCAATCACTTTTACCACTTTTCGCTCACCCCAAATATTTAAAGTCAGATTACAATTTCCACAGTCTTATGATAATTTCCTGCCATGCGTAGAATGTTATAGCGCTTGGCAGAAAAAATATGGTACACTATTATAACGAACTATTAATAAGGAAAGTATTTTTCACTACTAATATTTTGCTGCTACAGCCCTTACATAGACTATCCGCGGAATGATAAACCTGATAAGGAGTTAATATGCCGATTTACAATGCACCGATAACGGCCCTTGATAAAACCGAAGTGCTCCGCTATGCAGGTTTTCGAGGCGAAACTCCGTTTCCTAACGCACTGCTTGAAGAAGCCTGCACAGAGGCATTAACCCTTACTAAACCTCAAGGAATATGGAATATCTATAAATACGATGCCGCAACCCATATGATCCTTAGTCAACCCTCTTTCTGCTTAGCCAGTAACAATCTTACTCACCACTTAGAAAAGGCTATAGAAATTGCCATCATGACCATAACCATCGGCAGCGAACTGGAAACAAAAGCATCTGCCAGTTTTACTGACGGCAACTACACCTTAGGTCTGCTCCTAGATGCCGCTGGAACAGCGGCAGTAGAAACTGCAGCCGATGCACTAAATAAATTAATAACCACGGTCAGTGCCAAGCGTGGTTTAAAAACACTATGGCGGTTTAGTCCTGGTTATGGAGACTGGAACATTACCAACCAGCCGCAGATACTCAAACTATCTGATGGTCACCTTGCTGGGGTTAGTGTAACCTCCACCTGTATGCTGCTGCCAAGAAAATCAGTTACTGCAGTAATCGGACTGGTGCCTGCTGAAAAAGAACTATCAGCAACCCAACAGCAAAATAATAACTCTAATTGCCAAATATGCCAAAAGCAAAATTGTATTGCCAGAAAGGAGCCTAATAAATGATCCATATATTTGACGGTGCAATGGGAACAATGCTTCAGGAAAATGGCCTGCCAGCAGGCTACTGCCCAGAACTTTGGAACCTCGAACATCCCGACAAGGTTACTGCTGTACACCGACACTATATTGAAAGCGGCGCAGACATCATTGGAACCAATACCTTTGGAGCCAACCGGATAAAACTGACCCATTACAAACTAGAAGATCAGGTAGCAAAAATAAACCTGGCTGCCGTTAAAGCAGCCAGAGCTGCCTGTGGTCCAGCTACGAAAATTGCCGGATCAGTCGGACCAACAGGAAAATTTATTGCTCCTTTAGGCGATTTACCATTCGAAACAGCTTACGAAGTATTTTATGAACAAATATCCGTCCTTGAAGAGGCTAATGTCGATTACATTATAATTGAAACAATCCTCGATATCCAAGAAATGCGCGCCGCCTTACTTGCCGCCAAAGCCGCCACAACGAAACCAATTATTTGCCAGCTTACTTTTGGCGATGATGGTCGCACAGTTAGCGGAACCGATCCTCAAACAGCGGCAATCATTTTGGAGGCAATGGGAGCTGACGTAATTGGCGCCAATTGCTCACTTGGTCCAGCCCAACTTCTCCAAGTTATTACCACCCTTGCAGCAAACTCTAGTGTGCCGCTAAGCGCCCAACCAAATGCCGGAATGCCTGAACTTGTTAATGGTAAAACAATCTTTCCAATGGCTGCCGACGAATTTGCCGCCTGGGGTCCAAAATTAATAGCCGCAGGAGCATCTTATATTGGCGGCTGCTGCGGAACAACACCGGCGCATATAAAAGCACTGAAAAAAGCGGTTACCAATGCTGGAGAAAGCAAAAGACCACAAGCCCACGCCTTCACCGCTCTTACCAGCCGCAGTAAAACTATCTTTCTTGGTCAAAACTTTCCGACAGCCATTATTGGTGAAAGAATTAATCCAACCGGTAGAAAAGCCATGGCTGCCGATATTTGTTCCGGCAACTTCAGCAGCGTCAAAAAAGAGGCACTAGCCCAAGTACAAGCCGGTGCCAGCATTCTTGATGTCAATATGGGAGTACCGGGAATTGATCAAAAAGCTACCATGCGGCATGTAATTGAAGAACTTTCACTGCTGGTCAATGTCCCATTAGCAATTGATACTACAGATGCAGCGGCTCTGGAAGCAGGACTTCGCGCTTTTCCGGGACGGGCACTGATTAATTCAGTATCAGGGGAACCCGATCGGTTGGAAAGCTTTTTACCACTAGCTAAAAAGTATGGTGCTGCTGTATTATGCTTACCAATTGCCGCCACCGGAATGCCAGCAAACGTAGCGGAACGAATTGCCTTTATTCAAACAATAGTAGATGCAGCACTAAACGCCGGCCTTAGACCACGGGATTTACTGTTAGATGCCTTAGTTATGACAGTTGCCACCGATGCTACCGCGGCACAGCAAACATTAGAAACATTAAGACAATATCGCAAACATTTCGGCTTTCCAACAGTTATGGGACTAAGCAATATTTCCTTTGGGCTTCCACAGCGCGAACGTTTAAATGCTACCTTCTACGCCATGGCACTAGCCTGTGGTCTTGATGCTCCGATACTCAATCCCCATAACAAAGAAATGCTGGATATCCGTAATGCCGCTGCCTGCTTAATGGGCCATGACCCAAACGGTCAACAGTACAGTTTAACTTACGCGACAGCCGCTCCGCTTACTACCTTATCATCAGTGAAACAATCAACCGCCGATCCTCTAACACAAGTAAAACAAGCAATAATAAACGGCGAAAAAGAAGCCGTACCGGCTTTAATCCGTCAAGCTATTAATGCTGGTATAAACCCTCTGGACATAACAGACCAAGCGCTGACCTCAGCCATGAATGAAGTTGGTGAAGCCTTTGGCCAAGGCCGCTGCTTTTTACCACAAGTAATGCTGGCAGCCGAAACACTGCGAGCCGCCTTTCTCACAATTAAAGAAACCATTCCTACCCTTCAGACAGTATCACTAGGCACAGTAGTTCTAGCTACCGTCCAGGGAGATATCCATGATCTTGGCAAAAATATCGTTGCGGCATTACTCGAAAATAACGGTTTTACCGTAATTGATCTTGGAAAAGACGTCTCCCCGTCGGCAATCGTCGAAGCTGCTGCCAGTCATAATGCCGACATTGTCGGCCTCTGTGCCTTAATGACAACAACGCTTCCCCAAATAGATGCAACCATTGCTGAACTTAAACAAAACAATTCTAGCGCCAAAACAATCGTTGGTGGCGCTGTACTGACAGCAAATTACGCCGCATCAGCTGGCGCTGATGCCTATGCCCCAGACGGTGTGGAAGCCGTTAATATCGCCAAAAAACTGCTCAAAAAATAGCGTTTATAAATGGATGGTGCCTAAAGTATGGTTTCAAAACCTACTTTAGGCACCATCTTTCTATTTTGCTACTAGAAGAACGGTTATTTCCCGTCCAAGTGCGCAACAACGGCACAGCAAAGCTAAGGGCATCGTTACAGCCCTTAACTTCGCTGTGCCGTTGCCATTTATGCTATTTTTTTCTCGTACAACAGTTAACCGCACCTTTACCGGTGTATTTTGCTATGTACTTTGTTCAGGTTGTAACCAAGCGCTAAAAACGGGACTTCTATTCGGTTCATTTCTTACCACGCAGCAAAAACCTTCTAAAATCATGATTTTCTATCAATACGCCAAAGGCACCTTCCGCCTGTATAGAGCTGTTCATCCGCAGCAATATTCCCTTTGCACTAGTGATGTTTTCTAATGATCAAGCTCACTGACGTTGGAACTTCTTCGATATTCCGAACCTGCGGTTCCCATTGGTTTTTGTGCCGACTGCGGGCATTTACTGCAATCTTCGCACTGATAGACGATTATAGTGCTACTGTAGCCCGATTTTAATTTGCGTGCGTTAGGTATGCCGGTCGCACTTTCCATCCGTTACGGCATGTGTATTCGTCTCTTTCCTCATCCTAGCCCATGTTTTTCCAATAGTTCTTCTAATTGCGCCAACTCCCGTTGCAACAGATTTTTGCGCTTGCAGAATAAGGTTTGTTTCACTCTTTCTCTAATATCTTATTAAAGATTTTTGTAACTTTAGCATATCCAACTACATGGAAAGCTTCCTGTATACTTATTACTTTTCCAAGCCATAAGCACCCCGGATACGCTTCAGGAGAAATAAACGTTATCGTACCAACTACCTCTTCTCCTAACTCCACCTTTTCTCTGCCATTATAATGGTGAACTCCTGTTGTAAGATAGTCCTCTTTTACTAAATGTGCTGGTCTATATCCATTGAAGACTGGATGACTTTTACCACCATCTTCTGTTCTTATAAAGCTAATAATAGCCTCTATATCTGGCATATCTCTTTCCTCCTTAAGAAATGACGTCCTTAGTCTTGGCATATGTTGCGAGATTGGTAGCGGAGTAAGTGCAAAGGCAGGTCGGGCCTTGCAGATAGTTGCCTAGCACTTCGTCTATCTCAATGCTGTTAACGCGGCCGTAGCCGACCATCTGAGCGATTCCATTCGATTTACGCAAACCTGTTCACGGCTGATGCCACGATACTGGGAAGCACCGCCCCGTTTAAGAGGCATTCGAAGGCCAAGTTTCTCGACTTGGTTCTTGCCTTTGACAGATTCAAGAATATACATCTCATCAGCTTCTACGATACCTGACAATCCATCTACCGGCTCACGCATGAGAGTCAGGAGCACCTTATGCCGCCAGAAAAAGGCCGTGGACACTGGACAACTTCTTCAGCAAATCGAGCGTCCCGTAGTTCTTGAATCAAGAGAATCCTATGGAAGTGAATCGTTCGGACAAAGTGCGTTTCTAAAAAGTACGTTAAACTTTTGCCACTCATCAGACGGCAGATTTGTGAATATAGTTCAGAAGGCCTCCTCGACAGTTGTCATGTCGTCACTCCTGCTATTAGGCATGTACAAATATTATACGCCATCATCCTGCCCGAAAATCAAAAGCACCCGTCCAACGGGTGGTTTGTTCGCCCCTATAAGGGGCAGTTACCGATCAGCGTCTAAAGACGCTGGCTTTCACTTTGTTCAAGCCTAACGTCCCCGACTCGTTGCGACCCTTGAAAGGGTATTATTATTTGTCAGCTACCCCTTAAAGGGGTCTTCATACTCTTTGACACTCAATTTATCCATAGCTATATCGTGTTTTTCTTGTTCTTCAATATACTTTTTTATCGTTGCTTCATTAAGTCCTACTGTACTTACGTAATAACCCTCTGCCCAGAAATGTCGGTTACCAAACTTATACTTCAAGTTTGCATGTTTACCAAATATCATCAATGCGCTTTTTCCTTTTAAGTACCCCCATAAATGATGATATGCTAATCTTTGGTGGTATACTTATCAGCATATGTACATGATCTGCCATTACTTTTCCTTCGATTATTTCTACTCCCTTGTATGAACATAGCTATTTTAAAATATCTCTTACACTTTCCTTGTATTGATTATAGATTATTTTTCCGTTTCGGCACCCGCATAGCGGGTGGTTTATTGTGGCGCGCTAAAACCGTTCGCTCCACTGGCTAAAGCCGATAAAATCAAAAGCAATATATATTGCAAACACGGTCTTCTAATTTTACCTTGCCATGCTCTTAAGGGTAAATTGCCGCATGCACAAGTGTCACATCACTCTTCCACTTTCGGCAGGCATCTTTACAAAAAGCATTGTACATCACATAGTTTTGTACTCTCTTCTTTTAGCTACTCCTATTTTAGTTTAGTTCACTTCACTGCCATAGCCTGCATCAGCGCCACATTGCAGGCATTCGACCGCCTAATTCCTGTTTAAATTCTTCGAAATGCCCTTTAACGCAACTGGTATCTCCGGCATCTTGATGTACACTGAAGACAACCAATTGATTCTCGGTGCCAATCTGGACATTGTATCCCAGCTATACCTTTCATGCGTTCAATTTTCTCCAACTCACCGCTTAAGGATAGCATTTGTTTGCCATTGAACCATATTGGCCTAGGCGGACATGTTAAATGGCGAGTATATCCTGATTTCATACACTAGCGGAGAAATACCACCTAATGCGCTATGCCTTCTTCTGGTGTTGTAGTTTGAATCGTTTCTTAACATGTTCGACCTTTAATCGACTACAAAGTGATTCCATTGGAGCATTGTCATAAGGATTGCTTTTTCGGCTCATTCTGGCAATCATGTTGTTCTCTTTTAATAAATCTCCGTTGCACACGACTGCGACCGATGCGAAAGCCTTTATCATTGAGTTCTTCATATACTTTCTGGCCCCCGTAGTTCTGGTCATTTTCTCGCTCAATTTGCTGGATGTGTGCGACGATAACCGAGTCTTTATAAGGGCATTTCGGACAACCTTCTTTTATCCATGCATAGTAACTGCTCTTTGAAACGTGAAGTATGCAGCATAACTTTCGAACAGCATTGGTTGAACAGTTTGTACGAATGAATTGATATTTTACTTACTCATCAAACCAAAATTCTAAATAAAACAAAATCACGCACAGTAAGCTTAACTCCCATTCAAAAAAACAGAAGCTTTCTTACAGTACGTGATAACTCTTAATATCTAAAAATATAATTGCAACAAAGAAATATCCCGAACTAATCTTATTAAATATAAAGGCATGTACACATATTACCGTCTCTTTGGAATATGCAAATTAATATTAACGAATTCATCATCCTGATCCTGGGTTACTTTTACCTTGAGACCAACTTTTTTCATTTCAGCTACAACACTATTAATGGTGTTAATAAAAATACGAACATCACGGATTATTTTTACGACATTCTGCTTGGGTGCTTTTTTTGACATTTCCCGGGAAATATCATCAAGAATTCCATTAACCAAATCTTCTGTCTCACGAACATTTAGCCCATTTTCTCTTATAGCATTAAGCGCTAACTGCTGTTTATCCGGATCTTCAATCTTTAAAAGAGCCCGTGCATGTCGCTCAGTCAAATTATTATCCATCAATTGTTGCCTAACGTCAACCCCTAATCTAAGAAGTCGAAGTTTATTAGCAATAGTTGACTGACTTTTTCCCATTCGCCGTGCTAATTCATCCTGTGTTAAGCCAAAATTAGTTAATAAGTGTTGAAACCCTTCAGCCTCTTCTAAATAATGCAAATCTTCTCGCTGCAAGTTCTCAATCATTGCCAGTTCGGCCATATCTCGATCACTAATATCGCGGACAATAACAGGCACTCTAGTTAAACCAGAAAGTTTAGCCGCCCGTAACCGACGTTCACCAGCAATCAACTCGTAACCATGATCACTAGAACGAACCAAAAGCGGCTGAATAATGCCATGTTCTCGAACAGAAGCAGCCAATTCCCTCAAACTTTCATCATGAAAAGTCTTTCGCGGCTGAAAAGGATTCGTCACAATCTCATTAACGGATAGTTCAATAATCTCAGTATCGAGAGCAGCATCACCTGGTTCAGCTACCGGTGGAGAGACGTTGACCACAGGATCTGTGCTGCTAATTCCAAGGATTTTAGCCAAATTTCTCATAGTCACCACCGCCTTTACATAACATTAATTTACATTATATGGAATTATTTCGGCATACATCGAGAATTTCCTCTTAACTACAAAGGATTTTTTTCTACAGTACCAGGCCGCCGCGGATAAAGAGCAGGGGTTGAGGAAACCTTTGAAATATAAATGATGGCGCGACTATCAGAAATTCCCGGAAGCACAATTGGCTTAACCTCTTGAACCTGCCCCCCCAATACGGTTACAGCGTTTTTTGCTTCAGTAATCTCATCACGATATTGAGCCCCTTTTAAGGCCACAAAGTAACCACCAGGACAAACGAATGGCAAACAATATTCCGCTAAAACATTAAGCCTGGCAACCGCTCTGGATACGGCAACATTATATTGTTCACGCCCCCCTTTTTTGCGCCCGGCATCTTCAGCCCGGGAATGAACAATCTTTATATCCTTAAGCCCAAGTCTATCTACTACTTCCTGTAAGAACACTAACCGTTTATTTAAAGAATCTAACAAAGTTACTTTAAGTTCAGGGCGAAATATTTTCAGCGGTAATCCAGGAAATCCAGCACCGGTACCAACATCCACAATTGTAGCGCCGTCAAAAAATACACTTTCATTATAACATGCCAGCGAATCAATAATATGCTTTACTGCCACTTCCTCAGGCTTAGTAATGGCAGTAAGATTTACCTTTTCATTCCAACTTAAAAGGAGTTCCTGATAAAGTCGAAAAGCTTCTATTTGGCATGTACTAAATTCAAGACCAAAAGAGGTTGCAGCATTCTCCAACGCATTAACAAAATCCATTTTTATAACTCCATTCGCCGCTGCTGTTCTAAATAAACCAACAAAATGGAAATATCCGCTGGTGATACCCCTGAAATACGAGTAGCCTGACCAACTGACAACGGGCGGATCTTTGTCAATTTCTGCCGGGCTTCTTGAGACAGACCACTAATTTTATCATAATCTATATTAGGCGGTAACAGCTTTGCTTCAAGTTTTGCTGCCCGTTCTACTTCAGCAAGCTGTTTTTTTATATATCCCTCATATTTAATCGTTACTTCAACCTGCTCACTAACATTACCAGGTATATCAGGCAGACTAAAATGTTGACTTAAACGATCATAATTAAGTTCAGTTCTACGCAATAAATCATACAAACTACTTCCGGTTCGAAGTTCAGCCGTACCCATTGTCCGCATAATAGTCTGCATCTCTGGCGTCGGACTAACCAAAGTCTCTGCTAAAAGTTTCAATGTGCTTTCAATGCCCAACTTCTTCTGACAAAACCGCTGAAAACGTTCATCATCAACCAAGCCAACTAATCGCCCCTTCTCAGTCAAGCGAAGATCAGCATTATCCTGACGAAGAATTAAGCGGTACTCTGCCCGAGAAGTCATTATCCGATAAGGTTCAGTGGTTCCCTTAGTAACCAAGTCATCAATTAATACCCCGATGTATGCTTCTGACCGGCCAAGAATTAAACCAGGCAGATTTTTAACCAAAAGCGCAGCATTTATACCAGCCACCAAGCCTTGAGCGGCAGCTTCCTCATAACCTGAGGTACCATTGGCTTGTCCTGCTGAAAATAGGCCTGCGATATTTTTAAATTCAAGCGTTGCCTTTAGTTGGAGAGGATCAACGCAATCATATTCAATAGCATACCCCGGACGCATTATCTCAACATTTTCTAAACCAGGAATTGTCCGCAAAAAAGCATACTGTACTTCCACAGGTAAGCTGGTTGACATTCCTTGTACATACATTTCAGTAGTATCCAAGCCTTCAGGCTCAATAAACAGCTGGTGAGCTTCCTTCTCCTGGAATCTAACTACCTTGTCCTCAATCGACGGGCAATACCTAGGCCCTGTACCTTCGATAATCCCCATATAAAGAGGTGCCCGGTGCAAATTATCTCTGATAATCTGATGGGTTTTCGAGTTAGTATAGGTAAGCCAACACGGTACTTGCTGTCTGGTATCTATATCACTCATAAACGAGAAATTATGGGTCTGATCGTCACCTGGCTGAATACGCATTTTACTAAAATCCACGGTATTCCGATCAACCCTCGCCGGTGTACCAGTTTTAAACCGCATCAGACTTATTCCATTTTCTAAAAGCGACTTTGATAACTTAGTGGCAGAACGCTGGCCATTTGGACCACCATCAAACGCTACCTCGCCCAAAATAATGCGTCCCTTTAAATAAGTTCCAGTAGCAATCACCACACACTTACTAAGATAGACCTCACCGTTCTCTGTTTCAATCCCCTCAACAACACTATTATTCATCAATATTTTATCAATAAGAAGTTGCTTTACAACTAAATTTTGCTGGTTCTCCAGCGTATTTTTCATCAAGTTTTGGTAAACTTTCTTATCGGTTTGTGCTCTAAGAGCATGAACAGCCGGCCCCTTACCAGTATTCAACATTCTAATCTGAATACAAGCTTTATCGGTGTTAATTCCCATCTCGCCGCCTAAGGCATCTATTTCCCGAACTAGATGACCTTTCGCCGGCCCACCTACCGCAGGGTTACACGGCATCATAGCAATATTATCCATGTTTAGCGTTGCTAATAACGTTCGGCACCCCATACGCGCAGCAGCCAAAGCTGCTTCACAACCAGCATGGCCAGCCCCGACAATAACAACGTCATACGTTCCAGCTACATACACTAACATCAACTCCGTGTACTACTATTATTCGTAAGTAGCTAAATTTAAAAATACATTATAAATCACTTACCAATGCAAAACTGACTGAAAATCTGATCAATAATATCCTCGCCAACTGTTTCACCAGTAATTTCTCCAAGCCTTTGCCACGCTGCACGAAGATCAATAACTATAAAATCAGGCGACATACCTGCATTAATGGTATTAATTACTTCACACAAACTTCGCTTTGTTTCTTCTAAAATATTTACATGTCTTACATTACTTACAAAAGATCCCTCAGAACCTTTTACTTGACCACTGAAAACCATCTCATTGATAGCCTTACTTAATTCATCAAGACCTGTGCCCTTTAATGCGGAAATATTAATCACTGGTTTATCATGAACATATTTCAATATTTCAGGCATATCAATTACTTCAGGTAAATCACTTTTATTAACCAGCACTATCGCTTTTCTGTTTTTAATTAGCGATAAAATTTTTTGATCATCCTCTGACAAAGGCAACGAAGCATCAAGAATAAAAAGCACTATATCAGCCTGATCAAGCATTTCCCAAGCTTTTTCTACACCAATTCTTTCAACAAGATCATTGGTATCACGTATACCGGCAGTATCGATAATTCTAAGTGGAATACCACCAATATTTGCATACTCTTCAATTATATCTCGAGTTGTACCAGGTATATCAGTAACAATAGCTCTTGTCTCTCTCAAAAGAGAATTTAATAAACTGGATTTTCCAACATTGGGTTTACCGATAATAACCGTTTTAAGTCCATCCTTAAGAATTCGGCCAGTTTGAGCAGTCGAAATCATTGTTTCAAGCTCACCGGATAGATCTAAAACTGATTTTTCAACATCCTTTGCCGCAATTTCATCAATATCGTCTTCAGGAAAGTCAATAGCAGCCTCTAAATGCGCAATAAGCCGTAATAATTCATGCCGAAAATCATTAATTTTTTCCGATAATACACCAGAAAGATGGCTAACCGACATTTTTAGGGAAATATCAGTCTTTGCACGAATAATATCAATTACCGCTTCAGCCTGACTAAGATCAATTCGCCCATTTAAAAAGGCCCGTTTAGTAAATTCACCTGGTTCAGCTAACCTTGCTCCAGCCTTTAATGTCAATTCTAAAATTCTTTTTAACGGCATAGGACCGCCATGACAATGTATCTCTACGACATCTTCCCGTGTATATGATCGCGGCTTTTTCATAATTAAAAGCAAAACTTCATCAACAGTCACACCAGAAACAGGATCAATGATATACCCATAAGTAGCAAAATGTGACGGTAACTCATTAGTATTTTTACCACTAGCCGAGCGGAAAATTTGATTAACATAGTTAATTGATTCAGGCCCACTAAGCCGTATTATTCCGATACCACCATCGCCGACCGCTGTCGCAATAGCGCTAATAGTATCCTCCTGATACATAATTTTCGCACCTCAAAAACTTAATAATTTTATACAAAACCCAGTAATCAAAACATTACTGGGTAAGCTTTCTAGGAATCATTTTTTTAGAGCAATAACCACTTTTCGAAAGGGCTCTTCCCCTTCACTATAAGTTGTAACCCGCTGTTCATTCTGCAGTGCCATATGTATAATCTTTCGTTCTTGAGGACTCATTGGCTCAAGAACTACTTTTTCACCACGAATTTTCACCTTATCCGCTAGGCGATGGGCTAATCTAATCAGAGTTTCTTCGCGGCGTTTACGATAATCTTCAACATCGAGAGTAATTCTAATCCGATTTTCACTATCACGATGAGCCGCTAAATTGGTCAAATATTGCAATGCATCTAAAGTTTGTCCATGCTTTCCAATTAAAACACCCAAATTGTCCCCACGTAAATTTAAAACAATACTATCGCTCTTAGTCATTCTTTCAATACTAACTTTCAACTTCATGGCTGAAAATACATTTTTCAAGAAATCCTGGGCAGCAATTTCGGGATCAACATTAACAACTTTTTGTAATTCTGGTTCTTCTTCTTTTACCTCTGCCTTTACTGAAACCCTAAGTTTAGCAGACCTTCCACCCAAAAAACCAAATAAGCCTTTACTAGGCTCTTCAAGTACCACGTACTCAACTTCTTCTCGACTGACAACTAGTTCAGCCAAAGCTGCGTCTAATGCGTCTTCGACAGTCTTTCCCGATACTTCTATTACCTTCATCTTTAGCCAGCCTCCCCAATCACTTTCGCTTTTCGGTTCAACCACCACTGCTGGCCAATCTGGACAAAATTGCTCATAACCCAATATATCCCGAGACCGGCAGGAAAACTTATTGTGAGATAGCCGATAAACAGCGGCATCATCATCATCATCATTTTAGTCTGCTCAGTCATCTCAGTAGTAGTTTGTCTACTAGAAAAATAAGTAGTACCTGCAGCTAATATTGGGATTATATAGTAAGGATCACTGGGACTGGTCTGAGCTAAATTATTTATCCACAAAAAACTGGGATTACTCACATAATTATAATCCCTTATAGCGTAGAAAATCGCAATTAAAAATGGCATCTGAACAACCAGCGGCAGACAGCCCGCAAATGGATTAACGCCAGCATTTTTATATAAACCAGCTATTTCAACATTAAGTTTCTCTTTATTATCTTTATATTTCTCCTGTAAGGCCTTCATTTTCGGGGCTAATTCCTGCATAGCTTTCATTGATCTTACCTGCTTTACCGTCAGCGGATAGAGCAAAATTTTAATTACCACGGTCAACAAAATAATAGCTATACCATAATTAGGAACACCAAGGTTTACCGTAATATTATAAAAAAATGTCAACGCCGCTTGCATCCACTCGACAATAAAGTTAAACAATAAATTCACTTCCTTCGAAACAGTTTACATTAGACAGGATCATAACCACCAGGATTAAACGGATGACATTTAGCAATCCTGCATATTGCCATTCTCAAGCCGCAGATAACACCATATTTTTCAATAGCAATAAAAGCATACTCCGAGCATGTCGGAACAAACCGGCACGAAGGCGGTTTTAAAGGTGAAATATAAAGTCGATAAAACTTGATCATTGATAACAATACGATTTTAATCATATATCAACAATCCTTTACTATTCCGGCCTTACTGCATAATTTAATAAAAGAATCCTCTACCAAAGTATATCCCTTATCAATAACAGCCTGCCGGCCAACAATAATCAAATCAACGCCTACAGCAATATTATGACGGTTTAGCCGGTAAGCTTCACGTAAAAGACGCTTAACACGATTACGAATAACAGCGTTACCTAAACGTTTACCGGCAGCAAACCCTACTCGTCCCTCTTCACATCTGCTTTTAAGAACATACAATACCATGTATCTATTAGCAAAGGACTTGCCATGACGGTACACAGCCTGGAAATGTTTATTTTTTTTTAAAATTCTTTTTTTTGATAGTTTATACATAATATTATCATTCCCCATTACAAGGAAAAAATAGGCCACCCCAGCGGCCTACTATGCAGATAATTTTTTACGCCCTTTCGCCCGTCTTCTTTTCAAAACAAGACGACCGCCTTTTGTCTTCATACGCTCACGAAAACCATGCGTTCTCTTTTTCCATAATGTATTAGGCTGGTATGTACGTTTCATCTATTAACACCTCCTTAGGTAAATACGCGACAAAACTCCCATGTTAAAGAATAGTATTTCAACTATTTAAGATTATAGACTACGAATTTACTCAGTGTCAAGATTTTTACAAGCTTACTTGTGGATAAAAATGTATAAAACTTTGATTATCCCAAATTAGCTGTTGATAACTTGCCTTTCATTTGTTAATATAAAATAAAAATGACCTATGTAATAGACAATTATGAATAAACAATTTTCCACTAATAGCTGTTATGTACTAATTTATTTTACATAAGTCATAAAGCACTTTTAATACTACATCACGACGGTTCTTTACTATATTTGCCGTTGTATTTTTTTTCGCAAAAAAAGTATTTATGTTGATTTATTCACAGTTGTTGATAAATATGTTGATAAGTACTCTATGATTGTTGCTGATAATTTCTAACTAGGGAAAGGATGAAACCGAAATGGAAGCTGCCAAAATGGCTTCAGTCTGGGAACAAGTATTGAAAATAATGGAAAAAGAAATCATTAAGCCCATTTTTGATACCTGGATAAAGTCAACAATTCCATTATCACTAACCGATACAACCCTTGAAATTGGCACACCATCCCAGTTTATAAAAGACTGGATTGAAACCCGCTATGCTGTTACCATCCAAAACACCGTTCAGATGGTAACAAAAACTCCTACGCAAGTTAAATTTGTTAACCTAAATCTGGATAATGAAACTACTGAAGAAAAAAATACGGTTGAACATGCCGAACCAACTTCAGATACTGTTCAGCCTCCAAGTAATCCTGAACCAATTAATCTAGACATTTCTAAAAAAAATGAACAAGAAAAACCTCCTAGCTTGGAAAAACGCACTAATGTAACCGAAGAACTTGCAACCTATCTTAATCCTAAATATACTTTTGAAACTTTTGTTATTGGCAATTCCAATCGGTTTGCTCATGCTGCTTCACTAGCAGTAGCTGAAGTTCCGTCAAAAGTTTACAACCCGTTTTTTGTTTATGGCGGAGTTGGCTTAGGAAAAACTCATCTTATGCATGCTATAGGTCACCGTATCCGACAAAACCACCAACAGTTGCGAGTCCTTTATATTTCCAGTGAAAAGTTCACCAATGAGTTAATAAACTCTATTCGTGATGGTAATCCAGAAAGTTTTCGCCAGAAATATCGAAATATTGATGTACTATTAGTTGACGACATTCAATTTCTGTCTAAAAAAGAGCATACCCAGGAAGAATTTTTTCATACATTTAATACCCTTCACGAAGCAAATAAACAAATTATTATTTCTAGTGACCGTCCTCCTCGGGAAATTCCAACGCTTGAAGACCGCTTACGGTCAAGGTTTGAATGGGGACTAATCACAGACATCCAGGCCCCAGATTTAGAAACAAGGATAGCTATTTTAAGAAAAAAAGCACTTTTAGAAAATCTTGATGTTCCTAATGACGTTATGGTTTATATTGCTAGTCGAATTGATAATAATATTCGAGAGCTTGAGGGTGCATTAATTAGAGTAATGGCATATTCTTCTTTGACAGGCCAAATTATAGATGTAAATTTGGCCTCAGAAGCATTAAAAGATATTTTCCCCAATGGTCGCCAAAAACAAGTAACCATGGAATTAATTCAACAAGTAGTAGCTGAATACTTTAAATTAAAACAAGAAGAGTTATTAGCTAAGAAAAGAACAAGAAATGTTGCCTATCCTCGTCAAATTGCCATGTATTTGTGCCGCGAATTAACAGATACCTCACTACCGAGAATTGGCGAAATGTTTGGCGGTCGTGATCATACAACTGTCATTCATGCTAATGACAAAATAAGTAGAGAACGAAATGAAGATGCAAAATTAAATAATATACTCAAGGAATTGATCAACAGGATAGAAAATGTGAAATAGTGTATAATTATGTTTATAAATACTGAATAGATGCTTATTAAAACATCTCCCTAAAATTGCCTGTGTATCAATTGTACAAAAAGCGTCAATAAGTGAATTTTTATGTACAGGTTATCAACAGTATTGGCCCTTATTTCGACATATTGTTTAGCACATATTCACATATTGACATCACCTATGACTATTACGACTAATTTTTTATTATATGTTTTTAATAATAATAATATACTCACAGGAGGATAAAAATGAAAATTTCCTGTCTCCGAACTCAATTACAGCACGCTGTCCAAACAGTACAGAAAGCTGTTGCTTCTAAAACACCGCTCCCTATTCTTACAGGGATATATCTTGAAGCTAAAGATGGCAAACTAGAATTACAGGCAACAGATTATGAGATAGGTATTAGTTGTACAATTGATGCGACTATTGAACAAGCCGGAGCAGTGGTTTTATCTGGCCGCTACTTTCAAGAAATGGTCCGAAAATTACCTGGCGAAATAATCGAGATAGCAACAAATAAAGAAGATCGAACAATTAAAATAAATGCCAATAATTCCCAGTTTAATTTACTTAGTTTACCTGCTGAAGAATTTCCTGTTCTTCGTCAAATAAACAGTGATAATCCTATTAATGTAAAAGATTACTGTCTACGAGAACTAATAAAAAAGACTGTTTTTGCCTGTGCTAACGATGAAGCAAGACCAATATTTACTGGAGGTCTATTAGAAATTGACGGCGAGGAAATAAGATTAGTTGCTACTAATACTCACCGTCTGGCATTGAAAAAAGAAAATTTGGTTTCAGGCAATAGTCAAATAAAAATGATTATCCCCGCCAAAATTCTTAGTGAGTTAGCACGGTTATTAGTTGGAGAAGAAGAACAGGATGTTACATTATCATGGCAAAAAAACCAAGTTGGAATTGCTTTTGATAATGTCTATATAATCTCCCGCTTAATCGAAGGGCAATTTCCTGATTATAATAAAGTTATACCTGCAAGTTATTCAACAACAGTTGAAATTGACACAAACGAATTTCTTGATGCTGTAGAAAGGGTATCTTTACTGGCAAAGGATGGAGAATATAACGTTGTTAAATTTAATTTTAGCGAAAAAGAAGTTATTATTACGTCAAATAATCCTGATGTAGGTAAAGCTTACGAAACTGTTGATTCAATTTTGAACGGAACAGGACTGGAAATAGCGTTTAATGCAAAGTATATTATTGACATACTTAAAAATATTGATAGTGATAAATTAGTATTTTCTCTTAATACTGAACTTAGCCCAGCTTGTATCAAACCTTTTGATAATGAAAAATATATATATATAATTACTCCGGTAAGAACAAGCTAGGAGTTGAAATATTTTATGCAAGAAATCTTCATAAATACGCCAGTAATAAATCTTGATCAACTACTTAAATGGGCTGGCATTGTAGACACAGGTGGACAAGTAAAATTGCTTATTGCTGAAAATTTAATTAGAGTTAATGGTATTATAATAAGCGAACGAAGAAAAAAAATACGGCCAGGAGATATAATTGAAATTCAGGATATTGGTATTTGGAAGGCTGTTCATCAGGTAGAAGAATGAGAATCAATAAGCTGGTATTGCGTAATTTTAGAAATTATAGTGAGTTGTCAATAGGCTTTAAAGATAATATAAATATATTGATTGGCAACAATGCTCAAGGAAAAACAAATATTCTTGAGGCTATGTATCTTGGTGCGATAGGTCGTTCTCATCGTACTTCGGTTGAAAGCGATTTGGTTAGATGGTCGGAAACAATGTCTGCTGTTGAAATTTCTTTTATTCGCCAAGATATCGATAATAAACTTTTATTTAAATTAAAAACAGATACTGCTAGGGAAATATATTTTAATGAATATCCGATTAAACTTAAAGAACTTGTTGGTTCATTAAACATTGTGCTTTTTTCGCCAGAAGATTTATGGCTAATAAAAGGTGTACCGGCCTTAAGAAGGCGTTTTCTTGATGTTGAAATTTCTCAGGCGGTGCCTACTTATTATCGCTATTTAATGCAATACAGTCGTATTCTTAGCCAACGAAATAATCTTTTAAAAAAAATTAGAGAACGAAAAGAATCTGCATCTTTATTGGATTCTTGGGATGATCAGTTGGCTAAAGCAGCAGTATATATTGTCAATAAGCGGTTGGAGTCAATAAAGAAGCTGGGAATGTTGGCAAATCTAATGCAACGGAAGTTGACAGCAAGTAAAGAAAACCTGACAATTGTTTATAAACAGGCAAATGGTGAGGAATGTATTCCAAAAGATCTTTACGGATGGTATTTAAAGAAATTGGTAACGTTAAAAAATGATGATATCATGCGTGGTACTACAAGCGTGGGACCACATCGCGATGATATCATATTAAAAGTGAATGACAAGGACCTTAGATCTTTTGGTTCTCAAGGACAACAACGTACAGGTATTTTAGCGCTTAAATTGGCTGAATTGGAATTTTTGAAATCGGAAACTGGCGAATATCCTATTTTACTTATGGATGATGTAATGAGTGAACTTGATATCAAGCGCCGACAGCAGCTTTTATTATTTATTCATAATCGTATTCAGACTTTTATTACTGCAACCGATGATGCGCTTTTTCCGGATAAAAAAATCGGTCACTACTATCGCATTAGCGCTGGTACTATTGTGGAGTGATAGCTATGCAACAATTTGGCAAAGTTTTGGGTCCTGCCCTAAAAAAGATGGGTTTAGATAAAAGATATAAGGTTGAAAAAATCTTTTTTTATTGGCAAAACATTGTTGGTGGGGAAATAGCTGCACATTCATTTCCCGGAAGCGTAAATAGAGGGGTTCTAATTGTAAAGGTTAATAATTCAGTCTGGATTCATCACTTAATGACCTTAAAAGAGAATATTGTTGCTAAAATCAATGATTTTATTGGTGAAAAAGTAATTTATGATATTAAGTTTCAAGCAGGATATTTAAAAAATTACCAGAATAATTCAGAGGTTGATGATGAAAAATTGTCATTGAGGTCTGAAAACGTTATTTTAAGTAAAAGCGATATTGAAAAAGCTGATGGGATAGCTAATTTAATAAGTGATGTTGAAATTCGACTTAAGATAAAACGAATATTATGCAAAGAATTTGCTTTTCGTAAAGTGAAAGAAAAGCATAAATGGAAAAAATGTTCACAATGTGGTACACTATGTCCTCAGGATCAAATTTATTGTACTGTATGTGATATAAATAACCGAAGAAGGATAAAGCGTGAAATAAGAAAGTTACTAAATCAAGCCCCATGGCTTGATTATAAAGAATGCACAAAATATATTGATTGTCGAATAACAGATTTTGTAACAATAAAAAATGAACTTATTGACAAAATTCGCAAAGATATAAATAATGATCATTCTGATAGTATGAAAATTGCTATAGCGGCAATGCTAATATATGGAATAAAGCCAGAGGCTATTACCAAAGAATTTATCGATGGTAATTTGGACAAGATCAGGGGGAAAAAAAATGTTTTTACATTTAGGCGCTGATACTATAGTTCCACTTAAAAGTTTAATTGCCATCACTGATGTAAAAAACGGACTATCAGGGATTAATAGTGATTTTTTAAAAGTAATGCATGAAGAGAGTTTAATAAGTGATGTGTCTGATGGTAATGCAAAAAGTTTTGTTGTAACCGATAAGATGGTTTATCTTTCGCCTATCTCTTCGCTAACACTTAAAAAGCGGGCAAATTTTATAACGGATGATGATAATTGAAAGTGTTTTTATTATAAAAGATACTTTATTTTGGCGACCTGAAAACGGGAGGTACTAAATGTCTATAAATAACGAAACAACAGTTAACGGAAATTATGGCGCTGATCAGATACAGGTGTTAGAGGGATTGGAGGCGGTTCGTCGTCGTCCTGGAATGTATATTGGCAGCACATCAGTAAAGGGTCTGCATCATCTTGTTTATGAGGTTATTGATAATAGTATTGACGAGGCTTTGGCTGGGTATTGCAGTAAAATTGATGTACATATAAATACTGATAATAGTATTACTGTTATTGACAATGGTCGTGGTATTCCTGTTGATATGCATGAAACAGGGAAACCAGCGCTTGAAGTTGTAATGACAGTTTTGCATGCCGGTGGTAAATTTGGCGGTGATGGTTATAAAGTTTCTGGTGGCTTGCATGGTGTAGGTGTATCTGTTGTTAATGCTCTAAGTGAATGGATGGAAGTTGAAGTCAAAAGGGACGGTAAAATATCTTTTATGCGGTTTGAAAGAGGTATAACCGCAAAAAGCTTAACTGTAATAGGCACAACAACTGAAACTGGAACAAAGACAATTTTTAAACCTGATAGTGAAATATTTGAAGAGACGGTTTATAGCTTTGAAACTTTAGAACACCGTATTCGAGAACTCGCATTTCTTAACAGAAATATTCTTATTAATCTTATTGATGAAAGAACTGGTGATCGGAAAGAGTTTCATTACGAAGGTGGTATTGTTTCTTTTGTTAAACATTTAAACCAGAATAAGGATGTCCTTCATGCCGAACCGATTTATATTAGCGGCTCGAAAGATACTAATGTGGTTGAAATAGCGCTACAGTATAATGATGGTTATACGGAAAATCTTTTTACTTATGTAAATAATATTAATACCCAAGAAGGCGGCACTCACTTGAGCGGTTTTAAAACTGCTTTGACTAGATCAATCAATGATTATGCCCGTAAAGCCAATATACTTAAAGAAAATGATGATAATTTGAGCGGCGAAGATGTACGTGAGGGTCTTACCGGTATAATTAGTCTAAAAATTCGCGAACCACAATTTGAGGGACAGACCAAGACTAAGCTTGGCAATAGCGAAATTCGTGGTATTGTTGATAATATAGTTTTTGAGAATTTAAATGAGTTTTTTGAAGAAAATCCGGCAATTACTAAAAAGGTAATTGAGAAAACGATAATGGCATCCCGAGCTCGTGAAGCAGCTCGTAAGGCCAGAGAACTGACTAGGCGTAAAAGTGCGCTTGAGATTAGTTCGCTGCCAGGAAAACTAGCAGACTGTTCGTTAAGGGATCCGGAACAAACAGAAATTTATCTGGTGGAAGGCGATTCTGCTGGCGGTTCAGCAAAACAGGGACGGGATCGGAGATTTCAGGCAATATTACCGCTCCGAGGGAAAATATTGAATGTTGAAAAGGCCCGACTTGATAAAATACTAAACAATGAAGAAATAAGGGCGATGATTACCGCTTTTGGTAGCGGTATTAGTGATGAGTTTGATTTATCAAAGGCACGTTATGGAAAAATAATTATAATGACTGATGCTGATGTTGATGGAGCTCATATTAGGACGCTACTTCTGACATTCTTTTATCGTTATATGCAACCGATGATTCAAGCTGGCAAAGTGTATATTGCTCAGCCGCCATTATATTTGATAAAAAAAGGCCGCGAACAATGGTATTTGTATAGTGATGCAGAAATGGATAATTTAATTAACCGTATCGGAAGAGATGGGATTAACGTCCAACGATACAAAGGTCTTGGTGAAATGAATCCTGAACAATTGTGGGAAACTACAATGAATCCAGAGGGAAGAACTATTCTCCAGGTTGAAATGGAAGATGCTATTAAGGCTGATGAAATTTTTTCAGTTTTGATGGGTGACAAAGTTGAGCCCCGGAGAAAATTCATTGAATCTCATGCAAAAGAAGTACGAAATCTTGATATTTAGGTTGCTGCCTCAATAAGAAAATTGGATTGAAAAAGGGCTTCTTTGAGTGTTATAGGATAGGAATTGGCGAAAAACCAATCCAATACACTCAAAGAAGCCCTTAGAGCAAGATTATACATTTAAACGAATCGGAATTGAATGACTAAGTTGGCATGGCATCTACTTAAAACGCAACTGGGGTAGCGAATTTGAAAACTGAGTGGATTTTTTCCGCAACTTGAAAGCGCGGGAAGGTGAAAGGTCTTAAATTATAATTCGCTTTGCACCAAAGTAACGGGAAGACCAATAGGTGGTATTGAGATTTGCAATAGCTACTCCTTTACTTGATTGAGCATTGATAAATTTTCCATCGCCAATATATATTCCGACATGAGAAGCACCTGGCGCATAGGTAGTAAAGTAAACTAAGTCACCTGGTAAAAGGTTGCTACGCGATACTAATTGTCCTTTTGTAAACTGAATATCAGCAGTTCGTGGTAAGTTTATTTGATATTGGGCAAATACATACTGAACATATCCTGAGCAGTCAAAACCACTTGGCGATACTCCTCCGAATAGGTAAGGTACGCCAATGAATTTCATGCTGTAGCTAATAATTTGGTTTATATCTGGGGTGGAATAATTTCGACTAGATTCAATTTGGCGCTCCATTAGTGCAAGATAGGTTTTTTTATCAACGATACCGTTGGATTTTAAACTGTAACGTTTTTGGAAGGCTATTACTGCTCGGGTGGTTTTTTCACCAAAGTCACCATCTAATGTGGCATCATATAAGCCAAGTTGATTAAGTTTTTGTTGTATGTAGATAATATCTTGCCCTTTGTCCCCTTGCTGATATAGTGTTTCTGCATAAGTAATAGTTGTGCTAAACATAATAAGTTGAATAAAAATGAAACAACATAGAAAAAGTTTCAAATTCATTTCTCCTTTATGCCTCCGAGGTTAGCTGACGGGTTAGGGACAAGGATACCCTACTCTAAAGAGTTTCACCCCACTAATGGTTCCCCCGTACCAAATATGGATTCGGCTTTTATTATATAGTATTAAAATAGCATATTTATCATAAAATTCCGAATTCTAAAATATAACCATAGCATCGATTAAATTTAAATAGGCTTATGTATTTTGATAATCTGATAAAATTCGCAATATAGAACCTCAATGGTTTATATTGGATAGATTAAGTAGTTCGTAGAACGTATGCTAATTGATATTACGAAGGTAATTCGAAACAATGAGTGGCAATTTGTGATATAATATATTAAAAACGAAATTTGTTTAGTGAAGGTTGGATTTTGTCCGGCCATTTTTAATAAGATTTTTCAATTGATATGAATTTAATAGTAAAGCCGCAAATAATATAGATATATAAGGAGGGGCAATATGCAGATTTTAGATCAGGTGTTGGCAGCTAATCGCAAGTTTGTACAAGATCTTCCTGATAAATTTATAAATTTACACCAGGAATCCGATAAACCATCGAGACAGCTGGCTATTTTTACTTGTATGGATACTAGGTTAGTGGATTTTTTAGAGCCAGCAATGGGTATAAAACGGGGAGAAGCCAAGGTAATTAAAAATGCTGGCAATTCTGTTACTGGACCATTTGAAGCGACGATCAGAAGCCTGGTTGTAGGTATTTTTGAATTAGGAGTAAATGAGGTAATGGTTATTGGCCATTTAGACTGTGGAGTATCAAATTCTACATCCCATACTCTTATACAGAAAATGTTGACAAGAGGGATTTCGCCTGATGCTATAAAAATGATTGAGAAGGAGTTAGAGGGGTGGCTCGACAATTTTCATAATCCAGTGCAAAATGTAAAAGACGTTGTGAAAAAAATTCGTGATAATCCGCTTATTCCTAAAGATGTTCCCATTCACGGACTAATATTTAACCCTAATAACGGGCAAATTGAAGTTATCGTGAATGGTTATCAATAAAATTAGGCAGATTAATATTTGTTATAATAGTCGCCATAGCCCAACACAAATTAGAATTATGCCAAATAGGTAGGAAAAGGGTTGTTTCAACGTTTCAGTTACAATTCTGGAAGATAAAAACCCTCCAGTTGCAATTAACACCAGTTGTATGACTCCCATTAATATAGGTGTATAATAAGGTAATTGTCCTATTAAGCTTGCAGCAAAGATTGCTATCATGTTGTCTAAACCAAGCGCTAATCCTAAAAATATAGCCTCCCAAGCGCTTATTGATTTCGAATGGTCAATATCAGCTGTTTCAGGCTCGGTGATAATGTTTACAAGAAGTTTGCCAATTGATGAGCTTGGTTCTGAAGAATAATTTTGGGTTAAATTATGATATAGATAGATATTATTGGAGATAATTTCGCGTAATAGGTTAATTCCCCCTAGAATAATTAGGAGAACAGCTCCCGTTGTTATTGCTAAATTTACAGCAATGAACTGTCCTATTTTGAAAGCTAAATACATTGCGACTGCAGCGCTGGACGCAGTTATGATACTTACAATAAAAAGGGAACGCAGCGGCAGAATAATACCTTTAAAACCGTAAGCTATGCCAGTAATGAATCCGTCAGTGCTTACGGCAATACAAAGTATAAATATGTAAAGAAATTCCATTTAATCCGCCTCTTTCTTATGCGATATGGTTCGAAATAATATATTGTTTGAAAGTAAAAGTGGTTACAAAAGATGAGAATCAAGATGCGAATTAGGGCTAGGAGGAGTGTCTTTTTCGTAGTAGGAAGGAATTTCTTGTTTGATAGGGAATTTATATAGGTCAAAGTGAAAACTTGTTCGAGGTGAGAACGTGGATTTTAGTTTGGGTAAAGTTTTGCCAGTACGAATCGAAGACGAAATGAAAACTGCATATATCAATTATGCAATGAGTGTTATTGTAACACGTGCGCTACCAGATGTTCGGGACGGTCTTAAGCCTGTTCATCGGCGAATTTTATATGCCATGCATGAAGCTGGGATGACTCCTAACAAGCCCTATAAGAAGTCAGCACGTATTGTTGGCGAAGTGTTAGGTAAGTATCATCCTCATGGCGATAGTTCGGTTTATGACGCAACTGTGCGGCTTGCCCAGAGCTTTTCTACTAGATATCTGATGGTGGACGGGCATGGTAACTTTGGATCGGTAGACGGTGATTCGGCGGCAGCTATGAGGTACACTGAAGTACGTATGTCGCGTATTGCGGAAGAGATGCTGGCTGATATTGAAAAAAATACCGTTGATTTTACGCCTAACTATGATGAATCATTAAAAGAACCAACAGTGTTGCCTGCGAAGATCCCCAATCTTTTGGTTAACGGGTCATCAGGAATAGCTGTTGGTATGGCTACTAATATACCGCCGCACAATCTTGGTGAAGTTATAGACGGTATTTTTATGATGATTGATAATCCTGATGTAACAATAAATGATTTAATGACAGTTATTAAAGGTCCTGACTTTCCTACCGCTGGACTAATTTTAGGACATGCTGGTATTCGTGCTGCATATACTACCGGGCGCGGGTCAGTAAAAATGCGGGCTCAGTCTCGGACAGAAAAGATGTCCAATGGCAAGTATCGGATATTAGTAACTGAAATACCTTATCAAGTAAATAAGTCCCGTTTAATTGAAAATATAGCAAGTTTGGTTCGTGATAAGACTGTTGATGGAATTACTGATCTTCGGGATGAGAGCGACCGTAATGGAATGCGCATTGTTATTGAATTGCGTCGTGATGCTAATGCGGATGTAATTTTAAATCAACTATATAAGCACACCCAACTGCAGGATACTTTTGGCGTTAATATGTTAGCTCTAGTAGATGGACGGCCGAGGGTGCTAAATCTTCATGAGATTCTTCATTATTATATTGAGCATCAAAAAGATGTAATTGTTCGCCGTACGCGATTTGAACTGGCAAAAGCTAAAGATCGGGCTCATATTTTAGAGGGTTTGAAAATTGCGCTGGATAAACTTGACGCTGTCATTGCAACTATTCGGCAATCGCAAACAGTAGATATTGCTAAGGAAGCGTTAACAACTAAGTTTGAACTTAGTGAACGCCAGGCTCAGGCAATTCTAGAAATGCGGTTGCAGCGGTTGACTGGTCTTGAACGAGAAAAGATCGAGCAAGAGTATAAAGATATACTTGAAACAATTGAATGGTTGGAAGCAGTATTGGCTGATGATAAAAAAGTTCTGGAAATTATAAAAGAAGAGCTTGCTGATGTTAAAAAGCGTTTTGGTGATGCTCGCCGTACGACTATTACTCATGATGTCTCAAGTCTTGATGTTGAAGATTTGATTGCTGAAGAAGACATTATTATTACGCTTACTCATGGTGGGTACATTAAGCGGTTGCCTACAGATACATATCGCAGCCAAAAACGTGGTGGTCGTGGTGTTACTGGGATGGGAACCAAAGAAGAAGACTTCGTAGAGCACTTATTTGTGGCAACTACCCATCATAATATTTTGTTCTTTACCAACCGGGGCAGAGTATATCGACTTAAAGGTTATGAAATTCCAGAGGCCAGTCGAACTGCTAAAGGATCGGCTATTGTTAATCTTTTGGCGCTGGAACCAAAAGAAGTTGTAACGGCAGTTATTCCGTTGAAGGAATTCAGTAATCGTCGTTACTTATTTATGGCTACTAAGAAAGGGATAGTTAAAAAAACCGAATTGATGGAGTTCGATACTTCGCGGCGCGGCGGACTAATTGCTATTGTGCTTGATGAAGATGATGACTTAATTGACGTTAAGCTTACTAATGGTGATATGAATGTAATTTTAGGCACAATGAATGGTTTGACAATTAATTTTCCTGAGACAGATGTTCGCTCGATGGGGCGGTCAACTCGTGGCGTGAAGGGAATTATGTTGCGTAATGGTGACTGGGTTGTCGGAATGGATAGTGTTAAACCTGATAGTGAACTGCTTACTGTTACAGCAAGTGGATATGGCAAAAGAACAAAGATCGATGAATATCGACCCCAAAGTCGTGGTGGTAAAGGAATTATTAATAACCGGGTAAATGAGAAGACTGGTAAAGTTGTCGGAATTAAGGTGGTACGTCCTGGTCAAGAATTGATGCTTATTACCGGGGAAGGTGTAGTTATTCGGTTTGATGTTGATGAAGTTTCGGTTATTAGCCGTAATACACAAGGTGTAAAGCTGATGAAGATTGATGAGAATGATAATGTTGTGGCTTTAGCTGCTGTGGAGAAAAAGGCTGACCAGGATTAAATAATATACAAAAAAAAAAGAGAGCGATTTCGCTCTCTTTTTTATGTATATTATTCAATTACTTGTGTCAAAATAATCAAGGAATAAAGCTTGGTGGAATTATTGACAATAATTCTGTATGTGCAATTTCTTGTAAGTAATTTAAAGAAGAGTACAATAGAATAAAAATATATTGACACAACAAAATGGTTGTGTTAATATAAATGAGCTGCCTCAAACGGGCGGCAAACGCAAGACAGAAACGAAAAAAAGATGTTGACAACACCGAGAGGTTATGTTAACATATACAAGTCGCCTTAAACGGGGCGCAAACGAAAAGTGTTCTTTGAAAACTAAACAATGTAGGTAAATAAAAGCCAGATGTGCGGGTTGCACTTGAAAAAGAGCAACCGAAACAAAAGTAATTCTTTAAATTTTTAAGAGCCATCAAGGCTCCA